>Ga0207877_10018_pt1 | contig 549748 bp, 442 predicted proteins | sample LinPmetageLP29_FD_184046 | JGI IMG/M metagenome (GOLD analysis project Ga0207877, IMG submission 184046) | Marine viral communities from the Pacific Ocean - LP-29 (SPAdes) | ecosystem: Environmental > Aquatic > Marine > Oceanic | place: Pacific Ocean | collected 2009-08-23
TTTTTTTTTTTTTTTTTTTTTTTTTTTTTTTTTTTTGCCTTGAGCACGCATTGAGCGCATTTGGATTTGGACTTTTATTACGACGGGTTCATGGTGCGAGCTCTCGGTGGACTTTAACGGGACTAGGACAGGGGTGGGGATCTGGGGCTCTCGAGATATTGGCATTCATCGGCGTGAGCACCCCACGGAACCTGCATGGCATTCGCGTCATCTTAGGAATGTCTCTAGACGTCTCGTCGGTTCTCTGCATCTGCATCGGACATGAGCAAGCGATGTCTCTTGCAGCATTTTTGGGTCGAAGAGCCGCTTATTATTTGTATTATTTGACTATTCCACCACCGAGTGGCTTTGCTTCTGGCTCTCTTCGACCCCGAGCGCATGGCGTCATTGCCCGGATATCACAGAGGTGTTCTTTTTGTTCTTTCTCTTTTTTGGTTCCTTTCAGCCTTGTGTTGTGCCTTTTGCTTGTGATACCAGATTACGATCACCTAACGACACGACCACCTATTTTCTGGCTCTGTATTTATCAATAACTCGACTTAATTTATTCCTTTCTCATGCATGGAACGATTTTTAATAGCCAAGGTAATTTTCAACAGCTAGAATATACAAAATACCGTGTGCATCGGATCTTCTAGAGATCGAACAATGGGCAGAGCAGGCTACTCGCGGAAGCGAACACAAAGTTTCCAATCTAACAATGAACAAGGCCTAGTCAAGGGACAACCCTAGAAGAAGCAAAGCGTGAATCCATATGGATCTATGAATCATCGGCCATAACCCTCGAGCCAAGAAGCTCAAGGGCAAGAAACGTTGTTTCCGGACCAGCTCGTGAATTTACTGGGACTACATACTATAAACAGCAAGGGTAAGATAAGAGAGCGTATAAGCGTTTTAGTTGATAGTAGGACCCCTAGGCTCCAGTTCGATCCCAATCCGACGTCACACATATGAAAAAGATAAAAGAAATTAGAGAAAAAAAGACGAAACCCAAAGTGGAAAGGGAAGTGTGAGTTGGCCACGACATCCGTCCAGTCATGGCGCTGCATATGGCGGTGAAGAAAGTCTAGAGGAAAAGAAGATTCCCCGCAACCCCACTTACAGGACTCAATGATCGACTGCTGGAATGAATATCCTGGTGGATACAGAGAAGGTGTTCCTAAAAATTAGTAGGTAGTAGGTTCTTGACTGTACGTGATAAGTGCAAAGTATCTGTTACCTCTAGCACTAGGCTGGGGAAGTCTGGACCACGGGCTTGTGTGTGACACATGCAACTCTGTTAACTAGTTAACTAGAGTGGATCAATAATTGATAGGCTGCGTAAAGAGGTGGGCAAAGCATCGGGTTCGCAATTTGGGGGGGAGAAGAGGGAAACCTGGTTTCGAGCTGGGTCCGAAGCAGCGAGGCTCAAGGAGGGGCGGATCGTTGATCGATTGAAGGGAAATTTGGGGCTATGACGGACATAACTCGAATGGGAATGGGTAAGTTGCCATTACGTGCGCGTCATAGTCGTGCCCGATGAGATGGGAGAAGAGGTAGATTGGGCGAGAGACGTAGTATCCCTGCGATTCCGAGCGAATGGAGGAATGGAGGAGGGTGGTGGCACAGTGTAATTCGGTGTCAACGGGACGTATTAATCTTGAGGTTAGGCTGAAATTCAAGGCAGTAAATGATTTAAGGCGTAGGTGCAGAGGCAGTTTGACTGGGCTTTTCAGGATAATCGGGTGCTCTTAACACTCGGAGTCAGCAGGGTATCTGGGACCAATGATGACGAGACTAATCCCATGGATTTTCCATGTCTTCTGTGGATCTCTCTTGTTCCGTAATTCATCCAGGGGCTTCTCTGCCTAGGCGTTTAGAGCGCTTGTGCTTGCTCCTAGCTTTCTAGCCTCGTCTTTTGAGCAATAGCCGCATCAAGGCTAAAAGATCGTCGGTGATTGCCTGGTCTTCCATGACCTGACCTGAACTGATCTTAGGTCACACTTGGGCGTGAAGATATGGGGGCCACAAGCCTCGGTTGGACTTCGCCGGTTTCTCCACGGTTCGGCCATGCAGTGATGTCCAACCTCTGATCTTCAGACCGTGCGACCCTACTCTGTTCTTGCTGCCTTGCTGCCTCTTTGAGTTTGAGGATACTTTGGATACTGCGTAAGACACGCTCCTCTTCATTTGAAAGAAATGGCTCGGACTAAAGTCTGTGAGCCGTAAGCCCATGGATTGATCTCCCGATACCGAGCATGTCCGCTCTTTTGATCACCCCGGGTGGACTGAAGGGGATTTGGGCAAAGGAACTAATCCACAATTAACATCTGAACTGGGCTCGGGTACCAGATCCTCTGGTAGAAGGGGTCACAAAAGTTGTAGGTCATACCGGTTCTTCTGTAGTTCGCACGCGACGCCTCCAACGAGCGGACCAATCTCGAGCCTCAAGCCAACATCCACAACCCCAGCCACCGAATTTTGGAGAAACGGGAACAATTGAGCGAGGAGGGGCGATAAGGAAAATGGAAAAAAATCAAAGAGGGGAGAAGTGGGAGAGAGGTCGGAGAATGGGAGGGTGTGGTCCATTTTTATACTTCAATCCATTCGGCTCCACTACACGTGCTCCATTCCCTTTCCCTCCTAGCCAAAGTGCAACTTGCCAACTTTCCAGAAACGTTTTCCAAGTTTTAGCTCGGACCCAGCAGACGGATCAGACGGACCGGACTGACCAAAGAGGTGTAGACGAAGGTCCAAGGGTGGAAGGACACGGGAGAGCGGAAGCCCTAGTGGAGGCATGGCTGGGCTCTCCGACCAGACATCGAAGGCTTCTCATCCGGAGCGGGGTCATGGCGGTTCAGAAGGCGAATCGGCGGAGAGCATCGGATCAGCAAATGCAGCCTAAGCTCGGGAATTGGGGGTTACAGACGGAGAGGGGGGCGAGTCCATGTTTCCATGTCCCTCCGGATGGTCCAATGGCTCCAGTCCAGGCCCTCCCAATCCTTGCCCATCCCTCCTTCGCCTCGTCACAAAAGTGCCCCCGCCGGATAGAAGACTCCCCGGTGAAGGTTATAAATTCCCTCGTCTGATCCGGTGGAACGGGGGTCCCTCCTTCTTCCTTTTCTATCTCGCTCGGCTCCTCCGTTTGCAAGCCCTAGCCTTAGCCTCCACCACTTCAGATATTTTATATTGCCCTCACCCATCTTGAGCAGTAGCCTTATCATCTTGCACATCATTGCTTCTCGCAAAGAACTCATCATCCCATCAATTCACAAAACCTCTCGTCGTCATGGCCACTCATCGCCACTACTATCAGCCCGCCGCTGCTATGCACATGCCCTCCAAGGCACCGGCGCCAGCCAGCTTGTACCCTGTGTCTCGGGTACCAGGCTCACCACCAGAATATTCTGATGCCAGCACCACTGCCGGCAGCCGTTCCTCTGGCGGGCTCACCTTCAGCTCCGCCAGCGGCGATTTCGACTCCAACTCGGCCTCATACTCCGGCGTTGATGTCGTGGGCGTTCTGAACAACCGCCTGCAGAACTCATTCGATCCAACACCATTGGACAGAGGCCTGGCAAAGCAGGCACAAACGTAAGTGTCCCGCGCAAGCACCATTCCCCCAATCGACTTGTAGTTCTCGCAAAGAGACCAAGCAGTCCCACGTCCCACCCAAACCAAACCATGAACGTTGCCAACAATTGCAATTAAAAATTAACGCGCTAACAAGACCGTACCTGAAACAGTTCCGGCCAGCTCAACGCAAAGCAGCAAGAGCTGCTAGAATTGCAAGCCCTAGCTCAGCGCCGTCTAAAGGGCGTGCGAGCCAACTTCAACGAAGGCCTCAAGACAGCTCGCGAGACCAAGCGAGATCTAGAATGGACTCAGAAGCGCGTCAGGTAAGAGAACCCCCAACAGCCCCCTTAGACCCAAGGGCATGGAGTTACAAGTTCCGCTCCGCTCCGCGCATGGGAGGATGAGATTGCCTCCGCTCCGCCGGGGTAGCGCTTGGCACGTGCACTGGGATCGACGGGGACAAGGCATGCAAGAAACAGAAGGCTAACTCAGGACCACCAATAGCGCACTGAAGGGCAAGGCTGAGAAGGCCCACCCGGACGAATACCGACGGGCCGCGCAGAAGTACACCTTTGACGAGTACTGATTCGATGGACCCCTGTAGTGTGTTTTGCTAAATCTAACGACTTGTGATGAACCGGACAAAACCGGGACTTTGGGAATCTGTGGGAATCTGGGCCGGGATGCTTTTCTTTTTCTGGGTTGCGATTGGCGTCTTTGATTTTTGTGTATAGCTCTTGCCCTATGTGCGTGGGACTTGCCAGGGTATATGCTAGTGTAGATACACTAGATGCGATAAATGGTACTTGTTTTACCTGTTTCAGTGTACGGTTGGTGCTTTCCAGCCAGTCAGTGCGCGTTGATATGCGATCTAGTTTGTATTGTTTCGTAGACACTTGCACTACCTAGGTAGCTAACCCTAGCTAGGGTTACCGTATGAGACAAAGGGCAGTCATAGGCTATGAGCTGCTCGATTGGGGACGTGAGTTTGCGTAGCTCGTATGCTAGACCTAGTGGGGCTGGATTGACTCAGAGTTTCTGATAACTAGCTTTGCTGGAACCCTTCTTTAGAAGGATTGGAGTCTCTTCAATGCCTTAATAACCAGGGATGTCGAATTTTTTGCTCTGGGGTTCCATAGCCGTGGATAGGAGACGTATCAATTTTTATTTGGCAGGTTTGCAGACCGCCCAGGATTACATTTGTCTACATTGGAAAAAGAAAAAGAATAGAGGTAGAAAGCAATGCAGGCAAGTCTGTCAATGGTAAAACGATTACATCTAAAGCAGATCCAATCTATACATATCACGAGAAGGCTTCCTCGATGGCTCGGTTGATCACTCGGACAAAGCGGCCCACCTTATCAACGTCTTGTTTGGCCGTCTCAATGCCAAGCAGAACCTTCTTGATACCAACACTGACCCGGCCATCGTCCGCCAGACCGCCGACTCCCTCAAGCGCCTGGGCAATCTCCCGTGCGTCGAAAGCGCCGGACTGCTCCATGACATAACGCAGCTCGCCAAAGGAACTAACATTGGGGACCATGATATCCGAGTTGAACGAGTTGTAGATGTCCAACTGCTTCATCAGAGCACGCTCAGTAGTCGTGGCCAAAACTAACAGGCGACGTCCATGCGTAGGTTGCTTCCTAAGGAAGACCATGAGGGCTTGCAGTACACTGTTGCTGAAGCGAGGACCGATGGGCACCCAGTCGATGATTCGCTCGATGTTGTCAACGACAACGATGCTAGTTTGACTCTTGTAGGCGCTGTCAAAGATACGACTGATGTGCTGAATCTTCGCTGGCTCACTGAAGCCAACCATGTCCTCAGGGCTGATCAACTTGATAAAGGGGAAGCCAGAGTCGATGGCAATTCGGGCAGCGAGGGCCGTCTTTCCACTTCCCGGGGGACCATGCAGTAGGACAGAGAAGAGTGGTGTAGCTTCAGCCTGACCAACCTGCTTGACAAACAATTCGCCTTCACGCATGATTTCCTTGATGACATTCGAGTAGTGAATCACGCCATACTGGATGCGGCTGGAAAGCTCCTCCTCCGAAACGCCAAATGCCGGTTTGACTTCGTCAAGCGCATGGTGGAAATCAGCTCGGTTGACCTTCATGTTGACCACGTCATCGTTGATGCTAGCCATCGTGCCGACCTTGACATGCCGAGAGAAAGCAAATGATGAGGCTGACTTGACCAGACCGGCGATCTCGGCACCCGAGAAGTTCTTGGTCAAGTGGGCAAGCTCTGCCAAGTCCACGTCATCCTCCATGACATTGTTTGTTCGCATCTTCTCTGTGTGAATCTTGAGAATCTGGCTTCGACCGTGCTCGTCAGGGAGCGAGATCTCCATGTGGACCTCAAGACGACCAGGACGCAGCAATGCCTCGTCGATCATATCCATTCGGTTGGTCATTCCGATCAACAGAATGTTGTTAAGCTGGTCAACACCGTCAAGCTTCGACAGAAGCTGGTTAACAACGCTGTCACCGACACCGGTACCACCACCAGCACCGCTCCCACGCTGCTTGCACACGGCGTCCAACTCATCAAAGATGATAATGTGCAGACCACTCTCGTCACCCTTCTCCTTGAACTCCTTTTCGGCATCTGCAAACATCTTTCGAATGTTCTCTTCCGACTGACCCACATACTTATTCAAGACCTCGGGGCCGTTGATAATCTTGGGCTCTCTGGCGTTGAGCATCTTTCCAATTTGGCGAGCAATCAACGTTTTACCAGTACCAGGGGGTCCGTAGAGCAAAAGCCCCTTGACGTGATGAATACCGAGTTTTTCAACGAGGCCTGGAGGGAAGATGCGAGACGCAAAAGCACGACGGAAAATTGTGCTAAACTCGGAGTCCAGACCACCGATTCCCATGTTTTCAAATTTGAAGCCGGGCTGAATGATCGAGTTTGCAGCAGGGCGACGGTTTGAAGGTTTGACGTTGATTCCGGACTGAGAATCCTTGAAGAAGTTCAGCTGTGTGTGGCGGGTGACAATTCCTCTCGCCAAAGGGTTCGTCTCAACTTCACCTGAGGAGAGGTCGGCCTTCTCCGAAGTCAGGTCCACCCGCTGGACAGTCTTGACATGCAGAAGGAGCGGAATGCTTCTGTGATCCATCAGGATTCTTTGTCCGGGGGCAAACAATTGGTTTTCGAAGTTCTGATCTTGTCAGTAAAACATCCGACTGCTGCCGTCAAGATCGACTTACCCTGATAACGGCATTCGCCAGTTCATCTTGGTCATACGGGGTCTCCACGCGCTTCTTGACGGACGCAAAGCTGACTTCGATATCCGCAGATCCCAAATAGGCCTGCCCACCTTGGCTGAACGGATCATACAGCTGTACTTTGACGGCATCTCTCATACCGATGTTCGCCCATGTCCGCTGAGGGTCGGACATACCAATAAGCCCCGGAGGGAGGCCCTCGAGAGGGCGGGCGGACAAGACGTAGAGGTCATTGATGAGAAGGAGAACGTCGCTACCATCTCGTGAAGGGGGAATATCCTGTGGGGACACAGCAACGCTTGGGAAAAAGTCAGCATTGATCGGGGACAAGCGAAAATAAATATACGTACAGGTTACCAAAGGTGTAGTTTTCGTTCGGGCTCTTGCTGGGGTTGAGCATCCAGCTCGGACCTCCGGCTGGCCGACCGGTCGGCGGCCGGGCAGGCATCTGTGAAGGTCTTCCCATTGATGGTGGCGGTGCTCCATATCCCCTTGTTACAATAGAAGCGTCAGTCATGGGTACATCCTGATCATCGCGGAAATCCCTAGTGCTGGTTACGGGGGCCAGGATGTTGTCATACCGTGCCGGTGCTTGGTTAGGGTTTGAGTATCCTTGCGCCGAGGGGTGTTGTCCCCCCGATGAGAATGGATTGGGGACTGAAGGGAGGTTGTGTCGATTGAACATGATTGATTCGTAGAGTGATGGCTTGGAAGTGGAGGGGGTGTAGGAGGTTGAAGGTGTTGCGCTGTCGCCACTCTGTCTTAACGGGAGTAGGCAGCGACGTAGATCAGACCAGATCGATGCGAGTAAGCGATATTGGGTCCAATGGGAGATACCGGGTTTCGGTGCCTTACTTGTCAAAGAGAGTTTGAATAATATGAAAGTTGAAGCTGGCAAGTTGTCAAGCTGGGGAACTCAGTTGCGCCGGGAACAGCGTCGGGCGGTGGGGGTTGTTATCGATAAGACAGCTCTGACCGAACTGCTTCATCCCTCAACTGCCGGTCCACGATGCCGCTGTAAGTCTACCTTTGCTCTGTTATAGATACTGCTACTGATATTGAATAGTCACCTTCTCGGCAAGAAATCATGGAACGTCTACAACCCAGAAAATATTGCCCGCGTCAAGCGCGACGAAGCACAGGCCAGGGCCCGCGAGGAGGAAGATGAGCGGCATATGCAAGAGGTCGACGCCGAGCGTCGAACCCAGATCTTGCGTGGAGAGCGTGTGCCTACACCTCCTCCGCCACCATCTGCTCGTGAATCGTCGGAAAAATCTCGACAGGTCAGAAGTTCTCCCGTCGACCTTGGGAGAACCCGCGTCAAGAGACGCCGCCTCGCTGGCGAGGATGATACGGACAGAGACATCAGAGTAGCCCGAGAGAATGCGGCCCAGGCTGTAGCAAAACGTGAAGAGCTGTCTGTGGCTTCTAAGCAGGACCGTAAGGATACACAGGTGCCCATCTTGGACAGTGCTGGCCACATCAACCTGTTCCCGGAGCGCCCAAACAGAAACGCTGAGAAGAACGCCGACGCCGAAGCCGAGGCGGCACGAAAGCGGCGTGGCTTTGAAGACCAGTATACAATGCGCTTCTCTAATGCGGCTGGGTTCAAGGAGACTGTTGGCCGCCAACCATGGTACTCGTCTGAGGGCCGAGCACCGGATGCAATGCCCGAGAAGAACGTGTGGGGCAGCGAAGACCCGAGGCGTAAGGATCGTGAGAAGGCTCGTATGGATGCGAATGATCCTCTTGCAGCTATGAAACGCGGTGTGCGACAGTTAAGAGCCACAGAGCAAGAACGAAAACGATGGAATCATGAGAAAAGAAAGGAGATTGAGGATCTCAAATCCGACCAGCGCTCGAGACACCACCAGCGGACACGTTCAAGATCCCACGATAGTCTTGATGGTTTCCGGCTCGACGCACCGGTAGTCAAGAACCGAAGTCCTGATGATAAAGACCATAGGAGTTCTCGCCCTCAGCATCGTCACCGGCACCGAGATCGAAGCCGAGAGTGCTCCCGTCGGGACCGTAGTCGGGAACGCTCACATCGGCGGTCATATCGCTCTTCAGATATTGCTCATCGGCATCGCCGTGATGATCTTCATGATGATCACAGGGGTTCAAGGAAGTCAGAATCAGGCACATTTTACGAGAGGCGTTGATTGCACTGCTAGTATTGATTATTATCGGCATTACAATTACAATACCTCTTGCTTTTCCATATGCAAGTTCCATTTCACCGGAGCTAGATTAAAAAGCTATATGCAGGTCCCAGGATTCTATTCCCCCCGAAAAGCCCACCTTGAAAAAAATAAATATAGAAACTAGACAAGGGATGTCAACGGTGTGGAGGTGCCAAGAGGGAAATGAAGAAGCCTGATCCGGGTCAGATGCGGGATTACGTAGGGCCGAGGCTGTGTGAAGTCCCCAAGGAAAGATGCATCCACAAGGCTGGAGTATGTATGTAGAGGGATGACGACGCTTGGACAGGATGGGAAAGGGTGACCCAGTCGAGTCCGTTGGTATGGCGATCTTACGCTTCGACCCATGGGCCCGATTATGTATTAAGCATACAAGGGACATGTAGGATGTGTAGATGTAGATGTGTAGGACGGGTGCAATGTATTATACAAGACATGGAATATGACTTCACTATGCGCTATACTGAGTACATACTTACGCCTCTCGTTATGTACTACATAGGGTCTAATTCTGTTGAACTTCATGTATCAACCGAACAACACAAATCTCGTCAGGGATTAGCGCAGTTTTCACAAATAGAAACAAACGTGGCGTGGGTGAGTGGGGCTATGTTTACTTGATTTGATTGGCCAAATCAGTATGTCCCCTTCCCTGCGCCTCTCAGTCAAGGGAGGCTGGTGTCGATTTTGTTACTTCCCAGTAACGAGGCTGTACATTTTAATTTTAATTTGAATTTTTGTCCCGTCTATGTCTACTCTATTGCCGATCATTCAAGAGATAAAACCATCATCCCTCTTCTGACTTTCTCCTCTCATCCATCATCCATCATCCATCATCCCCATTTCACCTTCCCTTCTCCCTAATATCCAGTCGCTCACCTACCACCATGGGGAAAGGCGGTCGCATCGCGTGTATCTTCACGCCTTACGTGCTTACGATCGCATCTCTGATCTGTATTATTTTCGTCGGACTGGGCTGCACCAAGGCCGGTTCCAGCACGTTGAATAACTTGTACTTCATTCGGGTATGTTTTTGCATGACTCCCACTTTCCTTTCACCAAGATTGCGCTGCTAACAATCGGGCTCCGCATAGATCGACATCCAGAACATTACCAGTGCCGGGTCCAAAACAACAGCAGAAATCGAGAATATTCTCAATGAGCACGGAATTACCAGTGTCAGCTCGAGCGAGGTGTCGGACGTCCTGGGCAAACTCCAGGATGACAGCACCCTGAAGGACTTCTACTCGATCGGTCTCTGGGGTTACTGTGATGGAGATATCTCCAACGGCAAGTACACCACCGACACATGCTCGAAGCCCAAGAGCGAGTACTACTTCGACCCGCTCAAAGTTTGGGGTCTGGACAACGATGCTGTGAAGGATGAGCTTCCCGACGACTACACCAAGGTCATGAATATCTACAAGGCTGTTTCCAAGTGGATGTTTATCGCCTACATTATCGCCTTCGTCACCACCGTCGTGGAGATCCTAGTCGGCGTATTCGCCATCTGCAGCCGCTGGGGCAGCTGTGTCACCACCTTGTTCGCCGTCCTCGCCTTCCTATTCACCACTGCCGCCTCCGTGACCGCGACCGTCCTCTTCTCCGTCATGAAGTCGAGTGCCGGCCACCTTCTCGATGCCTACGGCATGACCTTCTCCATGGGCACGAACATGTACGCCGCCACCTGGCTCGCGGTCGTCTTCTCACTTGCCGGTACCCTCTTCTGGCTCTTCAGCGTGTGCTGCTGCTCCGGCCGCTCTCCTTACAACCACAGGGGCCGTGAGCGCCACCGCGGCGGCATCACCGCCGAAAAGGCACCCTACACCTACGAGCCCCTCGGCGCTGGTGCCGTTCCCTACGGTCACCATCAGAGTACCTCGTACCCTCCTCCCGCTGCCAACGAGTATCCCATGACCAACACCCACCACAATGGTCGCGTCAATGCCTATGAGCCCTTCCGTCACGTCTAAGCAACGACCTTGGAAAAACCTTTCATTGTACCCAAATTCATGAAGCGTTCTTAGACTGGGGATACCATGGCGTTTGTTTTACATGCCGTTACGGGCTTTGCTTCTACATATTTTCTGCATGTGCCTTAGCGACACTTTTTTTTCCCTTTTTGACGACTCTAATGCTTGGAAACCAGCGAGAACCGTCGCCGAAGGAACCAATTTTTCGTATATGTTCTTATCATGCCCGTCCTCCGAGGAAATGACTTACTGCAAATCGCCTTGAATAAAAATATGAATACCCTCAAGATCTCCATTTTGTCCTCGAGTCGTAGAAAATTGAACACATCCATCTAGTTTTGCTAGCGGGAGCCTACGCAGGTGGGCAATAGAATACAAGGATCCCCTGTTGCCGTCAATTCGAGGAAATGCTCCGTGTGGCTGGGGTCCTAACGACTTACGCTAAAATGACGAGGGGGCTGACCGTCAGCTGTCGATCTCAATCTTCGGGTTTATACCTGTTGGGACTACTGCTGATAAGCTGGATCGATGTTGACAGGTGGGGTATTGTAAATTCATTATCTGTAAAATGCCGTGGTAACAGTTGATAGATGATAGTATACATGAAAATCATACAAAGACGAGTAGTGAACCTCGAAAAAGCGAGTCTGACTATGGAAAAGGAAGAGACGGAGAAGAGAAAACACAACATCTCTCAATCACGGTGAATGGCACGGCGGATCACGCCCTTGTCATCAAGGAGCATTTTGGCTCCTCCCCGCCGAAGACGTTCACTTCGGACATTCTGATCGGCCTCAGCATAGCGCTTGAAAGGCGTATTAGGGTCATCAGACCACACGGGGTATTTGGGACGTATATGCCGCAGCGAGACGAACCAGTTCTCATCCTCGCTTTCTGCGTCAGGAGACGCTGGATGGGCGTCTACTTGTGATGGAGAGGCTGGTGCGGCCGAGACGAAGCTGTCGTCACCGAGCTCGACGCTGGCCGTTTCATGGTAGTCATCTTCCAAATGTGTTTCTTCCATATCGGTCTCCTCGACTTCGCCTATGCTGATGACATCGTCATTTCCCGCGTCGTGACCAGTGTCTGGGGGTTGTTCGAAACTCGAACTCGAATCGAGACTGGAAAGGGAGGGCTTGATGTCCCTTGAGTCGTCGATGTCCGTGGAGTACGCTGGGACATATTCCACTCCATTATAGTCGTCGCCCGGTCCTTCTATCTTGATAGAGACAGAGGAGGATCGCGAAGAGGAGGATTCCGAAGAGGAGGTGAAGTCGGCATGGTCCGCAACAGGAGGACTATTGTGAGCGATTTCTTCTATGAAGTGGCCGTGCAAGTCTGAGGGACACCTCGGCAGACTTGTCGCTAACGAAAATATCATGCCTTCGTCTTGAGCATCAGGCGGGTCTGGTTGCGCTTGGCCGCTGGCGATCAAGGGCGCCAACTCAGCCGGGATGAATTGGGACGCTGCAAGCTCGATACCGTGGGCTGTCAGGCTGCGTTTCCTGTGCACCGGGTGTGTGAAGTTCAGAAGGAAGTATTCTTCGTAGCTCAGCGTCTCCGAATCCTGAGACACACGGTCCTTAATGTGAGAGGAATATTGCTGGAGGTGCATGATGATAAAATCGTCCCATAGGAATGACCGCTGGAGCTGTCCCCCAGCTCGAACGGCCTGAAGTCTAGAGCACAACTCGATGAAGTGATCAAAGTTCCCAGTATAAGCTGAGTAGTCGACACAAAATCTTTTGTACACTTCCTTGGCCTGGGCAACCTTCTCTGGATTCGCAATATGTGCCAAACGCCGGGCCACAAGAGCAGCGCTTTGCGTGTTTTGCGTGTTCAACGAACTTTGGCTGACACCTTCATTTTCACGTGATGAGCTACTTTGGCTTCTTGATGGAGAACACTCCTGGTCTGAGGCTGCAGCGTTGGAATGGCTTGTTGGATAGGAACATACGGGCCCATCCTGTGAGAAAGATCCTGCCATTGACGCCTGAGTTTGTTCATTGAACTGCATTGAAGCAGGCTCGTGAGAGCTCGCAAACGGCAAAGATGAGGGCTCAGCCACCGCCTGTTGGCCTGACAAGGAGAAATCTTGGTGGCGATGAGCTGGACCTGAGGAATCGAGCACGATCTCTTGGGATTGAGTAGCATTCTGCGATGGCACATTCATGCTGCTGAGTTGGGTCTGAGTCCCCTCCACATCTACCCGAGGCGACACATCGCCTGAAGGATGAGAGGATAAATTCGGTCCTTCATTTGATGACTGACTTTTTTCATAGCTTCCATGATAAGGATAAGTGTTGAGGACTCGTGATGGCGAGGAGGTTTTGTTAGCCTGAGACGAAGGTAACTGCTTGTGGGAGGGTCTGAGTTCGGTTGCATTTGGGTTCAGGTTATTGCCATGTAGTCGACTACTGTGAGTCGCAGGAGTCTCCGCAACTTGGACATGATTCCCGCTCACTCCTGGAAGCGAAGACCCTGAGCTTGTCACTTCCTGCTGGCCCTGAGTGCTTTGCGTCGGTTCTGGCCAGCTTTCGCCAAGTCCCAAAGGCACGGAAGTGTCCATCATCGACTCGTCACTTTCGTCTCCCACATCATCGTCGTTAGGTGCAATGGCAGACTCTAAACCGCTGGAATGTGCGGGGGATTTCTTCGATGACTCCGGACCCTGGTTTGATGCTTCAGTTTGAAGTGTTTGGGGAGGTTTCCATTTGCCCACATCCGCATCGAGTTCATTTAGAGAAGCTTGGGCTGAGGGCAGGACCTTGTCGGAAAGTGCGTCTTCATCCTCGAGCGGCCGGGCAATTTCGGCTGCCGATGCCTGGGGGTCACTGTGAAATGACCCATGACGTTCTGTTTGAGACTGAGGTACCTTGCCAAGGCCAGTTGTATCGCCCGGAGAATTATGGCCCTTCATTTGGCTAGCAGTATGCTTTCCAGCACACAAAGCTGTCTTAACGCCGATAAAGCTTGGTTGCCTCACGGGGCTGCTATCTGCTGGGAGGCGACTCTCGAAAGTATGTTGCTCAGGACTTGGGTCCCAATCAATCGGAGCCCCTTCAGACTCAGAGTCCTCATGATCAGAAGAGACGGCGGTACCTTGCGTTGGAGTAGGGGGTCGGTCTGGTATAGATTTGGCTTCTTCTGCTTGTTGATGTCTGCGCTGCGCAATACTGTTCCATTGTCTCAAAAGCGAAGGCGGCACATGCCCTTGAGGCATTGGCTCATTTGGCATGGGCGGGATCCAAAGGCTTTTTTCGAGCAGTTGCGCTTGATCTTTCGGAATAACGACCTCGCTGGACGGTATCGTTTCAAGCCTTTCCCACGGATTCGCCCTGATTGGCCAGGATGAACGAACTGGAGCAGGATCTGCGTTGAGGCTCTGGGCCTCGGCATGAGGTGTGCTAAGTTTTCGTGCCATTGTCTCTCCAGCATCGGTCGCTTCTCTCGGGTTTGCACGGGCAGCCTCGACTCGCTGTCTTTTCTTCGATGGGGAGTCAGTTTTTGACTCTTCACGTGCCTCCTCATCGCAAGATGGCTGTGACTGTATCTCCAGACTCTCACGCTGTCGTTTTCGGGAGTATGATATTTCCATCTCATACGGTGGCTTACTAGCGATGTGGTTTGTGGTCAAGGGATCATCAGCAATCTGATTGCTTTCGTGAACCGCTGTGTCGGCAAAGCCAACTTGTGGAATCTGCGATGACAGGGAATCTGCATTTCCACCATCGCCAAAAGCTGAGCCACTTGGAATCCGCTGAGAGGAGACATTCATCGGCTCGGATGTCAGAATCTCGGAGTACGTATTGTCATCCTTCTCGTTTCTGATCTGTGATGAAAAAGAGCTCCCTTGCCGGCTACAAATTGTCACTGGAGCTAACGGCGTGGGCTGCTGAGAACTATTCGCATCTCGATCACCGCCACTTGTCACTTGAGGAGAGCCTTTGTTAGCAGAGGCCTCGATATGATTTTGCCGCAAAGAGCCTCGCAAAGAATTAGTGAGGTTTGGACGAGATGAAGGCTTGAGCTGATGGAGAAGCTCAGTCGGCGCACGCAAGAGAGAGTGACCCGGTCTGGAAAAGCGATCCGGCGTACCATGTTCATCCCTAGGAATTTGGGAGAATAATTGTTGCGAATTCACAGGATCCACGGGACTGCTCTGGTGTTCTTCTGACCGGAATTGGCTATGCAAGCCATAGGCCTTAGATCCGGGTGCCGGCGACCTTGGTCCGTTCGATTTGGAAAGTTTCGGAGGTTTCATGGCCTTCTGGCGTGCTCTCTCCAGGACGGATTTCAGACTTTTCTCCTTCTTCAGTTTCTTGACAGGCACATATTTGATCGGTCCTTTATGCCAGTCGATGCGAAAGCGGTTGACGTAAAGTCGCACATCGGCGGTTGAGTAATCGGTTGAGTAACGGAAGACGAGACGAAAGTCCAGAAGCTTCATACGATGCTTTTTGGGCCCGTCTGTCGGTTGTAGGCCCTCGGATTCAATTTTGAACATAGCAAGTGCATCTTGGGATATGGTTGCATCGATTTGATTGTTTGAATCCATCAAAACTGCGGTATCAGAGAGTGAGCCCAGGCCCCACTAATCGACACAGAAGCGTTAGTGATCTTTTGGATCTAAAATTGGCCAGAAACCATATACCTCTGCCACAATGACTGCAGCACTGAATCCTTGGACATTGAAGCGCAGGCAGGCCCCGTCATCCTCCACTTCAATAGAGCTCTGCGGAGACTCGCCCAGGTAGAAGGACAAGCACACACCCACGACCTGCGCGATCCAAGGGCATACTGAGCTCATTATGAAGATCCTGCACGGTCACAGACAAGGCAATTCCATGCCATCATTCTTCGAAAGAAAAAAAGCAGGCAGCGATCCCAGCAGCGACCTGTCAACTCTCGCAAAGTCAAGATCTCAAGGAAACGCGCGATAAACGATGCGATAAGAAAAAGTCGCGACAGAACGCGCTTGCTGACTCAGCCCCACCACGTCATTGCAAGGTGCTCGTGTGGAGAAAGTGACAAGGCAATCAGCTCTTTCTTTATCTTCCTTTCCCTTCTGACTCTAACTGAGATCCGAGCCGGAGTCTTCTCACTATCTTCGCCGCGAATGACTCGGCTACTACGAGCACCTACGCCCTTTGTAGGGATGATCTACAAGCTCTCGGCCTGACCGCAACATGTCCGCATCCATGGACCAAAAGTCGCATGGGACCTCGAGCCCCTCCGCGTCAACCACATCTCTTTCACTTGGACGGCGCGGGTCCAGGTCATCTCTAGCGACGAACCAGGCCGATCGAGGAAGCATGAATGCAGCTCTGGATCAGATTCACACTGCGGCCTACCAGTCCGACTCGCTGACGCATTTCAACGACTTCACCAGCCCCCCGGCCCCGGCCCCTGCATCGGATGATAAATGCCTCTCGGAAGAACTGCAGGGAGGACTCAGTGGATTGTATAGCCGTTTCAGAACCTCGGTGGGCGGGGTGAGGGACATCGTCGGTGGTGGGGTAAAGTCAGTGAACAGAAGTGCTGCGGAGACTCCTGCTGTTAAGAGCCCACCACCAGAGCGCTCGATAACCAAGTCTGCTTCGGATCTGACAACTGGCTCTGCGGATCATCGCCATCCACCGTCGCATCCCAACTCATCACCAAGCTCACGGCTACATTCACCCGCCGTGGCGAATTTTCACCTTGCTCAGGATGCCGCGGTGCAGTCAACCACCGGAAAAAGCTCCAAGATATCTTCTAAGAGTCCGAGCGTATCTTCCAAAATGTCGATTTCTCCGTCTCCAGGGATCAAATCCACCATCGCTCCCCTGACAAAACCCGCCGGTGGCCCTATGGCAGCGGATCCAGCGATCACCCAACTTCATGTGAACGCCGTGAATACAAGTCGACCTTCTAGGAGCAGCTCTATCAATGTCCCTACGCCGGGTTTGAAGAGTGCGGACTCGGCCAGTATTGGCAGTAACGACGTGCCGATTGACACATCCATGAGCCAATCATCTTCCGTGCTGAGCCAGAAATTATCCCATTCGCCGGTGTTGTCCCCAAAGACTCATGAGAGTAATCTTGGGGATCATGGCTCTCTGGAGGCTAGCGGAACACTGCCCCCAGCGGATGGTTCAGTCTCCGAGGATCGGCGGCGAAAATCGTCATCTACAGATCATTCTAGACCCTCAGATAATATGTCCCAGTCGGCAATGTCGCGAAGCTCAAAACATACAGAGCCTGCCCAAGACTTAACATCCCAGCGTCGGGAAAGCAGATCGAATTCAAGCATGTCTTTCGTACAAGATGAATCTACCGTGCCGACACCTGCATCGAACCGTCACCCAAAAGCAACTGCCGGTGGAGAAAGCTCATCGCCTGCGGGCTCAGCTCTGGACAGTAAAGCCCCGGCTAATCACAATAAAGTAGAAACCAGTGAAATATCGAAGTTTCCTGCTTTGGCAACATCCTTCGATAAATCGATCCCGTCGGCTACAAGAGGGCGATTGCCTGGCTACGTGATGTCTAGAGCATCCACGGCTGAGACAATGACTTCAGTGTCTTCTTTGCCACCACTATATACAGCTGGTCCACGGGATACTGGACCTATTCAACAGGACAATCAGCAGCCCTTTGCGACAAGCGAGAGTGGCGTTGCACAGCTGCGAAGTAGACTACTTAGCAGGGATTTTTGGATGCGCGATGAAAACGCTAAGGATTGCTTTCACTGCGGAGAGCCCTTCACTACATTTCGCCGAAAGCATCATTGCCGCACCTGTGGCCAAATTTTTGATTCCAGATGCACGCTTCTCATACCAGGAACACGCTTTGGTCAGCCTGGCTCCATCCGTGTTTGCAAGCCCTGTGAGGCTATGATCAATGCGCACGACGAGGATTCCTCCGAATTCTCTGATAGCGAACAGAGTCCCGTTGCTATGAATTCCCGGGTATCTGAGCCTAGCCCGGGAAGCAACCGTGCTCGACCGTCTGCGGATGATGACGATACTGCATCGGTCATGTCTCAGTCAATTGATCAAGTTCTCAGAACCCCAACTATGGCCATTCCGGCCACTCGGCGCGCGGGTGAGGGGCACAATCGACGATCGGCTGTTCTTGAAATCAACTCCGACCGCCCTTTGACCAGGCCAACTTCATCGCGCTCTTTGAGATCATCATTGGGAACTAGGGCGCACTCCGTGAGCCACAAACGCCATGGTTCTCGCCAGCAGCAATATATTCGGAGCTTCAAGCCCTATCATGAAGATCGGGCGCCGTTCCAGCGCCGCAATGCTGATGAGTTCAGCGTTGAATCCAGACTTCCTGCCTTTCACAGAGACAACATTATTGACCCAGACCTGGCTCAGTATCTTTCGGATGATGCATCAAGTGGTGATGAACAGCCTAGTCTCATGGCTGTGGTATCTGAGAACAACCTATCTAAAAGTGGCGGAGACCATGATAGGGCCACTTTCGGTGGATTTCTGGCCGCCATGAAAAAGGGCAGATCTGCTTTTGGAGATCGAAGTGCCCCGAGCATCAATCAATCTGGACGCGATGCAGACGAAGCAAGTATCAGTAGCTCAAGGGCGGTAAACCTGCCTCGTTCTTCCCGCCGTCGGAATCTGAGTGTCGCCAGTAGCATACATGTTCGTCAATCTCCGAGGGCCTCGAAAGAAAGCATGTTTCCCCCTGATATACCACTCCCAGGGGCTCCCTTTCCTGTCAGCTTGAAAGACAGTGGTTTCAAGATGACCAGAAGCTCATCGATGCGAGGCTCTGGTGCGCCACCGGTTGAGCTCAACAAAGCTAGCCTGGAGCATGTGCGAAGGCTTTTGCGACAGCTTCTAGCGGAATCATCTGTGCCGTACGGTGAGAGTTGGGAAAATGCTCTCCTTCCAGTCCTTTTGAAAGCGGCGGATGAGGTGAACCCAGATGTCCAGCATGGTGACGATATGGATGTTCGTCACTATGTTAAAATTAAGAAGATTCCTGGCGGCAAGCCCGGTGACACGTCTTATGTTTCGGGGTTGGTTTTCACCAAGAACTTGGCTCTGAAAAGCATGCCTAGAAGTATTCCACGGCCCAACATCTTGATCATTACATTTCCCCTTGAATATGCTCGCCAGCAACACCATTTCATGAGCCTGGAGCCTGTAATTCGACAAGAGCGAGAATTCCTGGAAAATCTCGTAACTCGAATCGCAGCTCTCCAGCCAAATCTACTGCTTGTGGAGAAACATGTCTCTGGCTTGGCTCTCCACCTTCTGGAAAAAGCCCGCATCGCGACTGCGCACAACGTGAAACCATCTGTTCTTGAAGCCGTGTCAAGGTGTACCCATACTCGGATTGTCACATCCATGGACAAACTTTTGAGCCCTGCTCCGCATAGCGATTGCGGCAGTTTTGATGTGAAGACGTATGTGTATAATGGCCGCAAAAAGACCTACATGTACATTTCTGGATGCCGGAAAGAGCTCGGATGCACAATTGTACTGCGTGGCGGCAACGAAGAAGTCCTTGGGAAGGTGAAGGAGATCACCGAATTCATGATCTATGTCGTGTATAGCCTGCGACTTGAGACATGCCTGATGCGGGATGAATTTGCGAAGCTGCCGACAGCATCGACTGATGATTCGAAGACGGCGTCCGGCGGCATTGAGAATCGAGTTGCTGTCAACGAGAGCAACGGAAGTCCAACGGAACCAAAAAACCAAGGCGACAGGCCAACTCAGGATTCAATCAGTAAACCAGTGACAACTGAGATCACGGAAATCCCAGATGATGTTCCTATGCCAACATACTTCGACGACATGGTTCAGGCTTATCAAACAAAACTTCTCTCTGCATCACCGTTTGTAAAATTTGAACCACCATACCTTCTCATGCGTGTGAGAGAGATAGGTCGCAGACTGGCCTACTTGAAACGCCTGCGTGACCAATATGGATTATCCGAACAAAGCATAGACGAGAAGACCAAACCGCAGAAGTTCACTCTCATCACCCCTGAAATGGTCCACGAATCTCCTCACGACGCTTCGCCCAAGGTCAAAGAGGTGCTTCGCGCAGCCCATGACGCCGAATATGACAGAACACTCTACCATTACCAAACGCAGAAACGGCAGTGGGAGGCCTACGTCGCCGGTAATCATGACATGTTTGATCCCTACGCCCACCAGAACATTGTTGTCCTCTTCAGCCTTGTGTGCGCCACAACATCAATCCCCTGCTCTGGTCCCGATATATTTGCTCTCGAGTTCTACAATGAGCACGCCGGCGATACAGTATTTGAGCCGGATTGTCCATTGGGGCAGTATGTCCAGGAGCTTTGCGTTGGAGTGAATGATGTCTGCACCGCCAATGGCTGCGAAAAGCGGATGTTTGAGCATCACCGCCAATACGTCCATGGAGAGGCGCAGCTCAGCATCGTGGTTCAGCCCTACCCTTCCAAGATACGCGGGTTGCAAGACACGATACTCATGTGGAGTTGCTGCAAGATTTGCGGCAATGAGACCCAAGTCACACCGATGTCGGAGAGTGCATATAAATACTCATTTGCCAAGTACCTGGAAATTACTTTCTGGGGTAGGAATCTGCATGCGCGTGCGGGGGTCTGTCCCCATGATCTCCAGCGGGATCATCTCCGCTACTTTGGCTACAAGGATCAGGCTGTCCTCATTCAGTATGATACTATACATCTTCTTGAAATTATCGTTCCGCGACCTCGAGTCACCTGGAAGGTGGATAATGATCTGAAGCTGCGAAATGAAGTCTTCAAGCGCACTGAGTCGCGCCTCAACAAGTTCATGATGTCTGTCGTTGCACGTTTGAAAAGCATTAATGTCGACAGCGTTATGCCAGAGCTGCTGGATAAATCTAAGAAGGAGATTGAACGTTTGATCAATAGAGCTAACGAGGACCAAGCTGCTTTGATTCGCCAATTGCAGGAGAAGTACAGCAGCTCTCGCTACTGGGAGGTCATACCGCTCAATGAGGTTCTTCGTGCCGTTCAAGAGAAGGTAGTTGAATGGGACACCACCTTTGCCGATTTCGAACAGAATTTCTTCCCGTCGGAGAAGGATATCAAACGGCTAGCAACTCTGCAACTGAAGAAAATCTTCCTTGACAAGGATGCAACATCTGTGACGACGGATGAATCCTCGCAAACTCCAATTGATGTAGAGGACGAAACGACTCAGATGGCTGAAAAACCACGGATGCTGCGGCGCATGACCATTTCTCCGGAAAAGGCAAAGGACGTTCTTGTGTCGGTTGTTGAAGAACACACTGGCAAAAAGTACCGAGGGACAACACAGGAAGACATCGCATTGCCACCATTGCCTACCTCTCCCACTGAAACATCTCTGGCTGTGGATGCTGTCAACGGCAAACGATCCTCTCCACAAGACGAAGTCGTCGCGCAGGAGGAGGTCCGACATCTTGATTTGGCTGTTCCTTCTGGACAGTCCGAACCGACGCCCATCGACTCAATCTCCCCGCCGACTCGAACATGGTCTAACATGGATGCACCAATGACTGTTGGTGTAGCCGGCGGTGAAATAAATCCACTGGAATTATCCCCGACAACGGCCGAATCCTCGAAAGACAGCGAGTTAAAAACGAAGGAAGAGAGTGTCACCGGGGTGCCGACTACCCCTCCAAGTCGACCTTCCGCGATTCCAAGACTTACTGAAGGGGCCTTTCGACGTTCCGGCAAGGCACGTTCTCCTCCCCTAGTACGTGCACAGTCTCAGCCGGCGCATATCCTTCGGGAAAGATCACTCTCTGGCTTGAAACTTGGCTCATCGCCTTCAAATGAGCCGGAGACTCCTCGGTTGAACTCGTTCAAGACGACGGAGAAGAAATTCACGGATCGCATCGGATTGAGCGCTCTCAAAAATGGACGATTTGCCCCCGGGCATTCTCTCATCCCACGATCTGCTCCTAATAAGCATGGCAGTTCTCATGTTTCTAATCTTGCGAGGCATTTTGAGCAACTGAGCCGTGAATTCGAGAAGGAAAGACAACGCGAAAGACGGCAACGCGCTGCTCGAAGCACGCATTCGCGTGCATTTCCCCATGCTTCTTCGAAGCCCATAGTTGAGGTCTATCGAAATGTCAAAGAAGCTGTTGAGGAGCGAGAACCTCCTGTTGATGGGGAAGAGTCTGTTTCAATAGTACCTCAGATTCCAACAGATGTGTCGGGCGGAAGAAGTGACGACTTCCGCGATCAGCTCGGCCATCAACAATCGGAAGCCATACCTCAAGGGGAGATGGTGGAGTATTTTGAGCCAGAGCCTGTTCTTCGATCTGACTCGCAATTAATGTCTGAAGCTGAAGCGGATGAAGGTCCTAGCGATGAAGAGCGAAACGCAGGTGAGGAGTTGCATCCAGTGGATTCGCAGGAAGAGGTCAAGTTACCTGAAGACGACTCAATTGAATTCAAGGACCTCGCAAAGCATGACCGTACATGGCTTCTGAACATTCTGAAGAACTTCTGGTCCGAACGGTCTGCGAGTGGATGGCCAGCTCTCGAGTATCCTCTCAGTTTGTATGATCATGTCTTTGCGGACTGCGATATTATCGTGAGAGAGGACGAGCCTAGCTCTCTGATTGCTTTTGCGTTGGACTCGTCCGACTACAAGGAAAAGTTGGCAAGCATTCAACAGCGATTTGATGAGATAGAGGAGCAGCCGGAGACCAACGGTGGTAAACCGGAAGATGCCAAAGAGGCTCGTGTCGAACATGCTCTCTTGCGGGAGACTGGCACACATCTCAAGTATCAATTTCAGGAGGGTCAGGCAAGGATGCTGTGCAAAGTATTCTACGCTGAACAATTCGACGCATTGCGCATAAAGTGCGGCGTTGCTGATCGAATCGTGGAATCGCTTTCCCGTTGCGCGAAATGGGATTCCAAAGGTGGTAAAACAAGGTCAATCTTCCTGAAGACCCTGGACGATCGCTTTATTCTCAAATCACTGTCCCCGGTCGAGACCCAAGCTTTCCTCAAATTCGCTCCGGCTTATTTCCAGATCATGTCGGAGGCCTTGTTCCACGAGCTGCCGTCCGCCATCGCCAAGATGTTTGGTTTCTACCAGGTCATCATCAAGAACCCGGCTACTGGGATTGAGTTCAATTGGTTCCTATTGTTAATGGAGAACCTCTTTTACGATCGAGCTCCTAACCGGATCTTCGACCTGAAAGGCTCAATGCGCAACCGCAAGGTTGAAAGCACCGGCGAGCGTGACGAAGTCCTGCTGGACGAGAATATGGTAGATTTCATCTACGAGTCGCCACTATTCGCACGAGAGCACTCCAAGAAACTGCTCGGTCAAAGCGTGTGGAACGATACTCTTTTCCTGGCCCGCCAGGACGTGATGGACTACTCGCTCATGGTTGCGATTGACGAGAAACGGAGCGAGCTCGTGGTAGGAATCATCGACTGCATTCGCACATACACCTGGGACAAGAAGCTTGAGTCCTGGATCAAAGACCGCGGCTTTGCTGGCGGTAACCGCAATCGCCCGACGGTGACCAGTCCCAGGGAGTACAAGAGCCGATTCCGTGAGGCGATGGCACGATACGTCCTTCAAGCCCCGAGGTCAGTAAAGCCGTCCCTTACAGACTTCCCAGGTAAATGCTGACCCAAGTAGCTGCTGGCACCAATTCCAGCCGATGTATCGATACCTCCAGGGCGAGAACCAGGTATCCCAAGTCACAGGCCTGGATGCCGTTGATAGAACTGTGGAAGCCGGTACTTCCCAGTGATGGAAAATGCAATTCATGACACGAAGCTAGAAGCACATGATCAATCTTTTTGTTTTATGAATGATGACTTGATGAAACCGCATTGATGCCCCTGCATCGCATGGAGAGTCCGAGACATTGTACACAACTACTGTCCACGGGGTCTTGCCGGGTGCGAATTCCTAGCGAAGACATCTATTTTCTTATATATTTATATTCTCATATTTCTCTGCTTCAATTGAGTTCTCTATGCGCTATGTACATTGGTTACTAGTTCACCACCGGCATAGATTGCATCCTAAAGCTGAACATCAATGATTCACTACTTCATGTATGCCTCAGGCCGAAACCCGGGTCAAGGGATCAAAAGAATCAGAGATCCCGAACCCTTCGGTAGAAACCGGAAGCCGATGGAGCTGCCGAAATTACCTTTAGCCATTGTGAGAAACTTTTGGCAAAGGAAATAACAAACTCTTTCCAATTCTCAAATGCGATGACATTCTCATTTTCTATTTCATTGCGGTTGCCCGGCGCATCTTGGCTGCAGAGTACAGGTATGCAATGCCGGGCACATGGAGCCTCGGTCTAGGCGCGCGTTTTCGTGACTCCCCCGCATTGTCTGTTTCTGTTCCGACTGAGTTCCTCCTTTTTCTTTTTTTTTTTTTGACCTTCTTCTTTGCTCATTGAGAACGTCAGGTTTCTGAAGTTGTGCTATATGTGCCAACCATGGATATGGGTCAGATGTGCAGCGAATACTCGCATGGCATCGCTAATGCGACAGAACTAACCCGCCTGCAATTACAGCGATTCTAGGTCTATTTCACTCCTTTAGGAGACAAGACTTTACTAATGAAAGCAGTTTGACCGGAAGACATTAAATTCGTCTCATATACATGAACAATGCATTAACTTTCATCCAAGAGAACGATGGTCCAGACCACACGGAACAGACCACACGGAACAGAACAGGCTTCGAAGAAACAGCAAAAGAAAAAAAGGAAATGGTATGTATCCGACCTCGCACCAGTGATAACCAAAATTGACAATCAAATATTGGAAGCTAAGTCCCGACTTTTTCAGGGAAGATCTTTACTCCATGGCCAAGCCGAGGTTCTCCTCGGCGGGCACCACACGCACAGTGTTGGTGTGACCCATACCACCACGCCAGCCTTGGACACAGACAATGGGGTCGCCCTTGTTGACGATGCCGAGCTTGAGACCGTGGTTGATGGCCCACTTGAGGCGGCGGTCGACGTCCTCCTGCCAGATCTTGACGTTGAAGTCGGGCTTCTTCTCGGGGAAGTAGAAGGGCCACACGCCGCGGTACAGGTGGGAATACCGGGCGGCAGTGTCGTTACGGGTGACCATGAGAATAGGGCACACGGGACGGTACTTGGACAGCAGACGGGCAGTCTTGCCAGAAGTGGTCAGCACCACGATGGCACCGGCGTTCAGCTCCAGACTGGCACTGACGGCGGCCATGGCCATGGATTCGCAGGTCTCTGTGGGGCGGGGAGCCAGGTTGCGCAGCTCGTCGAAGATCTGGAAGTGGGGGATGGTGACTTCGGCGAGCAAGCAGGTCTCATGCATCATCTTGACTGCCTCGCAGGGGTAGTTACCCTTGGCGGTCTCACCGGACAGCATGACACAGTCGGCACCGTCGAGCACGGCATTGGCCACGTCCGACACCTCGGCACGGGTGGGGCGGGGGTTGTATGTCATGGACTCCAGCATCTGAGTGGCACAAATGACTGGCTTGCCCTTGATATTGCACTTGGCGATCATCATCTTCTGAGCCATGAAGACCTTGGGGGCGGGAATCTCGATACCGAGATCACCACGGGCGACCATGACACCGTCGGTAGCCTCGAGGATCTCGTCAAAGTTGTTGACACCCTGCTGGTTCTCGATCTTGGCAATGATCTGGATCTCACGGCCCTCCTCGCCTAGGACATCGCGGATGCTCTGGATATCGCTACCGCGGCGGATAAAAGAAGCGAAGATCATGTCGACCTTGTTCTTGACACCGAACTTCAGGTCGGCAATATCCTTCTCCGAAAGGGCGGGGAGGTCTACGTCGGTACCGGGCAGGTTGACACCCTTGCGGGATGAGATGTTGCCGTTGTTCAAGCACTTGCAGCGCAAGTTCTTCTCATCCAGCACCTCGAGGACTTCAAATGAGAGAATGCCGTCATCGACATAGACGAGCTTGCCGGGGGCAATCACCTTGGTGATGTTCTTATAGTCAAGGTACCTGCAAAACCGCCGTGCGTTAGCCTCGACCACAAATACTGCGGCACGACCCGGGCCGATAAGAACTTACATGTTCTTATCATCACTGGCAGTTGCATATTGCTCATCAGTGGTGATGTTGATCTCAGCGCCCATCTTGATGGGGAAGTCCTTGTCACCGACGGTGTTACCGGTACGGATCTCAGGGCCCTTGGTGTCGAGGGCAATAGCCAAAGGGCGGCCAGTCTGGATGCGAGCAGCCTCACGGGCATTGTCGATCACAGATTGGTGGTACTGGACGCAAAGGATCAACTACTATCCTCACCGCATTTTTGAGATCCAAGGAAATGACTCACCTCATATGAGCCGTGGGAGAAGTTCATACGGACAACATTGAGACCGACTACAATCCCGTCAGTCTATGAATCAAAAAGCAATGCGAGGATTCGATCGTGAGGCATTGCCATACCAGTGCGGAGAGAGTTGATCTTCTCGACGGAGTTGGTTTTGGGACCTGCGGACCGGCTAACGTTAGCACGAATGTCCCTTCTTCTTCCTGAGACATCATCGCCACCTGCAAACTAGAAGCTGCTGAAGGTAAGCTGGGATAAGAAGACATACCAATGGTACCGATGATTGAGGTGCGGCGGTAGTTCTTCGCCGGCACCATCTCGGTGTTGAGCTTGGAGTGCCACTCCAGCTTCATCCGATTGGACAGGTGGTCAAGGGAGCTAGTGGCCGCCATTGTGATCTGCTTCAGACGAATTAATTGTGGTAGCAGAGAGAAGGTTGGAACAGGTGTGGGAGTTTAAAAAAAGGTAGGGGGGAAAGAAGAAAGAAGTTGGGTGAGGGGCGGAAGGGAAAAATATTGGCCGCCGATAGGATCTCCGCTATCCGGTCTTGTCGACCCCCGTGGGTGGGCGCATTCGAACTACCCTAGTTTTCTTGGACAGATCCCCGTTCCTATGGTTTAATCATTTAACCAATTTTTTTTTTTATATATTCTCTCTATTGAGTCTCTTATTCCTAGCGTTATCTCTGTTCACAGGACCATGGTCAGTCGGTTGCGGCATCCGAAACCGTACTAGTAGGTAGTTAGAAAGGAAAAAATCATACAATCTCCCCCGCCCTGGATGCCTGGGGGCGTGCTGGGCCTCGCAGCGTACATTGGAGTCCATTTATCGAGTAAACGTGACAAATAAAGACACCCAATTCGATGACCGCCGGGTGACAGAAAAGGGATTTCGGTGGGCTCAATGGAGGCCTTATCGATAAAGGAGCCTTGGAGCCTTAAGAGTCTTCAGGAACACTGCAGCCTGCGTCGATAAGTCGATAAGTCGATAAGGTCCTCGTCTTAATAATCACCCAGCCACCGCCTGCCGTCATGTGAAAATGTCCCACGTGATGTCTTCCCCGTCTCATTCCACGCATCATCTGTTGCTCCTGCTCCGTACACTCCAAACTACGATTCTATGCTCTTACCAGCGGTGGCTCTCTACTTCATCAGCAAAATGGTATGATCTCCGCGCCGTTCAGCTTCAGTAACCTTCGGAAATGAGCCCCGCGGCTGACCATCCGTCTCAAACCAGTTCGGCCGTCTCACCCACTACGCATTCGATGCGGTCCTCTGTGAGTCCTCCCGGACCATTTCCCCGCTCATACCAAGTCGAGATCTAACCTGTGCTTCTCCAAACAGTCTCTGCCTTCCTGGCTGGCGTCAAGCGTTCTACTGGCCTCACGTAAATACCGCCTTTCCCCAATTCTCTCCTCCCCAAGCTCTTTCTCTACATCCCCGATCAGAGAACCCCGAGAATCCCAACAGAAAAAAAAGAAACAGCCAAGCTAACTGAGTTGATCTCTCACGCAACCCCTTGGGTCGGGTCGCGTGCGGGACCTTCATAGCCCCAGTCTCAAATCAGAACAGATCTCCGACAACAAAGAAGTCAAGCGTTGGGTCGACAACTACCTCGGCGTCGGCGAGTGGGTCATGGACCAGTCCGTAGCTGTCATGGGCTCTTCCAGCTGGTTTGAGCGGAGACGGTGATTTACTTCACCTGCGATACCGAGGCGACCTATGATTTCCTTTTCAACTTGACATTCATCTTCGAGGCGGTTTACCGAGGAAGGAGAATGCTGGGAAGGTATTTATGAAGAGGAATGGGATGGAACCTCGGGATGGCTTCTGCTCGAGAGGATTTCCCGAGCTTGGATTTATTGTACAAAGGTGCTTGCTGTGTTACTTTCCTCCATATTCTTCTTTGCCATTGGTACGCACATCATGGCTGGATTGACGAGTGACGACCGACTCTTCTCTGCGCTGCAACCTTCCCTTCGACATTATGGTCACGTACGGCGTCTTTTGGTTGTTCTGTTATATCCGATACCTTTTGCCTTTGTACTATTCCATACCACTATCGTGAAGTCAACTGTGTCATTATGGCCGTTGCAAGAGTTGCACCGGGTCTTTGTAGGAGTGATGGACGAGTAGCATAGTGCCGGGAGCGTGGTGTCATTGCTTCAAACGCAGTTGAATGTCGTATATTGCACGGAGGCACAAGGGACTGGCGGCTGCAAGGGGATACATCCATCGGTTCGATACAAAGGTTAGATGTCTCAAAGCAGCAAGTATCCCATCAAAGAAACCTTGTTCTAAAGACAACCTGCGCATATCTTCAAGGTTGTGGTGGTATGATACTAGGAATCGCGACAGTAGTAGAACGGCGCGAATCACAAGGTATGGAGGGAAGGAAATGAATAAACAAATGATCAAAAAGCCTAGACAACGCCCTTCAGGTCTGCGAAAGGGCATCAATATCCACACGGCGGTAGTAGGAGACATGCCCCATCTCCACCCAGTAATGAGCTACGTAATCAGTAGAGATGAGAATCAGCTGCGAGTCGATGAAACAGTCTGTTGGGAACACAGAGAGTTAGAGTGTTGATACCAGGGAACTTTGTGAGATACGTACGGTCACGGAAACCAAGCCCGGCCACATGTCCCCGGGAACGCACGATTCGCGCACCCGTGAATGGCTCCGAGTCTGCCACACCGAGCATGCCGTCGGGCCCCAAGTTGGCTAAGAAAGTGAGCTCGCCGCGGGGAACATTTGGGTCGCCCGTAAGCTTGACTGCATGCAGACTATTGTTCTTCCAGGTGCTGCTGATGGGATCGCCTTCATCCTCCGCTGAATCTGACATACTTCGAGAATACTCAATCGGAACTCCCTGGAATATCAGGAGAAATTCACACCCATGGGCAGAATAATCCCCCACCCAAATACCTTGGTATGGCTTTTCTTTTGTCGGCGTGTATAGACTCGGGTCTAGCGTAGCGTAGGAGAAAATTGCCTCATTATCACTAGCCAAGCCCGCTTGAAGTCCGAACCGAAAATGAGCCCATCTTCGAATGCGGAACCCTACTTCTGAGACGTCGGACGCACGCTCAGGTAGCTTAAGCGGCTGGGTTTCTCTGTCAATGCGGTCGTTGCTGGGTATGAGTGGGGGTGGCCAGAGCCTTGCATCAAGCTCACTGGTTGATGAGGTGTTGTTGGGACACAATATCAGAGAGTTGAACAGATGCTGTGCTTCCGCCGGCATGGGCATTCGACGTTCAGCCATCCAGGCTTGACAGGCCGCTACTTTAGCAGATGGATCCCTATCTTTAAGGAGCAGGACAGGATCATCCAGCCATAGGCTAACTTCAGGATTGAACGAGTGAATCATAACCTCGGGGTGCGATGCCCACGTATGGAGCTCTGGTGGGCCTTTATCTGCGATGATCCGGTACGCATCAATTACCCCACGTCGATTATCATAGCGAGCCAGGATCAAATTCCCCGTGTGGTTGTGGTCCGAGAACCAGATCTTGTACTGCGGGATGAACCAGTACGGGAGATGGGCGAGGTATAACCGACGGAAAGAGTCAAAGGGCCCCGGGTCACGGATAGGGTGTGGGAGATGCGAGTTGACCAGCCTCGCCCATAGTATGTCCTTCGCGGTATGCTCCGTGAATTTGCGGCAGGTAGACGCTAGGCGAGTGAGGTCTTGAGCGGAAAGGTGGTAGAGAATCAAGTCGAGGATTTCGTTGGGAAGCTTATCTATACGGCATGACGATTGAACTATCTCGGTCCATGGCGTGTCATGGAGAATCTCATCGACCTGTTGCTGGTATTCATAGAGCTCGTGATCGCTGGATGACTAGAGATGGTCAATTCAACTTGGTTAGAAAGCTATCCATCGCTGCTGGTATCCCACCACGGTTGGACTTACTCCATGGTATGACGTGGCAGTGGTCATCCTGTGTGTATTTCCCGATGATTTCGAGATCAGGGAGTAACAGTCTCCTTCAGCACCGATGACATCACTGATTATCGCTAGAGGTAGGGTTGCATGGCAAGCGCTGTGATGGAAAGCAGACAAAATGGCAAGCGACAGTCTCCTGGATGTTCTAGCCGGATGGGCTTCAATGCCGGGGGCAAAGAGAGCAGAGTAGAGAGAGGTGAGAAGCGTTCGTTGATGGATCAGTGATGCGTCGCTGATAAGAGATAACACGGTCGACTCCGCACTTCAAATGGCGTGTTTTTCTGACCGAAAATCAATAAGAGTGGCTAAGGAGGGAAAAAGAAAACATGGAAAATTGAATTTGTAAATTCGCGCGTTATGCGATTCTGTGTAGGAGCATCCCTGTAGAGATAAGCTTCAAGTTTGTGCTTTTGGTGAGCATCAAGCCACTAAACAGTCTAGGAACAGGCTAATTCCTCTCCCAACTGCCCACTGCAAGGTTACGTCCCACACTATGCAAGTGCTGCATAACTAGGCGCCTTTGCCTACGAAAAGACACGTCTATGCATGCTCGACGTACACTTCGATGCGTGTTCTCGCCATCTACTGTTATCTTTCAAGGCCCGGACTCCTGACTCATGTAGCTGATACTCTGGTGGGGTCTTTCTAGGAGTATTCTTCGATTGTCTCATGTCCGCAGGTAGAAACTAGCCCTGGAGGGTTTGCTGACCGAGCCACAATGGATGAGATCCCTTTGACAAGACTCCGGAATTCGAAAAGTAACGGAAGCTTCCTTGAAGCAAAAGAGGCTTTTGAAAAAATAACGAGACTAAGGTTGTTTTACACAATGGACCAGGTCCTCAGATGATCAAGATTCAAGACAAACGGTATGTTCATTTCATGGACTATATGATCAGCAGCAACTCTACCCAAGATATTGTAAGCACACCCACCTGGCAAGCAGACACTGACCATCCCTAGGTATAAGCATACATGCTATGCTAGAATATAATAGTTGAACCGTGGGAGTCGTGATAGCACGTGACCACCAAAAGAAGAAGCATGTTTACATCGCCAGAATAGGAAATTCAATTAAGGCACGCGCGCCTGCCTACACGCGCCCCACTCTGTTTGTTTATGTTGTGAGCGATAGAAATTCACCCATAAAGGCGCCAATCGGACGAATCTTGGTATCTTTGTTTATTTATCTGCACTACAATTCATTGTCCTGTCCCACCACCCCCAGTATACGTGGCTCCGGTATATATACATTTCCAACTCAGCCACAGTCTTTAGTCCGTTATGGAGACTAGACAATCCGCGAGAAAGCGGAGGAATAACTCCATCTCAAACTCGAGATGCGAGTTTCCAGCCGATCAGCAAACAAGACACGACATGCCTTCGGAATATACCGCGCCCAAAAGTACTTCGACCACTCCGAGAAAACGCTCGAAGCGAGTCAGATTCTCCGATCCCGGTCCTCGCCTGCAGGATACTAGTGCCTGCTCTACCGGGTTGACACCGGCGATGAAACGCACCTTTGTCGGAGAGCGTAGCACCCGAGTTCTCACTGATGGAGACCGCTCACCGAGTCGAAAGGTGCGGCGGAGATCGGCTCCAGCGCCGCGCTTGCGACGGTCGTTTGATCCGATTGAGCCGTTCGACGACACCTGCTCTGAGCGGGTGATGCAATTTACTCCCATACGTCAGATTCTGGACAGTCGCACCCAGAGGAGAATCCGACGAATTGGTCTGAGTGATGAGATCAACCACATCGAGCGCGAGAAGCGCCAAACGTCCAACCTCGAAAAGACCATAGAGAGCTTGCTTCAAGAGCGGGACTCGTTGAAAAACGAGTTGAACGCTATGAAGCAGAGGCATGAGATTCCAGAGGATGAGCTGCCTTCCTATGAGTCGTTCTGGATGTCGCCTCACCTCCGTATTCGGGAACTGGAGCATGAAACGTCTCGTCTGCGCGACGAAATTTCTGTAACCTCCCTTAGAAGCCATGAGGAGTCATCTCTGTCTGCCAGCAACGAAGGAGAAACATTCTTGCTTAATGACAGCGCCATCATTGTTTCCGACTCTCCAGAATTCCGCGCGGTGCGCGATTGCCACTCTCCCGTGCCGTTTAGTCTCATGATGTCTGACCCGCCAAATACTGATGTGTCAACCCAGACACAAGCATTGGAGAGCATCGAGGATTCTGATATCCAAGACCTCACTCTCGATTTGGAGGCTGCTAGGAGGGAAAAGAAGGAGTTGTTCAATGCGTGCCGCTCGCATATCAGCGCGTTTGAGAACTCTGAAATGAAAGACATCTTCCTTCGATCGTCTCCGCCGCCAGATTTCTTTGATAACGTGATCGATATTCTAACAACCGCACTTTCTCGCGCCTCCGACGCCACACAAGCGCTCGAAGGAATCCGTCTGGAGTGTTCCAGCTTGGGATTCTCTGGTCTGAGTGCAGACGATGTACTCTCTGACATGAAATCCCACTTCCGGTCAGCACGTCTTGAGCTCGAGCGTAGCATTCCTGGCGAGACTCCTAACGGTCTTGAAGATGGAAAAGCAACACTGAGCGCTCTGGTCAAGAGAGTCAAGTCGCTGGCAAATGACCTTAGGGCGGAACGCAAGCACCACTGCGGCTCACTTGGCCGAGAAAAGGCTCTTCGCGGACAATTTGACAATTTATTACATCGGTACGAGGCAGCCGCAAACAAAATCGGCAAACTTGAGGATTCGATCGCATCTTCGGCAGGCGATATGCTTCACACCAGAATGCGTATGCAAGACCTCGAAAACGAACAAAAGGAGAAAAGCATCGGGATTGACAGATTAAACGCCGCCCTGGACAAGTACCATGAAGATGTGAAGAGCCTTGAAGAGCTGGTGGGTAGGTTGGAAGACGAAAACCGGGTCGCCAAGGAAGAACACGCCCAGCAAATATCCAACCTTGAAAAGCAAGTGGACTGTAAGCGGAAGCAGCGATCCGCTATTGAAACCTCCGCATCAGAGTATGAATCCCGCATCCGTCAGCTGGAAGAAACGGTTGAGGGGAACCGCATTCGCGCTTGTAGCCTCATGGCAGAGGTGGAATCTCTGGAGAAAGAGCACGAACGAGCTCTCCAGGCCCTTGAACGAAAAGGAAGCGAGCAGTTACAGCAACATGAGGAAGACATCGGAACGCTCAATGTTCGCGTCTCGGAACTCACTACATCGCTCGAGGAATCCCGATCGGAAGCTCAGCGTCTCCGTCAAATGAACGAAGGCCTGGAGGACCAGCTTCAGGCAGAAATTGACGCCCGTGATGAGCTTCTTGACAAGTGGGCTACCGAGCAAGCTCGCTCCTTTGCCTTCATGAAAGAGTGTGTTGGCTCAGAGCGACGGCGAGCCAAGGTTCGCGCAGCCAACTGGGAGCTCAGATCGGACGATCTCATGTCGGACGGGACCACTGTGATGGGAAGCGAGCCTATCACTCCTGTTAGCATGACTAGGTTCGTTGATGTCGAGATGGGACGGGGCAAGAATCGCCGACGCATGGATAGTGGAATCGGGATCCTTACCGGGGAGGAATTTCTGAGTGAGGACGATTCGAATCTGCGGCGGCTTGACTCTGATATAGATCTGCCTTCATCTGATCTGATCGATATTTAGATCTTATACTTTCACTTTTTTCTTTTCTTTTGTCTCTTTTGGGGTGCCCTTGGATTATCTTCCTACTTCGGTCTCGTGTCTAGGATTTCCTTTGTATATACATTTGCATATATCTGGGTGTAAATTAAATGATTATCACATTTTTCAGTGAACTGGGGTCGTATCACGATGTAGATCATACATATTCGCGATGGAGCCATTCCCGATCTGGGTATAAAACCCTCGTGCGCACTGAGGCTTAATCAAAACATGATACATATGAAGAGGATAAACGGATAAACGGATGATGGGGTAGCCCTTCAGCCTTATTACTAGTGTGATACGCTGGATGCGAACCGTGTGGACCCACAGACGTCTGATAGGGCTGACGTGGGCATCCACGCAAATCCAAACGTTCAACCCCTCGCGATCTAATCGGCCTAGGCAGCAGGATTTTAGAGTGCACTGAACAACTCCAAAGGTATGTTGCCCAGGGGGAATGCAGTTAGCGGCGGTAAGGCTTGGACTTGGACTTGGACTTCGGGCAAGAGATCCCACCCTCGACGACCAGAATCCCGCGCTTTTATGGGGAACTGTGGTGGAGACATGATCCGGTCTTATAGTGCCCCTTCGACCGCTCTCTGACCTAAGCGACAAGCGACTAGTCGTCGGATGCCCCGCCTCCGCAAATCATCATGTCGCTTTTTTCCCGTCTCGGACAGGTCTTCTCCCTCCCTGAGAATCTCATGGACAAATCTTTAGTCTCCGAAGAATCGCTCCTGTTGAGAGTCGGGTATCTTGCAGAGACCTTCAGAAGCAATGGTCGCGCCAATGAAGCTTCAGAGCTGGGAAGGGTCATAGGGCTTACTGATGCTGTCGGCCCTGCAGACACTCGATGCGATCCGATGCTGCATGTACTCAACAGACTCGGTACCTTGGTTAAATCATTTCTGAACCAGGGCAAGTGGGATGCAGCAGCTGACCTTGGTGCCCTAGTGCTCGATATCCGCGAGTCTAACTATGGCGAAGAGGACCTGCCAACAATGAGCGCAATGAACAGCCTTGTTTCAGCGCATTGGGGCCAAGGTCAGTTCGATGATGCCGCCAAGCTTGGCGAGAGGGTCACCAATCTCAGAAAACGAATACTCGGCGAGAAGAATCCGCAGACTTTGGTTTCAATGTCCAATCTTGCATCAGCATATCGAGGCCAAGGGCGATGGGAAGATGCACAAAAGCTCGACTTCCGAGTCTTGGAGATCAAAGCTGAGACATCAGGCCGAGACCATCCCTCCACACTAGTATCCATGGCGAACCTGGCAACGTCATATGCAAGCCAGGGGAGGTATTCAGAAGCAGAATCAATCGAACAATCACTGGTGGAACAGGGAGAAGAGAAGTTTGGTGCCACAGAAGCTTCCGTCTTGACATGGAAATCAAACTTGGCATCCACATACCGAGACCAGGGACATCTTTCCCTCGCAGAAAGGCTAGGCCGCGAGGTCGTTGAGGCAAGACGGGATGCATTAGGATCAAAGCATTCTTTGACTCTCACGTCCATTGCCAACCTAGCATCTACCTATCGCATCCAGGGACGATGGGAAGATGCGGAATCACTAGATCGCGAAGTAGTGGCCACTAGCGAGGCGACTTTGGGTGAAAAGCATCCGCAGACGCTGATGTCAATCAGCAACCTTGCGTCTACCTGCCGCGGTCAAGGACGGTTAGAAGAAGCCAAAGACCTCGGGGAGAAGTCAGCAACGGCGTTGAAGGAGGTACTTGGCGAACGTCATCCACACACGTTAACTGCCCTGGCAGATGTGGCGGTGACGTACCACGTGAACGGACAGCGAAGTGATGCGATAACATTGAGCTCACAAGTTTTGCATATGATGGAGGAGTCTCTGGGTGAAAAACATCCGCACACATTGAGCGTTATATCCAACCTCGGCTTCATGTACCAGTCACAAGGCAAATGGGACCAGGCTGGAGGGCTTGCCGAGACTGTTTATACTCGAAGACGGAGCACGTTGGGTGAGGAGCATCCCGATACTGTTGCAGCATTGGAAGACTTGAGGCGGATTTCATGGGTAGAAGCGGCGGACCGCAATGTAATGGCGAGATGTAAATAATGAAATGGAAATGGAAAGGAAATGGAAATGGGGCAGTGTTTCAGCACAGCCTCCTTGCCAAGAAACTTCCAGGCTTCGAAGTACGCTTTCCTACTACTTAGAGGTCTATTGTATAGTGCTGGAGTATGAAAGTCTCAGTCATTCATAAGATAAGTTCGTTCCATACGAGCGTGAATCCACGCTCCGCGTCAAGACAAGCCCATAAGTACATGAGAGATGTTGCAGTCGACAACAGAGAAGAACCAGAAGGAAATATACAGGTGAAATGAAGAATGTTAGGATATGCACGCCGGTTGTGATGGTTGTTTTTATGCAAAACTCAATGGACCCTGGATACATAGGCCCTGACGCATCTCGAGTTTCCGCGCTCGAGAAAATGAAGTTGGCATGAGGTGGCATGAAACATAAAAACTGGGAGCTTTGTTGCCCAATGTCTCATCATTGACGACGGTATGAGAATCCGAATCAAAAACAGAGGAAATTCGTCACGATGCATCAATGTCAATGGCGCCATTTGTGTAGACTGGACAATGCGATAATACTCCAGAATCGACAAGTATGCATACACAAGCAGAAAGCGTCTAAGAGGCAGGAAAGAGAACGCCGAGCGGAGGCCGAAAATCCCAGGAAACATAATCAGATGCGAGTCGCTGCGTAAAAGTAGAAAAAAAGGCGTACCCGGATTTCGGTGTCGGTAGGCATGCATAATGGTGGCTCGGCGGATACAGAATATCATCAGAGACTAGTCAATGCTATCGTCCATATCAGCGGTGTCTGGCATGACTGCGGAACGACGCCTGAGGCCGAATCTCCGAGTACCCAGGCTGTTGGTACGGAGACGTGGTGGTTGGATAGGGGTATAGCTTGTGACCGTCTTGCTGGATGGCATGCTGATTCGGGTTTGCGATGGTTCCAGCTGAGGAGGTCGAGGGCTATCCTCTGCTCCAGAGCCTGGGGTGACAGGCGAGAGACCGTACCGGCGGGATCCAGCCTGGATGTTGGGGCGAGATGTGGCAGGAGAATACACAGACGGTGTCGCGTAAGTGCGACGGAATGGAATTCCGGTTTGGGACAAGGTGGAAGGTGTTCGAGGTAGTGATGAAGGTGCTTGAGATGGTGTCAACGGTTGGAATTGTGCTGAGCGCGGGGAGACCCCCGGTCCCGTCTCTTGATTCTGGACTCCCGCGATAGAGGAGGAGCGAGAAACTGAGTAACCCCGGGAGAACCGTTGTTGCGGAGATACGCTCTGTGCAGGGCTCGGCGTGCCAATCTCGGTGAAGGCTCTGGAGAGTGAACGATTATGCGGGGTCGCTGTCTCCCGATTTTCCTCGTCAGCCGGTGGCCTACGAGTGCGGAGAGAGGTCGAAATGCGGTGAAGTCGGCTCGGCGGAGGAGCTGCACCGGGCGATGACGGGGCCGGTTTGGTGTCTGTCACTGGAGTTCCCGGGCTCTGACTGATGAGGGAGGCCCTTCGCGCCTCGAGACGACTGGGCAGACGGCTGCTTGTACTTTGACGACGCTCAAGCCGTTCCACCCCCTCAGGCTCGTGACTGGGAGCTCGCTGGTAGGTATACGTGGGTGCTGCAGAGCCGGTTACGCCGCCATTGGACCGCTGAGGCTGCTGAGCGCCTCCAGTAGGGCTAGAACGTGCTCCGCCTCTCTTGAGCTGCTCGTCCGTTAAGGCCAGACAAAGTTCAGTCAGGCCGCGACACACACTGTCTGCTTTGCGCCGAGCATGCCTTTCGGGAGAGCTGTATACTCCATTCACAACAGACATTGAGCCTGACGGTGCTGTGTTGACGCCCAACATGGTCGACAGTGCCAAAGCATCTCCGATCGTCGCCTCTAGCGCCATGTACACGTCACTGGTCAGAACAGCCTTTGCCTTGGTCAATGCCGATTGAAGAAGAGGATGCACTGGATTTTGAACCGCATTTTCGGCGTCCGCAGACGGGATACTGGCCTTGCGATAATGTCTAGGTGAGGTAGTCGGAGTAGTGGTGGCAGTCCGCGGCCTTTCCTGGTTCACGCCCGATATGGCGGCTTGGGACGATGGTGGTAATTTCCCAGTGATCTCCAGCTTGCGGATTCGGGACTTCAAATCGTCCAGTTCGTCCCAAACAGTAGAAGGTGCTGTAGTCGACAGCGTGGATTCAGTCCCGTCCAGTCGCGCTCTTTCTGCGTCGGCGAGAACTCGTTCAGTCGCCTCAGAGGCAGAGGGCTCGCGGCTGCTTCGAACGGTCGATAAGGTAGAACGACGGTGACGGCGGGAATCTTGCACAGAAGCGAATAGATCTCCGTTGGTTGGGGGTGACCGCGGAGACGTCTCGGGACTTGTGCGACCGAGTCTGCTTCGAGGGGCGCCGACTGTTGACCGCGCGCCGGTAGTCAAACTGGAGTAGCGAAAACGGTTCGGTTCGTCGAGGGGGTGAGCAGAGGCAGCGAAAGAATGAGGGATAGAGCTGTACGGGATTGTAGGAGAGCTATTTTGGGAATGCAAGGGGCTGTCGACACTGCTAAAGCGCCGATCCGGGGAAGGGGTTTCTTCTTTATCAATATGGGAGGCCGGCGACCGTAATCCCTGAGTGGAATATCCTAGTCGCGACTGTTTTCATCTTCTCATCAGCCATCAACACCAAAGGTTTGGGGCAGTGCCAAGGTCCAAATGACCCAACGAGCATGACGCAGAGGGGGAAAACTCACTCGTCTAAAGTCTGAGCGACCCAAAGAGTCGCGACGGCCAGAATCGGACCTTGCGATATTCAAGAAGATATCGTCATTCTTCGGGTGCCCGTCATCCATGTTTGGGACTCTGGCGGCACCGAGTCGATAAGAGCCATTTAGGGAGCGACCATTATCGCTCGGCAAGGCTTGAGCTTCAGAATATGCCACGCTCGATGGCATGCTTTTCACATCAAGGGGCGTAGATAATCGGCATTGGGTGTGAGGGGGAGAAGGTAGGTGTCACAGAAACAAAACTGCGCAAGCTTTGGAGGCTGGGGAGGAAGCTTGGGACGGATCGACGGGGGCAAATAAGGAGCGTCTGTCACAGTGTACTCTATGGGAATCGGGAATAGGGCGTTTCACCACTGGCTGAGGTGGGGCTCCTCTTAACGTGAATCGATGGGCTAATTTTGACTGAATTGGCTAGACTCTGCTTTGGAAAGACTTGGGCCAACCACGATCTACGCTCAGCTCTGTTGTGACTCGCGGTAAAAGGTTTCTGGGGAAGGGAAGCTACTTGGAGATACGCATTGCGGATCACTGGACAAACAGAAGCAAGAGTGACATATTTTACCTGTCAACTACGGCAGGCGACAGGTATCAATTTTTCTCTATAATTCGACCCTAATTATTTCACCGACATAAGCATTTTTCGCTATACTATATTAAATGTTTTGTCGACCCTATCCTACTTTCCGCCTACCTAGAGCATATATATGTAGAGGGATTCCAAGAGAAGAATTGATGTTCCGCTTTCATAACTCCTAAGGTTAGAGCTATCTCTTAGTTACTTGCTCTTATTTTATGTTTACTTTGCCCTTACTTTGCCCTCACCCTGCTCTTTGTCTTATATATTTCCTTATATCCTTCTGTCTTCTGTAATATGCTAGTCCGTTTAGTGTATAGACTTAAAATAATTATGACACTTTGATACCTATCGCCTACCATACTGTCAACCTTGGAAGTGGGTACAAGTTACTGGGAAAATTTAAATTCAGACGAGGACTCAGATCCCTAGTGTGCACTCTCCCGGTGACAACAAGACTTTTTCGCATTCACATTTTACAGATGACCTCTAGAGTTAGACTGGTCTCAAAATAATTTGATTTTGTATAGTCCAGAAGGGACTTAAGTGTTGCGATCCCTGCTGCTACCAGTGGCTCTGTTGTATCTATAGCCCTCAAATTTTCATAGATTTGTGGATACTTTAGGGCTTCTTCTGTTTTCACCTTCTCTTTTGAGAAGCATCAAAATATGCCTCGTGTTGGGCTTTTCATAGCAACAAACAAAGGCGCTCAACCGTGGTACTACAACCTTAAGAGCCATGGATCTCGACCCGAGCCATTCCATGGTGTAGGTGGATATGCCGAAGATTTTAGTCAACAGCCGGAAGAGCTCCGCTGCGTTCGATCTTATTCCAAGGTTGCACTGTGGAAAAGGAATCCACATAGTTCATGCTTGATTTCATACAGTTGCAGAGGGTTTTACAGTATGCACCTGATATTGACAGCGCCAGTCATGCTTGGCGGGTGAGAAACCAACGCTTTTCCCACTGAGGCCTAGGGCCGTGTGGTCCACCAATCCACGAAGCCGTAGGCCCCAAAAGTGAGCTCCCGAGGTCCTCAGCGCGTGGCAAATGGGTCCGAAACATAGGCGAAACACAAACAAACGTAAGCCGCTCGGATAACTAGGTCATCGGAGACAAGAATAGAATTGGGTTCAATTCCAAAATGTGTCAGGTTCATGAGGGGTCTCATGTAATCCAGTCCTCACCATTCACTGACAGGACGTTTTATTAGACATCGAAGTCTTTAACTGATAGTACGCATACTCTCATGTGCTAAACGCTGTCGGAACTGCTCGTTTTGCTTATTTATACCCTCCCTCTAGTTATCGAGGGCGGTTAGTCTCTAGGCACTGCGTTCGGTGCTTATAGGAGTAGTTTTCGGGCTGCAGGGCCATTTTGCCGAAATTGTAAGGTGACAATACACGCGTACTACAAGCCGACGCCTACAGTAGATAGCCGCCTATCAAGATATATACACCGCTAACCCTATAGGGCTATACATCGTACCTTCCACGCCTTCATATCAACAGATGTCCAAAATGTACTTTGCCATACTAAATAAAATATCCAGTTTGCTTCGAATCGCAGTACTCTCATGGCATTTTGTCTGGAATGACACGAAGTAAACTGCAGTAGCTTCCTTTACTTCTTATCTGTTTGGCACTCAGTCTTGACGGTCCTATCAGATGGCAGACCAGTACACTTACGGGCAGCACAGAAGCGAGATCCAGCAAGGGCCCAAGTGTTACAACTAGGCACATAGCATCGCTGGCTAGTGGTGATACCGTTCATAGGTTGAGGGGTAGCAGACACAGTAGTGTTGACGGGCCGGGCTTCGGTCTTGGTTGACACGGTGGATTGAGAGAAATTCAGTATGGAATTTCTGCAGGACTTTAAAATGGAATACGTTTAGAAAGAGCTGAATGGCATTTTTCCTGGGGGTTTATCCTCGTATTCAAAGCCCAGTCCGCCTCCTGGGGTAGGTAGGTCACAACCAATTTCAAGGTGTTTGGTGGGGGGTCTTGAGGCTCTTGAAGCTATTCCCGCTCTCTATTGGACAGGCAAAGCGCTGGATGGACTGTGCGCATTCTTCCCCCGCCCCTTGGCGAGTCGCCGACATATCGTAACGAGTCTTCCTAGCCATTCATCCACGACACCTACGTGATGCAGTATCTGCGCATGTGCGTCTGCTTCGCCATATACTATTTGCTATGCAACGAGCTCGGTTACCTTGATTGAGTATCCCACAATTCCGGATTGGTGTCAAGTTTCTCTCTTCCCCCATATCCCTGATGGGCGCCTTCAAAAACAATCAAACTTGTTACGAAATAATTCTGATCACAATAGTTCTATTAAGGCACAGACATTGCTGTGCATTTTAATCAAGCGCAGCCGTGTGTCTATTTTCGGTCTTACGCTACACAGAATCATTATACTTCTTCATACCTACCTCCCTTAAGCTGTTGAGTGCGTTCTTCCCAGCTCCGACCTACAAGGCAATTTTTCGATATGGCATCTACAGCGTTTCGGTTCTGGGATTGTTGTGTCCCAATATGCACTGCTGCATCGGCGATCGATACTGGGGCTTGCGAACGTTGTATGCGACATTTTTGTGCGTATCATGTCTCCTCACCCATCCACGACTGTGAAGTAAGCTAGTTCATTGTTCAAAAATAAAATGCGCTTGTTCTCACCCAATAAAAGAAAGGACCTCTTGACGATGATGCCTGGACTGCTGCCCAAACGAAAGAATTGAAGGCCCTTCGAGACAAGGTCCACGATCAAAGTCTTTTGAATCGAGCGTCAAAGCTCAATGACGGTCTCCCATGCGAACTTGATGCTTCTGATCCTCTTGGGCAGTCCCTTATGGGCGGTATGCACGTCCACTTGCGCATTCGATTCTCAAACAGAACAACTTGGCTTGCCCGGATTCTCCGCTACAATTACACTTCCTTCTCAGATGAGTTCAGCAATCGCGTCATAGAAAGTGAATGTGCGACTCTGAGATGGCTGGACAAAATTGATGTGCCTTCGCCTCGACTACATGACTATGGTCTGCGGAATGACCCGCGTAATGAAGTGGGCGTTGCGTACATGCTGATCGATGAACTTCCTGGGACCCCTTTACTGCTCAAGGACCCATCGAGCGAGCACCTCCGGAAGGTGTACAGTCAATGGGCAAGCATATTGTGTACTCTTCAAATGCATCCCTTCGAGAAAATCGGGTCTCTGTTGTTTCAATCAAATGGCGAGATCTCCGTTGGACCTATAACGGGTGATCGCACAGGGACATTTTCGCAGATGGGGCCGTTCCGCAATGCAAGAGAATATTACTCTACGCTTGCAGAGAAATATCTCGAGATGATCTCTGATGGTCAACTCTTTTCGGCCTACCCAGCGAATGCCTACCTAATCTTCAAGTACCTCAAACAATTGGCTGAATCAGGGAGGTGGAATGCATTTGAGTCTAGTCTTGATGAAGGTCCATTTTTTCTAAAACACATGGACGACAAGGGCGATCATATTCTCGTGGATGACGACTTCAACATCACGGGAGTCATCGATTGGACATTCGCGAGAATTGTACCAGTATTCGAAGCTTTTGGACCGTCGCTCTTGACTGCCAATATGAGCGACGTGTACAATGGCAAAGCCGGGCATTCTTTCCAGGATACCGTTATGGCCGAGGTACTGCAAAGTAGGGATAACCGTCTTGGTCGCATTGCCAATGGACCAGATCTTGTCCGCCGTTTCTCCTTCGGTCTTGGAATGGGTATGAATCTGCCTTGGGATGAAGCGAGTGCCTTGTTCCAGGGTATTATCTCTACAGCTACCGGTAACCCTCTTGGCCTTAACTGGGAGGTCTGGTGCCGGAATCGACTCTATCAATGGGCCGACGATCCCAGACTCCAGGCCCTTTCGCTCCTGCAGGGTGAAAATCCTGACTATAAGAGAATAGGCAAAGATACAAAAGCGCATCATGTCCATCGATTCTCAACTTGCTCGGTGACTGACTGCACAAGAGCTGGAGTTCGTGGGCTGAGTTGCGCAAAGTGCAAGAAGCATCTATGTGCGACGCACTTGTCAAAGCAGCATCACACTTGCCCGTCTCCTCGTGAGGTATGTGTAATGTTCGGTGAATTGGCATTTATTTATGACATTGAATCAGCTGGATGATGACGCATGGGAGAAGTCAATCGATGATGAAGTGTGGGAGTTGTTATCCCATGTCAATATCCACGAACTAGCGCGGCTTGGCACTCAGCTCAACAATAATGTTCAATGCAAATTCCAGCCTGGAAAGCACATCGGAGACGGAGCAGTCATGGGTTGTGCTAACTATCACGGCTGGTTGGTCTTTGACAACGGCGAGCAGTGGATTGTTCGAATTCGTCGAACGGGCTTCAGCGATGTACCACTCGAATTGGTGGAATACCTTATTGCGAGCGAATATGCCACACTCAAGTTTCTCGAGCCTACCAAAGTCCCGGCTCCAAAGGTATTCGCGTACGGCCTTGCCTCTGACCCTTGCAACCGCGTTGGTGTTAGCTATATCATGATGCAGGCTCTACCGGGGAACCCATTCTATGCACAGGTGGTATCGCCTAACCAGAAGAAAGTGGTCGTCGAACAAGTTGCCGATATCTTGATCGAGATCTCCAAGAATCCCTTGCCTCTTGTGGGATCACTTGTGATGAAGAACGACCATATTGATGTCTCAGCTATTGCTAGCAACCGCTTCGTTGCTCTCGATACGTACGGTCCCTTCAAGACTACATTAAACTATATCACCAGCATCATAGACCAGTACATGGATCTTATTGCGGATGGACAACTTCATCACGAACATCCATTAGAAGCATTTCTTTTCTACCACTTCCTACGCCAGAACACAGACACTCTAGTGGCTTCAGACATCCCGGGACAATTCTTCCTCAAACACGTCGACGATAAAGGTGACCATCTTTTAGTCGACGAGGAGTTCAACGTCACCGGCATCATCGACTGGCAGTTTGCCCGTACTGTTCCTGCAGCCGAGGCCTTCGGCCCGTCCTATGTCACCGCGGACCTCATGTCTCTTTACTCCAGTAACACCGGTGTTACTGATGATGATCGACTACTCGCAAAGGCTTTGAAAAATCGAGGCGCTGATGTGCTTGCTTCTTTCGCCGAAGGAAATGAAATTATGCGTCGGTTTCACAATGGTCTGTCGAGTGGCTTGACCAAAGATGAAGCGCGTGATGTGCTGAAAGGTATGGTGATATGTGTTCAAGGCAGGGAGCTTGATGAACTGGACGTTTGGATCACGGAGCAGTGCACAGAATGTCAGAATGACCCTCGATGGGAAAAGATCCAATCCCTGCTTATGGACTAGAGTGACCGGCCCAATTGATCAAGACCAGAGATCAGAATCCATCAAAGACAAATGCTCAATAGAAGACTTCGATGTCTAGTAAAACCTCCAGTCAGTGAGTGGTGGGGACGATTCTGCCATCAATTGACTCACCGCCTCTCTACATTCGAAGCTGCCCAGGGGTGCCGTGCTACTGTATGGAAATATCTACATACTGCTGTTGGTGACCTCACATCCGCTGAAATCCAAATGAGGATTTTCACATCACAACACGAGGCAATCTAAAAGGAGAAAGTATCGACAGTTGAGAAGAGACGCGATAGGCTACAGCGTGTGTGTGCCAAGGGCCACCGGGCTTCACTAGCGCAGGTTTGGCGTGTTTCAGAATGGATAATTCAGATCCATCGGGCTCCGGGGTTTCAGAATGGATTCGGTTTGCACCCCTCTACTCCGTACTCCGCCTCACCGAAACGCGATGCCTATTTCAATACACGGCTGGACTAATATTGTTGTTCAGGGGGCCAATCAGGCTTCTCTTACATAGGACGCAGGATTTCCATGGGTCAGCCCGCCCACCGTTCACCCAGTGTGCCGTGTTTATGTCTTGCTGTCTACGGTGTAGTTCTCCCCTAGGGAGTCTAGGGAGCCCCTAGGGTTCGTGGCATATGCATTGTCATGCTTAGTACTGTGTACTGTGTAGTGCTGTAGCATCCCCTGCTCGAGTACCCCGTACATAAAGAACCGTGCACAGACACGGGACGGGTAGGTCCGTATTTGAAATTCCCGAATCAGTGCATAGACAGGCACAGGAGTGCATATATCCACACGTCCCGTCTCTCTTCCTGCGGATTCCCTGGCGGAAACTCCCTGGAATTTTCTGGACTTGCCACCGTACCGGGTATTAAGTGTATGGAGATGTTGTACAGAAATACAGATCTACCTAGTCGTCCACCGAGCAGCACTAGTGAAAAACAGGCCAAACTTGTGTGAACGTAAAAAGCTCAAGGCTTAGCGTGTGGGACTGGGGTGGGCCGAGGCTTTTTCCAGAAATCCGGATCACCTTCGCACGCCATTTACTCTATGACTAGACCGTTCACTGCATAGCGAAGTAGTAGATACTCGGCTACTGTGCAAACGAAAAGTCGGCATAACACACACACACTGCCGTCCTCTCACCAGTGAGCGTTTGGCGCCGACGCAGCACCCACGACGCCCCCGGGCGGCTAAAATTAGAGAGACACGATATGATTGGTACAGAGTGAAGGGAAGCCCCCGAAACCCCGATCGATGAGCGCTCATTGGCTTTTGTTATGCCGTTGTCTCCACCGTCTAAATTACGGTGGAGCCTTTGCAATCGAGATCTCTAACATGTATCAGAGTTGTAGTGGTGGCCCTTGTACACCTAAATAAAAACAGTAAGGGTCCTTACTTTTCCTTCCCCTCTTGGCCATATTCCATCGGCACCTTTTTCTCGTTTCTTCCCCTTTGTGACCCTAACCCCGCTCATCTTCCACTCCCTTTTCAACTGGGCATTGTTCTTTCTCTCCTTCGCATTCTCGTTCCCCGGAGGAACGACCCGACTCTGTTCCGTCCTTTCGCCCTGAAGCCCTTTCATCTTCGATTCTTAATTCCCTGTCATTCCTTCGACCGTTCAGACCCTTCAACTTTTCAACCTCTCACATCAATTTCTACCTTCTGTTGCGAGGTCGCACTGATCGTCCAGTGGCTTGTGATTTGGATTTAGTATGTGAGGCACAACTCCCCCAAATTCGATCGCGCCTCTTTTCGCCATCCCCGCAAAAATACTCTGCGTGATTTCGTGCTCGGAACCTTTGAAACCGCCGAGTCTGTTTTGCATGGTCGCAGATCATCCTTCGTCCCTTGCAGCTCACCTGCCACCCTCGATTCCTCCCGAACAACCTCACTAACCCGACCCTTCAACAGAGTCCTTTTTGCGCAGGCAGCAAACATCCTATCCGAATGCCCCTCTAAGTTCAATGGAGACGTTGCACCCTTCGAGAGAAAGTAAAGGCGGGTTTGAAAGGGACGCTCGCCTTTCACACGCGTCTACTTCTACCCTCCGAACCATGCCGGTACAAACCAGCCCGCCGTCCTTCCCGGACTCATTCCCGTCGTTCATGTCCGTCTACGGCGGCCTCCCCTCCTACAGGCAGGACGAGAGCCAGGCATATCCCCTCCAGACACCCGCCCATGTTTCTGTCAACACGTCGCGACACCTCCTTCCCTCCCTCCACCGCGAAAGCGTGTCTTCTATGACATCAGCCTCAACCGAATCATCTCCGACCAACACGATCTCCCCCTTCGATTCACCCTCTGCGGGCGATATCTCCCCTAGCTCATCTCCGGAATCTCCCTCAGCAATGACCGTGTCCTACCCCAAATTCAAACCTCCTACTCGCCCCATAGAGATTCCACAGCTATCCATGATGTCCACGGAGAGCTCCAAGCCATTGTCAGCCCCCAATAATGGACGCCCTGGATCGCCGGGACGCCGGGAGCGCAACCTGAAGAACCTGTCACTGCGTATGCCTCCACCATCGCAGTCCCGACCTTCCATTGCTACCGCCTCGGTCATGGAGACGTCCTCCAGACATCACCTCGGAGCTCCGCCGTCGCCTCTTCAAATTCCACAAAAGAGCAACAGCGGCAGGCGACGTCCTGCTAATCTCACCATCCGGACTCCAGCATTCGACAAGTCATTCTCCAGCAATATTTCGGAGGTGGTTCCTCCCACACCTCATGGGCGACAGTCCTTACGGCATGCGGAATCCTCACCTTCTCTCGCATCAATTACCTCTCCATCCTTTGCTCCTCGGGGTGGCATGCAGCTGCCACGACCAATGTCACAGCACGGCGCGTGTCCATTATCGGGTGCATCGTCTGGGGACACTGCTTCCCCCATCACACCCATTGCAAATGAAGGATCTACATTCTCAACCCGCGTCCTTGACGGACTGGAGGAGGAAGACGATCATCTCAATTCGCGAGAGTCTACGCGCAAAGCTTCACGTGGCTATCCTGATGGACCTGTCCAGATATATGACTCGGGCGTGTTCCTCTATCTTGAGCCGACTGCGGAGGAAGCGGTAAAGTTCGATGTGGTGGTGAACGTCGCCAAGGAGGTCGCGAACCCATTTGACATCGAGGCGAACGAACGAAATGACACCGTCATGAGCACCTGGCGCAATGCTGCGAGGGCCTCGAAGCGGTTCTCTAGTGGAGAGCCCGAGACGGCGATGTCTGAAATGTCGTTCAAATCCGCATTTGAATACCCGCCATCCGGCTCTGAATCAACAACACCGACTCCCTCCACACCCAATTCTGTCTCCACCCCAGAATACATTCATGTTAGCTGGGACCACAACTCGGAAATCCTGGATGATTTGTTGCCCTTGTGTGAGCTCATCGATGACCGGATTTCGCAGGGCAAGAAGGTGCTCGTGCACTGTCAGCTGGGTGCCAGTCGTTCAGCCTCATTGGTCATTGCGTACGGTCTGTACAAAAACCGGAACGTGGATTTCAACTCTATGTACGGGAAAGTCAAGGAGCGCAGCCAGTGGGTGAGCCCGAACATGAGTCTCATCTATCAGCTCACGGACTTCCGCAATCGGTTGACGCGAGGCTTTCCCTCGCGGCCTGCCCCCCGAGAGTGGTTTGCTCAGACCGGCCGGAGAAGCTCCGAGCCTCAGGTCCCACGAGCAGAGACGGAGGTGTCGAACAGGCCTCTCTTCCGCGGTCTGTCGCAGGCACCGTCGATGGGGTGCCTTAACCTCCCGTCTTCGAACAGTCGTCCCGCGACCAGTGAAAACGGGAATAGATCGCCCAAACGCAGTTTATCTCCGCGTCCTCTGCCGTTCCGGCAGAAATTCCAATCGGTCGAGCCCGCATCTGGCCGGCCCCGAGGTTTGCCGCGTAGCGTCAGCAGCTGCGACCCTCTCGTTCAGACTCATGTGTTTGTGCGTGACATCCCCGACACTGCAGGTGGTGGCATCTTTTCTCCAAGAACCACTGGATTCCTGGGCCCGCCCATGCCATCACCGCCTCAAAAAACCGACACGGTTGGAAGGACTCCCAGCGCTGCACTAGCTTCTAATCCTGTGCATTCTACACATGTAACAGCCGACCCTCGCTCTCCCCCAATGGGAGGTGAACGGATGTTCATGAGGAACATCGATGAGTTCCTGTAATTCTACCGCCTTCGACTTCGAGGATTTCCTCGGAGTAAGGCATGAAATGATACCACGACCCGACATTTTGCATGTCTTTTGATTCCCGATCTTGAAGGGACATTTACTTCGTTACCGGCCATCTTTCCCCGGTCTCCTTTACCTTGTTTTCCAGTCACATACCCATACCCCTTTTGACTGGGCTGATGATCTCCATGACCAAAGCGGGCTTTGCTGTCGCTCATCGCCTTTCGACTCATATCTTCATTTTTCGCCCTCCAACCGGCCTCTATCGGTTTTGTTTCCCTTGATTCGTCCTCATTTCCGGCGTCAGGGGTGTTTGTGAAAATGGCTTTTTCCGATACCGAGGGCCTCCCAAGGGCTCTATGCGATCTTTCGGAGCCGCTAACTGTAATATTATTGCGGGGAGTCACTGGGCCTTTTGCATTGCTTGACCACCGCATTGAACTTTCGCTACATTTCCCTTATCTCATATCTTGTCCCTAAGGAGAAGCTCTCGTTATTCCTTGTTTACCTGTTTTGTTTTCTCGGTCCATCCCCTGACCGAGACGGTATGCTGGATCTATGGGCGGATTGAAATGAATGACAAATACCCCTATGCGCAGTCGAATAGAAATGGACAGCTTCGAGCTTGACTTGACCTCGTAGATTCATAGAGTTATTTCGAAGAACAATTTGACCGTAGTCTCTTTGCTGCTCTTGAAGTATGGAGTGGCAATTGATTAGGTAGCTGATAAGAAACTTAGCTCTCCGCAATCCCAAATTTTCTTGCGCAACCAACAAACCTCAAAACATCACAATGTCAGAAGCGAGTCAACCAGCCTACCTCTCACCCAGTGAGTTGGGAACCAAAGACTAGTATGTACCATTGGCTCTCTCTCGCATGGGATGTCCCCAGCCCTCCCAATCCCTCCCAATCCCATTATTCCGATCTACCCCTCCCCGCGGGGCACATACATGCAATGCACCAAAACACATCCCCCACCAACCAGACAATACAAATCCCAAGCCCCCAATCTCCTATCCTAAGCTCTAACAAGCTAATAACAATCAAAGCTGGGAAACATACTATGCCCGCACCCTCGCGCACATCTCCAACCCCGAGCCCAACAACTCAGACACCGACTCGGATGTCAACGACGAAGACGACCCCGGCACCTCCTGGTTCTCAGAGCACAATGCCCCGCAAAAAATCCTCCATTTCCTCACCCGCAAATCCTTCCCCTTAGCTCCGCGCAATACTCGCAATACACCGCAGCCTCAGCCACAGCCGCAGATCCTAGACCTCGGCACGGGAAACGGAAGTATGCTAGCACTGCTACGCAAACGGGGAGGGTTCACCGGTGAGATGGTGGGAGTGGATTACTCGAAGCAGAGCGTTGAGTTGGCGAGGGCATTGCAGCGCTCGCGGGGACATTCCGCTTATCATACTGGTTCTGAAGATGATAGTGAGGATGAGGATGGGTTGCAGGCTGAAGAATTGCCTATTCGGTTTGAGGAGTGGGATGTTCTTGGTTCGAGGGCTTTGCTTTCGCCTAATGGGGATGTTGTCGAGTTGACGGGTGATGAGGATGTTTTGGACTGGTTCCCGTATCAGCGGGGTGGGTTTGATATCGTGCTTGATAAGGGGACTTTTGATGCGATTTCGTTGGCGGATGATGCGAAGGATACTCGTGTCTGTCAGCGGTATCCTGATATTGTGCGGAGGTTGCTTCGACGCGGAGGGATTCTTGTTGTTACGAGCTGTAATTGGACGGAGGATGAGTTGGTTAAGTGGTTTACTGGTGCAGAGGACAAGGATAGATTGGTTGTTTGGGGACGTGTGGAGTATCCGCGGTTTAAATTTGGAGGACAGGAAGGGCAGGGGGTGTGTACGGTGTGTTTTCAGAGGGTTGTGGATGTAGATGCTTGATGGCTGAGGCCTACGGTAAATAGGTAGTAAATAGGTATAACCGATGAATGTCCATCAATGGACTGGTTTCTATACCTACTCTATCATCATAGTCTCGTTAAGATACAGATGACACTGGATGTCATTCGTATATGCAAATGCGCATCACTCCTTGCGCTTCAACACCGCGACCACAGCCCAGCGCCTGCGATTATCAGGTCCTTCGCCTTCGCGCACAGGAAGCCATTCTCTCCTGATCTGTGCGCCATCTTCCGTTCTGGAGATCAAATCGCGTTCAAAGATACGCTCGATTTCAAATCCATTCGCCAATGCCGTCTCGAAGAATCCTGCCACGATTGCACGTCCTGTATGGAATCCGGCCACTACCCAGACCTTCCCGCCAGGCGCGAGGAACCATTGCATGGTGCGAGCCAGGTTCTCATGCTGCGATTGCATCCAGTAACAGTCTGCTGCGATGATACGCGTGAAGGCGCCTTTGTTCTTTTGGGCGAAGGTGTCGTCGAGGACGCCCCATTCGTGTGGCTGGATAGTGACTTGAGTATTGGATGAGCGGTTACGCAGGTTATAGTCCATGTTGAACTTGATCGCGCCCGCAAATGCGGGAGACGAGGGGTGGTCGGTGGCTACGACGGTAGATGCATTGGCGAGGGCGCATATTAGCGAGGGGAGAGCGGCGCCTGGAAGGGGTCATGTTAGCTGAGATGTTTCACGAAGACTAGAGCAAGAAGCTACTCACCGGCGCCGAGCTCTAGTACACTCTCGCCTTTCACGCTCCAGATGTCGCGTGCCTCATTCCTGGCGTCCGTGTTGGGCCCTGTGTGGGGAGGCTCTGCATCTTCAACGCCCTCTGCGACGACCATAGCCGCGCTCCACAGGAAATGCGCGAATAGTTTTCGTCCCTCCTCCACATGATTCACACCGTCTTCGCTTTTCTCCAGTCCTGCTGCAACCTCTTCGGTCCGCTTTTCGCTCTGAGCGGGGTAAGAGGGGACCATGATTTCGAGGTCGCCATAGTGCGGGGATGAATAGAGAAGGTGCTGGCCCGGATCGCCGTGAAATGATGGTGCATCATCTGGGAACAGATGAGGTAGGAATGCCCCGAAGACATCCTCGGGGCTTTCTTCGACCTCAATATCGTGATCCTCGTCCTTGAGATCCGGTACAGGTACAGATACAGTGCCGGGATGGCGGCGGGGCACAGGCCGCAGGCGTGAATGGAGCATTGTTTTCTTCTTTAGGCTTTTTCTTTTTATTGGAGAGCTCCGGAATGTTGGGAGCTCAGATAGCAGGGTTACCGGGATACACAATTGGCCTATCAAGTATGGCACTGCATCGTATGATTCTCTTATCAAAAAGAAAAAAGTGGTTTGCACTGTTTGTGTTTCCTATCATGTAATGCCACAGTGGAGCTGAGTAGGGCGAGATAATTATTGATTCAGCTGAAGATCCATGATAATTTTAGTTTTATTCAACAATTCCGTTGTTTCAATGTCTTGTAATAAACCATGTAATGGTGGTTATCGATCAAGCTAAGTGGTACCTGCACACTAGGACTTCATGTTTCTGCGAGGAATGTGCCAGACTCGTTTCCAGGGAGAGGGGTTTAAGTTACTCGGTTGATGCACATTTCAGCTGTGAAGGAGAGCTTAGACTTCTCGGAGTAATGATCCTCTCCGGCGCGGCGTTAGCGTGCCGAATGGCGCGACTGGAGGAGATCTGATCGTCGGAATAGGTTGCCAGTGCGTGTCTGCGCCTCCTCAGCGAATACTACCTGGATATATAGTGGCATAGTATATCATCTATAGTCATGTAACTAGGTAACGAGGTACTGCCATTTAAGGTCAATACCCGTACGTAGTCCAGGACGTCATGTCACCTGAGCCCAGGTGAGTCATGAGATCAGGTGATTTCTCCTATCAGGTGGTCAGCTTAGTCAGGTTCCAAGTTCTCGGACCCTAGGCTATGAATGACATCATCAGACCCACCAAACCACGTCCTAGACCGGTCGATGCTCTGCAGGTGATCGGGGCTGACCTGGCTGTGGTACTTTGATTGGTACTTGATGCACTGTCACTGCTCCGTACCAACTTGCGCTTTGATGCGCACACACTTGAGATCAAGGTACCTGAGCGTTTGGTAGTTACTCTGTACACCTGTCCTCTAGGTGGTCAGGAAATGGTTTCCCCTCTCTTCCCCTTGTGATCTTGCCGGGTGATCCTCAGGCAACTGATATTCCCTGTCTTCATTGTTCTAGGCAGTCGCGGCTAACAGTTGACGGATACTATGTGAAACATACTACCCTGGTGGAAACTGATGCCGGCCATGCCTACCATATCCATAGCTGCCTAGGCAAGGAAGGGGAGAACTGGAGACCTGCTCTCAACCCTAGGGATGGCGCGAACCATCCTACCCTTTCCAGAGTTGTATAGACTGGCACTCTATTCATGGAATGGCCTAGGGAAGGTCCTTCATGGTTCCAGATTTGACCATGTCAGGTTTGCCATCAATGTGATCCGGAATCCACAAAGCGAAGTGGAGCCATGGTTATCGCATCATCCCAAGGACACTGCACTGCGCACGACACCCACAAATCCTGTAGTCCAACTGTAGAAAGAAGGACAAGTAAATAGGAGATAGAGTCGACGGGGGAGACACGATAATAATAAAATAAAAACACAAAAAGCCGATACATGGTGTTACGAGGAACCTCTTTGCCCCCCGCATGCTCAAAGGGAAAGGCCCCCGCAAAGCAATGAGCGATTTTGGTGGGCCACACTGCCCATACCGGACTTCTCCTTCTTTCTCCCCTGCTTTTTTTTTTGGTTCACCTTCCACCTTGTCTCTACCTTCTTTTTTCTGGTTCCCTTCTTCTCTCTCAATCTCCTTGACTCTTGCTCTCACTCATCCATTCTTGACATTTCAACTTTCTACACTACCTCTGCTAGCTACCCGACTACTCGGCCCTCCACGTCATTCCACCCATTTCCACCCGGAATTGAGGGTGTCTCGCTTCATTGAGGGCTTTCAAAAAGTCGGTTGCCAGAAAGTCCTCTCACCATGGCCTCGTTCAAGGTATGTGATCAACAAGCCGCGGGTTCCTGAGCCATTTTACGGTTCCTCAGACTGACAATGGGGCCCTCTCCGTCCGCTCGATAGGAATTGTCCCTCTCGCGTCCTCTCAACCCCAACCAGCGTTCGCACGCCCATTCGATCTCGCTCGGCGCAGTCAATGCCAATCACCGTGTGACTCGCAGAAAGAGTGTCACCACCTCCGCTGCCAATGCCGCCGCCGCGATCGCGGCATCTATGAAGGAAGGCGGAGAGTCCCTGTCACTCCCCATGGCCTCGCACCGTCGGAACCTCGGGGCCCGCAAGGGACTGGAATCTACTTCGGTTGGTAGTTCATCTGGCTATGCTTCATACCTGTCCCGGAGTGTGAACAGCCCCAGTCAAGAGCCGGTTCCTCGCAGATCCTCGCCCAGCAGCTCCGAGGCGGACGGCAAGTCCATTCCCAAGGGTCGCAACCGCCGAGCCAGCGAAGGTGCTCAGACAAAGGGTGACGGAAAACGCCACCCAACGGAACTCCGCTGTGAGCGCTGCGGGAAAGGATACAAGCATGGCAGCTGCTTGTCCAAGCATATGTGTGTATTCCCCTGGCGCCCATCCGTCCTCTCGCTCGATCGGGGAGCATGCGCCATGTCGGCTCTGTACAGGTCGCCCTCGTGGTCCATTCAACTCCCTTCCGTCATTGATTCCCTACCCCCCTCCACTGCCCTGATTTTGCTGGTGGCATCCGGTTGACGTATCTTTTGTTGTGGCATCTTAGGTGGGAACACGACCCAGCATGGTCTTTTACCTCGAAACTTCTCATTTCCAAGCACCAGCAGGTCCAGTTACTCGAGGCCGCTTCCGTGCTGGTCAACATGATTGACGAGGAGCCCGAACACTCGCCCGAAGCGGACTCGGAACTCTCGTCCGGCTCGCCCGACGCCTTGTCCGAAGTACGGGATGGCGTCAGCTCGGCCGAGACTACGCCGCCCCCGATGGATGAGCAGGAAGAGGACGACGACTTTGAAATGTCGGGCATGCCTGCCAACTGGACCAAGCGGCCCAGCATCAGCAACGCCTCGGCCTTCTCCCGCTCCTACCAGTCGATTCCGTCCAGCTCCTATACCGGCAGCGCTCCGCTCCACTCCCCTGCCTTTTCCCACTTCCGCAAGACGAGCGTTGATACCCGTCCGTCGACCGCGGATACACGACTGCACGAGGACGACGAGGCGGACCTGGCCGCTGCCATCGGACTGTGCAACTTTGGCACTCCTCGCACCAAGCCCGTCTCGAACACCCCGGATGTACCACCCGTACCTCCGCTGCCGGCTCGCTATCTGGACTCGGACAGCCACCCCAGCAACCACAGCCTAGGCCTGGCACAGCCGGGCCCTATAAGCGAAGCCCTCCGCCGCGAATCCAACGCCGAACTCTTCCTTTCCGCCTCGCTCAACCCGTCGCAGTCTTACAAGGTGTCAGATCTGCGTGGAGCGCGATCCGGAAAGGAAGCGGCGCAGGAGACCCGTCAACGTCGCAACGCCGATGTGGACTTTGGTAGCCGCCCAACTCCCACGGACGACGACGATGATGGTGTCTTCGGCCGCATGGAAGAATAGACTTTCAGTCCGCTCCGAGGTGGCCGCCGCGAGGAACCCTTTTTCACGAAATGTACGAGCTTGAGCGTTTTTACTTGGGCAACTTCTTGTTTACACGTTTACCTATACAATGCACACTGCATAATGAAGAAATGCGCCCTGGACCGAGTTGGGGGACTTCTTGGGAATGTCATGACTTGGAAAACAGGGTTGGCTCTTCGCAACAGTGTGTCTAAAGAATTCCGGGAATCATCCAATGTTTCACTTTGGGATCCCATGTATCATGTCTCCTTAACCCTATCATTCTTTTTGGCCTATTCATTCTGCTAGTTTTTTTCTTTTTTCCTTTTTTTCCCCTTGTTGCTGGAAACCTCATAAATGGCCATATTTGATTGGCCGGCGCATATTCATCATTCACGTCCCATACCAGCTCCTCTTGACCCTTTTCTTTGTTTTTGTTTCCATATCATGCTCGCACATATATACCTATCTGTCTCCAACCTCATATCCCCTGTTTTTTTGTCCGCTATCTTCTCCATTTTCCTTGCCATCTCTGACCCTCCCTGTGCCGTGTGTACTCAGCCCTCGGACGGGGCACGCAATGAATATAACTTATGAAACTTACTATATTCCCTTTTAAAGCTGTCGACTGTAGATATGATGTGATATGACTCGATGGACTTTATTGTCTACAACTAGTGCTTCCTTCATGAGCTCGCTGGGCAACCAGGACTGGAACAATGTGCAAAATTAACCTCAAAGGATGTACTTAAACCTCGGACGGGGCATGTAGTGATTATGACTATGAGACTGTACTATAGTCCCTTATAGGACTGTATAGATATTATGGAGTATTCATGGATGGGGGCTTGATAGACGTTATTTTTGTCTATAATGAATGCGAGTTCGCCGGCCAACCACAATATGCAGATCAAAATTGACTTCAAAGGAAGTTGGTTTCAATCACAACATTTCTTTGTTGCTGCTTCCAACCGGAACTGCATTGGTCCAAATCTTTACAAGGGTTGTGATTGAGTTTGTTCTTCAGATCTGCATCGCTGTTTGTACCTAGATAGGTAGCGGAGTCTCAATAATGGAAGTACTTCTCAATGAATTTGTTTTTTAGATCTACATCAGATTCTCTCTGCATCGGAGTCTCAATGAAACTACTTTCTCAATGAACAATGCTTCTCGGTTAATTGCTCAAGAGCCATGTAACAATTCTAGGAAGAAGCTTAAAAGTTAAACATCCTCAGCCTTGACATTTCCTTCCTCATCCTTCTATCTCGGCTCTTTCACTAAGAAATTTCCTAGTATTCCTCAGCCTTCTCAATCCTTTCACCACGCAATACATTTTAATATATGTTTCAATTACTCGAGATCATGAAAGATCTTCTACTTCCCACTACCGTCTTTTACTCTTCCTATCTCTGGGGATTTTACAGAAATATCCCTCTCACTGCCGTTGAACCATCCCTTCCCTTCATCGACCGAGCTGTTGGATGCGCACAAGTGGCAGCTGATGCATACGCCCTTGAACAAGCATACCACAATGTCTCCATCTCAATCACCGAGTACACCGACACATCAGTCAGCGACACTACAATCATCATCCCTCAATGGGAGATCGAACCAAACCTCACCCTAAGCTCATGTCCACCAACCGCAAACTGGACCCTCAACGATCCCGAGGCATTCCTTCCTTATTGGCCTACGAATTTGACCTCAGCCATGTCCATGTCCATGCCCATGCCCATGCCCGCCGCGAAGCAAAATCCATACTTTGAAAATATCGACCTGTCTATACTAGTCGTGATCTTGGCTATTGTTATCAAACAATACATCGACACACTCAAGTGGACAGGCAAGATGGATGCATGGATTTCGCAGCCTCCAGAATGGATCTACCAAGCCATTTACAAGGCTGCCGCTCCAAGTATCAAAGAAACACTCCAGGGTTTCATGCAACCCTTCGGCCAACTCCTACAACGGATGGACCGGAACAGCGACCACATTAATACGCAATTGTCCGCAAATTCCAAGGATCTGAAACTCTTGCGACAGGACTTGACGACTATGAGAGCTGCACAGGTGGATGCCCAAGTGGCGATGGAAAATGTGGTGCATGATGCTATTCGTATCTCGGTCCAGGAGACACTTCTCAGTTCTTCGTTCGTAGATGGTCTTTCTGAAGATATCGGTAGGGTTATTGCGGATATTCTTCCCGGGTTTGTCGCAATGGCTGTTGCAGACGCTATGGAGAACTTGGAAATGAACTTGGAAATGGGGATGAATACCCTAAGCAGTGGCAATGGGGATGATAATAGGGGTGTCAATGAGGGCACTGATGATGAGCTTGACGACGAGGGCGACGATAATGAGGGTAACGACGAGGGCAACCAAATTGGGGAAACTTACTAGCCAAGCGAGAAGAGTAGTAGTGGTACCGATTCATTTTATTCTTTTCTTATTTCTGCCGCGGTGTTCTCTTCATTTGTCTCTTCATTTGTCTTAGATAGAGGGTAATAGAGATCATCAGTTACTTTTCAGACACGCTCAAGGTGGTCAAGGGCAAGTAAGATGTAGCTCGGTGACCAAGCGGTTTATTCGACTAGGTACTTCCGACAGGCAGTTTTCAACATCTCAATACGTCTCTGGGTATGAATAAAGACCTCCCGGTACATATCCAAACTCTGCTGCACCACCTCCTGCCGGGTCTTCGTACCAGCACAGATCTCTAGCATGCGCAATTCCATCTCCTTGCGAAGAAAAGGCTTACTGAGCGAGATGCTATTCGTAAGGCCCGCAACAACATTATCATACCCTTCCACAAGCGCAATGCCCAGTCGAGTCGGAATGAGTTCATCTACCTTATTGCGGCCGCTACCTCGCTGGTGCACGACGACGTATTCACGCTCTTTGATCTTGGCAATATGTTCTGCCATGGTTGCATCGGTGCCAATGCCATTGGCATCCATAAGACCGATAAGTTCGGGTTCGGTCAGGTAACTCGGGGCTGTGGTCTTGCCCTCGGCAATATTCGCCTCGGTGGGTTCAAAGGTTTCTCCTTTCTCGAAGTTGGGGAGCTGCTGGCTGCTTTCCCATTTATCGTAGACGTAAACGTCCAGATAGTTTCTCTCCAACACAATCAAGCCATTGGCATGGAACAGCTCTTCGCCGTATCGGATTTCGATCTCAGTGCCCTGGCCTCTTGCGTCTTCTGAACAGCAAGCAAGGAATCGCCGGACCACGAACTCGTATACTTTCTTCTCGTTTGCATTTAATTGCCCTTGTGAAACCCAGCACACGGGATGAATGGGTGGATGGGCCTTGTCGTTATGACGGCCAGACCGAGGAGTCCTGAATTTTCCGTCGATAAGTCTTTGATCATGGTTAGCTTCAAGGTGGTCAGCTATAGCAAGCAGAAACTCACTCTCGAGCATATTGGCCCCATGAGTCATCGGGGTACTGCTTCTCGATCAGCTTTTTTAGATCAATTGCCTTGTCGAATTGATCCGTTTCTGTTCGTGGGTAGCTAATGTATCCCTTGGTGTAAAGAGCCTCTGCTACTTTCATAATTGTTTGACTGTCCATGCGGAGGAAACGACTGCCCATCATTTGGAGATCGACAGTGGTCAAGGGTAAGGGCCGCCATTTACTCTTGGGTTTCTGGTTCACTTTGGTGACCTTTGCTTGTTTGGCCATCAGGCATCGCTCCAGCATCATCGTGACAGCCGCGCGATCGAATAGATGAACTCGTTTCCAGAGAAAGTTCACCTTCTTCCCTTCTCGCTGATGCATGACCTTGATGCTCCAGAATGTTTCTGGCTTGAAGTTCTTCACCCGTAGATACCGATCGACAACGAAACCCAGCGTGGGGAACTGACACGATCCTGTATAGCGTCAGTCCAGACCCATACAAGACGTAGGAGAGGATGTCACCATAGCTGATAATCTTATCTTTCAAGGCTGCAACGACCGCCTGAAGCTGAAGAGTCTGCAGGCGAGTAAAGGCAGCGCCAATCCGCAAGTCAAGCTCAATTCGGGCAGCCACAGCGTTAGCTTGATATTCATCCAGCTCAACCGGTTCTCTCGCTGCGCGAAGAACGTGGCTAAACCGAGAATCACTCGAGTTAGTAAATGGTCGATGACAGCGATCCAAAACCAGACTCACGCTCTCTCTGTGTTGCTGAATTTGGCTCGTTTCACCTCAATCCGAGAATTCCCAGACCTCGCCTGGTTTCGGACCTCGGAACCGATGTGTTCGCCCTCTCTATCACAATCCGTCCAGATAAACAGTGCCTTGCTGTATCTGGCTTGGTTGCGAATGTTCTCTGCAATTGGCAGCTTATCCTATGGTGGGATTAGCGAGGCAGTCCGCGGTGTTTCGGGGGTTCATCACGAACCTTGTCAACAGACTCCTGTACTGGCGCCTCAAATAGAGACCCGGGAGGACAAGACATCCAGCCTTTGTACTGGCGTTCGAAATCGAGACCGGTGAGGTGACCAATCACACTGGTCATTGTCACGGAACAGTTCCCCCAGGGACCTCCAAAGTTAAAGTCAAACTCGTAGTTTTTAACATATTGATTGCCGCGGATGGCATGCTATAGCTCAAGTTAGCCACTGTCCATGGTGATATGCGGGATACTCACTGTCTGGAATGAACCACCGGACATGTGCGTAGCAACGGCACGAGCAATGGCAGGCTTCTCTGCCACGCAGAGGATCTTACGGGCCATGGTGAGCCAGCACACTATTGGACCAGGCCCATCTGCAGCGTAGAGTGACGCATCCCAACGGGAAGTTGTGAATACTTTTGGGACGCGAGAGTGGGATGCCTGAGGAAGACGCGTAAAACCTAAGGCACCAACACAGGCACTTTGCCCCATGAGGCAACCCAAACATATACAGCTAACACGGGATATACCAGCCCTGGCTTTCAGTAATAGACCCCACGCAGTGCGGTATAGTCTCACATACGTCCTTTAAATTTCATAAATCAAGCATACTCCACGCATCTCGCGCAGTACTGCAATCTCAGTCTATACATAGCAGCGGTAGGGCGGTGAGAAAGCGGGTTCATACGTTGGCAGCCAGACACTTTCATTAAACGTGCCAACCTCGAACTTGAGCTTCCCACCTTTCTCAACCCAGTCGCTATTCGTCGGGTCCCAAAATGTCGAGTCTTCCGCTTCCTCGTGTCGAGTCTCTGGTGGACTGTACCAACTTCAAGCTCACCGTCCTCCCCTATCTGGCTCAGCTGAAATGGCTTCCCGGCAGCTTGCGCGAAGCTGGCCGCGATCTGGATAGCTTAAAGGCCGTCTACCTCGCCACCAACCCCTTCGTTTCTGCGCTTGCACTTGGCTCGGTTTTGGCTATGATTTTCTTTTTGGCTGCCGAAATCAACCGGAACTATTCCCAGGTTGACCGGTTCTGGAGTATTTTGCCCGCGCTGTACAACCTGCATTTCGCCGCGTGGGCGCGTCTAGCCGGCATTCGCACCGAGACTTTGGATACCATCGCTGTGGTCAGCGTTTTATGGAGTGTAAGTCCCGCGACTCTAACTGCATGCGCCTATGTTCAGTGTGCTTATTTGTGTCTCGTTGAACAGATTCGCTTGACATTCAACTATTGGCGCAAAGGGGGCTATTCGATCGGCTCGGAAGATTACCGCTGGCAAATTGTACGCTCGAAGGTTCCAAATCGCTTTCTGTTCATGATCTTCAACTTCTCGTTCATTGCTATGGCCCAGTCCCTGCTGCTCCTTCTGATCACCGCCCCGACCTACGTCTTCGTAGTCGTCGCGCAAAACCAGGGTCCTGAGACCTTCGGTCTCCCCGATCTGGCCTTCTCCCGCGCCGCCATTTTCCTCATTGTTATTGAGTTCTTCGCCGATCAGCAGCAGTGGAACTTCCACTCCGCGAAGCGCGAGTACCAGACCAATGCGCGTATCCCCGAGCAATATAAGGACCAGTTCAGTCCCGAGGATCTCGAGCGCGGCTTCGTTGTCAGCGGCCTCTGGTCGTGGTCGCGCCACCCTAATTTCGTCGCCGAACAGGCAATCTGGCTGACCTTGTATGCCTGGTGCGCCTTCTGCACCCAGACCTATACCTCGTGGGCTGGACTCGGTGTCTTGGGCTACCTGGCCATCTTCCAGGGGAGCACCAATCTGACCGAGTCGATCAGTGCCAAGAAGTACCCTGAGTACAAGGAGTACCAGGCTCGCGTGGGCCGCTTTATCCCCCGCCTGTCTGTTGAGGCCAAACAGACCAAGCCCGCCAAGAAGGCTGCTAAGCAGCCCGAGGCTGTTGAGGAGAAAAAGAGCAAATAAGGCCGAATATAATAAGGAGACTTTTATGTTGGTATATTAGGGGTAGGTATTTGAATTGCGATTTCTGCACATCTTTCATATATACAAACATGTTTTAAATACTTAATCCTTTTCCTTACGAAGTGATTTCCTTCAATGATATAACTTGCAAAGACCAAACATGGAGAACCCGAGTAACCATGAGCTGAGCTAGGGCTGTTGAGAGCGAAGTGCCATGGTGAGTTTTCTGGTCTGGGACTCGCCTTGATAACTTCAAATGCAGGAAGCAGGAATAGATTCTCAAAAAACACATACACATCCAATGGGGTGAATATTACCCTCTTAGCAATCTAAGCCAACTCAATTTTGGCCTCCCATAATCGCTAACCATGCGTCCTTGCTCTTTCGCCAGCCTGCGCCGTTCATCCTCATCCAGAAGACTCTCCACCAGTCGATGCATATCTATCAAAGGGTCCAACGCCCTATCCCTTATTCTAACCTTGTCCAATAAATTAGCAACCCAACCATCCCACTTCGGTCCCAATTTCATGAGAATAACCTGACACCACAACCATTCAGCATCCCTCTTACCCTTCCGATTGCACTCAATCGCATGAAAACATTGCACCATAAGACCAAGAAAATCCTTCATCGAAGCACATTCCTCATACTTGATATCAAGCATGTCTCGAACACCCTGCACAGAGCAAAGAGTGGTAGCCGACACTGAAGCATACGTCTTCTGCAGATAAAACCAAGCTCCACGGGTGGTCCAATCGGAATTGACAATTATATCCCGACTTATCTCTCCAGATACACTGTTGAGGAGAAGAAACCAAGACTGTTTATTGAGATCGGTCCAGACTGGGTAGAAGGAGCTAGTTTCTGGTACGGGGCTCATGTTTTCCGATATTATTGGCCATGCGTTGCATTGGACGAGTCTGTGCTTCATGTCCTTGGCCCATCGGGCGTAGTTCTCTGGACCGGTAAGCGTCTCTTGAACCCCTCTTTCCCGGTAGAAACGCTTCATTTTGGGAAGCGGGACCCGCGCAAGATGCGCTTCTGTCGTGTTTGAAGGCGTTGGTAGCTTTCTTCTGCGTGGGGGACTGGTCCACGAGTAAGAGCCCTGGGTTGGTGACTTGCGGTGGCTATCGCAGCTGGATATTTCGCTGAGTGTTGACTGTTTCATGGTTTGTAGGCTCGAGGGGATCGTCTTGACGGTTTCCATGCTTGGTTCATACATTTTGGATGAATTGTATGGTACGTCGAATGACCAGTTGCGTAGATTGGGAATATCCCATCCCTTCTCAGTGAGTTCTGTTGTCTCGTCTGCTTCATCGTGTATCTGTCCTATGTTCTTCTTTCTATCTTTCCGGATTTTGGCGATTGGCCTCTCGAAAGACTTGAGATCTCCGCGTGAGGGGACGTAGTGATCAAAGATGGCGGCATCTGGTCTCTTATTGAGTTTTCGGACAGGCTTTTTATTAGCAGTCGCTTTTCGAGATCGTCCGAACATTTCTGATTTGCAGAATGTTCAATTGGATAGGAACCTGATTGCTGCTATTCATCATCGCTAGGCCTATTCAGACTGGCTGCTCATATAGTTATTGCTCTGAACCTTTCTTTGTAGGCCTTTTGTCTTGCTTAGTTTATTGTCGTTGAGTTTGCGAGACAAGTCGTCCTGTCTCATTGTCCACAGGATACACAACAAAGGGCTCTTTAAGAACCCACGCGTCTCGACAGGCAAGTCATGCATCTTGGAAACTAAGCAGCAAGCTCTTTTTATGCAAGATCAAGCCTCTTTATGCAATATCAAAATACGTTATCAAACACCATAAGACATCGATCTACTTGGCCAAGAACTGGCTTCAAAGATCTTTATAATATACACTCGACAAAGTAGTACACAGGCTTTCAAAAGAAAGTCCCAATAACAGACGCGATGAATAGAGAAAGATCTTCATATTTAATCGCGACATGGTAGAAATGTTTGGGAGATTGGGGGAACGAGAAAAAGAAAATTGAGAGGGGAGTCAAAGACGAAAAGAAACAGATGCAAGTCCATAAACACAAAAAAGAAAACCCGAGGAGACCGCGGTGATATCACTCCCTGCGAGATTTGCCAAAGATGCAGTACAATTCAGCACAAAACACAAACCATCACTTCCAGACCGTCTATGGGATCGGGGTCTCATCCCGACCATCCTTGCCTAATGTCTCCTCGGGGTTCTGCGGAGGCTCAGGGGGAGCGATAGTCTCGCCGTATTTGCCGTCAAAGTACTTAGCGAACTCGCCGGACTCAGGGAAGGGACGCGGGCCCAAGAGACGGATCATGTCGTCGCGGCTGAGGACCTCCTTGGAAAGAAGCTCTTCAGCGACGATGCCGACCTCGTTCTTCTTTGCGGTAAGAAGATCGTGGCACTTCTTGTAGGCTTCGTTGATGATGCGCCGCACCTCCGCGTCGATGTTCTGGGCAGTGTCCTCGGAGTAAGGTTTCTGGAGCTGTTGCTGGCCGTCCTCCTCGTAGTAGATATAACCGAGCTTCTTGGACATACCGAACTTGGTCACCATGGCGGTGGCCATGCGGGTAACCTTGTTGAAGTCGTCGCTGGCGCCGCTCGTCACGGTGTCGAAGTGGAGTTCCTCGCTGACTCGGCCGCCTAGGGTCATGGCCATGCGGTCCATCATCTGGTTGACATTCATCAAGTAGGTGTCACCGCCAGCAGGGAGGTACTGGGCGTAACCCAGAGCACCCTGCCCACGCGGAATAATGGACACCTTGAGCAGCGGGTCGGCCCACTGGAAGTACCAACCACAGATGGCGTGGCCGGCCTCGTGGTAGGCGACAGTCCGCTTCTCCTCGGGAGACAGCACAAGGGACTTCTTCTCAAGACCACCGACCACCCGCTCAATGGCTTGCTCGAAGTGCCTCATAACGACCTTTTCGGCATCCTCACGGGCAGCTGTATCGGACGTTAGCATGGCTCTAGTAGTTAAATCTCATATAAAACTTACCGACAAGAGCGGCTTCGTTCACACAATTGGCAATATCGGCACCAGCGAAACCGGGGGTCAGGGCAGCAAGTCGGCCCTTGAGGTACTCCAGGTTCTCATCAGTGACAATCTTCTTCAGGTAGACACTGAAGATCTGCTTGCGGCCGTCCATGGTAGGGCGGTCGATGCTGATGTGTCGGTCGAAACGACCAGGTCGCATAAGGGCCTTGTCGAGAACATCAGGTCGGTTGGTACCAGCCAGGACGACCACCTGCTCAGAAGTGTTGAAGCCGTCCATCTCCGTGAGGATCTGGTTCAGAGTACTCTCACGCTCGTCGTTTCCACCGCCAAAGTTCGACTTGGAGCGGGATTTACCAATAGCATCGATTTCATCAATGAAGATGATGCAGGGGGTGCTCTTGCGGGCGTTTGCGAATAGGTCACGGACACGCGAGGGACCGACACCGACGAACATCTCGACGAATTCGGAACCGCTGACACTGAAGAAGGGTACGCCAGATTCACCAGCAGTGGCCTTGGCAAGTAGCGTCTTACCAGTACCAGGGGGACCAGAGAGAATAGCACCACGGGGAATCTTCGCACCGAGCTTCTCGAAGCGCTCGGGCTGCTTGAGGAAGCTCACGAATTCCATGATCTCAACCTTGGCCTCATCCATACCGGCGACGTCCGAGAATTTGATCTTGATATCCGTCTCGTGGTTGAAACGCTTGGCACGACTCTTGCCAATGCCAAAAATTCCGCCCTGACCACCGGCACCACCACCAGCGCGACGCGAGGCCCAGTAGATACCACCAATCAGGAGCAACGAGGGAGCAAAGGACAGGAGAGCACTGCCCCAGGGAACCTCATCAACATAGGCAACAGGGATCCGTTCTTCGGGTGGAATTCCCAACTCATTTTGAGCGCTCTCCAGCTTCATCTCGAACATGTCGACTGATCCAATGCTAAAGTAAACGTGGCTCACAGGCTGGCCACCTGATTCAGGATGGCTCTGAGCCATAACCTCGCGGTTGAGGTCAACCCGGACTCGGCTGCCATTAATAACTGTCAACTTCTCCACAAGGCCCTTGTCGAGGTAGTTGGTGCGGAACTCCTGCCAGGTGATGTCGCGACCACCACTTTCGCCGGGGAAGAACGATCGGTAGACATAGTATGTGACGAGGGCGGTAACGAGGAAGGAGGCGGGATCGAAACGGAATTCAAAGACTCTGGGACCGGGAGGCGGAGACTTTTGCTTGTCCTTCTGGCCCTTTTTATCTTTCTGGCCAGACTCTTCCTGGCTCTTCTGTGACTTTTCCTTGGCCTCCTTGGCCTCTTTCTCCATCTGCTCCACCGACTTGTTCATCATGCGAGCAGCATCCTTCATTGCTTGCTGGTCGGCTTGCTGGCTGGTATACTGGAAGAGGAATCGGGTCATCCGCAGATAGTCCATCAAAGATGCATTGCGGTAGTTGTCCATAAATGGCTTCACATCCGGTGGGATTCCGTTCTTCATGAACTGCCTCCGCATCTCATGAAGCGACTCATGTTGTGATTGGGGAAGACGGTCTTCAATATGTTTGATAAATGCATCCAGCTGCTTCTGCTCTTCTTCGCTCAAGACCGTCTCAGGCTCTCCCGACTTCTTCGGGTCTTCATCTTTGCGACTATTGTTCTCCGGTCCCTTCCCATTCGGCTTGTTGTCCGGGCCGCCGGGACCATCGGTAGCATAGGTTCGGACACGATAGGGGGTGACGAGAGACGGAAGTCGGGCCGGGGGCACTCGCAGAGAGGCTGGGCCTGTGCGGGTGAGGCATTCTGTGGCTCTCCTCGAGATTCGAGCAATATTGCCTGGCCGTCGGAGAAGGGCGGCCATGGTCGAGGAATTGGGAGCCCAGAGGGCTACTCAGGCGGTAGAAGGGGGTGATCAATCAAGGATAGCAGTGATGGACCACTGCGCGTAATCCATAGATAGAATCGACGATGATGTGGGAGCTCTCGAGCTGCCGATTCGGCAAAAAAATCACGCCGTTCCGTGCTGAGTCATCAGAACCCGGTCGAAGCCTGGAGATGGACTTAGCGGTGTTAACCACAACTACAACTACGTAATACGAACTGAGAAAGGGAAAAGAAAATACATAGTACAGTCCGACAAGATGCATTATACCGACGGCGATACCTCTTGTAAAATCAATCATGCTCTGATAGTTCGTTGTGGAGAAGACAATCCGAGTAGCCGGGAAGGGAAGAGCAAAACCGTAGGAAGAGAGGCTACAAAAGGGCTATGGTCACAGAAGGTATCTAAATTCTTCGTAGCCGTAGATCTACTACATAAATCGCCCCAATGCTCAACGTTTCAGAGGCAAAGATATGAAAATCCATAACTCGAAAAAGATTGCGAAATGAAATTGTTCACTGCTAGCCCGTTGGATGTAAGACGTAGAGCCGGTGATATCGATTGCTTTTGAGGAAGAAACACCATGATGTAATGAAATGCAAACCCAACTCCAGGATCGTATCGTAGCGGTCGAAATAGTGGTCGAAAGATGAGAGAGAAACCCAGAACAAGGACGTGCTTAGTCGATTTGCATCTCGTCCTGCACTCCACCATCGACCAACAGCTTCTTCTTCTTCTTCTGCTCCAGCAAGTCTCCACCGTGAACCCGATTGGCGGCCTTGCTCTGCTCGGCCACCATGGGCTGGCCTTCCTGTCGGTCGCGCAGCTCCTTGCGGATAAGGTGCTCGCCCTCGGCGACGACCTTGCGGTCGGCCTCGCGCTGGCGGTCGCGGGCCAGCTTGCCGGCCAGACGGCGCTTGGTGAACACCCGCTCGCGGCGTTGACGGATCTCCTCCACACGCTGCATGGCTGTGACGGTGGCGGCAACCAGGTTGCGGTCGTACTTGACGGGGACATTGCGCTTCTTGGCGAACTGGGACAGCACCAGGGACGAGTCGACGATCATCTCCTTGCCACGGGCGGCACGGTGACTCTTGGTCCACTTCAACTTGCGGGGCTGGCGCTTCATCTTGAAGTTCTTGTGACACTTGGACCGACAGAATCGAAATTGGCGGGCGTCATTGCGGACGAATGTGATGCCCTTCCCCGGGAAGGCCGGGCGGGAACAGAAATGGCAGGTTTCCACACTGGAAAAGATAGAGTTAGTAAAGACCGCATTTTGAATTTGATGGAAACGTACCGCATGTTTGCTGGGCGTGGTTGTTCTGTCGGTGTCGCAAGAAGTTTTTTTTTTGAAGCTTCGGGCGGTAGAACAATCAAGCACGTGACTTTAACTAGACCCAATCGGGACTAGCCCTCTTATACGCGGCGCCGGGGTGGAGGAGTGGCGCTAAACCCGATCGGGACTCGCGCGCTGACTTTTACCCGCGACACTTTTGACTCTTTGAACTGCCCGAGATTCATCGCCCTATTGACCTTTGTCCTTCCTATCTATCCCCATGGCTTCTGTTCTTACTGTTGGTCTCGGTGTTGGTGTGGCCGCCTTTCTGGTAAGTTGAGTTGTTGGATTTTTCAGAGTACCTAGACTCACTGTTTGGCAGGGTCGCGCCGGTCTGATCGCCTATCGCCGCTCGAAGGGGGGTATCAACGCCGCCGGAAAGGCTTTCTATAAGGGGTGCGTCTGATCTTCAGAGTTAGACTGAATAGTCACTGACACTAAATACAGAGGATTTGAGCCGCGCATGAACCGCCGTGAGGCCTCCCTGATCCTGGAACTGCCGTACGTACATCGGCTGAACATCAATGCCAATCCGATCTGGAAACTAATATATATGCGTTTGCAGGGAACGTACCCTGAACAAGGACAAGGTGCGCAAGAAGCACCGTCAGCTCATGCTACTCAACCACCCCGACCGCGGTGGCAGCCCGTACTTGGCCACCAAGATCAACGAGGCCAAGGAGTTCCTCGACAAGCATACATAATATATCCTCGACTCGAGCCGACTTGACTCGGTTATATTTGAATCGACTCCCATGACGTTGGACATCATCTCTTTGAGAAGGCAGATCGTCGCACTCGGGCTCCATGTCCGAGAGACTGGCCATATTTTGGGTGCATAGCGTGGCGTTTGGTTGATATTTTATCAGGGCGAGGGACTGGACGTAGTGTTCACTCTCTCTACCTGCTTGTACTTTATTCACTTTCCACATACTCTGAAGAGATCGCCACTCCGAATGTATTATCATGTATTATACTACAGATATATCCCAGTAATCCTATACATAGGCCCAGACCTGGGTAATCCTCCGGAATGCAACTCCATGCAGCTCCATTTCTTGCCGACCTCTCACCGGGCCGCGGATCTCTGCTCGTTCCAGTCCCCGAGACTGCATTGAACCGTGCAAATGGTAAAGTCAAAGACTCGGGACCGACCTACCCCACCTTCGGATTCTTCTAGCCCATCGTTCTCGCTTTGATCGGGGGCAATAAAGGTGTCATTTTGTATATTGAAACCTGGGCCAATCATTCAAATGCATCCGAAAAGGACCCTGGCACTAGCGAAAGAGTAGGAAAGGCACTAACCGGGTATGCGCAACCCCGGACGAAAAGGACGGAGATCGCACACGCAACCTGAACCGCACCGCTCTTAGCTCGGGATCGGGGTTAAGCATCTCCGTCTTTCAACACTCAAGGCAGCAGCAGATTTCTCTCGTAATGTTGATTATTGACTCGTCAAGAAAGAGCCCCTGAAAGCCCAAAGATCAAGATCCTTAACTGAAACGGATTTCTCCCCAAGGGTTGAGTCAGCTTTCTTACCTAAAATCCGGAGAATAAAAAGAAGGACCAAGGTACTTCGTAGGGTTCGCCTCTCGGATGCGTCATCCACTTCGATCCATTATCAATCTCTCTCTCTGATCTTCAACTCCAGGGGAACGAGAGCTCCAGCAAAAGGCACAATCCGACGCGACAGCCCCGCAACATCAACTCATTTAACGCCCTGTTCATCTCCACCCCGCGGAGCTTCCACCCAAAAAGAATGGACGGGCTGGGGGACGATGACGGCCTGGGCTTCGACATGAATTCCATGATGATGAACCAGCAGTCTCAGCTCTACGGCAACTACTCTAATGATGGTCAAATGGCCGGTATGTCTGGGGGCTCCATATACGACGACTCAACATTGGGCGCGGGGGAGGAAACCAACGACGCGAAACGGCGACGAATTGCGAGGGTGCGGACAACTCATTAGTTCTTTCTTCATGCCCCTTGCTAACAAGCCTTCTTGAGTTCTAGGCTTGCGATATGTGCCGCAAGAAGAAGATCAAGTGCGACGGCAAGATGCCAAAGTGCTCACACTGCATCAACTATAAGACGGAATGTGTCTTCACGCAAGTAGAGAAGAAGCGCAATCCACCAAAAGGGTATGTTAGTTACTGCATACCTCGCTATCAGTTTCTGACACATCATGCAGTGCCAAATACATCGAAGGTTTGGAGAACCGCCTGGGGCGCATGGAATCACTTTTGCGACTGTCCGGCCTTCTGTCGGAGGACGACAATGGAAAGACAGATCTGGGCACGCTAGAAAAACGACTGGCCGATCGGACGAATGCCTTGAGTATGGCGAGAAATGCGAAACAATTTACCACTCCGAATGCGACCCAACAACCGTTCACCTCTCACAATACCACACCTCGCATGGATTCTCAGTCCAGCCCGCGCACCGCTGCCACATCACCCGAGTCACAAAATCAGTCCGAGGGGGAGGTCGAGGCACTGTCGGATATGATGTGCTCTTTGGTCACCAACAATTGTGGAGAGACGCGGTACATTGGTATGGTTCTATAATAATAGCAAGGTGGGTTTGTCGCACTGACAATGGTATCTCAGGTTCTTCCTCCGGATTCTCGATCTTTTCTCCAAAGGGCATTCAATGGGTCAACGAAAAGACAGGAGATACTTCCTTCCAAGATATGATTTCGTCGGCATACGTGGATGACAATAAGTGGATGTACTGGAAGCCGGAAATCTTCAGTGACATTTTCGCCCGCCGTGTTTTCAAACCGCTCCCCCCGAAGGAGGAAGCTCTTTCTCTATTCAAGGACTTCTTCCAGAATTTCAATTGCATGTTCCCGTTATTCCACGAGGCGACGTTCATGCATCTGGTGGAACGGCAGTATTCTCGCGATCCTTACGAGGGTTCGGGATGGTGGGCAAGCATCAACGTCGTGCTGGCAATCTCCCATCGCCTCCGTGTCATGAGCAATCTGGTACCACACGAGGAAGACAAGAAGGCATGGCTATATCTCAAGAATGCCATGGGAGTCTTAACGGAGTTGACCATGCGGAATACCGATCTCCTGAGTGTGCAGGCCCTTTTGGGCATGTCGCTCTTCCTACAGGGCACTCCTAACCCTCAACCTGCTTTCTTCCTGGTGGCTGCAGCAATTCGCCTCTCTCATAGTATCGGGTTGCACAAGCGCGGTTCAGGCTTCGGGCTGAACCCAGTGGAGGTGGAGCAGCGCAAGAGAGTTTTCTGGATCGCGTACTGCCTTGACAAAGATCTTTGCCTTCGATCCGGTCGACCACCGGTGCAGGATGACGATGATATGAATGTTGAGCTACCGAGCGAAGATCCACCGGACAATGTTGGCAATGTCCCGCTTGTTGACGGCAAGGGCAAATTCAATCTCTTCCGATCCCTGTGCGAGTTCGCGACCATTGAAAGCAGTGTGTACAAGAGACTCTACTCTGCAAAGGCGTCCAAGCAGTCTGATGGCGAATTACTCAACACCATCGGTGAACTTGACAAGGAGCTGGAAGACTGGAAAGACAACATTCCTATCGACTTCCGCCCCGAAAATGAAATTCAAGCAACCCACGGTCCCCTTCTGCTTCACGTTGTCGTTCTCCACTTCGCGTACTATAATTGTTTGACAACGATTCACCGCATGTCTGTGCACCACGGATATTGGACCAGCCGACTATCCGACTACGCAATTCAAGGCCTCAATGCGCGACCCTTGAACCCTAGGGTGTTCTTGTCAGCAGTTCTCTGCGTGACGGCTGCGAGGGCATCAATCAACCTGATCAAGTACATTCCACAGGGAGACTTTGCTTGTGTTTGGTAAGTGCTTTCGGGCTTTTGGATGTCGAGTCATTTGCTGATTAGATTCTTTTACAGGTTAATACTCTACTATCCGGTGTCTGCATTGGTCACTCTTTTCGCCAATATTCTCCAAAATCCAAACGACGCCCGTGCCCGTTCCGATGTCAAGCTGATGAACGTTGTCGTCAATTTCCTTTCCACTCTGGTTTCCGATGAATCTAATGGTAGCATCAAGCGTATGCTGGGTCTGTGCGGCGAGTTCGAGAGAATTGCCAAGGTCGTCCTTGACAAGGCGGAAAAGGAATCCCATGCACGGAAAAAGCGCAAAAACGCACCAGAGGAGACAGCTGAAGGACAGCGCGACTCCCCTGCCAATAAACCTTCACAAGCACCGCCCTCGTCAGCGCCCTTCTCGCCATCTATGTTTATGAATAATTCCAACGCCGCAACATCTTCTCCCGCTGACGCCAATGGCTTTGGTGTAAATCCCAACATGCCTCCAACCACCGGCAACTCCAGTGACCTACCAAGCAACATCAACGCGATGCCTGGTCTCCAACAAGGCTTCTCAGACATGTTGGGTCCCGACCAAATGGCCAATGCGGGGTTTTCCGACCAAAACTCCTTCCCTGCCAGCCCGCATTTGCCATCCTTCCAACAGCCCTTTGTACCACAAGATCTCTGGCAGATGCCAATGACGATCGAGTGGGACTGGGCTGACATGTCTACGAACTTTCCTGTCTTTGAAGCCGGGGGCGCTGGCCAACCCCCTGCCCAGTGATCATGAATGAATGACTCGTTATGGGATCTGAGGTTGCCATATGGGTCATTTCTGTATTGTTTATATTTGCACCGGTGTTCACGGTAACGGTTTTACAAGGAGTTGGTTTTGGCACCAGATGGGTAGTTACTTTCTCCATGGTCATATCTCCCCTACATGTAATAGAAGCACCTCCTATCTTTCATTTTGAGCGATGGGCACAAGAGGCCTTGGGCCTCTTGCCCAGAATGTATCTATCGCTCTTAAGTCCGAGAATAGCTCTATTCCCATTTGGCAGTGGTCTTTTAGTCCATCTAGCAAGCCATCTAGCAGAAATCGGACACCACCGACTACCTTCAACAACACTGAAATGTCTTAAAGAGACACTTAATTTCAGAATGCCGTCTTATCACGTACTATCGGACAAGAACCCCCGAAATACCTAGGCAAGAAATTGATTCAAGTGGAAAGGTCTACAATAGGAACATGACTAGATAGAGCTCATTGTTTGCTATGTGTGGAATGTAGGTACCCATAGGCTTGACCCTCATCTGCCCAAGGATAACATTTTCGCATCTTGTAAGGTACAAAATAGGCGTTGGCCACTAAGACGTGCTAGGGCCAACAATATGACTGGTACCTAGGCTGAAAATACACGTTAAAGGGTTCTTCCGTATTTGACTGCGCTCTTGCCTTTTCCCTCCACCAGCTTGGCGAAAAGGGAGCCCATACTTGGGTCGTCGCCTTCACGATCACGGCCTTCAGGCACAGGTCGATGTGCCGGCGGTGGTGGTGATGGCAGCAGTGCCCTGTAGCCAGCAGGGACCGTTTGCATATGGGAACCTCCGTCTTTCTCTCCCTTTGCCCCGGACCCTACACCGGTGATTGAGTTGGCTTCGCATAGGATATTCAGGCGTGCCCTTTGCTTGGTGATGGTGAGAGACTTATGTACGCCACACGCCTGGGTCGAGTTGGAAAGGGAGGAGCCCTGGTCGTGCCCATCTCCTTGGAATGTTTTAGGGTTGTTGCTGGTGTCGTTGATCGATGTTGTGTGGCACTTATAGCACATATTGAAGGGATGTTTGGGACTATAGAAAACAGTGTGGTTAGTACTGCAACCTTAAGAGATCTATACATACAAAAGGTGAATCGTACATACTGGCTCTATTGGTCCCATCCAGTGCTATGTCATTGCGGCCTAGGGGGAGGGGGGGGGGGGGGGGGGGCATAGGCCCGCCATCCGTTCATCGAAAGCTCTATTGAGGTTCGTCATCTCGATCTTATGTTGCATTCGTCTCCTATATGATAGACTGTTATTAGTTAAGAACAACATAAATATATATGGATAAACATATATTTGGCCCTCTCTAGCCCTAGTATTAGGATCCTAGGTTACGTCTGAGTCGGCATCGTAGAGGACGTTTAAGCGCCCTCTATCCGTAAGAGGGTAGTAAGAGAGAAGTAAGAGAGAAGTAAGAGAGAAGTAAGAGAGAAGTAAGAGATAAGTGTCATAACGCTTAAATACGTAGCTAATCATAAGTAGAAAATTAATAGATATATTCATAGTAGCAATAACGAAATAACTAAGCTAGGGAGAAGAAGAAGGAAGGAAGAAGAACCAGAACTAGAGATATAGTAGTTATAGATGTACCTAATGCCTAAGGCATATAATGATAAGATAGAGTATAAATATACAAACTATCCTTATAATCTAGTGATTGTTATATCTATAATAAAAAGGGGTATCCTATCTTTTCTAATGTTTTCTTCTTTAAGAATTAGTCTCTGTCCTTATATTATTGATTATCTTAGTTATTTATCCTATTCCTTTATTAAGCATCGCTTCTTGCCTAACCGATAGGTCGACTATCCTACTAAAGTAGTCCTTCATAACAATATTATGTCATTATTTCTAATGATAAGTAAGTGAAATAAGGAACAAGTACTATCATAACCAAACATATAAACATTCAGCTGTAAAAAAAAAGTTTGTAAGCTTCATATCTGTCACCTAATTGTTTAGGATAGGATAAATTAACTAGCGAGTTTTATGCTAGTGCGAATATTTGTACGATACCGTTGGATATCGTCCGATGTCGCAGACTAGTCAGCGCTCGACAAGATCCTAAGCGGCCGCTCAAAGAGCCAAAATTGAACATATTATGTCTAAAAAGCGCCGTGTGGGCGAGCCCAAGGACATCATAGATGAACAGCCGGATGACAGTGACTGGTTACAGCCACCCGCCCGATGCTATGCAAATCCTCCCTATGGGTCATTTTGACCGATGCTTCCTCGATTGAAGACCCAGACGACGACATATGATACGAGGTCAGCGAGCGGAGTGACGATGAACAGTCACATCAATGACGTCCTTGGAGATCTTCCCATAAGTCCTCCAAATGTGTGGAAAAGAGATAGAAAGGAATGATCTCCTAGGATAGTGTGATAGAAGAAGAAGCTTGAGATCAAGCCCAGTTCCCCGGAGCCTGAAATTAAGCCTAACCCACCGAAGACGTGGTGGCAGCGAACCTTCGGGAAGGCTTCCGCTCGTTCGGAAAATTGATACAATACGGCTTCTAGCTTGGTGGCAGATAAGAAACTACCTATAATAGCTCTAATACTTTTCAAACATTGCTTCTTTTCCAACTGTATCTACTGCCGTCAGCTCAGTTACGAAGGTCAGAACCAAAGACGTAGGAACGTATGGTATACCATTGTAGAAGCAGAACGAGATATCTAAACATGGAGAAAGGAAAGATAAGAGAGAAATCCAGAAAGATGTATGCCCTCATCCCAGCACGGGCAATGTTTAGATATTTTAGAATTTCAGCCAAGAAGTGCATCCCATGGACTTTCATTTAAGCCTAAGAATTATCGCTCCATGACATATGTCATTCTCCAATGCTAGCAACACGTAAAGCAAAGATTGAGCATGAAAGTACCTGATCCTCAAGCAGCAGACAAGAACTGTATATCCAAGTCAGTATCAATCCCAATCATAGTAGTCTCAAACATACCTCTTTAGCTGCCTCCTCAGAAACGTCCGACCGCTCAGACGTGGCCTGATCAATAAGCCCAAGCTTACTCTTCCGCACAAGCCACCACAGCTCACGACGATCACCACCCAACTCCTCACCAAGGACCTTCCCTTTGAGCACGCGCAAGAACTCATTATAGAGCGCAGGCTCTTCATAGTCTACCAGCTCCTCACGCATAGTTCCCAGACCCTCAATGACACGGTCATAATTAGCATCGCCGAGACTATCTTTGATCTGCGTCTCGATAATAGCAGCCATTTGCCTAACAGCGTCGTGGATGGTATCGACGCTCTCAGCACGCGAGAGCATCTGCTTGAATTCAGGAACGGTGTTTTCGGCGGATATCTTGGAGCGTTTCGGTTCTTGGAAGAGCAGGGCGTCGACATCCAGCCCTGAGAGGGGCTTTTCGGTTTCGCGTTGGCGTTTGCGACCCTTGGTTTTGGGTGGCACTGTTTGTTGTTTAGTATGGATGGGATTGTTTAATTCACGAGGGGCTTACCTTTCTTGACGTCTGCTATGGATATCAATTTTTCGAGGTATCGGCTCGATTTCTTTACAAGATCTTCGGGTGGATGAGCGAATTTGGTTAATCGCACCGAGGGCTCAAGGATGGGGTCATTGGGATAGACGGCCCGGTACCGCACTGCAGAGTCGATTCGATGCAGCAATGGAGAGAAAGACTGTTCGATAGGTAGTTCAGTAATAACGTCGCTGTATTGATTCTTTGGTCAGCTTGCTTGGGTAGCAATGTTCAAAGGATAAACAAACCCATCGTCGTCTTTTAAATCGAGCTCCATACTGTCAACATATTGGCTCATCGCGTCTTGCAAGTCGTCGTTTGGGAGGTTGCGGTGTTCGGTGACAATTTTCCCTGAGACGGTGACCACTTTATCCAGTGGCGGGAAGCGGTACGATCGCACATTTTCTGCGAATGGCAGCTGCAATTCGATAAGACACTCATATTCCGGTTCGATGGATGGCGCGAGTAGCACGATCATCGGTGGCTTGGCTTCTTTGGTCACCAATCGAGCGACTGCATATGTCTCTAGCTCAAAGAGAGCATGAATGAAGGAAGATAACGCGAGTGATGCCTTGTCGTTTGCTCGCTGCGGAATAATGATATTGCTGTTAGATATGGGCAGGTATCGATCAAACTGCATGGCAGAATTAGTTTCGTCAGAAGACCTTGAGATTGCCAATAACCTACCTTGTCGCTCTGGATAAACCCAATGAGCTCTAAGCCCGCAAATGTCTCCAGATTGGTTATATTCTCATCAGTTTGGCTGATATGGACAGCCGTGCGTCCGTACTCATAGCCCTTTGCAAGATCGTCTCGCTCGACGTCTACCTTGCCGCCCGGTGCAGACTCGTCTGTGATTTGATATGTCCTTGATGTCCTCACTGCGGTGAGGGCTTCCCCTTCGCCGGGTGTCTGGCTTGCAGCTGGAGCATCATCTTCCTGTCCCTGTGTACCGGAGCGAAGGACGAATGAGCTTGCAGATGGGGGCTTGGCAACGTAGGTTCGAAAGTAGCGTTCGACGGGTATACGAAACGCTGTTTCATATTTCGAGGCATCCCCGAGCTGGAGGAATCCTTTGAAAGATGGCATGCTCTTCGTCACTTTGATGCGAGGTATGTCCAGTTCTGCGATTGCCTCCTCCAGTGTTCCGTACACACCATCGCTGTCTTGGGCAAATTTGCTGAGAAGCGCCTCATTCTGGGCCTGCAATGCTACTGTGAGTAAGTTCCACACTGAGGAGTCACAGGAGCTGGTTTACTTTGAGAGAATCTTTGTCTTCCTCTTTAACTCCAAACTCCGGATCGTCAAAATCCACTCCACTGGAAAAAGTTAGCTAGGTCAAAACAAACAAGACATCAGAGGACATACATGACAGCGAAATCAATGCCGTCGTCCCTGATTTTCCTTTGAATCTCATCGATGCCCTCACTGTTCATGGTTCCCGTACCATTGGTGATGAGTACAATCTTGCGCTTGTATTTCAGCTTTTTGCAGTAGGCACTGATCATTTGAATTGCAATGACAATTGACGAGATGGCTTGATATATTTAGTCGACGGCTTCCTAGTATGGGTGATTTTATCACATACCATCACCTTTGTTGGTGTGACTGGGCTTGATGCAATCTCGCAGTTTCCGAATATCAGGCATGAGAACCCTAAGCAACATCTGAGTTAAATAGTTCTCTGGAGTAACAAGGCGGGAAAACACACTGCCCAATATTTTGGATCACTGCAATGTTGGAGAAGCTGGGATCGTTCTCAAGCTCATTCGACGTGTCTAGGATTGTCTGTTTAGCTAGGCTCATACGAAGGTCTTGGAACCCTACCATCTGAGCGTAGGGCGACAACCCCGATGGTAGCTGTCTTTCGACCTGTTCCAACCTTGATCATGTCATTAGAAGGTGCGATCAATGGTAGGAGTCCTGCATACTGTCGTTGTAATCCTGTCCCAGACATATTGCATCGCCCATTCGAGATCCGTGACGTGACGGCCATGATGGCGCTCTCCCATGGATCTACTGACATCCACGATGTAAACGGTCGCCTCTTTTTCAGCCATTGTTGGATGATGAGATAGAAAAGTGGGAGAGTTCAGGAGAAAGGCGCGAAGTAGGCAGACGCGTGATATTTCCCTTTTGGTTTAGCCTCAGACACGCGCACATGACATCACTTGACGCGCGTGGGTCTAACAATTGTGCGTGTAGGTAACATTTTAGTACAGAGTTTTAGGTGGAAATATAACACTCCCTTGCAATCGGCAGTGGATTTTAAAAGCTCTTGTTCCTCTTTCTCTCCGGCTTTAGGCACCCACTGCGATCCTGTAATATCTAATTTCTTTTTTTTTTTTCTTATTTTTTATTTTTATATTACCAAATTTTCAAAGCCTTTACAGATTTCTTCTACTGCTTTTCCTACTCCTAGGTACTTATCAAGATCTAGAAATATATTTGGGTGGGTCGACGTGTGACGAGTACTAACATGTATTATCTGGCTAACTATGTAGTTGCAAAGCACATACTTGAAAGATGGAGAGTAAAAGCACCTTGTAGTACAGTTTGGAACCAGCACGCGCCACATATATGTTCAACACGTTAAATCACAACATACACTCCGGTATTCTCCTTGTTGAGAACATTTGCTTCATTCGGGGGTGGGCTACCACTGATGTCCGTGGCTTTGATACTGTACTGGCGGGCGCCACCCGCCATCGCCGCGTGATAGGCGGGAGGCTTCCATCCCGGGTTGGGATTTGGGATCGGACCTGCATATATTTAGTATAGGTAAATCACACGTGCTGCGTCCACATACCATGAGCATACCCCGCAGTGGGGTGAGGATTAGGGGCATTCAGGACTGCCCCGTTGTTGAAGTCCTCAGCTATTGGGCCGAGGCCTGGGTGAAAAGCAAGACTTGCTATTGCTGTGTAACAGAGAATGTCAACATATGCTCAATGTATTTTGGAACCCGTTCAAATAGATAATAAACGGATGTTCTGACCTTGAGGAGCGAGATGGGGTGGTGAACAAGAGAAGTTGGATGTGTTGTTGTGATGGTGTTGAAGTAAATTTATCTCTCACTTTCTTTGCTTTTCGCATTACCCCTCAAAATACTTAGAAGATTGTTTTCTTTATATTGAATTAATTTAAGCAAGATTATTCAACAGAATCCCTGCGAATCTCTTCAAGTATTAGAAATAAAGAAGAACTATAAACTCCAGACAGAATGAAGGATGTATTAAGGTCGAGTTCGGTTTAATGCGGGGTGTGGCCAGTCGTAGTTGAACCCCTAGGTAATATCGTCTACAATATACACCAGTACAGTACATTAGATTGCGTGTAAATGCTAAGCAGGATCTGCTTAACTGTTGGTCCCGCTCAGCTAGTTAACTATGTACGGGTCTTGAACCAGACCAGCTATTAGTCATGATTAGTCATGATTAAGTAGTTAGTCCCGACTCCTGCTCAGCTGGCACTCGTCGTCAAGCCACCATAGCCTCACCAAAATGACTGATCCCCGTCCCTATCACATCCTGAGGTATGTCTCCAGCTCAACCTTGAAGCAAGATAAAGCGGAAGCTTCCGACCTTATCAAATTTTACTCTAACACCCTTCTAGCTACGGCACCCTTTTGGGTACGCAGTTCTACCAGGTGAGCTTACTATATGATCGAAGATTTCCCGAAATGTAATTTCAGTCAGTCTCACTCTTATAGTCCTTCGTCGGTGGTATCGTGGCTTTTCGCGCCCTGCCGCGCCCACAGTTCTCCAGTCTGCAGGCTGCCATCTTCCCCGTCTACTTCTCCCTGCAGACAGCGCTGCCCGTGGCGGTAGCCTTGACTGCCAGCAGAGGTGGACAGGCGCTGGGCCTCTCGGGTCTCGCAGACCCAGAGAACCGCCTTAACACCTTGCTGCCCATGGCCACCGTCGCCCTGACTGGGTTGATCAACCTCGTTGTGCTGCGCCCGTTGACGACGAACATCATGCGCGAGCGAAAGCATCAAGGTAAGCCTCACCCTCAGTAGGGGTTTATCGCGTCAAATACATTGTTCAGGGCTGACTCGTTCAGAAACCCGTGATGGAAAGAAGAGCTATGACCCTGCGCCACATTCCAAGGAGATGATCACTCTGAATAAGCGCTTTGGCCGTGTGCACGGTATGTCTAGTTTGGTCAATATGGTCAGTCTTATTGCTACTGTCTGGTATGGTGCGGTGCTGAGCAAGCGGCTGGAGTAAATGGGTAGTTAGTCAAGACCCAGAGATACAATCGAGGCTGTCATTAGTTGGCATATGTATATAAGGTGACACTGAAAGCCTCGGCAAGGATTGGGTAGTTAAATACCTTCTCCACTTATAACCTCCATTAAGAAATCCTAGACCAATCGAAACTAGGACCAGCCCCGATGCCATTTCTAACTTGATTATTCGCCTGCCTTTTGACGTTTCTTTTCTCCTTTCTATTTCCCCTCAATACTCTGAAGCGTCTAAGCCGGGTTAGAGCCGGTCGGTATCGTCGCCACACCTGGCCATGTGATGAACCGAGGAGTGTTGAAGAAGATGGAGATATGGCAACTATAACGATGCTCGGTCTTGGCACCAATGCACCATGGACGTAAGGAAGGTAGCAGGATAGCCAAAACACTGACAAAGGCGATAATGCCCACAACAATAACCTAGAGATGCCGATTACTATACTGCGGTTGATACTATAACTAGTAGTAACGGTTGTAGGGACCGCAATATGCTCGGTTTAGGTGCGTCATTTCGATTTCATGCTTCCTCCGTCTCCTGTATGATAGACTCCCATCAGCCAAGAACAACATAGACACATATAGAAACACATGCAGAAAGCCATCTCAAAAAGAAAGACAGAATAACAAGAGTTTTGAAGGGACATTAGGAGATCACTTTTCCCGTTTGTAGTGGACGACGATCTTGACAAGGCCACCTCACTCCAAGCAGGATGAAACCTAGGCCAATCAAGCTGCCGGCTCCAGCTGTAATACCGCATTATATACCTCTATAAAAGTATGAACAATATCTCTGGCAAGGAAACAATCCCCTCCAATCTAGTAGCTAATTCTGACTCTTGGCAACCACTCCATAGACGAGATTGCCCAGTGACTTAGGAATAGTTTCCTCTGATAACAGGGTAAAAAAAAGGAACATTAACCTCGAAAGCCTGGTAGAGCTAGGTACGGACATAAATTAATCAAGTCCCGCAACATGAAAGCTCAAATGAAAATGAAAGTGCTGGTATCGCGCGCTGTATATAACTCCGCCAAAAGAAGACCCAAGCGAGGTTTGAAGCCGAAGTATCTGTCTTCGCGTTTAATCCAGAATTACGAGATCTTGCCGATGCGCTTCTTGCCGACATCGAGCTTGGCTTTCAATCTAGGTTCATGATTAGTTAGAATGATAGAATGACCAGGTAGAACAAGAGAATGACGAACCGATCAGTATCCTCATCCGCCAACTTCAACAACTCATTCTGCACTTCCAGCTCCTCATGTATAGCGGTGCCCAGCTCCCGCTGGCGAATAATGATCTTCATAAGGTCATCAACATTTTGATCCTGACTTTGCATCATCTGCTTCTGCAACTGCAGGACGCCTTCATTGTCAAGCTCGCGGGTGCGTTCCGTTTCTTTGCCAAGAACTCGTCCGGATCGTGCGGGAGTCCTGCGCCCCTCGCTTGAAGAATCATTCACACCACGTAGCAGCGCATCTTTGTCCTGCATTGAAGCCACAGCGTGGTCCAGTTTGCTCTTCGTTGCCATGGCATGTAGCAGGTCCTCCAGTCCCTCTTTTTCCTTGCGCGCATTGATGAGTAGGTCCTTGCGGCGCCGTATCTCGCCATCGCCGAGGCTGGAAGATGCGCTCGACTCGCGCGATTGCGTCCCGCGGCCACTGAGGTTCTTTAGGCCTTCTTCCAAAGTGGTGATCATGGACCCTGCACGGACAAGACTGCTCTTTGCTTGCGCGGAGCTTTCGTGTTGCTTTTGGGGGGTGGTCTCTTGATCACGGCGGGAGAGCTGAAGCCGCGAGTCGTGGAGATGGGCTTTCATGTCGCGGTAGTAGTCGAGCCATAGCGTCGGGTCGGTGATAGGGGCGTTCGTGGAACTGGGGTCTGTGATAGCGGAATGGAGGCGTGCGGAGGTGTTACTCGTTCCATTAGATGTGGAGGCTGCGGCGGTCGGGAGGTTCAGGAATGCTCGCCAGACCGGCGAGGTACGCCACCGGTTATCGGGCGCCTCGTTGATTGCGCGAAGGTATTCTTCCAAGCCACGGCGGCGCTCCTCACGAAAACGGGGGTTTGAGTTTGTGTTTGAGAACCAAGACTTCGAAGGAAGTGGCACCGGAGGCTGTGCGTTGGTCTGTTTGACTAGAGTGGTGTGGAAAGCGGAGAAATCGGAGTAACGCTTAGAAACAGTGTACGAGCGGAGCGGGAGTCGGAGGGTGATGTGGTAGATTGTGTAAGGCGGAGAAGTGTTTGAGAGGGTGGCCGTTGGAATGGCGATTTCAACAGTTGGCGCCATGGCTAGAAAGGCAAAGACAAGACGAGGAGGAGAGTCGAGAGTTGAAGCTGCAATTGACGCATGACGCAAGGAGCCCGATGCGGTTTAGCTCCGTCAGGCACCACTCTCGGCGATCACATTGTATAGATGAAGACGCATGGCATGTAAACATTATGGCTGTATTGTACATACTGAATGTATTTTTGCTCGGGGTATCTCTGTCATATCAAACAAGATCCCTAGTGCATTCTACCTGACCCAAATTTGCCGCGCTTTTAGCAGATCCCGTTGCCCAAAAAATTCGCCCACAACGGTGAGGATCATGTCAAGCATGGCGTTCGTTTGTTGCGCAACATATGTCTTCTCCCCTTCACTGGTATCATCTGTTGACTTCGTGTCAACGTCATCTCGCAGTTGGGCCTGAAGTCGCGCCTTTGCGGCCTCCAAGTCGTCCGACTCCTTCGTAGCATCAGGCATATCAGAGTCGCCAGTATCCGCGGTCTCGGCCTGCTGCATCATCTCCTGTCCCGAGTCGCCTTGTGGAGTTGTATTTCGCGTCTGGATATCTTCCCCGATGTCTGAATCGGTCCCGTCAAAATAATACTGGCTGTTCGCCTCCTGGATCTTTTCGCAAATCCTCGCGGCTCGTTTGCCAAGATCGCGAATAACTCCCACCTCCCTCGTAGTCAGTTCGCCAACTTCGCGGCACTTGCCCAGTATTCCCCAGACCCAAGCACCCATACGTCGAATACTTTCGACATCCCCGCCCCGCACGACATCGGACAGCTCCCGTGCCACAATCCCCAGAGCGCCAACTACACTGTCAGAATCCATGCACGCCAGCTGAGCCATGTGTGGATCCACCGAAAGTATTAGGCGCCGCCATTCCTTGCGCGCGGCTTCGTGATGGCGAGGAAGGCTGATGGGATGGGAGTCGTCAAGGGCGGCGATAGCGGTAGCCGGGGGTGTACATCGTAGGGTCGATCGAAGAAGCCGAAATCGATGACGGAGGAGATCATAGCATATTGTCTGCGCTTCGGGCAACGCGTCTTCGGAGGAAGCGATCGTGTTTTTGTTGGGTTCCGCCGGAGCGATGTAGGCTTCGTCGTCGTAAAACCCAGCTGGCAGAGAAGATGACTGCGGTCCGGGGCCAACAGAGTCCGTTCCCGTATTCTGTGTCAACTTTGCCACTTCTTCTTTGGAGGCTGACGCGGTGAAGAGAGATGGTAGCGCGCTGGCTTCCGACCTAAATGCTCGTTCCAAGATCAGCTACAGGAGCTACAGGTCCACAGTGCGTACAGAGGACTAAGGATTAACAGCGGTATACACCGACTAGGGATACAAAACTCACCGGACCATGCGCAGGTATTCCAGGGCAGGATCTGGCTCGTCGTAGACTAGCTCATCGCCGCCGTCATCGAGGCCAGGGAACGCGCTCTTCTGGCCGAAGATAGGGTCGTTGCGCGGCCACTCTGCGGGGGTCATGGCGTACCCGGCAGCGCTGTCATTTTCATTTGATACGCGCGGTCGCTTGGGCTCGGGATCGGAACCAGCCGTGGATGATTTGCGCTTGTCAGCCATAACGTTGCAGGAGGAAAAGTTGGGGGAGCTTGGGCCCACCTTACTTATCGAGCTTATCGGTCGATAAGCGCAGTGACAGCCGTCTCTTGGGAACAATAAGGATGAGCTGGACCTAGATAGAGGGACGATTGGAATGTTAGGTGAAAAGAGCCTTTCAAATAAGACCATGTGTCAGGAGGAGATTGAGTGTCATCAAGCCTAACCCATAGTAGTGCAACATAATCCCATTCTACGTCAATGGATGTCCGTAGGTATTTGTTACATCGTCAATCCATCTGCAAGTTGTATATACAAGTTATTTAAATATCTCTTGAGGTTAGGTACTTGATAGAATATGGACTAGGAAAACCATATGATATTGAAGCGGCACAATGTATAAGCATTCCTTTGAAACAAATATTGAAGCATAGAAAATGAAATATCTAGATACCTTATCAAGATATCCAGACAAGAAAAAAACTATACTTGGGATTATTATCGACCAGAAAACAGTTAAATGGCAGGGAGTGAAAGAACTAGGGAAAGATAATAAATGCAATGAAGTTGAAATTGAATGCTAAGAAAAGTGGGAAGGAAGCACGGTCCACCGATAAGGACCAATAAAGTGCAGAAGGTGCGAAAGCCGAGTCGCGGGGGCTGAGTCATCGACATCCGGGGAAGCTCCTTCCATATCTACAATTTTAGAGTAGGTTAAGAACAAGCTATGGGCGATTCCAGTTGTCCTGGGTGTGAGTGGCGCAGTTGGGAAACCAGCTGCTGCATTAAAGCGAGTGCCCGGGTTCAAATACTTCGGTGTTGCAAAACCGTCCTTAGGGAGAATTTTATAGCCTTCTGGTCCTGGCTCCGCCAGGGGGCGAATTTTTTGTGACCTGGTTTAGTCATGAAAGTACCCTAAAGAAATTTTTGCATCTAATATTGAAACGCTAAGTGGAGTTTTTTTTTTGGTATGTTTTGGTATGTTTTGGTGGAGCTGGGGTGGAGCGTTGATCTGAGGCCATTCCCAGAAAACCGTCTTCTCCCAATTTGAGATGATCTACCTCACCACATTATATGGGGTGAGATATTCTCTGAAATATGACAGTACATTTGGCACTAGTCTTTTCTTCACTGTTATGAAGCATCCAGTAAGCTATAAGCGGAAGACTGGTTGTTTTCCTCTCACGATTCTCAATACTATTGTAAGTCGACGAGCCCAGTTCTACTATGCACATTCGGACATTGGTGGACGCTGACAGGTATTCCGCCAAGATTCTCTTCTTTATCTCCATCTCTACCTTTATTTTTATCATTAACCTCCGACGCATCGAACCCTTTATTGCCTCCTCTCTGATCTTTCCACATCAACGGATCCACTTCGAGCTTCCATCAGCGCAGAGTTCAACGCGACTACCGTCATCAACAGGTGTCAAATGCAATTCCCCACGCTTTAAAACACTATCCTCCCACTTGAGCACTCTTCATTGCAAGATCAACGCCCCGCTCAGCGGCCCAAGCCCTGCCTTCCACACTCCGAGAAGTTCGCCGGTACATCACCGAGTTTAATACATGGGATGGGCCAAAATCCAACGCCAACGCTATCAGTTCCATTATGCATATCTCAATCTCGATAGCAAGGTCCAGGCTATGGCTCTGTCGCAGCTACCCTACGCATAACAGCAAGGCCATGACTTTAACACTATTCTCGACCAATTCGCACGCGCGTACGACAACCCGAACAAGGTGCAGGAAGCAGAAGATCGGTTCCTCAATCAAGCAGGACGCGGTCCATTCGCCGCTTACATCGCCAAGTTTGAGCGCAACCTCTAAAGCACAGGGCCAGGACTGGCCTGATGCCGCAAAGGTTTCGGCGAGTAAAAGGTCTTAACACTACTCTTCGAAACCGGCTCAATCAACAACTCAACCTGCCACACCGAGGATACTGACTGGTCGTCCAAACAATTTATTCTTTTGCAAGTCTATCTACACATGATCCGCTTACGGCCGCAGGCGCTGCGGGTCACGAGGGAACAGAGACGCCAACCGCACGTTGGGCAGACCCAAGAAGAACATCACAATACGGTTCAGACCCAGGCCACCACCGGCGTGAGGGGGACAGCCCTGGCGGAAGGCGTTGAGATAGTCCTCGAAGCCCTCCTGGGTGGGGTCCAGACCCTTATGACGCATCGACGCTTCCAGCTCGTCGATGTTGTGGATACGCTGGGCACCCGACATAATCTCCTCACCGCGCATGAAGAAGTCGTAGGAGTTGGAGAAGCGGGCATCCTTGGGGTCGGCCTTGGTGTAGAACGGACGAACCGCCATGGGGAACTTGTCTAGTACGTAGAAGTCGGTGTCGTACTTCTCGCGGATAATCTGGCCTAGCTGCTTCTCCATCGCGGTAGTGAAGTCGTTCTCGAAGCGTTCCTGCTCGGACATATCAACGCCAGCCTCCTTCAGCAGAGCAACTCCGTCCATGTAGTTCAAGCGCAGGGCCTTGCCGTCCTTGGGCAGCTTGAAGTCACCGGCCTTGGGGTACGACTTCTGGATGGTGGCGATCTGGGCGGCATAGCGCTCCTTTAATTGGGAGAGGATGAAGACCAGAAGGTCCTCGGCAAACTCGAGCACCTCGTGATAGTGGTGCTGGAAAGTCTTCTCGAAATCGAGACCGGCGAACTACGGATTTATTAGCACGGACCCACCGTTCCATTACTGCAGCACGATCTTACCTCAGTCAGGTGGCGGTGAGTGTTGCTGTCCTCGGCACGGAACACCGGGGCAATCTCGAACACATTCTCCATGTCACCAGCAATGCACATCTGCTTGTACAGCTGAGGACTCTGGGCCAGGTAGCCGCTGCGCTTGAAGTACTTGACCTCGAAGACGCCGCTACCACCTTCGGTGGCAGCACCGACCAGTTTGGGAGTAAAGATCCATCGCGAGCCGCTCTTGATCATGTACTCGGCGAAAAGCTCGGCGACACCGCTAGAGATCCAGGTGATGGCCTGGCTGGTCTCGGTCTGCAGGTCCAGTACCCGGTTATCGAGGCGGGTCTTGAGGGTCACGATGGGAGCACCTTCGGCGTCCACCTGAGGATTCTCGTCATTGCTCTCTATAGGAGGCGGGCGCTCAGCATCCTTGACCTGCATGGGCAGCATCTGCGCAGCCTCAGAGATCACGTACACCTTGCGAATGTGGATCTCGAGGTTCTGAATCGAGGCGGATGAAATGGGCTCGGCTGGCACCTTAACCAGACCGGTGATTTGCACAATGGAGTTCACGCTCAAGCCACCGGTGTACTTGATCATCTGTCGCGAGATAGGCTCCTGGGCCGCGATAACTGCCTGGATCTTCCGCCCCTGTTGGCGCAGCATCAAGAACGCCAGCTTGGCGCTCTGCACACGCGCATTATCCACACGGGCAACCACGGTCACCTCCTTATCGGCATAGGCCTCTGACAGCTCGCTGAATCGGATACTGGAGACAACGTCCTCGGTTTCGGGGATCGGACCGTAGAGATCCTTGGCCGTGTCAATGGCGGCGGTCGCAGCCTGTGCCTTCTCCTGAGCTGCACGGGCAGCAGCCTTCTCCGCCTTGGCCTTCTCCTTGGCCGCCTTTTTCAGCGCATTCTTGCTCGCGTTTTTGGAGTCGCCGCCTTCCGCGGGAGCGGCGGGGGTTTCCTCGGGCTTGGGACGGGTGGGCAATTCGGAGTCCGCCATGGTGCTATCAGGACGACAATTAGTGATGATCAGGCTACTGGCTGCTGGAGATGCTCTGTACCTTAATGATGCTCTGGACGGGGGAAAGCTCTTTGCGGTTACACATCAACTTGACTCACCCCGCCGGAATGCCCTAAGCCCTAAGAGGGGTGTTGGTCACATGATCTGTGTTTATCTTCTGGTGCCTGAAAAAACTGGCACCTAAAGGGCTGATCTTAACAGAAAGGAGTTTGACCCTGAAGTCCCAAGGTTAGGTACTACAATTCTGGCGTATTGATCTTGACGATTTGTCTCTCAGACTTCGAAGGTTGCTACAAGATACCGAAGTAACTGTGGCCCAGGTGCTTTATACCTATTGAGGACCTCAAACTTCATTATAAGCGTAGACTTACGGATACCTAGCTACCTAGCATGAACGACACTAATCACCGCTAACAATGTGATATACTCGCTAGGTATGAGACTACAGGACTTGCGTGATCGGGATCTGAACATATATACATCGAATCAGCGTCGTATGTATGTCTGTTCCCAACGCATCATTTGCGCCTTCAAGACGACCAATGCAGTTGATATGCTGAATCAAGACCACTTCGAAGCCTTCAAGGCCCACTGCACTCCCTTCTGAACATCATCCGCGATGGTCTTGGGGGTCCAAGCAGGCTCTTCACCACTGTACACGCCGGTGCGTACCAAAATTGAGTGCCAGCTACTGCCGAATTCACTGCGATAGGAGTTCGCACCCCGAATGTCCGACTCAGGATTGTCACCGACCATGTAGACGCGTCGGATGGGTGGAAGGTCTGCCGCACCACCAAAGGTCTTGGAGCGGTTGCGAAGTAGCTGTCGCTCGGCGAACTCGTAGGTTCCTTGATACGGTTTTCCAATCACAGTCTTCTTTAACTCAACGCCCTTGCTGGGTCCACCAGTAATCGCAGCCCAAACGCCCTCCAGGGCCTCACGGAAACCACCTTGACCAAGACGCGGCAAAGGATACGCGGCGGCCCACCACAGGTCAGGGTTAGAGAAATATAAGTGAGGCTGGCCATCCTGTTGATAACCGTGATTGGGAAGATCAACGCGGCCGTTCTTGTCTGAAGAAGTGCCCACATATCCCTGGTAAGAGAGGAGAATATCCATAATAATTTGCGTGTCCAGCGCCCAATCCCGCGGATCGTTGAAGACGAAGACGGCGTCGATTTTGAGACTATTGGTCGGGTCCGTGGGGTTCAACGGCTTGGGAAGAGGTCGGGCAAATGTCTCGTAGTAGCTGGAGAAGTTCTTTGAGAACGGCCAGACGGACGGGTTGGCAATGAAGATATCTCCTGGTGTCACGACATTTTTGAATCCGTATTGCTCCGCGACACGCCGACAGTTGTCGCCATCCCCTCCGGCAACCAGCACGCACTTGTTCTCCAGTGCCCTCGCCTCATCGGGGCCATTGACAAGCTCCGCAAAGGGAGAGTGACTCTGTACAATGACCGATGGGTCCAGCGGCACGTTCAGCTTCTCGCTGATCTCTGCAACGCGCTCCGTCTCGTGTGTACCGCCGCCATTGGTGAGCAGAATGAAGGGGATGCCCTGCTCCTTGAGGAGGGCAAGGGAATCGGCGGCACCGGGGATAGGTTTCGAGGCTCGTAAGAGGACTCCGTCAATGCTGAGATGGCGCATTAGTCCTGAGAGGTGAGGTTTCAGCCATATGCATACATTGCAGTCACTCACTCAAAGGCAAAGGCAAAGTCCGGCACGCGGGCCGAACTAGCAGTTTGAATGGCTCGACGACCGAAAGTGCAGCCGACTGGTACACGCTGCAATAGGCTCCGTGCCCGCCAGACTGTTTGAAGTCTCATTGTGTTGTGGTTGAGGGTTGTTGTTGAAGAGTGTGACAAGGCGAGCGGGAAAGCTTCCTGTTAGTGATATCATCCCCCGAGTCACGCCCCACACTTTGACTGTCCGATTCGCCGCAGCTTATTCTTCACGATCTCACATTCTGTCCCAGACAGTCCAGACCACTCAATTCGATTCAATCATGCTACGTGAACGAAGCCAGGCCCGCCATGTACTCGCCAAGCCACAGCGTCTTCCTCCCTACTGAAGTCGTCTTCCTCGTCGCGGAGTTTCTGGATCAGATCGACGAGGACGAGTCGTCACAGGCTCTTCTTGCAAGGCAGCGAGCTTTCTATAGCTACTGCCTGGTCTCTCGGCAATGGTATTCCGTTGGAATTGGCTTCCTTTACCAGGCGCCCTTCTTCCCCGCTGGTAATGGGTTTATCAAGTTCGCCCACACACTGTGCCCACCTCGAGGTGTCAAAAGGAAAGCAGACCTTGGATCACTGGTAAAGACGCTCTCTTTGGAGAGTCTGGTCCATCACAGCACGAACAGTCTCACGGCGCGCCTATTGGGGCGGGTGAAGGAGAATCTCAGGTTCTTTATCGCGCCGCGCGTTTCCTTCTCAGTCAACTGCCTTCCGGCGCTGTCGAAATGCCATAATCTTCTGGTGCTCAATTTGAGTATCATCAGCGGACAGGCTATTCCATTCCCGCGTTTAAAGAAGACTATTAGCAGTTTACCGAAACTCAAAAAGCTCGAGCTCCCTCCTTCAATGTTTCTTACGCATACGGACGAATCCGCCGGCCAATGGCCACCTGAGCTACGGAGCATGAAGATTGGCGGAACTCTGGATCCCAGCGTGATGAGTACGTTTGAATGGCCGCCTTCCATCGCGGAGTTATCCATCCGCAAGTGCACAAACCTCAACGCGGTCGTTCTATACAGTGTCCTCGAAAATGAACAGCTTCGTGAACGCCTTCAATCTCTGGACTTGGACAACACAAACGAGAAGATGTTCACTGATCAGGCGAGCGATGGCCTATATTGGCTGCCGAACCTAATCTACCTGAGGATACCAGTGGATGTTACCAAGGATCTCCTGCTTCTGCCTCCACCCGAAGGGCTTCCAAGCCTACCGCTTCGAGCACTCGAGTTAACGAGGCCATACTTCGATGGAGAGTCACTCGAGTTCAACCTCCCAGATGAGCTGCTCAAGGCATTCAACCAGAATATGGCCAACCTCTGGGCCCTTGGCATCAGTGAAAAGTGCTTGCACATGGTGAAAGAACGCGAGGAGGAGCTAGATGAGGAAATTTGGAAGCACATTGACGAGGGCGATGATGACGATCTTGAGAAGCTCGAAGATTTGGGCCTTTACACGCTGAATGACAACAACTCATGATGAATTAGACGAGACCATAGCGAGATACCCACCCAGCGCATTGCATATATTCCTTAGGTAGTGAATAGCGGCATTGAATGATATTTGGGATTCGAAGGCAAGTTCTTCCCCACAAAAGGGCATCTTGAATCCGGCATAGCTACTTTCTACCCAGGTCCCCACGGTCCCTCATACTTCACAACGACAACTCTCGTCACTCGACTTTACCTGAATTGAACCCTGGATTACTCGGACATTTTCGTCTGACTATCTATTAGCCCTCACTTTCGCCTTCCTTTACTATCAACTAGCCTTGTAATCGAAAACCAAAAGAAGCTTCGATTATCATTCATCCACGTTTCTGTTGCTCTTCTCTTACCATCATCTGCTCACCTCTCATCATATCTCTTCTTCTTCCCCTAGCCTCTTTCCTCCTTCTGTTATCTCTATTCAGCAGCACTCCTTGCTCCTCGGGATCCCTTCTTGCCTCGTCTTCACGGGCTACATCGCATCAAACCTACCATGTCTTCCAACGTCGGCGTCAGGTTGCCTCCGGAGATCATTCTGATCATTGCGGAGCAACTCTGGTCTCTCGCTGAATGGGACGAGAATGGCGATGCGCTGATGGCCAGACAACGGCGTATGAAGAGCTTCTGCCTTGTCTCACACGAGTGGTACACAGCAGGCATTGCCCTGCTATACCTTTGCCCGGAGCTTCGCACGAAGGACAGCTTCGACAAGTTTGTTGAGACCGTGAGCCAATCCAATGATGCCAACCATATGAACATTGATTTTGGATCAATGGTTTACGTCCTTCGGTTGGGCCGACTCCATGATATCGCGGATGACCAGTTTGAACGATTGCTGAGTCGACTCCACGCCAATCTGATCAGTTTAGAGGCTCCACCAACTTCATTTAGCCTCAAAGGCCCGGCTGTCCTGTCCATGTGCAAGAACCTCGAACAGGTGGATCTCAGCCTGCTGACCGACACGCGCTGGAGTAAGAACCGTTCCATGTTCCCAGACATCAAGCAGGCTATCAGTGGCCTCCCAAAGCTTGTTTCTGTCAGTCTTCCACTCGAAATAAGGATGCATGACGCAGACCAGTCTCTCGGAGATTGGCCCTGTTCTCTGCAAAGCATCAAGATCGGAGGGGCGCTTGACCCTACGGTGATGCGAAAGCTCCAATGGCCTTCTCATCCATTTAAGCTTACCATTCGCCACTGCCGGAGCCTACGCACTACCACCTTGGAGGGTATTTTCGACAATGAGAATATCCATGATCACCTCACTCGCCTTTACATTGACCACACCAATAACATTATGTTTGATGATGCGCCTACTGGGATCTTGTACTCGCTGCGGAACCTAGTCCACCTTAGGGTCCCGCTAGACTTTGCCCAGGACTTCATCATGCTGCCATTCTCCGATCACCCACTGCCGATTCGAGTGCTTGAGTTGACCGAGCCGTACTCCGGCCAGGTCCTCAAGGAATTTACGCAACTCCTTTTCCGGGCATTGGACTCATGTCTGCGCAATACCCTGGCTTTGGGAATTTGCGAGCTTCCCAGCAACTTGTGGAATGGTCAAGTCTCCTCGCTATCCTCGAAGCTCCGCAGGCGTGTGCAAGGGAGTCCCCAAACCGATCTTAGCAGCATTGAGAGATTGGGTCTGTATGCTTTGGACGAGCCGCGTCCGGTCCCTACACAATGATTTCGTCACATTTGACAGACCTACTATGTGTCAGATGAAACCTATCTTTGTACGTATTAGCGAATAGCAGTACTATGAATTAAGAAACCTTTTTTGAAATATATTCCATTAACCAGGTATCTAGATATGTTAATATGGTCGGGAAAATTCCTTCGTTTACTCTAAGATATCTCTCTTAAGTATAGGTTAATTCTTACTGAAGTCTCACTCAAGTCTCACTTTTGCCTCATATCACTTCGTAGATAAACCTAGGAGCCTACTAATTCAACCGCCCCCCCCCTAGCTAATCCGACTCCCCCTTGGGCTTCCCTTTGGCTAACTAAGAGGGGAGTTGGATTAGCGGGCTCCTAACTAAATAAACTACGTATTATGTATTATCCCTTTCCCTTCCCTCTTCCTTTCAGCAATTTTCTTGCCACGGGAAAGCATTGAATAACTGTTATCAATAGCGTCAACTCTCTGTCTAAGATCTGTAGTGAGTGTGTTTCCCATACACTTGCCAGAGTTGTATGACGTGATGAACTGATCTGCACTTTCGACGAAGACGTGCTTTCAATGAACCATTGCCTAGTTATTCTACTTGCGCTATGGTATTTTCCGAAATACGATATAAACTAGGGAAAATTTTGTTATAACGAGCTCGTGGGTTTGGCGACTCGGATAAGGTTTCCGAGTCCGAGCGAAAAAGGCTCGGGGTAACTCGGCGACCAGATGATGTGATGACAGTTGATCTTTGCAAATTGTATACAGTCCACTTACCTTATATAGTCTGTGGAGTTCGGGGTTTAAAGAGTTCGCCTTTCATGATCGACATCGAGTGGTCCCCGTCGTTCATAGACTGCGATCATCCTCCAATTTCTTCTTTAGCATGGAATTGGTATCAGCATCTATTTAGACAGAAGAATCACACAATTCGATTTCCTATTTCTCGCAAGACAAAAGCGGTGCAAGAGACACTTCTTACGTCTGTATAAAACTACAGAAACCCCTTACAATCGCGCTACTCCCAGTTTCACTGCTTGGTGAAGTACACGACGACATCCATACCTATTCCAACAGCACATCGATAGTCATTGGTTTCTCTACCTAACCTCTGTCTCGCCATTTTCCACTTCGTTCACCATGTCAGCGGGAGACGAAAAGCGTAGCTCCGGGAATTCCCAGGAGAGACTGACGCGCCCACCGGATGACGAGCAGCGCGCTGAGATTGTGAGTGAGAAACCCACGCAGCAGGCACAAGAGCCCATTCCCCCAATCCAACGGGGAAATGGTGGCCCGAAGTCAGCCAGCGAGCTCGACCCGTCCCTGTCAGTTTCAGCTAGAATTACACAAACTCGAGAGCTCTATACAAACTGGCAGTTCCTCACGGTCTTTGTTGTAAGCTACAAACCCTCCAGGACAGTCTAGAATCGACCCATAACTAACCAGACACAAAGTCTATCTCGTTTGGCTTCCATGCAGCATTTCTCGGATCGGTTAACAGCTGGAACGGGGGCCAAGTCCTCCTTCCAGTAACGTTACTCCTCCGCCGATTGATCAGTCTGCTCTCGCCCCTCAATTTGCTGATGGTTTCGGCTGGTCTCAATGTAGCCCGTGTCTCCGACGGGTTGGACTTTGCCCAAATGGCAAGTGGTGTGAATACAACACAGATTGAGTCTAGTCTGTTCCCAAATGAGCTTTTCTGGGGTGTGGTACATACAGACCTAAAGGAATTCACATCGGGCGTCAACTTCACTGGACTCGCTCAAGGTCTACATATGGGGGAGATATTGCCCGGCATCAATGTGACGCAAATTGCATCGGGACTGCAACTAGGGAATCTAGTATCGGGTCTCAACGTCACGAACTTTTTCCCAGCCGCTTATGACGAATTCCCCGCCGGTATCCAGGAGTTGAAGACGGCTCTCTGGATTTACCCGACCATTATCTTCACCCAGACTCTGAGTTCCGTTTTCTTCGGGCGACTGTCCGATTATGTCGGTCGTCGGTGGATCTTTCTGTTCGGAAATGCCGTTTCAATCGCCGCATTTCTGGCTGCAGGCCGGTCCAACGAGGGCTCTACCATGACGGGCTTGGTGAGTCGTGTAATCCCATTGCGCAGACCTTGTAGCTAACCATTAAGGCAGAGCGCCCTTATAGGTATCGGGACCGGGATCCAGATACTAGGACCATGGTTGGCACTGGCAGAGCTTGTTCCTGTCCGTCACAGGTTTACGGTAACGGGGCTCTGTCTGAGTCTCCTCGGACCCCTGGTGGTCTTGCACGTCGCCATTGGTAAGTCAAGGCCAAAGAAGAAGCGAGACAAACTTGTCTAACTATTTTTTTATAGGCAATGCATTCGTGAGGAATACTGAGGAAGGCTGGCGCTGGAACTACTATATCAATGGAATTTTGTCATTCGTCTCGTTCGTTGGGCTCTTTATTGCCTACCATCCACCAACATACCATCAATTACACAACCACCCAACAGATGATCCACCAGTCAAAGACTGGCTGGGTCTGGCTTTGTTCACTACGGCCATTGCAATGGTCACTTATTCCCTTGGGTGGGGAAAGTTTATATGGGGTTTGTCCAGTCTCCCTTCGTTTCAAACACCATATAGACTAACAGAGATGCAGTGTGGTCCTCGCCCCAAGTGATTGCAGTCCTCACGATTAGTGGTATCTGTCTTTTTGCATTCTTGGTCTATGGTAAGGGTGTTCTAGCATGTTTCCACTCGTGTATGCTCACTCAGGCGCAGAATACAACTTTGGCAATGATCACAATGCCTATCCGGCCTACCTGATGCGCAACCTGACCCACGTGTCCCAGATGGCTCTTGCAGGAGTACACACACTCATCTGGTGGTTTGCACCTATAGCACAGCTCGTGATTTTCCTGACAGTGACCCCTCGTTTCGGCATGAAGGGGGCATGGGAGCATGTAAGTCTCTGCTGTTCGGGTGCGAAGAACTCCTCAGATGACTGACCCCTCGACAGCTCTGGGCTGCGGGCTTGGTTGGCGGCTTTTTCTTTGCTTCAATAGCACTAATCAACCCGAAATACCTCAAGTGGCACCTTGCCTTGGGTGCGACCTTTGAAATGGTCTTCCTTGCAACCCTTCGTGCCTTGGTGCGTACGGATCAGTATCGCCTGAGTATGGCTTTCTTTTTCCTCTCAGGCTTGGGGCTTGGGTATGTGACTATAGTCACCTATGTTACAGCACCAATGACCGCCCATAAACGGGATCTTGGGCTTTGCGTGGGCCTGGTATCGGCGTATCGAAATCTGACCTTTTCCGTCATCCGTAAGTATTCGCCATCACTTCTCTTCCATCACCATTTTCTGATCATTTTCTGATGACCTCGGTGAACAGGTGCCGTGTTCTTGACTCTGGTAAGATCCTTCTGCACTTCTCTCTTATGACGAAGACTAATGTCGTTTAGTATGTCAATCAGTTAATCGGAAAGGTACAGAGGATCTTTCTCCCGGCATTTGGAAAGGCTGGTCCCATACCAAACACTATCAGAAGCATCTTCGACGGGCTCTCAGTGGTTCAAACGACTGGCAACATTTATGGGCTACGCGACCTCCCCATTTTCAAGACAATGACAGACGCATTATTGACGGTTCTCGGCAAATCCTGGCAATACGTTATCTGTCTCGCCTACATCTACTTCTTCATTGTCCTGATCTACAGCTTCTTCGCCCCTAACACGGACAGCTATTTGTCTGATCGTGTTTTCGTTCGCCTGAACCGGCTCAGTGCCTTGCCTTTCCCAACACAGCGACAGAAGAAATGAGACTATCGCATGTAGTTGATACTGGAGAACAGTGGGAGCATATCGTGTCCTATTGGTATATAATCCCGTCTTTAATATGATTAATGGCTTTTTTTAACCTACTTGATGGAAAGACTTCGGTTTCTTCGAAAATATGCTGTGCTCAAGGTATTAGAGAAAGAACTTGAGTGAGTTCGAACAGGTTCTCATCCGATTATATTCTTAACTATCAGGTACATAGAAAAGAATTTCACTTCCATCAATGCGCCATGCTTGTACGCATGCAATATAATAAGGCTGGACCTGGTCTATATCGCACAATCACATTATAAGGTCTGCGCCTACATGTCTACTCCTTCATATTACGGGTGCCAGAATGATCAAGATAATTATGTGCATTGTAATGAAGTATCAACGTGGGGAAGGAATAATCATCCAGTTGGGGAATGTTCCCAATCTCTGCCCAAAGCTTTCCGGAGGCAAGGGATTGCCCTGCTTGGCGTCGGATGGTCCTTTCGAATCCAGGCAAGCTCCTGTCATACTTGATTCTTATAAACTTAATAGTCCCCATAGACGGTTGGACACGCGTATATCCGTACAGGGCACGTAGGTTATATGCTGTTGGTGTCTCGTCGACACCTATAGGGACTTAAGGGCGGACTATCATTATCCGAGATGAGGTTATATGTCATACTTCGACTAAAATCACTATACAGCTGGCCTAGGGGCTTTAGATTATACTAGATGTTTCTTTCGGCCCTAGGGTATAGTAGGCGATAAAGAGCAAAGGGTAATAATTACTTTTGAGTCCTACGTATTCAACGGACTAGTAGATTATAGAAGGTAGGTGGTACGGTGCAGTATACAGTGTGATGTAAAGGTGACGGCTTGGTAATAGGTGCCGGATCCGCGAAAATGCGGTGTCCTCATCGCATGAAAAAGATACAGAAATGGGTAAAGCAACAACTGGTGTAAAGCAAATACTGATAGAGGGCTTGGCGAAGGCCTAGAAGTCGTATTCAGTCAACTCGGGGCCGTACACTGGGGAGGAAGCAGGCGAGGGGATGGTTGCGAGGAGGAGGGCGGCTCGCTCCTTGAGTTCAACCCTATCCAAACTGGCGACGGTGGTGCGGGCGTTGCTGAGGCCTTGGTGTAGGTTGGCAATGTCAGTAGGCAAAGCCTATGCCAGGGCAAACAGCTCCTTGGCGGCTGGAGTGTCCAACTTAGCCTTAGTGAGCTCGATGTTGGCGTGCAATACCGCGAGGGCGCGGATCTCCTCCACGGCTGCGCGGAAGTCGGCAAAGACTCCGTATAATTCCTGCCCCGTAGTATCAAGGCAAAGGGCTGTAGGAAAGGGAGGCGTAGTGGTGAGATTGGGGCCACTGGGTTTGGGTTTGGGAACCACGCCGTTGATCCTGGGGGCGGCGGCGGTTGTCCGTGAACATACGTTTCTGGTCGACTTGGCGCTTCCAATTCTCGAAGTGGAGGTCCATTTTCGACATGAAATCGGTCAACGACATATCTTCGGGGATCTCACCGAAATCGCGTGCTAGGGACGCGTCAAGATTATAAAGGATCTTCAGGATTTGGTCGTATACGTTGGTAGTGCCCGTAGACTTTAGCAGACGGAGCATCGTCTGGGCATACTCAGTAGGCGTACGACCGGCGCGGATGTCCCTCTATCCGAACTTGGTGTTCTCCAAGCGGCTGAGGGCCTCAGAACGACTAGGCCGGAAACGCTTGGCGAGGAGTTTATACCATCCCGCTTCCAAAGAGGTCGCCTGCATGATATCCTTGGTGTCGCGAGCGAGCTCGTGAGTGTACCACTTCAGAGCGATGCCTTTCAAACAAGAGTGGACGTTGGCGCGGACGACTTCTTCAGACTTTAGGGTCGCCAAGTCTCGTAGGCGATCAATGAAGGTCTCGACGTTGGTATAGTAAGTGACATGTCCGACGACCTCGACACCGTCGTTGTCGGGTAAAGAAGGATCAAAGAAACCAACGTCCGCCGCTTTCCATGCTACCAACTGGTACGGTGTAGTATGCAGTGTGATGTAAAGGTGACGGCTTGGTAACAGTAGGAGGATATAAGGAGATATTTATATAAGACAAAGGGCGAAGTAAGGGCAAAGTAAAAGTAAAGAAAAGTAAAGAAAAGAAAAGTAAAGGTAAAGTAAGATATAGAGAATTATACTCTAACCTTTAGAGTTATACGAAATTACTAGAAAGCGGAATATTATTAGAATCACTATATAATCTAGGTAGGGGGAAAATATGATAGTAACATATTTGATAGAGGTAGTTATCTCCCTTCGCTCTCTGTCGCCTACCACATTTATTACCTTACGATTGTGATATTATGTTCTTCACGTAAATGCTTCAATCCTATCACCCCTATTTGAATGGTAGATATTGAGTCTACAAAGTGGGTTATGGCAGCGCGAAGCAGGGGTACGTATGGATTCAGGTGATAATAAAAATGAATTAAGTACACTAAGCATTATATCGGAAGTCGTCCAAGTAGAGTTCTATATAACCAGCACCTTTCAAAGGCGCTAGGTCCATATAACATGTCTCATTCATGAGTCATTGCTTCACACATTGCAGTGTGTTTAATCATTATCTCAGTAGCTACTTCGGCAGGTTAGCCAGCCATCATGAGAGTAAAGGGAAGTGCGCCAACTTACAGTGCTTCGATGAACGAAGAAATACGGGGAATTATCTGGTAGACAAGATGTGTTAGCAGGCCATACTCGCAGTGACAAATATCGCAGAGGAGAAACGTACATGTGCAGCGGAACCAATTGCATTCTTGGTGTCGTTGCGGACGTCGGGTGTAAACATCCTCTCTGCAGAATGCAGGAAATCGTCCACTTGACTGATGAGGTGCGGAGTCAGGACACCCGACGCGGTGCCGATCAAGCTGCTCGTCTCGTTGGCAAACTGGGGCGTCAAGAGACCGATCACCGTGTCGACCAATCCGCCGAGCTTGTCCAAGGTGGGAGTCGTGATACCCGGTGCGATCGAGGTGTAAAGGATGCCCAGCTTGTTGGATGCGCCCTTCAGACGGTCGCCGAAATCTGGAGGGATATACGACGTCGCGTTGGAATACAGCTCCTTCCCACGATGCAATGAGTCCGGCGTCACGAGCGGAGCGGCCGCTCCTAGGAGTGCTTCTGCGTTGCCCAGCAAGTCGCTGACTCTGAGGATGCCCTCTGGGGTCAACCTGGACCACACGCTGCGGCCCAGATCGCGTGCCTTGTCCACGGTGCCCTGCGAGAAATAGAAGTACCCCTTGGCGTTGTTGAATGCATCCTTGCCCTTCTGGATGCGTTCCGGTGTCACGAACCCAGCGACGGTGCCAATCAAGTCCTCCACGTTGTTGATCAGGAGTCCCACGCGGTCCCAGTTGGCGTGAGAAAGATAGTCGAAGACCTTCTCGACGTAAGGCTTGGCATTCTCCGCGACATTCTCGACCTTCTTGATGTTCTCGGGCGTCAAAGCCGAGGCGATCGTGCTGATCAAGCCCTCTGCCTTGTTCACCAGGCCATCTAGTCGTTCCCAGTTGGCGTGAGACAGATAGGCCTCGATATTTTCAAAGTAGGGCTTGGCCTTGTCCACGACATTCTCAACCTTCTTGATGTTCTCGGGCGTCACAACTGTCGCAACTGCGCCAACCACGTCTCCCACATTGTTTGCCACTTCTCCCAGCCGGTTGTAATCGGCGTGTGACAGGTAGTTCTCGATCCTGTCGAAGATCGGCTTGGTCTTGTCAACGAAAGGGCCGATGCTCGCGAAGAAGGTCTTGAGGCTATTAGCCATCTCCGGAGGGAGCACCCCGTCAAGCTTTTCCAGAATGTTTTCAATGTCTTCAGTGGAGCCTCCAGACAGGAATTTCCTCACGCTCTCAATAATGGCTTCGATATTCTGGATGACTTGTTCGGAAACCAGACCCTGGGCACTACCCAACACGCTCCTGCCTTTGGTCCAGAGGTAGCCAATGTCGTCGAAAACTTCCACCAGCTGGACCTTCTTGAGCTCGTCGATCACCTCGGGAGTGATGATGCCTTGCGCCGTGTGGATCGCCGAAGTGATCTTGGCCACACTGCTTGGGTTGAGGAGGTCGAATGCACTACCAAGGAGTGTCTTCGTGTTTGGGGTCGTCGGGCCCCTTAGAAGGTATGCCGCGTCGTGGACCACCTCCTCGAGGTCTGGCAGCAAGGACGGTGATAGAAGACCACCTGCGCCATTCAGGTATTTTGAAAGGTCGCCAAGAGGGTCTCCCGAGCCCGTAGAGCCCGAGGTCGATGGCGGGACCTGCGATGTCTGGTCTGCAGCCGTGGATGCGGTTTGCGCTGCTTGCTGACCGGCATCCGAGATCTTCGAAGCACCGCCAAGGATTGCAGACTCTGGCTTCTCGAGGGGATTTGAATTATCAGAGGCGCCCGATGTCGCGGATGGCGTTTCAGTCACTTCTGCTGAACTAGCCGCGGGACTTTCTGTTCTATCCGCTTCGTTCGCAGCCGGTGAGGGCGACGGTGACTGCGAACTGACATTGATTACTCCCGTGGATAGCTCTGGCAGCAATTGGTTGCCTGTGGTTTCTTGAGCTTCAGCCTCATGCTCCACCGCGGAAGGCTTTGCGGTGGAGGTTGGGCTGGCAGCAACTGACCAGCCCGTAAGGAGGAGGAGAGGGAGGAGGGTCGAGGGGATCATTCTGGGGACTGACGAGAGACGAGGGAGATTGTCGGGAACGGGCGGTCACCAGCAAAGCAGAGGGATACAGGGATACGCAAAGGACAGTTGACTGCGTGGTCGAGCTTATTTATAACTTCGTTTGCTACCGAGCTCTACCTTGTCAACGACAGCCTATAGCTGCGTGTATGATTCACTCATTTTCTTCCATGCTCCGGCTATAATGATATAATGATGCTGCTATTTGGCGTGATTGGGACTATTCCATCATTAGAAGATCTTGACTCCATTGGCAGCGATCCCTGATCCGGAGAGCCGGCCGCTGCTGTCGATCGCTGCTCGATGGCCAACACGCCAATGTACTATTAGCAGAAGACTCGGAACATGTACACCTCGGCTATTTGATAATGGCATTTCCATTGTTTACACTGCAGCGCAGGTGGGTTTCTCGTCGGATGACTTTTCGGATGCCCTAGACGAGATTGTCGATTTCCGAGCTCAGAGCTGCACCTCACAATGAGTAGCTGTGCTTGTTAACGAAATATAGCAACAAGTATCCGGATATAAGCGATTTGGAGATTTTCGTCATCCGCTTATCAAAATAGCATTTAATTTGGGCCCGAGATGCGTATGGCTTTCTACTGTTTACTTCTTCGGTGTCTACTCTTCCCTGCTTTACGCCCTTATTGTATTCAACAATCTAACAATTCGTCATCATCCTCCGTGGTCCCCGAGAAGAAGACCGTAGAGACCAGGCAATAGCAATTGCCGGTGTCATCCAATGCCAGCTCCCATTGCCGATGCCCAATCCTCCTCCGTCGTTCCATCGTTAAGCGCAATTGGCCTCACCGTCAATACCGACACTCAAAGCATATTTACACTCGGGTTACGAGGTACCCACAGCAGAAATTCAGTCAAAACGAACGTGATCGACATATGCGCTGTGGAGCCCGATAAGATCCTGTGGAGCCCGATCGAATGAAAGTTGCCAGACACCGAGCCGTCGGGTCGGGGATTAAACTATCGAGGCTTGAAGCTTAACCATCCTGACATGTAAAGGTCTGCAGAACGTGCCGTGACCACACTGACAGGAAAACAGTGAGCCTCTTATCCTTTGATGCAGACATGATGCAGCAGAGTAGCCTCTGGTATTTGTACGTTTCTCGCAACATCTAAAAGATATGCCCTCCCAACCGCCCAAGACGGTCTGTCTTCATCAATATGTACCTTGAACTATGTACTGTACTTCCCAAGCCATGTGGAAGAGATCGATGAAGGTGTCAACAGGCACGCTACTTGCGTGACCGTACGTCTGGGGTGTAGATCATTGACGATTCCCTGCGCATATCACAATTTCGGGGACTTGACTGCTAAATGGCCGAAACGGGTAATGACAGGTCCATCCATAATCAGGTCCCCGAGCACATATTCGGTCTTGGCTTGCATACATCTACATCTACCCCGGTATATGCCAGTCGGGATTTACCATCAATCACGAGACTCGTGCAATATGTGTTGTCATTCATTCCCGAGGTCCCCGGTGTAGTTCCAGAAGGTTTCCTGCTTTGCTTATCATACGTTCAGTTTGATAGGAACTCATTACTTAGCTATAGACTGTTTATCTTTCAATATTTGTGGCATTCACGATTTACTTGGTCGTTAGCCTCATCTTCCCCAGCTGACCTGAAGCGTCTGTTACTACTTCTATATCTGCTCATTGGGTTGGTAGACCAATTCATGGTTCTCGAAAGGCAAGCAGAGATCGTGAAAACTTTAGATCTTCAAGCTATTCAAGCCCACTCGTGTGGACCCGCAGAACCGCGGTGTGGCATGTTTGACGAGAGGTATCAGTCGTGGATATCGGATTGGGTACGCATTAAACGGACTAGTATATTACAGTAGGTAGAATAGAAAGATGTAAGGAACTATATAAGCTAAGGAGCAAAGTAAAGGCAAAGTAAGAGATAGAGAAGTAGATATTGAATTCGGAGTTATAGGAAGTAAGTAAAAAGCGGAATGTTAATTCCTATGCTCCAGGTAGGCGGGAATAGAACTGGAGTCTCGGCTTTACTGTGTGCGAGCGCCATGCTTTTCCTCAGTAATTGGGTGTAGTACTTTGAATCGGGTTTAATTTTCTGGGATGTATTCCATCAAATCTATTTGGACACCTCAAAAACAACGAACGAAAAAGCAGGCTTGACAACAGAACAAGTCTTCCAAGTTTTGTAGCAGCTTCATGGGACTCGTCACAACAAACAATGGGCCCTGACCTAAGAACAACAACAACAAATAGGAAAGATCCTTGGGAACAAAGCAGGGTAGGAGCGTGAGTGGAACCAAATCCTCATGTCTACTACAATTTGATATAAGAAAAGGCAGAAGAAAAAGGTAAGTTGAAAAAAACATTAAGTAACAGATGCCAGCACGGCAGCGGCAACGCCTTCCTCTTCTGCCCGCACGGTGATCTTGGTTGTGACGCCGGTCTTGCTGGAGAAGGCCATCTTGATGAGAGCGGCCACCCGGCCACCGAACACTGTCTTGCCAAAGAGCTTGAGTGTGTGTGTGCTGTTGTTCAGGGCGACATCGGTGCCCTCCAGGGGTTGCAAAGATAGGGCGGAGATCAATTGTTCCGTGGCATCTGCAGGTGGTCAGTATATTTGATCTGATATCAGGTATATGCGGAAGAGACTTACCGGTAATGCCACTCATGTTGCTTAGTTGCAGAGTCTCGCTCTCCTCCTCGCCGTTGGCACCAGTCTGCTCCCAGATGTGGTCGAAGCTGCCAGCGAACGCGGGGATCACGTAGTCGCTGCCAGTGAGCTCGAGGTCCTCCACCTGGTACTCATCATCATAACCACTCGCTTCCGGCTCGCCGGTGGTAGGGTCGACCTCCTTGCTGGTGAACTTCAGGTTGTTGGTGAAAGACGTGGTCGGGACGCTTTGTTCATCACCAAGCTTCTTGAATGCCACATATACCACACCGGGCTCGTTAGGAGTCAGCTTAGGAGCCGGAATGATGAAGTCGTCCTCCAACACGTCGTCTTCCGATGGTGTCGCGACAACAGTCACGTTCTCAAGGACGGTATCCGGCAGGGTGTTCTTAATGTCATACTGCACAACAATATTCTCTTTGAAGATGTGCTTGACGGCGGTAACGACGTACTCAGTCTCGCTCTCGGTGAGCTCAACAGGTAACGAGGACTTGAGCAAGTTGCCGTATTCCTTGATATCGGGAATCTGCATGAGCTGCTCGGCGTATTTCTGAGTAGCGGCAGCCGTAGCCGCCTCGGCCACACCAGTTGCCTTGCTCTTGGGGGCACCAGTGGACGGCGCCTTGAGAGTGGGGGTGGCAGTGGTAAGCTTCTTGGTCCGCTCCTCAGCCAAAGCTTGCTCTTGAGTGACGACGGGAACGGAAGAGACATCAAAGGCCGCGGCGAAAGTTTGCTTGTCGCCTGATGTCACGTACATGACGAGCTGGTGTTCAAAGGTGGAAAGGGAGTACATCGAGTCTGGTACTGTTAGTAAAATGAGGAACCCCGACATTGTGCAAAGTATTCTTACCATTCTTGATGAACGCCCCGGCCATGTCATCATCGGCACCCATCAGGCGCAGGTTTAGCGCAGCACGGTCGCGCACCTCATCGTCGGTGTCATCAAGGCAACGGGTAAGGAGAACATGCACACTGGACTTGACTTCGGGATCCTTCTGGCCAACGCCGAACTTGGCGAGAGCAGTGACGGCGGCAGCGCGAACAATGGCGTTCTCCAAAACAACACGGTTGTAGATGTAGCGGATGTACTTGGTAGGGTGGGAGGTCTTGGGGCCCTCAACACCAAGCAGGTGCAAGACCCGGACTGAGAGCTTGGTGAATTCACAGTCCTCAATGAACTCGCAGAGATGAGCAAGAGCATCCTCCTTGCTTTCGGGGACGAATTTGATCAAGTCGAACATGCTCTCCACCACAGTGCGCTTGAAATCGTAACCACCCTCGTCGCGCAGAATACCGCTCAGGAAAACCAGCATACCAGCCTGCTTGCTGGGGAACTTCAGACACAATGTGCGGATGGCCTCGACGATGGTGATCTTGAACTCGTCGGTGATATCGGCCATGAAACCCGAGATCTGCTTCATCAGACGGTCGACGCTAGCCTCGTTGCCAGTCTTGAGCAGAGTCGTAATGGCGAAGGTAGCGATGGAGCGGTTGGTGTTGGAGATAAGCGCCTCGATATCGGGGTTGCACACATTGACGACGTGCGGTTTGAAGGTAGCGAAGTTGTGCAGGATACGAATAGCGGCGAACTTCGTGATGGACCGGGGTGAGGACAGGAACAGCTGGAGGACGTGAACGGCCTGCGAGGCCTCGGCATCGGAGACATCGCGCATGTCGCAAATGGCCTTGGCGGCCTCGAAGTTGACCATTTCGTGCTTGTGACGGAGCCAGCCATCCAGCATCTGCATCATGGGTTTCCGGAGACCCTGGTCTTCCTCTGCCAACTTGGCCGCCAGACGAACTAGGAGCACGAGAGCCGCGGGGCTCTTCACCACACCAGCAGCACCATACTGCTGTACCATCTTCACCAGCGCCATGCGGTCGTGCGAGCGCATCTGGTACAAAAGACCAATCGCATGGTATTGGGTCATGAAGTTCGACTGCGAGATGGCATGGGCCTGCGAGCCAGACGAGAAGCCCAGGAAACCGGTCGATGACTTGGAGGACGAAGCAGCCTCCTGAGTCTCACTCTGCCATCTTCGAACCACGTCACGGGCGATAGGGAGAAGGTGGTAGGAGGAAACCAAAGCGGCCGAAGAAACCGAAGGGGTCTTGTCGACAATAGCGGTCTTGATGAGTCGCTCGATACCCTGTACCGTCGAGCCATCAATGATTCGGCACAGCGCCCTGATAGCATTGGCCCGGTACAGAACGTCGCTGCCGACCGCCGTGTCCTTCATAATGATACTAGTCGACATAATCACGTCCTCCGCAGTGCCCGCCAGCTCCTTCAAAATGAGATAAACCATCTGTCGCAATGAGGGGTCCTTATTTTGAAACAGCTTGGAGATACCGAAGAAGAGCGTGGTGGCTTCGTTCGTGGGGAACTGCTCCCCAGTGAAGAGCAGGACCGCGATCTTGGTCAATAACGTACGGCATGTCCGCGGCGAGATGGGAGAGGAGTTGAAAAGTCGAGCTAGGAAAACAATCGAGTCAATACCATTTGTACAATGGGAGGTTGTGGTGAGCCGCATGGCCAGGGGGGAAATCCCATTGCGGACCGCGTACCATCTTGAAATACGGAGGTCCGATCAAGCTTGATCATGACCTGATCCGCGTCTTCATCTTTCTTCATGTAGCTCATATTGCCCAGGTGCTGGGATTGCACCAGCAGAGTATGTTCGCGATCGCCGGGGGTGGATTGAAATGGGAGGACACAGTAGCAGCAGGGGTCGAGGCGGTGTAGGCAACTACTGCATTGGCATAGTCACCCCCAAGCGAAGAGAGCAAAGAGAAAAAAAGAGAAACGGAGTGGGGATGAAGGGTAACCTCGAGCTCCGACTGTTTATGGAGTTAAGTTGAAGGTGGCCTTCCGTGTGTTTGGCTCTGTGGTGCCCCGAACACTGCAAACATGCAAACAGGAGGGCGCAATGGATGTCTCTCCCCCTCACCCTCGACTTTGTCTTTACTCAAGCACCGAGAATAACTGCAGATTACTCGTGAATCAAATATGCAGGTCGAAGTTAACCCCAACGAGGATACCGAATGGTACGTTGTCCACCACCTACCTACCTGCCACCTAGCTAGCTGTTACCTGCCCGCATCCTCCACCGGCCATGAGCTACAACAACTAACCGATATATGTATCTAGGAATGATATTCTTCGTCAACATGGAATTATCCCCGAGAAACCACAAGACCCCGAGCCATTGATCCAAGAAGCCCTGATCGAGGCAGAGCACAAGGCATATGGGAATCGACTTGAGGACAAGGACATTGATGAACTGGACGCACTCGAGGATGAGGAAGACGAGAGTTTCCTCCAACAATATCGGTGAGTTTCTCATAGGGTACCCCTGACATACTTCCAATAACATCACGCAAATCCCCGCTCGACGCTTCAATGTATGAACTTGCCCAAGCTAACCCACCAAATAGGCAAAAACGCCTCGCAGAACTGTCCACCCTGCAACAAACCAGCCTCTTCAACCAGGTCTACCCACTCCAAAAAGTCGACTACGCCCGCGAGGTAACCGAGGCCTCAAACAATGCCTTCGTACTAGTCAACCTGACCTCCCAAGGCGCCAACGTCGAGTCGCGCGTGCTCTCGGAGTTGTGGCGGCAATTGGCCGCCAAGTTCGGCGACATCAAGTTCTGCGAGATTCGCGCCGATATGTGTATTGAGGGATACCCGGAGAAAAACACACCCACAATCCTGGTGTACAAAGATACCGAGATCCGGCGACAGCTTATCACGCTGCGGGAATTGAATGGCCCGCGGACGAAGCTGCCTGATCTGGAGAAGCTGCTTATTGATATTGGAGCGCTGAAGGAGAGTGACGTTCGTCTTAAGAAGCGCGATGAGGATGAAGACTACCGCAAGGATGACGAGCTCAATGTTGAATATTATGATGACGACTGGGATTGATTGTCTTGTTTGGTATGATACGACAAAATCATGATTCTGCAATGCGTGTATATTATGAAATACCTGGTTATGGATTGGAGGATGTATAACGGGTCGACAGAAACACTGAATGACTTGGATGGTTCTAAACTGCTCATTACCAGATGACCCTGCAAATCTTGGATTCCCCTTCACTTGATACCTGGGCAGTTGAATTAAAAGCATGCAATGACGCACTTGATTCCCCCTGCATTCTACCTACAACTTAAAAGTGCCCTGTCCGCCTGGGCAGTTCCATATTCAAGAAAGTGGTAGCATGCAGGCATTCCTAAAGTAGAGAAATAATGTTCGAAGAAGTAAACTTCAACTTAAAATACCAAGGCAATCCGTGAAATATATAACCCAATATCCCACCCTCGCTATGCTTCGACGGCCCCCCCTCTAGCCGGCTCGAAGAGCTACAGTCTATCCTTGCTACTATAGCCAGGATAGACCGTAGTAGCAAGGATAGACTGTAGCTCTTCGAGCTGGCTTGGAGGTGGCCCATCGCCCACTAACCCAAGCAGCAGCGCCAGAGTACTCCAAACTCAGAATGACACATCCACGCCGATAACAAATAGAAAGACAAAAAAAGAAAGACATATCTCGTCAAAATTGGAGGCCAGGTGACCCCTCAGATCAGCTCGTCACGGTCCGCAGCACTCTGCTCGATAGCCATCCGTACTTGGCCCTCCTTAAAAGCCGGGCCTTGTCCATCACACTGCGCCATACCCTTGAGCCGCTCCGTGACATCAGCAATATCCACCTGCCCACGTTTAAACAGTTCATGGCTCTGGATAAGATCCCACGTGGCACCGGCATCCAGCAGCTTCTCGCCCGTGATCTTGCACACCGTGATGCGATGTGGACTGCGAGCGCCAGGGACAGTCGCGCCAGAGCCTGCGTTCGAGACTGAACTCTCTGGCATCAGACTTGTATAGAAATCGGTGGGAGAGTATCTCATCGGCCCAGTGACGGTTGGTTCGGGGTGTTCTTGTAAGTTGACGGCGTTGGATCGTGATGTAGCGCGCAGGATCTTGTTCTCGGTTGTGTATTTGGCTAATTCGCGTTTCAGACGCTCGTTGTCCGCTTGAAGGGTTGTTGATGCTTCTTGGAGGTTGTGCACTTTGTCTTCGAGGTCGCGGACGTGGCGCTCCTTTCGCTCGCGGAATGCTCGTTGACTTGTATATCGGAACCATGTTAGTTTTGCGGTTTCCTGAACAGACAGCAATATCTTCTACGGAAACTACGGAATGTAGCAAATGGAGACGGGATGTCACGTACGCAGCTCGGTTTTGCTCCTTGCGTTTACTCTGCGCCGGTTTCGTGGAATCCTTCTCCTCGCTGCTGCTGCGTCCCGCGAGCTCAATAAATTGGCCTTCATCGCCATCAATCGAAGCCGGGTCCGTCTTGGTGTGGTTCACCTCAGTGCTTGAAACCGAGTGCTTGGAGAAGGAGTCTGGCGGTGAATGCGGTGGCGGGACGACCGACGGGGAGGGCTCGAGGCGAAAGGAGGGGTCGAAGCCGGGTAAATACTGATGATTGTATGCATTCTGGGCCTGGTATTAGCGAGGAATGTAATCTTACAGAGGCTTTGGATGTTAGGGGAGCCGTACTAGGGAGAAGGGGTCGCGGAGAGCATCGTCACTGTGTGACTGTGGCTGTTGGTCGGGAGTGGGCAGCCCGTAAAGCGAGTAGGGCTGGGGGTGATGACCGGCGTAATTCAAGTAGTCCATTGGGCTGCGACAGGGGAGAAAGTTGAGATGGAAGAGGGTAGTGTTAGGGGACGAAGTTGGGCCTGGGATCCTGATTCCTTATGCTTCCCAAGGATTTAACCCCGGGATGATCTGACCGATTCCCGCGCTCGGCGACTCCGCGATTTGACGTTTACTTCTTGCCACGGCGATTCTCCGCTACAGCGCTTTAGAATGTTTACATTCTATCATCTAGTCCAAAAATTCGAGGGGATCCCATTATCACACAATCACCACGGAATTGGATTATCGAAAGTGCCTCGGCGGTGGAGCAGGTCTGGCCTGTTCAGGGCCAGAACCTACTCGATGACTTCACCCAGAAGTTAAAACGCAAGTATCTACGCAAATATCTACGCAAATATCTACGCACTGGAAATCAATGGGAGGGGGAAACTTCACGTTAGATGTTGAGAAAAAATAAGAAAAAAGAGCCAACGGCATTTCGTTCAGACCCTGGGTGGCACCGCCGGACCTGAGGAATCCAGTGGCACCATCCCCGTATCGTCAGAATAGCCTGCCTTACGGGAAATGCGAAATCGAAACGGAATAACACGCAGCTGGGAAGAACAGAAAGGGCTCAATTTGATAACGCAGTGCAATATCGACGCAAACCACCCCGGAAGCGACCCAAACCATGTCCGTCGCCAAGTACTAAGAGGCCTGACTTCCTTCAAGTGGGTACAATCGTAGATTTGGATGCCTGCAAAGTAGCCATGGCAAGGATCCAGAAGTCTGCGAAAAAGATACCCGAAGAAAGCCACCCTCGAAGAACCTTCCAATATCGACCGGGTTCTACCGGTCCTCTCCTCGTCCCCTTTCGGCGTCGATATGCAGCTAAAAACAAGCGTGAACGAAACGAATCCTGAAACAATGAAACAAAGAAGGTAGGGATGAAAAATTCAGAGCAAGTCAAAGGGGCAGATAATGATAGATGGCGCATTTGATCATGCGGTCCAAGGATGTCCAGTGCAAGCAATCAAAGAATCAGAAACACGAGTATCTGTTTCCGAATTGATGCCGTCATTTGCATCTCCTTCAATCTTTCCTTTCCAGCGACTTGCCAGAGATATTCAGTGTAGAGTCGCAAGAACCGAAAAGGCAAAGACGTAAGAAATAGCCACCATCTGAATAGCGTTTCGAGACTGAGTGATCGGCTGCCCCGCACGAGCAGGTGCAAGTAATCCGAATTGAGAAAAGACAGTCGTCAAAGCGATCGCAAGCCCGGGTCGAAGACTCCATCAAGTAGGAATCTCCGCAAATTGGTGAGAGCGAGCAGACGAGCAAACAATGACGGGTCGAAACGGCTGAGGTCGAAAATGGATCGAAAACGGGGTAGAAGGGCTGTTAGGAGAGATTGCAGAATGAATGGAGAGATCCAAGGAGAAGAAAAGAAATCCGAGAAGTCGAGTGCAGAATGTTGCATCCACGGCGGTTGACAATGGGATTTCCAGGCGTCCGAGATCGACCAAGGGTGTGAACACGCAGGGGAGAGGGAAGTCAAAACGAAAATAGAATCCGCCATCCCCCGCAGTCCCGCCATGTGCTACACAATTAGTACCACTGAGCCCCCGTACCATCGTCCCGCTTCGAACGGCCACCAGAAGGTCCATAACCTAAAGCAGCACCCTTCGAGGCAGAACGCAGCCTAACGCCGAAGACTATGCGATTAGTCAGATTCAGAACTGAAGGGCCCTCCACGCCAGCGTCACAATGAAACACCAAACGAGGAGAAAAAAAATAGGGGGTTCCCTACACGGAACCTTGTTTCAAATACTCACATCCTGTCACTTCCTCCCACGGCACGGTTGGTGTCCGGAGTGTTGTCGAGGGTACCGCGGTCAATGACCTTGCGTCGCTGGCCTGAGATGGCACCGGGCTTAGCAGCACCGCTGGCACCGATGCCGCCAGCAGCAGCGCCTTGGCGGCGCGCCTGCTCGTCATCCTTATCCTTCTTGGTGGCATCCACAATCATGGCGGCGTTCTTCTGATACTTGTAGACGGTCCAGTCGAAGACGTAGTCATACTGGAAGGATTCACGAACGAAAAGATCGCGGAAGATCTTGCGGAGGTACGAGTAGTCGGGCTTGTCATCGAAGCGGAGGGAACGAGTGTAGTTCAGGTAGATGGCAAACTCGTTGGGGAAACCACGGCACAGAACCTCGGTGGGCGTAGTCATCTTCTTCTCCATGATCCGGTCGTACTTCTGCTTCTTGGTGGCAGCCTTCAGACCCTGCCAGGGCAGAGAGCCACGGCAGAAGTACAGCATCACGTATCCGAGCGATTCCATGTCGTCACGGCGGGACTGCTCGACACCTAGGTGGGTGTTGATACTGGCATAACGGGCAGTACCAGTGAGGTTCTTGTTTTCACGGTAGGGAATGTGGAAATGGGTCTTGGGATCCCGGTACTTCTTGGCCAGACCGAAATCAATCACGTTAACCTGGTTCCCGCGCTTGCCAATACCCATCAAGAAGTTGTCGGGCTTGATATCACGGTGAATGAATGACTTGGCGTGGATGTACTCGATACGGGAGATGAGCTGGTCTGCCAGCAGCAGAACGGTCTTCAGCGAGAACTTGCGGTTGCAGAAATTGAACAGGTCCTCCAGACTGGGTCCCAGGAGGTCAATCACCATGGCATTGTAGTCACACTCGGTACCGAACCAGCGAACGAAGGGGATACCGACACCGCCGGCAAGAGACTTGTAGACACGAGCCTCATATTCAAGCTGAGGGTGCTTGGCTTTGACGCTCTCGAGCTTGATGGCGATCTCCTCGCCGGAAATGATGTTGGTGCCTAGGTTGCTGTCAGCAGGGAAACCATAGAAACAGATATTCCAAATCACATACCCAGGTAGATATCACCGAAAGAACCGCTACCGATCTTGCGGCCAATGCGGTACTTGTTACCGACACGCAAATCCTGTATATGATGTCAGCATACGCGGCCTTTCAAGTTTCCCCCGATAAGGACCATCCACGATGGCGAGGCTGTATGGGCGGAATGTGCGGATGATATTCTCATGGAATCGAGTGCTGAGAGGGATGGGCCGATGGGGTATTTCGCACTAACCATGGTCGTCATCTTGAATAGAAGATGGCACAGCGGCTAGCCGTGCAGAACAGACTGGAAACTCTGGAATGGCGATTAGATGAGATACGGATGGTGGGGGGGGGGGGATAGAATATCCGGGAAAAGAGTTGCAAAGCAAAGCAGAGAAGAGGGTCCAAGCAAGATGGGCAAGACAGACACAGAGAGAGAAATAGGAAGATGAAAGGGGGCGGGGGGGGAGGGGGGAAACAAGCTGAGCCTAGGCAAACGAGGCTCCCGGGGCTCAGCGGCTGAGATTTGGCCACCGCGTTACACTTTGGCCACACAGACTGCCAGGTAGAGCGATGCTGGTATCGAAGAGGCAAGACGACAAGGTAGAGAGGGTCAGATGAGAGGGTGGCTTACCTGGTAAAATCAAAAAGGTCCAATGCCGACCGTAAAGGGCCGACCGGAGATGGGAGGAGGGGATGGGACGAGAGGGTACGGATGGGACAACAAGGGATGGGAGGAACAGAGGATCGGTCAGAGCCAAAGAAAAGTAGAAGCGGAGGAAACCGATCAAATATCAAGGGCAAAAGCCTTGATCACGGCAAAAAAGGGTTTGGAGAGAGAGAAAGGAGAGAGAGGGGGAAGAAGGAGTCGGTGAGGCGTATTTTTCATTAGCGAAAGCGTTACATGCAAAGTATAGGGCGTGCAAGGATTGTCACTCCATGAGGCTGGGGTATTGTAATGCCCGTAACATTGGGCTGAAATGGTTGTCTCTTGATTGAGGTGTGATCTATAGGTCTCTTCTGTTGTTTTTTGTTTCTTATTTTTGAACTTTCATTTATCTCCGAGGTTATATTAGTATCCTTTCTCAGGTGAGGTTTTGCTCTACGTAGTTAACTAGTTACCCTCGTTTTGGCATTGGATTGTTGGGTTTCTGGACGCGGCCACTATCAGAGCGCAGTCTCCGGATAAGGCCATGAAACCTGAAAGATGCTGCTACTAATTTAGTACTCTGTATGTGTCTTGAGAGACAGGGATACAATGCCAATCTTGCTCTAAGAAATCCATCAAATCTACAGTACTCCACGCGGCATGATCCTGAACGGGCCATGTCATGTCTCATCTGTTGCCGGGTCTAGCTAGATGCCTATCATGCGATGCCATGTTTGCCCCAGGGGCCCCCGCTGCTATCCGCCTGCGCCCAAATGACACGACCGCAGTGGTTTCTGTGCCTATCACTTTTGAGCGGCGAGTTAAGCACCCCTTAGGCTGCTTCGATTGGCCCGTGCTACCTAGGTACACATCGGGCCCTAACTTTGGGGCTACAAGGGCCTAGGGTTGATAAACATCTGCCTTCTTAAATCGACGATGATTTCTGACTATAATCTTGGAGAAAAAGATTCATGTGGGATGTTGCTAGTGGTACAACCAGAGTCCAATAAACATCGGGAAACCGGGGTATAAGAAAAAGAAAAACAAAAAAAAAAGGACTGGGAACGATCGAAAAGAAGAGACCAGAATCAAAAAGAAACATAATCGAAGGGAAGCCCGTCCCTCGGTGTCGACGATGAGGATGGGAACTGAGGCCTCATCCGAACAAGAATCATGCATCACAAAATACACGAAAGCAAAAAAGAAATCGGACAGAATACAGGTGCAAAGCAAAGGTGCTCAGAGGCTGTTGCAGATCGACATATCTCGAGGGCACGTAGTCGTAGCATGGAGGAACTCAAATCATCGAGGCGCCGTTGCCAGAGGTCACCGGTTTGCTTTTGTTGGAGGTTCCGGTCCGCTCCTCCTCATCCAGCCGCCGGCGCCACTCCGCCAGGCTGTCATTCATCATGGCAGGCCCGTCGCCGGTGTCTTTGGTCGGGGTCCGATCCACGTCCAGCTGGCTGCTAAGACGGTAGTTGCGGTTGGTGCTTTCCCAGTGGGTGCGGAGGGCCTCGAGTTCGTTGGCAAGAGAGTCCAATGCCATGGAGCCACGATTATCGGGGAAAGATATAGACTCCTGTGAGACATTGCTGTCGGCGCGGGGTCGACCTCCGGCCGTGTTACTAGAGGCATTGCTGTGGCTGCGAGTGACGCCATTGGTACCCGGAGCGTGTTGAGACTGCCGGCGGTATTGTCCCACCGACGTTTCGACCTGCTCCAGAAGCATGTTGACCTTTCGCTCGGCATCTGAAGCCCGGGTCTCTAGTAGGGCGTTTTCATGCTTGAGTTGATCAAGTTCGGCACGGCTTCGCCCAGCAGCAGACAGCAGTTCTTGCTTGAGACTCTCGTGCTCAGCCTGGGATCTCTCCTTCTCGGCCTCTGCGGCGGCAAGCTCCTCCTTCAGTTGCGAAATTTGGCGCTCTAGGTTCTCCAGCGAGTATGAGGTGTTCTGCTCCAGGTCGGATATCGACTTCTGAAGCCGAGTGCGCTCAGCCTCCCATGCACCGGAGGCGTCCCCTTGGCTGCCAGCGCTTTCCAACCCCTTCTGGGCAGCCTCGAGTTCAGACTGCAGCTTGGCATTCTGAGACTTGTATCGGCTCAGCTCATCCTTCATACGCTTCAGCATCTTCTCGGTGCCCTTGACGTAGTGAACTGCCGACTGGTAGTCATTTTCGAGTTGCTCCAGCTTCTCTCGGAACGCCTTATCGGCTTCTTGTTCCCGGGATTCGAAAGTGGACTTCATGTCCTCGTGCGCCTTCAGACTGGCGGAGAGTTGTTGCTCAAGTTCGCGCAGTCGACTTTGCTCGGGAGTTCCAAAGCGTGATCCTGGCGAGTCGAGGCGCGGCGAACGTCTGCTATCCACATTTACGCCTCGTTCCCCGAGGATATCCTTCAGAGTAGCATGCTGAATATGTAATACGCCAGCCTCCCGCTGGTGGGATTCGAGCTGGGCCTTCAGATCCCGGCTCTCCGCAGCTGCGGCTTGGCTTTCCTTCATGGCCGTCTGGAGCTGCCTCCGCAGCTGCAAGCCCTCGCGGCTAGCCTGTTCTTGGTACGCCTCAAGACCAGCAATACGCTCTTCGGCGCGACGCAGTTTGTCCGCGGCAGCATCGGCAGCTGCCTGGTTAGCCTTGGCCAGAGTGGTAGATCTCTCTACCTGAGCCTCCAAGGCGGCCACTCGCTCATCGGCGCGGGATCGGATCGAGGCATCCAGATCTGTGGATGATGCACGCTCAAGGCCTGACAGGAACGCCAGCTTATGAGCCTCTGCCTCCTTGGCATGGCTTTCGGCTAATTCTTCCGCATCACGCAGGCGACGAGTGGTGTTCTCCAACTCCGTGGTGCGCTCTTCGTGTTCAGATCGGAGCTGCAGAAGTTTCCTCTCCAAACCCTCGCGCCGCTCTCTTTCCTCCTCGAGCTGCCTCTCAACGATGGTCGTCTTCGTAGTAGAAGCGGCAACAGCTTCACGCAAGCTGCTAAAGTTGGTACTAAATTCTTTCAGACGTCTTGAAGAATCCTCAATCTGCTTTAGCAACTCCTCCTTGTCTAAGCTGAGCTGTTTTAAGGAAGCCTCGGCCTCAGACCGCAGCAACGACTCTTCCCTAGCAGAGGCCTCTGCGCGGTGGAGTTCAGCGCGGAGGTTCTCAGCCTCCAGGGCGTTATTTGACATCTCAAGCTCTGCCAAACGTTTCCGCGTGGCTTCGTTGGTGTCCTCGGCCAATTCCTTGGCTTGTTTCTCCTGCAACAGCTCAGTTGAGAGTGCGTCCAGCTTGGCCTTGAGCTCGGCCTGGGAAGCCAAAGCCAATGCAAGGCGCCGACCCATATCGGTAGGACGCTCAGCGCCATCATCCCCATCACGAGAACTTTCGGGCTGCGGAGTGCCTCGTTGACTACCACCGTGAGCGGCGAGTCTCGCTCGCGAATACGCGGCCTCGTTGACGGCCACATCCCGCTGATGTTCTACTTCAGCAATCCGCTTGGAAGCAATGGCTGCTTGCCGGTCCACAGTTGCCTGCATCTTGGTAAGATTGTCACGCATTTGCAGAAATGCCTCGAGGAGAGGACGGTCCTCGTCATTGAGGAACTCCTTGGCCCGCTCGTCCAACATTGGACCGCTGGATGCATTGGATATGTAGCCGGCCTTTTTAGCCAAGGCCAACTCGGACACATACCAAGCATTCCGTGCCTTTGTAGATTCCAATTCCTTGATCAAAGCCTCTTGGTGAGGCGTCAGTCTTGGTGACCGCGGCTCATCTCCAAAATTTCGAGAGTTGCGGAAACTGCGATTCTCAACAGAGCCATCAATGCTCACCTGGCGGGCACCGAGCACCGATTCCTCGGCACTGTCAATGGAACTGCGTGTTCGATGCTTTTGCAACGACCTTTGGCGAGCTGGGGTAGAGATCATGGGAGCCGCTTCGCCCGCTTCCATTGCCTTGGCCGTGATCTTTTGTTGTTGCTGCGTTGGAGTTCGTTGACCAGAGAAACCCGGGCCGTCCTGAGGGCCATCCTTGGCCACAGGTGACTCGACGTTCCGATCGGCATTAGCAATGCGAACATCCATTGTAGGGGTGAAGCCACGTTCGTTCCTTGTGGGAGTCTTGCTGCGAGGGTTTACAGCAGCCTGAGGTCCGTTGTTACGGGGACCGGGAGAAGGAGCTTGTCCTGGCGGAGGCGGCCCAGAGGGCGCTTGAGCAATTGAGGCTCGTGGCAGTCGGGAGCCTGGGCCCAAGTTGGGATTAGATCCGAATTCGCCCTGCCGGCCAGCTGCAGCTTGGGTCAGACTCTCGCGCGACGGTGTCGGTCCCCGACGTAGTTGATCCGGGGTTGCATTCTGCGCCTCCCGTGAAGTCCGGCCCGACAAAGGCCCCTGCTTCTCGGAACTCACTTTACGGCCGCCGGCCAGGGCGTTGCGTTCACCGTTCTGCGATTCATTGGGGTATCGGATTTTGGAGGTATCCAGGATGTAGGCCATGCTCAGCTCGGCAGCATCTCTGGGAGCCGAGCTCGGTTCACCGGCCATGATGATGATTTGTTTGCCGAAAGCCGTCATACTGTGTCCGGATCGCGGGGACGGAGCTGGGCCCATGTTCTGGAAAGAGTACCAGCGCCGTGTTGAGATGCGGAAAGCGGACAGATCACCAAGATCCATTCCCTCGTCGGTCCGGCCACCAAACACATACATTACGTCGTTGACCAGAGCAGAGGCGTGGCCCTCTCTGGGAGTGGGAATAAAGCCGACACAGTCCATCTCAGTCCATGTGCCGATACGAGGGTCGAAAGTCCAAACGTCGTTAAACCATTTCACGCCATTTGTTCCTCCAAACAAGTAGAGTTTGTCGTTGTAGGAGACAATTGTGTGGTTAGTACGTGCTGGGGGAATTTGGCCCTCCGGGGGCCCACCCTCATGACTGTTCTGGACGAGCAGCTCCCACTTGTTAGAGGGGTTCTGAAGTTGATTCAAGTCAAACACAATCAAGTCATTGAAAAAGAATCCTTCGACCTGACCACCGAATACGTAGAGCTTCGAGCCGAGAATATTCAAGGTGTGACCGTATCGCCCAGAGGGGCGGGAGCCGGGCGGAATAGCGCGAGACCACTGACGAGAGGCTGGACAAGACGAAAAGTTAGAGATTAGCCATCAAAACCACAAACAAAAAAGGGGGACTAGCCACATACATGTGTTAAGAAGGTATAATGTGTCGTCCAAGGCATCGTTTTCGTTGATTTTCGTATCACCGCCAAACACGATGAATGCATTTCCGACAAGTAAGCTGGCATGTCCAACTCGGGGACCCGGGCCCTCAGAGACAGTCGCAACTTGGAAGCACGACAGGCTACCGCCGCTGCTTTCAATCATCCACAAATCTCCCTTCACGGTCGACCCATCGATCAGACCACCCATCAGGTAGATGTCTCCTTCCTTCGACGCGACAGCGTTGATTGCGGCGCCATACCGGGGGAACGGATTCGCATGGGGCGAAGAGAAGTTCAGTCGGCGTTGTGACCACGGGTAGAGTGAAGAGTTGGGACTCTGCGGAGATACGCCATTCGGATGCTGCTGCGGCCGCTGAGTCTGGAAACACAAGGTTAGGGGAACACAGCCCGGGGACCACGGATACACGGGCAAGCTTACCTGGGATTCTGATTCCGCCCTCTGGCGCATTCTGACGTTATCTGGACTGGTGGGACTTGTCGCGGAATTTAGGGAGTTATTGTAGCTGCTGCTCGGAGTTGGTGTTGCCGAGAAAGCGTTTCCTTCGCTCCTCGCCCCATTGGCGATTGACGGTGCCCCGGTCGACGGAGAGCCCTCGGAGGTGTGGACATTTCTCGCCGCGGGAGGGAGAGCAGTGCCCTGTTGGTTCTTTTTGGATTTAAACAAGAAAGCCATCGTTAATCGTTCGTAAATCGTTCAGTAGCGCTGAAGGAAAGTTCGCGCCCAAGTCGGGGGATGCCCGGTGCGATGTGCGCTCGTCAGCCCCAGCACAGCCTATCAAAGAAATGCCTTGTCGGGGAGGATTGGTCGGAGGTTGGGAAGAGGTGGAAGTGGGCGGAGACAGGGGGTTGTGTATTTTCCAGAGACTGTGGAGTCGGAACCAGGAACCACGAACCGTCGAACTTGTCCCATCCACAATGTTCGGGGAAAGAAAGTTATCAAGCCAGGGGTGGGTGAAGTGGTCTGAACACAGCGCCTCACCCAGCGATTGCGGCCCTACTGGGGCTAAAAAGAAACAAGGCCGAATTGCAATTCCCAGAGGTCAAGAAAGGGGGCAAACAAAGAAATCGAAGACGAAGGAGAGGAAGGTGTTTCAATTTCGCAGGCGGAGAAGAGAGGAAGTACACTAGTGCCGCACGCTGCATACTCAGGGGCATCAGAATCAGAGATCATGATGTGCTCTCATTCCATGGCCCAGCCCTCGGCTGTCATGGGGCATCAGCCCTCGAGGTATCTTCGATATCTATACCTAGCTACTCCGTATTCCATCCCTACTTGAAACTAGAGGTATGTTCTACGCAGTATAGATGCGTACCTACTACTCGTCTTTAGGTGATGCGTGAAAATACCAAACTACCACCGACCCGGTCCCCAAATATCTCGATATCTCGATATCTGGGTCGATACTAGAGGGAAGATCTCGGAGATATACGTGCTATCGGGGTGTATGGGGGGCTTTGTTGCCATGGTAGTTGTCATTCCAGGTGTGCTTCCATTCCAACCCACACTCTATAATTATACCACCGCGGGGCTGTCTTTCCCGAGTCTTCGACTGAAAACCCGAAGCGGCCAATTGCTGTGCTGGAAACCCCTGAATCCACTGGGCGATCCACATCACACAACGTGCAAGGAACCTGTCGTCTCGACCCGGTTTCCACTCTGCAGCGTGGATGTACAGTTCAGGGGTGGCTTGCTTCTCTCGTCAGTGGCACCAGTCCACCGGTACTTTGACGTGTCTGATGGACATGAAGACGCTCGTTAAGCCACATAAATAAATTAAAAAAGGGGCGAGATAACTATGGGAGATCATTTATCTATTATTCAGTGTGCCTATCATCGGAATTCTGGGCCGTGGTGATCGCTGCCGTTAAAAGTCCTGAGCGTCTCTTCTGCCATTCGGTTACGGCATGTTGACACCGTCTACATAGGGATAAACCTAGTAATCGGATCTACGAATCACATTGATCTGGTGGGATGTTTTGGCTTCCGTTCGGTTTGGTCATTTTCCCAGTGAGACTTTTGTCTGATTAGCCGTGTCTATCTCGATCTCCCCATGCAACCGGAGGGTAATGTCTGAGACAATGTGTTCGATGACATGAGATCCATACCTTGACAAATCAATCGGGATCTCCGTGACTGCACAGATGTGTTTGGGCCGAGAGGGACAAGTGATGTACTCTGTATTGGATGACCCAAGTTTCTCCATGTTCATAGAACTCGGACAACAAGGTACTGCGAACTTCGCCGTACTATATAACCAAGCAGATGCATCTAGCATCTTACCGGAAGCTAAAGTGGGCATTGCGGTGACATATAGCATTGTGCTCATTGTCATTACCTTATAGTCCCTAGTCGATTCTCGAAATCTCTTCCAAGTAGCTACATAACCAACCATGTAACTACATACATGTACATAACAGGGAAACCCGAGGTGCATGGAGAAGGTCGGATTAGTCATCAGGGATATCAATAATCCGGATCGAGAGCAATCGGATCACCGTTGCGTCCGCGTCCAACGTATCTCGGCTTCTCGTCCTCGTGCGCTTGCTTCGCTGTTGTGAGCTTGCGCTTGAGATTCGATTCTGAGATTCCGGTTCCTTACCTTTCTGGACCTGCGCCAGCACCTCATCCGTCCGGCGCTCTGGGCATTCACTCTCGAGCCCAATCGCCTGAGAGGTAGGTACCTTAGGATATCCCAGACTTTCGCAAGTTCTCAGCTCTTCCCCGCGGCCGTCCTACCTCTCTTTCACTCTCTCGCGTAACACCATGATTCTACCCGCAATATGAAAGATCCTACTGCAGACATGGAAGAAAACCCCCAGCAACCCGCGACGACGAATGGGTCAACTGAACCCCGCCGCAATAAATCAGCTCGAGTCGCTTTTGGGCCCGACCTGGAAACCACCATCCCCGCACGCGAACGATCTCCAGTTCCATTGAGCAGCCACCATCGTTCCTTCACAACCATCGAACACAAGCCGCAGTCACTGGCCCCGCCTCCTGTTCGTCCTACCAGTTCCGCCGGAGAGAATGCAGTAATTGGACCGAGCTCACCGCCGCGGCGTCCGTCTCCTCGGAGATCGGAGAGCAGTCGGCCAGCCATGCTCAAGAGAGCCAAGAGTGACTATGGCCCGAGCCGCGTCACCTTCGACCAGCCGGTCGTAGGAGAGGAGGAGGAGGACTTCGCCATGCGACATGGATGGCAGGAAGAATACACTTCCAGCGAATATCTCAAGATTCTGCACTCGAACTTCTACATGTATTTCACGGAGAAGCGTCACGAAACCAACGGTATCCCCAGAGACCCCGTCGGCAGCTGGCCAAGTCAAGACTGGCGCATGAAAGATCGGCTGAAGACCGTATCTGCTGCGCTGGCCATCTGCTTGAACATCGGCGTCGACCCTCCCGACGTGGTCAAGACAAACCCGACATCCAAGCTAGAATGTTGGGTGGATCCGACCTCGACAACGGGCGGCGGTCAGAACAAGATTATGGAGCAGATCGGCAAAAAGCTGCAGGAGCAGTATGAGACCCTCAGTCTTCGGACACGATACAAGCAGTATCTGGACCCATCGGTGGATGAAACCAAAAAGTTCTGCATTTCCTTGCGTCGCAACGCCAAGGATGAGCGTGTTCTCCTACACTACAATGGCCACGGAGTTCCACTACCAACGCAGTCTGGCGAGATCTGGGTGTTCAACAAGAATTACACCCAGTACATTCCTGTCCCACTTTACGATCTGCAGTCTTGGCTGGCCGGTCCCAGTCTCTTCGTGTTTGACGTTTCACATGCAGGAAACATCGTCGAGAATTTCCATACCTTTGTGGAGAAGCATGAAAAAGAGAACATCGAGGCTAAAAAAAGAGACCCGAGCGCCATCGTTCAGAACTACGGCGACTGTATCCTTCTTGCGGCATGCCAGAAGAACGAGTCCCTCCCGACCAACCCCGATCTACCGGCTGATCTGTTCACCTGCTGTCTCACGACGCCGATTGAAATTGCGCTGCGGTTTTTCATCTTGCAGAACCCCCTCCGTACCGACTTCACGATTGAAGATTTTAGAGTGCCGGGTCGCCTGCAAGATCGGCGAAGTCCTCTTGGAGAACTCAACTGGATCTTCACTGCCATCACCGATACAATTGCATGGAATACTCTTCCTCGCGCGCTGTTCAAGAAGCTTTTCCGACAAGACCTGATGGTTGCCGCCCTCTTCCGTAACTTCCTCCTCAGCGAGCGCATCATGCGCACGTACAAATGCCACCCAATCTCTTCGCCCAAACTCCCTGAAACTCACCATCATCCACTCTGGAAGAGCTGGGATCTCGCCGTTGAGATGGTGCTCTCACAGCTTCCTGCGCTCATTGACCATGAGGAAGGCCGCAGGCAGTATGAGTACCAGCATTCAACATTCTTCGCTGAGCAACTCACTGCCTTCGAAGTTTATCTCTCATCGGGACCTACAGAGAAGAATCCGCCAGACCAACTCCCCATCGTACTCCAAGTCCTTCTCAGCCAGGCACATCGACTGCGTGCTTTGATCCTGCTGAGCAAGTTTCTGGACTTGGGTCCGTGGGCCGTGCACCTTGCGCTCAGCATTGGTATCTTCCCTTACGTCGTCAAGCTGCTGCAGTCAGCTGCCCAGGAATTGAAGCCTGTCATGGTCTTCATTTGGGCAAGGATCATGGCCGTCGACCATACCGTTCAGAACGATCTCCTCAAGGACAATGGGATCCATTACTTCATCTCCATTCTAAACCCATCCTCCCCCATCCCGGTTGGAAATGCTAGCGAACACCGAGCCATGTGTGCGTTTATCGTCTCGATCTTCTGCAAAAACTATCCTCAGGGTCAGAATGTTTGTCTGTCCGGGGAGTTGTTTGACTCGTGCTTGAGACACCTTGGAGATGTTGAGAACCCGCTGCTGCGGCAATGGTCCTGTCTCTGCCTTAGCATGCTTTGGTGCGATTTTCCGGAAGCGAAGTGGATGGGTATTCGATGCGCAGCACCTGCGAGGCTTTGTGAACTCAACTTTGATCCGGTTCCTGAGGTTCGCGCGGCGATGCTGCACGCAGTAACCACCTTCCTTGGTATTCCAGACTTGACAGACCAAGTTGCACAAATTGAAGAGTCGCTGGCTCTGGCGGTGTTGCCCATGTCAGCTGATGGCAGTGTGCTCGTACGGAAGGAGCTCATTGTCTTCTTCTCCACCTTCGTCAGGCGCCATCAGAACAAGTTCCTGGTGGCGGCATATGAGGAGCTTCAGGATGAAAAGCACTCTCTGCTTCACCGTCTACAGAGCAGCACGTCCCAAACTCGCCGCCTCGAAACACAGAAAGGTGAACTGGTCGCCGAAACAAAGATGCCTCAGCTGTCCCGTAACACCACATTCGGAACAATCTGGAAGCAAGTCTTGATTCTTTCTGTGGATCCTCACCCCGACATTGCCCAAGATGCAGGTGTCATCGTCGATTTCATCCATCTTGCTCTTCTAGGGTCCCCCATGGCGGCTCTCGCTGACAAAATCAGGATTGAGATCCTAGAACTCACACACCGTTTGTCACAGCGATTCCAGGTTCAAGAGCGGTCAGAGGCTAAGAAAACCGTACCTCCCTCAACCCCGCAGTCTCCAACGAGGGCGCCTTCCAGGCAAGATAGCTATCTTACTTTGGGATTCAAACGCACCGCGAGTGTTGCTGCCTCTCTCAAGAGCCTTGCCTTTGGAGGATCGGCGGGTGACGAATCAGTGGAAAGCTCTGCTTCTAACGCACCCTCGGCAAGCCGGATGCCCATCACTCCCCGTGGTCGTGCTCCTCCTGAATGGACCCGACCCCCCGAAGTCAACGACAGCGTCGCCCCCGCAACTTCATATCACCGGAATCCCGCCCCGACATCCCGCGGCTTCGTCCCCAGAAACCCAGAGGAGGCTCCGCTCATCCCCTTGAGAAGCCGTTTCCTGGACTGGTCAACAGAGGTAATCCCAGATTTCTTTACCAACTTTCACGTGGCGTTCTTCAAATTCACACCCGAACATTTGCTTACCGATGAAAAGTATTTCCGGGAGCCCCAGATGAAACCGAACGAACCCGACGAGCCCGGGAGTTCCGATTACAATGAGCGACTTTGGCGACGTGGTCGTAACGAAAGGATCATTGCGGAAACGCAGCCGCTCAAGGTTAAGGCGGGTACAAGCCGATGGGATAACTCAATGACACTGCTGTCTAATCAGAGCCAACCTTTGAAGATGTGCTTCCACCAATTCGAGGACCACATCGCTGTCGCAGATGACCGGGATACTATTGCGTAAATTTCAAAGAATTGCACGCGTCTAAATACCATGCTGACTCTTCTCTATGCAGAATTTGGGACTGGCAGAGCCACAAACGCCTGAATCAATTCTCGAATGGAAACCCCGCTGGATCGAAGATCAACGAAGTCCGATACATCAATGAGGACGACCAGGCTCTTTTGTTGACCGGTTCCTCCGACGGTGTGCTCAAGCTCTTCCGCAACTACGAATCGGCACGCAACATCGAGGTCGTCACGGCGTTCCGAGCTTTACCTGAGCTGATCCCAAGCAATCGGAATGCTGGTCTCGTGCTTGACTGGCAACAAGGCCAAGGGAAAGCTCTCGTTGCGGGTGACGTGAAGGTGATTCGTGTCTGGAACGCGGCTACTGAAGTCTGCACTAACGTAAGTCTCAATTCCTTTGATCGCTCGAGCTTGCCCCCCTTGAAACTGATACTGACATCACATACAGGATATTCCTGCACGATCCGGATCTTGCATTACATCCTTGACATCAGACCAGGTGGCTGGCAACATCTTCGTTGCAGGCTTTGGTGACGGTGCCGTCCGTGTCTTCGACCAGCGCCTGAAGCCGACCACATCCATGGTCAAGGTCTGGCGCGAGCACAAGCAGTGGATTACCAACGTCCACATGCAACGTGGTGGCTTGAGAGAGCTCATCTCGGGTAGTCGCAACGGCGAAATCCGACTGTGGGATCTTCGCATGGACAATGCCCTCTCAACCATTTACACCACCAAGGATACCCTTCGAACCTTAAGCGTTCACGAGCATGCTCCTGTCTTCAGCTTGTAAGTGTTCTTCTATCAGATTTCAGATTGGATGATGTGACTGATCTCACCTCCAGGGGCACAAACCGCCATGAAGTCAAGACTTTCAACGTCGATGGCACCTACCTCTCTACCTTCGAGCCCTACTCGAGCTTTCTACATCACAACCGCTCCTCCCCCATCGTCAACACCGCCTTCCATCCCCACCGCACCATGCTCGCTTGCGCCGCATTGAATGACAACCACATCAATCTCGTGTCCTGCTAGATCTAGGATCATTTATCTGTTTTCAGCTGCACGGTTTCTTTTTCATGTAAGATGGCTCTTCATACACATTCTGCACCTTTCCCCGGCGTCTTGGCGAATGATTTGGCCATGGTCTCACATCTCGGTCTTTCTCTTTACTTGTTACCCGACTTGAGCTCTTCTTGGCCCCACTCAGATCTCCGGTGATTTTCTTCTACATGATCTGAAGCAGCCATCTTCAGTGCATAATGCTTCTTTGTTTATTCCCCTTCTTCTTGCTTATAAGTTGGCATACCCATCCTCGACTCCTGGACTGGTATGGAGATTTAGGTCAACGCGGGGAGAAATACTGTGCTGTTAATTGCTTCGGCTTCCTTGTCGCAGCGGGTCTTCCATGTGGATCTAAAGATAACTTCCTTTTTTTCCTTGTTGCGTAGTTAAGCGATGCTGCAGTGATATGACCACATACATCGTTCTATGATCTCTCCGCGTATGACCAACCACTAGTCACACTGGATGTTTGCACTGGATGTGTGCACTGGATGTGTGCACCCGGCATTAATGCATCAATGAATGCATACATCTCTCTGGTTTTCTCTCTCTCTCTTTCGCTTCTTCTTTCCTTCTTCCATGTTTAGTTACTTCGCTCTGCTACTACGATGACGCACTATATATTCCTACATCTTTGGTTCCCGATCTCACAACTGATGGTGACAACCACGTCGGATGAGTGTCGGCTCGCCCATTTCTTGACATGACCGAATGATAGATTAATACCAGTATTTACAAAGAATGAAGGAGCTACTGGATAAAGTAAAGATGAACGAACGATTGACTAAAGTATGTCCTGGGCGAGATTCTGCAGTACATGGGGAAAGGACAAGGAAACCACCACCTCCACATCCACATCCCACGCCTTTCACATAATCCGCTCATTGGTCATGAGATAATGATAATCGTAGATACGTAATGATAATCGTAAGTAAAAACAGGATGGCAGAAATCAGAAAATATCCTCTTGATGGTACTCAAATCTCGTAGCTGTGCCTCATAGATTGTGTCCATTAAATTGCAGAGTCTTAGTCGACGAATGGGTCTTCTGGGCGAGAAACTCTGTTCATTCCATAGGGTCCCATGAATGTGTGAAAGGAACTGGTCTCCGGGACGGTGCTGAGACGATCTGTGCCACTGATGCCAGCCTGAGTCGGACCCGGCCCCCGGTTGGGGGGCTGAGGATGAGGAATATTGGATCCAGGCGGTTCGTTGTATGGGATATCAGTGTACGAACCGGGCACCCAGTCATGCCGATGACGAGGAACACGGTTCGTTCCCGTGTATGGGATGGGGAATCTAGCCGCTGGGACGGTGTAGTGACGATCTGAAGACTCAGTGGTGCTCGTGTGACCCCAGTTGGCTTGAGTCGAACCGTGCATCCAGCTGGACTGACGATGAGGAAGACTGTTCAACCTAGGGGGTCCCATGAATGGGTCATAGGAACGGATTTCCGGGACGGTGCTGCGACCACCTGGCGTTTCATTGATGCCAGTCTGAGCCGGACCGGGTATCCAGCTGGGCTGCTGATGAGGAAGAGTGTTCAACCCAGGGGGTCCCATAGATGGGTCAAAGGAACGGGTTTGCGAAACGGTGCTGTGACCACCTGGAATTTCATTGATGCCAGTTTGAGCCGGACCAGGCGCCCAGTTGGGCTGACGAGGACGATTGTTCAGTCCAGGAGGTCCCGTGTACTGGATGGAGGAACTGGTCTCTGGGATGGTGCAGCGACGATCTTGAAACTCATTCATGCCAGATTGAGTCGGGCCGGGCATCCAGCTGGGCTGATGGCGAGGAAGCACATCCATCTGAGAGCTCATGTCTGGTGGTGCATAGGGAGGCTTTTGGTGGTTGGTATAGCCATCCTTGTAGATCGTCATGTTATCAAAGGCGACCTCGAATGAGGAAACCATATCTTGGGTTGCGGGATTACTGGCACGAGTGTGAGCGCCTGGCAATCGTGGGCTGGGTTGTTCACTCCATGGGTCAGAGGCGGAGAAAGCCTGGCTTTCAAAGTCGGATCTAGAGGCGACATTGCGGTTGACAGAGTCGTCACGACGTTGGTAGTAACGAGAGATCACCTCGGGCCGGGTGAAGTCATGACTTTCCCTTTCAAGTCTGGCCTGCTGGCGTGCCTCAAGTACCCGCTGTACCTTCTGACGTTCCTCGGCTACCCGGTTCTCCATTTTGAGTCTCTCCATTTCGATCCTCTCTGCCTCTTGCCATAGCTTGGCTTGCTGTTCAGCCGCTCTGTTGCGTACTTCATCCTCAGCAGTTGTCAGTCGCAGAGGTGGTGGGCCATATATGGTGGGTCCACCGGTGTTGACTTGAGAGTGCCCATATTGATAGACATACTCATCGCTTGGACTGGCCGTAGAGTCAGAGACATGAGAGGGGTAGATCGTCTCCGGGTTGGCATGCTTGACTGGAGCAGGGTTTGCTCGTCCAGGGACGACCATGAGCGATTCAGGGCATTTAGAAGAAATCTTCGGCTGTGGCCAACGCCCCGTATCTGACCAGCTGTGTGGTGATGCAAGTGAGGCAACGAACTTGTCTTGTTTGCTTTCACTTTTTCCTCTTTCACTTTCAGGCTCATCGCGTTCGCTTTCGGGCTCTGTAGGATGGTCGGTTTGGGTTCCTGGTTGCATGCTGGAGACGGGGCTGTTTGCTTCTTTCAAACGAGCCTCTTCAGAGAAAGATGTGAACGGGTGAACTTCTTGCTGTTGAGGAGACTGCCCCTCATCATCGTCCAATCCCTTCTTCTCACTTTCATCTGCGGGGTTCTCCGTCGACGCAGAGGCCATACGATCTGACATAGGCATGAAAGGCGCCACTTCGGCGCTGAGGGAACGTGAGGGCTTCTTCTCAGCTTGAGGCATTTGGCTTGCTGAGATTCGTGAGTTGCTTCCCTCAGTTGCGTTGACAGTCACATTTGTGATGACGGGAGATGTGTGAGCTGAAGCAGGTTGGAATGGCTCCACGGTTGGAACCAGAGGGCGTGAGATTCGACCACTCATTCTCTCAGTTAGTCTTGGTCCCGTCACAGAGCCAAAATAAGTGGGTCGTAGAGGAATCATGATGGGAGGAGTAGGTGCCGGAGGATACATAATATGCGGAGGTGCTGGGGGGTACATAATATGCGAAGTGGGTGCTGCTAGAGGAACCATACAATTCGGAGTAGGTGCCATTTGAACAATAAAAGGGCGATCGTACACCAGAGGAACTATAACAGGCCCAGCGGGCGTGTTATAATACATACAAGGCCCAGGCGCAGGCTGAGGAGGCGAGGGCGGGCAGTTGGCCAGATATGGCCCGGCAAAGCCTACCGGCACAGTCTGGTTTGGCCCTACGCGCACAAATCCTCCCCTAGGGGGAGGGCCTAGGTAGGAGAAATCTCGGGGCCTTGGATCACCCCTCTGTGCGGCTAAGAACCTTGACCGTGCTAGTGGATCGCCATTACGGCGCCGCGCGGCAGGAGAATCCATGCCTGATCAGAATAGATTAGCGAGCCCTTGGGATATGTCAGGGGATGAGAAGCATTTGGGAACTATAGCATACCTTGGTGATTTGCACGGGTCATGCCCGTGCACGAGATTGGGCGTGGTGGATTCTCTCTAGTAGATGGAAAACACGTCAGTCAAAGGCCTTTTCATAAGCGAGTATCGGTCTCAGCTAGAAACGATGTTTCCTGAAAGCTTGCATAAAAAAACGCGTACCTTGGCCGGGTTTGGTGAATGGGTTGGTGGAAAGGAGAGCATGGAGGATGAAAAGTGAGAGAAACGGACCGTTCTATACACTCGGGGTATCATGCCCTTATTTGCGGTCTCAACGTGACCACGCTAGCTAGTCGACCCCATCAAGTTTCCCTTAGACAATATTTCTCCTAATGACAGCTTCTGAAGAGATAAATCATCACTAGGCATCTCAGTTCTTGGTTACTATCCATATGTTAGTGAAGTTCAACAGCCAGCAGCTAACATCCAGATATAGGGCACTTTGTCATAGACAAACCACATCATTTTACGGGTAATTCAGTGCGGATACTCCCTAGGGCCTAGGAAATCCGCAGACCCGATAGAAGAGCGAGATACAGTCGCCTTTGTGTCATCTCGGTCCGAAGCAAGCGCCTCCTTCCCGTCTATGTCGGCAGCCCGCACTGGGATCAAAAGATAAAAGCGTGAATAGCTTCACGTACCGGGGATCTCAATCTGTCTCTGTGTCATTTTGGCCGCTTCTGGTGCAGAGAAATCAAGTTGGACAGCGAAGAGGTGGAAAAAAGGGGTGACGAGGAAGGATCGTTGTGGACGTGGCCGTAGCTAATCTTCACTCCGTATCATCGTCGCAACACCGTATCGACATCGTATCCTCTCTATGGATCCATATTCGTTACGTCGGGCACTGCAGGGCACCACAAAGTCATCCCGGTTTGACGGCCGGCGTGTACTTCTCGGGGCCTGGAGCACTAGTCGTCGGCATGCCGAACCCGGGTCTATACCCATATCAAAAAATACGGACACCGGTCCAAAAGTTACTGCATCGACATCGACATCATTCGGGCATATCATCCTGCTTCATGGATGTTTCGGTTTTAGTAGCAGAGACGCTTCTCGGAAATCTACTTCCCTTCGAGGCCATAGCAGGCATCACAGCTACTGGCAGATATCCGAGGGCAATCAAACGCTTTGGCTGGACCACCCTCGACCTCCGATGTGGTCTTTGAGATACTGCAGCGATATCTCGGATCTCCAACGTTGGTTAAGTATATCAGACCCACATTAAACTCCATCCGTGCGTCTAACTTTACTCCAACGACGATGCATGGACATGACTAAGCCATCGGCAACAGAGCCATAGAGACTCAGAAACCCCCCGAGAAATGAAAAGGAAATACCAACAAGAGGTATTTCATATTTTAAAAATTGGAAACACGCCTTAGCCACCCCTCGGCCTCTCCTTAATTTGTCTACCCAGGGGCGCACCCCAGACGTTATCGCCGAGGTGGAAAGCCACGGCGGCGAATGGTACAAAGATCCAAATGTAGCAAATGTCTGATCAGTTGATTAGAGCCGTCTGGAGATTACATTGATTTCTCGTCAACAATGATCTCGGCAATGTCTTGAGCCATGCGCAGGTGTCCCTTCGCTCAAGATTCACTGCGGGAGGTCTACCGGGCCTCCATTGCCGAGCTTACTATACACGCTATCAAGACATACCTAGGTAGGAAGCTCCCGTTCGATGATGGCAAGAATAAAGCGGCGAAGGCCATCTATGAGGTGGCTGTCGGTGAGGGCGTCGGTATTGGATGTTAGGCTGAGCGGTTTCTTCCACTTAGCCGCGATATAATCGCTCTGGTTGGTCTCGTTCGTGATCAGTGTGCGCATGCTTTGGACGTATTTGGGGAGGCCTTTGGCAATGTTTATCTCGAAGGACAGGATTAGATTGATTTTTCAAGAGAGAACCCGTGGACATGTGTCGTGATATTTCGGGGCTCCAGATCACTTCTCGAGTCCCGGTACATTAAAGAAGACTACCTGCACAGTCATGTCATCCCGCTGGTGTCGCGAGAAAGGAGAGGTGAAGGCAAGTCGCCCTGCCACCAACTCGTGATGCTTTCCACCGAGAGAGTTGCGCACCAAGTGCACGGCAGCATTCTCATCTTGGACTGTGCCTCTCCCGTCCTTGTTACTTTTGAACCGGAGATCGAAAGGCTCATAGGTTAACTCAGGATAGGTTGACTCAGGCTCGCTCTTTTTCTCCTTGCCGGCAGACGATTCAATCCATTTCGCCACCAGGTTGACAGCCTGCTGATTGGAGAGCATATCCCAAAGTCCATCTGATGCGAGGATCATAAACGAGGGCTTGTTCGGGTCGATCTTTGTACTAGTCACGACCGGCTCAGCTGTCAGATAGGGCGGTGTCCGAACGTCGTACTTTGACGTCAAGGGGGACGGAGCACCGAATCTGTCTTTCATCTCCCGTTGGAATTCCAGAGGCCACTTCCAGCGGGTATCTCCAAACGCTCGTGAGACTGCCAGCCCGAGTACCCTTCCATGCTTAATCATGTCCTTCTCATCGGGGTGCTCGGCGCGTAGCCGTGCAATCTCTTCCTCATTGTAGCCAGTTTGATCCACTGACAACGGTATGACTTCCCACTTCCCATCAGGCCCCTGCTGTCCCAAAACTGCCCTTGAATCACCAGTACACGCCACGTGCAATGTGCTTGTGGGGGAATCGAAGAGGGAGAGTAAAGCGCATGAGCCTGAATAAGCGGGAAGCAATTTCTTTACCTTCTCTGCAAGTGACATCTTGCTCTGGGATGTTTCCAAGGCGGTCTTGACAATATAATCATCTAGGGCCAAGAACCCTAGGGTGATGGCATCCTGCACAGACGTCTCGGATGCATGACCTTCGCTTGAGGGCTTGGCTTGGCTTAAGCTGTGTCGCACAAAAGGTAGAAGTTGCTTCTGTAGCAAATCCGCTGTCTGCCAACCGGCATGACCGTCGAAAATAGCCCAGGCCATCCAGTTCTTTCCATCATTGTAAGGCGAAAAAGTACCATGGATGAACCGATCCTCGCAGGGTGAGTTAGAAGCCAATTGACTGCCATCATACCTGTTGACACCGGGAATATCTCGGACTGCAAACGAGTATGCATCTTTCGAAATCATATGTGTCACTTCATCTTTAGAAGGACCGGCCTCGGAGACCAGGGGCCCTACTGGTGGGCTCTCGAGACTTGGTACATCATCGCGGGTGCTTAAAAACCACCCCATGCCCGATGCGCTGATAAAACTGGCAGTTGCAATGTATCTCCTTGAATACGGAGAGGAACGCCTGGTTGAGTGGGAATGCCTGGCCTGTGGCCGTAGGATGGCTGCTCGACCTGGTCGAAGCCGGGTCAATCTGCATGGCAGCATTGTTATTTGGATACAGTTGCAATAAACCAATGGTGAATAGCAGAGAGCATGTGTCAAAGATGGTTTCTTTCGACAAATCGAGGTGAGGTGTATAGGGATTAGGTATGGGATAGTACAATTGCAAGGTGTCATCCCCTGCCATCTTAGAAATCCGAGGCTTGGCATTCCAAGGTTCGTCGCCTGAGGCTTCCATCATCCTTTATGAGTCGAGTTCTGATCGAGTTAAGTGCAATGCAGGTCAAATATACCCGTCCGGTCTATAGTTTCCGCCTGTAACCAAAGTCAAGCCACGGAAGCACCGGCGCAACTACCGAGGGTGGTAAGGATAGGTACGAAAAGCCTCAAAGCAAGCTTGCAATAGTATCCATTGAATTTCCAGCCACCGAAGAGATGTGTGACAACGATTGACCTGCGGTATACCCCAGCCGCTTCGATAATGCTCGCTGAATGCTGAGGTTTGCTCCCACCCAGCACTCCGAGATGAACCCGCTAAACGCCCCGCAAAAAGTCAAATCATAAGGGAATCAAACGATCGCTAAATACAGCATGCGCCAAAAGACTAAGAGCAATTACCCGTTGGTTGGCGGGAGACATAGAAAATATTCAATTGACACAAAATAAAAAGAGGAGACATGTGATCAGCGGTTTCGATCGGCGCCAGCCTGGTGCCAGATGGTGTCGCCGCTGAGGGCAGAGAAGCTGAGCGAAGCCAAGTTTCTCCAGCTTGATTGGGGTGCAGAGCTTGCATGGCCATCAAGAAGACCGGCAGTCTGCTCAGTGTCCGAGGCATCGTCTTCATTTACGGGGATCAGGACAGGCGCGGATGGTGGGTCCAGTTCCTGAGCATGGCCGCTGCTGCTGGAGTGCTCATGTTGGTGGTGAATGCCGCCGCTTTGAGAATGAGCCATTGAACGGACGACGTCGCCTTTGCAGATAGGGCAGGTCCGTCGACGAGTGGTAAGCCAAGGGGTAATGCATTCAGCGTGGAACTCATGGCCGCATGGTAAACTCATCACGCGGCTTTGGCCATCGACATATTCCTCGAGACACACAACACACTCTACCTGTCTTCCAGTATACTTTCGGCGCCACAGGGTAGACCCGGATTGCAAGTTTGTTGACTTCTCTTCCCTGGATGCGGAACTTACCGGGACCCCTGCAATCGTCTGAGACCGGGACCGAGTAGGTCGAGAAGTGCTGGATCGGTTTTCACCAAGGAGTGGAGAAGTGGGCGAGACAGCGCCGGGGCTAGAAGGCCGCGGAGAGCTAGAGGACGAAGACGTGCTCGTGATTGTGTGGTATGTGCGGACAGGAAGGCGCTCAATGACAGACTTTGGAGCACGCCAACGACGGCGGCGAATTCGAGATCGGAGTAGCAGAAGGGCATAAACCACCGTGAGTGTCAAAAGCGGGCTGATAACAAGCACCAGGAGTGTATCAAAGAATGGGCTTGTCGACATCCTTGTGGGGGTCATGGTGACCCAGAGGCCCTCGTGCTCGGAAAGCAAAGCAGCCGAAGGGCTCGATGAAGGACCTAAATTCGATTTTTGGTCGGATACGACTTTTTGAGACGACGTGGGGGAAGACGGGTCAGCTTCATGCTTCGTGTTATCGCCCCAGCCAAAGTGGCTTGAAAACCAGCCCTTTCCAGAGGACTCTGATCCTCCATGTTCTGCATGGGTATGTTTCTCGGATTCCTTGACATTGGTGTCGTGAACATTGCCGGTGGATTTATCGATGCTGAGGTATTCACCGCTACCAGGGGTGATGCTGCCACCCCGCAGTATATTAGGAGTGGAGGCCGCGTCCGTGTCCGGGGCAGCGGTCTTGGCACTGTCCTTTACAGTCGCAGACATACTCGGCGTGGGGAGTGTGCTGCTTCGTGCTGGCATCAGATCAGGATCCCTCCAGTCCTGAACCCCAATGACAAATCCATCACCATCGAGATTATCAGACGATAGCCCAGGTTTGTTGTTGTCCATACCGTAATCAACTTTGCCCCGGCTGCGTTGATTGTAGTCTCCAGAGCCCTTCGAAACATCAGGTTGAGACTTGACAGAGTCCCACGAGCCCGCAGTCATCCAGTCAATGTTGCCGCTGCTGGGTGGGCGTCGGCTGTCTTCGGGTTGTCCAGGGACTCCATGTTTATTACATAGGCCGAAGAAGGACCCAATGGCCCGGAGAAACCCGCCGCTATAGTGTGTATCGGCAACGGGCCGCTCCTTCGCGGCAAAAGAGCTGCTGGGGGTGGGTGTGGGTATAGGAACTGCGCTTGCGGTCGTTGTGCCTTTTGGTGCGTCCACATCTGGCTGGCCAGCAAGTTTCGCTTGTATCGATTTCAATACATCACTAGTGCTTGCGCCTGGGTGCGACGGCATCAAGGACGAAAGAAGATGGGCAGTGGTATGAGACGTAAAGAGAGCGGGGATCGTCACATTCGACGTATCACCACGAGCGTACATGGTGACCAAGTTACCGCCACGAGTATCGTCGCCAACAATCAGCGCCATGGCTCCTCGGCGCTGAGCCCATTTCACCTTCTCCAGGAACCCACAACCACCGCGACTCAGCAAAACAACCTTACCCTGGATTTCGGCCATTTCTTGTAGCGACTGGATATCGGCATGTGTAGATTGTTTGACCTGAACATATTCACCATACCTTTGAGGCGCGCCATTATCGACAGCGTTAGTCTCTGGCAGTGGATGATGTAGATGATCGTCGGTACCGTCGCTCGATGAAGGCCCGACTGGGGCGTCGCCTCGATCATGCTGCCGACTGGCATCAGCCTGCGATGGCAATCGAGGGCGATCCTGTGTCGCTGCTCCATCGTTCATTGCGCTACTTGCGGGCTTGCCGGACTTCAGCTCCGTGGCCCTGAAAGTCGCGTCCTGTGGTTTATGACCAGTGCCTTCGCCCCAGCCGGGAATATCGGAGCATCCTAGTTCGCCTTCCACCCCGGCGGCAAGTCCTCCTTCGCCAAATCCGCTGCCCACCCAGAGCTGGCCGCTTAGGCCCTTGCCCGGCAAGAGCGGACCGAAAGCCGCAGGCCGCGCCAAGAAGAAGGTCGAGTTATCATCGGTAAGGCTGATTATAGCCGAGGGAGGGAAAAGCGAAGAGGGGATATTGAAGGAAAATAGGGCGTGCAACCCAGACGTCCGACCAGCGAGCGTATTGGGAGTTGCAACATTTGATGAAGAGAGCGCGAAAAAGAAAGTAAGGAAGATAGGGAAGAAGATGAGGCAAAAAAGAACAATGAGAAGACGTGGAGGTCGCATGTCTGCAGATGGATGAGCTCCAGCGGCTAATATGAGGAAGATAGGATAGGAAAAGGGTGGGGAAGCGATTGACGATAACCGTGTTTCCGTTGTATGACAGTGCTGATGGGGCTTGGACACTCTACCAGTCCAAAGGTCGGCAGCAAGCGAGCAGGCGGCCACTCATCGAGAACAATGAGCAGCACCGCTGGTCGTAGAGAGAGCTGACAGCCACAGCCAATACAACTGATCGACTAACAAAAGGGGGTTACAGGGGAAGGGGACGATGTTGGTGAAGTCAGTCGAGGTGGAGAAGGGTGAAATAATGGATTACATAACCCCGTGACGGCATTGCGCGCCTGAGGCATGAAAGATATTGCCCTCTGCCTTAGGCTCACGCTGAGTTGGTAATTTCTAATATAGATAACCTTTTGGTCCCATTTAGATTCTTCACTTATTGTTCCAGGTCTTTGGGGAAGACTTAATCTAAGCTTGACAGACCACTTCCCCGCCGATCATGTCATCATACTTCTTTAGGTAGCCGAATAAGTTAGTTACCGCCCTTTCAAGCCCCACAACATCGAAGGAATCTATAGAGGCTATGCTTAAAGGAATACCAGATGATGAACTCCTTTTCAACCTTGCCCATCACGGTCTCCCACGCCAAATGCAAGCAATCTTCTCGAAGAGTGAGCGAGGAAACTTCAGCTGATCTGTTACGCTGAAACATTGTAGAAACTTGCAGTTCAGAGCCACAACACTCATATAATTGAGTAAGGTATGTTTGGGCACTATTCATAAAAATCAACCAAATTCATAGAATATGCCCTAGAGTCTACCCCGATAAGTCTCTTGTTTGTGCTCCTAGGTTGTCTCTATCCCACATGGATCTATCTTGCGGATAGGATTCTTGTCTAGTGGCGAGCTCAAATTGTGAACAATCTAGAACATGACGGCCGATGACATAGACGGGGTCTCATATATAGCAAGTGCATACGCCATGTATCTACCGTGCCACTGGCACGTCATGGCAGTATTATAGAAGATCATGGTAGAGCCCTCTCAGTGGTCATTGTCCACTTCCACCACGTAATAGCGTCCGATACTGGCATTACTTATTGGACTGACTGACAGTCGTCTTTCTCAAACTACTGACAGTGCTTGTCTAACCAACTCCCAAAGGTTTGGTCATAAACGTATCCTTAGAAATTCTTATCATGTACAAAAAAAGGCGCAAACTCCCAAGCCCAATGAACAAAGGGCTCCTAGGAGAATAATGGAATGTTAAAGAGAACGGAAAAAAAAAAGGAAAAACAAAGGTGAAGAGACTGTAGGCTAGGCTTATGAGACATGGTATGGAGACAAGGTATGAAAAGCAACAGTGTTCACTGCGTATAAAAAGGATCAGGACATTCGACGCCATAGTCATGACTGGCGCGAACCGAGGTTGGAAACATGAGGGCGAAAAAAAAGACAAGAGAGAAGGTCAGAGTATGCAACATATGCAGAATGACGCTCGAGACACCAACACCGTGCCCCAGAAGAATCAGCCGACCGGGCACCTTGGCCCCAGAATACAGGGAATATCATGTCGTCAAGAGAAGTAGAATCGTCGGTGGAGAGAGTCATGCTGGGCCACCCTTCTAAAGCGCCGACTTTTGGGTGAAGCTTAGTCGTGAGTGTATGTGGAAGGAATAGCCAAAGCTGAATTATTTATCCATCTTCTGCCACCCGTTGAGATAGGCCATTAAGCCAACCCCAAGAAGAACCACACCGAACATTGATGTATATGGACTTGCTTCCTCCAGGAAATTGCGCCGGCGTTGTGTGGCGAAGGCAGTAGCCGCAGCGTCTAACTCTTTGCTCTTTGAGGTGACCGGGTCAAACCGTTGTGGGGACGAGCCGTCCACCTTGGACTCGCCCGAGTCATTCCCCGTAGGGACTATGTGTCCAGAGCTAATTTCCATCGGGTCTTGGCCTTGTGCTTTTGCAGTCGCGGAGGTCGATTCCTTCTCGGCACGCTCCTTCCGAAGAGTTTCGATCATCTCAGCCAGTGACTTGCGCGACTCGGTCGACTCATCCTCGGCCTTCTCGGCCCGCTCCTTGAATGAAGCCATCTGCTTCCTCATTTCTTCCATTTCTTCCATCATATGCTCAAGGCGGCGCTGAAGTTGTGCGGTATTCACTTCCGTAGATGGCTCTTTTTGGTTGGCCGCAGAAGGCGCAGAAATCTCGGCCGGGATAGGGGTGCCGATTGTCCAGTCGTTATGCTCCAGCTTAATCTTTGCTTCGTCCTTCGGGTAATGGATTACGCTCTCGGACTCGGATCCTTCCTCATCCGAGGCGGAGCGCGTTTCCAGCTTCCTGACCCTCTCTTCTGCGGACTCGCGAGCGGCTCGTTCCTGGAGAAGCATATCTTCCAGTTCCTTAACACGGGCCCCCTGGTTATCGATTTCTCGCTTGGCAGATGAAAGTGCCTCGATTAGAGACAATATCTGGCTCGAATCACGCGTGACGGGTGAGTTACTAGAGGCTGACCTGGGCTTGTCGGTCTCACTGCGTTTCAGGGGCGAGGGGGAAAATGAATCAGATCCAGATCGCGGAGGAGCATCGGGCTTCTCTGGAAGAGGTTGCTGGGGAGGAGGAGCGGGAGGTTCCGAAAACCGGGAGAAGGAATCGACACGAGGCATTTTCGGGCGGCCATTCAGCTGGCGAGAGTTCTCGAAGGATGTCGGCTTGGCGGCCTTTTCTTTCTCAGAATAGCCAGGTTTCATGATCGCCGTCAAGAATTCGTCAGTTTGGCGAAGATCCTGTGATTGCTGCTTCGCTGATTTTAATTCGTTCTATAAGTGTAATTAGTATGCCAGGAAACCACTTGAAGAGAAGGGGCTTATCATACAGTGAGTCTCTTGACGACTTGTTCGACAGAAATAGGAGAGCTCCAGTAGTTCATCTGCCGTTGCTGGTGCATGGCATTGATCTGATTGCTGGAGGCACTCTGGGCACTCCGGTTGCTCACATTGCTGCCCGATCGCCCCCGAAGATGGGACAGTGGTTGACTAAGAGGTGATGGTAAAAGGCCGCCACCAGAAGCAGGGTCCAAGTCTCCATAATTAAGGTCAAGGATATTCGGAGTTGTTCCATAAAGGCCAGCATGCTCAACTTTAGCAGAGACCTTGTGGTGAACAATAGTGTTCTGGTCCTCGCTGACGATATCGATGCCCAACTCCAAGGTGTCATTATCGCGAAGCTCGTGCGGCTCTGATTCGCGATTCTCGGGAGACAGTCGGTGGCCATTAACGAAGGTGCCATTCGAGGATTTCACGTCACGAATCCAGATCTTTCCAGACTTATCCGCCCATATCTCAGCATGCTGCCGAGAGAGGACCTTGGAATCGAAGTACCCATTCAGTGGTGTGGGCACTGTTTTGTTATTCGTCTGACGACCGATTCGCAGAACTTCGGGGAAGAAAGGCACATTTATTTGCTTCTTCTCAAATGTGCCATTTATCGGTGTCAGGGCCAGAATGGCAGGAGGGTCCGAGGACTGTCCATTGGATTGCCGGGTACCATTCTGCTGGGATGATTGGAGCATATGTTGTGATGGGACAATAGATGAGGGTTGATGCATAGCAGACATGGTTGACGATGCAGTTGGCCCCGAGGAGAAAGCCGGAATTGCCTGCGATCGCGTATTCGTTACTCCTGAGACAGGCTCGGCCTTGGAGCTAGGCCAGAGACTCCGAGTAGGTTTCTTCTTCGATGACAAAGTGCCAGCTTCACCACCAGACCCTTGTCCAGCTTGGGCTTCCTGTTGGTTACTGGTCACCGTCGATGTAGAGGAGTTCGACCCGAGGGAAGAGGAGGAGCTGGAGCGGTGGATCTGCTTCCGTGGCATAAACATCCGTGAGACTCCGTCTGCATTCGGGGCTCCTTGTCCTCCGTTACCAGTGCTGTACCATCCCAAGCGAGACCCCGATTGCACACTAGGTGGAGATGCCACAGCAGTCATGGAGAAGGGTATTGGGGCGGTTCGACACAGTGGGGTGTCTGGATGACGATCGACGGTCGCGAAATTAACAGACGCGGTCCCTTCACAGATGACGGCTCGAATGTAACAGACTGAAGATGTATTCGCGACTAAATGATGATTGCGTGGTTGTAAAGATGGTTCGTAATGCGCGAAGGGTTATTGTTTTCCTTGGTCGGCCGGCTAGTTTAGAAACGGTTGCGTTAGCACTACTTAGTCGCTCCCAAACGAATTATCGGCCCTCCAGGCTCGGGCCTGGACTCGAGATGGGTGAACTGCCAATATGATTGCAATCAGATGCTGTACTCACTCGTTAAAAGAGAATTCAGAAAAATTTAAGCACCGTTAGGGCCAACAAAATTCAGTGCACCAGACCAGGGAGGCGTGTGAGGTCTTGCCGGAACGTGAGCAAGCGACCGGTGTCTCACCACCTTCCAAGGACGAGGAAGCACAAGACGGAACTTGCCGCCTTTGCCACAGGCCGTAGACAGCCCTAACAGCAATAGTAGAGAAAAGATAGATATCAAAAGATGGGGATGGCCATGGAAACTGAGCCCACGGAGAGAAGGAGGCCGTCCCTGTACTCCCTTGACGGTGTAGGTCATGTGACCTACCAGCACGTGTGTGCGCCGCTGCATTCACGTGACGCGGAGACGGAGTGAGATGTTGCGACGAAAACGCCTCTTTTCTAGATTTCTTGTCCAATCTTCACTGTCTAGCTTCACTTCACTCTGGGCTTCCGCTCACCGACCTTATTACCTCCGATACCTTTCTTGAGCTCTCTCACCGGAATCAAGATGCCCGTGGTTGCTGGTCCTGTCGCAGGGGGCCCTGCTGGTCCCTCGACCTTCGACAAGAGTATGTTGTTTGATTCGCCATATAAGGTGCTGCAAGCTGCAGAACCTCGCGCTATACAGAGCATGGGCTGACCAGAGTCTAGTGAAAATGGGTTGTCTGATGGGTTCCAGTACGTGACCGCAGAGCAAGCTTGCGTCATAGCTATGAGCTCCTACTGACTTGGTCCGTCGCATTTAGCTGTCGGTGGAATCATGGGCTTCATCATTGGTATCGACTATGATTGAAAAGAACTGCAGTGATCAAGAAAGCTGACAGGTTAAAGGAACGGTTACAATATTCCAGTACGGCGCTGGTCCCAATGGTGTCATGCGCACTCTAGGGAAGTACATGCTGGGCTCGGGTGCGACCTTTGGGTACGGGCTATCTTCCCTTTGATACACTCCTTTATTTCTCCTATGCTTTCTCAAGTCACAGAGACAGGCTAACCAATTGCGCTTTTACTTTTTCAGTCTTTTCATGTCCATTGGTAGCGTCATCCGCAGCGAAGGACCCCACAACAATGCCTGGCTCCGCGCTCGAGGCCCTCCCCTTATGCTTCCCCGCCAAAACCCCCTTCGGCCAGTCCACCAATAAACTCATCTTTTCCTGTCATTCTCGGGGATGTCAAAGGGACCATGTGACATGACCGGAAGGGGACGCTTCTTGTACGATACGATCTTTACATTTGTTAAGCGATTTCAGCAGAGGTGAAATAGCAGGGTTGGTAAAATTGAGGGATAGGGAAATACGGTGGCATGTCCTTAGAGAATGCCTCGATGCTCAATCTGAGGACTTTACCTGAGAACCCATCATGACCATCAGTAGCTATGTACGGCCTTGGAGCGCTACTTTTGTAAAACAAGCTTTGAACATCTAACTAAGCAAAGACCTAGATCTAGATTATCCCCATCGCTAAGCCAGTGAGACCTGGAGGCGATGTCGCTAGGATAGGCCTAGGTTTATACTACCTGGCGCCAGCGAAGGCTTGCCCAGACGGCACGGGCCGGTTGTGGCAGTTATACCTAGGTATACAACACAGCTTGTTCCAAGTTTAAGGTATCGCGTCAGAAGCTGACAAGGTACGTACTAGGTGTTGTGCAATACATAGTAGTAACCGAGCAGCTCAAAGACGATCTACGGTGCTTCGATCTATATCCGCCTCGGGAATGCTATGGAGATATATGTAGTAGCTATATTGGGTTCTTGGCAAACTGACAGAGTGAAAGAATGGAATGTCAATTGGGTTTCGAGCATAGTACGGAGTACTTTTATCCACATGCCTACTTAATTTTTGTTCATATGTGCAAGAAAAGGTGCCGATAAAGTTGGGGGATGGTTGAAAGAGCGGTGTTGTTCAGGGTAACGCAGGTCGGTCACGGGCAGATTGCGAACATCTTTCCTCGGGCACTCGAGTCTTGCTTCCATGGAACATTCAATACATCCATTTTCCTGCGGCAATATCCCACCGAACCAGAGACTTCGACCTAAGCTCTGTACCCAGGTAGTGTGAATTACAGACTGATTCTGCAAGGACATGAGCGGAATGATCCGTCACAAGTTCTCGCCCCAGACTCTACGGAGGGTAAACCGAACGGACGATCGTAACGTGGTGAATCAGCCTCGGGTTCCTGGATCTTATTTCCCCAGTGGATACTCGCCAAGACCACCGTCACAACAATGGTGGTCTCTTGTGGGTATTCGGGCTGCTCCGAATGAGGCAAAATGTGACAAGTTTTGGGCTAATCTCGGTTAACCCTGTGGTCTAGCCAATCCGATCGACAGCATAAATTCCTCCACCCCCCGAAAGGAGGAGAGAAAATTCGAAGAACTACTGAACCTCGGGACAAATGGGTATTCGCCAGCCCTGTGCGATCCGTGTGATCCGTCCTGCATCCATGACGCCAGGGGGCTACACCGGCTCAAGTGCCCCTAGACGAACATAAGTCCCGGGGCTCTGAGGATAGAAATGCACCAGAGATGCATGCGCAGATCATGCGCAGAGAAAATCCTCATCAAATGGATTGAAGCGCGTACGGAAACACATCCCGAGGTCATAGGATTTCAGATGGGGCCGAGTGGGCTCTTTCTCAAAGGTTAACAACAATAAATCACCTCATTCACGCCCTATCTAGGTATAGGGTTGAAGGACACCACGGAATTCTTCAGGGGCAAAAAGAGTCCCACCGGTGAAGACCCAGGGATCTCTGCTCTCAAGGAAAAATGGTGTTTACGAGTATGTACCCGGGATCGTCCTCAATAACCCCGACGCTGTGCAGCTCCCTCACATATGGACTTTCCGGGATGAGTCTGTGCGAAACGAGTCCCTGTTTGTATTTTCTGAGTCCTAGTTAGGGCTTTGATTGCTCCGGGTCCATAGTTCGATCTGACCCTATTTCGGATAGTCCCAGGAACCGCGTGTCCACTCACCCAATAAGAGTCTCGTTGTGCAGGGTCAAAAGAAACACCAATTTAAAAAATCTGGCCCCACAGGGCTCTAGAGTGAATGAATGACCCTTTCCCCAGGTTCGACTCGATGCCTGAGATTATTTAGATTATGTATTTAGACTGGGCGCATACCACACCCTGTCATACTTCCTTTTCCTTCCCCCTTAGGCGCCTTTCAACCCAGTCACTCGTTCACACCTCCCCCCAGTCACTCGTTTATACTCCAATCCTCCTCTCGAGCCGTGCTCCCTCTACGCTCGTTATCCTCTTACTTTGAGTCCCACTCGTTTGCACTCAAATTCTATTCTTCTGGCTATTCAGGTACCCGCGATCGTATCGCGTCTTCTACTCATCTACACGCCTTATACGCATTGACTCGAGTCAGTGCCGGACTTCTGTGAACTGTCCACACTCTTAAAACACCTTGTTACGTACGATATCATATCATACTGCGTCTTCGACCAAATCATCGGCGAAAAATGCAGTTCGGCGCTATTGTCACCTCTTTCCTCTGCCTGGCTGTGGCCCAGTTCGCTGCTGCAGAGGGCACTACTACCTCCGTGTCGACCACGACTGTTACCAAGACGTTGGTGCGGTTGAATTCGGTCACCGCTACTCCCACTCGCAGCTCCAGCATGGTCAGCGTCTCGGCGACCTCAACCCCGCTAGTCACTTCGTCCACCCACGCCGCCTCTGCCACCCATACTGGCGGCGCCGTGAACATGGGCGCCGGCGTGCCGGCTGTCCTTGTTGCTGGCTCTTTTGCGCTCATTATGGGCCAGGCCCTATAATCGCAGCTGCCATTGAAGAGCATCGGCAGTCTCCCGCAGTCAATGATGAGAGGCACCATTTACTCAGCGTGGCTGTCTTGATGTCTCTTACTGTCGTTCATCTCCAGCCGAGCCGGGGTACACTTTTTATTCTGGATTCATAATTTCTCTTCTTCATCATTGTTTTTTTATCCTCTTGTTAGCTGGAGAACTCTACAAGAGAGGAAACGGCCTTTACGCATTCACCTTTCAAATACCCCTTTTCTAACGACTTTGTGGACATGAGTTGATGTCGGATTTTACTTCTCACACTATATTTTTTCTATACTTCTTCTGTTCATATCTTGTTTGGTGGACCTGCGGATCCTTGGCCATGGCTCGTTCCACCCTCGGATGGACGCGGTCTGGATGCGAATGTATAAATCCAATGTTTGCCAAAGAAAACCTGGAATACATCACCACACAATCAAGCCTTTTTTCCCCTTACTTCCATTCCTTCCATGGCATCCAAGAGTTGGTTTGAACGTAGTAACGATCAGGTCGATCAAACATTCCAGTGGATCACATTCTCGGCCGTAGACTCCGCGCTCGACCACGCGTCGTCCACTCTGGGCAACCAGTCGTGTGGTCGCATCTTATCTCTCGGCATTCCAATTGATCTGAACTTGAATTTTCTTTTATTCCAGAACTATAGGGATCAATTGATCGATTCCTGTCATCATTGATTCTATTCCGTCAATTCGGCGCGTTTGTTGACATCCGAGTCGCCGCTGGCTCCACCACGCGTCGTCTCCCGAAAACCGGCCAAGCGCATTGTACACCGTTTCTTTGAATGAGCCTGAACGGCAGGACTGACTCCCGTGCTCTACGCCATTGATCGCAATGGACAACGAGGTTCCCCTCCCTCCGCCGCGGCGTCTGCGTCATCGTTCTCCAGCGCGCGCCGGCCCCTCGCCTGCAGGCTCGGTCGCCTCGTCCTTCCGCAAGGCGCGCCGGCTGTCGCGATTCGATGACTGCTCGAGCCAGCCTTCGAGTGACCCTGCGCTTTTCTCGAGTGACGATATTCCCGCCTCGGGGCTTGAGAACTATAATGCACCCATTGCCGGAGGCGCGGGGCGAAAGCGAAGATATCGCGGGACCTGGTGGGGAGAACAGGTCGTGGATCCTAAGAGGAAGAGGGCTGATTTCAAGGAGAAACGCCATGTAGACAGTGGTGTCTGGATGGGCAGTGACGAGTCACTTGCTGAGACTTCTTTGCCCTCAGAGGATGGACCGGCTTGGGGAGAGGATCTCTTGAAGTCTGTCCTTGATTCGCAGACCAAGGGAGGAACTCCTTTTGAACCGTCCGTGTCGAAGATTATTACTCCAGTACAGGCACAGTCCCGTCCGATTCCTGTCATGGTCAGAGACGACGTGTCCGAGGAGCACCGCATTGCCAAGGAAATTATCAATAATTGTCTCGAGAAGGGTGAGGACAGCATTGATCTCGGGTAAGTGAATACTCGCTGTCATACAGTTTCCCGTATGAATTTCTGATTGTGTGGTGTAGGAACCTGAATCTCAAAAGCATCGGGCCTGGTCTGCTGGCACCTCTGCAGCATTTGACAAAGCTTCCATCTGTGACAGAGCCTCCAACATCCGAGAACGCCTATACTTCCCTTCAGCCATTCCTCCGCATATTTCTCCCTAACAACAATCTCACCAGCTTGGGCAACGAGCTCTTCGAGCTGAAAGACCTCAAGGTACTTAGCGTGCGGAGCAATAGGCTAACCGCGCTTCCTGCCAATATCCGCAATTTGACAGCCTTGCAAGTCCTCAATATCGCAGTCAACGAACTCACTTCACTTCCGTGGGAACTTCTGGGACTTCTACAGGGGGAATTGACACATCTCTCCATATACCCAAACCCGTTCCCATCAATCGAAGAGGCTGAAGTTGCCGTCTGGCATCGTGGATCGAGCCAGGCTGGCGAAACACCTTCGGAAGAAGCTCTGCAATTCAACGAATATGACGGCGAGCCTCCCGTCGACGCATGGACTACAATACGCGTTGCCACAGGCCCAGTTAAGCTACTAGACATGGATGGCCGACCCGTGGAATCATCAGCGCCAACCGACTCAGCAAACCGCGCTCCGTCACTCCGCGAACTCTCTCTCCGCACTCTGGTCAAAATGCCAGGCCTTGACCAGATCACCGAGGAAGAGATGCTCGACTTTCCCCCACTAGCAGTCCCATTGATCGCCTTGGCCAAGAAGTGGCAATCGGACGGCGGTTGGTACTGCTCGGTTTGTCATCAGGCGTACGTGAACCCGCGCTCTGAGTGGACGGAGTGGTGGGACTGCACACCTCATGAGAATGGGATGAAGAGACCGCGGGCCTCGGCTGAGAAGCTTCGTCCTTTGCCGTTCCGTCGCTTTGGCTGCAGCTGGGCTTGTGTCCCTGACTCATAGCCTGTATATTATTATTCTTTCTCTGTGCATTGTTACGGTTTTGTATATCTTTGTGTATACATGGTATAGGCGATTATATAGAACTTATCCGCCGAAATGACGGAGGTACATTTATAGACTTAAGTTTTGTTTCCGGTCTGATTCTAACTTTTGAGGAGACTGTAGATAGTACTGACGTAGCATCGAGAGAATTCAAACTCGGAGGGTATCCATTCTCTCTTGAATCTGCTAGTCTGCTCATGCAGGACGATCATTGTCGCTCCAGTATACCTCTCGGGCATTTCATGAGGATCTCTTTCACGGGCTGAGAAGGCCGAGCGACTAGAGGGCGGCTCATTCTGACTTTGTCCGGGTATCCCTGAGAGGCACAGTTCCTCGATATCAGACCTTCTGCGAGATGTGGACGCAATGTTGCCGCGGCAAAGTCCTTCCCGGGGACTAAGAGAACCATTGCTTGACATGACAGGCGGGCCTAAGTCAGGAGCATATGATCCATTCGCGCCTGGTCGTCCAATATCTTCGAGGCTGCTCGTGTCTTTCTTTGGCGTGTTCAACGGCACATCAGGTCCACAAGATATATGCAATTGGCATACTCTACTCGTGGACACTTCACTTGAGGCTAATGGCCACCTCGACCATTTTGATCCACCGAGTTCGGGTCTCAGGTAGCTCATCATCTTCGGACACCTTTGGGACCTCGCGCTTCCTTTTCTTCGCAAGATCTTTGGAAGCAGATTCCTCCGATTTAACAGAATCCTTCTGGCCTGCAGTATCCTGGGCCCGTTCTTGTCTTTGTTGTTTGCGCATCTCTCTCTCCTTCTTATCTTCATCCTCGACCACATCATCGACGACAAGAACGCTCCCAGTAGTCACACGGGCTGTGTATTCGGCCTCCTTCTCTTCGAACCACTTGCCCACGTTGAGGGCCTTCTCGATGGCCTTGCCGGTGGCTTTCACAAAGATCTCCTCTCGCGTGTCTGCAGCCTTGGCGAGCTCTGCAAACTTCTGCTTCTCTGTTTTCTGTGTATCTTCGAGGCTGATACCGGCTGTTGCGCGCTTCTCAGCCTGGCGAAGTAGTTTTTGAACGCGCTTCACCGCGCTCATGAAAGGTGTCTTGCTCGAGACATAGACGATCTTGGGTACGGAGGGGCCCGCGTATGGTGAGGCGACTGGGGCATGGGGAATAGGCCGCTTCTCGACTTTGGCATCTGCAAGTTCCAGTGTGAGTCTTTCTGTCTGCTCTTTATGTTGTCCGAGGCGTGAGGGTGGGAAGAGGTGCGGAACGTACATTGTGGGAGCTTGACGAGGTCTTGGTTCTTCTTCTCGAATTGGAGACTCTTCTCCAATGGCCCCTTGCCCATTGTGAGAGTAGTGGCTCTGTGATGGGATGTAGTCGGGGAGCTGTCGCATGGATGCTGTCTTATCGTTCCCCTTTTTCTGCCGGGCGGTATATGTAAAGCATTGGGTTGAACCCCAGTTGAACCCCTCAGTGAACCCCTCAGCTCACGATCAAGAGCATAAAGGGCCCTGGTATTGACTTCCTTGGTTTTAATAAGCTGTGGGGTCGGTATGTCCCAGATATCTGGAATTGGAGGTATTTTGCACAAGTAGGCGCCCAGGTGGTCGTTTTAGTGGATCTACTTGACAAATATATTTGGGCTTGGAGATATTGCTGGATCTCTCCGGCTGAACTTGAACAAGGTTGAACTTGCGATATGTTTTATATATCTTTTCAATACCAGGAATGTAGGTAAATTCCAAACTTGAAACCGAATGTGATTGATTGTGGTCAAAGGGATCTAAGCCGATAGCCAGGACCCGCCCTTTCCCCTCCAAGTACATACCTAGGTACCTGGCAACCTCGACACTCGACAGCGAATAGAATAATCCAACCGTGTATCCATGTCTACCTAAATATCTGAGAAATCATAGAGGGTCAAAGGTTGGCTATGAAGCTACACAGGGTGAGGGGAGGGAAAAAAGAAGTATAACCGGGAAGATAATATGTTGATGATTGATAGCCCACTACACACAGAGTTCGGGAAATCCGATTTCATACTCGAGAGACTCAAACAATACCGGTACCGCTTAAATTTCTCGAATTCGCAGGTTAGCAGTCAAAGGCTTGAATAAACTATCGATATCAAATTGAAACAGGACGTGGATAGATTCTCACATATTGCCTTGAGTATCTTCCTCAAGGGCACGATTTAGTACTTTGAATTCCGGCTGTTACAGAAAGCAACAATGCCAACATCTGTGATAGCCCGGAATTCTAAGTACTAAATCGTGCCCTTGAAAAAGATGCCTAAGGCAATATCGGAGAACCTATCCACGTCCTGTTTCAATTTGATATCGTTTTCTGTTCTTGGCTGCGGAGTTGCAGAACTCTCCTATGACTCCTGCTGAGTTTACGAGGCCTGTACGGCAGAAGCTAGTTGATACAAATATCGACTCTGTCCTTGGATGTGTTACCTGGGAAGACTGAGAGCTTGTGGAAACCAGTTGGACAAGGTTATCCTGGGTGCTGACCTTGGCGTCTACCCCATTGAAACTTGTCCGTGAAAGTCCATACTTAGTGCGAATACTGAAGAGTTACAAGCATTCCCACCTACGTTTTATTCTGGATCAAGACAAATACCCGCCGAGTCCCTCGCACGAAGCTACGCCAAGCTGACAGTGTTATGAAAACAGGCAACGTACTGTCAATATCCCACGAAGAAGCATACGGGGCCGACGCACAGGCGTTCTCGCCCACTGCAGCATGCCAAGGAGATTGACGGTGATCATGGTCCAGGTTGAGAACGAGATGAGTCTACCGCGTGACAGCCGTGAAGGCCCTACAGCAGCAGAAGCAATTCAACAGGCCAGTTCCCGAAGATCTGCTGCACTTCCTGGCACAGGACTGGAGCAACCTCTGTCGCTCTAAAAGCAAACTTGGACCATTTCGAGGCACAAACCAAGCCCAGTGAGACATCGACGCAACTCTTTGGCAAAGGCCTGCATATGGACGAGCTGTTCGACGTAGCACTATGCACAGTACCTCGATAAGGTTGGTGTGGCAGGCAAAAACGAATACCGGTCCTCCTCTACACCAAGGTCTAGCACAATCATGAAGGGCAAGACGGCGACAACGATTTCCCCGTCATTGGTGGTGGCGGCGGTCATCCAGGCGACTACCCGTCGGGAAGCAGCACTAGTACAGTCCTCGACGTTTGGGCAAAATTTGCCCCTCATTGGACTCCATTGCACCTGACATTTACCTAAGTGACTATTCCAGCTCGTGGCGCAAACATCGCCACCGTAACCAGCCGCTTTTCGTCCCCGAGCAGCACCGTGATGAGTACGGTGCGAGGCGGACCTGGGTTGCATGCGGCTCCTCCCAGGCTATTGGGGTGCCACCATTTGGTATCGATACCCTAGAATCGGCCACAACCCGTTTACCAAGCACTACGGCCTCAACCCCGTCTCCGTCTCCCGGCTCATCCTCAATGCGCAGACGTGACCGGGCTCCTCGGTCGGGTTCTACTTTAACGAGCTGGCCTCCAAGCCGGTGATCCAACACCGGGGCGGGTATGAACTCACCGTCGAGCGCTGCTTTGTCTTTGGCAAGGCTGGGCCCGGTACGGGGACGGTTATCCAAATTGGCGACTCCAAGGTCCTGTTAATCGGCTGGGCCTTCTAGGTCCGTGCTCGCTCCCTGTCATTGACCAGCAGCTTTACGGATTCATGCAATTTCGGGGAGAAAGTGGTTCTGACCCAGGAGACGGGCGAGCTACGGACGCTGTGGACAATGAATGGAGATGAGACCTGGAGTGGGATCTTCGCTATGATGCCGCACGAGGACCCGGACTACGGTGGGTCCCCGATCTGTGTGACCCATCCCTGCTTCATACCATGATTGCGGAACTGGAGGCATACTGTACTGGATTGAGGTGGCAGAGGATGTGTGAGGGCCGATAACCCTAGCTGTACCTGAATCTTGTTCCGTCCCAATTCTTCGGGTGCGGAGGTGTCATCCTCCCCGCCCAGCCAATAGAACCGGTTTGGATTTGAATGTAACAAGGCTGACGCGAAGATCATATGTAGGCATAGGCATTCGCCGAAATCCCAAAGGTGTACCCACTCTGTGCCCGACTCGAAAATACAGGGGGCCCTCCTCAGGACGGCTGTAGGGAGGATGGTTGTTGACTCTTTGACAGTTCCGTGCTCACACCCGAACTTGGACTTTTGCAGTACTTGTGTAGAGAAAGAAATCGAACAGGTCTCGAGACTCCGTTGATTGCCTCGGTCCACACATGATCACACCGGCGCCGAGGCAGGGAAACATACCACTTGACACGGGCTGCGATCTCCCCTGACCATAGCCCACAGTTCACCCAAGATCTTGGGATACCCAAAGATGCCGTAATGCCATGATGATGATCGCTGTTCGAATTATCCCACAGGGTCTGACGTATCCACCCGAGTTAATAGGAGAGAAGTGAAGATCCAGTCCAGACCTGAAATTGACCCACACCTCCGATCTAAGCGCTTTTGGGAAGGTCGAGAAGTCTGCACACCTGATTTTGGGGCTGTGTGAGTTTCACGAAAATATCTTATGCATAAGGAGTACGGAAAATATGCATAGTATGGCATAGATTTTAAATCCATGAAACTCGGATAAGCTTGAGATACTGTACTCTAGGAACAGTTCGAATCCGTGGGGGTTGACGGGGCGAGAACCATGGATGACCCTCCCCGCTTCCGGTTGTTTGTTGACGAGCTTCGAATATGCTGTGTCTGTTTTGATCCATTCTATCAGATCTCTTTCATATAGATCAGATTCATACCGGCGACAAAGGTACCCAAGAGATACTGACAGCTCCAGTGGCGCTCGCTTCTGACTGCGTGGTCCACCCCACAGATCAGAGTGAGGCACCTTTTTGCCTCTATACATCTGCCATTCTGATAATAACCAAGTACCGACTACATACTCCGTACTTACGTATGTACGTCCTTTCAAGCTGAACTCCATGATCTTCCTGTGGGCCGAGCTTTCGTCACAAAATGTCAGCGGGTCCCTGAAAGACGCATTAGCTCATGTCGGGTCGGGCACGTAAGCGTAGGGACGAAAAAAATAGAATAATAAAAGAGGGAATTAGCAAATGGGGAAGGCGTTGCACCCCAAAAAATCCCCAGTCTCCGGTCATGGACACGCTAAAGCGCGCTACGGCGGCGACATCCAGACAGCCGGTGTCCGATAGCATCCAAGCGAACTCCGATGAGCTTAGTACGAATGATTACAGGGAGACCCAAGTGGGTCAACCGGAAGGACGGAAAGCCAACGGTTGTTCAAAATTCTCTTTCCGCTCACTTTTCATGCTCCGAGGCGGATGTGTGCAGTTGTGGAGCCCCAAAAAACGGGCGAAACCTATGGATCCATCGATGGTGCTAAAAGCAAAAAAGAAGGTCCAGACTCGTTGTAGTACTCCAGTTTACCATATTATTGCCCCCCCCTCTCCCTTGTGTGTTTGATCTCTTTTTTCTTTTCCCTCTAATCAATCTATCTCTCTTTTCTATTCATCCCTCGTTAAACTCATGAGACCTGTCTCATCACTTTCAATTCTGTCGAGAGCAAGCCTCTTTTAAACTTTCCTTCTCAAATCATAAGCTTTAGATCTCGCATCTGCAGTGAGATTGACCAACCATAACTCGGTGTTTTCGACCCCCTCGCATCACCTCTCCAATTCCTTAGGGACGTCTCACAATTTATCTACCATCGCCAAGATTCCCAGACATCGCCCTTGAGCCACATTGGTCACTTCTGATCTCTCCTGCCTTCTTATTTTCTTTTGGGATCTCTCGTCCTCGGAAGCTCGATTCCATAATATTTATGCAATCTGCTTTCGTCCGATCTTCCACTTCTCTCTAAAATCCTTCCCCGTGTGCTTTCTCTCACTCTCCTTGCCCCATGTCTCGACCGTCCGACGCTCCTGACGGCTCCAGCCTCATCTGGATTCTCGACCACGTCAATCGCTACCAAAGCTCCTACGAAATTCCTCTGCGCAGCATGTACCAACTCAACCTCAACCCCACCAGGGCCTCGGGCAGTCGCTCGCCCGAGACCGCCTTCTCCCCGCGCAGCTCCCCGCGCAACTCCACCTCCACCGCCAAGTCCTCGCGTTCCTCGCAGGATGCATCCGTCGATGCCGCTGCCGACTTCCGCTCCGCACTGGAAAACCAACTTTCACGCCTGCCCTCGCAGCCCTGCTCTCTTCCCCCTAGCTTTACCACAAACTACATCCGCAAGGCCTTTTGTGCAGAGCTGCATCTGGTAGATTTCCCCCAGGCTCTCACCGCGCTGGATTACCTCAAGTCTCTCGATGACCGCTGGAAGAAGGAGTTCAATGATGCCCTTGTCCGACTCCGGATCAGCCGTGAGGATGCCGCGAATCCGAGTCAATCCGAGCTCGTCCTCAAGTACCCTGGAGTCGCTGCTTGGCTGCAGTCAATGCATGCGAAGATTCGCCAGATCTACGCCCTGTACACACAGGTCTACGTTGGGCTGCGTCGCTGGGTGAGTATCTCGCGCGTCAACATTTCAAGTTCCCCGGACTGACACGTGTCTCAGATCATGATCAACGACATACTGCTGGAGCCCACTTGGAAAACAAACCACATTGCCATGCTGAACACCCTCTACCCGCCTGCCCCTCAGTCGGGTCCTACCCCGACCCCTCAATTGACACCCCAAATCCTGAACAGCAACCGCGACGGATTCTTCCAGTACATCAATGCTGTTGATGCCAAGGGTACTGCGGTCTTGGTGCCCGTCATCCAGCAGGATGCCAAGGAAGGCGAGCCTAACAACTGGCCATTGGTTCACGACGCCTTGTTAAAGTACCTGACTTTGGTCAACGACGTCATTGATGAGTGCGCTCTGATCAACGAGCCTAGCTCCTTGGAGGAAAACAAGACCGCCAACCGTGAACGAGGTCGTAAATTTGACTCGGGTGTCAGCTTCGGCTCTGCCACCGCGGAGACGAGTATTGACGAAGGCATGATGACCGAGAAGGAACTCCCGCAGTTCCCCCTTCCCCAGAACATCAATGCCAAGACGGGCGGCTCGATCCTGGAACGCCTCGCTCGGGAGGTACGTGCCCTGGGCGTCAACTCCAAGGCCCGCAATATGCGGAAGATGAAGTCCACCACCACCCTCAACGCTCGGCCCGACAGCCAGCAGAGCCACGCGGAGAGCTCCTTCTTCGAGATCGACAACGACAAGCGCAAGCGCCTGATCTTCGAAGCCAACTTCCGCAAGAAATCCCAGTCCCAGGTGTTCAGTCAGTAAAGCCCATCTTTGGCCATATGGGGGCGTCTCTCTTTTATCTCGTTGAGCATGACTTGGCGCATTTCTTTCATCGTTTATCATCCCTCGGCGTCTTCGGCGACTGGTCTCAAACAAAAGAGGCCGGTCATGTTTGCATATATGGTTGATCGTTAGGGTTTTTTTCACTTTTCAATTTTTTCACGGAGTATTGGCACATGGACAGCATTGTATCGGAGGCAAAATGTCTGGCGCCCGGGACTACCAAGTCATTTACGAATCATGTATTATGAGCATCAAAAACAGTCGATAGTGTCAATTGAACAGGTTTCATCTTGAATAATATTCCCCAACTGCCTGGTTAGGCGGGGGATCAGCGAGGATATCTGCTGCCTTGATGTCGTAACAGTGTGCGCCGTTAATATGGCGTCTAGATAGTATCACTGGTGATATTGGTAGCTCAAGGTGGGAAAAAGGCTATATTAGAGTGCGTATGCCGTAGCATAGGTGTTAGCTCTGCTAGAGTATTGGTATTTGCGTCCAAAGATATAAGGGGGGTAGGTTCTGGTGTCATGATTTCGGAAAATGAAATTAAGATTTACATACGGGAGGGGACTAGAACCCCCCTGTTAAAGACCTTCGGACAGGGCCAGGGATCCTTATATCAGATCATGCCTGTAACTTTGGCTTATTTCCAGATTGAACTATGGATGGAGAGCTACACTATACAACGCGCCAATCCAGAATAAGACTTAAGAGGCCTTAATCTTTCGCGTCCAATGGGGGTTGCAAGGCTGATATCTGACAGGGACTCTGATGGCATGCTACTTGATCCATCATTTGAGTCGTACAAGAAGTGTGTTGCAGAACTGAGAGAACAAAAGCAAAAGTACGCGATTAGGGCCTGCGCATGATGCCGCTCCGGCCGCCGTAGAAGCTGCGATAAGAGATAACAAGCGTCCAAGTGTCCAAATCCAGCTCGTTTGTTTGGGAGGCACTGATGCTTTACACCCTGCAATCTGAGTAGCTGTTTCAACCAAGGTTCGAATCGTGGCAGCACCGCCTCTCGCGGGCTGTCCCCAATACCTATACCTATACCCGTCTCACCCGGTTGAGGATGAGGGTGTCAACATCCCGCACCTCCTGGTGCTGGTATGCTGCTATTGGAGCTTTGTTACCAAGCCTGCTGGCAAATGCCAGTCCAGCGGTAAATGTCGCTCTTCAGGCTTCGTTCGACTCGTCCCCCTATCTGGTGGAGCTGCTGTGAGTAGAACCTGGACGTGCCGCTGGAGTCGCTGAGCATATTGCTGATGCGTGGTTCTAGAGAGTCTGCCGCAGAAGAGAACTCCACCGCCTACTTCCCATTGCTTGATCGAATCGCCAACGGTGCATTTGACGATGCGATCACCGAAGAAGAGCTTTACCACCGCTTCCTACAGGTCGTCCATGAAGATGGATATCTACGCACCGCTGAGAGTCTTTCGTCCTTTAAGCTGTCGCTCGCAGTCCGATCGTCCGCCCCGCGAATTCAAGCTCATTACCAGTTTTATAATACATCCGTTCAGCAGTCATTGATGGCTGCCCAGGATGCGGCTTGTCCGGTCTGGGTTCACTCCGGAGGAAAGCAGTATTGCTCCTCGGCCATGGAGAGGGCACAACAGGATGTCGAGGGAGAATTGTGAGTGAAATTGGATTTGGCGAGAGTTGTACATGGACACTAACGGAGGTTTTGTCACAAGAGACCCCAGGGAATTGCCATTCGATCGAGTCCTCGGCGATTTGTCCCTTCCTCCGGCCATTCTTTATGCAGATGTCTCCGCGCCCATGTTCAAAGAGTTCCATGAGACATTGAGTGATATGGCGAAGCAGGGACAGATCTCGTATCGTTTGCGCTATCGACCGCCTCAGCATTGGACCTCTCGCCCTCTGTTCGTGTCTGGTTACGGTGTCGAGCTGGCTTTGAAGCGGACGGATTACATTGTCATTGATGACCGGGATGCGGAGCAACGAGAGGAGAGCTTGAAAGAGAGCACGGAGCCTGGATTAGAAAAGCTGAAGGAGGATGCGCCAGATGACCTGAGGCCTCTTTCTGCCTCCGAAGTCTCCAGATTGGGCATGAACTCCGCGGCCTATGTTATGGACAGCGAGGATCCTTTGAGCACGTTGCTCAAACTGTCGCAGAACTTCCCAAAGTACTCGTCCACCGTGGCAGCTCACAACGCCACCAAGGAACTGCGCAATGAAATCCGCGTTAACCGGGCGAGAATGATCCCACCTGGATATAACGTCATGTGGATCAACGGTGTGCAGATTGATGAGCGGCAAGTCGATGCCTTTTCTCTTCTGGACCATCTTCGTCGAGAGAGGAGGCTGATTGAGAAGTTCCGGGACCTAGGCATTTCTGGACAGGAGGCCGTGAAGCTGTTGTCGCATCCGCTGCTCGCAGAAGCCCGCTCAGATGACATTGTGCAGCGATATGATTTCCGCGATCAGTTGGAAGGAGGCGACGTCATTATCTGGCTGAACAATCTAGAGAAGGACTCCAGATACGAGGCCTGGCCTAGTGACCTCAAATCGGTAAGGCCAATTTCCATGAAATGACCATAGAAACATGCTGATACACTCTCAGTATTTTGCGAATGCCTACCCAGGACAATTGCCGCCGGTCCGCCGTGACCTGCACAATGTTGTTGTGCCTGTGGATCTGTCTCGTCCCGAAGATAAGCTTCTAGTTGTCAAGCAGATCCGGACTTTCATCGAGCGGTCTATCCCCGTTAGGTTTGGCTTGGTGCCTACGGCTTCATCTCCTGAATCGGCTGCCCAGTTGAAGGTGGCACACTATCTCCAGGGGACCTATGGTATTTCAAGTCTTATGCAATACCTGCAGGATGTGAGTGCAGTCATAGTCTGTATTGATCATGTTTACAGAAGCTGACTCTGAATATGTGTAGTCTGCCACGAAACTGAAGAAGGGCAGCCCCGAAAACTCGGTATTCAAACTTGCCGTCAAAGAACGGGAAGCTCGTGCTGGAAAGGAGGTTCTCTCTCTCGATGACTTGTTGAAGAACGAACATTACAGCACTGTGGCAGCCCACACACTTGATTATCAGCGTCGCTTGAGCCTCACTGGCGAGGCTCCCAATTTCCTGGTCAATGGTATCCCTATCCCCCGTGAAGGCAATTGGATGCAGCAGATGAGCATGGCGATTGGCAGGGACCTGAAGTTGATCCAGCAGGGTATTGCCGAGGGCGTCTTCGAGGAAGATGCTTGGTTGCCGGGGTTTTTCTTGGGGCCGGCATTTGAAAGACGCAACGCTTTCCTCATACCCGAAGACCCCAAGAGCGTGCAGATTGTGGACCTTGCAAGCATTTTTGGACCCGATGTAAACTTGGACGGGTTCCCCCGAATCGAACCCAAGGAAGGTGTTATGGGCGGGATTCATGTCATCCTTGTGGGCAATTTCGAGTCGAAGGAGGGCTTGAAACTCCTGATTGATGCCCTCAATTTCCGGAAGGAGAATAGCGAGGTGGAACTTCTCCTGGTGCACAATGGTGCCTCAGATTCCGAAGAAGGTACCCTGAATCTAAACAAGATTCAAAAGTTGATCACAGAGGGCGAGGATGTTGATAACATCCTGGCAAGCATTAGCGCCGAAGACTCTGAATCAGATGCAGAGTCGCAAAGCCCCATCACGCTCGCCACACACCGACGAGTTGCTGATAAACTTGGATTCACACCTGGCACTGAAGGAGTTGTTGTCAATGGGAGGGTTGTTGGCCCCATTGACAAGTCGTTTGGCCTGAGCGTCGACGAATTGTCCCAGCTTGTCACCTACGAACGTTCCAAGCGCATCGACCCTGTTGCCAGAGCTGCCTTGAGTCTTGGATTGAACACGAAACTCTCCAAGCCACTTTACCTGGCCAAGCTCGTTTCCATCGTCTCACTCTCTATGATTTCAGATGTCCCCGGGGTTATCTTTGAGTCCACGCCTGATTTCCGATTGGACGTGTCTGAAAAATGGAAGACCAAGCACTCTGTCATTAGTGTTTCCAATTCCGAGGACCCAACGATCAATGTTGCGACTGTCTTGGACCCAGCATCCGAGATTGCCCAGGCATGGCTGCCAATTCTCAAAGTCATTTCCGAACTGGCTGGCGTCCAGCTTAAGATCTTCTTGAACCCCAAGGAGGAGATCCAGGAGCTTCCGGTCAAGCGGTTCTATCGCTATGTGCTGCAGTCGGAGCCATCGTTTGCCTCCGACGGATCTCTGTCTCGGCCTGGAGCGTCATTCTCCGGCGTCCCGGTCGAGGCATTGCTTACACTGGGCATGGACGTTCCTAGTTCGTGGCTCGTCGCACCCAAGGAATCTGTGCATGACCTTGACAACATCAAGTTGAGCTCGCTCAAGTCTGGAACCAACGTCGACGCTATCTACGCCTTGGAGCATATTTTAATCGAAGGTCACTCTCGGGATGTCACCACCGAGACTCCACCGCGAGGCGTGCAACTCATTTTAGGAACCGAAGACAACCCTCACTTCGACGACACCATCATCATGGCCAACTTGGGCTACTTCCAGTTCAAGGCCCAGCCTGGCCTGTGGCAGATCCACCTGAAGCCCGGTCGTAGCGAGAAGCTCTTCAACATCGACAGCGTCGGTGGCCTAGGCTATCGCCCCAAAGCCGGTGACGAAAGCAACGAAGTCAGCCTCCTATCCTTCCAAGGCCGCACGATCTTCCCACGCCTCTCCCGCAAACCCGGCTACGAGACCGAAGACGTCCTGGAGACCGGAAACAAAGCGGGCTCGACAATGGACTACGTATCCAAGGGCCTCAACTTTGCCTCTGGTGTCCTCTCGAGCGTCGGAGTAGGAACCAAGAGCAGCGACGAACAACACGCAGATATCAACATCTTCTCCGTCGCCAGTGGTCACCTCTACGAGCGCATGCTCAATATCATGATGGTCTCTGTAATGCGCCACACCAAACACACCGTCAAGTTCTGGTTCATCGAGCAATTCCTCTCACCTTCCTTCCGCGCCTTCCTGCCCCATCTTGCTCAAGAATACGGCTTCTCCTACGAGATGGTCACCTACAAATGGCCTCACTGGCTCCGCCACCAGCGCGAGAAGCAGCGCGAGATCTGGGGCTACAAGATACTCTTCCTAGACGTGCTATTTCCTCTATCCCTGGACAAAGTCATCTTCGTGGACGCGGACCAGATAGTCCGCACCGACATGTACGATCTCGTCACGCACGACCTGCAGGGTGCGCCCTACGGCTTCACACCCATGGGCGACTCGCGCACTGAGATGGAGGGCTTCCGCTTCTGGAAACAGGGCTACTGGTCCACCTTCCTGCGTGGCCGTCCATACCATATCTCCGCCTTGTACGTCGTGGATCTTAACCGGTTCCGTGCTCTCGCTGCCGGTGACCGACTTCGTGGTCAGTATCAGATGCTCTCGTCAGACCCCAACAGTCTTAGCAATCTTGACCAGGATCTGCCAAATCATATGCAGCACCATATCCCTATCCACAGTCTGCCACAGGAGTGGTTGTGGTGTGAGACGTGGTGCTCGGACGAGGACTTGGCGAGTGCGAAAACTATCGATCTGTGCAATAATCCTCAGACCAAGGAGCCTAAATTGGATAGGGCGAAGAGACAAGTGCCTGAGTGGACGGTGTATGATGATGAGATTGCAGCGCTAGCGGAACGTGTTGCGAGCGAGCAGGTCGGATTCTTGCAGACTGGGGAAGAGGCGGAACGGAAGGTTGATGATAAGACGGATGTGGATGAAAACCGCAAGGATGAGTTATAGACTATGCCTAGGTACTATTTGATTATTTTACAAGAAAGCGTTTATTGATTGAAGCTTGGTATTTGCATTGATTCGCTGCGAATAATTGTACAGTAGATGAAGAAATCATGTGGATATCTAGTACATTCCAGCCTCCCTGAATTGCAATGCGTCGTCGCTGCTCGACTCATCGGTTCCAGAGTAAGTGGACTAAAGACTGACAGGAGCAGGAGGTTCCTTGGTTTCCTCACGGAGCCGCCTGCTTCTTCTGCTTTTTCTCCTTCTCCTCCTTCTTCTTCTTCTCCTTCTTCTCCTTCTTCTCCTTCTTCTCCTTCTTCTCCTTCTTCTCCTTCTTTTTCTCCTTCTCGTCCTTCTCGTGCTTCTTCAAGGACTCCGGAGACTCGACAGTGGCACCGGGTACCATGTCTGACTTGCGTTTTTCCTTCTTTTCCTTCTCGGGAGTGGCCGCTGGAATTGCAGCGACGACATCGGAGACATCGTGTGATTTCCGGTGCTTCTTCACCTTCGCCTTCTCAACTAAACCCGACTCCTTTGCGGGTGTCTTCACGACTTCAGCTTCTTCAGCTTCAATGCGTTCCCGCTCAAGCTCGCGCTGACGCTTCTCCTCTCTCCTTATTCGCTTCCTTTCCCTCCTCTGCTCTTTCTCCGACTGTTCCTTTAACGGCGAGGCCTCGGGTTCTGGCCCAGGTTCAGGTTCAGGTTCAGCCTCGGCTTCGGAGTGCCGCCGCTTCTTGGAGGACTTTGACTTATTCGCTTTCCTGATCTTTTCCTTGATTCGAGCCATTCGGTTCGGATCGCGCTTCTGGTCACTGCCCGCGCTTATTGGAGTCGGGGGCCCCGACGGCGTGTGTATCGCATTGCGAGCGGCTGGTGTACTGGGCTCCTCGGACTGGTAAGTGACTTCGGGTTCCGGCTCAGCCTCTATATCAACATCGACTTCAGGCTCTGGCGCAGGTGAGCCTTTTGGAGATGTGCCGTTCGCTGCCTCTGAAGCTAGCGCCATCATCTTCTGCTGGTCCGCCAATCCGTCCTTGAGAGCTGGTTTTGGCGTGCTGGTCGCCATTGGCTCTTCGCCGGGGCCATCTTCTTCATCCTCCGTCACGAACTCCTGGCTTTTCGGACCACCTGACCTCACCTGCCATCGCGACATCTTCTTCGCAGCCTCTTCTACATCGAAGACAGCATCCGGGTTACCGTTGGCGCGCTGAGCCATCACGTTTCTGCGAATCTTGCGCCATTTGTCGGCGCATTGCTGTCGTGACCGTCGGTTCTGCATGGAATCACTGACGACACCCCATGCAATCACCTTCTCATCCATTGCATAGACGTCTTTACCAGCACCTGCGGGGTTCACAATTGCGTAGGCTTCATAGATTTCTTGCAATGTCTTCATAAAAGCTCGTAGTTCGTCGACATTCCATGCCCCGCGATTCATGATTTCGCGGTGTTCAAGGCGGTTTTTCCACCTTTGTGTCACATCGTCGTCGCTGCGACCAAGGATTTTGCCAATGTATGTATACTTCGCCGGATATTGTTTCATCAAAGAGACAAGCTCCTCATCCTGTTCAGCTGTCCACTCGTGGGCTTTCTGAGTGGTCACTTGGAAATGCCTTCGCATGAAACGATACAGAGAACGGCGGTCCCGGTCAGGAAGGGTTGCATAAATATCGGCCCAGAACTCGTGCTTTGTTGCGATGCTCGTCAGGCACGGAAATTCAGCACCTTCTCGCTCGGAGTGCTGCACCATCTCATTGAAAGTTTCACTTCGAAGGCCATGCGTATTGCAAAAGTCGACCTTGAACTTTTCCAACTTTTCAACTTCGTCCGGTGTGAAAAACCCGACTTTCAGGTTGTTCTTTCCGCCAGGTCGGGATCCTCTCATTTTTTTCGGCTTGCCTTTACTGTTGAGCTCGCCCGTCGTAGGGTAATCGACTGTCTGGGGTTTAGAGGTGGGAGCGACAGGATTCGCTTCCTCAACTCCATTCTGAATAGTTTGGCGGGGCTTCTCTGGTGAGATCTCTGGTTGCGAGCTGGTCTGCTGTTCCGGTCCATCCTCTGTGACAGCCCTGGGCGCCTCAGCGATCTGGTCCTTTGCTGCATGATGCTTCTTCTTCTTTTTGTTCTTGCGCTCGGGATCGGAGTCGTGCTTTCGCTTCGAGGGCCGTGACTGATCTTCGTCCCGAGTAGGTGCGGATTCGATCCCATTGGAGGGTGCTGAGGGGGACGAGCGCTCTTTGTGCTTGGATTTGCGCGACTTTTTCTTCTTCTTCATGCCGTCCATGGTGGATTGCGGATTGGAAGACTCGGCGACTGCAAGAGCTCAGAATTTGGGTCCGTGGAAAAGTTACAATTAAAAATACAAAGACTCACCAGCCGAGTGAGATTCACCAAGCCCATGGGGCCCAGACGAAGAGTCATGTGCCATTGTAGCCGAGAATGCGACGACGGTGTCGGTGATTGCGACTGCCAAAAATTTACGACCGACTGGTGAGACTGTTCGGCAGATCATACACCGCCTATTTCACCGCCTACCATATAAACATCATGACATTTATTACAAGAGGTTGGACTTCAATGGTGATTTTCGCATTGTATCGGCATTCATTATATGCCATGATGTAGAAATAATGTACAAAATGCTCATGGTATACGTAAAAGTAAAGAACACCAAAACCCGTACTCCTTAACCAGACCACTGCATGAAGTGCGCAATCATGCCAATTTCATAGCACGCAAAACCCTTGTCACCAACTTCTTCTGATCCGACGTGTCGAGGTTATTCTCATCTGTCCCCTGCAAGCATTGGCCAATGGCGACTGTCACCTTCACTGCACTCTCTCCTGCATTGGAGCAATCCACCCAGACCTTTCCATTGCGTCCAACAGCGATCTCGAACCCACCCAAGGGCTCGAGCTTCTTTCCAAGCTCAGAGAGGACCACCAGGCCGTCAATAACATCAGACTGGTTAGCTGAAGTGGAACTAGCCCGAAGCAAGCGGGCTGCCATGCCAGTAGAAATATCAAACACCATTCCACCCACAAGGGGGCCCAGACCACCAGGTTCGGCCTTGCCAGTGGCTGGATTGACGCAGGTCAATTCAACCTCAGCACCGGCGCCAATACCTATAGATAATACTCGCGCGTAGACGAGATCGCCTTGCTTCAACATCGGTCTTGTCTTCTTCGTGGCGCCCTCGAAGGACAGTTGGCCCAGCATTGCATGCGCCGTATGCGGGGTCACCATGCAGTGGAAGTAGTCGACGCTGGAGTGATGGACCTGTGCGATAACCAGGTCGTTGGGTGTGGGAATATAGCGGCGGTTGGAGAAAGATTGTAGCGAGACGGTGTTGCGCTTTGCGTCGGTCGCAAGCAAACCGGCTTGTGTGGCTGTTAGGACATGTTTGGAGGTTTTAGACGAAGCTGGGGGCTGTGACAAGAGACGGAGGCCTGGGCCTAGTTTGAGAGGATTGGACTTGGTGGGCGGCAGGTGGTCGTTGGGTACCTCGTCGCCCGGGAGCAGAATGAGGGGGGTCGACATGATGTCAGCTGAGCCTTTGATCTTGGCCCAAAATATGCCGAATCGAATCAATTCAAATATGGACTGAGATGAAGCACAATGGCGGAGCAAAGAATTGAATAGAGGAAGCAAGGCGGTTGGCGCAGAAAACGTCCACCTTATCAGCACGTGACAATGTTGATAACTATGAATGTCACTGCAGAAAAACAAGTCCTGTAGGCTTGAGGAATCAGTTAAAGATATTTATGAAGAATGTGGAATAGAATATGTAATACTGTATAATACTTTATAATACCTTAGAGTACAGCTCCTTGATCTGTGTGAAACTACTTAGCAATAGAGACGGCGCATCAAAAAAAGAACTCGATACACCGCCACACACTATCGATAAGCACCAGCCACTTTTCCGCCGAAAATCTTCAAATTTTTCGATTGGCTTCCCCCTCCATCGAGACATTCCTCCTTCATCGGTCACCCTCTTGACTTTCCCTTCACTCCGAGTGACGTGGATCTCTTTTGTCTTCTTTTGTGACTTATAATCTCTTCAATACACATTCGAAATGGGTGACTCCAACGGTGTTTCCGCTGAGGCGGAACGCTTTGCTATCGGTATCTCGTTTGGCAACTCGTCCAGCTCAATTGCTCGCATTTCGCCTGTACGTCCCGCATCTACATTTCAGACAGGAAGCGGTCGCTAACACGTCAGTATAGGAGGGCAAGGCCGAGGTTATTGCCAACGAGGAGGGAGGTACGTTTTGTTCGCCCCGCGCTGAAGGAACTCGAATTGACCCGTCTAGACCGTCAAATCCCTACCGTTCTATCTTACATCGATGGCGAGGAATACCACGGTACCCAGGCCAAGGCACAGCTTGTCCGGAACTCCGCCAACACCGTCGCCTATTTCCGCGACTACCTGGGCAAGCTGTTCAAGGACATCGACCCTACCCCGTGCCACCAGTCCGCTCACCCCCAGCAGAGCGACTCCACCATTGCTTTCAGCATCCGTGACACTGCCAGCGAGACCCCCAACTCCGTCACTGTCTCAGAGATCGCTACTCGGCATCTGCGCCGTCTGAAGCAGTCCGCCTCCGACTTCCTGGGTAAGGATGTCAACTCCGCCGTCATCACGGTCCCCACCGACTTCACCGATGCTCAGCGCGATGCTCTTGTTGCTGCTGCCAAGGATGCCGGCATTGAGGTTCTCCAGCTCATCGCCGAGCCCGTCGCCGCTGTCTTGGCTTACGATGGCCGCCCCGAGGCCGCCGTCACCGACAAACTGGTTGTTGTTGCCGACCTTGGTGGCACCCGGTCCGACGTTGCTGTCGTTGCTTCCCGCGGCGGTATGTACACTATCCTGGCCACTGCCCACGACTATGAGCTCGGCGGTGCCTCCCTCGACCAGATCATCATCGACCACTTTGCCAAGGAGTTTATGAAGAAGCACAAGACCGACCCCCGTGAGAACGCGCGCGGCCTGGCCAAGCTTAAGCTCGAGGGCGAGGGCACCCGCAAGGCCCTCAGCCTGAGCCCCAACGCTCAGCTGAGCATCGAGTCTCTGGCTGACGGTATCGACTACGGCTCCACTATCAACCGTACTCGCTTCGAGATGCTTTCCGGCAAGGTTTTCGCACAGTTCACCGGTTTGATCGAGCAGGTCGTCAAGAAGGCCGGCCTCGACGTCCTCGACATCGACGAAGTCATCTTCTCCGGTGGTGCGTCGCACACCCCCAAGATCGCCCAGCTGGCCCGGAACATCTTCTCCGAGAAGACCACCATCCTGGCCCCCTCCACCTCCACCTCGGCCATCAACCCGTCCGAGCTGTCTGCCCGTGGTGCAGCCTTCCAAGCCTCCCTGGTGCAGGAGTTCGACCGTGAGGATATTGAGCAGTCCATCCACCCTATGGTTACCGCCACCCCCCACTTGAGCAAGGCTATTGGTGTTGAGTTCCAGTCTACCACCGACACCACCTTCCAGGCCCTGCTGGGCGCCGAGACCGCTCTGCCCGCCCGCCGCATCGCTCAATATGCTGCCCCCAAGGAGGGCGGTGACGTTCTGGTCCGCGTCTGCGAGGGTGCTCGTGAGATCAAGGTCACCAAGCCCGAGGCCAAGGCCAAGGAGGAGAAGCCCGCTGATGATGAGGACTCCGACTTCGACTCCGATGAGGAGGAGGAGGAGGACCTCCGTGAGGTTGTCTGGAAGACCGAGAAACCCATTGCCGAGCTGGCCGTCAAGGGCGTCAAGGCTGGCGGCAAGGTCGAAGTCATGATCCACGTCAACGCCGATCTGGGTCTCCAGATCTCCGTCCGCGAGGTCGGTGGCAGCACCGCTGTCCGTGGTGCTATCAACGGCTCCGCTTAAATCTCCCTCACCCTTTAAAAAATTGATCTCCCTTATGGTGTGATGATGCATGCATGATTGATAGAGGCTGTTCATTTTATCCCATTTCCATTTTGTCTCGTTGGAGTCACCCCTTTTTTTTTCTTTATCTGTTCGATTTATATTTATATAGACTCCCAATTGGAGGTGGCCAATGAAGAATTACTTAAACGATGTGTGGATGGCCCGTAGTCAGCAGAAGTGGCCATCCAGCCCATGCCAACCCGGAGATTTGCCTGCAAACGCCTTAGATGATTTCCGAGGTTTGACTCGACATCTACGATTCATGCCGCTGTTAGGCATGCATTCCATCTTCTAGGATAAGTAGGGATTATATTACAACTATTAAGTTAAAGTATCAGGAAGCACAAATAGTTAACACCACATCAGTAAAACATTGCAGCATGAATTCGTGAACGATTCATGACAGTCGGGAAATGTGGGGGCGAACACTAGGGCCGACGCCGTGTGATACGACGACGGTGGCTAGCATCATGGCGGTACAATTAATGATCGTAAGGCAGTTCGTAACAGCATAGAATGAGCGGAAGAGGGTGTAACCAAAGAACACGTCCGCAAGGCTAAAAGGGACAAGACGAGAAGAGACCGCTACAAAGAGAGGAAACTCTCGGGGATATCAGCGCAGCAGAGGGTAATCGTGTACGTGATGACACCGGACGTTGAAAGACGAGTTGAAGGTCAACGTTTGCGGGGGATTTAGTCCGGTAAGGCGCTCCAAAGACTGAAGATGCCTTAAAGAGCTCGAATACCCCTAGGATAGCTCGTTTAAGCATACTGCGTGGCTTCACGCTCCTTCTTCTGGCTTTTCACACTGTTCGAACGAGCCGAAGAGAAGAAGCCACGGCGGCGCTGCTCACGTCCAGTATATCCATCGTCTTTGCGACCAACGGCACCACCTATCCAGTAGAGCACACAGGACAGGAACAGGCAGGCAACAGCGGTCCACATGAAGGCGAAGGCCTTAACTCCCAGCTTGGCACTTCGGTGGGCCTGGTGGAAGTTGCGGCGACCCTCGACGAAGGCAGCACTAGTATCTAGTTAGCTTATTCGATTCAAGAACCGTGTCTGCAAAGCATACGTACGTCATGAGACAGGTAGTGATGGTCTGGAAGGTCAATGAGATATAAGCAAACAAGGCGGAGATGTAGCTCCCGATGCGGGTGCACATGGACAAAAGGCCAGTGAAAAGAGAGAGTACGGCGAAGAACAGGCCGATGAGGATGAATGGGAACATAAATCGGGTCATCAGGTAGTAATGCCTAGTTCTGTTTTTTTTTTGTAAAAAAAAATTAGAGAGAGCCCTGTCTTTGCGCAAGCCAATTCAAAACATACCCAAGGAACTTGTGAGGGATATTGACGTGTGTGTGGAAGTTGTCTTTTCCTGGGGGATCGAGTGGGAAGGCCGGGTGCGAGGTACCGCAGTGATTCCTGCCATCGGGCTTTACGCTGCACACAGTCCAGAAGGTCCAGCGCGAGACGGGTGGTGCCCCTGGAATGCCGCTCGTGTCGGCCTGGAAAAAGTAGATCTCGTTCAGTGGAGTGCTGTTGCTGGCGCCGCCCAACAGCGTAAGGAAGATCAGTAGGATGGACCCGGCCATGAAGAACAGGCCAAGGAAGCCTAGGAATACTCCTATAGAGGTAATGTAAGAAGCTGTTCTGATCCTGTTTTTTTTTCAGACTTACTGCTAATAGGCATTGTGATGTATCCCTGTGTTGGGTGATGTTGAGAGAAAGGATTTTTCCAGGGCTTTGGAGCTATGAGACGGTCTGATTGATGCCCAATAAGTTCGGAAGAAGTAGAGGTCGGAGAGGAAAGGTAGAGTTTGACTTAGAGCTGGAGAAAAGAAGAAATAGAAGCAAAGAGCAGTGAGCAGTGACCTCAACAGCCGGATGTATCCGGAGTCATGTCCCCCTCACGAAGTATATATAACGGTGTGAGCATCATCGGCGTGTTCATAGATCGCGAGGATCACGACGTCACTGCGCACCTGGGCTAAACCGTATTGGGTTAGCGTCGGTAGTCCATGACGAAGTCGAGGAACAACGTTACTTTCACTCTTTTCACTCTTTTCGCTCTCTTTAGCTTTTTTAGCTTTTCTAGCTTTTTGCTAACCTTTCTTTCCCACTGCGGGGCCTGCAGTGACGTGGATCAAAAAACACTGCTGCCTTTCGTTCTTGCCGAGTCCTTACCGATCTCAGCTTTGCTCTCTCAGCCATGGCAACTTGGGCTTATCCCCCACTGCCTGCTGAACAATTGACCCGTGAGGCCGACTCCGCACTGGTACGTAAAAATGACAAACCCTTACTCATACTTCCTAGTTCTTGTTCCAAAGTAGACCATAGATCACCTCAAGGAATCACAGTGGATCCTCTCATCATCATATGCCAACACCTCAATTTTTAGGCCCGTGAACTTGAGTGGCTTCTCCAGTCGCTACAGGGGTCACTAGGCTCTCTCAAGGAAGGTCTCCAAGAGTGCGCTGCTCTACTGGCACCGCAAGAACCAGGGTCAACCCTGGTTCTGTCCTCATTGCGGTCCGAACATGTCAAGGGCTTCGTGACCCGTGTCGGTACTCGGGTTATCAAGGGAGTACGTATCCGATCTCTGCCTCGCGAATGTTGAGAATAGGGGCCCCGTCTAATTTTACATGTAGGATATTCAACTCCGCCTGAGCTCACTGCCTCCGCCACGAGGTGCTCCCAGCACCCGCCTCACCTTGTCCCAATCGCCCGACGCCCCTGGCATGGTCCTGCCACAGCTCGTGTCGGTACGGAACTTGGTGAATCAGAGCCTGGACATCGTGGATGTCAGCACGTTCACCGGTGACCCCTTGAATGCAGGATTCATCTTCAGTCAGCTGCATCTCCTGCATGAGACTATCAGCGAGGCACGCCAGATGTTGAAGGGGGATGGGGACGTGCGTGGTAACTGGTGGGATAACAGTGCTGCCGACAACGTAAGTTCGACTTCATGTTTCACATGAGCCATAACTGATAAGGATTCAGATATTCGATTCTCCACCTCCGCCCTACCTTTCATTCCACCTCTCAATCGCAGACTCTGCATTGGTCCTTCTTGTCCGTACCCTTGAAAGTAACACTATGGCACAGGCGCCCTCGGCCTTTGCCACGGATATTTCCCTGACCGGATTCTCCCTGCGAGATCGCATCTTTGGAACCCGAAATCGGGCGCATGACGAGGCGGGCGATGTATTCATGTGGAAAGGAGAGGAAGTACACGTTCGCGAGAAGGTGCGGGTAGAAAGCCAGGATCCCAGCTTGATGGCGGCCATGGCCAAGTTGACAGCACTGGAGCACGAAGTCATGCGCTGGGTGGCGGCGCTACGAGTGTTGATGGGCGATGAGGACACCGAGAGCGAAGCATAGACATTCTGCATTTTTCGAAGATACCCTTTTTTTATCAATTTAAGTGGCATTACGGTAGAGTTTCTCATGATTTACAGTCCTCAGTAAAATAGAACTTGTCTCCACTAGTCTAATACCCACCGTCCCATCACCAGCTCAATTTGCAAGCGAGTTGGCCTTAACTAGTTAATCCCTGTTTCTAGTGTATCATTGAAGCGCATCAAGAATTCTACGCAAATCTAGAGAATCATCAAAATGAAAATCAAACATTTTAATGTGGATCGATCAGCAAGAAGCTGGGAAGGTGGGCCAGCCAATGAGCGGCCCGCTGATTGTGATGGCTCTAATTTTAATTTTCTGGAGCTTCGCCTTCGTGTTTTCTCTTTGTCCCTCGAGTTCAGCGCCCAAGTTCATACGATGCTGTCCAGACCTTCAGCATCGAGCGTCAGCTGTCCTCATGCTCGGCAGCTACTTCGCGCCCGGTTTTACTGCCCTACAGGTTCGCGACAGGCTCGCGGAGTTACAGGCGGCTTAACGACGCAACCAAGACGAAACACAACCCAGCGACGCCCCTATTCGGTCGCTTCCCAACCATCTCCTTGCAGAACCTATTCATACACGCCCAAGACATCACAATGGACCCCTGGACAGAGAGCCGTGTCCACCGCAGCGGCCTCCGCCGAGGCGCCGCAGCCCAGTGAAACGGACCACATCAACGCTCTGATCGAGCGCATCAATGCGAATGAAGACGAGATGGCGCAGTTGATGGATGATTTGGATATGATGGGCGACCCCGAAGACATGGAAGGCATACGTGAATTCGTTCAGTTCCTCAGCGAGCGAGACCAGCACACCCCGGAATCGTGGGTGCACCTGGTCCGGCAGCAATTCGGGGAGACAGTCCCAGAGGGAGTTCTGAATGAAACTGAGATGCGGCTTTACACAACACTCTATGGTGAACCTATAATCCAGGAGATATTCGAAGAGTCCATTGAGCAGGAGGACGAGCAGAATACCGAACAATTATACCGAGAAGACGGAGAAGGAAACTGGGAAGAAGTCGAGTACGAACAGGAAGCGGAGGCTGAAGATGATATTCCCGTCGTGTATGATATGGAGCTTGGCAGGGAGGAAAAGGAGACAATCGCCATGCGTCGGACCCGCGAAGTGGCCGAGCAGCTGGGCGGAGAGATTATGCTGGAGCAGTTCGAGAACGAGGCCGTTCCGGAATCTGCGCCGCGAGCCCATCCCTTGACGATGGAAGGCAGGTTCCAACCGGATCCCAGCACGATTTATCTGCCGAAAAACACCGTCACCGGTCCCATTTCAGTCATTCTTTCTGAATTCTCCAACAAGCACATCGCTGATACCGCACGTCGACTTTTCGGTGGACCGGGCTTGCCTCATTCCACTACAACTGCTCCTCCGCGTGCCCAGCTGCCACAGCTGCCGATTCCTCTCACTGCATCCCAACATTTCATGGGTGAAATGGAAGCCAATAGCTTCCTGGCAGCCTTGTACCCCGGAATATACGCTTCGACGCTCAGTGTCTTGGTTGAGATTCGGAAACGATTGGGAACTGACTGGATTCGTGGGCTTATCTCTCAAGAAGGCGGGCCCAGCATCCTTGATGCCAGTGGCGGTGGTGCTGGCATCCTAGCCTGGAGAGATATTATCCGCGCAGAATGGGAGACCATGGTCCCCGATCACCCTGAGGGAGCGCCTATCCCATATGGTCGATCGACGGTTCTGACAGGATCGGAGACATTACGTTTGCGTGCGAGCGCAATGCTAGAAAATACTAGCTTCCTTCCCCGTTTACCAGACTACCTTCATGTGCGCAAGGAGCCAACCTTGGAGGATACCAGGGCGCCTCCTAAGCGCAAGCAATTTGATGTGGTCATTGCACCGCACTCTCTCCTTAATATTGAGGAAGAATATGAGCGCAAAGCCTATGTCGAGAACCTTTGGGCACTCCTCAACCCCAACGGCGGCATTCTCATCCTGCTCGAGAAGGGTCGTCAAAAGGGCTTTGAGGCGATTGCCGGCGCCCGTGAGATGCTTCTCAAGCGCCATATCGCGAGCCCCGGTTCTACAGAGTACGCCACCGCCCTCGAGTCCCCCGAGGACAGCGAGACCGTGGCCAAGGAGCCCGGTATGATCATCGCTCCCTGCACAAACCACTCGACGTGCCCCATGCATAACGCTGCAGGGCAGACAAAGGGCCGCAAGGACTACTGCCATTTCGAGCAGCGGTACATCCGGCCAGATTTCCTGCAGCGCATCATGGGCGCCAAGGATCGCAACCACGAAGATGTCAAGTTCAGTTATCTCGCGGTCCAGCGAGGTGTGGATATGCGGCAGGAGCGGGGTATCCGTCAGGATGCCGAAGCCACCGACGCCGCATTCGCAGGATTTGAGCAGCAAGACGAATCATCTCCGGCATTCCACCCTCTCGCCCTCCCTCGTGCGGTCTACCCGCCTCTCAAGCGTCGTGGTCACGTCACCTTCGATTTCTGCACGCCGGCCGGCAAGATCGAGCGTTGGACCGTCCCGCGCTCCTTCAGTCGCCAGGCCTACCGCGACGCCCGCAAGTCCCGCTGGGGTGACCTGTGGGCTCTCGGAGCCAAGACACGCATCCCACGCAAGCTGAACCTGGGTGACAAGCACGGCGAGGGCAAGAAAGAGCGCCTCGCTCGGCGGGCGGCGGACAAGGCTGCCATGCGCGAAGTTGACGAAGAGGGTGACATCGATGAACATGCTCGAGATGAGGAAGAAGAAGACGAAGACGAAGATGGCGTGTTGGCAGACGATCGTTCAGAGCTGCCGGATATCCCTATGCGGAAGAAGGGCCAGAATATCCCCAGCTGGAAGAAGCATGCGGATAAGAAGAAGCTTCGGCAAGCTATGAGGAAGCGTTCTGTGGAAGATATTTGAGCATTTCCAGAATTGTCGGAATTTGATCTACCTGGGTGATATATGGACTAGCATTGGGTTGGTTGGCGTATATATTGAGATTCGGAAGCCATGTATTTGTACTATTAACCACGGCAAGCATTTGGCATGGGATTGGGAATTGGGAACTTTGTACTAAAAGATTCATCTTCACACCAGACAACAGTTGCAAATATAGACTCTTCACTCTGGAGCTTTGTTCTATATTCTTGTTTGAAGGGTATCTCGTGTTTTCGTACATCTCGAAACTCCATGAGCATAGTTCGCTCTCGATTGTCCCAACCTGGCTTAGGTTTGATAAAACCCTCTAAAGGATGAGTCTCAACGGGGACTACCCTCTTTGTCAAGGGCTGTCGAGAAAGTAGTCTCATATCACAAAAGCATATGCAGTCGGAAGCTTTCGAAATCGTAGATATTCGCATGTCTGGCGCATGAGAGAGACGAGTGCCAGAGAAGCGGAAGCATAGAGTTAATCATCCGTTTGATTATCCTCCGGGGCGTGTCCGCCGGTTCGTCAAGTTGACTGGAATACAGCGATAGAAATCGCTTGGCAAGTCTTACCAAGTCGGAGCAATTTATGGCACATTCAGAATTGTCCCTTCTGGATTAGGTCACTGCGCAGCCATACTTTTCCTCAACTGCCTCTGCCGTTGAGTACTCTGTAACTCCAAGCGATCAACCGCATACTTGAGACGCTCCTTCTTCTGCACCTTTTTTCGCAGTTCAGCAGCTTTTGAAGCGGCACCGCTAGAACCAGTGCTTGACCCCGCCAGACGACCCCGCAGCGCGGCGTTGCTCTGACTCTTCGCTGAAGCCTTGCTTTCCGAGTTTGAAGAGAGTCGGCCTTCTTGCAGGTCACATTTGGCTTTCAAGCCTTGTTCGCGTCGCGAGAGCTTGTCGACGTGGTTCGAGGCGAGGGAGAGTAGGTGTGCGATGCTGGGTGTGATTTCATCTAGAAGGGATTGTTGGGCTTCGCGCAGGGTTGGTTCAGGCAAGAGTTCAAAGTGCTATCACAACCACTATTAGCGCATGTTCCTTGCTTGCCAATATTCGGCGTTCGGAACTACGTACCCGTGTTGTTTGGAGCACTTTGCAAAGGCGGGGGAAGTCATTAACGCCGGCATCGAGGGTGGTGATGGAGTTATCGAGAAGCTGCAGAGAGGACTGCAACGACGAAACTGATGCAGCCAGTGAGGATGCCATTTTGAGTGAGTAGAAGGGATGGAATTGGTAAGTCGTACCACTGTCTGCTCTTGTTTACAGCGCATCGGAACAGATCGGTAAAGCGGTCACCGCCCCCAAAAGCGGCAAGGCGTCTCGGACCGGGCAAACTCCAACCTCATTTCTCCTCTCTCTCCTGCATCATCATCCCCGCGAACTCCGAATCTCTCTATTCGCACCATCTGCCATTATGTCTCTCCTCGGAAAGAAGTTCCCGGGCCTCTTGGGTATGTCATCTTGATTCCGCGATGTGACGACCTTGTGCGCCAATGCTAGAGGATCCCGAAACTAACCCGCTCGTGAACAGGCTACCCCATGACTCCCTTCTTCGCTGCCGGTACGATTACCTAAATCCACCCTATCGTCTTGATATTACGGAATTGAATCGATGTCCGATTTGCTTCCTATCCCCAACCGAGGCGTCGCCCATGTATCCGTGTTCTGACAACTCTCCTTTCCAGGTGCCATCGTTCTGTACGGCGTCAACTCGCTCCAGAACGCTCTGTCCAACAGTGAGTGCACCCGACACCCTAGACCTTATTTCGACCAACATTGGAGCTTCTGTGCAACGGATGGTTTGGAGTGCAAAACTCCGTTACGGGTCGATCCAAATGGACTATTGAGCATTACACTAACACTCCATATCTATAGCTGCCCAGTACAAGAATGACCCTCGCAACCCCAACGCCAAGCCCGCTGATGGTCACTAAATTTATCGACGATGAGGCGCTGTGAGATGCCACCTTGTGTGGCATGAGCAGGATCGGATTGAGCCGCTGTGTATGGGGTGTACGTGAATTGAAAGGCCCCTGCTTGGTCACAATTCGCAATATTTGTTTTACGTTTGCGGGCAGTTTGCCCTCTGTCCAAGCATATAGATCTTTCCCTACAGGGTGACTTGGATCAATTCACAAGCTGTACCACTACTGTCCCTGGCCCTTGGCTGTTATATGTCGTACATTGTAGGACTATCACTGCATTCAATGCTGCTTATTCCAGCTATCCCAGAGATATATGCCGTATTATCCGCAGCATTGGCATGTCTTTGGGACTTATAGACTGCTGGTTGGAGTCGGGTCATGATATGTGCGCCATATTCCAAGAATTTGGTGGTAGTGCCACAATTCATGGCGACCGACGCTACTAGCTACTTTTGAACTATACTGTGGACCAATAAAACTAGAAATAATGCCGACTTCATCGTTAGTGTTGCGTTGAGGCGTCGAAATCTGAGATCCACGCTAAACCCGATTGGGATGCGCATCTTCTTTTAATTAACTCCGCCGTGACACCAGCACATCTCCATTCTCCCCCAGCACCTGGCACAACCACCCTCGGAGACCCGCCAACATGTCGAAAGCAGCGTCAATGTTTCATCCCAAGAGACTGGATCTCTCTGGATTCGTCAATACCCGCCTGATCCGAGACCACAACAAGCGCAACGCCTTTGAGCAGACGGAGCCCGAGCGGTAAGAACCCTACGTCTGGACCAGCAGAGTGCCCCTTCGGACAAGCACTTCGGGCTACAACGATGGACCATCATATCTGACCATTTTCGCATTAGACAAGCACTCCGCTATGTGATCCGCAATACCAGCCTCCCCCAGCGTGTCCGCGCCCAGGCCCAGCTCCAGCTGGCACAGATGCATGTCTACACCCGCCCGACGCAGATCAAGAACCGCTGTGTAGCCTCAGGAACTGCTCGCAGTGTCTTCCGGGATTTCAGACTCAACCGGGTGAGTAAAGGGCTCTACGATGGATGGTGATGGCGGACTAGTGAGAAAAAAAGTTACTGACTGAGTTCTTGCTTTAGTTCCAATTCCGTATGCAGGCACTCGCTGGCGAGCTTCCAGGTGTTAAGAAGGCCAGTTGGTAAGCCTGAGATGTTTGGATACCAGGATTGATATGTATGAGGAATTGGGTCGGCGTTCTCTTCGCTTCATTTACATTGAAGCCTGTACAGTATAGAATATCACGGATTCCAAGCTTTCTTTGTGACCTTGTGCTCTTTTAACTGCTATTGCTTTTTAAGTTGGCTAGTGACTGGTTTTATTTGGAGATATATGTCTGGCATAAAGGTAACTTCCTCTAATCAAAGTGAGACTGCGAACGCTTGGTGTAGTTCTTTGAATCACTCTCACTGACACCAGTCTTGTCTTCTTACTTTAGAATCTCCCAGCCTCGATCGACTCTGTTCTCTACTCGTTTCTACCACATCACTTTCTTCTTTCTTCTACCTTCAACAACTGCTCTACACACCTACAAGTGAACATCTCATCAGAATGTTTGTCTACCGCAACAAGAACCTGCCTCCTGACCCGGAGTATCCCGCCGATCTCAAGAAGCTGGGGTACGTGTCTTAGATGAGCTGTGGACACAGGCATTATCTCACTTTCTAAGCAGGTACTTCATCACGGAGAATGATCTGATCCGCCAGATTGCCGATCCGGAGGCAGATTTCAAGTACAAGATCAACCGCAATGAGCGCTTTAACGTCAAGCATCGCGAGGCCATGAACGGTTTGTACAGATCTACCACTGCAATCAAAGCATCCACTAACCCGCGTTATTGACAACAGAGGCCATTCGTGGCATTGTCATGCCGCGTCTCAAGGACGCCGGTCTGAAAACCTTGCGCCTCCCTCTTCGTGAGGGCAATCCTCCATGCGACAGCTTTCCAAATGAAGCCCATGTGCCAATCATGTTTTCCTTAAACTTGTTCAAGGCACCTCGCATCATTGTGGTATTCGGCGAGCCCATCCAGGACCTAGGTATCTGGTCCTATCGGTCCATCAACCAGGACGGCATCAACATCGGATCAGCCGTGGCTTTCACCAAGGCCGTTCTCGGTGAGGGTAAAGGCAAAGTGACAATTGATGAATCTGGAAACAGAACAGACACTGCGCTCATTCTGGCCAACACGGGCCAGCTGCTTTGGCATTGTGCTACCTCTCGTGCTATCACAGCTCAGACTTGGCTTGCGAACCCTCGTCCTGCTGGAAACTATGGCCAGGCTAATATGTCTCACCGGAGCATGATCCCTGGTAATAAGGATTGGAGGGAGCATATTGTTCACATCTTTGAGCATGTCCTGTGGAAGAACCTTGGGCCCTCGACCCGTGTCGATGTGATTGGCATGTCTGAGGGTGGCCTCGGTGCCATCAGCTACCTGAACGAGCAATGTAAGTGACTTTGATTGTCAAGATACCTACAGTTCAAGAGGTGTCACTTCGATCTAACCATGAATGCACAGGGGAGAAATGGCGCCCTTACATTTCGGCCATCTGTCTCGCCGACCCACTCCAGAGCACCAAAGTTGAACTCGATATGGGCAAATTGGCGGACCCGACATCATTTACTGCGTTCATGTCCTCGCGCTGCCGTGCTTATGTCGTCTCGCATGACGCGGCTGACAAGCCCCAGGTGGGCTACCACCACCATGGCTGCAACTGCTACTCGTCTGGTGAAGCCCAGCACTCCGAAGGCATCTTGCCTAACGCCTGGCCTCGCATGCTTGCCTGGCTCGACGTCCTGTACAAAGACCGCGCTTACGTGGAGAAGATGGTTAAGGGTACTGATATGAACGAGGAGCTGCAGCAGACTATGGAAGAACTCACACTCCAGACCGGGAGCGAGGAGCCTAAGGTGGGCCTCGTCGCGGAAGAGGTGACCACAAATCTGAGTACCCAAGATGATGAGTCAAAGGACGGCGTGGAATTGGAGACCAAGTCCGAGGATGCGAAACAGGAGAAGACCGTGAAGTGGGACGACACGAAAGAAACTCCCCAGGACAAGGTCATCGAGGGAAAGGATGCCAGCCCGACGACCAAGCTGGATGCTTCAAGCCACTTCGGAAACGCCGACGAGATGGGGAACTCTTACATTAAGAGGGAGGCATCGGTGTCGGAGACGGATATTTGATTTGTCTCTGGATGGACGAAGTATTTCGGGCAGTTCTTTCCATGGGTGCTTTTTACGAAATCACCCTTGGTGACCTAGGGCAACGAACGACGAGGAAATGTATTCAAGGCATGAAATGACGATATCGGTGAATTTCAATATCAAAGGTCTTAGCACCTGCAGTAATTCGATAGGAGTTTTTTTATTCTCTCAAGGTTTATGTACCAAGACTAGTAACGGAAGCCATTTTTTTCCCACAATGTTTTCAACGCTCTTTGCATTTGAACTATCTGAATCAACGGATGGAGCTGATCAGTGGGCTATGTTTGAGTCCATCATCAACAAGTAGGTCACCCATAACGGCAAAGGCACGCGATATCTGCTACGCCGTCGTGGCATGGGTCATGTCTGGGACGAATTGCACGTAGAAGCGTAAGTCCCCGCCCGCGCCTACGCCCCAAGCATCACGATCGTATCAACCATGCCTAAACACGCTGTTTCTGACATGGATCGAAATGTTAAGTCCCGGTTCTCACATGGTCAGGGGCTACGGGGCTATGAAGCTGCAATATCTCGGAACCACACCGGTTAATCGTTCGCGAGCGAGATGAAGGCCACAAAACCCTTTTAGGTTGGATTTTTATGTACTCACTTAAAAAGCCAATACTTTGTGCCTTTTTAATCTTTGTTTGAATGCTGTTTTGCTCTATTGGTCATATGAGGCAGCACTGCGACATGCCCTGGCATTGCTTTGGTCTGAAATATCCCTATTCTTGTGTATTATCCAATATGGCCCTGGAATTCCGCTCCAATAGCCCAAGGCTTCCCAAAATAGGCATTTTGAACGAATAGTCACGTATAAAGTGTTTTCAATGCTCCTTCTACCTGTCCTTCCTTCTTCCTTCGTGATGCATTCCATCTTTATAGCCTCAAGCCGTCTACTGAATGTACCCAAATTTAGTTAAGCTAAGGTATCATTGTATGTCTATTGATATATCATAGAAATTGCGGAATTAAAGCCTATGGTTATTTGCTAGAAAGGACTAGTCAGTATACTTATGAGTCTATGACTTTGCCATTGTTAGAGTAAGGAGCCCCTCTCTAAAATGTACTGTACTTAAAAGAGAATCTGCGGCTATATGAAAAGGTGACACGGAACCTTTCTAGTTTAGCGGAGCTCGATTTAGTTTGGTAGCGTAGGCTACCATGGCTTTGGAATCTATATCAGGCGGCGGCTAGCTGACCGCAGAACTAGGATACATATATGTTCTTCTGCCATTTGGAACCCCAATCTTCCAAAAAATTTCTATTTCCTTCCCAATACCAAAGCTTACTATACAAGAACCGTTTAGCCATCCCTGAAAATGTCTGAATCATCTTTTGAAGGCCAAGAATTGAAGGCAGTCCGCACTCCACAATGCGACTTATGCCAGCCAAGCCAAGATATACTCACCTCTGTCATTGAGAACGAGCATGCTTGCCGGATATTACACCAACGGCTAGAGGATCTGTTTACGGAGCTCGGAGACTTAGCAGATAAGAATCCTACGGCTACCGAAACTGATTACCTTGTGAAGTCGGAGGAGCATCTAGAGATGGGTCGGATATGTATAAAGTTGGCGGAGGCGGTTACAGAGTTGGCGAACATTTATAAGGAACGCACCGTGCAAAACACCGAACTCTATGTCGCTATGTCAAGATTCACCGAGGGTGAATTCAACCGGACCCATGCTTCTTCAAGACGGAATCCAAACCGGCAGATGCGACACGAGCTAGCTCAAGCCTGTAAGGACAGTGGCGGCTGCTATGCTGATAAACTTGGCCAAAACCTTCGATCCCATGATACGGCCAATGTTTCGAAGACTGATGATGCTCCCGCAAAGCCACACACGAGCTTTTGGAAGAGGATCTTGAAGTATTTTGCTCGGTCTTAATGGTAAAGTGGAATGGGGATCTCTGGAGTGATATACATCGTGATGAAACTGGGACACAGATCGCTTTTCTATCTCTTCTTTTCTTCTCTTTATCGGTGGCACTGGTACGTTTCGGTTCCCAAAGCTAGACAAACTGTTTCGAGTCACGGATTGCAATGCCTTTTGTTTGACGAACAAAAAAAAAAGGAATGAGTCTTTCGTAGGTCCCGATTAGGAGTATCATCTACTTGAACCCAATGCAGAGTAAACTTCGCAGTTTGTCTCATCCTCGATCCTCTGCACCCGACAATGCAAACAAACAGTTTCTTAAAGAAAAAGAACAAAACATACAACAGCAGGGATTCGCTGGTGGTCACCCACCCAACTACTAACCTGCCGGCGTGTGGCTTAAGTACGGCTGAGCGGACGGGAAGCCCTGTTCTCCACACCCTATGGTCGTATGTGTTAGGAATAGACAAGAAGAAGTTTATATAGAGCCATAAATAAGTGAGCGCCTTAGCGACGAGCGACCGGGGGGGGAGAAGGGTGAGTGCGCAATAGATAAATAGGATGAGAGCGGGTGAGAAATCACCCTCCGTCGCGCGACGACCGCATTAACCCTACCAGCTGAGCATTAGTAGAACATCATTGGGCCACGATCCCCCATCTGAAACAGCCATCTGCACACAGCCCCCTCGGTGGACTGATTTCGAATGTACATTGTAGCATATTTTATAGTAGCTCTATAATTATAGGGCTATACTTATAAGGCTCTTTAGTAAGATATCAATCTCTCTAGACTTTAAAACTATGGTTTATCAAATTTGGTAGAGAGAACTTGGTATTGGGAGATACCATCCGAAAATTGGGGGGAGGGACGGGTTGGTGGTGTAAAGGATATCATAGTCATAAACTTGGAACTTAGGTATATCCTAGGTCGTTTAATGTTTCCATGGCCAACTCTAAGGTTCATCAGGTTCCGAGACAATCATCCCATTCTCTATTCTCACTGCTCCTTCCAAGGCTTCAAGGTTCCCAAGTTTACTTGCCCCTGCTGATGGGGCTTATAATTTTGACGACACCCATGGATTCTCCAAACCGAGAGTTCTTGCCCTCGCAGGCCGTACCTTCCTGTCGTTGGACTCCAGGACTGCAAGTAGTAGAATTGCGAATGTAGAAAGTAAACATGCTACACCATCTACGCCACCAACAAGCAAGTCCTTTCTAGAACACACTTGGGTCTATATAGACACACCGTGGAACCATGTCATCTCGCGTCTTACGGAAGCGGGAGGTCCCCCCGCCATCAAGTTCGTCACCCCCGACCACAAAGCGCCAACGGAGAGCTTTGACGCACCAGCCAAGCGCACGAGCTAACATCCCTTCCCCTCACACCCCCACACGCGACAAACAAGAGTTCTCCAGCGCTATGGAAGAAGCCCCTGTTATAGAGACAGGAGGGGAAGACTCGGACATGGAAGATGGAGACCGGGTTTTAACCCGCGGGTGGCCGAGGAACCACCGCCACCTGGAACGCAACGGGTTTGCCCCCATGTGGGTATACGGTGAAGGGTACCCCCACGAAGAGATACCTGAAGAAATCCTGTTGTGGTTGGATGAAGAAGGCAATTCAAGTAAGTCTGTCAGTCCAGAGGATTTTGGAGAGCGCGAAGCTAACATAAGCACTTAGGCCTTCAGATGGTCGGTCCTTTACGGAGCCTTGCTTGGCTCACCGGTCTGGATGGTCTGATCGACGCCATAGACAGCCCGGCTTATACAATCACAGACCGTATTGAAATTGTGCCCCGAGGGGCTAGTCTCCTATGGCCATTTGAATGGCACGTTGAACAAGGGACGATCACCGAGGACATCGCCGATCGGATCCTCGCACTACAGCTCAGTCCACATGCTTCCTCCCCAACCCAACTCACACCATACGCTAAGACCAACGCTACAATCCCCGCCGGGATATCAGAAACACCGTCTGCGTTGCAATTAAGCAGCTTCACTGCTTTCAGCCGGTTGGGTGGCAGTTCACGTGAAGTATTAGGCATGGAGGCCAGATGGGCAAAAGGGCGTGATCCTGCTCGCTTGACGGCGGTCAAAATCCGCAAGCAAGCTGGGGACCAGCTAGCATCACAACAACTGTGGTTTCGCGGGTTGAGTTTGTCTACTTTGGAGTTGACCCTGGCCTTTTTTGTGCCCGTGATCACTGCTTCTAACCGAGAAAATGAGTTTGGCCCTGGGATGTACACTACGGATAGCCTCGAGTATTGTTTGGAGTATTTGCGTGGCGGCGGGGCAATCATGGTGTTCAAGAGCCCGGATCTGCGAGAGCAAACAGTCTGGCAGCCCAACCTCGCGGATTGGATATCACTTGTGTCAAAGTGGACTAAAATACCGCTTGCCGCTGCTAGTCAAGAGACGCTGCCATATATGAGTTCAGACTTCATCATGGGTCCCATCAGGGCTCCACAGGCTGGACAGGCTAGACGGGGATCGGCGAACAGGAACCTGGCCCCGAGGCAATCAGATGATAACCAACTCGTTGCCACAAGCTACCGGGGCCTCCAAGCCCTCGCAAACTCGCTGTTCATGATCATATTTGTTGCTACTTGAACGTCAGGAATTGCTCACTAAACAGACTTTATGTCTTTGCTGAAGCCGAGGTTTGATTCTTGGTTTTGCTTTTCGGGACTGTCTTTCTTTTGTGAGGGGCAAAGTATTCAAGTTCTAGTCCCTGCTTTGTTCCAATACAGTGTAAACCACTATTTTTATCTCATGTTATCCATGATCAAGGTTAGGACTTGGGGTATTGGGATGTGCTTAGCTAGGAATTACATACAGATTACCGTCTGGAAAGGATACTCCATTCATTCAATCTTCCCTCGTCCCACAAAGCGTAAGCCCATTCCCAGTCCTTCTCAAGCTTGCGATCGTAATCCATGGAATCCTCAAGATAGTCCTCTTTGTTATGTGGCAGTATCCATGCTTTCCTCCAGCCCACAGTAGGCTGTTCTAGAGGGGGCAAAGTAGACCAGAGCTCTTCGAAATTTTGGGACTCGTACCGATCTGCCGGATCGATAAATGGGAACCAATCGGTCCGGGAGATTCCAATCCTGAGTCCAATGAATGGACCCGGCCAGAAATCTCTGGTATTCACACAAACAATATTACGTCGAGAAAGCCGGTCCACGTGTAGATTATGATAAAGGAACTCTGGTCCGAGTCCTGCTAGTCCCTTGAAATGCCTGTCGAAGTGAACAAGGTCACGCTCGGTTTCGACATCACAACCAGAAGGTGGTCGTTGTTCCACGGGAAGAATATCCCAAAAGAACTCGCATGGTGTATTTTTGCTGAGTTGTCGTAAGTCATCCGAAACCTCATTGGAGATACTCTCAATCTTGGCAAGGAGATAACCGAGCACACTGCCCATTTCTTCGTGTTCCCAGAGAGGCATCGTACCGTAGAACAGTTTATATGCCTGCTCCCTAATCAGCCAAGTCTCGCAGTCTTTTGAGATGTCCCTTGGTTCATTTGTGTCTCCCATTTGCCAGACTCTATTGTGCCCACATGAGTCACAGCTTTCGTACATGGAACATTGGACTGGGTCCCCGAAGATGTTTTTCAAAGTTTGGAGTCGACACATCGCCCTTGAAAAGCGGCGCTTTTCAGACAACGATAAATGCAAAGGCAAAATATTATTCTCCCATTGGACGGGCTGAATCCATGGGGGCCTTGGTGCGTTGATCGAATAGTCCTCGAGAAAGAAGCGCAACATCTTGTGGAGGCGGAACAGCTTGATAAGTTCCTCAAGACTGCTAGGCTCGTGTAGTCGATTCGACGAAGTTTGATTTTTTTGTTCGCGAATTTCATCTCTGCGGCGCCAGCTATCCAGCAAGGCAATTGCGTTTTCCCTCTGGAAGGTAAAATTCACGCCTTTGGACCGAATAGCAGTGAGTGCCTCTGCCAGGTCGAGAAACCCGCTATATTGCTGTTTGACAAGATATTCGAGTAGCTCCTGTCTCACTGCAAGATATGCCTGATAATAACCGGGCGATGCAAGAACGAGAGATTCGAGAGTGTCACCGTCCGGAACTCGGAATAGAATTAGAATTTTGAGCTCGGTGGGAAGACCTTCAAGCGTTGGTTCAGCCTGGATGATATATTAGCAGGGAATGAGTCAATTTTGCGCTTCTGGCTCACCATGTTTCATCAAGTTGCGAGCGACTGCTGTGTTGCGGGGTTAGCGAAGTTGAGGTGTTAATCTTTCGGGGGCCTTGAAGCGCCTGAGCCTGGCTACCCCTGCGCAAGGCAGCCTTACGCGCTGACAGTTCCTTGGTTCTTTTGCATCCTCCTTCTTTGTGATCGCCACATACATACAATCTGACATGGAAAGAGATTCAGGTTTTCATGATGACTTACTGCAGAGCTACTCGGAAACTGAGCTAGTTCGTCGCGTCATTGGCTCCTCGTCGCTTGCCCCCGGAATATCCTTACTTTCGTCGAACTTCCTCGCAAAGCACTATAAGCCGGACGAGGTGGAGGATATGATAGATGCCACCGATCGCTTGCCGACTGGGCATTCACGCTCCAACACAAAGAGGATAATCAGGAACGGCCCGGATGCGTACTGTGTTATAGACCGTATTCCAGGAAGAAGGCTAGAGGGTTTATGGACACATATAAGCTAGTTCGATACGATAAAGCTGGGTCTTTAACTTCCTCGATTTGTTCAACATCTTGGATCAATCACCGTGGCTAGATCATTAGCAATAGGTGAGTATCGGTTGTTATAGTTATTCTGGCTCGAAGATCGCTATAGCCTACCCGTAAGATACAGACCTAGGGACATAGAATACTTCTTCCGGTTTTGGATCAACTTTATATCTATATGAAAAGCGATATAAATAGCAGATCAACGTAAGATTCTAACTCCTAGGCAAATACTCTCAATAGAGCCCTTCCTCTTTACGCATCATGACCTAGCGCCAATTCTCCTGGATAGCAGCCGGGTATTATAGGCGCGAGACTCAAGTTCTAGAGCATATAAGGTCAAAATTCATCCGTTTCGCTGTCGGGCGACGGTTTCACTTGTTGAAGAACGGAGGGCCATGTAGATACCCTGCATCATGACATGTGAGTTCTATAGCCTTGGATTATTTCTAAGCATGATGAGGATCGGTGGCAGTAGAAACCATTTCATTCAAATCCAAAAAGTCATCCGGATATTTTAGTTCAATCACCTCTTCTCCTCGTTCTCTTTACGCCGTTGCACAACATCCCAGTTGTAAACGCGCGCCGTGGCCACCTCGAGTGTCTAATGAAAGTCAGTAAAAGAACGTCCATCTAAACACATGCACATGCACATGCACATACCGTAATTTGTTCACGCAAAAACTCCAGATCCTCTTCACAATGACTCAGACTCAACTCCGCCGCCGACAACTTCTCCGCCAGCATACTCTCCGCCTCATCTAGCGGGTATGCCAACATGACATTGGCACCAAGCCAGAGGTAGACCTCCTCCGTATCAGCAGGGGAGATAGAAGCGCGAGCGTAGAGGGTATCGTTGAGTTCGAAGTTCGTCTCGAGATCGGATTCCGGGTTCGTCTGCAGAATCCAAGTTAGTTCGTTGACACCCAATCTGTATATCCGACGAGCACCTACTTCCTTGCGCAGCTTCAAGAATCGCACCATCTCCAATGTCTTCTCGATATCCGGGATCTTCTCCCGTAGGCCTTGGCCGCGGCGCTGCGTATTCACCTCCATGAACTGGTACTTGGAGATCATCTCCTGGAACGAGCGCAGGGTCGGCTCGACCTCGGCACGCGACGAGACGTAGTCGCTGACATTGTCGATGAATGGGGCTACGGGGATTCCCCGCGCGTTGGTTTGTGTTGTGACCGGGCTGTGAAATGGAGGGGTCAGTGAAAGCACGGAGTTGTCCTCGACCGGGGAGACGGGGATGGTTTTGAAATGCGTAGCAGGACGGAAATATCAGATTCAGAGAGAGAATTGGATTACTCACGCCTTGGTCTTGGAGTCTGCCATGGCTGGGATGCTGTGGTGAAGAAGCAAAGCGGGGAGCTCGAGCCCGGAGATTTACATTTGTTCCCGCTCCGCAGTCAACTACGCTCCACGTCACCAACACCCCATCACCAGGATGGTCCTCCTCGTCACAACGAATCGTATCCTTACTGCCTTTGAAGCAGTACCAGCATCACGCCGCCGGGAACTCGATCTCCCCGCGACGCTAGAACTCCATGGGCCGATTGCGCACGACCAGATCCTCCGCCTGTCGAAGCATCTCCGGCACGATGCCGAATACAACGCGATACAAGATACCAGTCGCTGTCCTACAGTATTAAGTAGTCTATTATGCGGCACGAAAGTCTACGTCCCGCCTCCGCCAAAGAAGCCAGAACCTGTACGTGTGAACTATATCGCTTGCTACAAAACAGCGCACTGACCAAAACCCCAGAGCGCCGAATATCTTGCTTCCAAAGCCCGTCTTCTCGCCGCCGAAGAAAAAGCCGCCTATCAGCGCCTCTTGAATCCAAGCTATACCCCGAACCCGAATGATGCGGACAGACACACTGCGACCAGCGATACTACTATCCTTGAAGACACTCTCACGCCTTCACTCGTTTTCAACATATTTATCTCGGTGCTGGTCACCGGGTTTAGCACGTATTGGGCACTGACGAGATTTACGATGCCGAATATTCTGGCGGGGATCTTCTCCTCGTGGACGGGGCCGCAAACCGATGTCTCTTCCGAACAGCAGGCGACTGGTGGCGCGTCGGCGGCTGTCAAAGTTCTGCTGTCGCTATTTTCCGCGTTGACGGTCGCTATAGCGGAGTCGTTCTTGTATGCCGCGTATCTGGGAAAGATAGAGAGAGCACGGGTGCAGGAAAGGAAGGTGAAGGAGCGAAAGACGGTTGTCGGGGTGGTTCAGGATGGTGGGCAAGTTGCGAGTGCAGAAGAGCAGGAGCAGATCGAGATATGGGGTAAGGGAATGAATGGAGGTGTAAGGCGAAGGCTCAGAGAAAAGTGGGAGAAGGAAAAAGAGCAGTCATAATATACCCAAGTGTAAGACGAGTGTAAAGTTTGAAGACCGAGAATGCTTCTATTCGTATTATATGCTAAAGCTACATTGTGCTATCATTATCTAGAACGGGTATGTATGCTGTTCAGTCGTTAGTGCTCGTCACCGGTTCCCGAGTAACGAGATGCAGGAATTGAAGAAAAAGGATGTGGCGCGCTGCCCGAGAATAGGTCAGCTTCTCCCTGGAGACGGAGAAAATGCGAAAGGAAGAAAAGAATTGCTTCAAACACGCTTCTCGAGGAGCAGCTTGCCAGTGGGAGTTTTGGAGTCGAAGCCCGCGTCACGGCTGAAGACGCGCTCGCCACGCAGCCAAGTCTCGCGAACCATTCCGCGCAGGGTCTTGCCCTGATATGGCGAGCACTTGTTGCGGAAGAGCATGGTGCTGGGCTCGACGACCCACTCGGCGGAGTCGTCGAAGACACAGATGTCGGCGTCGAAGCCCACGTGTAGATCACCCTTGTGGCCCTCCAGGCCGACCTGGGCGGCGGTGTTGGTGCAGCATAGGCGCACCACGTCTTGAAGAGAGTTCCTAGTGTTCTCGTCGTTGGGCGAGGGGGTCAAGCCCTTGCGGCGGCTGAGCTCAGTCCAGAGGATCGGAAGACCCAGGCCCACGGAAGAGATCCCACCCCAGGCGGAGAAGAAGTCGCCCTGCTCCTCCTTGCCCGTCTCGGCAGTGCAATGACCGGGAATGTGGGAAGGAAGCTGCTTCAGGTTGGGTGTGCAGGGGGAGTGGTCCGAAACGACGGTCTTGATGACACCGTCACCGGTGTGCTTTTCCAGCTCCTCCCAGAGGCCGTCCTGGTTGAGCTGGGAACGGATGGGTGGGCAGCACTTGTGGCGAGTGTCGCCATCACGGACTTGCTCAGCGGCCAGCGACAGGTAGTGGAAGCAGGTCTCGGCGGTGATCTTGACGCCGTTGGCGCGGGCCTCCCGCAAAATAGGAATAGCCTCCATGGCAGACAAGTGGACGATGTGCAGTTGGAGGTTAGGGGCGAGGTGGGCCATGGACAGAATACGCTCGATGGCGCAGGTCTCAAATGCAGAGGGTCTGGAGGCCAAGAACGTCGAGTAGGCCCCCAGGGGACCAGCAGGGGCAGCCGGGGGTTCGGATGTCAGGATCTCATCGCCAACAGACTTGGTGATAGGAGGCACCATTTCGGCGTGGAACATGAGCGTGGTGGGCTCATCTGCCAACGCAGCCATAGCCTTCTGAATATCTTCCTGACTCACAGCAGGGAACTCGTCCACCTAGGTAATGGGTTAGTATGGCGAGAGCAGAAATATACATGATGTGATCACTAACGCCACTATCGATGAGGAAACCCTTAAAGCCACGAACACCGGCGTTGACGAGGCCCTTCAGGTCGGCATCGTTGCCGGGGATGATGCCGCCGTAGAAGCCGACATCGACCCAGCACTTGCCGGTGGCAGCCGCGATCTTCTCATTCAGGTTGGCCACGGTGGTGGTGGGCGGGATAGCGTTAAGAGGCATGTCAATGACGGTAGTGACACCGCCAAAGGCCGCGGCCTGGGTGCCGGTATAGAAGCCCTCCCATTCAGTACGGCCGGGCTCATTCAAGTGAACGTGAGCATCGACCAGGCCGGGCAGTAGCACATAGGGCGAGTAGTCGGTATAAGGTGTGCCGGTGGGGAATTCCGCGGCGGGGATAACGGAATCGAAGACCGCGGTAATCTTGCCCGTAATGCGCGAGATCACAACTGTGGCCGAAGTCAAACGGCCGGAGATGACGGCTCGCGACGAAGCCACGACGGCAATCGAGGGCATGTTAGCTGTCGCCATAGTAGCTAGTTCAGGGTACTCTTCTTGCTGGCCTATAGCAATATCCACTAACTCGTCAACAGCGATAGAGCAAAGTGGAGAAGAGGCAAGGCCGTAGTTAAAAGAGTTAGAGTACTCCGTACAGAGCAGAGGTGTATATGAAAGGTAGATAAGACGATCGACGACCAATAGAATGAGACGAGATAAAGGCAAAAGCACTTATCTATTAAAATGAGGCACAGAAAGCAGAGATAAGCAGTCTGGGGGAAAGGATATAAATAACTGACCACGCCCTGAAAATTTTATTTCAATTCCTTAGTATGGAGTAGACCCACTCCGTGCTCCGTATTCTCGACGGCATCACAGCTGGGAGTTCCACCGGTACCGGAGTTGAAGCGATTACTCGATAGTTGGCAAACGAGTGGCCAAGCGGCCCGGAGCCAGTGAACATGCACAAGCACAAGCACAATACAGCATCATCACGAATGCCTTCACCTTTGATGACCGTGTATAGGGTGGACGTACATTGCCGTGAGCGATGCGGATATGAACAGTGGTTGGACAAACACTCGGTTATCAAGGGAAAGTCTGGTCATCGGGCACCTCCGACGTGCATCGTGGCTCCGCAGAAGCCTCGTCCTGGTCCTTTTCGGATCTATTATCAGCACTTACTCGATCAAAACTACCCCGTGTCCCGTCTTCTGCCGATTCATTCTTTTATTCTCTTACTTGATCAAAACCCAAACTGCTGTGGCTGGGCTGGTTCTGGCCCTCCGGCCCTCTCTCTGGCCATGGTTGCGGTCGGCGGTCTCCGAAGAGGGGGCTTGTTTGGATTACTCGACATTTGAACAGTCCACCTGTCCGTGTGAAGTCATGTCCGTGAAAATGATGCAAAGATGAAGATGTGAAGATGTGAAAGTAGGAAAGTTGAGGTTCGTTCGATGCGGGGATCAAGGTCCAGTCGTCCAACTCGTCCGTGATTCGACATTCCAGGGATTTTGCCTTGATTGCGCCATCATGCACCAACTACCAAGCGCATTGATCAGCCTTGCATCCAAGTGCTCGAAAGGCTTATGATAACTTCTTGGATCGTCCATTCTACAGATCTCTGTAAGTAAACCTTTCTATGCTATGCTAAGCCTTACTAGATGGAGCTTGTATTGGTTAGTTACGCTCTTGACAGAGGAGCTAGATGCATACAATCTGCTTATTCTGCTACCTTATTTCCCTCGGTAGTAATTCTCTAATTATCTTTCGACTATCTAACTATCGATGACTTATATTGTCTATCAAACATTTACAGTTATAAATCTATGCAATGAGTAAGAAAGTACATACGACCATAGGGTGTGGAGAACAGGGCTTCCCGTCCGCTCAGCCGTACTTAAGCCACACGCCGGCAGGTTAGTAGTTGGGTGGGTGACCACCAGCGAATCCCTGCTGTTGTATGTTTTTGCTGCTCTTTTTTTAGTTGAAATACAATGGCTCGCAAAGGTCTCATGCGATAATATCCTAACAACGGTATATCACTTCAAAAACATTATGAGAGCTAATCGAAGATCAAAAACAGTGTAAAGACTATCTATCATAGTGGGAATCATAGTAGCATCCAATGTGACAAAAGTCTAACAGTTTAATAGGAGCTGAGAGCGTGGTATATTCATCAAATGAACCCAATAAGCCAAATCAATATGAGAACCACAGATGCCTCAATTGAACACAAAAACATGTCGAGTCGTAAATCATGGAGGCTCTTTGCCGTCAATCATGAAGCATGGGAATCGGAGTCAAAGATAGAAAATGTGCCGGTAACACTCGGGAAGAATTGGATATGATGATTGGGTCATCTGATAATGCTCTAGGCTAGGTTGTCGCTCTCGGAGGCAGCTCGATCACGCATGCGTTTCGTGATATCGATGTCAGTGTCCTCACCCACAAAAGTCCACTCTTCGATGTCGTCGATGTCGTCATCGGCGTGGTCTGGAGACGCTTGAGCAGTGGGCGTTGGTGAGAACGGGGTGGACGAGGCGATGGAGCGCTGCCGTGCGAGAGTCTTGGCGTATTCAAGGTCACGATATAGAGATTGGATTGCGGTGGCCACGCCGTCCTCCTATGAGTCGAACAGGGATTAGCACTCGTATAATATCCTGATCTCGCTGGGGAGAAACTTACATTGCGAATCTGAATGCCCAGATTTCGGGCTTTGACAATCATCCGTTCGCTGTGCGTGGCCTCCCAGAGGGCCCGCGAAAAGATGCTGACATTCAACTTCTTCATGCAGATACCGACGCCCAAGTCTTCAACTCGGCCTCCGAAGAAGAACTGGTCACCGAAGAATGGCTTGACGATAGTGGGTACACCGGCTCGGAGACTTGCGCCAGTAGTGCCCGCCCCACCGTGATGAGCTGCAGCGTCAATCTGCGAAAAGAGCCAGTCATGGGGTGCGGCTTGAATCTGGTAGATCTCCGGAGGCAAAGGAATTTCGGCCTTCACACTACTAGGATCACCAAGTCTGTCTGACCACCCTTTGGAGAGAATGCAGCGAACGTCGGCTTTCTGGACGGATTCGACGACAGTTCTTGTGAGAGCCGCTGGGTCCGATACCACGATCGATCCAAAGCCGATATAGACAATTTTCTTACCGTCGGCACGCGCACGGGCAATGAAATCCAAGAGCTCAGATGGAGGAGTCCAATCCGAACCTTCACTCAAGAACCAATAGCCCGTGATGCGGATCCAATCTGGATAGTCAATTGGCGGGGGAACAACAAAAGGTGAATAGTTGTATAAGAATGGGACTTTGTTCTGCTGCATCTTCTCGAGGTTGGTTGCCTTAAGCCCAAGCTCGTTATTCCTCCAGCGGTTCACTTGACCGGCAATGGCCTTCCAGAAGATGGTGTCAAACATGACATAGGTGATTTTGTTGTATCCACCACCCATACGATTCTCCGGGACAGCAAAGGCGTGTGGATAGGCGCGAGTCCTCGTCCATGGCATGGTAAAGCCGCGGAAGTAAGGAATCCGGAGAGCCTCTGCAATATGAATCCCAGCCATTGCACTAGGCGACTCAATGAGAAGATCACTGTCTTGACAGCTAGTCCAAGCAGACGACAACAGGTCATCAATCCATCCTCTGAACTTGGATGAAGCTTCCCGGAGGAAAGAGTATGTAAACATTCCATTTTCCACGCAAATCCGCATCAACTCGGCCGGGTCTCCGTCAACAGGAGCAAAGTCAATGCCATGCTTCCTGATCCACGGCTCAAACTCGGCATGAGTGGCAATCTTCGGCTTATGACCCTCAGCAAGGAGACCTTTGCAAAGAGCAATGTAAGGCTGCACGTCACCGCGAGAGCCAATCGTCAGACAAGTGATTCGCAAAGGGTGGGGAGGTTTGAAGTTGATGATGGATGCACGTGGATCGTCAAAGAAGGGATGGATCTCCGATGAATCCTCGTTGAGCGTGCGTTGCGTATCATGTTCCTCGGGGCTGCCGAGCCTGGCCTCCTCCAACATGCGATTCTCGGCTTTGGCTGCTTCAACTTGCTCACGCTCTTCTTCGGCAAGTATGCCTGATTCCACCAAGTATTTGACCGACTCAAGGCCCTGATGCAATGTGACTGCACAGTCATCTCGTGAGTCGGATGCATTGAACTCGAAGAAAAGCTCTTCATGGCCACGGATAATTACAACCAGGCCATGGTAGCCAAATCGAAATCCCTTCTCCTTCTCGACATTCTCGATGTCCTTGAGGGGGAGAATCATCTTAGTGCGGGTTCCAGGAATGAGACTGCGGAAACAGAGCTTCCTCTCACTGATATAAATCTTGCCATAGAGCGGAAGCACTCGGTGCAAGTAGGCATAGTACGTCGCCTGGAGCCTCTCCGTAGGGGGAAGTGCAAAGTGTGCTCGGAAACGATCACCATGATCTAAACCACCCTCCTTATTCTCGGGATCAACATTTTGATCTTCAGACAAAACTCTTTCGGCCTCGCCGTAGTGCTGTTGGCCTCCAATCCACATGCCAGAGACTTTCTCAATGTAGCCCATTGACTCTGTGGCTAGCAAAGAACTCATCTGCTTGGATCTACTCTTCAGGTACTCGGCAAATCCAGCGGCACGCTGAAGGGGATATGCACCGGTTTTCACAAAATCACTTAAAGCAGCACTTGATTGATCATGGGCTCCCTGATCGGCGGGCGCATATCGGACGTTTTCAGCCTTTCTGCCCGAACTGGCTGCACCGACTTTCCGTCGTGCTGTCGCGTCCATTTTCGCGGATGCAGACCGAGTCGTGGCATCAGATCGTCTCCGGCCCGTTTGTTCCACACCAGAGGAGCGCCTTGCCAATGATGGTGACTGGAAGACATCGCTCCGGTTGAGAATCTGGCTCGCGGATTCGGTTGTATCCGTTGCTGATTGCACGACGGCGGAGGACTCGGTCTCCAGTCCCATCGACTGCGCAAATGAGTCCTCCTCCCCGCGTCGTTCATTCCCAGAACTTGAACTCCTTGCTTGTGGCGAGTTATCTTGCTTCGGATGTGAAGCTCGGGCTTCGGTTTGGCATTTCATAGCATTCTTCTCCGGGGAACCTTCGGACAAATCCTTTGTAGGCGAAGAGCCGACTAGCGTTTTCAGATAATTGAAGGCATCTTGCCCCGAGTTAAAGAAACAGAAAAAGTACTGCAAGCTGCATTAGTACTGAGGTGGTCTATCCGGGGGAGACAACATTACTTCATCAATAGCGTAGGTCTCGCTACTGTCGAGGACTCGAATCTTGAACGTCTCAGCGAACTCGGTCATCGGACTCTCCTCCAAGTCAATCACATTGTCGATTGGGAAAGACACTTTCACGCTGTCCCCTTCACTGTGTGTTCGAAAGATGACCTTCTGTAGACCTTTCACCCACTCTTTCGCACTGGTGGCGCTATCGGCTCTGAAGTAGTACGTCCGCTGGTCCGTTGTGACCTGGAAGTCTTTCACCTCAGCACCCTTGGTCTTGGGCTCTGCAAGGGACGCCGAAATTCCGTAGCGAAGATCCACATGGCCACTGGGGAAGTAGAGGTTCGAAGGATCGGCGTAGTACGAAAAGACGTCACCCTTTAATACAAACCAGTAGCGATTATACTTTGGGTTATTCCGACCACGTTTTGACAAGTAGCCAGACTTGATAGCGACACTCGATTTCTTCGGGAGGTAGGCATAAAAGCAGATATGCCCCTCTGTGACATACATGTAGCCCTGGAGAAGCATGCTCTGTACTAAGGTGCAAGCATACTCCACCAAGACCCTTTCAGGCCTGTCAAACCCAAACATCTCCATCAGTCTGGTAGAGAGAGCAGAGGCAGATGGTTGCTGCTGCTCCTCGCTTGGAGTCTCCGGCCTCGAAGGCATGTTCTCCGTCGTGGTTGCTGTATCAAAGCGAGTCTGGGCTTGAACCATACGGGTGAGAACCGGAGCTGCCCGGGGCGTGGCGCTGCGTGTTCGCCTGGGTGGTACAAGGAGGGTCGATTCGGTCATGGACGACGGATCATGTACCTTGCCACTAGACCCTTTAACGGGAAAGCTTTTCGGAGGTTTATCTTCTGATATTGTCCTCCGATGCCGACGTCCTCGCTCCCCGGGCTCATTATGCTGCATCAAGTCTGATCGTCCGCTAGGTGGAGATCGGTCGGGGGAGTCCTGTTGGGTTTGCGATCTCGGGGGAGGCTTTATCTTGGAATGATCCTCGGTCTCCCCATCACTATCACTGGAATCGTCGAACCGGGTTCGAAAATCGGACCGTGATCCGACTGCGGCGATCATGGAAAACAAGGACTGTTGCATATAATGCATATTTCCGTTATTTCCATCTCGGAAACCCAAAGCTCGTGGCGGAGCTGTATAATCGACATGGGAATCATCTCCATCTTTGAATCGTTCAGGCAACCGATCCGCAAATGACCGGGGGGGCCTCATGCTTGCACTCATCCCCCGATCCACCCGTCGCTTGTTGTCATCCATTAAAGGCTTCATGTTGAATAGAGGTTATACTGATATAATCGAAAGAGGTTCGCAGGTAAGGAAGAATAATGGTGAAAGCAGCCGGGGGTGGGGACGAACCCCAGCAGTGATCGGACGAGTCAGGCTCACAGGTGACAGCTCGGGAATGACTAGGACGATTAGGTATGTCCACGTCAGGCGGCTTCTATCAAATAAGGCCAACAGGCTGATTTGCAGCAAACAAAGTCATTACAACGTGGAGGTCGTCCTGTCGTCCGATCTTGTGGGGGCAATCAAAGAGGGTCTGGTCGGATAGCTCAAGTACCTTCCGGGGCGATAAGGGAAGCTCTGCGGGATCGATAAGCAAATCAGAAACAGAAACCCTGGTCCCTAGGCATGCTCACTTTAACAAGGTAGTGAAGGTAGCGGTCCTAATACAAATGATGGGAGCTGAGTGACGGTCGATATGCAACGAGGCCCAGTGAATGTAGTGAGGCGTATCAGGCGCTCTACGCTTGACGCATGTGATGAATGCCCTCATCATGTGACCGCTTATATAATCTTTTTTTGATCTGCCTGAAATAGTTACAGAGCTTCTCTTCACTTTTCTCTTTTCACTTTCACTTCCTATTTTCTTTTTTCTGCAAAACCCTTGTCTAGGACTACTTTGTTTGTGGTCTTTTTTTTGTGACGTGGTTGACGGGTGGAGTCGATCTACATAGAATGCCAAGAATCGGGATCGACGTTGATCTTGTATACAAGATGGCACTTCTGTCTCCGACCATACTTTTATCACCCATGAACTAGTGTCACAAACGTGCACTTACATTGTTATCCCTAATTAATGAGTTCCCAAGACAGGAACACATCAGATGACACTGCATAGTCACCCCCTGCATCACCGGACCAGAAAGCATCAAAGACCTGAGGATCTAGACGAGCCCATTTGGGGCGGATGTAAGTATGTGCTTGATGATTTCACCAAACCATCACTGTATCATAATTTTTTCATGGCCTAGAGTGGTTGAACTACGGTTCCATTCTGCTTCTATATACGCTATGTCACCATCATATTGCGCAAAGGCGTGCTCCCGTGTGAATGAGCCCTCTGAAGACCATCGTAGGTGTGGAATTAAAAGCACGCAAAACAATCCCTGCCCTTACTCACCATAGCACCTTTTTACCCGAAGCTTCTATAAGTGTTTTGGCCACCTAGTGCCTTCTTGGCCCTCGCTGATCTCCACCTTGTGCAACCAACAATACGAAACCTCGTTCCGCTCGCCATGGTGTTCTTTACGATTCCTGAGCTTAATACTCGTACTGGGACTTTGCGAGCCTACCATTTGGCTGCTATTGTCTTGTAAGATGCTCTGTCTGTTGGGTCTATTGGCTGCTGAGTACTCTGTACTTAATTAACACTTTCTAAGCATCTCGTCCTTCCTCTCAGCCTACGACTCCGGAATCGCGGGTGGCATCCTGACCTACAAGTCCTTTGAACGAGACTTTCAATATGCTGCATCTACCCAGTCGAGAGTGTCATCTCTGACGGTGGGTTTAGAGCAACTGGGTTCGTTCATTGCCGCTGCCTGTGTCTACCCCATCACCAATCGTTATGGCCGCAAGCGCTGTATCATTGGTTCCACAGCTCTTTTTGTCGTCGGTGTCATCATTCAGGTTATCAATACTCGCTCACTCGCAGCTTGGTATGTCGGCCGTATTGTTGCAGGCTTGGGCATGGGTGGCCAAAGTGTCGTGATTCCCATGTACTCGGCGGAGATGACCCCTAAGGAGATTCGAGGCCGGTGCGGTTCTTTCTACCAGTGGTTCTATGCCTGGGGTGTATTTGTTGCATACTGGGTCGACTATGTAAGTATTCCGAACTCTCGTAACAGGATTGCTTCTCATATTCTATTAGGGCGTGGCCAAAAATACATCCATCGCTGGCACCTCGCGCGAGTGGCAGATTCCCGTGGGTCTGCAATTGATCTCTGGAGGCATCCTGTTCATTGGAACCTTTACCCTTCCCGAGTCGATTCGCTGGCTGTTGACCAAGGATCGCACCGAGGATGCTTGGAAAGCCATCGTTTGGATCCGGGGTGGTGAAGACCCCAAGACCCGGGACGAGTTTACTGAGACGCAGTTAGGGCTGCAGGCCGAGCGCGCAGAACGTGAAGGCTTCTCCATCCGCGAGATTCTCGAGCCCGCCAATCGTCTGCGTTTCTTGGTCGGGCCGGTGCTGTTTATTTTCCAGAATGCGACGGGAAGCAGTGCCCTGGCTGTATTTGCACCACAGTACTTCAAGCTCATCGCTGGTAGCGGTACAGGCCGAAACATTCTGCTGACGGGTCTCTTCGGCGCCGTCAAGGTCATCGCCAGTACCTTCTTCATCTGGTTCCTTGCAGAAAGACTTAGCCGTCGCATGACATTGGTCGGTGGCGCGGCTCTCATGGCCATCTGCATGTTGATTACCGCGCTGATTGTCGACTACATCCCAACGCAGTCCGCCACCAACGTTACAGCTGCTGGGCGTGCGACGGTTGCGATGATTTACCTCGATATTATGGTCAGTCTGGAGCCTCCTACCCGGTCCAACATTGTCACTCGCTAACTCGCTTCTAGATCTACAACTGCTCTTGGGGTCCAATGCCTTGGGCCTATGTGCCTGAGATTTTCCCAACGCGGATCCGCGCTCTTGGTTTGGCAGTTAGCATGCTGGCTCACTGGGCATCATCTTTCTGCTTCTCCTTTGCAAGTCCTTATATGATCACCAATGTGGGTGCCAACACCTTCCTCATCTTCATGGGCTTCGATGTCGTGGCTGCCATCTCCTGCTGGTTCTTTGTCAAGGAGACTCGCGGAAAGAACCTGGAAGTCGCTGCTGGTACTGAATGGGAGGCTGCTGAACGTAGCTCTCTTGAAGATGATGAAAAGGGCGGCGTACTGAGTGCGGATGGCAAGAAGGTGCAGCTCGTCAGTGTGCACGAGAACTTCCATGCTAACATTCATCACCGTTCGTGATGGTGGGTGGGCTTATGCTAGGTTCACGGCAACTCAGTGCCGCATGATCAATTGCTTCATGGAGATGACTGATACTCACCTAAGGTACTCGGCCCTGGCTATCTGCTAAATGAATCTTAATGATTGCTTGTTGTAACCGTTCAAGGACCCGTAGTTTTATGGCTCGGAAACAGGGGATAGAAGTAGTAAAATTGTACAATTGAAGGTGTGCTGCATGTCATAATAACAAAGATATCTTTTTTGCGAAACAAACCCAAACGCCAGTTTATGCCTTTTCAGACTTTTTCCGCTTGTGGTCCTTGTGGGACTTCTTCGACTTCTTAAGGCTAGACTCGTCGGCCTCGTTTTCTGGTGACGAATGCTTCTTTGACTTCTTTTGGGGTACACCAGCCGCTAGTGTACTGTCGCCTTCAGTGTGTTGGTGCTTTCTCTTGCGCTCCTTGCGCTCTCCAGCAGGTGCCTTGAACGAGGGCTCTGCATCCGACTCCGAGTCTGAGCCAAGGGTCTCGGGGGCCGCGGGCAGACTTCCGACAGGTCGGAAGCGCATCTTGAGGTTCTTTGGTTGAGGCCTCGGGGGCTTAACAGTGTCGCGCAGTGCCTCTACGGTGGCTTTGTCGACTTCCGGTACCCGGATCATCTCCTGGACATGATAGCTTGGAATGCGATCGGCTTTGTTGCGATATGTTTGGGTGCTCTCGTCAAAAACGAGCAGGTTCTTGCCTTCCGAGTCGTCTTCGTTGAAAGATTCCGCTGGAATTCCGTAAGTCTTGCCCTCGTAACTGACGAGCGGCTGGCCCTTCATGATCTCGGACATGGAGATCTCTTTGACCTTCGACAATGGAAGAAATGAGGGAGCGGTAATGTGAATGACTTGCTTTCCGCGCAAGTCGGAGAGGAGAGAGGAGGTGGTCGAAGAGGGCGGGGACTGCTTCTTTGCGGACTTGAAGCCCGACGGGGGTTTGTACGATTGCGGACCGGGAACATTGGCTCTAGACAATAACATTAGTTCCATTAAGCACATCGAGAAATATCCGTAGCTGAAAGGGAATCTCACTTCTTGAGAGGAGCTTGTTCCTTTGGCGCATCCTCAGTTGTATCCATTTCGTTGTCAGAGTCACTCTCCGACTCCGAGCCTGAAGAACTGTCTGATCCGGAGGAGCTGTCATCGCTGGAGCTGGCATCGCTAGAGCTGTCGTCCTTTGGGGCCTTCTCGGCAGCTTTCACACTCTGCTTCTGGTGGTTGCCAGGCTCCGGCGAGTTCGACGACCGGCTCGAACTGCTGTCGCTATCGGACGAGGATGAGGCTGCCATGGCGGCTGTGTATAATGATTGTCCAATTGAAAAGCGGCGATGTCTGCTGTAATACAGAAATACCACGGACTCAAGGGAATTGGCAGAATCGCAAAGCGCCGGGTCTCGATGTTGAAGGGAATGTTCAAGGCCGGTCGATCTTTTTTTCTGCTCCGCGGGAGCACGGACCACACGCCAACTTTTTTTGCTTATCGGCTTCAGCAGCGCATTATCAACCTCCGATTCAAAGGCTTCAATGGTCACGACACGATGAAAAGAAAGGCTGAGAAACAACAGGCTGCTGGTAATGCTCCAATTTTTTGAGTTAAGAGCGCAGAATGCCCGTCTAATGCCCTCCGCAGCTCCCGTCAGTGCCTTTGCGGCGCGCAAAGCTCGGCAGCAACAAGCACAAATTGCGACGGCACCGAAGAATGAGCCAGGCGCTCAACCGGCTGCTGAACCACCTTCTAAGCGACCACGACGATCGCTCGACGTCGATGAGCCTGTCGAAACGAACGTCCCGGAAACTCGCGGTTCGCGAACACGGTCATCGTTGCCTGCGGAGAAGGTGAAGGAGCGGCAAGGCAAGGCTACGAGGAAGCAGGAAGAGTCTCAGCCCCAGGTCCAAGAAACGCGAGAGAATACCGAGGCGGCAGGATTCAAAGACAATGCAGCCGAGGACGTGGATGACATGACCGAGGATGAACTCGCGTCTGTTGCTGGTGACGCAGATGGCTATGAGTCCCCTGCAGAGACACCTGCGGAGCTTCAAAATTTCCCATTGTCAAAGTCCCGGATTAACAAGAAGGACATCGTTTATGCGGATGGCAATACTCTCTGTGTCCGCATCAAGGAGAAGATGGTATGGACGAATGTACTCTGAATGGTGTTGAATTGCGCTGATACGTGACAGAATATGGTGTTGCTGGGCCAATACGATCTTTGGGTCAAACGGGGAGTTGTCAGTGTTATGGGCGCCAAGTTGCATCCTTCATCACGAGTGTATAGAGTGTACGCTCCCTCGACCCATTCGTTGCCTGTCATCAAGTGCGTTGCAGGTGTCGACGGGGAGGCTGAGGTGGAAATCAAGTCTTGCAATAGCGGTCTCTCTCATCTTCGGGATGTTTCTCCCCTATATCAAAGAATTTGGAACGGGGACAATACTGCTGCGGACAAAGTCACGTTGAAGGGGATTTCTAAAAATTCGCGGCGGACCTTCTCAGTAGTAAGTGACCTCGACTTCCATTTACGCTCTTTGCAGCCATGGGTATTAATCATATTACAGCTTTACACATCAGCAGATGATCCTCTGAAAAGGCACCTACGCCCTCTCCATCTCGACAAGAAATGGAGCGCATCAATGAAAGCACTTTCTTCGCGGCAAGGGAAACTCCGAGTCCTAGTCTGCGGTCCAAAGGCGTCTGGAAAGTCTACCTTCAGTCGCTACTTGTTGAATCATGTGCTCAGCCCGGCGCCTGATACCGAGAACGGGTACATTAATACCGATGGTGTTGCCTTCCTGGATCTCGACCCAGGCCAGCCTGAATTCGCTCCCATGGGTCAGGTCTATCTCGCCCATCTGCGGGCCCCCTTCTTTGGACCACCATTCACTCACCCATCAGTGGACAAGCCACACGATGGTCAAATAATACGAGCCCATCACATCGGATCAACGTCACCCAAGGAAGATCCCGACCACTATGCGTTGGCTACAATGGATTTATTGAGCCAGTACCGCTCGCTGTTGGCACGGTATCCCCAGTGCCCGCTGATTGTGAACTATCCCGGTTGGATATTTGGGCAGGGCTTAGAGGTGGCTACCTGGTTGATCCAGTGCTTGGGACTATCAGATGTGGTTTACATGAGCGAGAAGGGCCCTGCAGAGGTCGTGGACCCCTTGAGCTTTGCTGCCCAGCAAGCTCAGGTCCCTATGACAATTCTGCCATCTCAGCCTACGGACTATGTGAGCAGATCCAGCGCTCAATTGCGCTCCATGCAAATACAGTCTTACTTTCACCTCTCTCACCCCGCCGACCTCAGAAACCCTCTCTGGCAAGGGGAACCACTTTCCCGCACGAGACCGCTTGCTGTGGACTATTCTGGTTCGAGGCAAGGTATCTTGGGTATAATGGTGATGGGTTCCCAAATCCACCCCGATATGCTGCGCGAAGTACTTGAGGGGGCCATAGTCGGCGTGACAGCGATAGAATCGCCCAATGCTATTATGGGTGCGTCTTCGACTAGAGGCCCCTCAGATGAAGGCGAAGAAAACGATTTTGATGCCGAGGATGTTGACATGGATACCGACGAGCAAGCCACAAACGGTACGGCGGCTTCGTCCATGTCCAACGGCGTCGTGCGGACACGAGAGGGCCTTCCTTACCTCTTCGTCGGTTCTGGGAGCTGCACTCCTTTGAACCCAAAGGTTTCCAACTGCCTTGGTCTGGCTTTGATTCGCTCGGTCAATGTAGCTTCGCAGAAGCTTGAGCTCTCCATGCCGATCTCATCTACGCGTTTGCGAGATGCTATCGAGCAAGGTCACCAGCTTGTACTTGTTCGTGGTCAGCTAGATAATCCCAACTGGGCTGTTAGCGAAGAATATCACGCCGCGAGGGCAGCAGAGCGACGCTTTCAGGAGTCGATTGCCGAGGCGAAACAGGGCAAGGATTCGCAAAAGATTGATGAGACCAAGCACAACCGAACGCTTGCTATGCTCCGCGAGAGGGTCCGCCGTGCAAGCAATGTCCCTTGGATGACGGTTGTGGAGGACAACAGCCGGCGACAGCGCGAGGCTGCTGCGCGACAAGAAAAGTCTCTGTGGAAGCTCAGAAAGAAGGCCTATCAAGGCAGTGAGAGCGAGACTGACTGGTAGTGCTGTGCTTTCAATATTCATTTGCATTATAGGTACACAAAACTTTGAGCAATGTACATTCGAACATTCAAGGTCGACATGATGCGAATAATGTGATCCCGGTCCAGATCAAACCAGTCAAACCGTGAGACTAGACTGTCTTTGTGGAGTAGGAAGCTATAGACGTAGTTACGACGTACATAGTACAGACCCATCACCCCACCAGCTGCATGCCTGTCATAGCAGGCCGGGCTTTACTACTTAACTAAGCTTCTCGCTTCCCGCATTATCTCCCTCTTACCAGGCATGGCAGTGGCTACATCAGCTGTTGTGGTATTTATTATACGGCGTAGAGGTTAAAAATGTAAAAAGAAACTCTCCCTCGGGGAATCGAACCCCGGTCTCCCGCGCTTATCAGTGTTAATGACAAGCGGAAATCATGACCACTAGACCAAGGAAGATGTGATAGCCGAGTTACCGCTCGACCACTTGGTTTGCTGATAAAATCCGAGCTTTTGAAAGTGGTTTAAAACAGGTGACTCATTTCAAGAGAAAACCAGTGGCAAAGCTCAATTGCGAGAGGAGTAATACGACCACATAAATAGTCGACTCAAAATGATCATCTATTTCGAAAGCAGGGATTTGAAGGTCGTTTCGGTCCTCGGACGCCAGAGTTCAGCCCGCTCTCCGGGATTTCGCCTAGGTTCTTTCTTCGCAACATTGGAACTTGCTCTTCATCCATCGTATAAAATAAATCACCAATACATGTTTCGTGGAGGCCGATCTGCCAATGTTTCGACTTCCATTTGAAGAGCTCGTGTCATGTCAACGAATCCAGACATTCCCATAGGACTAAATGGCCGCATCCCCATGCACACTAACAAATCAAATGGGATTTCAAAGTCCAATCAATAAAAGTCTAATGATCTCCAACTAATCACAAGCTCATCCTGAAGCCTGCCAACACAAATTCCCCGCACTTCATCGGAGATAAGATGGACTCGCAATAGCTTGTGCTACTTGCGTGATCCAGAACTGCCAGTGTATATAACATGCACTAAATCTGAGTATCCGATCCCACTTTTGGGTACATTGCCAGTTCTAAATCACAATGGCTCCTCTAATTTCAGATACATCACTTCCGTTGCGCCCCACATCGAAAGAACCCGATCCTCGTCATGTACAATATCCTGCCCCATTGCGGCAGAGCGGTGCCCTGGATCGGTTCTCGTTTGAGGAAACAACGCCGGCCATTGGTCGTGAATTCCACAATGTCAATATCGTCGATGACCTCTTGAACGCCCCTAATGCAGACGATTTGGTGCGGGACCTTGCTATTACAAGTAAGGATTGCCTATATATTCTATACAATAGGCCCGGTTATATCTAATCATGCACTATTTAGTCTCTCAACGGGGTGTCGTCTTCTTCCGTGCCCAAGATAACCTCACCGACGAGCTGCAGAAGAAGCTGGTACAGCGCTTGGGAGAGCTAAGCGGCAAGCCGACCGACTCAACTCTGCATATCCACCCGGTGCTCAACAACACGAGTGAATTTGGCGTCAACGACGCGCAGGTCAGCACGATTAGCTCGCTTGCCCGCAAGAAGATGTTCCGCCATGAGGACCAGCCCAACAAGCGACGCTATGATTCAGCTCAGTGGCACTCGGATATTCAATTCGAGCCCGTCCCGGCCGACTACACTTCACTTCGTTTAACCCAGCTGCCCAAGACTGGTGGTGACACTCTTTGGGCGTCGGGATATGAGCTGTATGACCGATTCTCACCGGCATATCAAAAGTTTTTCGAGAGTCTAACGGCAACTTATATTGGCTCGGGATTCCTCAAGGCTGCAGAAATGGATCTTGTTAATGTCAAGGTCTACACCGAGCCAAGAGGTAGCCCACTGAATATCGGCGCGAATTTGTCCACCGTTCATCCCATTGTACGAACAAACCCAGTTACCGGGTGGAAGAGCATCTTCGCTGTTGGGCCATTCCCCAAATATATTAATGAGCTCAGCCAGAGTGAGTCGGATGAGCTACTGAAGAAATTTTACAACACCATCCTCGAGAACCATGACCTCCAGGTGAGGCTGAAGTGGAGAAACCCTAATGACATCGGTAAGTTTGACTATTTCTTCCTTTTGGGGCGGCATTTCTGATAAATCCTCTAGCTATTTGGGATAACCGATGTGCGTTCCATACTGCTACGTTTGACTACGAAGGCCTTGGTGAGCGATTCGGTCACCGGGCGGTTGGTATTGGCGAGGAACCGTATTTGGATCCAAACAGCACATCCAAGGCTGAGGCACTGGCTGTTGGAGACGCTTGAGGGAACATTCTGTTGAGCCCTGTATGGAATTTGCTCATTATCTAGGGAATACCAGCATATCATACTGCACTAGTGTTCATCTTGATGTGCGGGCCTCTCTAGGGATGATGTTACTAGTGGACCTAGGGTTGTTTTAGGTTGGTATATCCTTAGGCCTTTTACATAATTGAAAATATATATTTTATACGCCCCATCATTTATTAATGAGGAGTAAGTAGGCCATAGGGCTCTTGAAGAGGGCCATAATTAATTAATCAATCGTGCAAATAGCTTAGAGCATCTCAAACAGATCATATATAAAGGGGTTGTGCAGATTTAAGGTAGAATATTTATAGGTATACGCCATATCCATTCAAGACAGAAAGAGGAAGGAGGTCAGGAGGCTAGGTCGAAGTCTAAATGATGCACTAGGATGTTCATGGCGACCCCAGGCCCAAAGTAGCGAGTGGACGGTCGTACTCCGCCTGGGATGCACCTTTTCGTGAGAAACCTATTCGCTCGGGGACACCCAGGTGGAATGGAAATAAAACTATTGCTATTCCTTTAAAAGCCAGACAACAGACGTTATCCGGTGGAATTCCAGAAAGGATGGAGAGATGCATGACCATGTGCACTTAACGTCTAAATGGGTTGATATCTACTAGGCCTGGAGTTGAGATAGACCAGTCATTTCTATCCAGTAGCATGCCATGATTCGCTCTACCAAGTTTAATGGCCCATACTTTTATCTGGATGCAGTTGGTTCGCCATCTGGAAGTCGATAGCAGCCGTCACCTTCTCTTCGCGGTCACCGTTGGTCTAGTGTCCGTGCGCCTTGTGGATCACCTAGATGTCACTGTGGGCAGGTGGCTCCCTGACCCGAGCGGATGGTTTCTGGATGTCTGACCAATTCCCATGCTGGGTATCTGTGTGCGTGAACCACTTCAATCCATGTAGCTAACATGAAACCAGCCACTCAGACACCGGTGGAATGTCATTCATGATCATCTACAGACGTGCCGTCGCGGGAAGGTGCAGTCGAGATCAACGGCGATAATCCCATACAAGAGATTGGGATATTCAACGCAGACGGATCCACGGGTATTGTATAAAATAGCGAACAACAAACCAACGGAACAACACAACAAAGGAACCGAAGTTGGATCTGTGTCGGAGCCTTGGTCGTTTCCAGGTAGTCCCTAGGCAGTTATAAAATTTGAACGTCGCAGTCATGAGGTCGGGCACCTAGCGACCAACCAAAGCCACGGATTGCATGCTGCGGTAGATGTAGGAAGATGAGTAGTAGAGGGGCGTGGAGGGATTGGGGTTCGTCATTGGTGGATTTTATTAGAGTTGGATCCACTAATATCGCGCGAGCACGGGGTGTCATTGAGCCATATTATTGGTTGATCTGGGACTATATCGCATGGCCCCCGCGAGCTTTCTAACGTTTGTTTCCTACGTAATACAATGTCAAAACTTATGGCGAAGGAATGTCGTAACAAGCATCGTCAGGTTGTCAAGCATTGCCAAGGCGTTCTTGGTATTCTTGGTCTTTATTGATGCTGTCGAAGGTCTTTGATATGAATTGACTTGGCCATGAACACAAGGGCTTAGGGACAACTTTTTAAAAGTATCAAAATCATTCTTAAACAAAGCTACTACCACCAGACCGGGTCTACGCAGTTACTAAAGGGCTACCCAATCACATTATCCGAGCATCCCGTCCTCCGTGTCGTTCTAGAAAGTCCATCGCATAATAGGACCATTTGATCCAGGCACAGTCCAATGTGGACCTTTGCTTGGCTCAAGGCTCAACGCGGGCTATTGGCTCGGCCAGTGCGTCCGAAATAACCTCCGTGTCAAACCGTGCTTGCATGCACGGCTGCGATAGGGTCGCCGTAGCTTTTGCTTCCTTTGGATACTCGGTTCGCGTAGACTTTTGTGCTGATTAGCTCCGTCGCATGGCTCTCACGTGAGATTACTTCGTTCTGTGTCCTATTCTGCCAGGGAATAAATATGCATTGCTTATCCATGTCTGGATCACTTTCGTTCTGCTTCTGCTCTTCAACTTCCTTCCCTAATCAGTTCAAGTCGGATTACCTGACTTCGGGTCTCAGTGGTTGAAGCTTTACCATTTCTTCCGCGCTCGAACATCGCCATGGAGGTTTCCAAGCAGGTTCTCAACTCCATCGATGAGATGGAGATCCACGAGAAGGTCGCTTTCGATGAGGTCATCCGTCCTAGTGATTCCTATACCGAGGATGGTACATATTGGGCCGATCTCCCTGTCGGCAAGCGCATCAACTTTGTCGCGGCCCAGGATGGCGCCGAAGCTCGTCGGGAGTTTGCCTGGCTGTGTGACATGTTCAAGGCCGATCCCTTGGCCCCCATCGGTCACTACTTCCGAAACGCCGTCCTGCCGGGTGCCGGTCTTGGCCTTGAAGGGTGAGTGTTATTGCATGGACACTATATCCTGGAATCAAATCAACCTAACCTCTGTCTATCTAGTTACGTCCTGTTCTCCATTAGCAATGTCAGCTCGCTCTTCAAGGACTCGTTCAAGGAGTGCTGGGATGACAAGAAAATCTGCGACGCCAACTGGATTGCTGCCGTCAACTACCTTGAGGTGGCCGGTATCATTGTCGGTCAGATACTCGTCGGGGTTCTGGGTGACTGGTAAGCCTACCCTTTTGAATCATTCACCCATACAGATACTAATCAAGAAATCCTAGGATCGGTCGTCGTTGGGGTCTGATTCAGGATGCCACTATCATGTTCATCGGTCTTCTCATGCTTACTGCCTCCTGGGGTGTTACCCAGAACGGCTGGGTCATCTGTTACGCTTGGTCTTTATTCTTCTACTCCATTGGTGTCGGTGGTGAATACCCCATGACTGCTACCATGGGTATGGAGAAGGGATATAGCTCCGGCAAGCTCAGCAGTGCCAACGACCGTCTGCACCGTGGTCGTACCGTGGTCGGTGCTTTTCTGATGCAGGGTTGGGGCCAGTTTGCAAACCAGGTTGTCCTCATCTTGCTTCTTCTGATCTTCCACCACGGCTCCGGCGAGCCCCCGATCTCTGCCGTTGCCACTCAGTGGACTTTTCGTGTCTCTTTCGCGATCCCTGCTGTCGGCACTGCTTGGCTCATCTACCACCGTGCTTACCACATGCGCGCTGCTAGCAAGCAGCTAGATGCCCAGAAAAAGAAGGACTCTGTCACTGGATACGACAAGGAGTCTCTGCGTTTGACTTTCACGCACTTTACTCCTCGTCTCATTGCCACCGCCGGTGGTTGGTTCGCCAACGATGTCTTCTTCTACGGTAACAAGCTATTCCAGAGCAAATTCATCTCTGTTATTAGCCCTGAATCCAAGGCTATCACCACCAACTGGCTCTGGAACTTGGCCAACATTGGGGTCGAGCTAGGTGGTTACTACTGCGCCGCCTGGTTCGTCGACAACAAGCTTTACGGCCGCAAGTGGATGCAGATCGTCGGTTTCATGATGTGCTTTATCCTCTTCGTGATTCCCGCCTTCAAGCTCAACTACTACGAGGAGCCCGCCAACATTCACTCATTCCAGGCGATGTACTTCCTCAGCTCCTTCTTCAACCAGTTCGGCCCCAACTGCATTACCTTCCTTGTTGCAGCCGAGTGTTTCCCCACCCCCATCCGTGGCACGGCTCATGGCATCGCCGCCGCCGCCGGTAAGGTTGGCGCTCTGGTCATTGCCATCATCGGCTCGTACACCACCCTCCAGCAGCAGTTCTACATTGTGCCCTGGTTCGGTCTAGCCGGTACTCTACTTACCTGGCTCTTCCTTCCCGACACCACTGGCCTCGATCTGCGTGAACAAGAGCGCCGCTGGAAGTTCATCCGTGAAGGTCGCGAGGAGGACTACCACGGTCCTGCTGTCCACCGCAAGCACTTGTCTGTCTGGGAGCGCTGGACCGGCAAGGGCAAGTACTACGATGCCCAGCTTGACTACCAGGACAAGGTCCGCGAGTATCGTGCCGAGTGGGAGGCTGCTATGGCTGCCCGCGCTGATGAGAAGACCCTCTACGACATGGATGATGTGGATGAGCACATTCTTTCCGGTTCTATTCACACTTACTTTGAGCGTACCACTCCTGACTTCCGTGGTACTGAGAAGGAGGTTGACACTGGGGAGCCTCTGGTTCTTCCTGCCTCCGCTACGGACCAGGAGAAGCCTCTGGAGCACTAAGTGGATGGTACTGGATGATCCATATAGCTTAATCGGATTAGAAAAGATGCCGCTATATTGTTGTTATGTCTTAGGTGGTTAACTACATAGCTACTTATGTCACTGACACCTGACTAGTTAGTAATATCAAACTTTTGCTGATGCTCAATCGTACCCATCATTCACAAAACCGTCTCACTAAGCTATGGACACCAAGATGACAATACCATGCCGCCCACGATCAAATGCGGAAAAGGGACAACGCAGCTCCCTGAAGATCGAACCCGGTTCGTCACGCGACAGCGACACCAAATGCCGCATATCCAGAATAATTCTCTCCACAGCCGAGGAGTTTGAAAATAATCACACAGTACAGTCAGAGACATTTCTCTTAATGCGGTAGCTGCTCGGGCAGCAAGTCACAAGCCAAGGTGAGCTTTCAGCGGACAGTATACTTTTCGGCAGCGGCATTGGAAACATAGGGCGCGGTGAGAGCAGTTCCCAGAGAGAGGTTAGTGTCAGACAGCAAGCGCTAGTCCTCTACTGTATGTATAGCGGGTAAAATGGTGGTAAAGTGCTGTCAGGACGTAATTAGGCAACAAACTGTGGCAACTTCGATTTCGGGATCTCTGATGCCCGAATCACACCATAGTCATCAAGAAAATAAGAATTAGGGGTATGGTAATACGCAGTAAAATATCAATCAGATGGGATAAGTTATGATCATCTTCCCAGGTGTGTGACTGTCTGTATTTCCCTTTCCCCGGCAACCCCGCAAAAACATGCCGTCTCATGTGGCGACAAACTCGGGATGAAACATAACTCGCCACTGGGAGAAACAGTCCTTGAATCATCCAACAACCATACGACAGTGCATCGTCTCATATAGTTTATTCGGAAGCAGTAGATCTATGATATGTCAGGTCGACTGGTCACAGTCTACGGAGTAGAGTATAGGACCTGCGATCTTCGCGTAAGGGGTATGCAAGAGCACAAACGTAACCGAAAACAAAATAATAACTTCCCCGCAACAAACGACAGGATACATCACCATTACTCACCATTAGCTTTTGCATGGATTTGATAGGCGCTCGGCCATGTAACTCCGCGGAACAACATTTGATCCGATTACGGTCCGGAGTCCGGAGCTTCGACCGCCTTCTAAAGCAAAAAGTTCCCCATCACACGACTCTCTCCATCAATCCACCCCCCTTGATGCCTTTACGATCCATTCACCATGAAGTTCTTCGAGAATAACTTCACCTATGACTACTCCTTCCCTGCTGTCTCTCTTGCCTATTTCCTCCGCTATCCAAACCCCTATTCCCGCCATGTCCTTACTACCGACGTGATCGAACGCCATGTCGATCCCACCACTCAGCGTCTTCACACCACCCGGTTGCACCTGAAGAAATCCAAGGTCCCCTCAGGTATTCTCAAATTGCTACCCAAGGGAATCGGTGGCTCCGACAATTCCGGCCAGAGCTACATCCTGGAGACCACTGTGGTTGACCCCAACGAGGGCTGGATGAAGACCGAATCACGCAACATGGAATGGACCGGTATTTTGAGCGTTGTTGAGAAGCAGCATTACCAGCGCCACCACGATGAGGACCTTGGTGCTCTAGATGGGTTGTCAATGGAGAAGAACAGCGAGCAAACCACTGTCCGGACCACCGTAACATTTAAGTCTCGAATCGGTCAGGGAAAGCTGCTTGGGCGGAGGAAGACGGATCATGCCGATGCGGAAGAGGAGGCTCCCAAGAAGGGATTCTTCTCCTCGCTGTCCACTGCCGGCATCCAGCGAACGATCGAGTTGATCGGAGTGAGTCGGACGCGCGATGCGGTGCTGAAGAGCAAGGAAGGAATGAACGTGGTTCTAGAGCGCCTGCGTAATGGTGGCATTGTCGGTGTCCTGGAAGGCATGCGTAAAGACCGCGAGGCAGCATTCGGGCCTGATGGGCCCTGGAAGCGTGTGTGGCTGAATGGAAGTGGGCTCAAGGATCGGGCTATCGAAGATGATGACAACTAAGTCTCGGCTACAACATTCACTCATTTGTGTCGTTCCACATTGCATTTATTTTCCAGCGTGGAGTTCTGGAGTTCTACGGGCATCTTTGACGGAAACTCTCCCAGGACATGTTTTTTTTCTGTGTTTGTTTTATTGTTGGACATTAGCCAATCTGGTCTGCATCAGGGCATTGTACTAGCTAGCCTATATGGATATGGAACCGGGGTTGAATGTCGGAACTGGACAAACCCACGCTCATTCTACGAGCATTTGTATTATAGCAAAAAGTATCAATTTACCCAATTGGTTACTGACACGAACACCCAAGTTGGCTGCCTATGTTCATCCATTACTCTTGCGTATAATCTATGAGGGAAGCAGGTACGTTGGATGAAGAGCCCGACTAGGACTGGTAATGTCCACGATTGTTTACTGATCTCGCGGCGCTCATCACTTAGTTCTTCAGTTTCGTACCTCGTCAATTCCACATGTTTTATTAGCATTTCTGGTCGGTGCACTCACTGAGTATCAGTCACTCTGCAGCTGAGATGAGGACTCGTGTATCTCGGCCAATACAAAGAAAAGCGCATCCTAATGCAGACAGGTGTCGACATGGACCCTCGGAAGTGAGGCGCCAGTCTCTCTGTTTATCAGCCTCGCGTCATGCCCAGGTGGCTGATTTATCTGCGACATCTCAGTGTCGATGTGAAGATATGGTTCCATTTCTCACCAACCAAGCAGTTGACACCATCGGCCCTATGGTCAAGTATCACATCACCTACCGCCCCCATACTTTTACGACCTCATCTATTCTAACTACGAGACTATAGTAACTACAGCATGGAACACACGCTAAGTACCATGCAGAACTTGCAAGTTCCGGAGATCCAGGAGCTCGCCCTGCTTACTGACCACGAGTTCCCGTTCTTCTTGCCAATACCGCAGAATGGCGACGATCTTGAAACAACCGCTCTAAAAATGCAAAGTCTGGCCCACGTGTTATCCAGTGGCCACAGCTTGTCAGTGGGTCCCGGTCACGTATCTACACCAGGGCAAAAGCAGACCGCAGAGGAATTTGCCAGAGATCGAATGACGAGCCCGGAGATGACTCAGTATGATGCATGGAAGATGGGCATCATCCAGCTACCTGAATTGGGTTGGTACAACAACCGGGTGCAGGTGGCCCCCGAGGCCATGCAGACATTCTCCCGACGTGCCATCGCCATGGATATCATCTGGCGACGGCAAGGCACGGTACCAGAGAATGCGGCTTGGCTCACCATCAACATGTCTTTTCTTACGCCGCTGGTCAAAGCAGTCACGAAAATCATTGGGGCTGAAGAACACTTTCAAAAGAACCAACGACTGGCCGATCGCGATATTGCCGAGATTAGAATGTTGAAGCGCGTCAACGCTCTCGCGGAAGGAAACGTGACCCGTGAGAGAGAGCGACTGCGGATGCTGAGCGACTCCATCCACAAGTCACAGGCTTTGCTGAAGAAGCGGGTTAATGATATTCTTGAGAAACCGACAGGCGGTTCCTAACTGCTAGGAATCTGATTGATACGAGATCACAAATCTATTTTTATGGTTATCATGAGACTATATATCAGCGACTCTGAAATTTCCAAAACTTTGCCTTCATACACTTGGCAGCCCCATTCCCCATGCCTCATCTACCCACAAGTTGCATCGGTGAACACGAAATTCCACTGTTCGAAAGTGGCCAAGAAGCCAAGAAGCTCAAAAAATGCCTAGACCCAGTGCACTACCATCACACTTCTCCACCGACTCCAAAGACCAATCCTAGGATGCCGAATGAATGTCGCGAGGACTCCCTGTCGGAAACTTCCGATTCGACAGAGGGATTCAGACCAGGACCTGACGTCAGAGGATTTACCGGATCCCTGACAGGTTGATCAGCGTCTCAGATCTGATACCGTGGAGGTACAGTGTATGTGTATGGACCAGAGTGTTTTTCGGGCTCTTGCAGAGTGCGTGGTGCAGCAACATGCATACATACACCACTCGGTGTAACCTGAGCATTTTCAAATGGAAGTGCTCAAAAATGGTAACGAAAAATGGATTTCTCCGTTGGGAAGGTTCCAGTCCTGCGCTAGTTACTCGTAGAGGCAGGGTCCGCTCTATTATTGTTGTTATTATTATTATTATTATTATTATTATTATTATTATTATTATTATTATGCTCCGAAAGATGGGAACTTTTCCGTCATGGAACGAAGGTTTTTCAAGCCCTGTTCTTTCAATGGAAACTACGGAGTACCGAGTACGGAATACCTGCAGTACATAGCAATCAAGAGCGATACACCAAATCATAGGAAGACAGGGTTCCAAAGGGAGAACAGAACCAACTAGGGTCGATGACCGAATGGCGCCCTAGCGAAGTCGGGGACCCACGCCAAACCTCAAAAGACCAAAAGACCCTCAGTGACCCAAGAATGTGAGGAATGAAGAGCTCTCAGTGGCTGAAACTCTGTAACCCTGACTGTGATTTGCGCCTGGATTTTCCCCTTTGGTTGTTAGTTATGCCGGAACTCGGACTTTAGTGTCTTAGCAAGAAGAGGAGAAAGATTCCAGCCTCAGTGAATGCTAGATTGCTGCAGGGACGAGTAACTGTGGTAATATTCCCGAAAATAGCCGTGTGTTTCACCGGCATTGATGGGAATGCACTATCTATTTTATTTCTTTATTTCGATTTCTATTTTCATCTTATGCTGTGGCCTCCTTTTTCTCTTTCCCTGGTTTTGCTCCCCCGGAAGCCCCATTCTTTTTCCCACTCGACCACCCTTTTTCCACCTTTTTTGGTTCTCCTCGAGCAGACTCCGCTAGTGGATTCCTTTGGTCTGACTCGCTGTCCTCGTCCTGCGGGGACCGTTTCCCTTCCCTCAGTGGATGTGTTGATAGGTCTTTAAGGATCGGCTTCGCATCCTCTGCTACCTTCTGATCCTGCCTGTGAATTCCCCAGCTATCGGATGATGAGCATGATCGCTATCTTGGCCCGCCAGCTCCTATTTTCCACGCGCATTTGAGGGCCCTCGGTGGTCGCTCTTGTGCACATCAGCTCAACGCTTTCCCCTCAATTCAACCATGGCTTCTCGTTCAGGGCTGAGCCCGATTTCCATGTCATGGATCTTGCTCCTGCTACTGGCCCTCCTACAGTGCAGCTCGGCACAGTTCTGCTCTTTCTGGAATAGCGGCTGCATCGACCCTCTCGCCCAAAGCGCCGTGAGCTTCGACTTTCAGCCTCTCTTCACCGATCCCATCTACCTCTACTACGGCTTTGACGCGAGTTCTTCAGGCAAGGGCGAGGGTCCAATGACAAAGACTGGGTTCTGGCTTCGGTATCAGGATCGTCACGTCAACAAGGACGCCATCGATCACAACAAGACTTCGGAGGTTGCGCTCCGTATCGGTAATCTGACTGCCACGCCGTCGGGAACCAACAATGGATGTGACGGAATCTGGGATCCTCCGTGCTCGAACGATATCAAGTCCACCGTACAGCAGACCATGTTTCGTCTCGCCTCGTCCGGTCGTTACTATGATCGACCACTTGAGACGACTCTAGAACACATGTTGCTGATTCCACCTGATCTTCCCAATTGCAGTCCGTCTGTGCTTGATGTTGCCACGATTCCAGTTCAAAGTTCGTTGCTGTCCACTTCAGACCTAGCGTCACGCCCCTGATATGCTAACCACTTCTTCTCTAGGCTTTGCTAAAGAAGGAACCGACCGTAATGTCACCGTGATGCCCTCGGGATCTGGTACCGACCCTTGGCAGGTATGGTACATCGACGGCATGACAGCTCAACAGCAAGCCTCCCAAGTCGCCGTTGGAATCATCACTCGCGGCCCGACATACAACAGTCCACCGCCATTATCCCCGGATGAAATTCAGGTTGAACTTGTGTGTCTCCAGGCTCCGCAGGGTCCGTCGAGCGGATCATCAACGGATCAGGATTGAATCCTCTCTCCTAGGCATGGCCATCGAGCTGTCCATGGTTTCTTACCTCTCTACATAATACTGTTCCCGGCGGATACACTCCTTTGGAACCATCCATAAGATACGCGATCGAGTCAATGGCTCGATTGTCCGGCACTCACAAGTCGTTTGAGCAGCTTCTACCCGGTTTAGATCGACATCTTGCCGTACGTGATTACTCCGGTAATCTCATAACATGCCAGATATCCGTGATAAAGTCACTGTCGCATGTCATTGAAAGACTAGCCTGTCACGGGCTGTGTACCTAGGCAAATGGATCAAGAAGCTGCCACTTCAGAATTCCATCACAAGTCCCGCAACATCGCCCAAGGGCAGTTTCCAACGCCCATACAAGAATTTGCGCTGTCGTCACCGTCGAAGATCGTCTCACAGAGTCGGCCAGCTATTATCGACAGGCTTCAAGTTGCCGGGTCCACGAAAATCCTCCAAAACGTCAGCCTGCTCACTCAACATAAAGCGATCTGTCTGAATCCCGATCTTGGCAAGTCCGCGCCACCGCTCAAGATCTTCCGGATTCCGCTTGTCGCCATGCGCATCCCTGGCTTTCTCCCAATGCCCCTTGGAGAATCCAAGCATGGTAGTGATTCGTCGCCGCGGGATGTCGTACACGAGAGAACACATGGTCCCCGTCTCTTCCAGCCAGTTACACTGCCATAACTCCCCGGGTCGAATGCATTGATAATCCGCCGTCTGGAAATTGAGTCGGCCAGCCATCGGCCCGCCGTGGATGGCGTAGTTGATGCGGTCTTCGTTCTGGAACCACATCTCATACCGCCACTTCTCGGGTTTGCCCTGTTCGTTTTTCGCATCGTAATCATAGATTAGATGTCGATCTCGCAGGTCTGCGTCGAAGCTTGAACCTTTTAGAGATGGATGGACGGGCATTTCGTGACTGGACTGGCTTGGTGGTAGCGGATATTGGAATTTCCGGATATTGGGATTTCTGTGATTATGGAATAGGTACTCGTTGATATAGAGATAACAAAGCCCTGTTGGGATATTCCCAATTCATCTTATAATTCGTGTCGGAAGCGGTAAGCCCCATGACGGGCAGTTTCTCACCGCCCCCGCGTTTGCCAGCCCTCATATAGCTGAGGGGTGCGCCAGATAGCTTCTTCCCATGATCATGAGTTTTTCCCCCCCTGGTCCCCTCCGAGAGTAGGCTAGTTTCTGTCCTTCCCAGCCCTCTCGACAATTCGTCTTCCTAGTACCGTTTTTTCTATCGGCGCCTTTCGACTTCCACATCTTCAATCTCGAGGTCGGTAATACCGAAGTCGGTTGTGGACTCTTTAAGGGCCCCCGACTTCCCGATGCATGTAACCTAGGTAGCTCTGGAGGGTCCGAAGTAATTGGTGACATCACGACTCGAAGCTTTCAAACCTTATTTAAATGTTGGCAACTTTATCCGCGGATTGTCCCAGATCAGCCTATGTGTAGTGTAGTATTGACAGACATTCTGTACGATTCACATTCCAGTCACAGTTGACTCATCCCCTTGGTATTAGTTAACTGTACTACCTTATACCTGTGGGGATAAATCATGTTTTACTGGAAGCCCGATGTATAGAAGCTAGGATATGTATATGTACCTGACATGCGGTTGGCGTCGATCACCAAAGCTTTTTCATTGAATATTGGGTGAGATCGTCGGTTCACGGTGGTGGAGCGGGCTTATCCTTACTCTATTTGCGTGTGGGGATCCGAGCTACTACGAGACGGGGATCTAGAATCACAGTTCATGCAGTATATTCTTATATCAGCTCCAGTGCTAGTTTAGTAGAGTACCTTCTCCGGCTTCGCGTTGGTCTATATAAACGTCGAGGATCAGGTATGATCCATGAACTTAGATCTTGCGGATATCGAAGCCCAGGATGGTGACTGTATCTGCCATATGCTCCTGTGACTTTTGTCCTGGGTCCCGACTCACATCCGGGCTGTTCTCTAAGACCATCGAGGGCTTATTCAAATCCCCGAGGCGAGCGGGAAGTGCGTGAAGTTGCTTCACATGTCCGGCTTCCACTTGGATCCTCGATATGCTATCAGTTCCGAAGCGAACTGCATGTCTGGCTTGTGCTGCTGTCTGACAAGTTTACTTCCCTTCCAGATGATGGTAAGCCTCTACTTTCTGCTTTGCTTTGTGAATACTTCCGATGCGATCGCACGATCTAGCCCCCGAGGCCTTGCAGGCTGTTGGTCCCTAGCGCCAGGGAAGGTATCTGCCATTTACACTAGGGATCTTCGGGCGATCCCGAGTGGCAGATTTTCTGGGACTACATTGATACGCAGAGACTTGGAAGTGTCTTTGACATGTTCAAGCGATATCTCTGGGGCACTGTTATTGTTGCGATGGGAAATGACGGCTTGAGTCCAGCAAATATTTCCAGTCTGTATAGATTCGTAGAAGGTAAGATGATTTGGAGATACAGGCAGTACCAACGTATTTCCCATTATTTAGGTACCCATGTCGCTGCCAGGTGTGCTAATGTACTTGTTGTTAGGAACAAGGCTGACCCCAGTGGCTTATCCCGGATGGTTATACAATTTAGAGCATAAACTGGCTGTTCTATCATAACAAGAAACTCAGTTGCAGGTGGTTAGAGTGGTGCTAAGAATGCCAAAGTCGAGCTTCCCTCTGAAGCATTTTTATTTTTAATTATTTTGCTATTCTGCATTTGGCCTGGTTCTAAGTTTTCACCTCACCTTTAGGACGCAAAGTTTCACTATCTACTGGTCTATACCCAATCCAACAAAGTGCGTGTGCATACCCCCACCCACTTCCCCCTCTAAGTTTGCCAAGAATGTGGAAAGAATGAAAATAGTGAGTAAGCAGGATCTCAGCAAAAATCACCCAGGAAGACCTCTCGAAATCGTAGAAATTGTCTAGACATGGCCCCGCAATCGCAGATCGTGAGTGGGGTCCAAGTGTCACCTCAGGTTGACGTTGGACTCGTAGAACTCAACTCATTTTGTCATTGACCGAGTTCCGAAGCCTGATCTATCTACACTTCCCAATCAGTTCTGGTGCCGCCGGAACCCGGTGCATCGATGCATGACGTAGCGACTCCTTTCCCATAGCTTTTCTATATCGTCATCACATCCCTCCGGGCCTTCCGTGATTTAATGCCAACACTGCCCTAAAGCTCAGCAGTCACGCAGTTTGACCGTCGTATCTTATTTCTCAACTTCATACTCCAGACTTTTCTTCGCATACTCTACCTTATCTTACCGTCTAGGAACCAGTCACAATGGGTTTGCGGGGTGCTCAGTTGGGTCTCCGTGTGTGGGAGGTATGTGTCGCGCATGACATTTTTACGGATATAGAGCTAATTCAACTCATAGTTCGTGTTCAGCATCCTTATCATGGCTCTCATTGGTAACATGATCGCCGAGGCCTTCGCCGGTAACCCAAGCTCTATCAACTACGCGATGTTCGTGTCGGTCTTCTCGATATTCACGCTCTTTTACCTGGTCCCAGCCTCGTTTAACTTGGACTGGGCCCTCCACCCGATCATCATGATCGTTTTGGACCTGCTGAACGCCATCTTCTTCTTCTGCGCTGCTGTTGCGATTGCTGCAAAGCTGGAATGCCATTCCTGTTCAAACAACGTATGCATACCACTCAGTCTGTACACAGCTTGTCCATGGCTAATATATTCTCTCAGCATTACACCTTACACAATGAAATCACCAACGGCTCCCACAACAGGACCAAGCGCTGCCGGGAGGCCCAGGCGTCGGTTGCTTTCCTGTGGTTTGCCTGGGCTGGCTACATGGCCTCGGTTTTCGTTTCACTCTTCATGGCCCGTTCCTCTACGGTGAGCATGCGCGGCCGCTCTGCCAGCCGCCGCCGCCCCAACATGGCCCAGGTCTAAGCTCTGAGACAACGGGATTACCTACGGACTCGGTTGGGAGAGCTTCAGGGTGATCTTATACCGTAAGGTCCACCCTGGAGTAGGATAGTCCCCTTCCTCTAGGAGCAGGGAGCTATTACCCTCTCGCGACCGCGAACTATATCACGGCTTACGTCTGGAATGGCGTTGACAGGTTCCAAAGGTTGGAAAGGCGAGTATACTATTGATAATTCACTTGGGAGTTGGCTGCATCGGTCTCCATTCCCGGAAAACGAAAACGATATTGGAAGTCTACTTATAATCTGCGAGGAGTCCCACCTGGGAACTTTTGTGCTACTATTATGTCATTAATAATTGCTGATCTGGAGTTTGATACCGAATGTACGAGCAAGTTATTGTTTGACTCAAGTGTTTGAATGGTGGCCGTAGACAATTCTCCATCCTAGATGGATGGGTGGTAGGTAGGAGCTACTATTTCGAGTAGTGATGTATGTCTAGAGTCCAAGGGGACCTCAAGACCAGTGCAATTCTCTTAAATAATCCTGGACTGGATTCAAATATTCTATAGTTCTCTGTAGCTCGCCATGTACAGAATAAGTAGTGCTGTGACCTGCGGCTGTGTACCTAAGCCTAGCATTGACTCATAGGATCGAACCGTAACACACATTGCAAATTCACAACTCAAATTGATTTCCAAGGTGTCAAGAATATCTGAATCCCTTCACTGACAGGCTTCAAGCTAGGGGCATCTGCAGCGGGGCAACCTCCCCTCTGCTCCACCCAAGAATTTCTCCAGAGCTCGGATCCGCCACGGCTTCGACAACTCCCCGGTTTCTCCATCCTTTTCTCTTTCCACCATCAAAATGCCCATCAGGTGAGACCACTGTTATTATCACTGGAGGGACTACATCTAACTGACTGTTACCAGCTACCTGATCCTGCTCTCCCGACAGGGCAAAGTGGTGCGTCCCCATCCTCGTGGCCCACCCCAATTCCCGGTCCACCTGGCTTGAAGCCGACTAACAAATCTTTTCGCAGCGCCTTGCTAAGTGGTTCACCACTCTCTCCCCCAAGGAGAAGGCCAAGATCATCAAAGATGTAACCCAGCTGGTTCTGTCGCGCCGGACGCGAATGTGCAATTTCCTCGAATACAAAGGTGGCTTCCCCTAATACCATCACAAACACCAACCCTCCCTTGCTAACTACTCGGAACGGGCAGACTCGAAAGTTATCTACCGTCGCTATGCCTCCCTCTTCTTCATCGCTGGCTGCTCATCCACCGACAATGAACTGATCAACCTCGAGATCGTCCACCGCTACGTCGAGCAAATGGACAAATACTACGGCAACGTGTGCGAGCTGGACATCATCTTCAATTTCCAAAAGGCATACTTCATTCTGGATGAGCTATTATTGGCGGGGGAGATGCAGGAAAGCAGCAAGAAGAATGTGCTACGGTGCATCAGCCAACAGGACAGCTTGGAAGACATGGAGGTGAGTCGGATACAGTTCCATTCCCCCCTATGCAATACATGGGTATCTCCGACCGTGGAGGTATACTCCTGTATAGCATTGGCTTCATTGCCTCTCCCCTATCAAACCCCCCTCCTAGGTGCGGGCTAATGCTCTCCCCAGGTTGAGGAAGATGTGGTCACCAAGATCATGTGATTGACGGAGCGACTCATTGTGCTTTTACTGTCTGGCGTAGCGATGTTTTGTTTATATACTGATAATACCAACCTGCCTTTTTCAGGACACAGAAGAAATCTCACGCAACTTAGCCGCAGTTGGGTTGGAGTGACAAGTGATCCATGGATTGGGCCACTCGTGAAGTCAGTACGCCTTTTCACTGGTGAACTGATCCACCACGTGATCACAACCCCCTCTTATCGTGGCCTTGAGACGTTGCGCTGTCTAATGTGCCCTTTCTAACATCTGCTCATCTCTTCCTTACTTTGATTCTATTGACCCCTACGATCCTTTTGATCCTCTGGTGTAGCTGATTGTCCACATCTCCCTGTTTGCGGCATATCTCACGGTTATCACCGATCGGCACCCATCTCCACTCCGGCTCCGGTGCGACCACCCGCGTCATCTCATCATCGCCCAAGTGCAGCGCTTCCAGTTGCCTATTCTCTCACCGTCACCGATTCGACGGAATACTCCCCAGAATCAGTCAGTTCGATCGTTAGCGCTTACAGCGCTCCCTGCTAGGATGAAGGTAGGTTGGCATTCCCTGGTCTCCATGGGGACACATCGCCCATCTCTCTTCCCCGGTCGGATTTGCTTAATGTCTCTCCCCCTTTAGTTCCTCCCTCTCCCGGACTTTGAGGATGTCACAAGTTCTCTGAATTTCGATACCGCCGATTGCCATATCGTGGGTGGATGTGATCTGTACACGACCAAGGCTGCGCGATCCGACCGAAAGCTTTACAATCACATCGAACAATCGCTCGAAGCACAGTATGAATCCATTCTTCGACTTTCTGCCTCGTTGTCTCCGCCAAATGCCCACGAGGCCGCCGAAACCCTGAACCTCTCGCGCTCGAGTCCCTTCGGGCCCCTGAGCGAGCACTCGAGTCGTCGTACCTTTGCCTATCTGATTGCCACGCTCAATGCAAGCCATCCAGACTACGATTTCTCGCATGTCCTGCGACCAACTGACTTCCGCCGTGAGCGCCATCCGAAGCGCGTTATGAATACGATAAATTCAACGCTGTATAACCTTCGGCCCCGCGAGTCCATTGATCTCTCTCCATCGTCCCCCGCGACCCTATCGGGGTCATACAATAGCAGTACCCCTGCCTGGGGTCCGCGGATGTGGAGGATCATGGACGAGCACATGTCGCTCAAGGAATGCTCGGTTTACTCGTACTCCCCGGAGGAGGACCCGACTGACGCCGACGACGGAGCCATCTGGAGCCTGCATTACTTCTGGTTCAACCCGCTACGGAAGCGTGTATGCTATATCTACTTGCGGGCAATCCCCATACTGAGCCATACGCCGCCCGAGGATAGTGAGATGGCCACGACGCCTACCGGCAAGCGGACGTTCGACGACGGGTACTTGACTCCAGACCTCAGCTCCAGCAAGCGTGCCCGCTACTGGCTTGGAAGTCGGGCGGCCTCCTCGCTCCGTCATGAGGATAGCGATGATGATGATGATATAGACCATCGGCCGTCGGGTCCTGTGATAGATGACGATGACCAATTTATGCTAAGTGACGAGGAGATCCACTCTCGCTCACACCGTAAGGGGATGGTGAGGGCAATGAGCGAGGAGATTGCGGAAGCTATGGAGGTTTGATGGCTTTGCTTCTTGATTGGGGCTTTTCTCTTTCCCGTTGATCGGTGATTCTTTCTAGTAATACGACATCATTAATATTATCAGGGCTTTCTGGCTTTGTAGTAATGCGACCGCATTATTAGTACTATTAGCATTTAGAATCAGGCAGGGAAAAGGAGAAGGTTAATGTAAAAACATCCAGTAAAAACGCTATTGTTAGTTGATTGTAACTAGGTAGGTCTTGTCACTGTACAGCTCGCGCCGCCATTAACTACTTTGGCATACCTTAACAAAGCTTTGGCGTGGCTGCGCGCATTGTATCTTACATGTCCGTATAGATCGGACATGGCCCGTGCACAGATGGGGAAGGCTGTCATTCTCCGTCCCCTTCCACTCCTTCACTCTTTACCAGACCATTGATTCCACCGTTAACCATTAATCATGGCCGACGAAGAGGAGCGCATCAAGGCTGAGAAGCTGGCGGCCGCCAAGAAGAGGGTATGTCTTGCTTCGTCTTGACGGCATGGCCATCTCTCATCTCCCGTTACTAACAGGTGCCGTGTTGTGCAGGTCGCCCAGCTCCAGAAACAGAAGAAAAAGGCCAACAAGAAGGCCTCGGCCGCTACGGATACACCCAAAGATGCTGAAGCCAGCAAGGAAGCTGAACCTGCGGAAGACCCCGCGGCTGAACCTGCCACCGTGACTACATCGCCAGAGGGCCCCGCCGAAGAGAAGCCGCAGGAGGATACAGCGACAGAGACCGCCAGTCCAGAGCAATCCGAGGAACAAAAACAGCCCGAGAATGCCGACGCGCCTGTCGAGTCTCCCGTTGAACCTATGCCACCCGTCCCCACATCTCCTGGTCCGGAGACTGAGGCACAACCAGCCCGACTAGATACCCCTCGAGCCGGTCATGGTCGCCAGCCGTCACTGTCGATCCAGTCGAAGATGCGCTCGTCATCATTCCGCAAGACCTCCGTGTCTCAAGGCAGCGTTTCCCCTTCTCCGTCCACGGCTCTCAAATCCCCTCCGCAGTCACTACCACCCCTGGTTGGGGACGGGGACTCCGTCCATGAGGTATTCCAGAAACAGTCTACGCGAATAAGCGAGCTTGAGAAGGATAGTAAGCGCATGGAGAAGGAGCTAGCCGAGGCGACGAGCCGCTGGCGCAAGACGGAGGATCAATTGGAGGATCTGCGCGAGACGAGTGTAGATGTGCCAGAGCTGAGAGAGCAGTTGAAGAAGGCTGAGGAGAGGGCCGCAAGCATTGAGTCATTGGTAAGTCTGGGCATCTTCTGGATAAGTGATGTAATCTGACCCCGTTGAACAGAAAGAGGAAATCGCTTCGCTACAACGGCAAAACTCACAACTCCAGTCTCGATCAAACCGGAACAATGCCAGTGTCTCTACACCAGGGTCATCAGACTCGCCACCGGCAGATCTTGTGCGTCAGTTAGAGTCCAAGTCAGCTACCATTGAGGCTATGGAATTGGAAATTTCCAATCTACGAGCACAAGTCACCTCGCAGTCATCCTCCAACGAGGCACACGAGCGCCAGCTCGCGGCACTAGAAGAAAAGGTTTCAGATAGCCAGGCGGCGCTGGAGCGTTCTCAGCGTGAACTGGCAGACACGAAGCAAGCACTAACGCGCGCATCCGAGAAGGCTGTAAAGGAAGGCGTGGACAAGACGTCAACGGAGACCCTGATCAAGACATTGCAGCGTGAAATCGAAGATCTCAAAAACGAAAAGGCCGAGGCCGATAAGAAGATTGAAATACTTGATAAGAAACTCCAGGCTATGGCGAACCTACACAAAGAATCCGAGAGCCGGCATCAAGCCCGTCTCCGCGAGAGCGAAAAGAGCGAAAAAGAAACCGCCATTATGCGGAAGAAGCTCGCCCTCATTGAAAACGAGAATCTCCGGCTCCGCGAAGAGCGTGACCGCATTCGCAAGCGCGAGGCTGGCGGCGGCGCGGACGACGAAGCCCTCGACGAGCTCGAAGACGAAGAGCGCCAACGACTGGAGCGCCGTATCCGCGAACTGGAGGGCGAGAACTTTGATCTGCGCCGCGGCGTCTGGCAAGAGAAGCGCCAGGAACTGGCTGGTCAGCAGTATCCCGAGGAGGGCGCTGAATCTGCCGGCGATGCTGGTGCCAATGCCTTTGACGACGTTGACCTTGTCGGTGGACGGCCTGACCACGGCCGTCGCCGTAGCACGGCCGGCCAGCAGCACTCGTCCTTCTCGACTGTTCTATCCAGCGGTCTTGCTGCCTTTACGGGCACTGGCAACCGCTCCCGCGCTGGCTCGTCCAACCCGCCCCGTCCACACCACCCTGCTACGGGCGGCAGTCTCGAGCTACTATCCGAAGAGAACCTCGAAGATGAATTCGACGAGGTCGAGTTCGCGCGTGCCCAGGCAGAGGAGGAAGCCCGCAAGCGTGTCGAGTGGATGCGCGAGATTAAGCGTAAGCTGCGCGATTGGGAGAAGTGGCGCCTGGATCTGGTCGATAGTCGGGCTGGTGCCGAGGGCGCTGGTGTTGGTATGGGTGAGATCTTTGAGGTTTGAGGTTCACTTGGGTGGGTTGGGCATTGGGGTTGGCGCTTGATGTTATATACCATGATCTTGTCTTCAAACAACTTCGTCTGCATGCAATTACCATCTAATGGCCAAAATGCAGTTTGCAAGGTCGTAGGACAAGGACATCTCCGAGCCCTGGAGAAACTAGTATCTAGATACAATACCTACAAAACTATATAGAAAAACACTCGAAAGCCAATCAACCTTGGAAATAAATGCATTCAAAACCTTGGAAACAAGTAAACTCCTCAATCCGAATAATGCTTCCCCGTCAAAACACCCTCAGACTGCCTCCGTCTCTTAACCAAAACCTCGCCAATCCATCCTGAAATCTGATAGATCCAACCCCCAGTAACAAGCACACCCGAAACAGTGTTAATAACCCTAATCACCAAAGCCAAGAACCCACTCCGCTGCTCACTAACCAGCAACATGATCGGCTCGATACTGTACTTGAAAAAGATACCCGGAACAAGCATCGGCGTCTCAGGGATCGGCCCACTCTGGCTAGTCGCAGCATACTGATTCGTGAATATGGTATTCCGACCAGACCGCGTGTTAGAAGTGTATACATCGAACGCATCTCTGCCCTTGGAATAAAGCGTCGGCACCACAGAGAGGAAGTACTGGAATTTGTGATAATGGGAGCTACTCTCTGCGATTGTTTTATCCAGAGGATTGAGTAGACTTGGATAGTGAGGACCGAAGGAGAGTTCGGTAATCATATGCGAGAAATTAAACGCTGGAGTTTCTGAATTAGTCCCGACTTGATTTCAAAAGAAAAACCACATACCTGAATGATCCAAATGCGGCGCCATCTCTCTATACCCATGTCCTCGCGCCGTAATATGGAAATCACCTTGTACTTTATTCCCTTCTAGACTTCCGTAAATGCGACAAGAATCTGCGACCTCGCCCCAGCGCATCCGGGGGCCCTTGGCGAACTTCCGTCTTGGATTACGATGCACCTCGCCCATCACATGGTGAACGTGGGAATCTGCCTCCTGCGCACTGATTCTGTCGTCGTCTTCATGGCTGAGTGTCTGGTACTCGTGCGCGCCATTGGTCTCATAGTTACGCTTTTGCATCCATAGTTGCCAGCTTGTTTCTTCGCGTTTGAGGAGGTCACCTGCGAGGATGCGGTCACCGGCGGCATCTTGGATGTTTACGCGGAGGGTATCGCAAGGCATGTTGACGACTATGTCGAGATTGAGTTGTAGGTCGTGTGAGACGCCTTTTTCAACGCTGAAGTGGTGGTGTTCGCTGCCTCGCCACCATGTTTTGAACTCGGAGAAACTGAAGAATGTGCAAACGAGGAGAATGAGGACGGTCCATTGGCCGCCGCGGTGGCTTGGGGTCGTGTAGGAGGGTTTTGTTTTGGCTGGGGGGAGATGATTGTTAGCTGGTGTACCTTGAATGGAGAACGGGCGGACTCACGGAAAGCGTCAAAGGCTTTCACCCCTGATAGACCGGACTTTTCCCCAAATGCATCCTCATCGAGGCCCTTAGTGTCGAAGCCATTCATTGCGAGTGCAGGGCGGGCGACATGAAGGAGTTGGAGCTTGGAAAGGTCGGGAGTGGAGCAAACACGATAAGCCGATGAGGCCAAGTAAGCCGATACACGACCCACTTACATAGTTAACTATGTATGCCACTGCGTTTTATACGAGAGTAGACCTGGACGTATCTTGGTATATACGAATAGCCATTGCCAATCCGAGCTCTCTAGAGAACTTATCATGAAGCTCTCACACGAGAGATGCAAGCGATAAAAATGTACAAACAGGAGCAAAAGCCCCCAGGGAAGTCATGAGTATAAAACGAGGGACATCAGCGAAAGACATATGACATGGCAACAATCCCTTTCACAAATATCATATCAATGCCCAGATGCAAATGCTGTCAACAAAAATAACGGGTATAGGGTGGATGCCGTCCCAGGTTCTCATCTCCCAGTTTCATCAAACCAGATCGACAAATGCCGACATGATATGCCACCTGATGCATGAGGAAAAAGAAAATGGAGAAGAAAAGAATAAGACTATTATGATTACAGCGCTGGAGAAGAACAAGATGTAATAGACGTTACTTGGTCCTCTGTGGCTGGTCAGCGTTCTGAGGATTTTGAGGTCGTATCGACGCCGGCTCAACTCACTAAGCTCGTGGCAGCAGCCGCCGTCGCGAGATCTGCTTTCCCACTGATACTCCGTGCTGAGGCACGGGGCAATGCAGTTCCGGACGTGCTAGTGGGATTGTTGGATGATCGCTTGGCGGGGCTGGACGGCGGAAGACCGCTCACGGTCGAATGGCGTTTTCCTCCGCCCTTGACCGGAGAATTGCCCGAAGCATCACGAAGACGGCCCGATGAACCAGTCTTCAGGCTGTTGCCAGGAGGCTCGGGAAGTGGACGCACGTTGGAGGCGCTGGCTCCTCGCTTGGAGGGCGAGTTTACCGCGGCGTACATCCGCGGCCGAGATTGCACCTTGACGCCCGTGATAAACTCATGCCTCAGCGCCTCGTGAGGAGTCAGCCGGCGAGCAGGATCCCAGCGGAGACAGCGGGTGAGGAAGTCTAGGAAAGCTTCGTCATCGCATCTGAGCACTTGCCGGAGTTCCTTGGAGCTTGGACGACGACGACGTCCCTTGGAGGAGACGGTCAGGCGAGGCTTGCCCAGTGAATCAAAGAACAGCTTCTTGCGAGTGCTCTTCTCGATCAAGTGCTTCTCCGGGGGTCCAAACACTTCCATGATGCAGGCCAGCTGTTCCTGCTCGTTCTCACCTGGGAAGATGGGATAGCCTGTGAAAAGCTCGGCCAGGATACACCCGAGACTCCACATGTCGATGGGCATGCCGTAAGACATTCCAAGAATGACTTCTGGGGAACGGTAGAAACGACTCTGGATGTAGGTATACACCTTTTCGTTCTCGAAGCAGCTCGAACCGAAGTCGATCACTCGGATCTCCGAGTTCAACGGATGCACAAGAAGAATGTTCTCCGGCTTCAGATCACAGTGGATGACCTTCTTGGCGTGCAACAAGATCAAACTGTGGAGCATCTGCTTGGTAAACCGGCGAATGAGCTTGAGTGAGAAGCCCTTGAAGTCGTGCGCCTTGATGAACTCGTACAGGTTCATGCCGAGGAGTTCGGTCGAGATGCAGAGATGGCCCCGGAAATAGAAGCTCTGGGTGAAATTGACCACGCTGTGACGACGGTCAGGATCCCATTCCTTCAGCTTTGTGAGGAGGTTGACCTCGATCAAAGCTTGCTGATGGAACCGCTTCTTGTTGCGAATAATCTTGATCGCGACCAAAGCACCGGTCTTGTGGTCAACACAACGCACGACCTGACCAAAACTTCCCTTGCCGAGAACATTGACAACCTCGTAACGGTAGGCCAAATGGTCGCCGATTACGATGTTGTAATCGCCCCGATCATCGTCATAGCCGAAGTTCGCAGCGCCCGAGTGGAGATCGCCGACGTGCTTCTTGGCGTTCTGTGTACCGCAGAAGAAAATGTCCCGGTAGTCAATGATCTCGCCGCGCTCAAAGATGTTCAAGTTTGCCATCTTCAGAGCCTGAGCAGGGCTGACACGATCCTTCGGCCCTGCCTTGCGACGCAGGTCATCCAATTCTCTTGCTGCAGTCTCAAAGTCCTTGCGCTTAGATCCCAGTCTCCTCATCTCCTCGTCGGCAATTACGATATCTGCATCTGCATTGACATCAGCCGACCGAGGAGAGGCAGCAGCGCTAGATCGAGCAGAGTTGATTATCTTGTGGACTGGAGATACATAGGCGCCAGAAGCACGGATTTGAGAATGTTCACTTCCCCCAGACTCATTAGAAGGCGTAGGCTCCAAGCGTAAGCTCCGATCACTGCTGACACTGGGCTTCCGATTGGCAGGCTGCTTTGAGATGCTCGACACAGATGACTGCCGTCGAGGCTTGAGAAATGACGACTTGCCAGTAGGACTAGTTGAAGACATGGAAGCCAAATTGTTCCATGTGGCAGACGCAGGAAGCTTGGGCGGCGGCATATGATCGTACTTGGCTGCATCGGTATCGACCTCGGAGGACTTAGCATGCTTCGAGTTGCTGCGAACCCGGGTCACAGTCAGACGCTCCTTCGGATTAGAACTAGGCACAGGAGCAGTTTCTGGTTCCGATGGTGTCGAAATCGATGGTGTCGAAATCTGGCTGAGCCGTTCCGCAGCAGGTGTGAAAACCGCACTCTGCGTTTGAGGTCGCGGTCCTATTAATTTGTATGACTGAGAAGTCCGGTTGGAGTAATCACCGCTCGCCTGGTAGCGGAGCGAAGTAAATTCGGAACTGCTTTTCGGTAACGTGTACGATGCATAGGGTGAGATGTTGCGAGTGCTATTGGGTGTTTCAAAGGCACTGGTACTGCTGGCAGTCCGCAGTGCTGCCGTGGAGGTAGAGCTCAACGCAAAATGCGATGTACTACTGCGTACTTGATTGGCAGGCCCCGTATCCTCATCATCACGATAAGCCCAGAAATTCGCCTTTGACGCAGTCATCGGAGTGCTAGGTGTCTTTGAAGTGATTGGGTTGGACGGGGTGTAGGATTTGCGTTCCTCGGCTTCCCTGTCCTTCAACGCCTCAATCTTCGTTGTCATCGGAGTACCCAGAGGCAGCAGGTTCAATGGCGGTAGCTTCAGTGGTTGCAAACCCTTGCGACCCACCACCGTAGAAGTCCGGGTGCGCGACTCTGGAGTCTTCGTAACCTGCCTAGGGGTATAGTTACCATTTTCAATGGTACCGCCCACAGCATCTGGGTCTGAATCTCGGGGCTTTCTAAGAAGACCGATGTCAACCGGCACGCTGGACTTCCTTGGCGCCGGGAAGACAGGCGCATCGAGCTCACTCTTGGGTGATTCATAGGCCTTAGGGATTGCAGGTACTGGCGGAACCTCCTCTCCTGCGGAGGAAGAAGATGTCTGCTCGGTACGAGGCTTGGGCGTAGGTAATCGAGAAGAGGAGAAATTTTGAGATAGACGCGTTTGGAGCGAGCTTCCAGAATTTCGCACCGAGTTGTAGCTGGTGTTCGATGACAACGAGAGGCCAGAACTGTATGACTTGCGGTTCGGGTCGGGGGTCGTTCGGTTGGAGGAAGGCGTGACGCTTTTCCTTGGGAGAAGAGAAGGGGACTGAGTTGATGACACAGGCCGGATGGGAAGCGGCTCGGTTGGTGTAGGAGGGGTGTTAGGCATAGGAGGTGCAGATGGCATCATTGACATCCGCTTCGCCCGACGTGTATCGGTTGGACTGATAGTGCGCGCACCCAAGCCAGTAGCATGGGGCATGGTAGACATGCGCTTGGAGGACGAGGAAGGTGTCGTCACCGTTGTCCCGGATGTATTTTTGACTGGTGTCCGGACGGCATTGGTTGAAGAAGACCGTGAATGGTCGGTTGTACCGGTCGTAGTCAAAAAGGTGCGATGCGGCTCGCGAGGGGAGGGTTGCATAGACTTGGCTTTGAGGTTTCGTACAGACGGAGGCACTCTGGTCTCGTCCAGAGGTGCTTCGGTAGGTTGACCACGAGGGCGAAGGAAACTGTTCGGATCCGTCCGAGTCGTGTCCACACTGATTTTGCGAGCACTCAGACTGGCACGTCTTGCTGATGCATTTGTGGGACCGAAGGCCCCGGAGCTGATGGACTTCCGCGACCCTCGAGAATTGATAGAACCGGCATCGCTGGGCTGTGCGAGACTTTGGCGGTGCCCGCGGGCATTGGCGGATGTCGTCGATATCCTCGAGGCTGCAGGGCTCTGACCGTTCGGACGCGATACCTCGCTCTTGCGGCGAGCCGAAGCACCTCTCGTCCGCTCCGAAATATTGCTCTCGTAACTGTTGGTGGTCCAGTTACTGTTCGTTGACAGACCGGAATCCCGATTCTCAGACCCCGAACCACCGGTTCCGGGTATCGGAAAATGGTTCAAAGTGGGCTCAGCCATGATACTGTTGTGGAAGTCATCAAAGTTGATCGGCGCCAGAAATTCCATGCTTTCCGGCGGGGTTTGGCTAGTCTGCATTTTCGACAGGTTTCCCACACTTGTGGATCGCAGATTGTGACCGTTCGTCGAATCATTCGGGGAGTCGATCGGGGGGTTTCCGGGTTGAAAATAATCGTTCGTAGGTTTGCTATAATCGAGACATCGTTAGAATGTTTGAGCGTTGTTTTCCCCACTGCGGGCAGTAGGAGCAGGGGCGTTTGCGGATGAAGCCTACCTCCAGCGCGTGGCGTCCTGTGGCCGGGGGCCCTGTGGGGCCTTATGACTTCGAATAGACAGTTTTCTTCGACCCATGTCCCCTGAACGCGGACCTGCTACACCTCGCGAGGACTGCGAATCAACATTGGTCTGGTTGTTCATGTGGAAAGTGGTCGAGGCGGACTTTTGGAGGCACCTGCGAGCCGTAGTCTCCGCTGATTTTCCAAAGTTGGTTAGCAATTGTCGAATCCTGGTGAGGCTTCGTGCCTTACCTCCTGAACCCGAGTCATCGTTCCTGGAGGGATTGGATGACTGTGATTGGGCTGTTCCGGACTGGTCCTTCCCCGTAGCCTGCGATGACCTGGCCTGCATTGTTCCAAATGCCACGCGGCTTCTAGCAGAAAGAAGGAATCTTCAAGTCGACAATCCGCGAGACTGACAGAATCGAACGGAGCGAGAACCCGATTGGGATTGGCATTCAGGAGAGGTTAACGAAGAAGAGTCTTCAGCAGTCGCGCGACCCGGTCGAATGGGAGGTTACCGGTCCATGTCGGAGAGAGTCGAGTAAAGCCTTCTGCGGTGCCCGGGCGAGGGGTTTGGAAGGCAGTTGGTCGTTGAGAAATAAATTTGGTGTAGCTCAGGTTTAGGTTGCTGGGGCAAGTAGGCGGTCGCAATGAGGTAGGATCCACAGCGACCAACTAGTATGAAAACACAAAGGGGGAGGGGGAGGGGGGGGGGACCAGATCTTCAGATAAATGACTTCTTTTGTTCTAACAATGAAAGAGTTGAAGAGAATAAAGTGTAAAGTTTACACACTCAGCGACTCTCTTCAATGTCCGGACTTTGGTTGCTTTCGTGTTCCCCTGATAGCGGACTGATCATACCGTACTGAACCAAAGTTACCCACTTTAAACCGTTGATCTGACAGTGTACAGTACATACACAAACCCCATGTTTCTGCCTGATCAAGCAGGCATCAACAGTATTCGCATGTGCAAGTTGCGCCTGCCGATTCATCACCCAACCTCGAGTTCCCTCCTTCCTCGTTCTATTCTTCTGGTGTTTCTTCCTAGCCATGCCAATATCCATTCACTATGGATGAATACACACCAGAAGCCCTGGTGAACCGTGATGAGCCGGTGCCCGTCCTGAACATATCCTCTAAACCGAAGCGCATGAGCAAGGGCTCCCCAGACAGTGCGCACTCCCGCTCATCTTCACAGTCCGGGAATTCCATGCAAAACCGATTGCTGACCAAGTAAGTTTCATGATTGATCCTTTGTCACGACTGCTTTGCTGACAGTGACACGGGCTTCTACAACAAGTCATCCCCACAGACGATGACGAGGATGATGCCAACTCCGGAGACAAAGGCTTTACGGCGTCTCTACAACGACCGGGTTTCAGTCTTCCACTAATGTCAAACAATTTTCGCCGCTTTAATGCAAGGTATCTTTATATCCCATTCAATTGATTGACCGTCGGACTGACACTGCTATAGAATTGGAGTGGTCTTTCTGTTCCAGAACCGGGTCGAACGCCTGTTGGGCTGGCACAACCCAACTCATACCCTTTCTCTTCTTTTTGTATACTCCTTCATCTGCTTGGATCTGCACCTGCTGCTGGTTTTGCCTCTGGTGATCCTCTTGCTCTTTATCATGGTGCCAGCATTCATCACTCGCCACCCTCCACCACCCTCGACCTCCACTTCTAGCATTGTCCCCTATTATTCCTATGAAGGTCCAGCACTAGCGCCAGCGAGAACTATAAAGCCGGCCTCTGAAACGTCCAAGGATTTCTTCCGAAACATGCGAGACCTGCAGAATTGCATGGCGGATTTCTCAGATGTTCATGATGCAACCATTTCCATGTTCGCGCCGTTGACCAACTTCTCTAACGAGAAGCTGTCTTCAACCCTCTTTCTAGGCTGTACTGTTGCTGCTGTGACCCTCTTCCTGACAGCCCACCTCTTGCCGCTCAGGCTGATAATGCTCGCTGGTGGGAATGTAGCAATCTTGTCAAACAGCCTGAAATTCCGCATTCTGTGCAAAAGCCTGATTCAAGATGTCGGAGCTGGAGATTTGCAGTCTCAGCTTCCCCAAGATGATGAAGACCCAGGTGTATTCGGAGCTGCTATTCCGAAAGACTCGTCTGCAGTTATGTCTGCATTGGAAAAGTTGACAGACATCTCACTGGATACTGAACCCGAGGAGCGTGAGGTGGAGATCTTTGAACTCCAGCACCGTGCACCGGGAACATCGGAGCATGGATGGGAGAATTTCCTCTTCAGCCCTCAACCATACGACCCGCTATCCCCGTCCCGCATCGCGGGTGATCGGCCCCGCGGTTGTCGCTTCTTTGATGACGTTCGGCCACCGTCTGGCTGGAAATGGAAGAGCAAGAAGTGGGAACTCGATCTGGATTGTCGAGAATGGGTGGTAGAGCGTATGATCACGGGTGTTGGTTTTGAAGTCCCAGGTGTTTCTCCAGAAGGCAATACCATCGTCGACGAAGTTGGCGGTTGGGTCTGGGACCTCCCCTCGGAATCTCCCTCGGCACAAGAGGAAGACGAGGAGATTACAACAATGGCCTACGGCGACTTGGAGCAAGAGCGAAATACCTCATCCAAGGGCAAGAACAGCTCAATATCGAAAGACAAACATCGGGCCAAGTCTGCCCAGGATTGGGAGGAAGCAGGAACTGCTACGTACGGAGTTGGAGAATGGCGGCGCCGTCGGTGGGTGCGGATTGTGCAGCGTATGAACCTCCCACCAGCTGGAACCGTCACATACTCGACCCTCGGCACCAATTGATGTACAGTTACGATATCAGATTTTTTCTATAGCGCACGATTGCCCATGATCTGTTCAGTTCCGAGCCCATTATATACTGCACAATCATTTCGTCCATGAACATGCATGAATAGAGACAACTTTTTGAAGTAAAAGACCAGAGAGAAAACGAAAACGCCCGAATCGCCTAACCGAATGCTCAAGTGATATCCCCATCACCGCTAGTTGCGAGACTCCTTCCACTGCTTAATTCTCCTTCGCAAATCACCCTCAGTCTGCTGCATGGGGTTGAGCTTGCGGTCCCGAACCATAGCGGCCAAATTATCCCCGTGCTTCTCAACCAGTCTCGTAATCCACTCGACCTCCCGCTGGCTCAGATACCGAGGCTTCTTGTTCTTGACAGACTGGCTTTCGCGATCGGCCTGGCGCTCCAACTGCTGGACAATCACGGACGCTTGAGCAGGGCCGACGGCCGGAGCCTCGTTGTCGGATAAGTCATTTAGAGGGTCGTTAAGCGGGTTCGCGGCGCGGCGCTTGCGACCCGCAACCTCGATCTCCTCTTCGTCGTGAATCACGCGCAGGATCTTGCCAGTCTCGGGGTCGCGCTCAACCCTAGTCTCACTCAGATCGAGCTGCTGGGCCGTGTTGCCGCTACCGGTGATATGCAGCGAGTTTTCAGCGAGCTCTCCTTGGATAGGGAGGCGCTCTTTACCACCAGTTGGGGCATTCAGCTTGTGCATCAGCCCGAGTCGCTGGTAGTTCTGGGTCAGAGTGAGTTTTCTGTCCCTGTAGAGAAAATATTGTTAGCGCGATGCCACTTTTTTTTTCTTCTCCAGTCGAGGTCCGCATACCAGTTATCGGCGATGATCTGGTTCCCTAGCACATTGATCTTCTTGCTGCCGCTCTTAAGACGGTTATTCTTGGCCCTGGCCTTGGAAAGGCCGGACCGGTTCTTCTTCTTCTGCAGGAGTTTGCCCATTGTTGCGTTTGTTGACCTGTGTTGCGGAGGAATCGTGCAATTATCAGCGCTATCGAAACTTTTTTGGTGTTTGCACAAGGACTTGGCGGGTTTGCACGGTATCCGCGATAAAGAGGTCCGAGCCCGGCGATAAGCGGAAGTTCCCACGCGGGTTGTTTGTCCCTTGGCTTCTTTACTTCTCCGCCCCATTTCCGGCTTCAATGGCTTCAAGACTGCTTCCTTCACGCCGCACGGGCTTTGCACTCGTTGCAGGATGCCTAATGTTTTCGGCCCTGGCGGCTGCCGGTGCACGCCCTGGAGATATGTCTGTTGGCGAGATCGAGGAGCAATTGCAGGTATGGACTCGAAGAGCTATCAACGTGTGAACTTGGCACCTTTTGCAGGCAATGACTGATGTCTACAGAACTGTCCTCTTGTAGAGTCGCTCAATGAGCATAAACGGGCCACCGCCCCTCAAACTACGAGCCTCCTTTCGAAGATCTTCGCCGTCCTTTTCCCAGGGAGTCCAGCTGTGAACTCCCTTCTTGCGACGCTGTACATCTCTGGCCCTCCCAGTATGTGATACAACTTCAAATTAACAACGGGACCTTGCTTAACGTGACTCCAGACTTCCTCTTGGCGCTATGTCCTCCCAACATCGACCCGTCCTCCCTGTCGATCATGGTTGCTTTCGCTGTGGGCGGTCTTTTGGGTGACACGTTGTTCCATCTGCTTCCCGAGATCTTCCTTGGCGAGGCGTCGCCCGACCATGTTAGCTTCGTCATGGTCGAGCCGAACAAGAACCTGCTGCTCGGTCTCGGTATCATGGTTGGCTTCTTTACATTCGTGGCCATGGACAAGGCTTTGCGCATTGCGACTGGTGGCGAAGGCGGCCATGACCACTCGCATGGCCATTCTCATGCAGATGCTAGTGCAGCTACCACGAGCTCTGATGCCAACACCAAGTCCAGTGGCGAGTTGAAGCAGCGCAAGTCAACCAAGTCAGTGCAGTCCTCAGAGGACTCGAAGCCCGAGAAGGAAATCAACCCTAGTGTCAAGCTGGGCGGATACCTGAACCTCATTGCGGACTTCACCCACAACATCACTGATGGTCTCGCGCTTTCTTCTTCATTCTATGCATCACCGACCATCGGCGCTACCACCACCGTTGCAGTCTTTTTCCACGAGATCCCTCACGAAGTTGGCGACTTCGCTCTTCTCGTGCAATCTGGCTTCTCCAAGCGCAAGGCCATGGGCGCGCAATTTGTTACTGCCGTGGGCGCTTTCCTGGGCACGCTTATTGGTATTGCCGTCCAGGAATTCGGCAGCCTCGGCCCTGAGCAGGAGAACTCTGCTACCTCTGGTCTCATGGGGACCAGCCTCTCATGGGGTGATATGCTTCTCCCGTTCACCGCGGGTACTTTCCTGTACGTTGGTACTGTGGCGGTGATTCCCGAGCTATTGGAAACTGGTAAGGACAAGGGTACCGAGGTGTGGAAGACTATCACCCAGTTCTTGGCTGTTGCCGTCGGGGCTGGTATCATGCTTGCGTAAGTTTTGCTCTCCGCTTTATTCATGGACAGTCACTGACTTTGACTGTAGGATCTCTTGGGACTAAATACGCCACATGCAAGATGCACTGGATTTTGTATTGTTGATCAATGGGCTGCGTGGAACAACACCAAAGGGGTCGGGACATAACTTTTTATAGAACTGAGAAGCCGACAAATCTAGCTTAACGCATGTCCCCTCTCTATGCTGGAACAGATACCATCGACAGAGAACAAATGATGCGATCCTTGTATCTAACTTGCACCCGCGACTGTCAATTTATCAAAAAGCACTTGAATCCTCTCCAAGGAAATGTCCAAACGCCCCCAGTTCCAACTCCTGCCTAGTGATTCAAGTACCATGTTCTGCCGTACACGGAAATGGAAATCGATTTCCTTTATTATTCCAGAGCGTCCCCAAGACGACATGCGAAATAGAAAAAGCCCACGAAAAAGAACGCCGAGGATGTGGTGATGACTTTGCAGACTTGGCGCGCAGCGCTCGATGCATGAGTGTCTCAGCCGTGAGAAAACAAAGGATGATACCCGTTACTCGTTATAATGGTAGATCTGCGCACACCCGTTAGGAAAAAGCATTGATAGGAATGGTGGGAAATGAAAAACATACGAAATAATCCGGCAGTCCAAACACAGCATACCCCAGCCGGCTCGCCATCTTGGCGAAACCTTCCGTCTCGACAAGATGGTAGAAGGGGAAAGCGGGGAACATGGCACCGTCACGGTGGACGTCAGCCTTAACCATCAGAGCAGTGCCACCGACGCCATCCAGGGAGACCATGCGCTGAGGATCGAGTGCCTTGAAGTCCGGTAGGTAGGCCATGAGTGTGCGGTACGTGGGCAGTTCCTCGTATCCCTCCAGCAGAATATCATCGGGATCCATGTTCGCAGCCAAGTTCTGGGCCTGCTCGCTGTCGATCCAAGAGTTGTAGTCGTAGGGCCGGATGGCCCACTTCTTGGAACTCGTGTCGTAGTATCGTTGGAAGCAGTTTGGTACGATGACGGGTTGATTATGCCGCGTTAGATCTTGGATGAGTGAGACTGGTGTTTCCACGATGTCGCTGTCCAGCCAGAGAACCCATGAAGTGCTAGGGCCGAGAGTTGTGAAGAGCAAGCTGTTGCGAGCTCGGCTCATGGACTCGCGGCGCTCTTTTTGAGAGGACAGTTTGTGTCGAACCTTTTCGTCCTGAGATGTGAGCGGCGGTTCGAAGTCTTGTCGTAGGATCGAGACGCTGGCGAAGCGGTCGTCGATCGGGCCAGACTGGGTTTTGGAGATAGCTTTCTGAAGCGCTGCAACGGCCGCGTTTCCGTCCTTGGTCTTGGGTGCGATGAAGCCCAATGAAATCAATTCATGCGGGTAATTTAGTCTCTCCAGATTGGCCCAATATTCTTCATAGAAGCGCGCCAGCGGGGTGAGGATGAGAATTCGCTCGCCGTTGGCGATGGCGGTGCTTGTGCTGGTGAGGTTGTTGAGGTTGTAATGCACCACGGGCGGAGCTGCCTTGTACCCATCACTGCGAAGCGGCTGCGACTTCATGAAGGGCTTTGTCGGTGGCGAGAGAGGGTGCTCGGCGGCATTCTGTTGTCGCTGATGTGAGGAAACGGATGCGGATGGGGAAGGCGTGGTGGGTGAGAGCATGAAACAGATGAAGCCGAAAGCCAGCAAAGCAGCCAGCAGAAGGCTGATAGGACTCGTGCGGCGCATCGAGCGAGCGACCGCCATGGCCGTTCCTCCCCTTCAATTGCTTAGAGGTGAGGTGGTTGTATAGGTGTAGGTTTACGAGGTCCCAGATCAGATCTGAAACGGCGATCCGCAGTGGCTTGTTGGCCTCAGGCCGCACAGGTCTAGTGTCGGCCTCCGATTTTCTTCCTTCTCAAGCAGATGGTGAAGAGAACTTGAATTAAACATTTCCCATTCTAGATTATACATTATACAGGTTACGGAAACTAGCTTCCCTGTGTGTCCGGAAAGAGAAGTTCAGAACCCACCACCTTATACAACTCTGTTATCATGCTGGACAACACAAGCTCGAGACCTCGGGTCCAATCATAGATCGCACATTCTGCTAGGGTACCTAATTCCCCTGAAGAGCCATCGGGATTCCCGGAACAGCTGGCCGAATGCCCTCGTTGGCCCGAATGCGGACTGTCAACATTCCTGAGCGCACGAGCAATTTAGTGGAACCTCAAAGGTCAACCAATGGTTCATGAAGGTGATTTCTAGTAATATGTCTGAGCTGTTTGAGCCTATATATGTACAGTCTTTATGTAGATGTGCAGAAATTCAAGGTAGAGTGCGCATCACGCCTTCAAATGCAACCAGGGCCATGGCGTTCGCCGGGAAGGCCCTGAGGAAGCATGGCACGAAGCCCCGCCAGTAGCCTCTCCACCCACTTTCGCGCCAGACGGCCTTACATGCATCCTTCCAGCCGCGGAACCGTCTCTGTCCGTCATTGAGGGCGCCACCCATCGGGTCTGTCATGAGACGTTGCTTCACTACATCGGATGGATATGAGGTGAGCCAGAACATTTGGGCAGATATGCCTCCAGCCCAGAAATTGATTGCGGGGGCAGAAAGGCTGGTGTTATCCTTCATGTAGCGAGTGAGAACGTCGTATGAGCCCCACCAGAAGAAGAAAAAGGATCGGAAGAAGACCGTAGCCCAAAGACCGCGATAGACACCTCTAATGCCGTGTGTGTTGAGCTAGAGGAAGTCAGTCGTTTGGAAAGGAGTCTTGTTGTATCTGAGAACTCACCATCTTCTTGAGACAGTCAATCGGCCCACTGTACATGCGCTTCCTCTTGTCGGCGGCGTACTGGATCTGAAGTCGGGCCTTGATATGTTCAACTGGAGCAGCAATAAAGCTGACAGTTGTGCCAGCCAGGATACCCGCGATTCCATGACCAAAGCTAGGGAGAGTTCCCAGGTCCTGGCGGCTTGAGAACGGAATCCATTGACGGATATGAGGTTTGGAGAAGACATTTTCAAGAAGTAGTCGTCGGTATAGCGTTAATGAGCCCAACATACTGACCACGGTATATAGTCAGCGGCTGCACCAATTTTCAGTCTTCAATCAGCAGGCTCAAGCCACTCACACAGAGTCCATAACCATCCATCCGACCAGCGGTGGTGTAGCACCCTTGTATAAACCTCGTACGCCCTCTTTGCGCACTGTTTGTAAAGTACAATCTAACGGCCCACGGAAACGTCCATCTGTGTTTGTTTGGAGACGGACCTTGACTGTGTCGAAACTGCTCACATGTATCACGGTTATTATCGAGGATCTGACGCGGCGGGGGCAGTTCGAGAGACATACGGATGGCCCACTAGAAATTGATCTGATTAGCTTCGACCGGATAAAGATTGCCTCAAAGGCCCATCAAGTTTGGATGGACTTACCACTAAGCTTCGCAATACCCGAAAATATTCCAGCCACAAAGCCCTTGTAGTTTTGCTGCGCAACGGGTGCCGAGACAGGCGCGCGCTCCCCCCTTCCGACGCCCTTCTTCATATCTGCCGTATTCGATGTAGGTGACATGGTCACAGGCACCGGCGCCGATGACATTGTGCCGCCAGGACCACAGATCAATGTCTCAGCGGCGCATGCGGAGTAGATCCGGCAACTAGTATAATCGATGGAGCGGCAACAGAGGGTCGCAGGAGTCCGGGGGAATCTAGGGGTCTTCTGACCGTCGAAGGTAAGTCGCAGGGGATTTGGGATTGAGGATATGGGGTAAGGGAGCAATTGAGGAGGGAAGTTCAGAACTCTTCAACGATGCGCCTTGGAGGCCCCGCAGCCGCAGGTTCCTTCGCGGAGCAGCGTTCCAACTCCGGATTGCGCTTCGACACCTTAGGATCCAGGACGCCGCGGTTGGATCAACTCTATACACCATCATTTAGTATAACAACTGGTAGCATATCTCTGTGTAACGGCCAGATAATCTTTTAGATTATATACTTACGTGATTATCGTCTTTTTTTGCTATCTATGGTCACGCCTGGATAGCGACGACTGTGTACCCAAAAACTGCGCCCGGTATTCGGATATATGGTAGTCTCAGTCGGTTGCGATCAAGTAGGATATTCTCAGGCCGGAGGTCACCGTGAGCGAGATTGAGAGATTCTAGGAAAGCGACAGCTTGAGCGAGATCGTTTATCTATTCTATTCGTAATGGTAGAGGTTCCAGTTTTTCCACTTTAGTAACCACCATAGTTTGTTGGTCCCGGATATGATATATGATTGTTTTGTATCCTAGAAGAAAGTGAAATATCTAGTAGGTAAATTGGTAGGCGCTTAGCTTATTAAATCCCAATAGAAATCATACCTCATGTACTCGAGGAAAATGCCGTTCTCGGAAACAAGAAAACACTGCACAATAGAAGGGCAAGGCGGATTTCGTGAGAATATTTGATATATCTCGCGCTCTTTGCGGAATTGCTCCCTCTCAAATTCTCCGGACTTCGGGACCTTGACCACAATACGAGGGTGCACCTCGTAAACGAAAGAGATACCTCCTCCCCAAATCAGGGAATTGGCTTTGGATATCCATAGCGGAAATCTCACGTGACGGATGAAAAGCGATGTTTGGAGCAGCGACAGCAGCAAATTTCTGTATTCCACGAGGGAGGTGAGGAAAGAGGAAAATGGGAGGACAAGGGGAAGCAGGGGTAGTATCAAACATCGCAGTGACCTAATCAGTTTTAATTGGTCGTAGTTAGGAACACAGATAGAATTTAAACTCGGGCCTACTAAATACGAAATTCAAGATGGAAAAAAGGAGTCAGATACTGTAGAAAACCAAAGGGTGCAGAGGCCCTGGTTGAGACGGTGTATTGAGCAAATCGAAATGTGGTCCTTCTGAGAATAACAATGCTTAGACCAGCGGGGTATAGATACATGAGTCGTAATGCAAAGGTACAGGAACAAATTGTAATCTGTAATGATGCGCGACGCCAGCGAAACGAATAAACACATAGAGCAAAGCCCTCGACCTCGCGTGCAAAGTCTCTTTTAATGCACAGAACACCGGTGGAAAGGACCGGAGAAGCTGGGACTGTAAGCAAAGGGGATACTGTTCTCTCCCCGAACAGAAGAAAGCAACTCCAAAAAATAACACCATTTTTAGATGCAGTAGCAATAACCGTAGCAATAGCTGCAGCGTGTGCGTATGCCAATCGGAAGGCGGCTTATCACCGGCCCTTGGCAGATTTGCGGGCCTTCTGGCGGGCCTTTTCGCTCTCTCGTGCAAGGATCTTGTCAATCAGATCTGGCGCTGGCCCGCCATGCTGGCCCGACGTGTCCCGCGAGGAGCGGTCAGCCGTGCTCAAAGATCCAGCGGCGAGGTAGTCACCAGCTTCCAGGGCCAGTGGAGTCACCGGACCGGGGCTGCGGAGAGGGTCCAGACGTGGAGCCGAAGGGCTATCACGGGAGGCCTCCAGGAGCTCGCGATATTGCGATTTGATGTCACGCGAGTTGGACGAAGTGCGGTAGACGGGCTGACGCGATTGTTTCGGGGATGGAGGCTGAGCGGTGACAGCTTGAGCAGTGGGGCCAGACTGGTAGACAGCAGGATGGAAGCGTGGCAGTGAGCCGAGAGTGAAGCCAGCGCTGGACTTGGTTGAATTCTGGGTCTTTGAGCGCGCGGGCTGCGGGGAACTCGGGCGGCGTGGAGACATGGTGGGTGAAGTAACCGGGGAGTAGAAGGGTGAGTTATCGGAACGCATGATTGAATATCTCGTGTCACGGACAGTGCGGGGTGAGGCTAGATGTCTGGATTTGGCAGACAGTGAGGCTCGCTCCCAGTCTTGAAAGTAGGAGGCCTTGTCAAATCGACCGGTGAGTGGAGTCACCGGAAAATCCTCGTCGTAAATAGGACCAGCTCGTCTAGGGATTGGAATGGGCTGTGTAGAAGAGAGAGAGGAGTCGAACGCATCTACCGGAAAAACATCCGACGGGCAATAGCGACGAGATCGAGGAGGAGACGGGGGGTAATAAGAAGAAGAGGTGGCCGTCAAATCGCGCAGAGAGGAAAGAGATATGCGAGTGGGGTAGCCGTGCTTGAGGATCAAACTTTCCAGATGCTCCTGGTGTCGGTATGGTGACAAGTGATGATCGGCGAAGGAATCTGGCAGGCGGTCAGAAATGGAATGAAACGATACGGAATGCCACACGTGTCGAGCGGAGAATGTACAAGTGCGTGGTTTATGACTGGTGGAATGTGGAATGGAGGAGACTTACTGTCGTAGGAACTTAGGGATGAGGGGTAAAATGAGGAGGAGGAGGAGGAGGAGGAGGAGGAGGAAAAAGGGGACGATGGTTTTAACTGCTTTCTGTGCAACGACTGTATCTTGTTAGTCTGCGGGGGGCTCCGACAGATGCACATGGCGTCATTTGTAGGTCCACTTCTACCGTTCCGTGGTCCCTGAAATATTTTCAGGGAAAGTAAAAAAGAGAAAAATACCAGAAAAAGTCTAGAACTCACTGGAGATGAAGGCATTGAGAATAACGTCCTGAGTGCCCACTCCTTGGCACCCAAACCCTGGTTGACCTGCTCTATACAACATGCAGTCACAGTCTGGACTTTCTTTTGTTTCAACGGTGGGGCACCAATGGCCTAGACAAGGTCCTCAAACGACAAAGAGGAAAAAGAACAACTACTAAAACAGAAGGAATGTGCAGATATATCCTCTTTAAAAGCTTGCCAGGCACCGGTGAAATGATGACTCTTCTAGATGTACATTCTTCCCACGAGGCACCGACGGGTGACCTCTGATATGTTCGCATTTCAAGGCATAGCCTCAATACACCGTGATATACTCACTATCACGCCCACGATCATCCCCAATCTCGATCGGGGTTGTTAGTGGCTGAGCCCAAGAGGGAAATAGACGATGAAGATCTCCGACCAGACGCGGTTGATCGTCCGGGGTCATGCGTGTTTGAGCTCGGGTCATCGTCTGATTCGCACGCGTCCTGACTCTGGACGGTGCTGCCAGTCAGGGATGTCCATCATTCGTTTCCTGCAGCCCCTCTAGGATACTTCATCCGGCTACTCTGAGCCGAGTGAGCTAGATCAGCCGACACCTATGAACACTTGAGGGATGAAAAACCACTTTACTGGTTGGCCAGAACCTACATCCGGTTCTTGCCTCTTTCTCTACACACTCTTTCAGCGGGTGTCTCGGAAGACTACCATTTACTAAACTACTACCCCACCTTCTTTGGGTGTGGTGGGCTAGGAAGAGCTCCGTCCATAGGCTCGGTGCTGCAGCATTGATCGATCTTCTTGATCAAAGCTTCCTGCACAACCACTGTCGGTATAGATCTCGATTCGACCCCTGTTTCCTGCAGCAAATGCATGGCGGTTGAACAAGATGTGAAGGTGTAACCCACAGGATATAGTTCCCTACCCCCGGGAACCTTGAAATGTGCCTAGATCTGCTCCAGTATCCGATTCTACACAGTCGAGAATAATCCCTCACTCCTTTCACCATAGCCACAGACGTAAATGGAACACACCGGCGAGACAGGAATGCTGCCTATCAAGTTCTTAGATCTAAAAGTGAAACCACCGTATCCATAACGATATCGAGGATAGTATGCTTCTCAACGCAGGCAAGATCGGTGTAGCCTTGCCGATAATGCCCTGCATATGGTAAACCCGGGTCTAATCCACGTCAGCCAACCCCTCCCTCTTCCACATTTGTCCAAATACTCCCTGAAGAGTCAAGACACCACCCTCCGGACAGTACATCCCGACTCGATGACGACCGACTTCTGATTCCCACTGCGAGAACTGTCCGATGACGTAGTCAAGCTAGCTTCTTTTGTCGTGTGATTCACAAACCCGGAGCTGCTATAGATAGATGCGACTGCTGACTCCTCGAGCACAGCCAGGCAAGCATGCCGCTTCCTTCTTTCGACATCGATAAACCACCCAGAGCTCTGTCGGTACATATCGATCAGCCCGTTTGCAACAGAGCAGGATTTCGTAATAATTTTATTAAAGGTTTGTAAACACGCAGTCATCTGTTGCCTGTTCTGCGGTGAGTGACAGGAAAAGGCCTCCATTCGATGCAGATCCAGAAGGCGAGGTCGCCGGCATAGTCTCCTACATGTCCGCCTCTACGCTTCGCTTGTCCGCCGAGGTGGGCTACATCATCAAGTTGCCCCAATATCAACGGACGCGTCAGGACACATGCGGTTGGACTGTTCCTCCATCATGCCATCGATAGCCCCGAGCAGGGGGCTTAGGTCTCCGTCAGATGCAGTGGCTGGCCGACCGTACAACAAGGCGTCGCTGGCTGCGGCGCAGCAGATGGGATTCTGGCCCAAGGGTATTTCACGGCGGGACCAAGTGGTACCCGATACAGATGCTCGGGGAAAGGCACATAATGGGTAAGATGCCGCCGTAGGGTGAGCTTAAGGATGGCGGGCGAGACACGGCGTACTTGTCTCTATACTGGGATGATTGGCTTGCAGGCAAGCGGGATGCCGTCGATGGCATTCTTTCGAGGTAATGCAGGCTGGGAAACCAAGAACTAGTCGTTAGATAAACCGCAGCTGTTCCCTAACTAAATAAAGCCGCCCGCCAACCTCTTCCCCCCTCCAATGTTCTCCTTCGCTCCCTCGCGCAGGCGGTGTGGTTATTTAACCAGCAGGAAATGACCGCCAACTCGAAATTGCGTGACCCCGCCCATCCTTTGTGCCTGATTTCCGAAGCATTAACGCACTATAAATAAGTCCATCTCCACCCCTGCCAAGCTTTCCTTCCCCACATATTTCCCACCATTCCTTCATCCAAGTCCCCCTCATCGTCAGTCATCCTCAATCATGTCTGTGATCACTTTGCAGCACGCCTTCGTCTTATATTTCTCTTATTTTCTACCACAACTCAGGATCTCTGTGACCTCCATGACCTGACCTCTGACGACTTGCATGACCTCTCAAGTCTTGCATGACATATCAAACGCCGTAAACAACGAAGGTTCAAACAACCACCACATCCAATCAAAGTCACGGTCTGTGGAAAGGTAAGTTCATTCCGTTTTATGTAGCCTCCTTCAACCTTTAACTAACCTTCATATAGCCATTCTTCAAGGTCTCCACCGTCTGTTGTTTTTTACATCACTTGTCAGTACTCCGGCAACGCCTGACCGCGCGGTTTACGGCAATCTCCTCACTCGACAGAAGTGTGAAGATGATTTCTCGAGGCTCATATGATGTCCCAAGTTTGTAACTCCTTCCAAGTCTTGCACGACCTTACACCTCTGCTATTCTTTGCTGTGTTGTGGCGGGTCTTCAAATCTCAGGGCAATCAACACAGCAAAGGATAACTTTGGCCTTTCAACTTTTGGATCCTACGACTTATTCGACTTACACAACTCCTCCGCTATTACTTGCTGTATTGTGGCGGATTGTCAACCTCAGGACAATCAATACAGCAAGTGATGGCTACTTGAACGCTTTATACTCAACAGTTGCATAACCTTCAAGTCTTGCATAAACCCTCAAGACCTGAATGACATCTCAACCACCCTGCAAGGTTCCTGCCCGTGGAAAGGTGAGTCCACTCCATCTCATGTAGCCTATACCTTCAAGCTTTAACTGATTTTTATCTAGCCATTCTTCAAGGCTTCCATCCTCCTATGGTTCCTTCTTGTGTCACTTGTCAATGCTCCTACATAACACTTAACCGCGCCGTTTATGTCAATCTCCCCACTCGGCACTTCTCAAAACTAGGGATGAGCCTGAATTGACTGGTGGAAGGGGTGCCGTGAACAACTTGGGATTGTAATATGATACTTTCGAGATGTGACTCCCGCCTGGCTGCAACGAGAGTCTCCACTCCTTTCACCTTGATCACTGGGGGCGGATGGCATTAAAGATTCGCGGTACTGAAAATGAGGGTCACAACCGCCATCGAGGAATTGCCCGAATGATTGAGATGTTTGAAAAGATACCCTGAAAGAAATAAAAATGTGCTTTAAAAAGATGTTAGAATGCGTAGTAAGAGACTAAAATAATGTGTTGGTTCTGTAGATGTTACAATCTCCGACGAGCGGCTATGGCCGGTGCCCCTCACTTTTCCCCACTGATTTTTAGCGACATTCGCGCGTACCTCTCGGCGCCGATAGATACGCCGAAAAACATCCCTTTCAGAAACCTGCATTTCAGCGACTGTGGTCGAAACTTATCGGCAATAATTGTGTCAAAAGTGGGCGAAGCCATTTTGAAGCGCCGCTCCGATGGCTATCCCGACCAAGAGCGAGAAGGCTGTGGATGTTCTGACCATTGATGCTCAAGGTCTGCAAAATCTGTTAGAAAATGGCGACGTGACAAGCCTGGGCCTCGTTAGCCAATATCTGGCTCAAATCGGGAAGCACGACGGCAAGCTTCATGCCATGATCCAAATAACCCCGAAGGACCTACTTGAGGCAACAGCCAAATCGCTTGACCGGGAGAGAGCAGCTGGAAAGATCCGTGGACCGTTGCACGGAATCCCGATTATCATCAAGGTAGTTCTTGTTCTAAGTGTGTCGTGGGGATATTCTGATGGTTATTAGGACAATATTGCGACTCATCCCGACCTTGGTCTCCCAACCTGTGCTGGCAGCCTTGCCTTGCTGAGCTCTAAGCCGCGAAGAAACGCAAGAATTATCGACCAAGTACGGTGGCTCTCTATTTTGAATCGTGCTCATGCTAACAGCAGATCAGATTATCGACGCGGGTCTCATTATCCTAGGGAAGGCCAATTTAGCAGTGAGTGTCCATGTCCCTCGGGTGTGGATATTGGCTTTTCTGACCTGTGCATAGGAATTTGCAAATGCCCGGTAATACCAGCACTGGGTAGTTTCATTTGCGAGATGCATCAGCTTCTAACAACCCAACAGAGGCTCCGATATGCAAAATGGCTGGTCCGCTGTTGGCGGCCAAACGCAATCCGCATATGTTCGCGGTGGAATCGACCCAAATGATTCACATGATGGACACTCCGTGAGTTGCAGTCATCATAGTAGCAAGATGTTATGGAACTCCTGACGATATCACAAGAGTCCCTCGGGATCATCGACAGGTTCTGCCGTCGGCGTCTCTGCTGGATATGCGCCATTCTCAATTGGGACCGAGACAGACGGATCCCTTACCATCCCTTCTGGCCGTGCCGCACTTTACACGATCAAGCCAACAATCGGCCTTGTGTCCTCTAGTGGTATCCTGCCTATCTGTACCAAATTTGACTCGGCTGGGCCTATGACCAAGTCATCATATGATTTGGCGGCTCTCTTGGATGTCATTACTACAAGAGATCCATCAGAGTCATACACAGGGAACCTTACAAGGTCGTGGTCCGATATCTCCGTTGCAGTTCTTGATCCTGCGATATGGAAGTTCCCCGAGTCCTACGTCAAACATGCGGATGAGGCAGAGGCTCAAATCGTAAGTTCGTGTCATGTATATCGTGTTGGATATTGTGGGTTAGCAGCTTATGAAGTAATAGGCCCGTGATACGCGTCACGCGTACGAGATTATCAAGTCCAAAGCAAAGAAATTTGTCAATGATGTTGACTTGGTCCCGGATGATAGGTTAAACCTTGATGGGGAGAACAGTGAATGGAAGATTATCTGTACGTATCATGGCTTTACAGAAATTTCCGTTGACCTAACTTTCTTATAGTGGCTGACATGAAACGGGAAATTAATGCCTACCTCCAAGATCTTGAGGAGAGCGAGGTGCGATCACTTGCGGAGGTCATCGATTACAACATCAAGCATGCTGATAAAGAGCTGCCCCCACGTATGCGAATTTCCAGTCATTGAAGTTTTGCTTGCAGCCATTTCTAATTCGCTCACAATTTCTTCAGACCACCCGCGCCAAGATATCTTGATCGATTCCCAGGAACAGGACATGTCCTCAGAAGAGTATGACCGACACCTGGCGCATCTGAGACAGGTAGCAAGAAATGAAGGAGTGGAACGTGTACTCAGTACTTACGGCGTCGATGTGATCCTCGGCCCTACAGACTGTGGTCTCACAACTATAGCAACGGCTGGAGGTAAGCTGTCCACGAAGTGAAAAGTGAGGTTTGGACGCTAATATATTACTCAGGGTTCCCGCTCTGTTCAATGCCGCTGGGCTATCTAGACTACAATGGCCGACCATTTGGTGTTTCTGCCATCGCTGGACGTAACCAGGAGTCCCTCTTGGTCAAGGTCATGAGTGCATGGGAAGCTACTTTCCCTTCACGACGCCCACCTCCAGACTTGGTTGAATCATCCTAATTTGTGTACCTTGACTGTCTTTCCGTTCAGATTTCTCGAAGGAAGCTTGAGTGTATATAGGTCAGTCATTCTGTCATGGCCACCTTAGCATTGCGAGTTGATCAGGAATACACCCATCGCTTCATTATCGATGTAGAACAGCCCCTATGGCACCTGTGGCAAACACTTAAAGTGGCCATTTGTGTAGATTAGCATTGTCGCGAAAGTAACCATGCCAGCATTGATATTCGCGTGACATTCAAAAACCTCGTATTCGTTTTCGTGTGCCCCTCACTGACGTTCCACCTCTCCCACCACAACAATCACAACAAGACTATCGCATACACCAGGAACAATGGGTATGCAAGGACGCTGCCAATGTGGGAAGATCCAATTCACCACACCAACAGAGAAACCCCTCCGGATACACGCCTGCCACTGCACCGAATGCCGTCACCAAAGCTCCTCGGCCCATGGCATCACAGCCATCTTCCCCTACTTTGAGCTCCCAGAGTCGGCCTCTGAATCCGTGGGAATCTATACCCGGATCACTAGTAAAGGACGACACATGGAGTGTCTGTTCTGCAAGAACTGTGGTGCTAGAATCTTGCATCGGTTCCGTGATACCGTGCCCGCACCAGGTGAAAAGCCAGCTCCTACAGCCACTATCAATGTAAAGGGTGGTTGTCTTGAGGGACTGGATAAGGAAATGATGAAGGGAATGATTCATATCTGGACGCAGCATGCGATCGTGGATATCCCTGAGGATGTGGAACAGTGGGAGAGGGGACCGCCGAATCCTAATACGCTCGTGTCATGATTTGAACTTGTTCTCTGATTTAGCGATTAACTCGGCAGTATGAGTGGCTGAGGAATGGAAGGCCAATGCGATGTATTCTGGTTTGTGTCTCAGGAAATACCATGAGTTCTCATGCTCCCAGTGCTCAACCTCTATATAAGTTTCCGACGGAGTCGATCCATGATGCCAGCGTTGTTAGCCAGGACATCGACCTTGCCGAATTCGCGGATAATGTCGTCAAACAGACTTTGCACCTGTGATATCGGTCTTGATAGCCTTGAAGGGACCCTTGGATGACAATTTTGTTGTGTCTCCTGCAATCGATCCTCATTGATGTCGCAGATGACCACCTCGCCACCAGCCCCAAGGAATTGTTGTACGCAGATTTAAGTATGATTTTTACACGACGGGACGGATCGTCCCATTTGACCGCGCTTTTCCATCCATCACCAGCACCCGAAGCCCCAAGCCCTATTACCGTATACGGAGGGCGTGCATTTGGCTGCTCGTTAGCCCATCAGATTGGGGAGCCCTGCTAGAACGCCATATGCAAGAATTGCAGCCCGTAGGAAGCTTGACTCCGTTTATAGGGTATACTATTTGCTTGAAATAGGGCCGGACGCCTTCCGACACTGCCCCTGAATAAGCAGAAACCTAAGTCGACAAAGTCACCACGCCTCGGGTTTCTCATTACACAATCCGGACGACATAAACTCTACGAGTCGATATCGGTTTTTGGTCTCAGGCACTCGACAAATGACAGCTCCCTGCTTATCTTGCGGAATGAGCCGATATCGAATAGCCTGTGCTCCCCGCAATAGCCTTTAGAAGGTTTATTGCCCGGGACTGGCACAGCGGCTCCACTGCCATCGCGGAGACCTTCTCGATCCGGTAAGTATGGACGACTATCTATCTTATCGTCTATCACGAGAATATTCGTGGGTGTCTAGTAAAGCACGGGGATGGGAGATGCGCCCAATCCCTCCGATGGGCTTATATGTTTGTCGCCCGCTCGCCACTGAATCCCGTCATCTACCTTCTCGGATATAAAGAGGTTTGTCGCAATCATGTCCAAAGAAGTGGACAATGCGGTATTCCAAGACGCTACCAACGAAGATGCTCGCCTGGAGAACCTGGGCTATGAGCAAGGTGAGTCTAATTAAAAAGAAAAAGTGTCCGGGGACAAAACTGACATTTGTCTCTAGAGCTCAAGCGGTCTTTTGGCCTACTTAGTATGATTGGCTTCAGTTTCAGTGTCGTGACATCGTGAGCATTGCCTCTCAACTGAAGTATATGCACAACTAACAGCGAATTCAGATGGACGGCCTTGAGCGGTGTTTTCATTGTCGGTGTGACCTCAGGAGGCCCGCCAGTGATGGTGTTTAGTTTCATCGGTGTTAGCATTCTGTCTCTTGCGGTTGCCATGCCCATGGCCGAAATGTGTTCGATGTATCCCGTGGCAGGAGGTCAATATTCCTGGGTTGCTGCTCTCGCTCCTCCACGAATCGCCCGAGGTCTTTCGTATGTGACTGGATGGTTCATGGTTATCGGTATGTCTATACCTTGTACATTAACCTACATTTGCTAACGTTGAGCCAGGTGTCCTAGGGATGGGCGCCACAAATAATTCCATCGCATCGAACTTCGTGCTGGGAATGTCAAACCTCGTTTTTCCAGAGTATGAAATCCAAAGATGGCAAACGGTCTTGGTCGCCTATCTCGTCGCTTTTCTATCGACTGCCGTCAACCTTTGGTGCTCCCACCTGCTACACAAGATCTCGAAGTTTATTCTGATTTGGAACATCGGTTCTTTCGTCATTATCACTATCACACTGCTCGCCACGAACGACCACTTGCAGCCCGCTTCCTTTGTATTTCAGGAATTCGAAAACTCGACTGGTTGGGGCACTGGGATGGCTGCAATTATCGGTATTTTGCAGGCCTGCTTTGGAATGTGCTGCTACGATGCCCCTTCGCATATGACCGAGGAAATGAAGTCCGCCTCCAAGGAGGCCCCCAAGGCCATTGTGATGGCTGTGATTCTGGGTGCCGTCACTGGATTTGCCTTCCTTCTCACCCTGTGCTTCTGTATCGGCGACATCACGAAGACCGCCGAAAGCAGCACCGGGGTTCCCGTGATCCAAATTATCTACGACTCGACCGGTAACAAGGCCGCCACTTGCATCTTGTCCAGTATGATTGCGGTAATTGTTCTCGTCGCGGGTAACAACATTCTGGCCGAAGGTTCTCGTTCCGTCTACGCTTTTGCCCGTGACAAGGGCCTTCCTTTCTCGAAGGTTTTCAGCAAGGTTGACAGCAAGACCCAAGTGCCCGTGAACGCTGTCCTCCTTACACTGGCTGTGCAGTTGGCTCTTGATGCTATTGAGTTCGGCACAACAACTGGCTTTGAGACCGTCATCTCCATCTCGACCGAAGGATTCTGTAGGTCCTCGGGCTCTCAGCCTACAAAATAACTACTAACACAACCATCCCAGATCTTTCCTACGCCATGGCTCTCGGTGCCCGGCTGATTGGCTACTACTCCGGCCATGTCACCGAGCTAACCGGTCCCTACTCATTCTCGACCCCGGTGTCGATCGCACTTAACATCGTCGGACTAGTGTTCCTGCTTTTTGCCTCCATCACATTCAACTTCCCTAGCACAGCACCAGTCAACTATGAATCGATGAATTACACCAGTGCTGCTATTGGCGTGATTGCGCTGATTAGCCTTATCACATGGGTGACGACTGGCCGTAAGCAATTTACCGGCCCGGGTGGTGTGAGCTACTTGAGAGGAAAGAACACCGCTCAAAATACTTCCCAGCCCGCCGAGGCTGAGGTGGTCGAGAGTAAGACATGATTTGGTGCCTCTTGAGGTGTTTGAACCCCAGTGGACTGTATATATAGGTGAAAATGTACATCACAGGAAATTTACATTAGCCCGTCCTCCTTTCCACGTGATGTGGTTGTAGCAGTATGTATTTCTCTTTCTGCTCGAGTGTCTCTGAGGTTAGATCCCTCCCGCGAACACGAATATCGGCGGATCCCGTGGCACCGTATAGCGGCACAAGGTTCACATGGTTGTCTTTCATCAAAGCATGAGACGGGTCTTGAGCAAATATCTTGCGTATAACAGCATCATAGTCATTGTAAGGCCGGATTAATTCTCCAATGGGTGTATCGGGCTGCGAATCAACATAACGTAGGAAATCCTTGTGCTTTGCTGGTACGAAAGGCAAAGTTAAAGCCATTGTGTGATAGACACCCAGACTGTCAACAAATGACTGATGAATATGCCGTAAAGAAAAAAGCACAAGCGAGGTGGGAAAATGGAGTTTAAAAAGAGCCTGAAGTGAGCTGGATGTCGTATGTTTGATGTTTACTTCTCACAGATCCAGGCAGACTTTTACTCAGCTCCAGCCAATGATATCAACTTCTCTAAGTGTCTGCTGACCCTCAACTACTTTGTACGACGATCCTGGCGCATCCGATTAGTTTAATCAAGGACGCGTTGTTATCGAAAGTACTATCGTCATTCAAAATTGAAATCATTTGCTTCCAGTCTTTTCAAAGATGTCATTTCCAAAACCGCACAGCAAGAAGCCCGTCTGCTACAAGCTCGTCAGCAAGTCTTGCATTTAGTTCTCCAGCGGCCACTGCCAACCTGACATATCACCGTACTAGGATACAACAAAGATAATGAGCCCCCCTCTCTGTCCAATAACGCAGCAGTCCCGTACTCGACGGCCCTCTGAATTCGCTAAAAGCAGTTAGTAAAAGAGCCGTTAGGCAGAAGCTCCATTGAAAGGGAAGCCGAGTGATTGTGTTCGAGACTGTTGGTACAGTGTCTGAAGCATTATTTTACTCGGATGAAAACTGCAGAAGCCCAAATGTATCAGTATCAAATTAGCCAATATCGACGGCCTTATATCATTCCAAGGTTACACCAAGTTTCTGATTCGACAAGATCTGGAGGTACATACAAGCAGCAACTACCAGGTCATTAAGAGACTCGGGACCGTGTATCCAGCTGGTTGGATATATAAGACGTATATTTCTGCACCATGTCGTTCTCACTGTTGAAATAGGTATGATGCTTTGGGTGCTTCGTCTCTAGACATCAATATGTTTCGACACGTCTTTCCATCCAAACCATCGCTCCCACGCTACCTAGATAGCATGAAGCTCTTCGGAACTCAACCGGCCTCGTTGGTGTATGTTCGTTTGGATCGCCCACCTGGGCACCACCCCGGGCCTAAGGAAAATTGCTTTGCATGCATTCCTCCATGCCCAGGTGCTCCACGTCACAGATTGTGCAACCTCAATGCGCTAATCCTGCAGTGGGCCCATCTGCATGAGCATCCGATTACGAACACCCCTACTCATCTTCTCGTCACTTCTGTTGTTGCCCTGTCAGGGGCTACTGCGTGTTAGACAGACTTCTAGGGTTGCCACTAAATTTATCCCCCACGGCCCTTGTAAGAGTCCCTGTGCTTTTCAATAGATCCACCCCACGAGCAACCAAACCTTATGCAGAATGACGTCCGATAGCCTTTTAGGTACTGCATAAGCGTCCGGCAAAAATCGATAGATCACAGTGGGCATACTAAGATGGCGGTCTCGGACCACTTGGCGTTCACTCTACCCTCAGCCCCCTCGTGTGGTTCAGTATGCATATAAACATAGTCCAATGGGCACTCTTGTGGAGCTGAATCTCATCATCGATGTACTTAGTAGGGCTCCCAGAGAGGCGGTATGTCAAGTGGACCGGCCAATAAACACTTCTCGACGTGTTGATCATCGGTGTCTATGTTCTGCAGAACGTGAGATCGTGCTAGAGCAGCGGGTCCGTGTCTCATATAGGAAGAAATAAAAGTCCTAGTGAACCCACTACCTTAGATTTTGTCAGCTGATAACCTTTAATGCAGACTATCACTACACTATTTGTTTGCTTCTCATCCATCGGTTACCTACTTCGAAATTTGGGCTGAGCACTGCTGGCCATAGCGAGTATAAACCAATTCATGATGACATTGGTCACTTCCTTCCTGCTTGGTAGTATCCTAGCCTACGGCTTGGTCATTTTCGTCTATCGTCTTCATGTCCACCCACTTAGCAGGTTCCCGGGGCCCCGTCTGGCTGCCGTGACAGGTCTCTATGAGTTATACTTTTCTGTATGGCATGCCAGTTCGTTCAATGACAAGATTGAGCAAATGCACCGGGAATACGGTAAGTTGCCTACTCTATATGAAACCCCACCATCCTCCCCCCCACCCACCACGGAAAGACTTGTCCCTGACAATGGAAGGTTCTGTAATTCGCATTACTCCCGACGAGGTCCACGTCCAGGAGCAGCTTCATAGCATCAACTATGTCGACTGCTGGATCAAAGGTACCAAAGTTCTAGACTCCGGCTCTCGCCAATCGGGTGGAGGATCCAGGCACTTCCAAATTCGGAAGCGATCGATGTCGAGAGTTCGATCGATCCTTCAGGTGGAGTTCCATCAGATCATCCGAGGACTTGTGCAAAATCACCAAGTCCACAAAGTCCTTAGCTCAAGGATCCGGCCTTTCTTCCCAGTGTCAAGTCCACCCATGATTCCGGTTGATCTCTTAGAAGAAAGCGACCAAAGTGGTCGCTCGTTTTCCGGTCATCGGTCCCAGGAAGTTTTCGGTGAAGCATGAGAGGGGAACCCAAGGCTGGCCGAAAGTCAATGGACAAGGACTGTATATGACAGGCTGGGTCGTCGGGGGTTATGCCGTTCTTGGAAAGCAGCCGACATCACAGACTTTGGGAACGACAATAAGTCGGAAAGAAACCGAGACGTCGATGTCATCGCGGGCTTTCCGCCATGCACGACCCAAACATAAGGCTGATGGAGATGTCGTCCTCCTCGTTTTTACTGGCGCCCGCTCGGCAACTTTAATGGTTTACTTGCAGGAGCCGCAAAGTCTGGTAACAGAAGCACAACTGCCGACGTTAGTCACCAAGCGGGCGCCAGTAGGAGCGAGACGGATGACATCTCCGTCAGCCTTGTGTTTGGGTCAGCATGAATGGCCCGAAACCCACGATAACATCAAGTCCGTGAATCGAACAGCGTGTTCTGGAAGTTATAGAAGAAGTGGAAGAAAGCAAAAGAAGTGCGCTGAGTGGTCACCCGAATGAAGGACTTCTTGGTTGCGGAGGTATCCACCAGTCAAACCCCGAATTTCTGCACCCCTTTATACCCTTCTGCGACTTGAGCCTCACGTCCTTCTTCCATCTCTTCAATTCGGCTCAGCGACGGAGTATACTCTTCGAAATGGTATGCCACCCCTGCTCTCAGCCTTGGCCACTCTGTGGTCCCTGCGGTCCCTGTCCCTGCTGCCCGAACTCGAACATTGATCACCGCAGAACTTTGATGCACTGATGCAATTGTCTCTTTCAGCCTCACGCCGACTCTTCATACTTCTTCGGCTCGACCAAGGCCGAGGTCTACCCGCAACTCTTGGATCAAACAAAAGGCCTCGTATCCGGACAGCGGAATTGGGTGAGTCCTACCCCTAGTGGTCGCAACGCGCCTAGCGAGTTATATCGCGTATACACTCCATTGAGCAGTGAGCTGACTGAACTCGCTATAACAGGTTAGGTGAGACACCACTACCCTGCATTCACAGCGCATCTCCATCCACCTGAGCGTCCCGGAATTAACACAACCCCAGCAACCTCTCCAATGTCTCCTCTCTCCTGTGGCACGCCTACGCAACCCTCCCCTCACCATCCTCTTCCGTGAATTGGGCCGGCTTCTATATCCGCGATGATAAATTCCCTACCCTCGCCTCTCCCGTAAAATCGCCGCCGCTGCTCGGTGGTCAAGTGACCATTTCAACTACATATGCCTCTATGGACGAGGAACAGACCCTGCTGCTGGGTCCGTTCCATGGCAAGCCCGCTTGCCAGCTGATTAAATTCGGAAAGGGTGTGTGCGGCACCGCGGCTGCGAAGCAGGAGACACTTGTCGTCCCCGATGTGACCAAGTTCCCTGGACACATTGCCTGCGACGCAGAAAGCAGGAGTGAGATTGTCGTTCCTGTCATTGTGCATGGACAGGTAGGTGATAGACATGGACCCTTGGAGGCTGAGACAAATGCTGATCGACTGCGTATAGACCGTCGCCATTATCGACGTCGACTGCACCGAGCCCTCTGGTTTCGACGACGAGGATAAGAAATACCTCGAGGAACTGGCTGAGATCCTAGCTGAAAGCTGCGACTGGTAAACAGTTGGCCGATACTAGATACGAAGCACTGTGTTATGTGATACGATTGAGATTTATAATGGGCTTTGGACCGACCGTTACCATTTCCGCCACAAAACCTCGAAATGTTCGTTTCGCTTCGATGTGCATTTTGAGCAATTCGCTGGTTTGAAGTGTTTGCCATGTAAATTTCTTCTAGTTTTGGGCATTTGCTGTGCCATTGGGATATCCTCTGTGAATGTCTTAATAAACTCGACAGTTTGGATGAGCGGTCTATTCATGCCTAGTGTGAGAAGGTTGGAACAACCCCCTAGCCAAGATGAATCTTTAATCTAAATGCTACTTGGGTCGTCGAGATTGGCAATGGCAAAAGTGCATAGTCCTGTTGAGCCATTGTTGATCTCCATATGTTGTCCCAGTCAAGCCATGAGACTCGGTGAGCCTGTTCCATTGGTCGCAAGTTCTGCATATTTTCGGCCATCATGAACACCAGATTCGTCCAGGCTATCATGCAGAAAAGTGATCCTACAGGAGAGGCGAGAGTAGGGAACTTATCATCGCGGATATAGCTTCCGCACGGGCCAGATAATCGTGGATGTTTTTAGTATCTCCTGACCGGAGATTATCGAACACCCTTTCTTCAACTCGTCGGATCGACTCTCATATTCCTTATCGATTTGGAACGCTCGGAGGACCGTAGACTTTGAGCTCGTCCAATTCTGGCGGTTGGGGCTTTTTGGAAGCCGGTAATACTAATCGCTTGCAGAGCCTCTGATATACCCGCGGGATATAGATGCTAGTCCTTTGTTGGTTTCCTTATCTGTTATAGGGTATCTTTGGGTAATACACGGGGTTGACATTTGGATCAGGACGTCGTCCGTGAGTGGATTTCCCAGGTCGTCCGTGGTAGTGGCGGCCTTGAATTTGGAGAACAAGAGAGGGAAAGTTTCACTGGGCTAATGATGGAAATTCAAATATGGTGAAAGAATATATGGATATATAGATCTTGGTAATAAGCTACCTAGCTACTTTCTAGCTACTCGGAACAGAGGAGAAAGTGAGAGCTAAATGAAGCTAAGAGCTATACAAAGACTCACGCCCGAGTGATTATGTAGACAACCCCTTTGCTACAACTCTAAATATCCAGAGTCCCGAAAAGACAAGCTCCCCTACAAGGTAACAAAGTCCTTATATTCATACCCAGCATCGCACTCTAGTCCACCTAGGCAACAGTGGGATGCGCCATAGAGTCTGGCCTATGAGGTATAAGAAAGGAAAATGTCCATTGTATCAGCACTGAATGCCCTCTAATATCCAAATCACTGGAATGACAGAAAGGCATATGTAGTGACAGTAGAGCCTATAAACCGCAGAACCCAATACCGTGAGAAACAGCCAACCCAGCATAAGGTACAACTTGATCATAACGTAGTGTAGTGATAAACTGTCCCCAAACACACTATACCAAAAGACAAAGAACACCGAGAAGCCGCGGATCTATGCATGAAATGACTGTACCCAAATGCATCTCCGAGGCCAAGATATGTCACATAAACGCCGAGAGCTCCAAGCGATAGACTCGAAGGGGTTAAAAGTATAACAAAAACACATGTGCAGATCATGGACTACATATTCAGCAAGCTCATTTGTCGTCGCATCGGGTTGGGCGAAAGGGAGTCACCATCCTCGCTAGGGCCAAGGCCACTGTCTGTACCGTTCAGTCCTGTATCGGTATCGATGTCCCACTGTTCATCCTCGGGCTCAGGATCGCCTTGCGCACCACCGTCCCAGCTTTTCTGAACGGCACCGCGGGTGTTCCAGCGCAAGGCGCGCTGCACACTGGTAAACCATTCACCGCTATCGGCGACGACCGTTGGGAACGGATACTGGCTGGCTTCGACGGTGACGTAGTCGCCTTGGCGTAGTTCAACACGGCCCTTACCGTCAAAGGAGCAGTAGGCAGTTGACCGTGAGGCATGGGGTACGACGACTCGGAGAAGATGAGAGTCCGAGAGAACCATTGGTCGGAATGAAAGGGTGTGAGGACAGATCGGAGTGAGAAGAATCCCTGGTATTGAGGGGTGCATGAGAGAGCCGCCAGCGGACAAAGAGTAGGCAGTGGAGCCGGTTGGGGTCGAGAAGATGCATCCGTCAGCTTGGACGACAGTCAGTAACTCATCGTCAGCGTATAGTTCCAAGTTGGACACGTAGGGCGAGGGGCCACGGTCGATGACCACTTCGTTCAAAACTTCGAACTGCTCTCCTTCTTCGACTGCACCGGCCTCTGCACCCTTGCTTCGGTCCTTTCGGAACACTGTACAAGTGAAACGCATCCGCAAGTTGACTCGCATGCCAACATCTCCCATAACGGCGTTGAGATGTGACTTGTGGTTGGAGAAATCAAAATTGGTCAGAAAGCCAAGGCTACCGAGCGAGAAACATAGCACCGGCGGCACCACGCGCTGGAAAAGCCACGATGTGAAAAGGACAGTCCCATCGCCGCCGAGTGTGATGACCAGATCGAACTTCTCCGGCGATGTCCAGCAGAGATCGGGCGTCCAGAAGTGGAGCATCTGCGCAAATCGCGGCTCCTTCCGGAGAAGTCCGTCTGTGTCAAACCGTTTAGAATTCCGTACTTTCGCATCGACATAGACATTAACTCCCAAGTCACTTCCGTATCGCGGTGTCGATAGCAACCACTCAGCCACTTCGCGGGTCAAATGTACGAGGCTATTGTCGCGTGCCTTAGTGACGATCATGACGTTGCGCACAGCGCGTTTGATCGGCCGTCTTTGCAACTGCTTTGATACCTCTCGGACGCCTGTTGCAGTCTGGACCAGACGGGAATGTGATAACCACTCATCATCCGCAATTTCCTCCAAGACTTTCGTTATATTGACAGCGTCATCGAAGCGCTGATGAAAGTAGCATGGCGACTGTAGCATAAGTCGCGCCGTTGCCGGGGAGCGTTCGAGATATGAGCCCAGTTGTAAATTCGAAAGCGCTGCAGATAGCTTCTGAGAGGAACCGGTACTACGCTGACGCTCCTTGTCCTTCTCGTCCGGGGGCAACGAAGTCTCGTTGTTGTTATTAGCCATCAGTCCGGACCAAGGGTTCGTAAATGCGGCGTTGTTGTTTTTGGGGAAGCTTGGTCGCGAAGCCAAAGCTTTCATAATAGTCTGGCGTGGGATGCACTCGGTCGACAGCGCTTTTTGGGGACGTCCAGATATCGACTTTTGGCGAAACCGCCGCAAGGCAGAGGAGGGCAGTGACCAGCCGCCAGCCTCTTGGCTCGAATCGTTCCTTTGTGTTGGAAGCACGGCACTGCCGGTAGCTGGCGGGACGGGGTCGTATGGATAAACCTCGGAGTGTGTCTGCGAGGGCTCTATATGAGAAGCATACTCACGGAGCAGCGCCGCGCTGACAGTGGACGTGGATGTGGACGTGGACGGGGGAGGTGGGGCTGTGGCCGTTGCCGAAGAAGGGCGAGACGGGGAGCGCACCGAGGCGGCAGGTAGCGTCGAGGGTATGTCAGATCGGAGAGAATCACTGCCGGGCGACGCCATATGGCACGTAGATTGGCTATCGGCAGGATTTGAGGGTTTGAAGGTGTCAATAGATACGCGAGATTTGGGTGTAACGGGCCAGCAGTGAAGCCAACTTGGGACACCCGCTGTCTGTGGGTCACCCTGGACCGGCGGTTTCTGCTTCTGCTGCTTTGATTCCTCTTGGATTCCACCGTCTTCCACCGTAAGTTCTTGGATTGGCCGACGGGAATGCGCCCGGATGAGCCGGAGATGCCCCGATCGCCGAGTGGGGGCTGCAGATGCGATGCTGCAATGAAAGAATTCTCAAGGAACCTCGTGAGTCGCAAATCTCGTCCACTGATAGAATTCTGAAGAAGGGATAAGCCGCGAGATCAGAGTCCGACAACGGAAGCGAAACCGCAGGACGATTTTCCACTTGAGCTTACGGTCCAGACAAAATTGGAAGAGGTTAGGTTTTGGAATTGGTGGAGTCGGATGAATCCAGTGACAGCCAGATAGAGAAACCACTGAGGGCATGACATTTACACCGACACTGTGGACAATAACATAGTCAGTTCTACGGAATACTCTTTGGATAATGGAAGGTGCCTTGGTCTAGATTGGACTTTTATTCTTTTTTCAATGTGTTTTGTGTTGCACAGCTTTCACCGGTATTTGACTAGGGCTTCAAGCTCATCTTCATCGGCTTGATCTTATTCCCTACAGACTGATGCAATAAAGCTGATCTGTGGGCAGCTTTGTCCGAGTCGACGTGACAACCCTTCACTGCAAAGTCGCAAGGCTGTGCGACTATGCCCACCGCCGACCCAGAGACGGCAGGGCTCGGATTGGGATTCAAGGGCGAAAGTAGGCAGGAACGAAGGTTGCACGGCATACTACCCCGGCTGACACCAATAACGTACCTAAGCTCACACATGTGGTGACGGTCAGCTAATAGGGCCTCGACCGGATGTGCATCGCAGCCTCTGTGGCTGTTGTATCGCTCGTGTTCAAGAAGCATGACAAGGGCCGTCGCGGAGATAAGGTTATCCATAGGTAGCCGAGCGTCGTTGGCCTCGCCTTATTGTCGTGTCCCCGGCAGTCATCAATTCGTGTTCTCCGTACAGTAGATGAATTTCTCGCTCAGTTGGAGTCAATTTTCCAAGCGTAGTCAACGCGAAGGCGGTCCTCCACAGTTTCGCGAACGAAGCCGTCCAGACGAGCACCGTCTGGGTCCTCGCCCATTGCAACATCCCCGTCAGTTCCAGAGACTGTCGCTCCGCGGCAGGTAACGGATGCACGCTCTCGAACTGACTCCCAGGTGTCAAAGTCAAACCGACCCTCGCTTTCGTTGAGCAGGAGATGGCCCTTGGAGGAGAAGGCCAGGACGTGCAGAGAGGAAGCCGCTTTCGCGTCGGCTGTCGAGGGATCGGAAATGATGTCGCCAGACTTGGTCACACCCAGAAGGGTGGCAGAGAAGGTCATGGACAGAGGCACGGCGGCTGAAAGGAGAGCGAGCAGAGAGGTGTGCAAGAGGGCGGGGAGAATCGTGAGATACTGTGCCTGTTAGCCGAAATTGCTTCTCAAAAGTAAGCCCGTTGGAGACTTACGGAGTCACCTCGTTCCACACTCTGGCCTCCAACGATAGCGAGCGTGATCACCACACCTCGGCGAGGAAATCCCCTTTCGCGTCCCAAGACAACCTCACTCAACACACTTCGCAAAATGCCCTCCACATATCGCTCACCGACACCGCCAGTCGTATTTCCAGGCTTGACGAAAACTTCCACGGTCGCTTCTTCGGGCTTGAGGGCATCCCGGCGGCCTGGCAGCTCAATGGGCGCATTGACGGAGCCCAGCAAATCGTAGCCGGTCGTCGGGCATTTATAGGATGCTGAGCCGTCGGCACGTTTCAAAATCGAGAGCGAAGCTGTGGGACCGACCATTTTGCAGATATGGTGAAAGGGAGGAGATGATCGGGAGGACGTTGGGTGTCAGGTTACCCAAGTTGAGCTTTGAGTGTTGAACGTGAACAACGACACTGCGATTTTTTATGCGGCATGCGGGCTGCCCTCTGATTGGCTGCAGCCAACACCGTATAAGCCGAGACTGGCTGAGCTTTTAAATTCACTTTTGTCTTTTCAGGCTGTAAGATATATTGTTTATAACAATACCTAGACTATATTAATAGAACTGGAAAAGCATCAACGGAGTTTTTCTAAGATTTGTGGCTGGTTCCAATTTGTCCGGAGCGTGTAACTAGCTATGTATTCTCGGCAGATCTAACTGTCTGCCACAGCTATTTGACATAGAATAGTGATCTCAATCTGTCAATAATATTATCTCTGGGAATAATGTGCTTTGTGGCATTTGTAACGGTTGTACTTGGCACTTTGATCACGAGATGGGATTTATTTCCAGAATAACCTACTGAACATCTTAGCGCGAGCTTCATCCGTAACATTCTATTGACTGAACTGTGCCCAGAGATTATAAGCTTATCGCCATGGCCCTGTCCTTTGGAATCGATGATTACATTGAGAGGGGGCATTATCGCGGCTGTCATCCTCTTGAACATCATCGTCGAGTAAGTCATCGTACAACAGGCTTTGTTGACATTGGGACTGACTTTCAATATCCTAGATTCATTCAAGGCTATCGAGCCGAGATGACCATTCTATCCCTGCGCCGCCTATCTGCCCCTGTCTGCAAAGTCATCGGTGATGGCCGAGTGACTTCCGTCAAGGCCGAGTCATTGGTCATTGGAGATATAGTTCGGTTAGCGGTCGGTGATATCGTACCTGCGGATCTACGACTGTCCGATGGCATGAATGCATCCATGGACGGAGCCCTTTTGATGGGGAAATTCCTCCCAGTTCTCAAAACGCCCCATACAACCCTCGCATCCCCAGATATTCCCATCGGCGACCGCACCAACATGGCATATTCGGGGTGTAGCACGACTCAAGGCCGAGCTACAGGAATCGTTGTCGCAATAGGGATGGAGACAGAGGTAGAGAAAATTGCGCAGTTGCTTCAGGAACAAGACAGCACCGGCAATCGGAGTCCTCTTGCTCGCTTTCTTCGACGAGCCAGATCTTCAATTGCGAATATTCTGGGTTTGGTTGGCTCCCCGTTACAAGTCAAGCTGAGCAACTTCGCACTTCTGCTCTTTGCACTGGCCATTCTGTTAGCTATCATTGTCTTCTCGGTCAATCGCTGGGATGTTCAGGGTGAAATCCTCATTTACGGGATTTGTGTCGCAGGCTGTCATTCCGGAATCCTTGATCACAGTTCTCACTATCACTATTGCAGTAGGCACCAAGGCGATGGCCCGAGGCAATGTCATTGTCCGAAAACTTCAATGCCTTAAGGCTGTGGGTGGTGTGACTAATATCTGCTCTGATAAAACTGGTACCTTGACCCAAGGAAAGATGATTGCTCGCTCTGCATGGATCCCAGGCGGTGGCACTTTGACCGTCCACCAGACAACTGACCCGTATGATCCTACTAGCGGACTTAGTCAGTTGGACAAGCTCGACTGGGATTCGAATTACCCAATAGAGAAAAACCCTGCATTAAACACCTTTCTTTCTGCTCTAGCACTTTGCAACCTTTCAGTTGTGCGCGTTGAGAATGGAAGTTGGGCTGCCCTTGGCGAGCCTACTGAAATTGCCCTCCATGTCTTAGCAATGCGGTTTGACTTTGGCAAGCAGCAAGTGATCGAAACACGCGAAATCGAGCTTTACACCGAATATCCTTTCGACTCGGCTATCAAGAAGATGTCTGTCGTTTACAGAAATACCGCCGAGCATGTCAATCGGTATTCTCGATTGGCTCACTGCCATAGGGAAACCAGGGAAATTGGTCATGGCCGCGGATGGATTTGACAAGTTGACTGATGATGTAATTGATCCAATTGAGGATCTACCTCTTGTTATTGCTCGATGTAGCCCTGCAACAAAGGTCCGCATGGTGGAAGCAATGCATCGTCTATAAGAAACTCAACGGGCTATGAACTACCCTACCGCAAGAAGGGCTTCAGCAGTCCAGACAGCATCTGCGTCATCGACTGGTAAAGCTCCTGTCTCTTGTTCTCGAACGCATCAAAAGCTTCCTTGGCCGAGCCAACCGGAATCTGATCGTCGCCCTGGCACAACTTGGTCCACAATTCATCAGTGAAATCTTCAAGAGGCATACCAATGAGGTGACCATCCTTCAGATCAGGCTGGTGCTTGGTATCGTGCAATTCGGTCTGCACGGCGGGCGGGTAAATCTCCAGAACCTTCACATTGCCGGGACCGTCAGTCAACTGCGTGCGCAGAGCGAGAATGAAATGATGCAGGGCAGCCTTCGATGCACCATAGTTCGGGCAGCGCATCATCGGAACCAGGGCCAGTTGAGTAGTGGTAAACGCGATAGCAGCCTGAGACTGGAGCTGCTGGAGATGAGGGATGAATGCTTTGGCGAGATGGACAGGAGAAGTATAGTTGGTGACCAATTCCTGGTCAAAAGTGTCCAGATTGACTGTCTCAGGCTTGGAAAAGTCGAAAGGTCGCTGGATGCCAGAGTTGACGAAGACGCAGTCCAAATCGGGGGTTTCGGAGATCACTTCAGAGGCAAACTGGGAGATCTATGCAGTGCAGTCGGGTTTAGCGCTGGAATTGTTCATCGCCAATGGAAACCTACCTTGTCGAGTTGCGTCATATCAAAAACCTTCGACTTGACCCTTTCACTTCCATGCTTTTGGACAAATGCATCGAGTTTATCCTTTCTGCGCCCGGAGATGATCACACTTGTGCCATTCTCCACGAGCCTCGTAGCCAGGGCCTCTCCGATGCCGGAGGTGGCGCCGATTATGAGCACTTGCTTGTAGTCGAAGGGCATTTTGGCAAGTATAGTTAAGTCCAAATATGTACAATGGTTAGTTAGTTAACTGACTAGTTACTGGAGGATCCTCAAAAATGCTGCTTAGAAATTCAACGCATAGGTTTTCCATTTATATCCATAAGAGACCCGCAGCCTGCAGCGAGTCGAAGCTATGTCATTGATAGCATATCTTGCTCTGTGGAGACTAAACCATATTGGCCCAAAGTGGAACAATTTCGTGAACTGTGAGTGGTTCGCAGGTTGAAATCGCAAAGAATGCCGAGGTCCCCGTCACCAGCGGAAGATAAATCGGATATGCAACTCCCGAACTGCAGAATTTTTGGAGCAGACCCTGTTCAATATTTTGCACACTCGATATTAACTAGTCTACTCCAACTAGTTAGGTACTCCTAGATATTGATTAAGCCGATTATCAACCATTATCTCGCACTTCGGACGATCTAGCCTCAGGGATTCGGAAATTTTTGTTGGTCGGTGCAGACCACATCATCGATGCTGAATACCCATGATTGAGATCAATTGTTGGATTAGAGTACATTTCGGAGCCCCCAATAATGGGAAATTTTGAGTAAAGACACAACTATCGAAATACAACCTTGGAGGCGTGAAGGGTGGTACTGCTTTACGAATATAATGAAGCCAACATTGGCACAGATATTTTCAAACATTGAATCGCATTTGCTCGAGATGTCTATGAACAGCCTTTCTCTAAGGAGTCTCGTCCACGTTGTAGACGAGCTTCTCACCGCTGACCTTGTCGGCCTTCAGAAGCTCCAGTCCCTCAAGCACACCCTGCAGACCGTTCTTGCCAACCTTGGGACGGTGCACTTTGACCTTGCCCTGCTCCAGAAGTGGCTGAGCAATAGAGATGAACTTCGTGGCGTGGTGAAAGTCTTCCGGCTTAGCAGGGAAGGAGATGTCACCGAACTGGAAGGCCTCGCCCGCAACGGTGTAAGCCAGAGTAGAACGACAGTTGACGTTGGCACGCTCGAGCTTGACCATCAAAAGTGCACTGTACTCGCCCCCCTCAGTAGAGATAGCGTTGTCACAGAACTCAATGCTTGGTTCGAGCGAGATGCAGTCGAGCACAAGCTTCAGGTTGTTGTCGGTTTGCTTGCGGATCTCGGTGGCAGACCTTGGGTCCTTGTAGTCGAAGACAGAATCTGCGCCCAGGCTGCGGACAAGGTCGAAGTTGCGCGGGGAGCAGGTGGTTATGACCTTGTAGCCTGACAGCTTGGCAAACTGAATGGCCAAAGTGCCGGTAGCAGTGGAGCCGCCGTATATGAGAATAGGAGTCGCGTCCTTGATGGGCTCGGTGGGAAGTGCGAGCTTCAAGCTCTGATAGAGACCTTGTCCGACAGTGTTGATACCGACGCCGAGGGTGGCGGCGTCCTGGAAGCTCATGTGATCAGGAATCTTCATCTGGACGTCACCCTTCACGACGATGTACTCGGCGAAAGTGCCGTCCTCGGGCTGGACTGCATTGCCGCCATGGGCGAAACCACAGATGCGGTCGCCCTTCTTCCAGGGCTTCTTGACATCCTTGCCGACGGCTTCGACGATGCCGGCGTAATCACATCCAATAAGCACGCCGGGAGGAGCCAGGAACTCAATGTGCTTCCAGTCGGTGGGGTTCAATCCCACACTGACCGTCTTGACGAGGACGTAGTCATCCCGTAGGGTGGGAACGGGACGGTCCGTAACCAGACCTGCAGTCTTGGGCTCAGTGACGATGATGGCTTTTTGGGTAGACATGATGGTTGAGATGGAGATTGGATGTGAGAGAAAGTCTGACCAGAAGTAACAAGGCTCTATTTAACTAACTAGTCTCCCGTGGAAGGATTATAAATCCGCACCTATAAAAGAACGATGAAGATTCTGGTCGATCAGGATTTGCAATACTGGAGGACTCATAATTAGATCGGTGACCCCATCCTTTGATCCTTTATGTCCCACATTAGGCCGATTTTGTGGATCTGCCGAGACCGAGAATAGGGTATATCCATGGAATTTTGCTTTTCACAAGTTCGCTGATTCATTCTACTCCCGAGGTCCACATATACAGACGAACTTGTGAGTTGCCCAGCTTCCCCGCAGGTTTGATTTGTCAGAATTTATAAATTTCTAACTAATCTTGAGGTTCTCTCTGCTGAAGTAGATAGAACTAAGTGATAATTATCTCTAGAACATAAAATGTGCGTAGGAACTTCAGGTCTATTACCCTAGATATCCCTCTGACAAGGTAGGCACAATGTGAAGGCTCCGTTGGGGCCGAGGTTCTTTGGATTCCGTCATTCAAAGCAGGAAACAATACACTAAGCCCACGCCCGTATAAATAGTAGCAGTGTAGGAAACCGATGCAGCCACTTGAATATAGTCATACAGTGGATGGAGTACTTGGCTGCAATGTTCAAGCCCCGCGCACTTCTATTGGCACCCCCATCTTTCTTCAAATTGCTGGTCGAAGAGGGCGGGTTTCTCTCGGTCAGTGTCAGATACATAGGTATAGTACAGGTATAGTTAAAAGGCTCGATCAGATCAAGACACTGAATGACCAACCACTGTTTCATCTTCATCCCTGTCCGCATAGCGGGGTCCGTTCGTAAACGTGCTTATTTCCATCAGCAAATGTCGCCCACATCCAAGATAAACCTTTCTACGCCACAACTCTCTGAATCCAGTCCCAACCATGCGAATCCTCTGTCTCCATGGAAAAGGTACTAGTGCCGCCATTTTCCGATCGCAGACCTGTGAGCCACATAGCCCCTTGAGCAGCACACGGCCCCGTGCTGATCTTACCACAACAGCGTCATTCCGCGCGCAGCTGGCCGACGAAAACATTGAGTTCGATTTTGTAGACGGCCCACACGTGTCAACTCCCGCTGCGGGCGTGGACCTGTTCTATGACCCTCCCTACTACTCTTGGTACGAAGGCGATGGCATCGAGCCAATCCGCGAGGCCAACAACTGGTTGAATGACTATGTTGCCAAGAACGGCCCCTACGACGCAGCCATGATGTTTTCGCAGGGCTGTGTTCTTGGGTCTAGCGCACTCCTTCTTCACCAGGAAGAAACCCCAGACCTCCCACCCCCGTTCAAAGCTGCTATCTTTATATGTGGCGGCGCCTCGCTCAGTGTCCTCGAGGAGATGGGATTTCATGTTCCTGTCGAAGCGCGCGAGCGTGACATTGCATCAAGAACTGCGTTGGCACTGCAAGCGGGCTCCTCATCCGTCATGACAAAAGGCGCGGACCGCTGGACTGGGCTCGGCGCTCAGAGTGGAGGCCTCTTGGAAGAGGAGTTGCGAAACGAGATCAAGTGTCCCTACCACATTTCTATTCCCACTGTGCATATATATGGCTCTAAAGATCCGCGTTATGCTGCAGGTGTGCATTTGTCCGGGGTCTGTGACGCCGAGAAACGGCGCGTCTACGACCACGGCGGTGGACATGAGATTCCTCGGACAACAGCTGTGAGCAGGTCCATCGCTGAATTGGTGCAGTGGGCCCTGCAAGAGTCGGGAACGTCATCAGGGAATCATTGATGATACGGTTTTCTTTGATTTGACATTCAACATATAGACGAGTCGGAAAACGAGCTCATGGAAAGATGGAATTATAGTAAGTAGTGACTGGAGACGGTACTTTGTTGGAAATTGTGGAAATATAGCCCATTTGATTCTCCAAGGGTTATGACTAGAGCCCATTGTAAACTGCAATTAGCAAGATAACCACGAGAAGGAACGTTGATGGCCCGGAAGAGGCCCTCGTCATCAGCCGTCGTCAGCCGCCGTTGCGCCGGGTGGTTTAGAGCAGATGCATTCTGTGGACTCGGTTTTGCTTCGCATGGAAATTTCACTGTCCTTCTAGGCCGTTACAAGTACGAAGTACGGAGCGCAGCTGATAAACTACGGTATTTGAAAACCCCGGGCTTGGTGCAGTGACCTGTAATCTGTATTAGAGCCTCACAGAAGCCATATATTGGAATATGCAGTCCTACATCAGTGTAACAACCACCTACACCAGTACCTCAGAGCCTATTCTATGAACAATCACCACGAAAAAGCCTCTTCGTACAAATCAACCATCTTCTCCCCTTGCACATCTCGCACCGCTTCGCGAACAGTATCACCCAGACCACCAGGGCCGCACACACTGACTGCCATTGCACCGACCTGCGCAGCCTTTTCGTTCTCCAATAATGACTTGAAGCACGGCTTTCCATGGACAACACTCACGGGGACATTGGCCGGAGCGCATTCTGTCCATGGGATGTCGGGCTGGGGGATGTATTCTTCCATGTTATCTTTGTGGCCTGTTACGTGGATGCAGATGGAAAGCATTAGACCCGGGAATTGGATGTATGTGTTGCCGTTGGGATTGATGGTGCTGTTCAGGGCGTCGTGGCTCAAGACATCTAGCATCCATGTATGAATCCATGCCAGATGATCTGTAATCAGAATTAGCACTGCGTGGGAATGGTCGAGAGGAATGTATACCTAAGCTTCGAATCATCCAAACCAGATGCACTTTGCGAGTTACACACTTTTTGGAAGAGAAGCTCGAGACTACCTCGTGCAAATATGACATCGGATGCGTGATACCGACTCCTCCCGCCACTAACAACAAAGTACCATACGATGTCAGTGAGTGAATACCGCCGAATGGCCCCTCGGCCAGTGCCATAGCCTTGATTCGCCCCTCGGGGGAATCCTCAGCCTTCTGGAGAAGCTTCTTGGTAAATCCGTCTTGGCCTTTGATCAGGACCGACATGGTTGTCGTCTGCGAGCCTTCGAGAAGAGCAGCGAAAGAGTCGCTGGAGCTGCGCTTCTCACTCAAATTCAGTGAATCCTCGCGCATAGTTTTCCACGCAACCGTAAAGGGATGTGATGTCCACAGTCCCAGGCATGGCATGTACAGGTACATGTACTGGCCAGGACGGAAGTTCCAGGCTCGGGACACATCCACATCAACGCGAGCCACGGATCCCGGCAGAACTTCCACAGTAGCTGTCGTACGTCGCTTGCCGCAGTTTCTCCAAATGAGAATCCCAAGGCGGCCGGCTCGATCGAGACCCCACAGAATCAAAGTCCCGAGGAGTACTCGCTGTTGCAACAGGTTCTTCAGGTGGTACCAGAGAGCAACGAATGACATGATGGCCAGGGCAATATGCAGATGAAGAAAAAGTTCGTAGAAGGAGTGTCGAACCGGCGACAACGATTGAAAGAAAATGAAAACGAATCCGAGAAGTGCCTATAGAGAGGATTGTCAGTAGGGTTGTAGGATTACGAGCTGATGCTGAGCAACATACAACAAGACCGTAAATATAAAAGGGCATCTGCCAAATCGCATAGCGGACATAATCTGTGCCGTCTGCCATAAGGTTAGCATTTGGCTACTCTGCACACCTAATACTGAACGTACTCAAATAGGCTTGATTTGCCAGAACGGCACTCATGTGAACGACGGCGTTGACTGCAATAACGCGTCCTACCCAGCGATGCATGAAGTTGAAGGTATCAAACGAGAGTCCAAGCAGAGGCACCAAGGGATTGTTTCGTCCAGCACTAAGCACCAGACCCGGTGTGTTCATAACAGCCAAATGGCCGCCGGCGTACTTGAGCTGGAACAGCTTCTTGGAGTAGTCCTCCCACCAATCAACAGTCACGATGACGAAGATCAGGTTCAAAGAAAGGTAGATCAGCAAAAGAATCACCTCCAGCCGCAAGGGGATCGATCCCATGTGGAGTCTCATGAACCGGAACTCGCGACTGTGACGAGTTCTAAAAAGCGGTGCATAGAGTATATGCTTCTTGAGACTCGCATTGATAGGATTTGTCCGAGAGAGTCCTCTCTGATCGTCCATCTGTAGGGCTAATCTTGACCGACGACGGTGTCTAATTCGGATGACGGTTCTCCAGGCAAACAAAACGGCGACGAGTCCCCCGACAGCGAACAGAGGAACCGCTATCTCTGGGTTCATGGGCGGCTCCCCCGGGCCGTTTGCTTGAAGCTGGACACCCATATTCCATGCGTAGAGTAACAACCGGGGACCGAATCCAGTAATCGGGAGAAAAGAGGTATAGGGATGCCGCCGTCAGCCGCCCAACGTGGGTGTCCTGACTCCTCGAAGGCTCGCACTGGAGAAGAAGCGCAAGTCTAAGAGACAAGAAAAGTAAAGATAAATACAAAGACAAGTCCAAGTCCATAACGTTGTATTTGATTTAGGACCTTCCGTCTATGGATGCCGTCATCGACCCCTGGGCCCTGGAAAACGGGGAATATCTTTCCTCGCTCAATGCTAAAAACATCGTCATATTCTAGTGCAAGAGCATCCCACGAAAATGTGAGTGTAACGAGCCGAATCGAGTGATGTAGATCGAGGCTTTCCTCAACAAGGTTAAGCTTATCCGAGAACGGGTGTATAATGGCTCGAACTCTAAATTCTAGATCTTCGAATCGCCGGGACCGTGGCCTCCATTGTGACATGTGCAGATTCAAGGGATGAAGGTCTAGATGCCGATCTATTGATTGTTTTTCGTTGTCCGAGAACGGAATGTTGTCTTTGCATCTGGCATTCCAGAGAATCCAGGCCTTGGCCAAAAGCGGCGTGGACGGCGTGGGTTTGGAGATTCATCGGTTGACTTGACTTATGGAGCTCATTGATGGTGATTAGTATTCACGAATTGTCATCTCATTGCAATTATTTCCTCCATGGTTCTGGTTCTCATGTCTTGCGTCATCATCCTAACGTGGATTCAAGAGAGATCGTGGCAAAGCCCGGGATGCAAATGCAACGTTGTGAACAATGGTCAAGTTCGAGCGGAGCCAACGTCGCATATGACGCCAGAGATCTCCAATTGTACACTGAATAAGGGTCGTAAAATCTAAGATCTCGGATCTTGCGTACTTGTCCCATCTCTGCGACGTCGGGATCTGCTTTCAGGAGAAAGTAAAAGATCGAACAAAGCCACTGAGCTCATAGCCGATGTAATGCACTCCGTTAAAGGTTGTCTCCTCTCGCAGACCCCACAGCTCACCGAATGCGCTAGCAGGACCTACCCCCAGGGTAATGACCGCATCGTAAGAGTATTCGATGGGAGCTTTAGCCATCTCGCAATCAGCCATTTGAAGAGTTGGACAGTAAGAGGCAATGCTTCATGAGAAAGCATCCACCATCTATTCGAGATGGTGGAGGTCCTGATTGAAAGAACGAAGACCGGACCGTATGTGAAGAAAAATGATGGCCAGAAGGCGAGACCGACCACTTGGCTGCACCGTATACCATACTTTTCTCGCCAGGTGGATGCGGTCTCCTGACCATAATCTATTGGGCATCGTCTATGGGCGTGTATTGACCGGGAAAGCACTGGACTGGACAGACCCGAGGATACATATATGCTCGATCCGCGAAGTAGATCCGACCCTTGAATACCTCTGGATTGAGTGCTCCGACACTGTACGGATATGAGAGATGGCCTCAACGGTCTGGGAGCGTAACAACACTGGTAGGACTCGTATGAGGGCGCCAGGATCGACTGATAAAAGGATGGCCCTAACACGCCACGGGAGAATGCGGACGCAAAGGCTTGAGCATATTAGAACCAGCACCTAAGGCATCAATGCATGCCTGCACCCTGAGGCATCGATACATCTAAGACTGCATACATCTTTCTAGTTCTAGTTCTGTCACTCTTTATCTCTCTTTTCCTTCCCCAGCTTAGTTACTTCGTCTTGCTACTACAATGCACACCATACGCCTCTGGTTCTGACTACGTAACTCAGCTCGTGACAGGGCGCCACATCAGGGGATCCAACCCACGCAGACCACTTCTCAAGGAGAAATATTTCGGGGTAGGATGGGGAACCAGGGCCTGTAGCTAGGGAATTACACCCCTGGCACCCCCTCACCCTCACTTAGTCAGGTCCTCACACATTCGCAATATGCGATCATTCGTCTCTTCTCGTCACTAGGCACAGCTCGTCTTCGTTACTCCCTTTCAAAGGCCGGGTCTTCTGAATGCTCCGTTGGGGGTAGGACGGTCCTGACGGGTAGGCACGAGGGCCAGGCCATACTGACCCGGATGCTTGTTGGATGTATGCTTGAGATAGCTTTGAGCGTCTTTAGGTTATGCCACCGTGAGCGGTATATTCTGCCATGCACAGCGGAACGCACATCGTGTACGTGAGAGATATACTGTAGGCATGTGCCACACACATTCAAGCTCTCTCCAGCATACACCCAGCGCGCATCCGGGGCAGATATTGCCTGCCTGCCCGGGCCCCTATTTCCGCTCGTCGGCAGTACGGAATCGTACGAGGCCTCCTTTGGAAGGCGGTTGAAAATCGTGTTGTGTCAGAGAAGACTCCCAATAAAACAATTTCCGCCATAATCTGTTGGGACAAGACTCGCAAAGCTATTATTCGATTAACATTTGCATTTTGTCTATCGGTCAAACTTAAGGATAACCGAGTCGCAAATAATAGGAGTCCAGGACTAGACACTGTAACAAATATGTTCTACACGGAAGAACGCCCCATGCCCGTATTCCTTGTCTTTTGCTTAGTCCGACATCAACCCCAAACCTTGACCCCCCGAAATAAACCGAAACGCCGTCATCGTAGGCACCTTGACACGAGATTATTCGACCTCAAGCCGACACTTCCTGCACCTTCTCGGGAACCTTAGGAATGAACTGAATGTCTTCCTCGAGGCTGAGACTGCCGTAGCCGGTATCATTGCTCGCCGACCGCTCCCGACGCATAGGTTTTGCAATTTGCGAGTCGATGAGGTCTTGGTCGGCATCGCTCTGGAGAGATTGGTCGGATGCGCCCCGACGACGTCGGGTTCGCCGCTTCCTTGAGGGCATAGGTTCGGGGGTCTTGTGGAGGTATTCATCCAGGTTAACACCTGCATGTTCACAAAGCGTGGTGCATGATTTGACGATGACTTCGACCAGGTTGGAAGAGAACCCGTAGAATGCTGGGTTGTAGGCATTGCGGGCCCAGTAGATGAGCTCGGCGGCCACGCGACCAATGTTCGGGATGTCTCGGGGACAGACTGCCAGCTTACGGGCCGTCCGGGGCTTATCGTCAGCCTCGTCATCAGCGGAAGAAGCAGCGTCCGATACAGAGGTTGACGGAGCCGAGGAATCGGACGAGACAATGTAATCAACGTCCGAAGCGAGAAGATGCAGTAGATGGTAGACTGCAGAGAATCCAAGCAGACTGAGCTCCACCGGGTCAATTGGAAGCTGATTGAACCAATCAATTGCTTTATGAATGGTGAAAGACGCGGGCAAAGAGGTCTCGCCGGTAGACCGCGAGGTTACAACCGCAGCGATCATGGCGCAGCGCACCGCGATGGAAATCTCGTCCCGTACCGATACAGGAAGCGAAGAATCCAGAAAGTTGGCGGCTTGGTTCCGCTCGCCCTTTCTCTTGTCCTTCGGAAGGGCAGCAAGAACAGCGCCAACGTTCTGAATCCTATCGTGCTCAAAGAAAACTGCCTTCATCACGAGTGCACGAGTGTAGGCTGCCGAAAGTCGCGGGGCAACGTCAAGGGCCATGCCGATCTTCTCCTTGAAGCCGTCGCGGCTTGCCTTCGAAATTGGACTGCCTTCACTAGCCTCAAGGTACTTCAAAAGCGCGTCCTGGAGAAGGTGGCTAGACCACCAGGCAGCGAGAGCATCGACTGAACACTGAATGGCGGGGTCCTCTTCCACGACATCGAGAAGCACTTCATCATCACCAGTTCCCTCCTGAGTGGGTCGGTTCCATGTCAGATTCACAGCACGTTGGATGATAGAGTCAGTCATAACGTCCTCGCAGTCGAGGTTAACGAGAGAAGCGAGGTGACTAGGAAACTGGTCGGGATGCCCTTCGGGGATAGCATCATTAATCTCTCGCGCAACACCCCACTGGTAGTTGGCCAGAGCACGAGCGATATCGTTGGAAACGTGGAACGTCCAGGAGCCAGGCTCGCCGACACGCCACAGGAGAATGCGGACATGCAAAGCCTTGAGCATCATCCTCATGGGGCTTGCCGGGAGAGTACCCGCAGCGAATATTGTAAGCACAAGACGGCTCTTGCTGATCTCGGCATCACCACCAGTGAGCTGCGCATCAATGGCTATATCCCAAGTCTTTACGCGACCCCTTTCGTCTTCCTCGGTGATTCCAGTCGCCCAAGAATAGAGTTTCCATCCCATGAAGCAGCGCAGGACATACTCGAAGCATCGCGAGGTCACCACATACCACTCCCGGAAGAACCTGTGGCGCGGAACACCGGCCCGTTGCATGCTGGTGAGCCAAGCCTGTCGGCGAAAGTCGCTCGAAGTAGGCGCCGCGGTCTTGCCTTCAGACACGGACTTTGCAGGCACGCGCTGGGTCACGGGCTGAGCGTTGAACAAATAGACAAAGACGATGAACGCGCTGCCAACCACCAGAGTGGCGAGCAGGAGGAAGTGGGAAATGGCCCGCGCGTGCCACGAGTACCAAAAGTTCTTCAGATAGTACTCATAGTGGGCAATAGTGGGTGATTGTAAGCGGCCGAGCAGGTTCAGAGGGATAGCAAAGAGACCCTTCTCTTCGGTCTCGGACTTATCAGAGCCCATACCCTCCAAGACCATAAGCCCGGCGAGTGCTCCCAACATGTACTTGTTGGGCAGCTTGGAACGTCGACGAGAACCCCCTTCTTGTCCATAATGACCAGGGCCAGGGTGGGGAGTAGATTTGATGTATGATTCGGCGAAGACTCCCGTCTGCGCAGCCTCTGCACGCATGCGCTTCCATGCATCAGGGACCTTGATCAGGCCCTCGGGAGGATTTGTGGAAGTAGGCGAACTTTCAGTAATCTCCTCGGGGTTGGAGAATACGCTCGGGGATGTAGGGTCGCAATTACTAGAAGCCGTGTAGTTGCTGGGCGATGAAATGGAGGCGGCGGATGTCACAGCCTGGTCCGCTGCCTTGTCGACCTGGCGGAGGCGGTTCTTCAGGTCGGTATTTTCGTCTTCTAGGCGCTTGTTTCGAATCTCCAGGTGCTTGATGTACTCGGTGGCCTTCGACAAAATGGAAGCCTTATTCAGCTTGCTGGCAGGGGTAGCCTCGTCGTCGTCGTCTTCATTTGAGTCACCGTTGAGGTTCTTCGTCCGCAGGCTCGGTACACTGTCGCGTAGCTCGGCGATCTTCTCGTTCAAATTCGCTCTGTATCGCTTTTCAATGACGTTGTGGGCACGCTTCTTGGCGGGCATTTTCTTTCCGGGCTGGACAGGGCCAATGGCAATAGTGTCGCCGTCGTCACTGCTTGTCTTCCGCTTTCGAGACGTTCCGACACTGGAGATAGGAGAGATGAGGCCTTGAAACTGTGAGTCTTGGGAGCCCTTGGTGTTTCGAATCCCTCCGGCCTGCTCGGACGGAATGTCCATCAACCCAAGAGGAAGCTGCGGCGAGAAGTCTTGCTGGTGAACCTGGCTGGGCGAGCTCAAAGTCGTGTTCGGGGAGACAAAGGGAAGGGACCGGTCCATTTGCGGTTTCTGGTCACCCTCGGTGAACATAGGTTCATCCCATCGCATCCACTGCGTCCAATCCTGATTGGCATTGTCTGTGGCTGGCTGGGCATACACCCCTCGAGAGCCCTCTCCTCCGGACTGATGGCGGGAAGAGAACAGCTGAAAATCATTGTCCATGCAGGGAGCAGTCATGGTGACTGGGAATCCAAGGCTTGGACCCAAAGCCGGCGATAGCGTTCAATTTGGATCAGAATATTCACCAGCCAGTGGAGTTAACACTAGGCCATCATATGTTAGTTCTGAACATAGATAGTCACAAAAATTGCTAAGCTGCCAGGATCTCAATATGTGGCACGCCATAGCTATGCCAACATCGGCTAGTGGCGGTAACCTTAACTATAAGGGGTAAGACTGTACTTACTGGATCCTGATGCTATACAATGTCAATGCGACTGGGAACGTTAAGGAGTGCTGGCGGGGCGTGAAGGAAGAGATGCAAAGACTAAAGAGGGGGAAGATGTCAGAAGTCCGAGTCGCAGGCGGTGCAGGCCATAGGGAAAGCCGCGTCTTCTAAAAGATACCCACCCAGTCGGTCGTAGCGTGGGCCCTTGGAGACGGGGGGATGGGTGGATTCTCAAATCAATTGGTCTTCGCTGCAAAGGCGATCATATCCGGTTGGTAAAATGGTGGTGGATCAGATTTCGTGCCACTCGAAGCGGTACTTGACTGTGAAATTGATCTCGCAGGAGTTGGTTCGAATGATGCCGACCGTTGGCTGTGACATTTTTAGTCGTCGTATGATCGCGGCTCGCCGCACTTCCGGCAAGGCTTCCGTGGTATGGTACCAGTAATCGGCATCTAAGTGACATTCTCAAGATGGGCGACCTCTGTATTGGCTGTTATATTACTGTAATCTAAATCCATTATAATTGGCTACTTCCTCAACCGTCCCCTGGTGACTCAGCGCGCATGTGATCCAGGATTTCGCAGTTTCAAAATCACTTCGCATCGGAAGAAAGGTATTTCGAAAAGAAAAAAGAATGATTCACGCTTTTACCAAGCTTTAGGGCCTCTAAATGAGCAGTTATCCTTCCCGCAGACCTTCATCGATCATCCTGAGCGGGCCTTGGCTTCTCCACCGGTGACACGGCAAGGAAAAAGAGCGCGAGGAAGGATCTTATCTGATCGCGGTGCGTCCCCACCCACCATGCACCGGTAGCTTCGGTACTCCAACTATGGCGATAAAGACGAATAAGAATGGCCGAGCAGACTCTGTGGATCATCCCTCCGGTGTCGGCGGAGCTAAAATGGAGAGCGAAACCTCCCCCCTGACAAGGAGACTACTTTAAAGGCGCCTTAAAAGCGGGCCTGCGAGCCCTGTAGCCTCTGCGTCATCGGGCTCCAATCGGCCAACTTTCGGGAAGACAAGCCTTGACTAGTCAGGAAAAATCCCATATTCAATCACGGCTCCTATGTTGCTAGTTTCACCTAGATGGCGGTCTCGATACCCGCCACCGTTCCCATCAGATCCTTCACCGTCTTCTTGACCCCATCTGCAGCTTCTTCGTACGGTGTGCGCGGTTTGAGTTTCTCCAGAGCATTTTTAATCCCCGCTACTGGCGCGGAGTACAGCGCCACCGCATATTTAGTCGATGCAATTCCACCCTTGCAAGGTGTTTCAGCCAACGCCGACGAACGCTGCAGCTCCATTGCCTCGACCATCTTGCCCGCGGTGAAAAGCTCATAGACCTTGGAGACGGTCTTGGGGAACACGTTTGCAAATGCGGAGATGCATCCCGCCGACCCGACTGTCAGTCCCGCAATGAGGAAGTCCGACTGTCCACCAAAGATGGCAAACTCGGTCGGGCTGAATGTGGCTGCCAGGCGCGTGATCTTACCTACAGAGCCGCATGTCAATTTGACGCCGACGATATTGGAAATTCCATCGGGGCTTGCGGCCGTAGACTCGCGCACGATATCTGTGATGGTCTCGGAGTCGATATCAACGCCATTACAGACACCAGGGAAGTTATAAATCAAGACTGGAAGAGGGCTCTTGCGCGCCACGTCGGCAAAAAAGCGCTTGACGACATTCATGGTGGTCGCCTTGCCGAAATAGGCCGGTGGGAGGACCAGCAGGTAGTTCGCGCCCGCGGCAGCGGCGTCATGAGCTAATTCGAGGGTCTGCTTGGCCGAGTGCGTGCCGACGCCAGCCATCAGCGGGTAGTCGGGGCCAACGGCTTCACGCGCAGTAGCGATCAATTGAGCTCGCTCTTCTCGCGTTAATAAGAATGCCTCAGAGTTGGTGCCCATGATCACCAACCCGGCTAACCCGGTCCGCGACAGATACGCATAGTATTTCTTCTGTGACTCGAGATCGAGTGTGTCGGTGGCTTGGTCGAAGAAGGTGACTGCCGGGGCCCAGACACCGGCTTTAGGGATGCGCGGTTGCGGGGAAAACTGGACTCCATGCGATCCCATCTTGATGTGGGTAGTCGGCGCAACTTGTATGTATTATGCGTCGCTAGGGATTCCAAGGACTCAGTTGTTTCAGGAAAATGAGCATTCCATACTCATTATCAGCAGTTGCACTTGGCTTTATTCTCTTTAGCATCTTGGGGTTTATGCGGGGAACCTGGAAAAGAATCCGTCTCGGACAGACGCCGACTAGCCACTGCTCGGCCATCGTTGCGATGGTCCCGTGCCGGCCGGGGCAAGCTGGAATTCGGAAGAGAGCCGAATGCTCAACCTTGGAATTAGATTCATGCTTTCGCGCACTCCTACGTGCAATGAACAACGGTTTCGAACTGTCTTGATGGAGTGAGATTGATGCAGTAGCTACGAAATATCAGTGTCTAACAAAATACGTGCAAGCACTCAATGAGAATATCCCCGAAAATCCAATTAGCCGTTTCCAAACCAACACCATGATATTATGGAGTTTAATGCTTCATGAGTGCGTTAGTCTCACGGGTATCTAGGTATCGCAGCAACGGAAGGTGCACTTACTGTGATGTCTTCCCATTTCTCCCATCCACGTCCACGGACCTGAGCAAGCTCTTCCATGGTGTACTGCTTTCCAGTCGTGAAGTAGCCCGCGTTGATCTTCGCATCGATTTCGACACGCGAATCGCTGGGGATCATGTCCTCGGGAATGGGAATACGCTCGAGGATCTTGATGCCTGATTCCACAATGGCGTCGTGCTTCATATTCGACATGGAAAGCATACGGTCAATCTTCTTTATACCAAGCCAATGGAGGATGTCCGGCATGAGGGCTTGGAATCGCATCTGCGAAGTTCATGTGTTAGAGCACTGCAGTAACCAAGAAAAAGAACGAGCTTCATACATCCCGCACGCCTGCAATATTCTCCGTTCGTGTGAAGTATTTGTCGGCGGTGTCGCCTCCACGTTTGCGGGCATTGTATACCAGATACTTGATTACCTCTCCCAGAGCGCGGCCTTCCTTGCGAAAATAGATGACCACTCCGCTGCCGCCATTCTGCGCCTCGCGGATCGCTTCCTGGACACCGAAGGCCAGGTACGGACGACATGTACAGATGTCTGATTGGAAGACATCACTGCCATTGCATTCGTCGTGGATGCGCAATGCCAGCTTGACGTTCTCGTCAGATACTCGTTCAGGCGGGCCGAAAATGTACACCGTGAGCCCACCGATCGGAGGAAGAAAGACCTTCAGGTCTGTCCGGGTGATTAGTTCGGGATAGCTGCCACCGGTGTGCTCGAACAAAGCTCGGCGCAGAGTGCCTTCGTCTACGCCGAACCGCTCGGCCACACCGGGCAAATACCACACCGGTTCCACTGCAACCTTTGTGACGCGTACCTCGCCGGAGGAGTCAACAATGATAGAGCCGTCCACATCGAGCTTTCCCTCCTTTACTGCCTCGCCAATTTCTGCAAGCTTCATGTTAGCCCTGGTGATGGCCATAGTGGGCCGGATATCCCAGCCGGCTTCCAGTTCTTCTCTATACTGATTGACGATATCATGTCCGTATGGGTCCATCGACACGATCTTCGTTTTGTCGCCCCAGGCCGGCTGTTGAGCAAACTTGAAAGTCGGCTCACTGTTGCGCAAATCGGGTCGAAAGTCAGCATCGAGTTCTCCCGCGGCAATGGCCAACGCGTTATAGATGCTGTAGCTGCCGCCATGGGCACCGATTGCATTGCGGCGCTTCACGAGGTTCCCACTCCGCGACACCACAATCGGACCACGCGATTTGGCGTCTGGGGCACCCCATTCAAGAGGCACGGGCTCAACACCACTTTGGCCGGGATACGTTGTCAGCTACTGGCGGTCAGCATTCTCCCATCTTTCGATGGAATTCCCGGCCTACAATGATGTGTCTATAAGACTTGGGAGACGTCGGCGACGCGGGCGAAGTTTGCTCTGGCATATTGGAGGTATTCTCTGAGTCTAGCATTTCTGCAGAGGAGTTGCGAAAGGACAGAAAGGGGGTTTGAGTCGGGTTTGAGAAAAGGCGACTGATGCAGGAGACCCATGTGACCTTCCCCCGCACGTTATCGCTTATCTGCGCTCGTTGTATGGTCAAAATATACTTAGTACATATACTTAGTACCTTGGGAGTCTAGGATTTATCTACGGAGTATCAAGGACGTGTTCATCGTATAGTACATAGACCCAGAATGATCCACTTTCCTACTCGTCTAGGTATACGGAGTACTACCCGCCCCGATCGTCCCCACTTGGCCTCGGAGACATCGAAAATCCTCCATATTAGGAGATAACACAAACAGCGACACTAGATCCTAAAAACAAAGGTATTGCACCAGTCTCAAGTTCCAAGAGAGTCATGTTATCTCATCATCGCTCACACTCACGCTCTTTGGCTGACCGTCTGGCTCTTCGGGAGGTTGGAGATGGAGATGGAGATGGAGATGGAGATGGAGATGGAGATGGAGATGGAGATGGAGATGGAGATGGAGATGGAGATGGAGATGGAGATGGAGATGGAGCTGTGCCTGGGTATGCGGATATACTCGCCGAGGCAGGTATGTATCCGAGCCGCCCCAGAGGCGTATACCTAGGTACCGCATTTCTTAAGCCCTAAGCACTTCAATAAGACCAGTCCCTTCTTGAAAGCATTGAAAATATTCATAATACTACAAGTCCCGAATCGGGTCACTTATTTTGCGAAAGTTGGTCGGCTGTCAATTATCTCTATCCTGACATCTCTCACCAAAAGCTTCATCGGCTCAGGGCGTACCGAAGAGAATTATCACAGCCTCCTCAGGGGTATACCCCGTTTTTCAACGAAGGCCTGAGAAACTTCAATGAGACTAGTTCTATAATAAAAGTAGTGAAAATACTCATGATGCTGCAAACCCCGAGTCGGAATAGCTTCACTTACAGTTGGACCCCAGACCTCTGTCTGGATATTTACTACTGCCCATTTTATTGCAGGGATGCATGGCGGGTATATTCCCCCTTTTAGCCTTGCATATCGCGACGTTCAGGCGCAGCCAACCATTTCAAATCAAGAAAGCTCTTGTTATGGCATGCACCCACAAGCCTGGCCAAGCACTGGCAAGTAAGCAGAATAGTCCTAAGACAAGACGGGGAGAGGAGCTCAAATTCGTAAATTGGTATCTATTATTTCTGCAGCCATCCTCCCAGGTCATAAAGTTTCAGGATGAGGTTTCATAACTCATCAGACATTAGAACAAGGTGATCCAGTCAGCTAACTGTCTCAAGGCATGGATTGACATGCAAGTCTCACGACGCAACGAAGTTAGCCTGCGCACGCGAGTTTTTGAGTGTCCGTTTGATCAGGTCCTCGACTTCATCCCAGTCGTTGGTGTCGATGCGCTCGATGCTGCAGTTGAAGTGTTGTTGAATCTTCCGCAGCATCTCCCATTCGTCACGGTTGGAGACGAAAGAAATGGCCACACCGATGCGACCGAAACGACCGGTACGACCGATACGGTGAAGGTAAGTTTGGTAGTCGGGTTCCCGGGAGCGCGAGCCGCCAGCATATGCCTCCGGGATGTCCTGGTTAAAAGTGTCAGCTTGGATCTATGGCAGCTATGAGGTGAGCATACGTAGTTGACGACCAGGGAGACGGTAGAGACGTCAATTCCACGAGCCAGAACGTTGGTGGTGATGAGGACCTTGGCTTCACCAGTGCGGAATGCATCAATCACGGCATCACGCTGAGAGCCTTCGATACCACCGGTCAATGAAGCCACGGTGTGGCCTTCGGCAATCATGCGCTTCTCGATTTCAGCGGCAGAAGCACGGGTCTAGGAGATTGTTAACAGAGGCGTAGGTAAGGAGTGAGCTGAACGAGCCTACCCTGACGAAGATAATGGATGATCCGACAGTGAGCAGACCGTAGAGCTGCACGAGGTTGGAGTACTTCTCCTCGTCACTGCTGCAGTCCATGTACAGCTGCTTGATGCCATCCACGGTCAACTCCTCGTGCTGGAGGGTGATCTCATTCGCATCGGGTGCGAATTTCTCGGCGTAGCGGTGGACATGGGCGGGGAAGGTCGCCGAAAAGAGGACGACCTGGATGGTGCGCGGAAGCATTCTGAAGCACATGTAAGTAAAGGCCGAAGGACATCGAGACTGTGTGGTGCACTCACCCCTTGACACGGATACACTGGTCCCCGAGACCCTGCTGGTCAAGCATGTTGTCGGCCTCATCAAGGACCAGCACCTTAAGCTGGGTAGGGTTCATGATGCGCTTCTTGATCATATCCTGTACAGTACCGGGAGTGCCAACCACGACCGAGCACTCCATTCTGGCGGGACGAGTAGCAGTGTCCGCAGGAACAGCAGTGCCGATGACGAGGCCGTCAAGAAATTGACCCATGACCTGCACAACGCCGACAATTTGACGCGCCAGCTCACGGGTAGGGGCTAGAATCAGGGCCTGGGGGGTTGTCTGAGCAAGATCGGTACTGAGGTCGATCCGGCTCAGAATATTGAGGACGAAGGCAGCAGTCTTGCCAGTACCCGACTGCGACTGGCCAACAAGGTTCTTCGGGGGGTTACGCATCAGCAGAGGCAGGGCACGCTCCTGGACCTTGGATGGCTTGCGGAAGCCCATGTCCGAGAGACCCTTGAGGATGCGGTCATCCCTGCATTGCCAAAAGTGTAAGTAAAGAGCTTCCGTTACAGTATCTGGCCTGCAATACTCACAGACCCAAGTCTTCGAAAGACTTCACTGAGTAGAGGGGGTTGTTGGGATCCGCCTGCAGGTCACTCAGCTTGACCTCAACACTATAATCCGGTTCCTGGAGCTCGGATTCCCCGGCGGCATCTTGAGAAACTTCTGCTAATCCAAAGCCCATCGCTCATTAGCTGTTTGTAATAACCAGACGAGGTATTTGACGCGTCGTAGCGAATTTGGGGGAGGAGGTCGGTGGGGTGTAGTGAGTGAGGTTGTGCTTTCGTACCGGTGGATTGCGCAGCATCGGCGGGGGTGGAAATTCGGTCAGACAGAGAGCCTCCGGTCTGAGGAGTTTGGGTTGGTTCGCTGGCCATTGTCGCAGACGAACTTTTTTAGAAAAGAGAGAGATGGAGATGGCAAATAGAGGGGAGTTACAGGAGTACGTGGGGCAGAAAAAGTGACTCGGAGATGGAAAAGGCAGCCCACACCGGATCGTTCCCAAGATTCACAGAGGCACGTGCCAATGAAGCAGGAAGACCCTAGGATTGAGCACAAATATGAAAGCTTGGAAAAAGCAGAAGCTATTTGAGAGCATTACGAACTGCAAAAACAAGTGACGCACGGTGGTGGAGGGGCGCTAGTCCTATAGGGAATTACAATATGGTCACAATACTATCTCTGATGTGGCGATAATACGCCAAAGTAGAGGGATGTTTGTAATGTATTGTCACAGGCGCCGGGGATTCTCCCCGCCTTCGGGCGTTACGATTGCCCTTCTGTCTTATTTGGCTTCTCGATTGAACGAGCCCCAAAATTGCTCGATACTTCTTCTACGACGTCGTCGCCAAGTGGCCCACTTAAGCAAGGGCGACACTATTGGGCTCCACCCCCCTACAGAGCTCGTTTGCTCTGCTCATGTGCGGTCAGACGTCAATCGCAACTCGGCCATGGCGGCAGCAGACGTGGCTCCCCAGTTTGGAGCGGAGCTAAAGGTATGGACTTTGACCATTGATCCTTGGGTTTGTGATGTATATATCCAACTGATTCAATTGTATAGGACAACTTCAAACCCGTCAATACTTGGGTATGTTGCCGACACTGTTCCCCGCAAAAGGAATCGTCATATAATCTCCAATTAGGGCGGAGCTAATGCAACCACGTTGCACAGGTATCAAATGGCATATCGTGGCTTGACGAAATCCAACAATTCTACCGCGAACGCAGCGTCATCGAAAAGGAATATGCATCCAAATTGACGGCCCTCTGCAAGAAATACCACGACCGCAAATCGAAGAAGATTAGCCCGCTGAGCGTCGGCGATACCCCCGCCCTGACCCCGGGATCGCTCGAAAGCGCTTCTTTGACAACGTGGAGCGCCCAATTGAGCACTGTGGAAGCCCACGCTGCCGAGCGAGAGAAGTACGCGACAGATTTGGTTGCCCAGGTGGCAGAACCGCTGAAGCAAGCCGCTACTCAGTACGAGGATATTCGCAAGTGTCATGTCGACTACCATACAAAGTTGGAGAAGGAGCGCGATGCATCTTACGGTGACCTCAAGAAAGCAAAGGGCAAATACGACGGAGCTTGTCAAGAGGTTGAATCGCGACGAAAGAAGATGGAGTCATCGTTTGATCATGGCAAAGCCAAGGCCCAGTCAGCATATCAACAGCAGATTTTGGAGATGAACAACTATAAGGCAAGTTTCATGACGTGCGAGTGGTTAGTTCTATTTGTTGACGTGTATCGCAGAACCTTTACCTCCTCAGTATCAATGTCACCAACAGACTAAAGGAAAAGTTCTTCCATGAATATGTGCCCGAGGTTCTGAATGTAGGTTCTTAATGATGTGTCTCCTTGCTGCTGCTGGTGCTGCTGCGTCAGTGCTAATATGACATTTCAAGGGCTTGCAAAATCTCAACGAAACTCGAGTAACAAGACTAAACACTCTATGGTCTTTGGCTGGACAATTGGAAAAGTCCTGTCTCACTAACAGTGTGAACCACACAACCAACCTCCTCAATGAGATTCCTCGCAATGATCCTCGGCTGGACTCGATGATGTTCCTCCAACATAACGTCACACAATCTCAAGAACCCGCGAACGTGGGCTTCGAGCCCAGCCCTATATGGCATGACGATGCAACGATCATCACCGATGAAGCCGCCAAAGTCTTCCTACGCAATTTGCTTGGAAAGAGCAAAGCGCAAGTGCGTGAGCTACGAGTAGAGGCAGACAAGAAGAAACGTGAGCTCGGCAGCAGCAAAAAGGTCCGGGAGGAAATTCAGCAGGGCAAGGATAACCGCAATGAGGTGGAGATTGTGCGATCGATATTCCTCATTCAGGAGGGCTTACATGAAGTTGAGCGGAAATGGTTGGCAGCCGAAGTGGAAACGTCCACCATTATAGCCGTTGCAGGAGACCTGTCCATGGGAGCCCAGAACCATAATTTCCGATCTCAAACCTTCAAGATTCCGACCAATTGTGATCTCTGTGGAGAGCGGATATGGGGCCTGTCTGCCAAGGGCTTCGACTGTCGGGATTGCGGGTACACTTGTCACAGCAAGTGTCAGATGAAAGTGCCCGCAGAATGTCCAGGAGAACAATCGAAGGAGGACAAGAAGAGACTCAAGGCCGAGCGCCAGGAACAGGCAGGTGTGATGCCTCCAGTCGATCTTGAGTCCTCTGTAGCTTCGACAACTGCTCCGTCGCTCACCCGACAAAACACCATGAACTCCCTCAGTTCAGGGTATGCGGCTAGTGCAGCCCGATCGGTCTCCAACATTGGTCCGCAAGCTATGCCCGAAAGCCCTGCAGAAGGAGCACCAGCACTTCCCACCGAGACCAAGCCAACTGCACCGAGGAAAGCCCGAGTCTTGGCCCCGCCTCCAACTGCGTATATCAGCGGACCGGCGGCCACTGAACCCAAGTCGAAGGAACCAAGAGGCAAGATGCTCTATGCTTACCAGGCTACCGGGTCCGACGAGGTGACCGTGCAAGATGGCGATGATGTCACGATCCTCGAACCCGATGGTAAGTTGTTGGCCCACCAAAGCATTGCTTCGTCTAACCTCAATCACAGATGGATCCGGTTGGCTGCGTGTCCGTGCCGGCTCTCGCGAGGGCCTAGTTCCAGCCTCCTATGTTGAGGCCGCACCCACACCATCGCCTGTCCTCTCAACTAGCCCCGGTCTTACTGATCGACCGGGCTCTGTTTATTCCAACTCTTCAGCCTCTCTAGCGGGTAGTGTCGCTCCGAAGCGCGTTGGACCGGCCGTAGCACCACGCCGAGGCGCCAAGAAACTACACTACGTCGAAGCCCTGTACGACTACGAGGCACGCAGTGATGTAGAATGGACGATGGCAGAAGGCGAACGATTCGTTCTGATCAGTCGCGACAGCGGTGATGGCTGGGCTGATGTGGAGCGGGGTGGAGTCACTAAAAGCGTTCCGGCGAACTACATCCAGGACGTGTAGACCGGAAACGTGGTGTATATAGTCGGTCGGCGGTACAGTTGTAGCTTGGGTGGAGGCGATGCTATTTGAGCTGGTCCTTTTGCTTATTTGTGGCGTTTTTACGGCTCTCCCAGCATGATTTGCATCAGCAAGGAGCGTTTGGGGGCTGTCTGTTGTGCAGGTAGATCTTGATGTAGCGAGTGGGTTCAAATCATACAAAATCTAAATAAGCTCTCTCCTGGCATTCAATCGTAAAAGTTGAAGAATACGTTCTGGCAAAACCCGAAGAACTAAAGGCCTGAATATGAAACGAGAGTGACTTGAGTTGAGTATACTATTTCCGTTGTCATGCTCTGGCTGCCCCGATCTCCGCAACTACATGTTATCCTTTCACGCCCTGTTACTTCTCCATCCAAGTTTGGTTTGATGGAGGAACACCCATTGAATCAGCTAGATCGACATGACTTGGACATCAGTATAGTGCGCTGCTAACGCCCTAACGCCAAGGAACTGAGGCAGACATCGTCATCCCATTTCTATCGTTGGTACCTCTTACATTTGTCTAAGCAGCGAGGTGGTCGTTAATCTGTAGAGAGATGATTTTCGGTGCTTCCGCCGCTGCAGTGGTCCTTATTTCCGTTCAATGAGAAAAGGTCACCCCTCACTAAATCAACCATAAATAGGACTATAAATAGGACTATAGCGAATATTGGATAGTGGATAATAAATACGAACTAGGGTGAATCACTACTCGGTCCGAAGCTACCTTAATTCAGTTCCTATCACATCACAAATAAGAAACTCCCCATTCGCTCATTCGCCCAAAACTTCAGATAGTTATCGAACTTGAAACACAAAGCAACTTCTCCCAATTCTTTGCTAATTATGGGGACATTTCGGTCTCATGAACAGGATGAACAGGGGATGCGTGACGCCGATCGCCCGGCGCGTAACTTGAGACTCTTAACACACATTTGATTTGTAGCCGCCGAGCTCCATCACATCTCATCCCTAAAACTGCCTCGGATCGGCTCTGCCCTGCTTTTTTGCTGGGTTTATGCACCGTTTCAGCACACGCTGAGCTATTTTTATCTTCCTCGGTTTAACAGCCCGCCGGCGATTCCTGAGGTATGGCGCTCCTAGGGGGAGCGCCCTGAGGCCGCTAATTACCTAGGAAATGCGACCTAATTGTTGCTGAATTTAGAAGTGTTCGATCACTTTGCATGGACTTAAGCCTAATGAGGCATCTGAAGAATACCACCGAAACAGATGCAAATTATAGCAACACCCTTAACGCGCGACTGTCCGCTGAAACGACACTATACTCTTCCAGACCCTCGAATGCAGTTTCAACAGGCCCCTGTCGCGCGACCCTCGCGACACTCAGGCACAATGGTCGGCAGTTTCGTGTTTCATCGCGTGGGCATTCCTTAGAATCGGAGACAGGGAAGCCAAAAAAAGAATTGGAGCCTCCGGCGTCACCATGGACTTCTCCATGTTTCATCTTATCCAGATCCACCTGGTGTTCGTCAGATCTTTTTATATGCATCACTGCTTGGCTTGTTTGAGCCTGTTCAAGTCCATTTAATATCCAACAGTCTCCTTTCAGATCATGTTCAAACAGTGTTGAATCGATCTGATCTTGATCTATCGTTGATCGTTGACTATACCTTACGTTCGCTTCATCTGTGTTTGGGTCAAACTTCTATCGACCTCCTGTCGTCCCATCATGACTTTGGAATACACTGGTTACCGGCCAACCACTCCGCCGGAAATCCCCGTTGAGGAGTACATCCAATCAACATACAGTGTCAACGCGTCCAGTTCATCTATCTATTCTGGTGCTTCTTCGCCGTGGTCGACAATGACTGGCAATACGAGCCCAAGCACGTCGCCAACTCGGCACCATCATGGTCCGGCTCTTCTGCCTAAGATCCGTCCTCAAGATGTCGTGATTGAGCCCGTCTCTGCTGGCGGGCCGCTACGTGATCGACGAGTCTTGTCCAACACCCGGAACCCACCCGGCTTTGTGCCTTATCCAAGCCGGCCACCCGTTCAGCGAAATGCCGTTGATGCTACGGACCACCTAGCCCTAGCTTCTCCCATCTCTCCGATTATTACTACCGGACATGGTAGCTTCTCTGCCTTGTCGTCTCCGGTGACTGTCACCCCAAAGAACAAGCGCAAGGCTTCTGGAGGGCACTCTCGCTCGGTTTCAACCTCCTGCATTGACGAGGCTACTTTAAATCGATATGGATATCCCACCTATCGACAGCTTCCAGAGTATGTTACGGCTCAGACCCAACCGACCACGCCAGCAACACCAGTGACGCCTGTAACTCCCACTATCGTGGTCTACCCATCGTATCCCCAAAGACCGACAGTGGAAGTGCCTCGAATTGGCCCTGTGCGTCCTCACAATCCATTGACAGTTCCTACGCCACAGTACACCTATCCTCAGGCACATGGAGCCCAGCCATCACCAGTGCCCCTCCTCAGCCCGAAGCAAGACTTGAACTCATCATCCACTAACCTCCTCTCGTATCTAAGCTCGCCAACTCAAGCGATCAACCTTGTCCGCAACGTGAGTGTTGTTCCCACTCGTGGCATGCACGACTATTTCTGGTGGGATATTCGCAATCTTCGCAGCTGGGACTCTTTCTCCCTCGGTACATTCGACTCCATCCGTGGACTCACTCAGCTTCTAAAGACGGAGATTACCGGAAACCTTGCTCCCCCAGTTACAGTGAGCCCTCAACGCTTGGCACCGGAGTCAGAGCCCGCCCTGGTTGGTCTTATTCGAGACCTTTATGCACCCCGGATCAATGCCGCACTTGCTGTTTCCCAGGGCCCCGAGCACCTCCAGCTCTACGCCGCACCAGACATGCGTTACACTGGCCACAAAAATCACGGCCACCCGCACTTCTTGGCCAACTATGCCACAGACTCCGAGCAAACAGCCTCTGGTCAGCCACGCGGCCGGTTGGTGGGGATTGTAAAGAGCTTCGACCGATGGAACACCGGCATGCGCAACGAGGCGCCGCACCGACGCGTCGAGTACCTAAACGGATTAGCACACTTGCAACGCTGCATGCGCGAACACTCCTGCCGATACGGCTTCATCATCACAGAAATCGAGCTCGTCTGCGTCCGCGCCGGCTGCGACGAGGGCGACGATGTTCCCTACTTTGGATATTTGGAAGTCGCAGCCCCAATCCCTCTCAAAGCCGCCTCTACCCACTCACGAAATGCACGCGAGGCACCGCCCCTGGCAACCCCTATCAGTGCGAGATCGTTCTCCCCGTCTTCCCATGGATCGGCCTCCTCCTCTAGTCAGGATTCCCCGGTCCCCGAGCCGGAGGCGACGGAAGACGGTCTCTCAGGCCCTATGACAGCCAGCTTAGCACTGTATTTCTTGCTGATGCTGTCCAAGTCCGTCCCGCTTCCTTTCCAGCCATCTGCGCACCTCAATGTCGGTGGACCTGGTGCTCTCACGCGGCAGCGCGTCCTGCCCGAGGCGAAGGATAAATGGATTCCAGAACCGCAGATCGGTGAGCGCCGCGATGCTAAGCGCGTTCGTGGGTGGGTCTGGCCTCAAGATGCTTGGCATCGTCGTGAAGGTGGTGGTGTTTCTCGTTCAAGGAATGCAGATGGCAAGAAGAAGTAAATAAGTGTTGGTTTGGAGTCGGGTGTTGGGAATGTGGTTTCTATATTTTCTTTCTTTCTTCCTTTTTTGGGGAGTCATCGAGTGGTTTTGTCTTTTTATCGGCGGTTTCAGCTTTTTGATCTGATTTGGGAGTTTGTGTTTTGCTATTCCCCTGGTTGTTTTTGATAGTAATTTTAATTTCATTCGACCTGGTTTATTTTTCTTCTTCTTATTATTCTTCTTCTGTGTCACCTTCATGTACTACTCAGCCCCTTGTACATATCGAGATTGGGGCATTAACTGTGGGTCTACAGGCGATCCCCATGTCTAGGGAAATCTATCCCGCTTCTATCTCTGCTCATCGTTTGGGATCCCTTTTATTCCCAGACGTAATTGACTGATTTTGCCATATTTCCCGAAGTACTTCAGACTCACGGACTTGAGTTTTCGTGGTTGTCCTTGTCGAAAAGTAATCATGTCCATCCCCAAGGTCCTCACACCCTGACAGCTTCCAATAGTTTGATCTAATCAGTGCTTTTTGCTATGGTACCCACATGGACCTTTACTATCCGCTATAAGAAGAATATAGGGACCTTGGGGAAGAGTACCTCGATGGCCGCGCATGAGGACATTGTAGAAGACGGCCAAAGGCAGCCTGTGTTGCAATATAAAAGATAGAACCCCCACTATGTTGATGTAAACTGCCAAAGCGCCTCCAGCCTATACTACATTATTTGAGACTCCCCTTTCCTGAATTCTTTCCTATTATCAGAATGCACTCAAACAATGACATCTACGATGTCCTCATAATAGGCGCTGGACCATGCGGTCTCGGGGTCGCCGCTCGTCTCCACGAAGAAACGCCATCGGCACTATTCACAGACGAGGAACATCAACGATACCACTGGATCAAAAAACACACTGGTCGAATGAAGTTGGTTCAAGCAGGTCGTGCCAAGCTCAATGGTGCCCGCGCTGAGAAGTGGAACCGAGGTCAGAAATGTGCATGCAACCAGGACCAGAACATGGGACGACGAGTATCTACGGATTCGGCATCTTCGGTACCTTCGCTCTCCTCTGCATCTTCTGTCTCCTCGGATGATTCCATCTCAACTCTCGTGCTGGACGGTTCAGGGGATCAGTGGATGCAGCGATGGAATAATGCGTTCCGCACACTGGAAATCAAACAGTTGAGAAGCCCGATGTTCTTCCACGTGGACCCTGGCGACAGAGATGGTATGTTGGCATATACGCAAGAAGTGGGAAGAGAAGATGATCTGTGGGAGATTTCAGGTTGTGTCGGGAAGGAAATGAGCAAGTATAAAAAGAAGAAGAGACGACAAGGTGGAAAGACGCAGTATGTACTTGTTCAGTCTTTACACGTTTGAATCATCAATGTTGATACAGAGTCTCTCTGAAGAACTATCGGGGTCGAAATTGACGAACGTGATCGCAAGGACTGCTTTTCTCCATCAACCGACCTTTTCGCCGACTACTGCGCATCCATCATCGATCGATACGGTCTGGACGAACCGGGTCTCATCCAGAAGCAAGAAGTTGCAGACATTACATACGGCTACTTGCCCGAGGATGGAGATACGCCTGTATCCAACTCAAAGATCTTTACCATTACCACCACAACTGGTCAAAAGTTCTATAGCCGTGCAACTGTGCTCGCTATTGGAGCTGGCGGAGCAGATGTGGCCAAGATCTTTCCGTGGCGACCGGCGAATGAGGACGAAGGTGCCTCAGCATGTTGCCATAGCATGGAGATCAAGTCATTTCCGAGTCCCAATGTCCGTCGCAAGATCCAACTCCGGCAGGTAACCAACGTGGTTGTCGTGGGAGGGGGACTATCATCAGCACAGATCGTGGATATGGCTGTGCGAAAGGGTGTCACCAAAGTATGGTTTATCATGCGCTCTGAAATAAAAGGTATACTCAAGCAATAAGCATATCCCACAACAACGCACCTAACCCTTCTACAGTCAAGCACTTCGACATCAGTCTGCCCTGGATGGGCAAATACAAGAACTGGGAGAAAGCTGCATTCTGGTCTGCAGATACTGACGAGGGTAAGTTGTATATTCTACTATCACTCGAGAATGAATCAGCTCACATGAATAGAACGTCTTGAAATGATGAAGACTGCCCGTCAGGGAGGCAGTATCACTCCTCGCTACGTGAAAATCATCAAAGACCACGCCGCACACAAGCGCGCCTCAATTCACCCACACACCACTATCATTTCCCATAAATACAATCCTGACACTCAGACATGGGTATTAACCACCGACCCGCCGATCCCAAATCTACCTCCGATCGACTTTATCTACTTCGCAACCGGAGCGCGCGCCGACGTGCGTGAGATGCCGCTCCTGAATAACATCAATGAACAGTATCCCATCGAGGTCAAGGAAGGCCTACCCTGTCTAACTGATGATCTTATGTGGCGCGATGATGTACCTCTATTCATGACGGGACGAATGGCAGGATTGCGACTCGGACCCGGTGCCCCGAATCTCGAAGGGGCCAGACTTGGCGCGGAGCGAATCGCCTGGAGTCTGGAAGAGATTCTGGAAAAGAAAAGGGAGGTTGGGAATCAGTGCGCCGTTGAAGGGTTCTGCGGGTTGGGCAATCGGTATGCTTCGTTGGTTGACGATGAATAGATAGGGCTGTGGATAAACTTTGGTGTCTTAGATAGAGTCTATAAACTATTGTCTCATAGCCATGATTGCTGTTTTCTCCTACTCGATTGAGATGAATCCCCAGTCTAGTGGCACAGCATCAATGCAACAAACCGGTAACTCATTCCTCCCTTCATTCCGCGCTCTCAAAATCGCCTCTTGACCACGCTACTGGTGATCAAATGCCGTCGGAATGTGGATAATCCCTTGTTCGGTGGGATCCTCGTAGGAGCTTTCAAAAGAGTATATAATCTTATTGAGCCTTGAATCGGGCATATTGCTTCCTCGTACCTAAATCTCGATAGTGTGCTGCGTACCACCATGGATCAAGCGGAGCCCGACACGCCAGTCGAAGCACTCAAGGTGCTTCCGAACCATACAAACAAAAAGTGGCTGAAAGATCGCGGACTGCGGAAGCTGAATCTGGGAATCGCATTCATGTTCGCTTCATCCGCCGGGACAGGATATAACGGAAGTCTCATCAATGGGTTGCTCGTGTTACCACAATGTAAGCGAGTTATAGAAAGAAGAGGTGCAGAACCAATGCTAAAGTATTTCCAAAGTCTCCACAATTATAGGAGGTCTCGATTCGAGTATCGTCGGGCTCATGATCGCTGCCACTTCGCTAGGAGCTCTTATATCCTTCACACCGGCATCGTATATGGCGGATAAGTTTGGGCGGAAGTGGTGCGTCGGCATTGGATCTTCAATTGCAATCATCGCGTCTGTTATCCAAGTCGCGACCTCCAATCACTGGGCATTCTTTGCTCTTCGAGTCCTGGCTGGTGCAGGAGTCGGTACAGCTCAGACGGCTGCGCCGCTGTTGGCGACGGAGATTGCGCATCCTCGTCAGAGACAAGTGGCTACAGGATTATACAATGCCTGTTGGTGTGTGGGCTCGATTACATCGGCTGCTTTTACATTCGCCACATTATCCATGTCTAATAGCTGGTCATGGAAAATCCCGTGTCTGCTTCAGGCATTTTATCCCGTGGCTCAGCTAGTCGGTCTGCTTATTGTTCCCGAGAGTCCCCGATGGCTCGTATCCAAGAACAGAAAGGATGAAGCGCTGAAGATACTTGCGCGGTATCATGCAAATGGCAACGAAGACGACGCGTTGGTTCAATGTGAGTTTGAAAAGATCTGCAACAGCATAACCGCAGAGACCAGCGAGCCCGGGAAATGGAGCTCGTTCTTCTCGTCCAAGGGAGACCGACATCGTCTGGCGATCTGTGTGATTGTGGGAGTTAGTCAAGAGTGGGCCGGCAACGGTATATATACCCAACTCTTTTTGTATCCTCACACAGCAAAAGCTAATGAATCGCAGGCATTGTTTCCTTTTATCTCGCGCCGATTCTAGCCTCGGTCGGAATTACTCGTGCATCAGATCAAGCATCTATCAATATAAGCATGCAGGTCTGGAATTTGGTCTTCTCTTTCGCTGGAGCAGTTGCATCCGAGAGATATGGCCGGCGTATTCTGTGGCTGTTGGGAACGGCGGGAATGTTACTGTTCCTGTCAGTCACGACCCTCGTGGCCGGTCTTTTCGCAGAGTTATATATCAAAGCTGCGGGATTGGCTGTGGTTCCTATGCTTTTTCTCTTCTTTGCGTGCTACGATGTCGCATACTCGCCCTTGTTCCTTTCATACCCGGCGGAGATTCTACCGTTCCAACTTCGAGCAAAAGGTATAGCTGTTACGCTTTCGGTTGATGCTATTGCATGCTTCTTCAATCAGTACGTCAATCCGGTTGCATTTTCGGCTATTCATTGGAAGTACTACTTTGTGTATGTGGGCTGTTTGAGCTTCTTCTTGGCCTCTGCCTATTTCCTTTTCCCAGAGACAAAAGGCCGGTCGCTGGAGGAGGTTTCACGAATATTTGACCACGGGGATATTCAGGTTGTGGGAAGCAGAGAGGTTAGTACGAGCAAAGTTGAGAAGAATGGCGAGGAGAACAAGGAATTATAGTGTCTAGTACGTCTAGTATATTAGTGAGCGTCAGCTGTGGGATTTCTGTTTGCTTTCTATACCCTCAAGTGCTTGAGAAAATTATATCAAACTCCCCTCCATGCATCCATTATCATAATGCAATCAGGCCTTGGATACACATTCATCATTCTCTTTCAGCAGTCTTCATCTGACTAGATTGATAACACTAGTAAGTCTATAGTTAGCCGGTGGCCAATCACAGGTAAGAGGAAGGTGCTGATACCACTCCCCGCAATCCGTTGTGACCTCCGCTGCAACCTCGTGTATCTCGTTCTCGATAAGTAGAGCTCTGCTTCTCCATGTATCGCGTCAATCGATTCTACAAAAACTCGAATCACATCTAAATAAGCACCATGAAAGAACCACAGCTCCCTCCCGCAGACATCCCCGTCCTCGCAGTATCCTCAGCCCCCTCTACACCGAAACAGCTCCGCTTCCTCGTTATCGGCGCCGGTTCTCGCGGGAATGCCTACGCGCGCGCCGTAACAAGGGCGACACCTGGTACAATCCACGCCGTGGCCGAGCCACATCTCTTCAAGCGCCGCGAGTTCGGCCGGAACTACATCTGGGGCGATGGATCACCAAAGGAAGGCCAAGAATTCACTGACTGGCGCGAGTGGATACGATGGGAAACCGAGCGACGTATAGATAAACGAGAAGGCAGCGCAGAGATAAGCGCAGACCCCACAGGAGTCGACGGTGTCTTCATCTGCACACTGGACGAGACACACATCGAAGTGATCAAGGCAATCGCACCACTGAATCTGCATATCCTGTGCGAGAAGCCGCTCGCTCTCTCCCTGAACGACTGTCTCACTGTGTACCGAACACTCCAGCCACCAGAGGGCGCAGACAAGCACCCACGAGCCCAATCGAAGATCTTCTCCATTGGTCATGTGCTACGGTACAGTCCACACAATATCCTCCTGCGGAAACTCCTCCTCTCCGATCGGGTTATAGGCGACATAGTCTCACTGGAACACATGGAGCCAGTAGGCTGGTGGCATTTCTCGCATAGCTACGTACGCGGGAACTGGCGTCGCGCAACAGCCGCAGGCGACGGATCCCTCCTAACCAAGTCATGTCATGACATCGACTTCATCCTGTGGTTACTGTGCTCGCCTCCTTCGCAGGACGGCGTTGTCTCGGGCCAGCCGCATTTTCCACGCAGTATCTCGTCGGTCGGGTCCATGACGCAGTTTAGACGATCGCGGAAACCGGCCGCTGCGCTGGATGCCACGAATTGTCTTTCTTGTCCGGCGGAGCGGGACTGTAACTATAGTGCCTTGCGCATTTATAATGATCGGCGCTTGGCCAAGGGCCATACAGGCTGGCCTGTTGATATCGTCTGTCCGGATATCGAGGATGTGTTCAAGACGCAAGGAAGCGAGGCGGCAGAGTCGCATTTGCTTTCGCGGTTGCGGGATGATTACGATCTTATCAAGGATGCGGATTCGGATATTGCCTCTCGGCCTTGGTATGGTCGGTGCGTGTATGAAGCGGATAATAATGTCTGCGATGATCAGGTTGTCACGTTTGCATGGGATGATGAGGAAATCGAGCCTCGCCGGCTCGCGAAGACGGCTACGTTCCATATGATTGCGCCGACGGAGAAACAGTGTGAGCGACGTGGAAGGGTGTATGGGACAACAGGGGAGATTGAATATGATAGTCGGACGATTTCGATCTATGATTTTGCTACGGCGAAGACTGAGGTTATCGATGTGCCGCCTCCGCCTCCGGATGAGCAGGAGTCTCATGGTGGTGGTGATTACGGCCTGGCGAGACAGTATGTTAGTGCCGTTGATGCGGTGGTAAATGGGGGCTTGAATGTTGAGATGGCACAGGTGCGGTTCGTTGGGTGTACTTTGGAGGAAGCCGTGCGCAGCCATGCGGTTGTTTTTGCGGCTGAAGAGGCGAGGCGTGATGAGAGGGTGGTGAAGTGGAAAGAATGGTGGGAGGAGAAGCTCAAGGCTTCAGCTGCGGCGTGGGCGGCGTGATATTTTTGCATTTGCAACGATTTATGATCTAATGACCTTAATTTGATGACACTGGCTGATGAGGACTGGTCTCTTCACATCGAGTCTAATGCCAATAGGAAGGATAGGAAGGAACATTGATTACTTTGATAAAAGATTCCGAGTTCTATCCAATACGTTATCTTCTGCATTCATCCATCATATCATGACTTCTTCACGCTAGGAAACAATAGCCGTGTTCCCCATCCAGCGGGTCAAACAATAACACTACTGATAGACTTAGGTCTTGACATCGGGCTCCTCGCGGCCGATGTACTCCTTGAATTTGAGCAGCGACAGGGCGAGAGCAATGTTGTCGGCCAGATACTCCTGGGCATTGAGGCCGAACTTGGAGCTGTCGCTCTCGTAGCGCTCGACGTACAGACGGATAGTAGCGCCGCTGCTACCGGTGCCAGACAAACGAACAACAATGCGGCTGCCATCATCGAACTTGGCATACAGGCCCTGGTTCTTGGACACGCTGTCGTCAAGGTCGGTGTAGGCAAAGTTACCAGCGTCGACAACCTTGCGGCCGGAGACGGTCGAGCCGACGAAGCTGTCGCGGTTGGCGACCAGGTCGGACAGGACGCCGACAACCTTGTTTGCACCGTCGCTGTCTACATTCTCGAAGTCGTAGCGAGTGAAGAAGGTACGGCCGTAGGTCTTCCAGAAGGCGTTCTGGATGGAGGCAATGCTGGGGGTCTCGTTGGGGGTCTGCTTGGCTACACCAGCAATGATGTTCAGCCAGGCCACAATGGCCCACACACCGTCCTTCTCACGGATGTGATTGCTGCCAGTACCAAAGCTCTCCTCACCACAGATAGAGATCTTCTTGTTGTCGAACAGGTTGCAGAAGAACTTCCAGCCGGTGGGCACCTCGTAGCTCTGCAGGCCTTGGGCCTTGGCCACACGGTCAACGGCACCGGAAGTAGGCATCGAGCGGGCCAAGCCGTAGACACCCTGCCTCTGGAACCAGGGGATGAGCTTGGCGTGGTGGGCAATGATGGCCAAGCTGTCACCGGGAGAGACGAAGGTATTGGCGCCGTAGATCATGTTACGGTCACCATCACCGTCACTCGCGGCACCGAAGTGCACGCCCTTCTTGTCGACGGCCTCGACGAGCTCGTGAGCATACACGAGGTTGGGGTCGGGGTGGCCGCCGCCAAAGTCCGGCTTGGGTACGCAGTTCATGGTGCTGCTGGCGGGCAACCCGAGCTCCTTGACGAAGATGTCCACGCCGTAGGGGCCGGTGACACCGTGCATCCCGTCGAAGAGCACCTTGAAATCCTTGTGGGAGCTAAGGAAGCTCTTGATCAGGTCGAAGTCGAAGATCTCCTTCATCATAGTCACGTAGTCAGCGGTCGAGTGGACCACCTCCACCTCGATGGGGCCATAGCTCTTGGTGCCAATGTTGGAGGTGTCGATATCCCCAATGTCAACGTAGTTGTAGGAGGTGAGAGACTTTGAGACCTCGTAGATTTTGTTGGTCACGGTCTCGGGGGCAGGGGCACCGTTGCCCAAGTTGTACTTGATGCCGAAGTCGTTATCGGGGCCTGATGATGGCGAGTTAGCGGGTCGCGAAAGTGGGTACAGCTTCGTTTTACATACCACCCGGGTTATGACTGGCGGTCAGTAGGATACCACCAGTGGCCTTGCGGACACGGATCATGTTGCTAGCAGCGGGGGTGCTAAGAATGCCATTCTGACCGACCAGCAGCTTCTTGACACCATAGGCAGCACTAATCTTAGCGATCTTAGAGATCACCTCGGGGTTGTAGTAGCGGCCATCACCACCAATAACGAGGAAGGCACCCTGGGCACCTTCAGGAATGGAGAGAAGGATGCTGGTAATAAAGGACTCGGAGTAGTTGGGCTGCTGGAAGATCTTGACCTTCTTGCGAAGACCAGAACTGGAGGCAAAAGTTAGCGGGGAATTGGAGCAATGGGTTCATGAAAACATACGTGCCAGGCTTCTGGTCATTAAAGGGCTGGAAGGAGACAGTTTGGACTGACATGGTAGATGAGGTGGATGATGGAGGAGGGAAAAAGCGAGCTTCACCGAGTAAAGGAGGGGCTGCCGTCATATGTTGATCATCCCATCCATCCCACTTGCCACTTTGACAAGGTCCACTAGCTACATTCCCAATTGGCTGGTTTCACTGCGTATAATTACAATTTAGATTCCCTCATGAATATATGTTCCAAGTTAAAATATTCCGGAGCTTCAGAAATTTAGAAATTTTCCTGAATGTAAGCTACCAAGGACGCGCGGGGCAGTTCCGAGACACCAATTCCCTTGGTATCAAAGGAATAATCGAACCATAGAATCAACTAGCACATCTTTCCAAGCCGAGCATCGTTTAGGAAAGAGCCAAGAATACAGTCTTGAATATCATACAAGCAACTAGGATATCATTCACCTACAGAGTCCCCAGATATAGAAACAAACCCATCACTCAAACAACTTCTCCTTATAATAACGCATCTCAGCAATACTCTCCAGAATATCATCCCTAGCCAAATGCACCTCTTTCTTAGGCGGAACTTCCGCCAACAACTCCTCACTGCCCCACCTCCTCGCCGCCTCTTTAATACTACTCACATCCAGAATACGATAATGCAAGTACTCCATAATCTTAGCATACGGCCCCTTCACCAAGAAAGCCTTGTCAGCATGGACACTATTCCCCGCCAGCAGACCCGTGCCTGCAGGTATGTAATGCTGGATATAGGCAAGGAGCCCCTCGGCAGCAACAATGGGCGTTGTGGTTGAGGCGCGCACGGCGGCGGTGAGGCCCGAGCGGCCGTGGGTGTCGATGCACCAGGGCGACATTGCGTTTAGAGTGGAGTCGTGGACGCGGATGACTGCTTCGAAGCCGTTGGGTTCGAGGAGATTGAGCTGTGCATCTGTGATGAAGCAGCAGATTTGGATGATTTCCTCCTTTTCAGGGTCTAGACCCGTCATCTGGGGGTTGTTAGTTGGTGGTTGGGAGGAACAGTCTGCAGGGGACGCACTTCGCAGTCGATCCAGACGAGGGGATCGGTGGAGCGGGTAAGTGGCATCGTGGTTTTGTAACGGAGGGCGACTGGGAGCTGGAGATTGTTAGTTGTGGTGAATGGCAAGAGCACAGGAGCAGGTGTGGGTGGCAGAATCTCTGACCTGGTGGAGAAAGCAGCCGCGTTTTCCCAGGATGTCCTTGGATGCTGAGATAAACAGCGGTCGGAGCAAGCGGATGCGCGGTAGCATATTCAAGGCTTGAGTGTACATTGATAATGATCATGACTCTGCATTGGCACTACTTGCCCCTTGCTAGTGATCAAATCTATAGGTTGGATGATTTCTTTCCCCTCGGGAGACAACTGAAGAACAGGTATAAACTTAAAAAAAAAAACATATAAACCAGTCGGAAACATGTGGAGTATACATATCCACGCATTACAGACAGGTAGATCTTATAAACAAGTTATCGCTCATCTGGCGACACAGCTAATGTATTTTCCTTTCCGAATGATTCCTTTAGTTTAGAAATTGTGGACATAACAGCGTCAGAGTCGAGAGAGTGAAGGTAGTCAAGGTAGAGGAGAAAGAGGACGAATGTTGCCGCTCAAAAGTCGAACATCAAACAAGCCGTCGACTTCTCAAAAAGAGGTTCTATGTATCCAAACACCCCTCGCCAGCATCTCATTAATGGGGCGTTCTCCAATTCATAGCTCCTCGTCAATCTTTTCCGATTTAATTGGCGTCTGGTCCAGCTTGTCATCAGAGGACCCGGTGCCGGCGGTCGTGTTCTCATTCATGCCCGTTCCCAGCACTCCGTCAATTCGGCCTGAGGACTCTGCGATACGACGCCGTAGGGCATTCTCATCGGCCGCTGACACACTTGCGCGCTGCTTTTTCAGTGGGCTTCCCAGAAAGCCGTCTACTGTGTCGACACTAGGCTGGGACTTTTCAGGCGTCTCCGTATCCGTAGCCATCTTCGGGGGAGTGATAGAGCGCTCGGCTGGGGGCGTGGTTCCAGAGGCCGCGGTACTGCCAAAGTTATCGGTGTTGCTTGAACCTGGCTCGGCAGAGTGTTGTCGTTTGAGCTACGAGATTGTTAGCACTTCTCTATACTGAATGATAAAGTGGAATTGCACGTACCCGAATCTTCCGAACACCTTCTTCCAGCTCTCCTTGGCGCTTGATATCATCGGGAGAGAGGAACTTGTTGTCCTCTCTGTCCTCATCATCATCAGCCTTAAGCAGAATAGGGTTCTCTTTCTCATCATCGTCGCTGTCCATTTCATCGTCGCCTTTGTTGCCTTTGCGGCCAGATTCTTGATCCCGGAAATTCAGGAATCCCACTGCGCCGCCGGGCTTGAGGGGTCCAAGATTGGAAAAGTCTGCCTGCAGTGATTTCCGTTTCGCTGCAGGTGTTTCCTGTGCTTTGGGATCCTTCCAGATGCCCATCTTTTGTAGTTGCCCTATACAACGTGTAAGCGGATGACCAATGGTCTCGGGAAGTGCTGTTACTCACGCTCGCCGCGGTACATAAACGTAAATGTCGCGTAGGGCTTGTCAGTCGGATCGATTCCCGTGACAGTCTGCGTGCTGATGGTCTTTGGATCCAATGTCTTAGGCTTCGCGAAGCTTGTGGTATGATCAATATCGGCATCTCCTGCGCCATTGTCACCACCTGCTTCGTCATCGTCGTGCGCGTCGAACTGCGGCGAGTATTCTCCCCGCTTTATTTCTCCGGATGCCAGCACTCGGAACAGAGCAACCTTGATCTGGCCCGCGGTCTCGGGGATAGGGTCGTCATCATCAGAGTCCGACGAAAGATCATCATCGGAGACGTTCTCCAGCGGGTCCTTCGCGTCATTCCCATAACGCATGATGTTCTTGGGTCTGGACGAGGCATTTGCTTCCACCTCCATTGAACCCTGGCCTTCCTCCCGGCGCTTTGCGCGACGCTTTTCCATCTTCTGTCGCCGCCGCTCGATCTTGGCTGCGGCATCCTTGCCCTCCAAATCCAATCCATTCAGCCAGCGCTCCAGCCCAACTTCGCGGAATAGGAACTCACGCTCGGCAATGCCGCCGCCCTCGGAGTCAGGCACACTGACCCAACGTGAGTTCACCCAGGTCTCCTCTCCTCTCCGCAGCAATGTAGCCACCTCCTCCTTCTGCCTGCCATCAAAGTATATGTAAGCCGCCACCGTTTCATTCGGGGAATTGGTTAACGCCTGGTATGGCGCGACGGCCCCGGAGTACTGGCCGCGCTCGCCGGTCTGGCCGGGCAAGCCTCCGACGACTTTCGGCTTGGGAGAGGGGCAATCCGGCGTGGGTTTGGGAGTGGAGTAAGGCACATCCTGACCGGGATTGAGGAGTGTGATCGAAATGGCGAAGGTGGATTGTTCGGCCTTGCCCTTCGCGGACTCGGGCACTTTGGGCGGGGGCACCGGGATGAAGCAAGCTATCCGCGAAGCTCGGGACTGGCGCTGAATAGAGTATTCGGAGATGGGGCCATCAGGAGTATGGATGCTCACGGCGAGCCCTTTGAAGCAGGGCATGACGGTGCCTCAAGGGAAGGTTGAGAGGGTCTGTGTTTTGGTCAAGGTATAAGGATAAGGAGAGGGGAGAGGGACAACCCCACGCGCTCGAAGAGAAAAGTGCACCCCAAGTAGAGATGTTCCAGAAAGGAAGTGAGCCGCAATGAGGGTCTTTCGAGATTATATTTTTCCTTCTGCGCTCCACGAAAAGTGTGAGCTAGCTATAAGCTGAGAGGCGGTCAGGGTACTCCGTAGTGTGTTTTGAACTGGTTCCCCCCCAGCAACTGGATCGAGACCCCACTGTTCGCGGGCTGGTTTATATAGGGGGCTGGTCGGTCCAGCTCTTGCAGCTCCTGGGGCCAGCAAGAAAAGGGTGTTAGACAAATCGAGACGGCGAGTGAGTTTCACAAGATAGAAGTGACAGTGTTCTCCAAGTGAAGTCTATCACAATGATTTTCCCTCAACTCAGATCAGCCCAACCCCACGTGATTCTAGCCTCGTGCGAGAAAAACAACCCTAAGTATCACTTGTCACTTGTCACTTATCACTTGCATAGGACTGAATCGTTTCTTTCCTCCTGACTCTTTTAGCCTCCCGAGACCCTAATCCCCTCGGGTTCTCATTCTATTATGTTTTAATCTTGTCACTTCCATCACCCAATGGCCACAACCATGGATCCGCAGCGATCCTTAGGACCCGCTCTGCCAAGTCTACGAGTTTGATGAAGGAAAAACAATGGAACCTTATGAGCTCTCATACTTTGAAAGAAGACTTAACACATGAGACAGGAGTCCATGACCGGCATCCCACCGTGATCAAATACATATCCTAAAGTCATAAAATCAGCACCAATCCAAAGGGTCTATCTACTACGCAAACCCAAGCTACGCCTTAACAGTCTCAGAGACAACACCCTAGTTTGACTCCTTGGCTACTGACTCCTCGGTAGCCACGGTAGCCAAGTTATCAAACTTGTACAGAGGCTCCAACTCGACCTTCTTGCGGAAGATGTACCGGCTAATCCACCACGGAAGCACCTTGAAGACCTGGTAGTGCATGTGAACTTTCGTGGGGACCGCAAAGATGTAGTCGAGCTCTTCGAGGGTGCGCTGCTTGGTCTCGGGAACAAACAGGAAGATCATGATCAGCGCAGCCACATTCAGGCCACTAATTCGACTGTGAGTAGGTTGCTGAAACCATCTGAATCAGGAAACTTACGCGTAGAAGCCAAATGCTCCGGTGGGGGTCATGGCATGTAGCATGCGTGGAAAGGTGATGGAAAGCACTGCGGCCCATCCTAAGCAGGTTGCTACGGCCCACGACATACCGACCTCTGCAATATGATCAGCTCTCATCTCAATCAAAGTCGAAATGTAGACATACCACGATGGGAAAGTGGGAAAACTTCAGCAGAGTAGGTGAAAGGTACGGGGCCTTCGCCTGGTGAGTAGAAAGCAGCGAACAAAAAAATGAAGAGCGCAACGGTGGCCAAATGAGCACCTCCACCCCCAGGGACCCAGAAGCAGAATCCGGCTGCAAGTAAAGTCCAAGCCATTTGAGGAAAGGTGAATAGCAGTAGAGCTCTTCGGCCATAGGTATCGATAGTCCAGATTGCCGGGAACGCAAAGAGAAAATTCACCAGACCGAATCCCCACGATGCGAACAATGCCCCAGTGGCGCTGGCACCGGCTTCTTTGAAGACCGTGCTGGAATAAAATGCAATGATGTTGACTTTTTTGAATTGATTAGAAACAAAAATAAGCGAGAGAAGAAGACGGGTTACTTACTTCCACACATCTGCTGAGCGATCATCACGGTGAACGAAGCGAGGGTAGCACGGCGGACACGGGGAATAGTAAACAACTCGACAAAGCGAGTAACGTAGCTGCTTTTACCGATAATACCCTGCTCGATTTGGATCTGAGCATGAATGTAGTAAAGATCTCGAGCAGCCTGAAGCGGAGTGTTGCGGAGACGGCAAAGAGACTCAAAAGCCTTGCCCATCTCGCCCCGTCGAATATACCAACGAGGCGACTCGGGACAAAAGTACACACCACACAAAAGGGGCACAGCGGGTATAAATGCAGATCCAAGCTGCAAACGCCAGGAGAGGGAACCGGTATCTTTGACAGCCAGGTTAGCGCTAAAGCCGAGGAAGATTCCAAAGGCCGTCCACAGCTGCCAACACATGACCAGGCCACCACGAATCACTGCGGGAGTGTTCTCAGCGCAGAAGATGGGGACTGTGGAAGCCTTCAGGCCCATTCCAACTCCAAGGAGCAGACGAGTGATGAACAGCTGGGGCCAATTCTGGGTGAAACCGGAGCCGATGGGAGACAGGACACAGAAGAAGGCCGAGATGAAGATTGTACCACGTCTGCCCAGAATTCGATTCACGGGGTCAGAGAGCCAGCATCCAAGAGCGGCACTTGCAATGTACGGAGCGGCGTTTACGACACCGACCAGCCACTGGTTTCTCACACTTGCAGACTCGGGAATACCAAAGGCATCAGGGAAAGACAAGTTAGCACCGTTTGAACCAGTCTGGTCCCATCCCCTGCTCAAAGTCAGTATTGTTAGCTTCCAAGAAGACAGCTATGAACCTACTGAACTGCAGCACCGATTGAACAGAGGATGATAGTAAAGTAGAGAGCCTTGGGCTGACGCCACTTGTGAAGGACTTCATCACGTAGAGCAGTGGTTTCTCGATCAGTCAAATCAGGAACAGTTTCGAATTCATCGGGATCCCGCGCAACAAGCGCTCCCTTCTTCAGCTCCGGTAGGATATCAGTGACATTGTACACTCGAGCAAATTCTTCCACGTCGCGGAGGACTTGGGACTGAGTCAGTTCAGCAAGTGGGTTTTTGATCCTGGACTGATGTTAGACATTTTCCATGACTACCTGTTACCATGAAACATAACCTTGGCACTTACTTGGCAGAGACGTTGTTGTGCAAGTCCACTTGCTCGATGTGGCCCTTTTCCGCACCACTGTGGTCATCGCCGGCCCTGTTTTGAATTAAGCATGATGGGCTGTGCAGCGTGTAAAATAACTAACCACGTAGGCGATCCTGATCCCGATCCCAGGGAAGTAATTGTTTCCTTTCCCATGACAATGTATGAAGGCTCGAGGATTGTTTCGGATAGAACTTGAACCAAGTGAAGTATGGAGTAGAAGAAAGTAAAAGGCGAGAAAGCCGAGAGCCGTCAACTAGGTCAGGATAATGCGTCAAAAGAGAGGCAAAAATTGAACCAGAGACAACGACAATGCATGAAAGAAACCAAGGAGGGGCATAGACCACCTTTTATGCTTCAGGGATTTCCCTCCAGGCCGTTTGAGCAGAGACACAAGCTCATGGGGCCTATGCGGCCCATGGGAATCAGGTCAACAGCCCAAGCTAAGCCAATAACGGAACTAGTTTTGTTGACTCCAAATGAATTTCCCAAAGCGGGGGCTCAATCTGGGGTCTGAACCGCGGGGAGACTTTCTCTGGTTGACACCTGCCCATGGGGAAGATCTATGAGATACTGAAGCTGCATTGGCTAGGAAACCCCCGGGGTCCGGATGACATGTCTGAGTGGAGAAACTCCGGAGCCCATCACACCTCCTCGACATTCAAAACCGCCTTCTTTGTTTCTGCTCCGGCTGATCCCAGAAAGGGAAAGGCATATACGAGCGCCGCACTCGGGATAGCGTCAATGCATCACGATGAGCCTCCAAGCGCGAGGTGAGAAATCGCCACCATCATGATGCCGTGTGTACGCGGGATTTGTCCTGGATCCGATGTGCCTTAGTCTTTCCCATGGTTCGTGACTCGGCTGGATGTGCCACTGTAATGTGTGATTGGGTGTAGAGCGCTCTGAGCCCATCATGAAGTCAAATTGGTTTAGAGATGAACCTTAGTCACGAGTATATTTCGATGTTTTGAGACCAAATACGGAGTCAAGATCGCGTCCGGCGATATAGAAGAATTCGCCATGTGTTATGGGAAGGCCATGAGATCAGGCATCCAAATCTGGAGCAGGTTCTAACTCTGTTTTAAGTTTTCTAGGAACCGACTCGGTGATTTAAGCTCCCACTACATTGCGCCCCCCGCTTTCCACTTGCCCAATCCCACTCCGTACTTACAACCCCGTTCGGACCAGCTTTCCTTTCCGGAATTCTAAGTCTGAAGCCTCGTGGGGAAACCATGAGCGCCCCCTTAAACCTCGCCGAGAGGGCGTCGGCTTCGGGGCTCTCGGAATGTGTCTTGCACTGTGCTCCGTTTGTCCTGGCTTGCCGAGCAGCATTCTCGCATTGTGTCCAACACGTTCGGTATCCCCTGCAGCACCGAATGGGATGGCCCTGTATGATCTGAGCCGGAGACGCCGAAGCAATCTTGCCAAATCGAGGTATCGCAAAATGATCGCATCATAACTGTGGGGTAGTTGGCCGCGTCCGGCGAGGTACAATCTTCCGATGACTGGAGCCTCGGGGAAATACAACGCTGACAACTCGTGGCTGCGGCCATGTGGGATCGCTGTCTTTACCGATGCGGCCATTTCTTGGTACTTATGTGGGAATGTATGTGTGGACCGAGAGCCCTATACAGTCACCCGGGGATGTAGACAGAGCGAGTGTCCCTAAGGCTTATTCTAGCTACTACCTAGGTATGTAGTCTACCAGGGTATACAAACAAGCGGTAATGTTGGGATCCTTTCCATTCAGAATAAGTATATACTAGGACAGTCCCACATGCACTGAAACATGGCAAAGGGTATCGCTCTGCTCGCCTCCGTTTCCATGCAGACCGAAACATCGACCTGAGCCGGGCCGGCGAACTGAATGAAACGCAGCGTAGAAACAAGATAAGAGGAAAGGGCTATGCATCGTCGGGGTTGAATCGACTGAGCACTTCGGGCGGGACAGTCGGGATGTATTTGCGCGCTCGCTCGCGGTTGGTGCCGCCCAGTCCAGCACCATAGCTGATAAGCATGTCGGTGCTCGTGGGCAGCGAGAAGGGGAGGAAGAGGGTTGGGTCGAGGAAGATGCTTTCTTTGCCCGGGCGGTCTTCTCTTGCGGCTACTGAGCCTGGGGATGTGATTGGGTCTGGGGTCCCGGGTGTCTCTGAGGGTTGGTCTTTGGTGGGGGTCTGAGGACGATCTCCTGCATCTGGTGCAGGTCCGGTGGCTGCTTTGGCCTTTGCTTCTCGGATCTTCTCCTGCTCCCGATATAATATTTCGGGGTCCCGTTGCAGTTCGAGAAGGAACTTCATCGCTTGCTTGGTTAGGCCCTTCTCACCCACTTCAGGCCGGTAGGATTTGACGGCATGTAGCAGTTGGAGGGGTGTGAGCTGCTGTAGCTGGAGCAGAGTCGTCACCAGAGACTCATGGTCGTCTCCAAGTGAGGAGAAGCACTGCAGCCACTGAAGCAGTTGGATGACGGGTGCTAAATGTCGACGAGCAGCCTCGACTGTACTTTCTCCTGTGCTGGACATGGAACCGTTTTCATAATGCTCGGGCTGCCGATTGTTGGTGCGTGCCCAATCTTCCAAAGTAGAGACATTCATGCGGATTTGCATGGCTTTCGTCCGCGCCAGGTAGCGTCTCGTGGTCATAACCCGGTTGAAGATCTCCGCACTAAGCCAGTAAAGAAGCTGAGAGAGGACCTGAGTGATGATCACGGAGTGGACGTCGTAGAGATCGAGTACAAAAAGGGTAGATGATAGTAAGGAGGTGATGTTCCGCGGGGAGATCTGAGCTCGTCGCCGTGGCGAAGGAGGCCGGAAGCGCTTCTCTGCAGGCTCGGGGGCCTCAGTCTTCTTCTTTTTGAAGAGCTTCCACTCATTTTGGAAGGCAACATCCTCAAGTCCGGGAATGGTTTCATGGTCCAGCATTGCCGCATCCAGGACTTTGTTCATGCGTCGCTCCGCGTCGCGAATGATGAGGACGAAGATCTCGTTGATCAGCTCCGCCAAATGGAGCTGGAATTGCACAGTCGCTTCTACCAACTCTCCGTCCTTCTTCAGATAATGAAGCAGTAGAGTGGCATTGGACAGCCAGAATGCCTGCATGGTCATGTCCCATTGGTAACGTTCAACAACGTCGTTGATCTTTTCCATCGCTGAAGTGAGAAGAGCAGTCAGAAGTTCCGGGCTGGCATGATAGTGGGCGTAACGTGCACTGAGGAAGATGAGATTGGCCGGGACAGGCTTTTGAGACGGAGACCGTTGCGGTGTCATGTTGGTGATGATGATGTTCAGAATCCGCTCCAACTCATGATCCTGGAACACAAACATCTGGTCATTGAGACATCGGTCCCAGACAAATTCCTGCTGTTCCTGTTCGAGGTCGTCGTCGTCCAAAGGCTTTCCTTTCTGTCAGTCTCGATCTTCGCATAGCTCTAGTTCATAAGACTCACCTCGAATTTCTCGTCCAGCCCGAGGCTAGACAGATCGACTTCCAGATTGAGAGCACTCTCCTCCATCATCATTCGTCGTTTCATCTCATTCTCGGCAAGCTCTTCCTCGAATCGACCATGTGCAAGCCCGGCATCATAGAAGTCGTCCGCGATGGCACTAGGCCCAAAGTTATACCCGTTCTCCTGCAGATATTCGGAAATCTCGCTACCTGGCTGCGCGAAGTCGAGAGCTGTTCCCCCAGACGAAGACTTGATATCCGGTGACGCGCCGTGGTCGAGGAGGGTTTTTGCGATCGTTTTGTGTCGGTTGGTCATAGCCCACATCAACGCGCTCCACTGGTTGCGATCCTGCTGGTCGACAAAAGCACCTGCGGCGAGAAGCGCCGAAACCACTTCCTGGTGACCCTGCAGTATACCTGTCAGCCTAGTTCTCCGCTCCTTGCGCCTCAGGAACTGCATCCCTATCCCAGGGCGCAAATTAAGGGCTACTCACGAAACAACTAGCGTAGATCAAGGGCACCGTCCCCTCCTCGTCCTTCATATTCACATCCACAAAACTGCTCGCCGGTCCCTGGACTAATTTCCGCACGCGCTCAACGTCGCCATTGCTCGCGGCCATGTTGAGGCTTTTCTGTAGGATGTCGCGTTTCTCGGCCACTGTCAGCTTCTCGTCCGCTGCGATACCTTCTTCGTCGGCGCCCAGCGAGTCCACCTCCCGATGAGCAGCTTGCGCTGCGAGCATCTCCATCAGTCGGGCATCGCTATCTTCCAGGTCGCGTCCGTACTGTGCCCGCAGGTCATGCTCCGAGTCGTGTGAGTGGTCATCGAGAGCGAGGCTGAAAGCCAGGGGCTTCGCGGCAACCGGAGTAGTGAGGAATTGAGACTGCCCTGTCCCGAGGTGTCATGCGTTAGTCTGACGAGTCCAAAATCCGGGCTGATATGCAATCCCCAATACATGCTGGCCCACTGGTCGCTGGGAGAGAACACTCACCCTGCCAAGCGTCGTACATCTCGGTCTCCTGTTGAAAGACAGGTACCGAGCGGCGATCGTCCAGCGATTTGGGCAAGTCATCAGGGAGTTCTTGCTGGGGTTTTGGGACCGCGGGGTTGTGGTCGGACTCAGGGTCAATGTCCTCTGAAGCCCCGCGCGGTGGCTCGCTCGTGTCCATCGTGGCGGGCCTGCAGTGGAGAACACCTGAAGCGGGACATCAAAGGGTGAAAGGGCGTAGGTGGTCCCTGAGAGGAAGATGGAGAAAGCCTCCGCGGTGAGAATTGGTCACCGGGCGGGAATTGGGCCGTCGCTGAAAATGGTGGTCCACTAACTACGTAGATCAACCGCCGCCAGTGATGCAGCTTTATGACGCACTGTGAAACCCACTTGATATGAAACGACTATTTACTCGACGGTGCTATATATCTGATAAAAGGAAATGAGATCTGCTCGCCGATTATTCAGAGTTCAAATATACACCCATCTCAATTTAAGATTTATATACCAAGACCGTACCGTATAAGACGAAGACGGAAGAAACGAAAAACTCAAGTATGGACTAATAGCTCCAAATTCCCGACTCATATAAATGCTCGCTCCAAACGCAGAAAAATACAAACGAATTCAAATATAGGTACAGGATATAGAGCAGAGTACACTTCTGCGGCAAAAGGGGGTATGTAAATGTCCAATCATCAAGGAAAAAGCAAAAAGAAAAGAAGACGCAGCTCAACAAGAGCTTCACTCAAGCTGCTTGCTACGAGCTTGAACCTCATCCTCAGAAAGGGACGCAATCCACAAGCAGCGTTCGATGATCCCTTGCACGGGTTCAAACCGGTACTTTGTGCTGGCATCGATCAGACGGAGCAGGCTCTTAACAATGCGGGCAGCAGTACGGTAGCGTTCAAAGTTGACCAACATCCCTCCCTCGCTGCTTTCAATTTGCGCTGGTTTCTGCGCATTGTAGGTGAGGTCATGCACGTATAGACCTGTATTATACATTAACACCGACGAATAGAGGTCAGAGGCAAAAGGAATACTAACCAATGAAGGGAATGCAGCCTTCCTGTAAGTTGGCTGTCTCCATCTCGACGCGAAGGTCATTGAAGTTGCGCACCGGCTGAATCAAGCACTCCATGTCCTTGAACAGACGTTTGTCTGCCTGGGGAATCAGTTCCCAGGTCCGCTCTAACCGAGAACAGTCGGTCGAAGACAGGGCAATGGCAATCTGAAGCATCGTGGCGTAGTTGCAGAGACGACGGGCATGCGCTGCTGTGTGGATGTATTTGACCACGGTGCGCGCCCGCTCGTGGATGTCACGAGTCAAGACAATCTCGGACACAACCCATTTCACCATAAGATTGAAGCGGCCAACAACGAGATCAATACCCTTGCGTTCCTCGGCAGTGAGAAACTGAGCCCAGCTGACAATGCACGGAGAGCCGCTGCTCCACTTCATCTCGACGAGCTCGCGCCAATCAACCTCGCTCAAGGCAGCCATCTCAACCAATGTCAGTTGCTGAGCGAGAACTTGAGATTCACATGCAAGGACGAATGGAACGTGCTCAGCGCCAGTAGTGTTGATTGGGCTGGGAATTTGTCGCTGACTCTCAGAATTGACAAGGACATTGCTCGAGAAATTCGGCACGTCTCTTGGCCGTGTGCCGCTAGTTTCCACACCCGGGTGCCTGGGGGAAGTATCAGGGGTAAGAGGGTTTGCCTGGGACAGCACCTTGTCTATCGGCGAGGCGTAGGAGCCGAAGGATCCTGGGTGTTGAATGGTCATGGGGGGTGAGGGAGGGTGCGCCAGGGGATGAGGCGGGATATCGACACTCGACGCGCTCAAACTGCGGGTATCAGTGGATGTGCGGCCACCTGTGACCTCGCGCGAATCTATCATATCAACTGAAATGGCCGACAAGCGCTTGGGGATATTTTGCTCATCACCCCGCAGCGCCATCTCAGGGACTGTTCCGCCCCGAGGGATACGCCGAATGCTTTCTGTCTCCTGCACGATTTGAATAGAAGGGTGTGAGGGTGCCAGCTCAGATGTGTCGCGACTAGAGATAAGGCTGAGAGATCCGTCATAAGCATCGGCACTGGGTGCGTGATTTGTTGCCGGCCGCTTCATCGACTCGTCTGTTAACCCGCGCTCCAAAAGAGGGGTGGAATTGTAAGACTCCTCAGATTCCGCGACGGAGTCAGAGTAGGGTCTGGGCGGTGCGAGCCGGCCTCCCACGGTGGAGTAAGCCGATTTGTCCGTCTGGCGTCTCTGGGCGAGAACATCCGGGCTCACATGGTCTCTGGTTTTGTCGTATCCGACACCAGCCACGGGGGTCTCGCGATGCGCACCATATCTTCCATGTGAATTGGCACCTTGATCAGCTGCAGCCTCTCTATAACCCCCAGATGGCCACTTGCCCTCGAGCTTCAACAACGTTGATTCAACTCCTCCATCGTCGTCATCGGGGATCTGCGCGAAACGAGCAAGAACAGATTCGAAGGAGCGTCGCGCGGCGTTGCTATTCTGGATTGGTTGAACAAGAGAATAGCGAGGGTTTGGAGGAATCAAGGTTGTTGGAGGTCTCGATGCAGCATCCTCTGTCGTATTCACAGTCTCTGCCAGAGAGTCATCGTATGAAACAACTGACCCCCAACCCGAGCCCGGCCCAAGCTCATCTGCATATTGGATTTGCCGCAGGTTACCACCAGGGCGTCTGCGAAGCGCTGGGGCCGATGGCTGGACCGGAGGATCTTGCATTGTGCTCGATCTAGCAACAGACTTTCCCGTCTCACTTCCCATCGAATGGCGGTGCTTCGATATTCCACTCTGGAAAGAGGCGTACTTTTGCAGGCGGAGGGAGAGTGAGATTCTTTTGTGAGGTGGCCACTGGCGCTCGTTGGAATATGATCTTCGTGTTGGAGCAGGGTGGGGAGTGTGCGATAGACTTGGTTGCTGGGTAGGAGGGTCCGATGCATGGTCATTGTAATAGATCGGAAGCAAATATCCTTCTTTCCCTTGGGAAGCACGAAAACGAGGGCCTGAGAGAATGCTAGGGTCAGAATTTGACCGAGGGTGGAGTTCTGGCACGCCCCCAGACATAGTAGGAGTAAAATCAAAACCAGCATCATCGACAATCACAATAGAATCACTCCCAGTAGTCAGGCCACTCTTGGTCTTTGACTCGGTATTCCTGGGTGGAATACAGTGATACAGTGATGAAGATTCCGCCACATTGGGGAGAGATCCCTCCAATTTTTCTTGGGTTCCAGAGGTCTCGACTGGCCGTTGACTGTCTCGGTCAGTCTCATTATTGTCGATGGCCTGGCGGTAATGCTTCAAAGCCTCATCGCAGAGAATATCAATCTGTACGGGCCGCTTGTGCGCAGTAGCCATCTTTCTCTCGCGGTAAAACTCAGATCCCAGTGCAACATTATTCGGCATGGCAGAAGTCTTTCCGCGGGACGGCAATGATATAGCCCCAGAGACGTTCGCAATTCGAGCAGAAACGCTATGGCCGCCACTTCTGGTGTGCAGTGCACGCTTGATCGAACCAATGATTGTCCTAACGCCCGAATTCGATAGGGCTGGCTTAGGTCCCCCCTCCGGTGTACTTCGTCGATCTGAATTTGAGGAGTTCGAGGGCGGGGCCAAAGGAGGCGAGTCGGGGGCCATCATTGTCATATAAGATTCTGCAGGGGGGTAGAGTGCTCCGCGAATAAAACTGACAGGGTCCATTATTTGTGGCAGAGTAGCGCCTCCAGAGCCAAGTTCCAAGCCAAACATGGGTACTCGGTCATCTCGCACCGAATCGGAGAAACTGCCGCTTCTCTGATGTCTGTGGCCATGATACGGGTGCCGCGAAAGCATCGGCGATATTGGACGGGGTTCACCTAGTTGCACTGGTCGCGGTCCCTTGCTCCTGGAATAAGGAATGGAATAGCGTTTCGGAGATTTGGGAGGCAGAGAACAAGACAAGGCTAGCATGCTCTGATCACTTTTCGTGGAGAAAGGTATACTCTCGACGGTCGCATCTGACTCGTTTCGCTCATGCTGCGTGGTATTGGGCAGACTGCTGTAGATATTGGCGTTTGTATGAGAGAGCGTGCCCGCTGGGCTTTGCTGGTTGATATCCTCTTTGGGCAGCTCTATTTGAACGCTTCCAGGCTCAATGGGACTGTCAGGGTCGGCGTATGCACGAGAGAGCTCGGGTGATGTCCAATAGACCGAGCACTTTCCGTTCCAGCACCGCTTCAAATCGAGCAGGATTTTCAGATCGCTCATGCCCCCGTTCTCCCGGGATTTGACGTCTTGATACAAACCATTGATGGTTTCACAAAAGTGGGTCCGGAGATCATAGTTTGTGATGAAGTCGTCAACAAAGTAGTTCAAAATCCAATGACGAAGAGCTGCAAAAGTTCGAATCCGAATGATCCGACCGTCATCCTGCAGTCTATTGATCGCCCATTGCAGTCGTGCAAGGAGCAGGGCAAGTAAATGACTCGGTGAAAGATACGACCGAAAGGTGAGGAAGAAGTCCGACACTAGCTCGTAGTCCATGAATGACTCCGAAGATACCTGCGCGACAATACGCGCGGGCGTGGCAGCACTGATGTCTTTAGTGCCGGGGATATAACGCACAACAGCTTCACCGTCCATGTCCGATACCAAGTGTTCATAAATAGATGGTTCCACCGGTCCCTCCAGCTCATATACCACAGAGTTTCTGGCCCTTGGGGACGCTTGGCTGAGATCAATGGCCGCAGTCCCCGAAAACATTGATATCGCAAAGGATGGCCTGTGGCGAGAGTAAGAGTCTCTGCAGTACGTGCTCGCGAGATGCATCGGAAAGGAGTCCACCATGCTACTCAAGAAGCTCGAATTCCGAAAGTTATCGGACATTGAGGTCCGCGTGTAGACGGAACTATGCAGGGCTGCACTACCTTCGGTGTTGAAACGCGGCGAACCGAGCCGGTAATGCGGAATAGGAACGTCCAGAGCCGTGTTACCAGATTTCCCATGTGCAGATTTGGGCCGGTCCTCAGATCTATCAATCACAATGCGCAGCTCGCCCTGTTTCCCCATGCCGGATACCGACTGCTGTTCTGATCTTGCCGAGGACGAGTTCGCTCTGTCATGGGTGTTTAGGACAGACTCGGGCCGCACAGATTCGGAAACAACCGATTCGTAGTCTTCGGGAGGACCGTCACGAGGGCGCAGTTCAGAAAGCTGCGAGCTTGACCACCGGGAAGGATTAGGTCGGATATGAGCGTGATTTTGCGGCTGAAGACGGTCACTTGTCACTTGATCAACGGGGGAGAAGGGCACTATTGGGGAGGCTTTCTGCGGCGGATTTGCAATTGGCCTGGCCGTTGCAGTCGTAGGTCAGCTGGCTGTAGAGAGTGTACGACGCCGGGTTACATCGCAGAGATTATATCTCGATCGTACCTGAGAAAGATCTTGCCATTCTGACCGACGCTTCCAACCGTAAAGTGACCGGCTTTGCGCGGGGCCGGACGTGCCTCAAGCGGGCCGCGGTGCGTCTGGGACCGCTGCAATGGGCTCTTCCGTAACAATTCATGGCTGTCTTTGGCACGCAGGCCCGTGGTCGCCGTCCTGTCTCGAGTGGCCTTCGATTCCAAGTGCTGCTTGATATTGCCTCCTTGTGCTACCGTGTTGGCGCGTCGTAAATTGGATGGTGCATGGCCTCCACTGCGTGTTTGGCCCAAGGCTGACAGCTCGTTGATCTGGACTCGAGGCTCGGAGCCATCTTTGGACTTGACGAACGGCCCGACAGTCACAGGTGACGACTCCATTGAGGGCGATCGCGGGAGCTGCCCCGTAGCTCTACGTGACGCAAAGAGCGATAAGCTTAGGGCTATCTTTTAATCGAAGCCGGTTAAAAGGCGAAACACAACAGCAGCCCAAGTGAGGGGAGACGACAATGGCACGACATGGCCGCCTTAAGGGGAAGTCTTGGGTGGTGGAAAGGAAGTCAAAGAAAAGATGCTTAGGACAGCTCTGTTTTTTTGCGCCGAGTTGGGGAAATTACCGGTGCCGCTGCGGCGGAACAAAACCACAGCACGGATCCCGGTAGTTACTCTTCCCCTGACATCTTACTTGTTGTCTACGGATATGTCCTACTCCGTACAAACATCTCACTTACTTCACACATCTATAATAATAGTATGATCCTCACAGCTGAACTGAACCTGTCCACTCTCTAAGGAATCCTGCATCAGACGTGATAGGTCATCGTTCCGTCCCACAGGGGCCCGTTAGCCCATTCGCCCCGGTGAAGCAAGACTTCCAGGCGCCGATTCGCGCGCTGGTTGGCCGGTTCTGCTGCCGTTCTTAATGTCAGGTCCACTTAGTCCTCGGCACAAAGTGACGCGACACTGGAAACTGGAAACTGGGAGCTGATAGATGGAGCTTAGCTCATGACACGTCCTGCGAGGGTCCATCAGAGTGGTCCTCAGTGGCCCTCAGTGGCAAGTCTTTCATGCATCTTCGGCACTCCACGTCTAGGATAGGACATGTGTGTGACTCTTTTGCTCAGTCCACCTGCGACTGTTCCATCAATGCCAAGGCGTGTGTTTCAATCATTCTAGGCGGTTGGGAACGCAATCCGCACTTTTGGACCTTTCACATGATCCCTTCCACACTAAATGTCCATGATCTTCCCTTTCCTCCGCGCCTTTGTCTGGAAATGGATCACTCGAGACTGGTCCAATCTGATCCTAAGGATCTGCGCGGAATGGCTCGGGGATCTCTTTTGCTTGTCCCGACTAACCTAAACTTAACAAGGATCGCCGTGGGAGGGGATACACATCTAGCAGATGGTGCCTTGGCAGGGAAACATTCGCCGATTGAGGCTATTCCATCCTCTTCAGTTTCGGGCACCGAAAGGGCAATTTCGAAGAACTTAAGAGATCTTGATGTATACATACCAGGAAACTAAATTGAATGGAAGACAACCCCGAAAACCTCAACTGTGATAAAGTACAATATAATAGTTGCGATCCGCCACTGTCTAGTCAACTAGTTAACTAACTAACTACCAGAGCTTACAAACTGGCTTCTTGTCCGGGCAGCTGAATGCATCCTTGAACTCCCGAGAGTTGGCCATGGTTTCCTGCACGCGACATTAGTGATATACTTGCAGAAAAAGTACAAATGAGGACACGGCTAAACTCACAATGATCCGCGCCGATTTGGGCGCATGCGGGTCGGTATAGATGCCCTTCTCTGCTGCCTCCTTGGTGGTCTTGCTACACCACCAGTTTCCGTATGAGATGAAGAACAACTGCTCTTTGCTGAAGGTGCCGAGGCCCGGGAGGTGAAGATCGGGCTCAGCCTCATCATGCTTCTTCCACGCATGGAAAGAAGCGGTCAGACCCCCAGCGTCGGCTATGTTCTCGCCCAATGTTAGGCGTCCATTCACATGGAGGGTCTTATCTCCGGGGCCCTCAACAGTAAAATTGGAATACTGGTCAACGAAGCACTGAGCTCGCTCCTCAAAGGCCTCAACGGTTTTTTCATCCCACCAGTTCGTATAGTTTCCAGTTTCGTCATAGTGGCGGCCCGTAGAATCGAAAGCTGCAGGTGGTTAGTACATCAGATCAGCTGTGGGGCAAAGAGCATATGTACCGTGCGACAGCTCATGGCCGCTGACCGCACCAAATGCACCATATGCCAGATACAGTGGAGCAGATGGTCCGTAGAACGCCGGCGGCTGCATGATGCCTGCAGGAAATACGATCTCATTTCCTGGTGGGTTATAATAGGCATTGACTGTAGGTGCCGACATGTCCCATTCGTCGCGGTTCGTTGGCTTGCCCAGCTTGGACCACTCGTTGTGAAGATCGAACCCGGCCACAGCCACTTGATTCTCGAAGAAAGTATCCCGGGACACATTCAGCCCGAGATAGTACTTCTCGATGTCATGTGGATCCATCACATTGGGGCTCTTAGTGGGATATCCGATCTTTTGGACAATGTTCCCCACCTTCTGGATACCCAGTTTCCGGACGTCCGGAGACATCCAGTCAGTCTGGTCCAGTGTGAACACAAAACGTTCCTTGATGTCCGAGACGATCTGGTCACCAAGCTTCTTGGACGCCTCGGAGAACGAGTCCAGCACGTAGAACCGACTCAGGCTCCAGCCGAGTCCCTCATCGAGAGTCCCAATGCATTTGCGCCATCGCTCCTGGGTCGCCTGCGGGTCTTTGCCCTCGAGTGTGTTCTTGAATCGTCGCAGAGGGGTCACCTTGTCATCCTCAATTTTGTCGGCATATGCCTGAATGGCTTTCCATTGCAAGAAGAACGATACCGTCTCGCGGGATGTATCGTTCAAAATAACAGACAATGCCTTTATGTATGAGGGCGACCCGACAATCAGACGATCACCTTTGTAGTCATGAGGTGCCAATTCTGCAAGGATATCCGCAAACGAAATCTCGGGAATTAATGAATCAGTTTCCTTGATGCTGCGTGGGTTATAATACTTTGTGACGTCTTCCTGGGCGGCCGTATCCGGTGTCACATTTGCGAGCTTCGTTTCAAAATCGACGATATCCTCAGCAACCTTGTCGCTTCCTGAGAATGACTGAAGCACTTCTTTTAAGACCGTACTGTATTGAGCCACCAGCTCCGTGTTGTTATAATACTCGATCGCCGGGAGGCCAATCTCTCGGGGCGGTGTTACCATGATCACCACATTGTCCGGGTCCCGATCATCAGGCTAAAGCTGTCAGGAGAGTCCAATGCCAAACCCAAGGATGGGGCTGCTCAACTTACAGTAACGCCCGAAGACACCAAAGCATCAACACCTGATTTCATGAGATATAGGACGGCGCTAGTAAGATGATCCTGGGTACCCGCAACAAGTCCACTATTCGTGGGATAGATCTTCCGCAGTTCAGCTAGCATCTCATCCAAGGGCTTGCTACCGCGGCTTCTGACAGTCGATTCATCCAAACAAGCTTCATAAGCAGTCTTGAGTTTCTTCAAATTCTGGGCATCAGATGGATTAGGAGCTTCCGCTTGCTCAAGGATATGACGGAGCCGGGTTTGGGCATTCTCCTGCATGATCGTGCCAGCAAAGATCGATCCTTGGTCGGAGCGCATGTCATGATGCTCGCGCCACCCACCACACACATATTGATCAAAATCAGTGCAAGGATCACTGTCTGCATAGTTGGGGTCAAGGTTGTTCAGTATCTCCGAAGCAGCGTGAATACATTGGGGCGAGTCACAGAAGGCAGGCGCCTGGGGGAGTGGGGTGCGTGGTTCGTCCGGCTTGTCTGATAGCAAGTTTTCAGTGTTAAAGCTTGATACTCAAGACGGATAAGGAGTACATACTGTCCAAAAACCTGACCAAGCCGTAGCTCATTAGGCCAATCCAGCCAATTGTGGCTGCGATCTTCACAGAATTCCACAGGGGGTGAGTTCTTCGAAACGGATCCCGTCTCGAAGCACCATAGACCAAGGGCTGGTTCCCATCAATAAAGCCATTCTCATCGTCCATGAGACTCTGCTTCGCTTCGATCTCGGCTAGGCCCATATAAGCCAACCCCGATTTGTTGTCACTAGAGAGCTTCAGTATGTCATCCTCAGGGCTGGAAAAAGACGAACCTCGGAAATGAGTGAGCCATGTTAAGTTGATGTATTAACTGGGAGATAGGTAGTTCGAGTACGAACGTCGTACGAATGACGAGAGAGCTTCTCCGCATCCCCTCACGCCTCACGGAGCCGGAGTGGGGTGACGGGGCACCGATTGTGTCACCTCGTCATGTGACTATCTACTATAGCAATAATCCATATCAACCCTAGGGATTGAGAGCGATAATTTGTCGAGTTTTTGAAGACATTGTAGCAAGTTTGATTGAGTAGACGGTCTTTGTCATCTTGTTCTCAAGGCAAAGAAGAAGACGGTCAAACAGTAGTCAATCCCGAAAACTCCACCGACTATGTTGTATGCAATAACTGACATTATTGCCATCATCAGATGCAAAAACACAAATATATGTGCTCCATGGGTCTGTGATCCCAGCCCTATGCAAACCGCTAACGTTTACGTATATTTCAATTGGAAATCAATGGGGCCTTCCCAAATTTAGACTTGTTTTTGTCAAGTGTAACTCTTAGTTAATCGAATTGAATAAGAGCTTAAGTGCATTGAAACCACTCATAATGTCACTTTCATCGTCGTCCGAAGTCTCGTACTGTAACCATTTAGGACTTGCACATATGCGAGCCCTGGAGGTGGTACCGGCTCTAGGGGTCGCTTTACTCGCTTTGTATCTGCGAGAGTGACTGGGGGTCACTATCTCTTATGTCATTGGTGAAGTTCGCAGGGACCCTCAAACATTTTTTTCAGCAGTATAGATATAGAGACTTAGTACGCTAAGCATTGACATCCTCCAGGTTTGAAACATATCTGACATTCAAGGCTTCAGTCGGAAGCAAGCATGTAGTAGCTCAAGTATTTCTCAACTGCTGACACGAACGCGAGAGAAGAGCGCTAACAAGTACAACAGTAGCGGGAAGAGACGGGTAAGCGGCGACCGAGAGGCTTCTCCGCAGCCACGAGAATATTTTGGCTGTGCGAGGAAAAGTGGTGCGGTGACTAACTAGCTAGTTAACTAACTAACTAGTCATGAATGTTAGAAAGACCGGGATTGAGCGAGCGTTTCGATTTAATGCCGGCTTGGCTCCTATCCCCAAATCTCACACTGCATTTTATCTGACACGCATCATGCAGAAAGATACCAGTTGTAAAGCCTATTGGTCTACATTGCACTCGTAGCACGTCTAGCCACACCTGGGTGATGGGGACATGGTACAAGTATATGCTAAAAGCATAAACTATGATCTTATCCCTCAATGAATGCTGCTCCAACGCAGCAGACCCTGTCAGATAGGTAGAAGCGTACCAATCATGGGGTTTATAATAAACAGGGATGGCTTTAGAGCGGTTGCAGGAGTCTTCTAGGGCCTCTCGCAAAAAAAAAACAAGTTCGCATGAGCCTTGGCAGAAGCTCAGAAATTCCGTGGATTCTGGTTACCTCTCCTCTCAAAAAGTAGGCTTACCAGGAATATGCGCCCTTCAAATAATGTAAACATCCACTCCATCGATAGGCCCAGATATCAAGTCAAAACAGACGTAGGCTCCAATCATTATAAACATATTTTCATGACTCACTACAGCAAGACTTAGTCCATGACTGACTTGGCCATGTGCAGTACTGGATCGACAGGTTAAAAATAGAACAGCATGCACGAGGTACGGTCGCTATCATGGATTCTCCAAATCCTTCCCAAATTTCACTTTGAGCCAATACGAAGTACCGAACCCAGGACTACTATCCCTGCTCCGGAGGGGATCCCGATCAGCCGGCCCAGGTTCTGGACTGCTGTCAAATGCTGGTCAACACGTTTGATTCGCTAGCTGGCCAATCTGTTTGGACCGTCTGCCCGTTGGGCTTTTCCTTGATCATCTGCAACGGTCAACGGCCGATCAATGTCCTTCTCCTTGCGGGAAAATTGCCCATCGGAATATTCTGCGGGCTGCCAACACGGCCCCCTGACACCAACATCGTTACTAACGACTTCGGGCAGATGGCGAACTTTAAACGCCCATTTTGAGTATCGATTAACCCACTTAGCCTGGGGAGCCGAAACCAAGGATGGGTGATCGGCGCTGACAGAGATGGCTGACCAATAGTTATGGCTCCTGGTCAAAAATATCAAGTCCGGAAGGCTCGACCGCAATGGAAGTCGAGACCGTGACGAGGGTGAAACGCTCTTCCGAGATGCTATGGATCGACGGGGCAAGATCCGTCGCTAGAACAGCATAGATTGACCTAGCTCGACATCCGAGTCGATGCCAGGAGGATCTCCATAGTCCAGATATGTTTTCTTCGCCGAGATCTTAATCCTCTTGCACCTCGTTCTGTCCCATGATCGAATATGTGCCGGTTGTGTGACCTTGATGCCGACGTATAGAGGCCTTAGGGCATACGCAGTACATATGTACATAGTCTGCTTATTCGGAGAGGCGAATGGATTCCGTCTATGCAGCATGTGCCAAGAGCCACTACTAACGTGTGCACGTTTATGCGGCCACGTTGGCCGGAGATAATTCGCCCCCAGATCGGGACTCTGTACGGAGTACGGAGCAGTCGATCCGACCCGTGTCTCCTATGATACATAGGGGAATTTGTCTCCACAGCTTGGCATGTGCAGGATGACCCCCTGCCTTAGTTCACATAATGGCATGCAAACGAAATTGTGAAACGGCTAGGGTGGACCAAACGGAGCCTCGTCTCAAACTACGATGTTGAGGCCTAGAGCACGGCATTGTAACCACGAGGCACTGTGGCATGCAGATTATGCATGTACATATGTAGGAAAGAAAAAGATTCCCCCTTGTTGCGGCTGCGCTATCTCATTTCGAGAGCTAAGTCGAGAACATAACTAAATACATAGTTAATATTGAGCAGGATATGTTCACTAGAAATCAGAGACAATGACCGGTCCGGCAATATTCGGTGGAGCTTGTCAAGACAACTCCACAACAGCAACCATCCCGTGTCCGGTAAACAACGGAGCCCCTGGCATTTCCGGTAAGCGAGATGGCGCTGCTAGTGAAATCAGGTGCTTAGAATCGCCAGAACCTCCAAGGGCGAAACCAGTGGTACTTTTGACCGAACAGGGATCCAGGCGGAGAAGATTCCCTGGTGCACGGAATCCTCCAACGTTGCAGGGATTTCCTTGCATCGATGCCAGCCTGAGTTGGCGGTGATCGCCGTGCATTTTGCATTCTTGACAGCGAAGAATCATCGAAGGGCCCACTTCGCCTTGAGTCCACGGTGGGGTTGGGGGGCCTACTACTCCGTATCGGACTAGCGAGTGCAAACGTAGGTAGGGTTTTAGGGGGCAACGTGAAGAATCGACGAGACGCGCAACGCTTCTTATTGGCCCCTCGCATGGAGATGGGGCGACTCCCATGGTGTCAGGTAATTGGATCAGTCAGCCCCCTGCAGCCCATGCTCATTTAGCCTTCTGGGGCCACGATGGTTCGAGAAGCGCGCGGGAATATATACATGTCCCTCGTCGCGTGGTAAAACGGTAAAACCGGGTGCCAATGTAGAAATGGCGGGTCGAGTCGGCGATAGGCCGAAATGAGAACAAGCTTGCGGAAAAGCGCAGCTTCATGGTCCGTTACAGTAGTTAGTACATAACTAACTAATCCCGGTTTATGATCACTGTATGATTTGGGCAAATCAGACAGGGGAACGGCCCCATCCAGTGGATCAACCGTCCTGCTGGGTGAATACTGTACGACACCCTCTGTGAGGAAGAAAGGCGAAATATGTAAAACGAAATCAACTAGAAGAGTGGGAAAAAGCGAGAAATGGACAAAGAGAAAGAGAAAATCAATAGATACTGCAGTAGCGTGGGAGAACCAAAGGTCATAGGACTCACATTCCAAGTTTTGAGTTTAGAATTTCTAAAGCTCAGTTCAGCTCCGAAGTTGATCAACCGCCGGCACTAAGATTAAGTGCCTAGAAGCCGGACATCTCTCTCTCCCCGCTTGTGGGCTTCTCGTGGGACGGCAGAGATTATACTGACTCCTGACCCGCCTATTATACTCCCTTTCTTCCTTCCTTCTTCCACCCCTTCTCGTCGATTTCCCTTCATGGTCTTGACCCTGGTCGTTGGTGGCAGCTCTCTTTCGTCTGTTCTACAAATCCTGGCTCTCCCGTTTCCCGTGCCTCTGAAGGTTCTATCTCCCCCGCGAAAATCTGTAGCCAACTTCACCGCGCGCTTCCGGGCTCTCACCGGGCTTCCCCCCTCGAACCCCCTTCGAATCGCTAGCTGCGAACCCGACGTCGCACCCGTCCCGTCACGGACTCGGTTTTTGTCTCGGAGAATAACCTGCGCCCAATTGGAAACCGGGCGGCGCAATTCATAACGGAACGTGGCAGCTCCTGGGTGTGGGGAAAGGACCATTCCAATATCCCGTGGTCAGGACAAGCGCCGACAGCCGTCGCGTGGGTCGATTTAAGGTGGACGGGGTTCTCAGGATAGGGTAGGGCACACATCTGTCACATCTTGGCGGCCTGACGGCACCATGGCCATCTCGAGTCCAGCCGAGTCATTGTCTGTCTCTGATTCTCGACTGTGAGGACCCGCGAGTGGCGCAGGTCCCTCGCATCCCTGATTCAGATTCGAGTTGGCATTGGCACCGTCATGTCGCGACTGTGATGCCCCGTAGCTTAGCTTCGTTCCATAGCTAACGACTGGCAATTCATTCCAGATATATCGCCGTGTTCCGGAATCATGGGTTGCATCAATTCGAAACCCGCCGCGGAGGACAAGGATGCCCTTCAGCAGAATGCCCGCATAGAGCGAGGGCTCAAAAGTGACAAGAAGGCGATGGACCGGACTATCAAGATATTGCTATTGGGTGCGTGATGCTCGGCCATCCCAATCCCGACTGACATGATCTCCGCCATGTGTCATATGCTAACAATGATACTAGGCGCTGGAGAGTCGGGCAAGTCGACAATCATCAAGCAAATGCGCATTATTCACAGCCGAGGCTTCCCCGAGGAAGAGCGTCACAACACACGGGCCGTCATCTATTCGAACATCGTCATCGCCTTCAAGGTTTTGTTGGATATCATGAATACCGAGAACATAGATTTTGAGCATGATGAGACCAAGGTACAATTCATACGATCTGCTTTTGTCACTCAATATGTAAACTAACCATGTCTTATCACAGGAGGTGGCGGAGCTATTAGACCAGACGGACCCAGACGTGGGTTCGGATGAAGCCTTCTCCGACTTGAAGATCCGGGACGCGATGAGGCACATGTGGCTTGATGCCGGTGTTCAAAAGGCCGTTGCGCGTGGTCACGAATTTGCCCTGCATGACAATTTGGTTTAGTGAGTCTACCGAGGCTCGCCTATGGAATAACCCCATCCTAACAATGCGGCGCAGCTTCTACGACTCTCTGGATCGCATATTCGCACCGGGTTGGCTTCCTGATAATCAGGACATGCTGCAAGCGCGACTTCGCACGACGGGTATCACCGAAACCTTGTTCGAGCTCGGGCAGATGAACTTCCGTATGATGGATGTCGGCGGACAGCGGTCAGAACGGAAGAAGTGGATCCACTGCTTCGAGGGTGTTCAGTGCCTCCTCTTCATGGTTGCTCTGTCTGGATACGACCAGTGCCTCGTTGAAGACCAGAACGCGGTAAGCTTACAACCTTATCCTCCATTTTGCTGGCCGTCTGTCGCTAATGTATGCCACAGAACCAAATGCACGAAGCCATGATGCTGTTTGAGTCCTTAGTCAACGGCGAGTGGTTTAAACGGAAACCCATCATCCTTTTCCTTAACAAGATCGATCTCTTCAAAGGAAAACTCGCCATCTCCCCCATTTCCAACCACTTCCCCGACTACACAGGCTCTAATACGGACTTTGATGCCGCAGCGCGGTACTTCTCTGACCGGTTCCGCGGCATCAACCGCATCCCAGACCGCGAGATCTATATCCATTATACCAACGCCACAGACACCACGTTGCTGAAAGCGACCATGGATTCTGTCCAGGACATGATCATCCAGAAGAACCTCCATACCCTCATCCTATAAGGCAGCGGCACTCAGATATCTCTGTAGCCTTTATGATGAACGTCATTGTTGCCACGAAGTCGATTCCGTTCCTTCTCGAGCTCTCTAGCCCATTTCCTCTGTTGCATTCCTCGGCGGTTCATTGTCTTTTCTGCTTCAGTACTCTGCAACACCATCTGATTCCCTTTTCTGTCTTCCTCTTTCCAATCTCTTATCGCCTTCATGAGGCGTATAAAGGAGTCGTCGGCTCTTTCTCGCATCCTTGGATCCGTTATATTGCATCCGAAAGCCCGCTTGATTCCACCAACTAATGCCCCGCTTCGGTTTGAGCCAAGGCGTCTTCCCTCTCCTTTTCCTTTCCTCTTACTTGTTATGCAGGATGATACCACTTTTTTTGTCGCTGCAGATGTGTGATACCTGACGACTATTCCCTGTAATATCACAATCCATTACTGTATCTTCTCATCAATGAACTCAAACAGACACTCGCTATGTATTAAAGAAAAAGTAGGCTATTATTGCGTCTAGAATGGATCATTCCGAGTGATGTTCGAACAAATGCGGTCAGAGCGATAGATACCTGAGGCACCAAATTACATAATATCCGCATGATCTGAGACGCCAAATGCCGATTTCGCCTCTCTCAGACTCATCTTCTACTCTTCCCAGTTGTTGGGTCCCACGTCAACCATGTTGTCAACATTGTTACGCCGGGTCGCATGGGCGCCTCTGTGCGGCATGCCTTGGCCTGCCCAGAATGTTCCTTCTACCGGTCTGCTCGGTGCAACCCGACATGTGCATCAGCGCCGTTACTCCTCATCCTCCAAGCCGCCGGTCCCGCCAAGCGATGGCTCCCGTCGCATGGATACATCGACCCCGGCAAAGGGCGTCAATTCGTCTGGTGATAAAGGCAAGGGATCCCGCCGCCGCGGGAAGGACAACGGTGCCCGCAACGGGTCTTCGAAGGCTAGCCAGCAGCATGCAGCATTTTCGAAGCTTCCCAGTGTCCCCTCGACACAGCACCGACAGCCACATGGTGAGTGCCTTGGCCACAGGTTTTGCCTCCTATTCCAGTTGGTATGCTAACTCATCTGTTTTCAAGATGTTCATGTCGCTTCGTTCTTCTCCATTCACCGCCCGATCTCCGTGACCACCACGGTCCCCCCGACCTCGACCACCGAAGCCTTCGATGCGATCTTCTCCTCAAAGAAGTTGTTCAAGAATGAGCCCGAAGATGTCGTCTTCACCCTCTCCTCGACTGCTCAGAACATGGAGTCCATGGCCAACGGCATGTCCGAGTCCGACGACCAGTTCGGTCAACTCCAGCGGGGGTTCGCGAGTGACCCGAACGGAGACCTCCAGATGCTCGATGGTCCCGAGGCCAGGATGTCCGTGGAAGAGTTTACCCGACGCCTGCGTCCGTTCCACCCTCCCCCTCCGCCGGTTCCCATGGACATGAGCTCCTCGAGCTCCGACGCAATGGAGTCCGAAGCCCAGAACCAGCACGAAACTTCGACCTACTCGACTGTACTGACAATCCGGGAGACTCGCAACTCGGATGGCCGCAAGACCTACGAGGCGTCCACTGGTCCCTTTGTCCGTAACATGGAGGACCTTGAGCATGAGGGCGTCACCATCGACGCACCCAGCGGCTCTGTTTCGGGCGTAACCTACGCCGAGCGTCGTCAGCACAACCACACCATCCATGCCATCAGCACCAGGCGCCGCCGCAAGGTCAAGATGAAGAAGCACAAGTTCAAGAAGTTGATGCGGAGAACACGCACTCTTAGACGGAAGCTCGACAAGGCTTAGACTGGTCTTTCGCTTTTCCTTTCTGCTTTTCTCGTTCGGTTTATCCGATGCATCTTTGGCCCGCATATTTGCATCGTCTTGGGTTGAGGCTTAGTGTTGTCTGACTTTCAGGGCATATATCCTACTTTTTATCGTACATTGCTTTCCTCCTTCTCTTTTCTTTCGCCTACTCTCCTACACTCCACTAAATAACCAACTATCGCCATATCTCTCGAGACGCCTTGTTGGTCATTGAACTGTCTTTTATGCGTGGCTTTTTACGGCCCTCATACTTTGCGGACTACCCAATAGACAGTGCTCTTTTGATAATCTTTCCGACTCCGTGAGATACTGTTCACGGTAGCGCGAATAGCAATGAAGGCCTTGCTTTAAAATCCACTTTGCCTGATCTCTACGTAGGATTAGACTTCCCAAGGTTTACGAAGCACTTCCTCCCGAGCTCTAGCTCTGACGGCAAGTCTTGAAATGCACAAATCGGGATTGCTATATCATACCGAATACAAAGACCCGACGACCCCAGAAGAAAACCAAGAAAAAGAGAAGACTGGGATGGAAAAAAGGGTGTGCAAATCCACAGCTTAGCCAAACCGACGAGAAACAAGTTTAAGGGCCGGATCAGGCGAGACCCATATAAAGTACAGTAACCAGCGCGCGTTCATGCAATGTGAGCCAGTCCAATATCTACCACATCTGACCACCCAAGTCCGGGAAGTTTCCCAGTTCTACATACCACCAGAAGAGAAATCCATTTCCAGTTCAAAAGATGAATTTATCATTGACACAATCATCTTTCCCTTGCACCACTGTCCTCGTTGTCCGACATAATGTGAGATAATTCGTAAGTTGTTATGTCGGGATTGGAGGTCGATAGTAACACGCCGGAAAACGGTATAAGTCACCAGGTACCTTGGAAAAATAGCTGGGTCCAGAGTCCGGTTTCCGGGTGCAACGAGACTCTTCTCGTTTAGGTGCAGGAGGCTTTCGAGCGGGAGTTCATAAGAAGAGCGACAATCAACCCGTAAAGACCTAAATGAGGGCAATTCGTTAGAATAGGATAGATGAATTCGTTCAGACGGTAAGACTCACCCAAGACTTCAGCGAAAATAAGAATCAAAATCATTCCGACGTAAAGGCGGGGTTGCTGCGCAGTTCCACGAACACCGGCATCACCGACAATACCAATAGCAAAACTGCACAGGGGAATCGTTAGTCATGACAAGGCCTGACAAGTAGTTTCTATCAGTCGAATTGTGAACATACCCAGCGGCCAGACCAGCCAGACCGACAGCGAGACCAGCACCCAGCTGAATGAAGCCAGTGTACAGAGGGAGCTGCTGGGTCAGGTCATTGGCGACCAAGACCGACACGACCAGACCGTAGATACCAATGATACCAGCCATGACAATGGGGACAATGTCTGAGTTGAAAGGTCAGCAAAATGGCGACGAATGCCAGGGAGAACACCACTGTGATGTGATATCGCAGTTTGGAGCTTAACGTACTCTTGACGATCAGATCGGGACGGAGGACGGCCATAGAGCACACTCCGACACCAGCCTTAGCGGTACCATACGCGGCACCGAAGCAGGTGAAGACGATGGCGGACGTGCAGCCCAGCGCACCAAAGAATGGCTAGAATAACGGCATCAGTATTGTTATCAGGCTAGCTTGACGAGTGTGGTGAAGGTGTGGAGGGGAAGGATGGAACACGGAGATGTGGACGGGTTGGACTCGAGCGAGGGACTAGAGGAAGCTAGACTGACCGCGTAGACGGGGCTATTGAAGCATGCAAGTCAGTAAAGATTCATCAATGCTTGGAACCCCCCAGTGAGCGAAGCAACGGACCCGACGATCCATAGCTGTCAAGCACCCAGGGGGCCGAGGGAGGCTGCATGGCAACTCACCAAAGCTCTGTGGCCATTTTGACGGTATGGTGGCTCGACGAGCTTCTCTAGAGGAGAATCGAGGTTAAAATAGATGCTAGGAGAGCCGAAATGTGCAGGCTCAAGCCGTGACTGGGAAGGTTGCGGTAATCGGGAGGATGGAGAGTGCTACGAGGTCAGAGGCCACTACGCTGGTCCCGGGTCACGTGAAGAGGGCTTGGCACGGCCGGTGCTCCACATCGATCTCTGGTTTGTATACATATCATCTTCCGTTATTTCTTTCTTTCTATCTTAGACATATTCATAGTTTCCTATCGTACAGGGTTCATAATCACTCGGCATCCTGGTATGTCCAGCTTGGTGCTGGAATTGGATGCCTCTGTTGCATCCACCATTGGTTGCGAATACACGATCGCCTTCTCAGACAGCGCTCCAAACGAACTCGGCACAACGACAAGGTCGTGCTTATTCTCATTCAGGACTTGAGGATCCAGTTCCTCGGCATCTGCAACCACACCAAAGCGATAGGTGACAGATCCTTCCTCGCCAGCGGTGTTTGCAATTTCCTCTTGTGAGTGATCCGGTTCTAACCCGACGAAGAATTGGATATAATCACCTGCTGTGGCAACCTGCGACAACAGGGAGAGATCATCACCTATCATTCCCTTGGCAAGGAATGCCGGCATCCCCGAAGGCGCCTCTGTGCTGGGGTCGAAGATTTGATCCAGGATGACGAGCTCATCTGGCCGCGCCATTCCTGGGAAGCTGACCTCTGGATCCAGCGAAAGAAGACCTTGTTTCTTTCCCCATCCACCCCCACCGCTCATGACGCGGTGCAGTTTACCGCCCAGGCGCAACGACTGGGCAACTCGGTCTTGTGTGGACGAAGATTCCCCATTGGCAATCACCAGGTCAGGCTTCTCAACCAACGCCCAAACAGAGACCCTTTGGTCGACAATATTATGCTCGTTAATGTAACGGGGAAGCGCCGTCTCCAGTTCAGAAGAAGCAGGCATTGGCTCGTCCGAAGCTGGATCTGTCGATTTGGACACTTGCCGCAGAATGTTCCCCATGCTTGTAATTACTCGTCTTCGCTCGCCCACGGGGTCGAGGGGAAGTGTTAGACTGGGATTCGTCTTCGTAGAGATAGATGTGACAAAGCAGCTTGTGAGGTCAACTGGTTTATCCATGACATATGCGCCGGCAGCAGCATCATAAGTCCAGCGCATGCCGATAAGTGTCGATTCCTTCCCATTGACGAAGACGGTGTTTGCAAGGCGTAAACCGACTTCATATGTGGGTCTTATAGAGGCGATGGTATCTTGAATGGAAATCGTAAGGTCAGGCTCCTCGTCAGCGGGACCTCCAATGCGACGAGGAGGCGCTGCTTTTCCTCGTACATTCTCTTTCTGAATTGTCAAGAGTGACAAGCCCTCGGACTCGGATGACTCGAAACGAGAGTCATCATTGCTTTCCGCGGTTGATTCTCCGGACTGTGTAGAGTTCGGAAGTTTATCAATGACTGCTGCGACGGCGTAGAGAGGAGTGGGTTTCGGAACACCGGGATATAATCGGTCTATTAAGGACTTGAGAAATGGATTGGAAGGATCGACCCAGTGGGCAAATCTAGGGGTGACGAGGAGGAGGGGCACTGAATCTGGGGCAGCGTTGGCGGACGGCGTGGAGGGAAGAGTCGACAAGATGTCATGCGGGTCCTTTGGCTGCCAGTCAGTGTATGACCAGTCGACAGCTGGGAATAGAAAAGCTCACAATAGCTTCCGGTGTCCGAGTGAGCCATGTGTAAGCAAATGGCGAGAGGTCCTTCCCAGGAACCTTACGACAGGTCTCTGTCGCAAACTGTCTGTTTGCGCAGCTCGAGCTCCGAGCTGGATTTGAGCGGCGCAGTAGGCGAAGCGGCGCGGATCGAGGGGCGATCCTGACGGCCATCGATGTCAGGCTACACCTGGAAGCCATTGACATCAGGATATTGACTTCAAACGCAGAATGTCAAGCAGAGCGAAAGTTGTCGCTGCGGGGAGTGACCACTCAGATGCGCGCGATTTGGAGAGAAATAACGTTTGTAATATAGCGTATATGTTACAGTACAGGCAGCAAACGTGGGTGAAATCAATGTACTAAAGTACAGGGAGGTTTAACCGCTTCTGGCAGTTGGCCCCGCGGACATCCGCGGACTTCGTTCTAACTCGCCTTCCTGTCTTCTGTTAGTCCATTAGCGCATATGCTGTTTCATTGGCTTTCGCGAAATTGGGAATCCAATAATCTGAGCTCCTTGGCTACTCAAAAGCCCCCGCGGGTCCCCGCGGACCTCCGCGGCCTGAGAATACCTGCAGCAGCCGAATCAGTCCAGGGTCAGTCATGAAAAGAGATAATCAAGGCAACCCAATTCAAGTAACGCACAGATGGAATCGGCCACCTTTATCATGTCTTCCCTGTCGTGAAAAGAAGCGCCGGTGTAATCGTGCTCAGCCGTGTTCGAATTGCGTGCTCCGGAGCATTGCATGCAACTATGCTGGGCAAAGCTCGGAGACTCTGGGGCCCCCAAGTTCTTTGCATATACCTACCGATAACACTGGTCAGGTTGCTGGAATGCAGCCTGCAAATTCAGCCGAATTTCACGGTCAGTAAGTAACTCATGTTTAAACAATTAGTTCGGTGAAGATCCCTGCTAACGATACAAAGCAACACGGATGAGATGATCCTCCATCGTATTCAAAGATTAGAAGACAAAATCATTGAAAGACCAGCTGTATCTTCAAAGACCGATGTCAAACGTCAAGGGGTATTTTCAATTTCTACACCCGCTTCAGAACCAGTACGTATGACTTTGACTACCCTTATTTTACGGACTTGATTGTTGACAGTGAAGGCTTTTGGCACCCATTTTGTCATGCCATTCAATGCCCATCCCCCTGCAGATTCAACTAGCTATGAGCTCAGTGAATACCCAAGCATCGTCGATATGATTCGGAAACTTCCTCCACTACGGCAAGCAAAACACCTATTCGATCATTTTGCTGCAATCCTGCAGCCAACTTTCGGCGTTCTTCATATTCCGTCGACCCGCTTCCTGATGGAGCGCACCTATCAGTGCTTCCTCGAGGGCGAGGAGCCTCCAGCTGCGGACTTGATGCTACTATTTGCCGTCTTTGCTGGAGCTGCGCTTGTTTGGACGCCCCAACTTCTGGAGAAGCTAAACACAACTCAGTGGGAGGCCAAGTCGGCTTTCATGGGATATACTCGCCTTGCACTAGCTATCATAGATCACCCTCGTCAGATTCTACAGTCGTCGACCACCGCCCTTGTGGGTATTGCTACTATGGCTCATCTACTCATGAATACCGATGGCTTTCCTCTGAAGGTTCATCTTCTTCGAAACAGATGTCTTTTGATGTCGAGGGACTTGGGAATCCATCGTTTGGATACAGCGAAAGCACGAGAAGAACGAAGGCTTAAGGGATGTAATATGATTGAGGTCGAGGTTCAAAGACGTCTGTGGTGGTCTCTGGTAGCATCTGACTGGTAAGTTGCGGATTTTTGAATACACACAAAGTATGCTGACAAGTTCCAGGCTTCTTTCATTTTCCGGTGGGCCTCAAGAAGGGGCATATACTCTTCAGCCAAAACATATGAAGGTGAATATGCCGAGTAACACGGATGATGAATCTATTACAACAACGGAGGTGAAGCAAAATATGCCCTTGTCCGTGCCCACAAGCATTTCCGCATTCTTCTTCAGAGTCAGGACGTCAGAGATCTGCCGCGAGGTTATTGATGCTCTGCCGTCTATCCTACTGGATTCGCAAGAGCCAGAATACGACACCATCCTCCAGCTGGACAAGCGATTCCACGATCTCATGGACAGTGTTCCAGTATTCTTCAAACTGGACCAAGAAAGCATCGAACAAAGCCGGGCCATTTGCAAAGAGCGACCTTACATCGCCTGGCAGCGGATTAGCATACATTTTAGCATACATACCCGGCTATGTCGACTACATAGGCCATATCATCTCGAGGGTGTGACGAATCCCAAGTACGCCTATTCGCACTCGGTGTGTATTCGCTCTGCCCACAAGGTACTAGAGCTGCGACGTGCAATGGATGAGGCGGACTCTGGGGTCGGACTAAAGCCAGCACGGTTCTGGACGGTCATGCACCATGTGTTCTTCGCGGCTCTGATTCTAGCGATGGACGTGTCTTTCAATCCTCAAGCGCCGGACGTCGAGGCTCGAAAGGCGAAAGTGCTTGCTGCCTATGAGACGCTGGAGAAATCGAAGCAGGAGTCGATGAACATGATGGAAGGAATCCAGAAGAATCTACAGACTCTGATGTCAACACTTCACAAGCAGCGATCGCATGAGGCGTTGCCAACTACCCAACCAACAAGTGAGCTCGGCGGATCACAGGCAGCTCATGTAGGCGAAATTTCAGCCTTTGCACAGCCTTCATCTACAATGGTTGGTGACAATGCTTCGGGCTTCGAGTTGATTAATGACATTGGCGAGGATAGTTGGGAGCATCTTTGGTCTGAATTTGTGGCTGTGGCCCCGGATCTTGACGCGCCACAGTGGACCGCACTGCTGGATGATGTCGATTTTACATCTCAGCTCGATGTATCCTAAGATACCAAGTACAAAAGGTTAAGCTTTCCAGACTTGGAACGTCTCTGTCTGTTCACCCCTAAATTATCCGAATGAGGAAACGATCCGAGCGTCTCGAGATCGTCAGTCCGGAGTACCTGGGACCGGCTTGCGTCAGGGGCAGGGGGCGCTACAGCCATCAGTTGTTCATGAAATTCCACTCCGACAAGCACCTACACGGGACGAACTTGTTAAAACTCAGTGAGGTCATGCCGAGCCAATCTCGTAACAAGGCATGCGGCATGGCCTTGGCAGGTGGGGACGGGAGAGACGTAGGGCTGGACCGTTTGGCGATAGGCGCCACGACAAGAATAGGAAGAAATCCAAGGATCGTCACACACCAAGATACATCTTGCCAAGCCAAGTTTCCAGGCAGCCGGCAAAAGGGGACTTGGGATAGGCCCAGCCGTAGGTAGCCCTGGGTAGCCTTGGGTAGCCTGTAATTGAAGAAACATTTGCGACTGGATTGTAGATCCAAGGGCGACTATCGTAATTAGAATTAACTAGGAATCGGCAGAGAAAAAGGAAACCTTGCTAAGTATGTTGAGCCACAAATGTCCACCAATCACGGATTAGCTAAGCCACGTGTGGCGGGACCATGACGCAACCGCCAAAGTGAAGCCGCAGTTTCTCCCTTTTTCTTTAAAGCAAGCCGTTCTCCGCATTCTTCCTCCCAACCTCTAACCTTTCCCACGTTTGACTTCGTTTTTTGCTCCCCCAAAATCAACTCAAAATTCCACCGCCATCATGCCTTTCACTGCCTCGTAAGTTGCCTGTCCTCACACTGGAACTGGAAGGACGTCTCGGCTTCCTTGCGCGCTCCCATTTCCGGCACCGGTCGCGTTCGAGCGAACAGCATAGCTAACTTCATTGCGCAGTGACATCTGCAAGATCATCTTCGCCATCATCCTGCCTCCTCTGGGTGTCTTCCTGGAGCGCGGATGTGGTGCTGACTTCCTCATCAACATCTGTTTGACCATTCTGGGTTGGATTCCCGGTATCATCCACGCCTTGTACGTGTTCTTCCCTCCCCCCTTTGGGCATCCAAATTGGCCGCTAACAAACTATCCAGCTACATTATTTTCAAATACTAGACAAGCGCGACCGCATTCGCCACCACGCTGCCTAGGCCTCTCCTTTCTTGGGGAGAGCCTTCCATTGCCAACGTTCCCTCAATCTTGCTCGAAGTGCCCCTTGCTCTTTTCAAGTGCAGCCATGCAGCTGTCCAGCGAGCGCCGGCGTCAGCGTGGTTCCGTCGAAATCCGGTCGAGACTAGCCTTCTGCAGCCTCCTTTACTTGGCATTAGTCCGATGCCCATAATTGCCTAATCCCGTTATCTGCGCTCGCGTGCACATCTCCCATTTCTTTTCTATCTCCTTACTTTTCCACGCGATATTGCCGGTCTTGCTTTGCTTTTCAGATGATACCACTTCATATTGTCAGGCTGTCGGGCTCTTGTGTCTCGGCCCGTGGTCGGTTAGCTTTTACTCTTGATGGAATGGCAATTATTTGAAAATCCCGAATTCGGTACATGCGTAGTGTAGATGAGGAATGCGCTCTTCCCGGATGTGCAGCATGGGATGATGTGATGTACTTGGCGCTATCGGGTGAGACGGATGCAGCGACCGTCTTAAGGTGGAGGTATAGGGCCACGTCGGCGCCAGCGACAGAGATACTGTACAACCATCGAACTACGTTGGCTACTCCTTACATGAATCATAATGAGGCTTCCAGAAACCTTGGTGCTTAATCAGGCCTCGGAATTGGAGAGCCAACCCTCCCCGGTCACCGCCTCCCTCAGCTTTTGGAATGACTATGCGGCAAAAGAAAACACAGCCCCCATAACTTGCAACAATATCAAAGGGATCAGCTGAATGAAGAACTTGAAACACACCGCGACGTGTTGGGTGACTCGCGCTGCACTGCAAGCGCTCACACTTGCCCCGGCGCGTAGCTAACTAGTCAACTATAGCAGGCGCTTACATGGCAGCGACCCAACCAGCGCCGGACTCAGAGCGCTTTGCCACCTCGAGCATTCACCCGCTTGGACGAATCCCACAGCCTGCAGTGTCATCTGGTTTCATCATGGCGCCTACATGTGCTCCGCCTCCATTGACGGGGTTTCAGAGTCGTCTCGTGCCCTTTGTGCTTGGCGATTAAGGGCCCTCGCTATGGTGTCATTGATGCATTCGCTACGCGCCTAATGTCGCGATGCGCTCACTTTTGGCCTTTAACTAGGCCCGGCCCCAGGTTGAGGCTGTGTGGCTTTTTCCCCTTCTTTCCTCCCCTGCCTTCTTCGCCTCGATTATTTGCTATTGCAGTTATTCTAGTGGTTCGATGATGATAACCTCAAAGAGCTAATGGCTTCGAGGGTAGTCATTCCCTTACAACATTCAATAGGTCAGCCAAGGATATCAAGTTATGGGGAAGAGGTGTGTTCGCTAATGCAAGCTACAGAGTTACCACAGTATGCTCTTTCATCCCGCGCACAGGATATTCGCTGCGGTCCTTCCGTTGGTCGCCATATGTTCGGCCAGCAGCTCGGACACTTCTGGTAATAACTTGGGTCCGTCTCTATGGAACGTCATCCCAGAATGCGCAACAACATGTGTGGAAAACTTTGCCAACACCGAATACACGTCCGCAGAATGCAGCTCTATATCAGATGTCGAGTGTTTGTGCCGAACGGAAACACCCAGTGGCCTCACAATTGGCGAGGCAGCATTAAGTTGTGTCTATGCCTTGTGCTCGGAAACAGTGGTACAAAGTTCTTCTGTCGGTGTCTATCGAATCTGTGGCTCAGTCTCGGGGGCTATTGCGGAGACACATAAGACAATCACGGCAACAATCTTTCCCAGCGTATTGCCTACTACCACAACTGAGGCGACGACAACCGACTCCGCTGCAGCTACTACTCAAACTTCTGATTCCGTTTCAACGACTACTACGCAATCGACGACCTCTGAAGCTTCCAGCGCGTACCCTACAATTACCATTAACTATCCTGGAACAGGGGTGGTGCCAGCTGTTGTCAGCACCGAAATACCTTCTTTGACATCGACCAGCTCTTCTTCATCAGGCACTTCGACTGCCACGGGAAATAAAAAGGATCACCACGTCGGCGCCGGTACTGTGATTGGAGTCTCCGTCGTATCTGGTGTAGCGGGCTCCTTCATCGTTGGAGTCGCCGTGTTCTTTCTCTGCAAGAGGTGGCGGCGGAATAACGGGGCCGAAGACCCAGACTCAGACTTTGAAATTGGCGGCGCCATGGCAACCCCTCCTGGCTTCTCACAGCCCTCATCGCGGAGCTCAACACCACGGCCAGGGCCAGGTTCAGGGTCTACTTTATTTGGCGCTGGAGCCCATCGACGGGAAATGACCCAGTCATCAAGCATCTTACAGCCAGGATCTCGTCCACCGAGATTGGTTACCCCTGACATCGATGACGATCACCCAGAGCCCCGTGGACGAAAGCACATAGGATTGGCCGCCAGCACAGACTCGGAGTGGGAAGCATCGCCTAGGACACTGTCATCGCAGGCCACACTTTCAGAGCTCCTGCCAAACCAGGGGTCCGAACTATATCCCAAGCCACTCAAATGGACCCATCGGCGTATCAGCGAAGAAACACTCTTTGAAGAGGATGAGTTTCAACAGGGCGTGATTGAGAGAAGACAGGATGCCGCCCACAGATCAGGATCTCGGAATGTGATGACAAGGCTGCCGGCCAATCCTCGCGCTTTCAAGGACGGATCTCCCGCACCAAAATCTCTCCGTGCCCCTGGCCAACAACAACCAAGCCAGAGTCGAAACCTCACACCCGATCCTACCACGCGTGGGTTAGCACCACCCTCCGCCTGTCCACCCTTCAGTGGATCCGACGCATCAAACAGCAGCAGTACACCAATAGACAGCTCAGGCGGCGACTCCGTATCCAACACCTCTGGTACTCACAGTCGACCCGACGCTACAACACCAACTCCATCAGGGACACTAGGACCGCCCGTCGAGATAGTATCCCGACCACGCATCGTCCGCGGCGAGGATATCAAACGCGTCCAGATCCGCAGCAGCCCAGGCCCCAGCGAAGCAGGAACACCCTGGGGCCCCGACGACTTGTGGCTTGAACGAGGCCGTGGTCGAGACCTGCCTGCCTCTTCATCCGAGGTTCCCTATCCCTCAGAAGTAAATCCTGGTACTGTTGTATACCCAAGCAGTCCCAACAAGCGACTTGAGGATGCATCGAAGAGGGTGTCGCCGACGAGTCGCAAGTTGACGCCTTCGAGGCGAGGACAGGACCTGATTTTGCGTGTGGATTGACGAGTTCACTCTTTTATCTCTAATATTTCTTGATTTTCTTCGGCTTTGGCTGGGCATGGAATGTTTTCATTGTATATATAGGTAGTAGTATGATATATACTTACAAAGATCAATGTATCGATAGATATTAAACGTCTCCATATAATAGCTCAAGTCGGTATCTGTCTTCGCGTGTTAGGGTTAATCTCCCAGGTTACCGTGCATAGGCCATGCGCAAGTCGTGCACACCTGGGCGAAAGGTATAGATAACGGATCCCGAGTGCGACTCCAGCACAAAGCATCCGGATTGGCGCCTCCACGCTCGGATCTCGGTTAGGACTGCAGGATGGCCGGGGGCTGTAACTAGATGGGAAGAGACACATGCATACATCATTTTACTCCCAGCAGCATCCAGTACCTAGGTAGAAACTTTCCACTATGTTCGAGGAAGAACCTTGGAGAGGTCCTGAATCCCCAAGTGACATAGATTAGTCCAAGCCACTTGAGCACATTCTCAGCGACAGACGGGGCTCTGGATAACCCTACATTGCAGAGATGTCAACGTGCAGGATCCACTTATTTCTCTATCAATCTGCATGCTTCCTGCACTACGAGAGAGTTCTTGTCTAGTTTCCTGTATTTCTGGACAGTGTACAGCTGTAGCGTCGAGTCGATGTCGTATCCGGGGCTAATTTGGCAATTTGGCAACGCCACATACGCCAAAGCTTTAGCACTCGGAAAACTCAAAATGCCACACGGATGCGGCGTAGCCTCTACACCCGAACCGGAATAGTGAATAGTCGATGCAATCATAGGGTAACTAACTAGTTAACTAGTTAGTTAATATCCGGTTCCTGAGAACCTCGGAATCCGTTGAGTCAGCCGGGGCTGTATGACGTCAGTGCCCCCGATCTGCCCCGCGAATCCAACCTCGATTTCAATCATGACCATCTGCGTCGCGACGCAGCTAGAGAACAGAATATGTACTCGTAAGTTAACACAAGGTCATACATGTCCAAAGGTCGACAGGCCCAGTGATTCGTCAACCTGATCGGAATGCGTATCATCAACGCCACGCCGAAAGTAAGGCCTAAATACGGAGGCCAGAAGTTCCGACGAAAACTCAAGTCGGACCAATACGAAAGTCGTCCTTGTCCGTTGATAGTGAATTCCCCCAGACTCCGCCTCCACTTGGCACAGCCGCCCATCTACGAGCAAATCAGCGCTGCCAACGACACTCGTGGTACTCGGCGGGCCGGGGATAAAGGGGACTCGCTAATCCTGTTTACCTCTCCCTCGGTGCACGCTCGCGCAATTAATGAGAAGCGAGTGATGGAGAAGAATGACGCTTCTGCGGGAAAAAGAGTGGGCCCTTAGAACCGGATATGTTGCGCTTGGAGAGTGATTGCTATATCAATCTGTATCCCCCAAATACAGCATGATTCATCATTCTAACTTCCTTTCAATCCTATTAACACGCCTCCTGCTCTCGGCATAATTGCAGGGTGAAACTCTTTTTGCTCGATTTTTTGCATCAAAGACAGTGAAATCAAGAATCTAGAGTTACGCCTAATAGGCGATCATTGCACGACCCACAGTACAGGCCCACAGTACAGACCCACACCTTCTTCTCGTCCGCTCATATCTTGCGATGGCCACTGCCGATGGACTCGGGGCTCAGAAGATCCACGAAAACACCGATCGGCCCGACCTTTACGGTGGGCCTAACGTCGTCATTCCCCCAGTTTATTTAAATGGCCTCTCTCCCTGATCGTAACTTGCCTTCTGCAAAAATGTCCAACCAGCACATCGAAGAAGAAGTTGTATCCTCCGCTTCCGAGGAAGAGTCTCCCCAGGTTGACACCCCCTCGTCGACACCGCCAATTGTCACTAGCGATGATTTTGCGCTCGCCTTTGATATCGATGGCGTCTTCATCAAGGGCGGAGAGCCCATTCCAGAGGCTCTGGAGGCCATGAAGTATATCAATGGTGGAAACCCCTACGGAATTAAAGTGTAAGTCTTTTGATATTATGAAGGCTCAAGTACATCTTTCTAATTCTTCCACAGACCCTATATCTTCCTTACAAACGGCGGCGGCAAGTCCGAAGAGGAACGATGCGGCGATCTCAGTCGCCAACTCGAGTGCGACGTTGACCCCGGCCAATTCATCTGCGGACATACTCCTATGCGAGAAATGGCCGAGCACTACGGCACCGTCCTGGTCGTCGGTGGCGAAGGCGAGAAGTGTCGCATTGTGGCTGAGGGATATGGATTCAAGGACGTCATCACCCCCGGAGACATCATTAAAACAAAACAAGATGCGACCCCGTTCCGCAAATTGACCGACGAGGAGTACAAGAACTCTCGAACACTCGACTTGGAAAAAACTCGAATCGAAGCCATCTTTGTTTTCGCCGATAGTCGCGACTGGGCCGGTGACCAGCAAATTATTCTGGATGTCCTAATGACAAAAGAGGGGAAATTGAACACAAGGTCCGAGACCTTTGACGAGGGCCCGCCCGTCTACTTCTCCCACAACGACGTGTTGTGGGCCACGTCGCACGAGCACTCGCGTATTGGCATGGGTGCATTGCGCGCCTCGCTCGAGGCTCTCTACAAGGCTGTCACGGGCGGCAAGGAGCTCAAGACGGTCGCGTTTGGAAAACCCCAAATGACCACCTTTGCATTCGCGACAAAACTTCTCCAGGAATGGCGCAGTAAGTCCTGTGGCATCAACAAGCCCCCAGCCACGGTCTATTTCTTTGGAGATACTCCCGAGTCCGACGTTCGGGGCACAAATGAGTTCAACAAGTCCTCCGAGATCGAGTGGTACTCCGTCCTCGTGGCAACTGGGGTCTGGCAAGAAGGGACCATCCCCAAATACCCGCCGAGGAAGATCTGCAAGAACATCTACGAGGCAGTCAAATTCGCCATTGACCGTGAAGCCCAGAAGCTCCGTGGTCGTGGTGGCTCCTTCAGCATGTTCTCGGATGATGTCAAGCAGGTCCAGTTGAAAAAGTAGGGTTTCTTAACTGATCTTGTCACTGCATCTCCCAAACAGCCGGATACATTCAAAGCCTGGAGTCGAATCTGCCCAACTACTACATCTTGTCACAGTGCCATGATCTGCACCCACGATATCCAACATTTGGTCTTTTTGCGATTCGTGATGCAAGTACCCATGTTTTCCAACTTGTTATGATTATGATGAATAGAATCTAAATGATACCTTATTTCTTGTTCCGAGGACACAAACCCCAAGGTCGCACAGCCGTACAGCCGTACAGCCTTAGTAAGTTCTGCACCAGTACCTTCAAACCACGGGTAGTCCCAAACCTACTCCGGATCTATACCACATGCTTCTTATCCAGTCAAATGCCATGTGATGTAGTAACCTCGATATGGATAGCGACTGCCTAGGTTGGTTGGGAATATGATGAAATCCGTCGATCCGATAGACCCGTGCCACATGGATCGATCATCCGGGGTAGTTTGGTAGTGGAAGGTTACATGAGTTCCAATGGCTCCGGGAGCCCGGGAGAGACAGATTAGGCAACCGAAGGATGTCAATCCGGATTTAGAATCCCAGAGAGTCTAATATAACTACACTAGGTAGGTATATTGGCTGGGGTGAAGAGGGCGTCCGAGTTAGAGCTGGTTCTGGGCGTTGTCCAGGTGTGTCATGCATGCCATTCGCGTGTACTTTTACGCTGCGGATTGGGAGGTACGGTGTTGGATGTGGTTAGCGATGGCTTGGGGATACCTCAACTCCTCACGATATCCTGCGTGGTTGAATTTTCTTGCTGGAAAGACTGTTTCCAGGGAGGGGCGCGAAAGAGTATTGTTGATGGGTTGATGGCTGTTGTTGAGCGACCTGTTGCAACGGTGGTGCAGAGGGCACTTTAGGACTTGTGCAAGCTGTACTATTATGGCTGTTAAGCCCCGAATATCATTGTTGTGTTTCTTATAGTTGTACTGTTAACATCAAGTTCTAGTTGTTCATGGTATACAAGCCTCCCCAGTGGTCGAGTGGTTAAAGACAGAATTAGGTTGATGGCCTGAATCGAATGATACCTCTCCCAAGACCTTCTGGACGTCTCGCCACGGGCGTTACTGTATAGTGACTGTGCAGCGAGAGGTGAATCAGTGGTGGGAGCGGCCTAGCTAGCCCGGGTGGAATCGCCTACGGGCGGGAAAATGACTCTTTTTTTTCTTTTTCCTGTATTGTATTATACCAGAAGCTATTACTGCTACTATCAGATAATTATTCTAAACATTCTAGGCCTATTGTGGGGATGGTGAGACTATCGCGAGTTTACATCGGGCCTCAAGATATAACAAGAGACGAGTCTCAACCGAGTCAAGTGTGTGGCCGGTGTAAATTCAAGGTTGACAGTGAAACCAGTATGCGACATTTAATTTTTGCTTTGCCTTTTCCTTTTTCTTGTCAACGCGCTTAAACGATATGATTACCATCGATGGGATAGCAGGGATGGACTCAGACACCATGCATAGTTAGCAGCCTGAGAACCCAGGCAGCTACACCCCCACCGTGGGATATTTGATTTCTTTCGAGAAGGGGTAAAAAGTCCCAAGCAGACTGTTTATCATAAAAATGGTACGCAAGCTTGACTTAGTTTCTTATGATCGCGTTAACTCAAACCAGGCCCAATCCACAGAGGCAGTATACCTCCACGACGCCTCCCTGAGAACTCTGACCACAGAGATAATATCCTACCAACCCGTATCATCCCTCACCGAGGAAGAAAAGTCTCTCGCCAAAAATATCTCGCCACAAGGTTCAGCCATTACTATGCGCCAAACCATCCTTTACCCACAGGGTGGCGGACAGCCCAGCGACACCGGCTCAATCGCCACAGACCAAGACCAAGGACCGGCATTCACCGTATCTCTAGTACGCAAGACACAAGATGGAAGGATCCTCCATTTCGGCAAGCCAAGTACAAATACCGCATTCACCGAAGGCCAATCCGTTATCCAGAAGGTTGACAATGTTAAACGTAACTACCACTCGCGGCTGCACACCGGTGGCCACATTGTCGGGCTAGCAATGCAGCTCCTCATGCCGGAGATGAAAAAGGTTAAAGCGAATCATTTCCCCGGGGAGGCGTGCATGGAGTACAAAGGATTGTTGTATAATGAGCACAAGCCACAAATTCAGGCGAAGGTGAATGAGCTTGTTCGGCAGGATCTGCCCATTCTGCTTTCGTGGGTAGAGGATGCTTCGGACCTCGAGGATGTGGAAGGCCGGGGGAAGGATCGAGATGGACCTGTTCGGGTTGCGAGTATAGGTGGGCTTGATAAGAATCCTTGTGGTGGGACACATGTCTCGCGGACTGGTTTGGTTGGGTCGATTACGATACAAAAGATTAGTCGGCAGAAGGGAATTAGTCGGGTTTCGTATGAGGTTGCACCTGAGCTATAGAGGGTTCTTGGGTATAGAGGAATTATGTATTGATTAGAGTGTAAATACTCGGTCTATCGAGCTCCCCGCATGTTGTACAAGGCGGAAAAGTAAAAGTGTACAAACTTCAAATCACCTATGTGCAGAGACGTTCCCAATCCTCCTATTGTTTGTTGGACGGAAAGTGTATCATACCCCAAACTCATTGTCCAACCAGTGTTTCATGACCATTTTGCCTTCTTCGAATCCTTTCTTGGGAGACCGGACGATGATAGCTGCGTGGCTGTGCCTGTGCTTTTGGATATGTACAGGGTACTTGTGGAATCCCACAGCATTAAGTGAGTTGATGATGGCAAATTGCTCAGGCGACAAGGCAAGTGTAGGGAATTGTGACGTGGCATCAGTGGAGCTATCCGACATGGCTTCCCATCCGTCGGGGTTGTCGCGCTTCGAGGCACCTGGGAGCCCTTCGGTTTCACTGCCCGAAAGATATGCAGGTTCTTGTCGAGCATTGACATTCTCAAACACGTCCTCCATGGCATGCTGAACATCCTGCACCAGTAAAGGCACCCGATACCTTCCGAACAGCTTGCCATTCTTCCCTTCGCCGTGCAAGCGAATTCGTTTCCGACTGCGGACTGTCTGCACAACTGAATTCGCAAGGAATATCGCTGAAAAGGGACCAATCAAGAGAACAACGAGTAAATAGAAAGGTAGCGGAGACAATAATGATTTGCATCGCTTCGAAAATCGAGAAAATCCGTCTTGTGCATCTTCTGGGATGAGAGGCAACAAATAGTTGTCACGATCGATGATGACATCGTCGTAGCCTTCGACGTAGTTGATACTGATGTTCTCCGGGTCGTGGAAAGGATCCACCTTGGATATAGCCGAGGTGTAGAAAACAACAGAGCGGTCGTTGACGATATTAGCGTAGACGCTCCGGTGACGGAACCTTTTGAGCCCCTGGATGAAGATGCTCTCTGGGTCCGCCAGAATGCTGAGAAGGGGACGCCCGGTGTCCCGGAACGTGTCAATCAGGAACAGCTGCTGACCAGACATGGAAATAGTTCTCGCCCCCAAGCCGTTCCAGATGTGACTGCTGAGCCCCTTGAGCGGTGTTCTCACCCCAACATGGGGAGAGGCAAATGTGGTGAAGTTCACGGGTTCCAGCTCGACAAGCATTCCTTGTGTATGAAGCAAGCCGATCGCATATCGCGCAATCAGACCACCCAGTGAGTAGCCAACGATACTCAGCTTCCGGATCTTCTGTCCTTCCTTGTCCAGAGCGTCGAGGGTCTCTTCGATCTCATGCGCCAACCGCTCTCCGCCGAGCTCGATCCCATCATACGTCCAATTGCCGCTGTTTTGTTTCGCGCTTAGAATGTAAATGTCATCTCCATGTCGTTCTCTCAGCGCAGAGGCCACGTAGTCCAGGTGCGACGGGTTGCCCCAGAGCCTGTCCAGATGCAATTAGTTTGGCTCGGCCCGGATATCATCGGCCAGGGAAGAACACGCACCCGTGCACCAAAACACAGAGATGGTCGGATTTTGTAGATGATTCAGACATGTCGCTGTACAAATACACTCATCGCGAAGAGAAACGGAGGGCCAACTAGACAGACAGTTGCTTATAAAGGTTCCTGCCGGAGTTAAGACACGGCACTCCGGATCTCAATCGGTGATAATGCGATAACGGCCTTGGACACCAGGCTGCAGGTTTGCTTGGTTTGCAGCCTAACATTCTCCCTCAATCAACTGAGCGCTCTACCTTCTATTTTCCACATATACTGACTACGTTCAACGCCTATTTCAACTGAGACTTTCGGCTGGCATGCTGCTTGGGATTTCTGTTTGAAAGGATCATTTGGATCAACTACTCAATCCGCAAGTGGCGACAATGCTGCCTGGAGTTCACAACACCCATGGTGCCTGATTAGCTCAGCTGGTCGTATCCGATATGTCATGTTCTGTCGGTATTACCTCGCCCCAGCTTCCATACCTATGAATTCATCTTTTGACGGGACTATGAATTGTGAGTCAAAGTGATCTTGACTCCAATCGACCGTCGTGAGATCATATCTATTTCAGTCCGAGTCAGGGCACCATGTTCACAACGCTTGGTCTGTTCGCAGACGTGCCCTGCCCGCAGGGTCAACAGTGTTCTCTCCTGACATGTATGTTCTCTCACAAGGCTGCGGCCACGCCCCAGCCTCGTCACAACACCAAGATATCAGGAGAAGTCACCGCCCGTGCCTCCAAAAGGCTCAAGGTAGAAGGGGGGCCCCTGGCTTTGACGGAAGAATCAGTGTTGCTTCAGACAAGCCATGTTCCGGAGACCAGGCCAACAGTCCCAGCACCAACAGTGCCAGAATCTCATGCTGGGCGTGGTGCCCCGAAACTTGTCTCGGCCTCCAGACCTGTCTCTCCGCCACCGTCATCCCGCTCGGGATCTAAAGCCACTGGTGGCGAAAACTCCAATGGCATCGCTGCTGCTTCTCCGAAGGCTGCGTACAGACAGCTTCCTCCGCGAAAGGTGCCGAAGGAAAGCCTCAATCCTCGCATGCTGGCCAAGGCTCCCGCTTCGCATGGCCTCCGAACTGCCATCCTGAAGAATCTGCACACTGCCATGGCAGGTCTTAACGAGAAGCTGGCTAAAGAGAAAGATGCTACAAACAAGCCCTTTGTTTTGAATCAAGACGAGCTTGTGACAATGGCTTTAGATGAAGAACAAAGAGTGGCCAAGGATAGCCCCGGCGTCTACAGCAATGTCATCAAGCTTCGCATAGTTAAATTGACGAAGATGGCCACTGAGGAATGGGTCAAAGAAGTTATGGCTCATCTGAATATGCGATACTATAATCTCAATCCGATTCAATCGGTTCAACCTCGGGATGCCCCCACGCCCATCGATACTGGGCTCACTGCCAAGGAAGAGATTATTCTGGCGACTGAGCTACTCACTCCGTTGAACGGCCTCGAACAGTTCGGCTATGTCACCAAAGTCCCTACGGAGAAAGAGATTGAGGTAGCTAAAAAAGGCAGCGAGGAATCTAAAGGCTGGGAGAAGTGCGACCGATGCGCAGGAAGATTTCAGGTCTTCCCCGGTCGCCGAGAAGACGGAGCTCTGGCGAGCGGTGGTCAATGTACCTACCATCCTAGCCGACCCATCTTTCCACCCCGCAAGAGAACGGACAACGTCACTGGCTCCTCCGAGCAATACTTTCCATGCTGTGGAGAGTCTGTTGGGTTATCAGCCGGCTGTAGCAAAGGCGGTACACATGTTTTCAAAGTGTCAGAGACCAAACGTCTTGCATCGATTCTCCAGTTCCAGGAAACCCCCAGCCAATCTGATAAAGGGAACCTAGATCCAGTCTGCTTTGACTGTGAGATGGGATACACCACTCTGGGCATGGAGCTCATTCGTCTCACCGCCACCAGCTGGCCTGAAGGCCATGAACTTCTCGATGTCCTGGTCAAGCCCATGGGCGAGATTTTGGACCTGAACTCGCGTTTCTCGGGCGTCTTCGCGGAGCAGTATTCCTCCGCTATCCCTTATGGTACGCCTGCGCCTCCAAAGGAAAATGGGAAACAACAACCTCTACAGGTTGTCGGGTCTCCCGCTGCTGCTCGGGATCTGCTGTTCGGTCTTCTCCAGCCCGAAACACCACTGATAGGCCATGCAATCGACAACGACCTAAATGTCTGTCGAGTAATCCACCCCACAATCATCGATACGGTCCTTCTCTATCCCCATCCAAGACGTCTGCCCAATCGCATGAGTCTAAAAGCACTTGCCCGAAGATTCCTCGATCGCGAAATCCAAACCGGAGGAGACAAGGGTCACGACTCCAAGGAAGACTCTATTTCCGCCGGTGACTTGGTACGGGTCAAAGTGCGTGAACTATGGCAGCGCTTGAAAGCCGAAGGCTGGAAGATTGAAGGCGATGCATTGATTGCACCGCCCGGTCAAGCATCCGAGGATGTGCATAAACATGTGGTGGATCTCGGCCACGAATTCGGACACAAGAGGAAGAACCCAAGTGTCTCATGAGAGTGGCTCTGTCATATGTGGTCATGGGCTCCAGCATTGTGTTCTTCTTTTCATTGATACCAAGTGTTCGATCTAGTGATGCACTTCATCTCCTGCATACGACATTTTCCTCTTCTTTATTTACTTTATTTACTGCTAGATAATCAATATGTCTCATTTACGGTGTTTTGAGCACTCCTTTGGTTACATCATAGGCATTGAAGTCTAGCATCCAATTCAAGCTGAGTTGTATTGAGGCCGCAGATTTATTCCCGTTAGTCGGTTTTAGCCAAGAAGTATTGAAGACAGAAAGCAAGCGAATTTGAATTCAACCTTTCGGATACACTGATCGGGTTCTATATGCTTTCTACCGTTGTACGCTTTTTCTGTCATTAGCTACCTTGCGCTTTCATCATCTACTGCTCTGCCTGATCCGAACAACAACATTCTTCCTTCTCTCCGTTAATCGAACTTTTACTTCACCTTAACCTTACACATCACTTGTCTGTCATCATGGCTGAAGCATCATCAGCTCAGTCCGCTTCATCTCCTCCATCCTCACACCCGTCGTTAGCAGCTCAACCCGTATCGTTGCCTCCGCAGCACCCCAGCCCACCACGAACCCTCCGGTCATCAGGGCAGGCGGGACCTACTCGCAGGATCACGCCCTATGTATGCTGCGCAAACTCCGTCATTCTACGACCTATTTCCATACCTAGGTAACTAGTTTATACCTATAGACCTTTTACCCCTTCTTTAAGAATATGTCCGCTACCTAGGCAATGCTCTTTATACTCTTCTCTCTCTTACTTCTCCCGTGGATGCAAAGCTTACTTCAAACTACGGCGGATGATGGTACTGCTGAGCCACAAATTCCAAAATATTTTGTACAGCTAAGCTTTAAATTCGATCATATTCTTCCGGAATACATTGGATGTTCTAAGTTGATAGATAGGTAGGTGAAGGAAGAATATTACGTTAGGCATTGGATTTACGTTAGGCATTGGTGCACCAACTCGCGACCAAGCGAGTGGGGCCCGGAGGCACGGTTAGGCGTCTGGCGATGCCTGTTCCAGCGTGGGGAATGTGGGCCCTCGCATCGCTTCATACGCGTCTCGGACGGACTGACCAATGATCCCGCCGTCGTAGTCAACATAGAGGATCTTCAAGGCGTGGGCTCGGTGGCCGTTCCGAAACTAGGTGGCATAGAGATAGCACATATTGCCCAGAAAGAGGACCTGGAGCAGGACAAAGCTGACAGCCACGCCGATCAGGAAGCTATTTCGCATGCCGCGCCAGCTAGCCCGGCTGGACGAAGTGGTTGATAGTGCTTCTGCCATGATAGGCCAAGGGAATGAGACCTTGCATATCATATCGGGGATCGCTGCTTTAGGGTATAACCGTGCCTTCGCCCCCCACTCACTAGCGTGCCCCACGCGACTGAGCGAGTGGGGCACGAAGGCACGGTTATCGGGTTTATTAACCTGGGCCCCATGGGTAGTAAGTTAGGTAGTAGCTACATGTGGATCGGACGGACCGGTCGGGGATCGGGAGCGTGTCGGATGGCCACATTCCCGATGGTCATCAGTGCTCATGAACAGAGTTTGGATAGCGAACACCACCTCGTCGAGTTTCTCCACGACCACTGGATGCACAGCTACACTTGACCACAGCCAACGTGCGCAATGAATATTACCGATCTCACCGATTCGGCGTCCGGGTTCTTCCAATGCGGATTCTGCCAGAAGACGTATACTCGGCCCGATCATCTGATCCGCCATGTCCGATCCCGTCAGTCACCCTGAACAGATGGTCTGGAACACTCTAACCCTCCCCACAGACACCTCCGATAAACCATTTGTCTGCAACAAATGCCACAAAGGATTTGGGCGAATGTGAGTGCCAGACCGTACGAGCCATTGCCTCTCCTCTGACCCAGATCAATAGTGACATTCTGCGTCGGCATGCCGAGGGCCATCGCCGCCAACCCGGCCCTAGAGACCCGCTTCGACTCCAGTCTTCGCCGTCGCTAGTGAGGGCGAGGGTCTCCCGTGCCTGCAGACATTGCGCTGCCTCTAAATTGAAGTGCGACGACTCCAAGCCCTGTCGTCGATGTATGAGGAAGAACCTCGTCTGTCAGTGGCCGGACCCGGAGGATTTCCCGGATGGTGCGTCGCCCGCGCCAGGTAGGTTTGGAACCAGCTCTGCGATTGACACTCGAAAACTGACGATAGCGAGGAGGAATCGAGGGGGCCGCCATGGCGCCTGGGCCCGATGGTGCTGCTGTGAGCCGGCATATCGCTCCGAATCAATGCGAACAGCGTGCGGAAACGCCATTGGCAGCGCTGGCCCCAGTCGAGGATTACCTCCCGGAGCCCAACATGGACATCGACGCTCCAATACAAAATAGACTGCCATTAATGGTAAGAAATATACGCCGTAGAACGATGTAGGAGTGATGATGTTAATGGGCACGATAGGCGGGCTACGAAGGCATCATGGAGGACAGTCTCAATTTCGAGCTAGGACTGACGAACGCGGACCTCGAATTTCTCGATGCATTCTATAACAATAACAATAATAATACTAATATAGATCTGCGCCCAGGGGCATTGGAGGCACCTACGCGACAGCCCTGCCAGCCCCGGAATCCGCAAGACGGACCGGCGCAAAATCCAGCGTACGACAATTCACCCTTGGCCGACTGGACCCCTCGAGCAGATGACAACGCATACATGGACCGAAAGTACCTCGCGGTCCCGAAAGACTTGGACCATGCAACCCACACGGGGGGTTTGAAGCCCAGAATCACCCCTGAAGCGCTATCCCGGGAAAGCAGGGACGCGGCGTTTGCAGCGGTGGTCCTCATCTGTCAGGAGCGGAACCTATATCGTATCATGCACTGTTTCCCAAGCGCAGAGCTGTTAGACAGTCTCATTCAGGATTTCTTCGTCCACCAGAGAAGCAAGACAATATCATGGATTCACGAGCCAACCGTCTGGCTGAATCAAGACACCCCCGAGTTTATCATCAGCCTGGCTGCTGCCGGGGCCGTACTCTCTCCTGTGACTGCCATCCAGCGGCTCGGGTACGCGCTCTTGGAGATTGCACGTCTCCAACTGTACAACAGGGTGCGCCTGGACCTCTCCCATCACGGTCACGTATACAAGTGCTGACAGCCCCAGTACGAAAGTGATAACAGCCTAACACGCCACCTGCGTCAGCAGCAGGCCTACGCCCTCGTGCTGGAGATTGGACTGTGGAGTGGAGACAAGCGCCGAGTCGAAATTGCCGAGAGCTTCGAGCAGCCAGTCGTGACGGTAAACCGAATCCCCCCAGGCAGGCTTGATCCTCGAGAGGTGCCAGAAGACTGACCTACCGGCCAGATGCTGCGCAGGTCGTCCCGTTTTAAGGAATATCCGACCGTTATGCCACCGGAAACGGACGACCAGGAGTCGCTGGATCAACGCTGGCACGAATGGGTCGAACTAGAATCCTACAAAAGGTAGACGACCATCCTTCATGATCGCTTTCCCACAGTACTACATGATAGGTAATGCTTACAATCCGCCCCTCCCCCCAGACTGGTCTACCATATCTTTGTCCATGATGCGCAGGCATCCATCTACCTCTCCACCAACCGACTCCTCTCATACGGCGAATTGGAACTATCCTTCCCCTACAGTCGACATCTCTGGGAGGCGAAAAACGCCACCGAATGGAAAGCCCTTTACAATCAGGAATTCCCCGCGCCCCAACCCGCCCTGCCATCTCTCGCGGACGTCCTGCAGAACCTGCCAACCCTCAACGACATCCGACACCATAGTGACCTCCCCCTAGCCGCGCTTGTCTCCATCCACGGCCTGTCCAGTATGGTTGCCGACTGCAACCGGACACGATGCGGGCCATGCGGCTCGTGGAATGCGCTCTTATTTCAAAGCTGGCAGCGCGAGCTCCAGATCGTCCTCGATCAATTCGGGGTGATCATTCTCGAAGCGAACCAAACTGACATTCCAGTCGTCAGCCTGATCCACCAGGCGGTCTCGCTCTCGCTCTACCTGCCCCTGAGCATCCTCGAGGTGCTAGCCGGAAAGGACGGCGAGGGCAAGTCCGCCCGGATCCGCCATAATGTCATCGAGCGCATGAGTGCCCAGCACCTGCGGCAGGCGAGCTGGCACGCCGGACAGCTGCTTCGGATCTGCAAATCGATGGAGCCCGGCTCGCTGGTCGGGTTCAACGCGACTTGTCTGTATTTTGCCGCGTTGGCGCTGTGGACGTCCAGCACAGCGGCGGCCGAGAAAGCGACCCCCCAGGTGAAGTCGAGGAGCAGCGCGTCTAGACCGACGAATACGTTTTTCCTCGATGGGGAGGTCGATGCCTCTGCCGTGAACCGGTTTATTACCTACGGGCAGGGCGAGCCGGCGCTGTCTCACGCGGAGGGCCCCGTGTACTTGGATGACCGGTCTGCGGTGATGGCGATGTTCCAGGATGTGCTGAAAGCGAATCATCGGCGTGGGGAGCTTCCGCAGCAGTCCAGCCCTCTGTGTAGTATATTGTTGGCTTTGGGGAGCTTTAGGACCCCTTCCAGTGGCTGAATCACTTCTGCGGACGGAGCTTAATTAGCATGATGGAGGGAGGTAGGGTGAAACCTGGAACCTCTATAATGTGCCAAGTACATCAATCTGCCTCGAAATCAAAACTGGAAAACCAAATTAAAACTACATATTCTATATACCATAGGCAAAGAACAACCGTGCAAGAAAAAATCCCTACTCACTCCCCTTAATATCAATCCCGTCAATCAGCTCCCCCAACCCCACCAGAGCCTCACAAGGCATCAACACATAAAGCATCCTCGCCCACCCCCCTCCAGGGGTCACATTTTTCCACGCATGAGCCGTCGCCCGCTGCACAGCAACATCTCCCCTTCTCATCCGTCGACTCTCCCCCCCATCCAGAACAAGATTCACCTCGCCCTCGAGAACAACCCCGTAGTCCAATGACACCGTCCGATGCATCGGACTTTCCGACCCAGGCGGGAGGTCGACGATTCGACACACGGTGCCGGTTGAGATGACCAGTCCCGGCGGGGTGGCTAGATAGCCCTCGTAACTGGAGATGTCGGTAGCGGCTTTCAGGTTGGCTGGGAATCGGTCCGACGTATATGCAAGGCTGAAGGTGAAGCCGTTGACGTCCTGGGTGGGCATGTCTTCGGATAGTTGGGGGGAGAAGATGGCCTGTCCGATGGTGTTGTGGGTGGTTATGAAGCGGCTTAGGGGGCGGATATCCTTGCCATGGGGATCGGGTTGGGGGTTCATTTTGGAGGTGGTTGATCACTGGTTGCTTCGTAGGTAAGTAGTTGTCTGGTTGGCGTCGTGTTTGTTTAGTGTGGACAGGGAGGAGGCTGGTAATATATAGATAGGATAGGTGTGGCAGAGACTCTAACCCCGTGGACGACGCAAGATAGCATATGTCCATGTACTTATATTGCGGCTATTCTTATGATCTATCTACCGACAATGTAGTATGTGTGTTGGTACATTCGGCGCGGCTTGGCCATCTCCCCCACATACCCGAGCCGTTTCCGAACCGGTCCCGACTCAACAACCTCATCCGTCGGGGATGTTTAGTTTGGAATCACCGGGAGAGTGACGTAGTTCTCGTACGCTGGCCCGAAGTGGATATGGTTCGTTCCCTGGAGTTTCTCCACGGAGCTATAGGTCGCAAGCGGGGGTTCGTTAGCACCGGTCTTTTGACGCAAAAAAGGGAATAACGTACCGATCAACGGGGTCAGTATGCTGGAAATAGATCCCACAGCCTTGGGTATCTCCGGAAGACACTTCCAGGATCAGCTTACCCCCCTGTTCAACCACGACATTGGTGGGCCAGATCTCGATATCCACCGGATAGACCTCCCCGGGCATGACGGGAAGCACGTCGGTCGAGAAGTAGTCCCGGTAGGGGAGGTAAGAGCGGTGTCGTGAATGCTGCTCATTCACGGTTCGCATGCTTACTCGCAACCAACCCTTAGTCAGGGGGACTGCATCACCGGCCGTGCCGGTATAGTACACCTCCGTCCCGGCGGGGGAGATATACCGCAGGGTAATAAAGAGGTCAATATCTGAAGGCAAAGGACCGCCCTTATCCGGAGTGACGGAGACATTCAGATGCGCGGTGACATGGCCAGTAATTTCAGTCTCCTGCGCAAAGGCCGGCGTAACAAACTGGATCAGATGAGGGTCATCCAACGTCCCCAACGCGCGATAATCCAGTTTCGTCAGCTTGGCCAAGCTAGCCTCGTCTTTCAGCATCTGCAGAGAACGATCCGGGGCGAGGTAAAACTTGGTGTACTGGGTGCGAGCCAACGGCCATTCACTCTCCACACGACGCTGGAACCGTCTCTCCATGACCGGATCATTCACGCCCATATCCCCCTTACGCAGGAGAAGATCCACCTTAGGCGCCTGGCCGGTTGACCAGCCCTCGCGATCCTCACCCTTCAGGAAAGCATCCAGGAAGCTCTTCTGCACCTCCACCTCTTCCTTATAATAAAACGGGAGGTCATGTCGTCCGGTGATGAACCGAAGATATTTCAGCTCCGAGCCAGCGTTCATATACCCGACCACATTGCCACGCAGGTGCAGCAGGATACCTCCCCAATTGGCGACCGATAACATCGGCACCTGGATATCTTCCATGTTATACTCTTTCGAGGCATAGTAGGGGTCATCCCGGAAGCGATTGACCAGATTATCGACCGTCTGGTCATTGCGGTTCGCGACGAGTTCCTCGTCACTCAAGTCCCCCTCGATCGTGTCAGGGCCCCAATTGCGCGCCGCACGACCAGGACGACCATACTGATTCGACACCACCTGACGCTCCCACCAGAACTTGATAAAGGTGTTGGAAAGGATCCCGCCGTGACGACACCGGTCCCGGTAGTAGTCGCTCATGCCTTCCCAGGGGATCATACACGCCAGACCCTTGGGTTGACGCGCAGCCACACGCCACTGACTCCCCGCGTAGTAACTGATCCCGAGCAGCCCGACCTTACCACTCGACCAGGGCTGCTCCGCGGCCCATTCCACAACGTCGACAAAGGCCTCACTCGTGCCGCGGGACATCGTATCCAGGTGGCCGGGGGACTGGCCGAGTCCGCGTTCATCAGCACGAACCACCGCATAGCCGTGTTTGGTCCAGAAACCAGGGTCGGGCGTCTCCCAGGCCGAGTGAGCAGAGTGGTGCTCGGGGTTGACTTCGTCGTAGGACTTGGCTGCGAAACTGGACTCAGTTAGTGGGTCCAGCTCCAGGAGGGAGGAGGGATGTGTAAGGCGTACTCCTTGTAGTGGATGTCTTTGCCATAGGGGCCGTATGTCACCAGGACCGGGCTCTGGCCGGCTTTTCTAGGCCGATAGACATTGCACCGGATCAGCCCCGCATCGTTCTTCAAGGGAATCATGATGTTCTCTTCGTAGATGTACGGGTACGAGGTTGCGTCAACCCGAGCGATGTCTTTGATGGCGTTCGGCATGGTGGCGGTTGTGAGTGCTTCACAATAGGTGTTTGTTCAAAACAGCGACAGGTACTTATACCAGAAGGTAATGTAAATTCCCAGGCATGTTCTCCTATTATACAACTGTTGATCCTCTAAATAATTGTGCTAGCTGTCTGTTCCGCCACCGTGTATGTGGAGAGCCGAACGCTCTCGGAACTGTCCCCGAATCGATCGTTAGTGGGCCACAAACACGACGGACAGGAACGCCGATCTGCCGAGCAGGCTGATTACAAGTATTGCTGGCGAGTAATTGGGAGGGTGCGAGAGATGGTGTTCGTTGCAACTACCGTTACCATCTTGTCCTCATCCTTACTGTCACCATGGCCGCCACGGCGAACGCGAATGATGCCATTCAGCCCCTCAAGGTGCTCATTGTGGGTGCTGGAATCGGAGGCTTGGCCGCTGCCATCGCCCTTCGTCAGCAGGGACATACTGTTGAGGTGACTACCGCTCCTTGGTGGCTTGGATTTTGCCCCCTATATCCAACTGACAAGGCTTGTTGCCATCCTGCCTAGATGTTTGAGCGATCCCGGTTCGCCAATGAAATCGGAGCTGCGATTCACTTGACGCCCAATGCCACTGGCTTATTGAAACGGATTGGGGTCAGCCCTGCTGATTATGGCGCCGTCCGGACGGAGCAGGTGAGTTTGTGGCTGGGATGCATCAAAGCTCAACGTTGTTTCTAATTACGACAGATCCGGGACTATACATCCGACGGCGAGCTCAGGTTCGCTGGGGATATCAACCAATTTGCGGACACTTGGCAACACGTAAGGGTGCCGTGACCCCTTCCCCACTCCCTGACGCTAATCGCCTATGCTACAGGAATGGTTCCTGATCCACCGTGCCCATCTACACCAGGCCTTGAAGGACAAGGCATGCGCCGTCGGAGTCTCTCTCCATACTTCGAGTAAGGCTGCCAGCGTTGATGCAACCGCTGCCACTGTGACACTTGAAAATGGAGAAACATTCACCAGTGATGTGGTGATTGGCGCCGACGGCGTCCACTCTATAGCACGTCGCTCTATCTCCGGCCACGAAGTCAAGACCACCAGCTCAGGCAAGAATGCCTTTCGCTTCATGGTCTCCCGCAAGGAGGTTCTGGACGATCCGGAGACCGCACATCTCGCGCAAGACCTAGGCGCCGTGGACATATGGCACAGCGCAGACAGCAAAGTCGTAATCTACCCCTGCGTGAACAACGAAGTCTTGAACTTTGTGTGTATTCACCCGGACAATCTCACCAATGCCGGGGTCTCTAGTGGCTGGGAGCAGGCGGTTGGAAAGAACACCTTGCTGGACGTGTACAAGACCTTCGAGCCCAGTGTCCAAAAGGTTCTGAGCAAGGCACAAGCCGACACGCTGAAAATCTGGCCGTTGCTAGACATGGAAACCCTCCCTACCTGGGTCAACGACCGACTCGCCATCATGGGTGATGCCGCTCATCCATTCCTGCCCTACCGAGCATCCGGGGGTGCGATGGCTATCGAAGACGGTATCGCGCTGGCCGTCATGCTCCCTCGCGGTCTCAAAACCGAGCAGGTTGCGCAGCGGTTGAAGCTGTACGAAAAGGCTCGTCACGAGCGGGTGACTATCATTCAGGAATTCACTAGAGAGTCCGGACGGAGGCATCTGCCAATGGAAGAAAGTATGTCCCACACTCCCAGCATCCCCTGTTCCCGTTGAAATCGTTTCGTCCGGGGCATCGACCAACAACTCCCTTCAGCCATGACGATTATGTCGTATATCTATGACCACGACGAGTGGGATCACTCGACCGATCTCCTCCGTCGGAACGCTTGGGCCCAGAACCCTCATGTGTACTACCGTCAACCCAGCGTCTTCGGCCCTATGCCCGGACCACGTCAGGACTTCGAAGGGCGCAGCAGGATAACAGCATCAGCCAACGCCACCTTCCGTACTGCATCCATCCGCTTCAAAACAAGCCGCACGCTGTTGAAAACCCTTCTCCCGAACTCCACCTACAGCTTCGCAGGCAACGGCAGCATCGCCTACGCCACCCTCTCCCAGACGACACTGAGCAGGCTGGACTGGCTCGCCGGCGGCGGATACAATCTCATCGGTCTGTACATCCACGGAGTGCAGGTCAAAGGAGCAAACGAAGAAGTCACCTCAGGCTCGTACCTCCCCGTTCTATTCGAAGACCTGGCAGACCCTATCATCTCTGGCCGCGAGGAACTCGGCTTCCCCAAGGTCTTCAGCACAATCGATGTGCAGACGCGTGAGGATTCCCTCGATGTAACCACTAGTTGGCGCGGAGCGACCTGGGGACGAATGAGTCTCACGGGCCTGCATACGGAGGAGACATCCGACCCATCACCGTCCGAGACCCCCGGACTCCTTGTGCACCGGTACATGCCGGGTGTGGGCAGTGAGCATAAGGGGATCCCCGAAGCCGAGTATCCCGTCTTTGTGGACAGTGCAAAGGATGCGGAGGCGGTACGTCCCCGGATCAAGAGGGTGCACAAGGCCCAGACAGGAACGTTCCATATTGACGCATTGGACTGGTCTCAGCTACCGACTTTGCACCATATTGTGTCACGACTGGCGGAGGTTCCGGTGTATGAGGTCGTGGATGCCAGGGTCGTGGATGGGGACGGTGTGGCGGATGTTGCGTCTGCCCATAGAATTCAACACCTATGAGAATGGCTGCACTGGCTGAGCACACGGTATGCATGTAGATTCAAATAGGATCTACCAGATGACACTCGCATATGGGAATAAACTAGATAGATTGGAATATTCAGCGCCGTCTTTGGTTAGATATTAGCTCTCAAACACGTAAAACATCATAGTAGAGAAGACACCCTACAACTATGAACGATTTTCAAACTGTCGATGTAAGACGGCCGCCCCACTGGGCAGCTCCATCCTGCAAGCCGAATTCAGGAGCGTAATATGCGGATAAACACATAAACAGCTAGGAATGTGCCATCGTGATGATTCATAAACCGCCCCCTATGCAGGAAGAGAATACACCGGTCCCTCACTCGGCAAGCCGGTGCCATCAGGCCGGATCGGAGCAGCATGGGAGAAGTCGGAGTCAAATTCTCGGAGAGAACGGAGATAACCTCGACGAGCCGCCTATATATAGGACACCCTTGAAGGGCAACGCAATTGCCATTTCCTCTTCCTGAACTCTCCCTCCGAACTAAACCTGTACACCCAGCATGGCCCCCGACCAACTCTACATCCTGGATCTGGGCCTGTCCAGCTTCTCATTCCGCAACGGCCGAATCATGACCCGTCGGGCGGACGGATCAGGCCTCAAAGAGCTCGTCAGCGGACTGCAAACATTGCCTGACGGGATCGCCGTCGACCCAGTGAGCGAAAGCATCTACTGGACGAACATGGGCGAAAAACATGGTGCCCGACGGGTCGATCCAACGCTGTGATCTATCCGGGGGAAACATCCAGACAATCCTCCCACGGGGCAAGACACACACGCCCAAACAACTCAAAATCGTCAACGAGAAGCTCCAATGGTGCGATTGCCAGGGGATGCAAGTGATGCGCGCGAAGCTCGACGGCAGCGAGGTGGAAGTGCTATACCGCGCCGGTATGACCGACAAGGACCGCGAAGATCGCCGCAACTGGTGCGTCGGGATAGCCGTGGACGAGTCTCGACAAAAGCTCTACTGGACACAAAAGGGGCTGTCGAAGGGCTCGCAGGGCCGCATCATGTGTATGGATCTCCCCGGTCTTGATTCCCAACACACCTCCGACCACTCCCTCGTCCCGCGGCCAAATCCACAGCCCTCCGTGCTCCTCGATCGCCTTCCCGAACCGATTGATCTGGAGTTGGATGTGCAAACTAATACCCTGTACTGGTCTGATCGGGGCGACCCGCCGTTTGGAAACTCGATCAATGCGGCGCAGCTCGATGCCGTGGATAATATGGGGCTGCTGGCGGCGCGGATCCTCGTGCATCGATTGCATGAAGGCATAGGGTTGTCGTTGGACTTGACGTGGAGAAGGATGTTTTTTGGGGACTTGCTTTGGGGGGTTTATACGGCGGACTTGGATGGAACACACAAGGAGACGTTGTTTACTGACTTGGGAGATATTACGGGTATTTTGTATGTCGGGGCTTAGATTCTTTTTGTTCGGCTTGGTAGTGTTTCTCTTTTGTTATACCATAGATAGATAGACTTAATGCAGGTTGAAGGGTGGCCAAATGCAAAAGAAACGAAATCCATTGATTCGACAGCATGTCACTTTACAAAAACATGGAATAGACTGCTAGGATATATTAACTAGGTAGCGCTCACTAAGCGCTCACTACTTCTACCATTCACCACCAATCTCATAACGGAAAACACGATCAAAAAGGCGCCCGCCTGTTGTACCCCAACACCTAGCGACAACCTTATATTGCCAGGATAAATAATCAGATTACGTTTAACCAGTCCTTTAGGATAGAGGACCTACCGCATTCAGCCAAACGCCATGGAGCATCACTCCGATGAAAGCCCACTCAATCCCATTAGAGCCCGCCGGTCGTTCACTCTGGTCAAGGTGATAGTTGATAGGTCGGTAAGCCGGGATACGCCGATGATGTGTAGGCCAGTTCGGCCGGGGATTGACAGATAGAGGCGGCTCTATATCGTTGGAAGCGGGTCCATGTTGGGCACTATGATGCACCTCATAGTCCCCTAGGATAGATAAAGTGTTCGTGATAGGAGCCGCTGTCGTAGTGCTAGACATGATGGTAGGAGTTGATGAGGAGATAACTCTTGGAGGGGCCGTATGGGAAGGGTGACAGGGATATCGGGTCGAGTACGTATGTACGACACTCGTACTAGCCTTGACAAGGTCATACTAGGTACCTAATACCTGATCGACGTATTTGCCTCCGTCAGTAGTTGCCAGCTGATGCCGTAAGTCAAACACTGGTCGGGCCGATGTGGACAGCCGATGACTACGTCCCGGCCGGATCGGGTTTCGGGACGATCATTGAGATCCCGTGTGGCTGAACCTGCCCCACTAATGACAGATCTAAGCTCCGTAGGGTAATGCGAATGCGACTGATGTAAATTTAAGGATTCCCTTACTCGCGTCTCATCCACACTGACGCTTATCAGAGCTATTATCACTGGAGACCCTGCAGCAAACAAAAAAAAAAAAAAAAAAAAAAAAAAAAGTCCAAACTATGAATCCCGCTTCCAATCCCGGTTTACCATCGCAGCTGTCGGCTGTGCTTGCTGGCAATATAGATGGCCGATCAAACAATGTCGTATACCGACAGAAGCAAATGCACCGGCTGCATGCCTGCATAGCCGAGCACCTAGCGGAGATTCAAACGACTATCGCCAGAGACTACGGCCACAGCACGACGGAGATCCAAGCAGAGGTCGGCCTCGCCATACAGGAAGTCCACGCCCATTACGCCTCGCTTGACCAGAAGCACGACCTGGAGAATGAATATCTCACCGCCCATGGGCGAGACGACTGGCACGGAACGCGAGGTGTAGGCATCGTCTATATCATTCCGACCATGCACACGTTATTCTACTCCGTCATCTCCGCACTGAGCGCTTCCTTAGCCGCAGGTAACTGCACAATTGTGGAGGTACGTTCCCTTGCACCCCCGGCAACGCCTGAAAGCGACTACCTCGCTAACGCCTCTTACAGCTTCCGTCTACGACCTCGCAGACGTCGTCGCTGCTTCGAAAGATCCTCACGGGTGCCTTGGACAGCGACACATTCGCCATCTGCACCGAACGCGTGAGTACCGAGTACCTTCGCAACATGCACGTAGTGGCCCAAGCCTCGACGGATGGTCTGGCCTTAGACTGCATGCATGTTGCGTCTTCATATGACCAGAGGACAGTCGCCACCGTGGATCGCACCGCCGATGTCGAGTCCGCCGCTACCGACCTGGTAGTCTCGCGGTTTGCCTTTGACGGGCAATCCCTGTATGCCCCAGACGTGGTCCTAGTGAATGAGTTCTGTCTCGGACGCTTCATCGAAGCGGGAGTCAAGAGCGCCGCAAAATACATGCGCACTACCTCCCGCAACCCAACCGACACGATGGGCCCCAGCCACAGAAAGTCCCACCCGTTGCTGGATGATCTGACCCCCGATGATGCCGCGCATATCATCGTCTCCGGAGATGACTGGGGGATAGTGCAAGTCCGGAACCGGTGAGTTTCCCGGATTCCAAAGACAGCGCAGCCTGACCTCCTGTGCAGAAAGTCGTCCCTCTTCCAGCGAAAGATCGAAGGAAAGTACCTCCTCGTCCACGCAGTGTCCAGTCTGGACGACGCAATCAACTTTGCCAACTTGTAAGACCTCTCCTCCCTGGACTTTATGGCGATCCGGATCTCACCATGACTCCCAAACCAGGAATGGACCCCACAATGCCACCTATACATTTGCAGCCTTGCCAGCCGCAAAGTATATCTCCGAATCAATTGACTCGCAAACCGCATGGATTAATCACGTGCCATACCATCTGCTCGGTAAGTCCTATGTCTGATGGACCTAGTCTTGATGTGATGACATGGTCGAAAACCTAACGTTGCTTTGTGTAGTTGGACCGACTCTCCCAAAGGACAGCCCTGCCAGCCCGAATGCCCGCTATGTTGCTAAATTATTCAGAGTGCCGCACTCCAAAGTGGTGAACCCCACGTCTGGATCTGCGCTAGCCAAGAACCTCCTGCTATCCACGGGTGAATCAGGAGTCGGTAGCCTGCAGAAGCTCCTATCACCGCTGCCAGCGGTGGAACAGCGCCCTGGCCATAAGATCGGCTTCTTTGAACAAGGGCTCTTATCAGGGGGAGTAGTTGTAGTGTCTGTGATAACTGGTGTTTCTGTGGCGGGAGCCTGGATGTGGAAAATGAGGTGATTGGGGGTTGTAGATGGACCGACGAGAAGATAGACTGACGCTCGGGGGGGGCGGGGGCTGCTATCCCCGTGGATTTATATTCGTTGTTTTTACTGTAATTAATTCTCAAATCAACTATTAAATAACATATTGAACGAACGAAGCCTTTCTCCGGTGGAATGGTGCAGGTTAAACTCACGTAATGTGAGCTTGGTTGTCATAAAGCTTCAGATTCTTGAATCACTCTGTCGGTGGACCGCCCATATCGGCAATCCAAATACCATAGAGGAGATTCAAACTGCAAATACAAGGGTTATAGCTGGATAAACGAAGCCCACGGATTTAGATCCTTCTACAAGAGAAAATCGTCTATCGACCACTCTCTCCTCATTTGCATTTGAACTCATAGTCCTACTTGTAGCAGACTACAGCAATAGAACCTAGATCCAGAGGGAATAAACCCAAATCACTGCGGCTTCTTCCCCGACCACGACCCAACGGTAAACTGCGAATTGCACATATTGGTAAGCTCCCACGTCTCCGCCCCCAGCGTGGCCAACGTCCCCTCATCCTCAAAGTCCCCAGTCGCGCCAGCAACAAACATCGCCGCCATGAAATGATCGTCTGTCGCGTGAGCATCCCGATACTCAGGATGCTTCATCAATCTAGTGACTGCGCGTCGCAGCGCCGGTCCCGAGTTCTTCGTGAATGCGTCTTCAACCGCCTGCCGGAACTCCATCGCCCACGAGTCCGGCGGCGAATCCTGCGCGAAGTTATCGCGGAATCGAAGCATGGGCCCCCAGCGATTCCGATAGAGGTTATGCACCGCACCCCCCGTCCCGATCAAGAGATAGTTCTCCTTCCGGAACTGGCGCAGGGTGGATCCCACCTTCATGTGGTAGTGCGGGTCGTAGCGCGCGTTGAGGGATATGATCGTTGTGGGCGGGCAGGCTTTGGGGAACATCCGGATGAGAATCAGATACACATCGTGGATCCAGTCGAATGTGTTGTTGCCGGAGACGTTGTAGCCTGCTTTCGCTAACAGATCAATACATCGCTCTGCGGTTTGGAGGTCGGGGTTCAGTTCGTAGTCCACGTATTTGGACGGATGCACGTATGCTACGGGGCTTTTTGCGGGGCTGGGGTTTGTGGAAACCTGAATTTGATCTCCGAAGCAATCCCAATGAGCTCCCTTTGGTATGTTAGCGAGCACTCCTCTTTGTGTGTATGCATGGGGAATGTTCGTTCTACCATGAGAATGACTCCCTTGATTCCATTACGGAGAGCCTCGTCGCCACAGGTCTTCCAGTAGTCGGTGGATGAGCAGTGCTCTCCAAGCATCATGGTAGAGCCATGAGAGAAGAAGTGGACTGGGGTCAATGCTGAGTTTCAGAAGGATGTAAATTAATGTTCAAAGGTTGCAAGCCTGACCATGGTGGTTGTGGGGCACGTACTCATGTTGTAGCTGGAACTAGATCAGATCAAGTCTAAACCGGAACAAGGTGTAAGTTGGGTACCTTCGATAAGCTTGCTATCAGCTGGCCATATTAAGAATGGCGGGTTGTGACCAACATGTCTCCTGTTTTTAACAATTCGTGGCGATGCGTCCAGTCAGCATCGGGATAGACCTCATCGGAGCATCGGTAGTTCGGGTACGGTGGGCCACCCCTTCCGAGCGCCAGAAGGGGGAACGTGGTTTTGACGTATCTCGAGCCTAGGGAGGCAAACTGCATCGCGCAAGTTTCGGCCCGAGTAGTTGGTCCTCTTTGACCCCGGCCTCGCACCTCTACCGCCACACATTTCGACCCGTGGCTCAACCAGTAGGTGGAAGATGTGCACCAACTGCCTCCAATTATGATCTATGTATAGTTGTCGATTATGAACAATGCAGTTTCCGCCACTTTTGGCACACGTCGTCTCGTTCTTTCCGAGTCGATGCCTTTAGTTCCTGGGCACCCGCTTCATGCTTGGAAGCAGCTATACTCCTGTCTTGTCCTGCATGCAGCTTACTCTGGATCCTACGATGTAACCCCAAGTAGTGGATATCCCATCATCCCGCACACTCCTATCGGAATATCAGCATAGCCCACATAGCGCTATCATGTAGTACACGGATAAGATTGACAATACCGGCCGAAGGCTTCAGGATGAGCCCCTCCATGCCTTTCAGAACTCCTGTTGCCAGGCCCCGGGGATCGTCCGATGTGTACCCTGTATACGGCTGGACAACAACACCCGTCGTCCCAGCGTAGAAACCATAGGCCATTTCCTACCAAAAGGGTTAAATGCAATGCTACCTCAACCAGGAAGTCGACCCAAGAGTAAAACGCATCTTCGTACTAACTTGCAGTCCCTCGCGGATGGTGCGAACTCGGGGGGCGTATCCCTCCAAGTCCTCGCCCCTCAGTATTGCGGTATTTTAGAAGCCCCTGTGAGAGCTGACACATAGATCAGTGGGGATTCTAATAATCCGGTCACATACTTTGAGCGCCAGTCGTTTGGCCCTCCCTGTAGCCCCGAGGAGTGGGTTAATGGACTCCCCCTTCGCATGAGAAGCCGTATCAACCGGTGCGCCGTCGGCTCTGTTCGGCCCCGACGAAGTGTGTTCTTTTCTCTGCGGGGGCCGTAAAATGGCATATGGCAGTTCAGGCATTCGCGTCATCACGTTAAAGACCCCCCCCCCCCCCCCGAATAACACACCACCGACTGCCAAGGAGGGCCGATGGGAAGCCGCCTGCGGCAACAGTGCGGCTGTTATTCGTGGCACAATACAAGGAATGGTGATGGAGTAGGGGATGAATCAACTCCTGCGGAAATCTCAAATGCTCCAGGGGCTAAATCAATATTTCTTCCCCAGAGCAATCTACCGTCAGTTTTTGATGAATTCCCCATATCTATCGATAACGGCGTATACTTTAATACCAAGTATTATGAGCTTTATATAGCTATTAATGAACTATACAAAGTTTGGCCCTAGGCAAGAGTACGCCTTACGGGTACGTTAGAGATCGTACGTTCGGTTTCTAAGAGTATTAGGGCGTAGCTTTTTATAGGTAGCAAAAACACGGTATTATAGGAAGGTATATCTAAGTCCTCGAAGATAGGAATATACGAGGACTCTCCTATACCCAAATACAACCTTTGCTAATCTTATCCGCAAGGGTATACGCAATCTATATAGTCTACTCCTCTTATTGTTGTGGGTTATCTTCACGGAATCGAATCCTAAGCTTGCTCCGTATCCTACGAAGCGTACGCTTAGAGATCGGGGTTGTAGTACTCCCCGTACTAAGGAAAGCAAGGACCTTAGTGTTTGGAAGCCTAGCCTCAAAGATCAAGCGTTGTATCTAAGTATGAAGAGCCTTATTAGATGTAGTCTTTGGTAGGAGCTAGCGATATCCCTATAATTGTAGACGACGTCGTAGTATACGAGGTGCGATTTGGATGTTGTATTAGGTATTGAGGGTCTTATAAATCATATTATAAGTATGTCGGCGTTTTAGGAGATTAATAATCTCCTTTCGATAAGGCTCAACGTTAGATTTTGGGGGGAGACATTGTACGAGGATAAGATAAAAGGAGAGTTTTGAAAAGGCCATTGGGATGTTTACGAGTTGTAAATCCGCCCACGGCCTAACCGAAAAAGGTAAGCGGTTAGTTAAGCGGTGGAATCTTGATATGATGTGGCCTACTGGCCGCTATTTCCGCCCGTAGGCGCGGGACAACATGTAACCGGAACCCGACCGCAGTTGTATGTGATTCAATTGGTGTCTTTGTTCGCCTCGGCTAGAAAACGAGCATGCGCGCTTCTCTTCGTCAAATTTCCTGCACTCGAACGTATCCTCCCTGCAACTACTCTACGTCATCTCTACTACTATTTCGAAGCCCCAAGCTCTCTTTCTCCCCACTCTTCACACCATATCCTGTGCAATTCAGCACCATGTCTTCCGCAACTACTTTCTATGACTTCGAGCCTCTCGACAGTACGTGCAATCATAACACCCATCTCCACTCCTCCCAGCGCTCCGCTCTTGCCTCAGCGCAGTATCTAACAAGAATTCCCTCATAGAAAAGGGCGATCCCTTCCCCCTCGCCTCGCTAAAGGGCAAGGTCGTCCTCGCCGTCAACACCGCGTCCAAGTGCGGCTTCACACCCCAGTTCGAAGGCCTCGAGAAGCTGTTCAAGAACCTGAACGAGCGCTACCCGGACGAGTTCACCATCCTCGGCTTTCCCTGCAACCAGTTCAACAACCAGGACCCCGGCTCCAACGATGACATCCAATCCTTCTGCCAGGTCAACTACGGCGTGACCTTCCCGGTCCTCGGCAAGCTGGACGTCAACGGCGAGAATGCGGCACCCATCTTCGCCTGGATGAAGGAGCAGAAGCCCGGTGTCATGGGCATCCAGTACGTCAAGTGGAACTTTGAGAAGTTCCTCATTGGCGCTGATGGAAAGGTTGTCGCGCGCTGGGCTACTTTTACCAAGCCCGAGTCTCTGGAGGGGTCTATTGTCAAGGAGATCGAGAAGGCTAGGAAGGCCAAGGGTACTGAGTCCTAAGCTTGTGTGGCTAGGCTTACTTGTGCTGTCTGTTTCCTTGTGCTCATACCCTAGTGTTTTCGTGTTTTCTCCTATGCGACATACGCTCGTCCATGTATGTGATTTACGATGTTTTCCCAACTGATCTTCCTGGGGTTCAATTAATGTCCAATTATCGAGTCACAACCCTCTACGGCGACACTGTATGAGCATTGTAATATAGGAGGGATTTTCATACTCGCAAGAAATCAACTTAATATTCACGCGAGATTGGTATCAAGTAGACTCCGCAAGCCTTTGTGTAGCTGGGCTTTTTTCCTTTATCAAGAGCAAGCAGTCTCCGTATCGTTTCAATCAAGCGGCACCGCCCTTGGGGATCAGGTTCCGCAAGGAGAGATCGTAGACTACATCCTCGACCTTTTTGACCTGCACCGGAAGAAGAGTCAGTCAGTGTCACAGCCATGCGGGCGTTCCCCTCCAGCGAATAATGCTCTCAAGGGGAAAGGGCAAACTCACGCTGTACTTAACGCCATCGCTGCGCTTTCGCAAGATATCATTCTTCAGGTTAAGCAGCTGGAATCCGGAAAATAGATCCTTGATAAAGTTGCTGATCTGAAGAGGGCGCTCGTAGTCACCAAGGGTGACCGAGTTAACAGCCAGACGCGACTGCAAAAATGTCAGCAACCACGTCTCGAAAATTGCAGTACTGGTGTCTTGGGGTTCGAACCAATTCTTCCACCATGGAAATAAGCGCAAGGAGATACTCCTCGATAGTCAAGTGGAAGGCATCCTGCTCCTTGAGGTTGACTGGAACTGTGAGAGTGTCATGGTCAGTCTCGGATACAGGGTAATCAACGACACAAAGGTCCGCGTACTTTCCAGGAACTTGCCCACATCCTCGATGGTCATGAACGAAGCGGAACCGGTCTTGTGCTCCTGCATTCCGCCGAGCCATGCACACAGTTCAATAGAAGAGACCAAGTTCTGGAGCTCGCGGGTCCACAGCCCATTGTACTTATAGAATGGGTGCTGGTCAGCCACGGCCTTCAGGCGGAGAACCTCCTGCTTCTGGGCATTGATTTCCGCAGCCGCATCGTCCAGGACGGCTTTGACTATTTTCAGGTTAGCAACACCTGATTGGCATATTATTTCGACATCGTACTATCCGAAAGCTAGGGAATGGGAAGAGCATTGGAAGGTCAACGCCTGTTGGGAATTGATGAGGAAAACATACTTTGACCAGACGGGGTTGAGTGCGCCCGTGCTAGAATAGCTGTCGTCGATCGACCTGTTGAATGGAAATCCGACATCAGTACGTCCTTGACCATCGGGGCCCGATAGGACCAGGGCGACCCTGGCAGCTAGGCGAAAAGCTGATGTTGGCCGTTCGGTCTTAAATGTATCGTACCTTTCCGTGCAAGTGTCTGAACAATTTCATGTAGTTCCTGTATCCACTAAATCAGCTTCTGATTTGTGTTGTGTGCGCGGCCGCTCTGCTTGGGCGTGCGTAGGCTTGGCATGCGAAGAATTCATTGCGAGGGCAGCACGCCGGCACTGGTGGACTCACATCTCGGACGGTGGTCTCCTCGTCGATCTTGGTCTGGAGATCCTCAAAGATGCGTTGGTCTATCATCTCGTCTGATCTTAGGATATATTTGAAGGGTAAGTGCAGAATGAAGGGAGTCGAGGATTTTGGGGTTGCGGTACGGAAGTGGTGATGCGAACTTCAGTTACGTCAAAATTGGTTCAAGGGTTGATGACCACCAAGGTTTAATGTGAGTTGAGTGTCAATGAGTTTGAAGTGAATACAGATATGCTGACTATGCGATAAATCAATACGATTATTGCTACTAGTTGAGCTAGTAGGCACTGTGCTGGTTGCCAGGCTATTTACTGCTCGGTCTACACAGCTGCGCGCCACGAACAGCAGAACCATTCACATATACAGCTGATTGGTGCCAAATTACTCATGTTGTGAAGCAAGTGATGCTCTCAGTCTCCCTCGATATACGGCGAGAACAGACACCGTTCATTGTCGAACGATCCCTCCTGCAACTTCAAACCGAACCTCGGTCGAGGACCCTCCAAAAGGTATATTTCCATTTTTATTTGCCCGCCGACTTGTATCTAGCGATCGTAATCATAAACATCATGAAAGTGGGCGACATCAAACGCCGCCAAGGCCATCACTCTGCAGGCCAATTCTCGCTCAGTACCGGTATCTCGTCGAATAATCTGCATATAAGTCAGCCGGTGCTTGTCTTCGACATCAAAGGATAAGAATTGATAGCTTACCCTTCGGACTGACAACCAGACCACGACCCTTCTTCGCGCCCTTGTAGACGGTCTCGATGATGTCGATCAGCTCCTGCTTGTCCTCCAACACCCAATTTAACTTGTTGTTGTTGCCCGTTCCGAAATCACACATCATGTGTTTATTGCGGTAGAAATACATGATCGTCATCGGATCGTATAATTCGTACATGCCGTTGAAATCGGGCACCTCGTCGATGTCGCATAGGTAGATGACGGCAAAGTCTATATAACGCAGTCATTAGCAGGTAAACATATAGACATGGAAAACCGAGACTTACTTTTGACTCGCTCGGCAATCTTGTAGAGAACCTCGTCTTGACGGATGCCTGTAGACTGATGGTTAGTCCTGCGACGGCCCGACAAAGGATGCAACTCACAGTCGGGATCGTGATCGCGGCCGAAACGGATCACCACGAGACGTTCCTCCTCAGAAAGAATGGCCTGGTCAACATGCCAGGCTGTCCGTAGGTGAGGCAAGACGATCGAACCCATGGTGGCGTTATCGAGCGATGCGGGAGGCGCAAGACGGAGAAATTGGAGAGCTCGAGCTTATCGCTGGCCCCGCGACAGACTGCACGTGACTGGAGAGCTGGCTGCGGCGAGTCTCTTCTGGAATCGTCTGGGTGGACTGGTCTGCTTTGCGATATCTTAGGCTTCGCTGAGCTGCAACAAGATGTGCTTCGACTCGTGAGTGTCATAAAAAGCAGTTTTGCAGTGGCAACTCGCGGTGAATATGGCGGCTATACTCTGACTCATGGCCTGAGGTATACGTTCAAAGACTGTTGATATTTACGCGATTGCGCATGAGTCACTATACCCTCAAGAGTCCAGGTCGGTTGCAGATTACACGATTGATATCCAGATGGCTAGCAGATTTCGGAAACGACAAGTTGTAGAGCTCATGTAACTCCAGTAGCAGCATCCCCACCGTGTCCTTGGGAGTCCGAACATGACACTTGTAAATCAAGACTGGAGGCAACAACCCTGGAGCTACGCTACATGCTGAGCAGCAATACTGTTTACAAGTAGGCTCAAGGCTGGCCCCTACGTCTTGCACCGAGAGGCTTTGAATGGTGCTGACAGGAAGGGCCGCAACATATTCCGCGTTCAAATGCATAACCACCACATCGTCAAAAACAGGTCACAACATACAGACCAAGTACTTCTTCTCCAATCGATCGGACAAGCCGACACGATTGATGAAAAAGGTGGTTCGCGTCAATCGGGGGTAGTGTAAGCCCAATGACACTGTGCGACAAGGCATGCGCAAGCACAGAGGCCAAGTCGCGCGGTCCAAAAATAGGATTAATCAATGTGATGTCCTTAGACATCTTTCAGAGATTAAACTGAAAAGAACAGATACTACACTTGATCTAAGCCAATTGGCAAAGAGAGCTAAAGAAGAAAAGAAAAGAAGAGGAAGGACGGCGGGAAGGGTCAGGTATTTAAGTACATCTGGAGGGTCTGTGCGCCACTACCGCCACTAGCTTGGTCTAAGAGAGCCAATCAGATATCGTAAGCCGTATGAGTCAACGGGAGCATCCAGTCCCGTGACCTACGCACTTAGCTTATCATGTGATATTGTAAACCCCTGCCCTGACTTTCCAAAATAGGACTAGCCCACACACCGCGCCTGTGAATTTTCGAGCCAAACGGGCTCCACCACAGTACAGAGGCTCTTCTTCCGACCATCCCTCTCGCCGGCGCAGGATATTCACCTCTTTGCGACCTTTTTCCCCTACATCACTCAATCCCCCCATTCATTCACAATGGCTCCCCCTGCTGTACGTTGAATACTCCGTGAACCGCTTTGCTGTTCCCCCCAATGGCCATGTCTCGGCAGACACTTGCATCTTGTCGAACACCGGATATTGAAAAATCTATCCGGTGACCTCGTCGCAAGAATGATGTCTACCGAGACTGCCACCGGGGCTCTCAAAACTATGGAGCAGTAGGCTAATTCAGTTGTTTCCCCTCAATAGGCCCGTGGTCGCAAGGCCCAGAAGGTCACCCACAAGGTAAGTCTTTGCATACTCGAGATATCGATCGTGTAGAGTCGACTAACAGGACTCTTCAGTTCATCATCAACGCTTCGCAGCCCGCTAGCGACAAGATCTTCGATGTCTCCGCCTTCGAGAAGTTCCTCCACGACCGCATCAAGGTCGAGGGCCGTATCGGCAACCTCGGTGACAACGTCGTCATCTCCCAGGTTGGCGAGGGCAAGATCGAGGTCGTTGCTCACATCCCCTTCTCTGGTCGCTACCTCAAGTACCTGTGAGTACCTCTCCACGCAGTTCCGTCACCACGTCACTCGACTGACCACAATCGCTCCCTAGGACCAAGAAGTACCTCAAGAAGCAGCAGCTCCGTGACTGGCTCCGCGTCGTCTCCACCTCCAAGGGTGTTTACGAGCTCCGCTTCTACAACGTCGTCAACGACGAGGCTGAGGATGATGAGGAGTAAATTCGCTCCCTCGATCTTTGACCAATCTTGGGCCCGACTGTCGATTGATTCGGACTGTTCTGTGTAACTCGCCTTTTGAGTTGGAATTATACCATACTGGAGAGTGAGCCATAGGGGTTAAATCGAGTGGCATGTGGGGGATAGACTAGCCTCTGGCTACGAAATCAAAAAAGTTTATACCCTCAGTCTATGACGCTTTGCGTAGAAATCTTCTTTGCTAGTCTTAATATTGCAGTCTGCGATGACTGGCTGTCTAATGTATAGTATGAAATGAGCCATGCAGGGTCCGATGTACTAACCAGTCGACACTTCATGTCTAACTTGCTACATGACTTATTTTGACACACTTTTACTATGTGCTTCTACATAGTTATAACTTTTTATAACTTTTCAAGTGTATATCCAAAGTCTAAAGAAGCAATAGGGTTCGAGTCCTGAGATAGAGTACAGCTAGATTCGAAATTGGCTTCCACGTTTTACACAGAGAAACTCTCCCAAACCCTAACGCCAAGCTGATGGTGAAACTGCCTACTCCAAATCTGGCTAGACTGCAGATCATTTCTGTGCGTCAGGAATGGGATTGTAAAGTACCTGACAATACCAACACATCAAAACGTTGGATTATCATGGGAATTGGGTCGGACCGGGTACGTCATTCGCAGTCTTCACAAGTTTAATCACCTTGACCCCCGCCACGAGACAAACATCCACGGTACATGACCGTTCTAAATCTGCCTTTCTCCAGACCAGATTTCATCCGCGATAAATCTCTGAGCTTGTGGATTACTACGGCCGGATCGCAGCCCGCACTCCTTCACCACGAGGACTTGGGTAGGGTAGGGCGGTAATACGCCGATGTTGACTGGCCGAGTGATAGGCGCGTAGACATTTTGCTTGAATAGCGCAGTAGTGCCCAAAAAGTCACCTGAGAGTGAGGCCGAGGGTAGGCCCTAAACAATAGTCCCGGCAACTTTCTTTTACCCGATATTTGAAAATCATCTGCATCGTTGATAATGACCTCGATATCGTTTGGCGACCAGAATCAGGGGTTACAGGTGGGTACCAGTCGCGGGCCCATATACTATACATTTGGTGAGTTTCTAATCGCCTAAAAATTGGGTCCAGATCAGAATGAAGGACTAATAGTGGCTTTCCGTCCTAGAGCAACCAGAACCCCTCCCAGAGCCACTATAGTTCCCGCATGATCCAACTTTTGTCAGCCGCGATGAACTCCTCGATCAAATCAACGAAAAATCATCGATCCCTAGGTCTAGGATAGTTTTCGTTGGTTTTGGGGGGGGAGGGGTGTGGTCAAGCTAGCCCTTGGTGGTCTGTTCAAGACTGGCTTTTCCAAGGAAAATCTCGACTCGCCCGAATACCGCCACCGAGTGCGGCAGCAATCACCTGAAACCTGGGTTGTATCTCATGGGCTTTTTCGAATGGCAGGGAATCCCAAAGGATCTTCTCCGAGTGCAAGACATAGACAGAAACCGTGGATCTTTGGGTTCTCTTCGAGATTTTGGAGACATATCAACCGATGGGGATACGAAATCTTTGTCTGAACACGACGTAAATGACGATTTTGAGAACGACATTGCGACCCTAAGGGATTATTTCCTTACTGTCAATGGTGAAGATACTATGGTATTTTCGCTGCATCGATTAGTGCAGCTAATGGTACGCATGTGGTTAAAAAAACCTGGTCTGAATGAGGAGTGGAAGGAACGTTTCATCAGTAACTTGATAAAATCCTGATTTTCACCGGCCAATAAGGGTAATTTGGAGGCCTTCTATCTGACCCTACAATATTCTTACATCCGTTCTATAACAAGTGAAGCTAGTGGTAGTTTTCTACTATTAGTATTATAATAATTTTTCAACCGAAACAATTTCTCACTTAGGTAGCCTTACACAACAATAACAAATTGCTGGAACATATGATCGTAGTAAAGAGGTTATAGCGAAAGAGAGGCATCTGTATAGAGGTAACGAGAAAGAAAAGCTCTCTCGTTTACTGCCATACTTCAAAAATGCCTCGCAGACCATAATGGGCTACGATGGGTGAAAATGACTAACCCGTAAAAGATATTGAGGTTAGGTTTAGATCCTGACTTTGAAACTATAGGTCTGTGGGTAGGGTTTGGTGCAATCTATCAAGGGTTTTACTCTTCTAGGGGTAGGCAACTCAATACTTGATTTGAATAATCATAACAAATCTCGTTAGACGATCATAGAAAGGGCACGGAAAAGACAGTATCGAACGTAAACAGCTTTCATATCACGTCGGAAAGGCGGGCGCTTCGGCCTTATGATTTCAGAGGATCAGAACGTTGATCGTCATCAAAGCACGATCTTTAGATCCTCCAAAAACCATTTAACTCCTTTAGCCACTACCGGGGCAGGTAATGCTCATGCCGTCGGGAGTTCCACAAATGGCTCCATCACCGCCACCGGGACCAACGCACTATATGATCTATTAGTCTTTGAACGCTGGATATTCACCTGCGAACCTTGGTTTAAGTGTTAGAGATCAGGGTTCCTTACACTTCCGTGGTTGCATTTACTTTTGAAAAATTAGCAAACGTGCTCCTAATACATCACCATGACTTAGGAAGAGGGAAGAACTGACTGATTGGTAGCTACAATCTTGCAGGAGTAACCGTTGCAAGTCTGTATTTCGTTAATTTTGCTTTCGAAAGAGCGACAAGTTAATCATTCACGGGAAATTCAACATACACCGCAGAATCGATATTTTTCAGGGCAGGATTGAGCGGCTTGGGTCACGTCGTTATCGGGAGTAGGAGAAGCAAGACCGAAGCTGGTGCCGAAGGCCACAAGAGCAAAGACAAGATTTCTGGGCTGCATGGTGAATTTGTGAATATGGATAAATTGATAAATTTGAATGAATCGGAGAGGTGAATAGAGGGGATTGCTGAGGAGAAAGCTCCTCCTTTTAAGTCAAGACTTGAAGACTTTTTGCAGCCTTGCAAAGGTCTTTTTGATTACAGTAGAATTCGAAAACAGTTTCCCCTCTGGACATATATGTACCTAGGTGATCTGCAATCTAGCTATATCGGGACTAGGTAGTTTCACCATCGCCTTAGCGTTAGGGTTTGAGATAGTTTCTCTGTGTAAAACATGGAAGCCGATTTCGAATATCCCTGTACGTATTAATCCCCAATTCAACTTTATCTGAGCAATACCGGTACCACCTTCAACCTTGTCGCCCAGTACATACATTCAGGCGTCTCCTGTCTTGAGCACTCTGCAACAGCACGTCGAGTTGAACCAACCTCTGGCAAGCTAATCCGATTGGTCCCAAAGTCATATATGCAGAGGGTAAGGCTCAATCTACCTGGATCCGGGCAAGATATTCACTTCAAATTCTCAGTGAGACTCTCTGAGCGGCTTCTCGAGACCCGACGTCTGGAGATGGCTCTCATCTCCAGCTTCTCAACGCGACTCTCAAGTCTTTTAATCCATGTCTCCAGCAGCCAGTTCTGTAGACCACTCAGGTGACTTTCAAAATGAGATATCGAGGACATACTTTATAATTGTAAAATAGGCCAAAAGTTGTGTTGCCGATGCAGTGCAGCGCTGTAAACACCTCCCAATACTCTCTCCAAGGGTCCATGTTGAAGGTATCAGTGAACGTCGGTAACGATCGAAGTAACAGTTGACCCGAAGACTTGGAAAAGCAGTGAAACCTAATAGAGCGTAAACTGGGAAAATAGTGTAGGAAAGAAATGAAACAAACGATACTTGGGCTTAAGGTCGTTGGGTGATATTGAGAAAAAGTGGAGAGGAACTGAAAATTGGAGGGTGTTCCTGGCCATGACCTTCTGATCCTTCTACGCTTAATCAGGATCGGCCGGAGTGCATACCTAGGTATTGGCATCGCTATTGGAAAGGTCTTAGATTAGAACCGCTATTCACTAAGCACGCTAGGCCTAAGTCAATGGCGGCACGACAATTACGCAAAACTCGGACAGAATGTCCGTTAAAGCGTATGACATTTTTGATCAGATTGATTGCTTGTTGCTTTACCATTAATCTTGCTATAAAATAACAAGGACGTCCGTGCTATAAATAACCAAAGACTAGTACCTACAAATATAACAAGTAGTAAGTACTCAAACTGTTGTAAAAGAGACTGTTTGAGGTATATACAATACAGGAGCTGACCTTGTCATTTTATAGCGAGATTTGTGGTAAAACAACAACCAATTAATCTGTCGAAAATGTCATACACCATGAGGGACATTCAATAATGCTGATTGCGAGGATCTATGTGCAACCCGTAATGACCGCAGCGTAGCGCGTTAAAAGCTAAAGCGCGACTATCACGTGCCGGGTCACCGAGCTTCTCACCGCCTTCGCTTTGTGCCGATCTGCGTTTGCGATTCAAGGGACTTGTGATGACAGACTTTTGATTACTGCTGTGCATGATCAAGAACCCATCTTGAGGTTTTGCTTGCCAACCTGTCGCTGTGAACATACCCCTGAACTTGAATTGGAGGAGTGACAGATCTCAGGGTGAGCAGTTGAAGGACGCACCAATCCCTGCCAGAAATCCGCTGGAGATCTTTTTGCTGGCCGCATGCTGCCTGCCTTGCCAGTGTGAAGAGGCCCTATACTGGATATTGGACGACAAACACACCGATGCAAGTTCCATAATGCCGTCGACCTTTCCGATCCTTTCCGATACCTGTGTGCATTTGACTTAGTCCACGCCTTTCGCTACCGTGATCCGTTTACTCCACCCAGACTTGATCTTACGCTACCTGCATACCATTTGACACCTCAGCGGGAAACTGCATAGTCTATCAAGCTCATTTACACGGCTTTGGCCCTAGTGGTGGAGATGAAGACGAGCACAAATCACTTGAACGGGTCAGCCGAGATCGCAGGCACCACAATGACGGTCAATCCCTACGAAACAAATCCAGAGCGCATCCCGCGAGACGATCCTTTCCTTGCGCAAAGCGCGCATTATGGACGCTACAGCCCGCAACCCGACGATTTCACCACTCACTACAAGCGCTGGTACCAGTCGGATCCAGATGCGAATGCCTTTTGGCAGGACATCGCGAGGAAATTTTGCATTCCAGAGAACTCACTTGGTGTATCAGGGCCAAGGGAGGCTTTTGCTGCAGGCGGCGTGGTCATTTGGGTCGATCGCGAAGTCGCCGATGGCCCAGCTGCGGAACGATACTCTTGCGTGAATGCAAATGCACTGTCAGCAGCCCGGAAAGCCGAAGATGCGCTTAAGGAAATTGGTGTTGCGGTTCCAGTGATATGCTTCTGTGGGACCATCGAGGGGAGAAACGTCACAGTGGAGTCTCGAATCCCTGGTGTGTCGCTAGACGTTGCTTGGCGGTATCTCAGCGCCGAGAAAATCGATGTTTTTAAGAACCAATGTCGGCAGATCCTCCAGCAGCTCGAAACCATCGACCCCTCCTCCGATGAACCCTCCTACGTATGCCGGGGACTCAATTCGCAAACGCCGCCGTCTAGAACCGAGCAGGAACGAAGCATATTGTTTGCAGAAAAGGCTGCCGGGGAGGAATTGACTCTTACCCATAACGATTTGGTGCTGCCCAATATAGTTGTGAAGGACGATCGGGTCATGGGGATCGGCGGATGGCGACAGGGCGGATATTTTGGACTTGCCCGAGCCCAAAAGATTCATCGGTCATTGAGAAATCTCGAGCCGTCGATGCAACAGAATGGGAACAACGCTGAAGGTGGTGCGACATGGCTTGATCTCTACGATGCTTCCTATGACTCTAGCAAGAGTGCACCATTAGTCCGAAGCTTAGACACGGCTCTGCCACCTGTTAAAACCGAGCCAATGAGCTCAACGCTGGACAAATTCCCCGCCAGTGATAATCTCGACACCAAATCGCTTGGGCTGGATGGCACAGGCGACCAGCCGACTTCCAAGACACTCGCCAATCTTAGAAATGGGCCATCGTCACGCGCATCGTCATCCGATCGATCATCTCCCGCGAACTCGGTGAAGCCTGCATCAAATAAAAAGGGGCCCACTACTACCAAAAAGGGCACGGCAAAGAAGCCTGCACCAAAGAAGCGCAAGCCGAACGATGACGCGGACAGCGTCGACGGACGCTCCAATACACCAGTATCTCGCTCCGGCAAAGCACCCGGGAAAAAGCAGAGCTCTGTATCAGTGGCCGGGTCACCGCCACCAGAGAAAAAGAAGAAAAAGAAGCCTAGCAAGGCAACAATCAACGAGGAGGATGAAGATTCGTTTGAAGACGAAAACGCCGTATTCTGCATTTGCCGACGGCCTGATAATCATACATGGATGATTGGGTGCGATGGAGATTGCGAGGATTGGTACCATGGAAAATGTGTTAATATCGATTCACGAGACGCCGATTTGATTGATAGGTACATATGTGAGTGTCCTGTCTTCCTCCCTTTGAATTTCCTCTAATTATAATCACCAGGTCCGAACTGTAGCAAGCGCGGCAAGGGTGTCACAACGTGGAAACCAATGTGTCGTCTCCTCGAATGTCGCAAGCCGGCGCGCGTCACTCGTCAGAATCCCAGCAAATACTGTTGCGACGACCATGGCCGTGAATTCATGCGACGGCAAACTCGTCATCTCAAGCCGGGGTCTGCCCGGAAAGGAATGGAGGATTTGGGAAGCATGGGTGGGATTCTCACGGCCGGTGATTTAAAGGCGGCGATCATGGGTGTTAGGTCCGTGGAAGAATTCCGCAAACTCGGTGACCGAATCATCTCTCCACCTGCAGAGTTCACCACGGAGAAAACCCCCAAGGTCCAGGTTAAGAGCGAGACACCGCAGGCCGGTGACAAGCTCGGATTCGATATCGGTCTCAGCGACCTGGACTATTCCCCCGACGAAACAGCCAGACTTGATAAACTCCGCCAACTCCGAGACGAGCTCGTCCATCGCAAGGAGATGCTCGCTGCTCGTTCAACATTCGTCGGTCTTGTACGCCAGCGATCCAAGGGCGTGGTCGAGAAACTTAAACAGAGTGACCCGAAAGGCGGATGGAAGGACATCTGCGGTTTCGATTCCCGCCTCTCCTGGTCCGATGAGGAATTTGACGAGTGGCGGCTGTCGGATGCCGGCAAGAATGCCCTTGCCGAGGGTACGGTCGAGGCGCTCGCTGTGAGCTACCCAATAAACACCGATGCTGATGGCGACACGACCATGAACGGCGAAGGAGAAGATGAAATGGCGTTCTGGACCCGCGGCATTTGTACGAAGAAGCGATGCGAACGACACAAGCAGTGGGTCAAGGTGCAGCAGCAGGACATTGTGTTTGAGGAGAGCTCGGCCGATCAAGATCTCACAAAGTGCGAGTCTGAAGCTCGTTCTGTGGCGGAGAGAGCCGTGCTGAGGAAATGGGCTGAGAAAGAGAATATACCTTTGGAGGCCCGGTAATCGATCCCGCTTCCATTTTGTAGCTTGGTTGAGTAAACAAAAAGCTTGATACCCTTTTTACAGAGAAATGTCGCTCATGGATCGGAGTTGGTAATTTTGAAAAGGGCCTTATCGCATTTGGTGGCGCATGTGAGGCGGATCTGATCGCATTTGACCGTCGAATTGGCATGTACGAGTACATAGCAAGTTATCAGATAGATGAATCGGATCCTTCTATCGAATTTCTTGGCTTGGGTAGGCTTATTCGGAGGTCCATATTCCCCATTTGCCCAGTCCGTTCCCGACACGGTCTTTGATGATTTCTGCTACCTTGGCTGATTTCACGTCCGAGAGCAGTATGTGCGTGTCGATGCCTTGGTCCAGGGTTCTCATTAGGAGGTTAGATAGGAGCGAAGATCCGGACATTTGGAAGATCGAATGGATGCCATCCTCACGCGAGTATCTCATGTTTTCTTCAGCTGGATCCCTTTGCTTCTCTGGCTGCCTGTCTGATTCGAAGTTCGGTGGACCCAGTCCATTGGTGTTGACCAGCATAACCGAGAGAAAGGAGGCATATGCCCGGGACATCCGAGTCACTTTTCGTAATGTCGCTGCTAATAAGCCGGTCCCTTTGACCGGGTTCGAAGCTCGGATGATGCCCTCAGCTAAAGTGTCGAGACCGACAATGATTAAAACGACGGGATAATTGTTTGTGCGTCTCGATTGGATTTCTTGTAAAGAATCTGAGACCTTGCCAATGGCTTGGACGGCATTCGGGAAATTGTGAATTGGCAGTAGCTGCACGGAATCAAGTCGTTTGATTGCATCTTCTCTCGAAAGATGCTGATCAGCAGTAGACTGTAGAGAGTTGAGTAAGATTCTAGGCGCAAAAGCATCAAAATTGCTTGGATGAATGATGAATGCGCTTGTTTCTGATGTCGGAGGCACCCTCAACAGATGCTTTGTTAGAAGGTGACGAGGTATCTAAGATGTCTTAGCGATACATTTTGGTCCTGAGGATGTCGTCGTCCATACCTGAGCAATATATTCGTCGTTGTCTTTGCTTCGGTTCCGCAGCCTGGAGAAGCCAATGACAGCACCACATCGGAAGGTGCCAGCCGAAGACTTGATACCCACATCCCAGTCTGGTTTGAGGCTCCAGTCATTGGCATTTGTTGTGTCAGGTACGGAGCGTGTTGTATCAGCGGACCTTGGCTCTGACTGAGTGAGGAGGGAGCTGGCAAGGACCGGATAAGCAGGCTCAGCGGAATAGACATTCCGACCTGTGGCCATTATTCGCGATGTGCTAGGCTCAGGGATGTTCAGTCAGTGGTACAAGGCACATAGCCTTGTCAACGCAAAGCTGAGTGGGTCGGAAGTTGGGTGCGCGATCGACCGCTTTGTGTGCGAGCCGACTTCCCGAGACCCACGGCGGACACTACAAACTACACTGCGATTCGAATGTCATATGTAGATTGAATTATTGAGATTATTGAAATATATTTGAAATATTCTGCACTCTTTCCCCGGGCCGCGTGCCAGTCACATCAGCCCCAGGCGCGCGGGTGTTCCATCATCAGGATGATCTCTAATGAAAGCATCTCGTCTACCGGCATCCATCCACAGCGGCAGTCGTACTGGCGGTCCAGGTTTGTCTGGATGGCTCTCATGGAAATCAAATAAGAACGGTGATTGATATTTGAAATCTTCAGCGGGGTACCAGTTGTCGTCATCGACTTCGGCCCATCGGGCCTTGTACCAGAGCTTGCCATCTTGCAACCGGACGTCAACGAACTCAACGACTTCCCATGTACGTGATGGGATTCGTTTCCAAACATTGCAGCTTTCTTGGGCCCAGCCCCAATCTCCCAGACATTGTTGCAGGATTCGCGATAGAGGGAAGTCTATAGCTTCGAGATGATAGTCTCCGGTCCTAAACTCCACTAGACAGTACTTTGCATTGACTTCGAACCCTATCAGGTTATAAGCGGTTGAAAGCTCCGTCCATGGATCAGTGCGCTCCATGGCTTTGCAGTGGTCATCCTCGGTGATGCGGTCCGCGTCGGGAGCTAACTGCAAGCTCAGAACACGCAAATCAGGCATAAGGGCAAGCGCATCGAGTACGAGCTGGACGTGGTTGTAAAAGGGAAACACAGCCGTATAGGAGAAGTATGTTAATCCATGGAGAATCAAGGGTAGCTTTATGTATGGAGACTTCAGGGGAGAAAGTTGCACTCCATACTCAAAAGTCTTCTGGGGAGAAAGTTCCACTCCCCATTTCCCCATAAAAGAGGGAACTCGTAAAAGAAAGTACTGGTCGTGAGTGTAGGCATTGAGGGAGGATGATTCGTTGAAGGACATGGATGTCCATCGATGTGTCTCGAGCAAGCTTTTACAATTGTCCAGGTCCAGCGGCTGTGACAAGTTAGGAAGCGGACTTTGTCGCCGCAGCTGCAATATCTGCAGTTTCATATCAAACTCCAAGCTGTGGCGATCCTCGACCCAAGTGTTCAGCATGTTACCGATGAAGGTCGGCGATGCTAGGACTGTCACACAAGCCGGATCCAAATCACGGAGGACTCGGTGCCACCAGCCTTGATCGGCCGAAGCGTTTACCGTGATGGCCACAAGAGAGGTCACATAGCGACCGAGACGGGATCGTCGAATGAAGGCGAGAAAATCGGATTCATTCTCCAGCTCCAGGCATACATGGGTGAACAGCCGAGGTCGTACAAGATGCAGTAAATGAGATGAAGACAGTGCCAGGTGCTTGAGATTCCTGGCCCGGGACCGAGTGAACTGGGGATGCGGGGGTTGATGGAATCGAGTGAGCGAGGGTGGCTCTGTCGCTAGATATGAGATGATCCAATCTAGCAGCTCGTTGGGGAGTTGCTCCAGGGCAGAGGACATCACTAAGCCCACATGCTAGCAAGTCGATACAGTAGTTAATCGTAGTGAAGTGGATGTTCGGGAAGAACAGCAAGGTTCAAGTGCCGGGAAACCCCACTTCAACCACTCATCCTCCACTTGAGTCTTTGTCAGCCTTTACTCAGCCTGGTTGTAATTGTTAACTAACTAGTTAATTACGTGGCGAATTCTGCATTTTCCATTTGAGATTGGAAGCAACATTGTAATAATCACATAGTATCATGGCTATGATAATATATCATCTTGTTAAAGATTCGAAAGTACGAGCTGGGGAAGAGCAGGGGGTTTTCCGGGTCAAATGTGGAGCTCGTCGCTTTGTACCACCGAGTCCAACCAAAATCTACACTGTACCGGTTTTTATGTACGTGGCGTGCGATGCCGGAGCACATTCTGCTTCGATTTTAGTCCATTTCCGGATGAACAATCCGGTCTCAGTCTTTCCCGGCGTTAACCTGGACAGGTTGTATAGCCTCACCGAGTCAGTTTGAAGAAGTCGCAACAGAGTTGTCGCTAGCCGCAGCCACCGGTGGTATATGCAAAAGTAGCGGCCTGAACCAGAGAGTGAGCAATACCTGGACTCCGATAGGTGGTAAGGTGTGGGGATGTCTTCCTTTTTTGCCTGTGGAGCATGTATCGTAGGTCCGCGAACTCGGCAGGGACTTACTACTATGACAACTGGTTGCCCCTCATTTTTAATTTCTAGGGTCAGTCATTCTTCTTTTCAGACTCTTATAACTACCCATAATCATTCTGTGAGTGCCATATATTCGCCGTCGATGCATGTCCGAGGGCCATAAGCTAACCTTGAGATCATATAGTCCCTCCACAATGGCCCCTCAACTTCACCAAAGACCTCCTTTCCGCGCGGAGCACTTGGGCTCGCTGCTTCGTCCCCAGCAGCTTCTGGATACCAAGATTGCCCAGGAAAAGGGCGAGGTCTCCAAGGCCAAGCTGGCCGAGGTGGAAGCTCAGGAAATTAAGAACATTGTCGACATCCAGAAGGATCTCGGCTACCCCGCGGCGTCCGATGGCGAGTATTGCCGTCACAGTAAGCACATTTAAAATGGATCCGAGTAGAATGGAGAGAATTGACGATATCAGTGTTCTGGGGTAGCTTCTTCCCCGGTCTGGATGGCTTCGAGGAGGTCACCGAATTCGACCAGGACATCTTCCGTCCTTATGCCCCCGATATTGCGGCGTTCCTTGAGGCCGGTCACAAGCCCGGTGAGACCGTTCTCTGCACTGGTAAGATTAAGCACGTCGGCAGTACCTATGTGGATCAATTCAAGTACCTGGCCAGCCTGGTGCCCAAAGACGAGGTCAAGAACCTGAAGATTACTCTCGCCGCACCCAACTGGTACCACCTGCGTTACCGTGAGGGCAAGGCCTACCCCAAGGACGTGTACAGCTCCGATGAGGAGTACTTTGGTGACATTGCCAAGGCCTACCAGGCCGAGCTGAAGATCCTGTACGATGCCGGCTGCCGCAACGTGCAGTACGATGACCCCAACCTGGCCTGTAAGTCATCCTGTCCGACATCCAGAAAGCCATACTTACATCAGTAACAGACTTCTGCTCTGAGAAGTTCCTGAACGGCTTCAAGGAAGACTCCGCAAACGTGTACAGCGCAGACACCATGTTCGAGAAGTACATCAAGCTGTACAACGACTGCTTCATCAACCTGCCCGCCGACATGCACGTCGGAGTGCACCTGTGCCGCGGCAACTTCGTTGGCAGCCGCCACTTCTCCGAGGGCGGCTACGACCGCATCGCCATCAAGCTCTTCCAGGAGCTGAACGTGCACACCTACTACCTCGAGTACGACACCGAGCGTGCCGGTGGCTTCGAGCCTCTCAAGCACCTCCCCACCCACAAGAACGTCATCCTGGGTGTCGTCACCAGCAAGTTTGCCACCATGGAGGATAAGGAGGAGATGAAGAAGCGCGTTATCAACGCTGCCAAGATCATTGCTGAGGGTAACAACATCTCGCTGGATGCGGCGCTCAACCAGGTTGGTGTCAGCCCGCAGTGTGGCTTTGCGTCGCACCGTGAGGGTAACGCCATTGATTGGAACGGCATGATCAACAAGCTCAAGCTGGTCCGTGAGATCGCCAACGACATCTGGCCTAACCAGCCTTAAAAAGTGGATTTCAACAAATACCCGTTTGTATATTCTCCGTTGCCTTTTCAACAATGTGGCTGGTTTGAGAATTTTTCTTTTTGTATAGCGCGATGTGGGATGAACCTCATGATCTTGGAACGACAACTCAACGTATTATTTCTTGGATATAGTCAATGAATAGGAACACAATACTCATGCTGATATGGCTGGTGTTTGTGAGAAAGGGCACTTTTTGTCGTAATGAAGAGTAGAAGATGAGCTCGGGAACCTTGGGAACCTTGGCAAGTTCACGAAAGTGTCGGATCAAGAAACCTTTGAGTCGGGATCCTTGCTTCTTAAAAGTGCATGAAGACTGTCGTCCAGGGTCCTCAATCATATGTGTTAGTGCATCACCATTTGTGTGACCAGATAATAATATCTCCAGGGCTATTGGCCTTGGAAGATATTCCGAGCATCTTCAAAGTGGCTCACTCGCCATCGATATACCGAACCTCTCATTTACTCGTCAAGTTTGGAGGTATAAGACGCCGCATATTCAATCCGTTTTATGTCATTTTATGTCATTTGAGTTCAAGTCGATTCTCTATCCTAGCTCTGCATCCGATTATCCCTTCGTCTTTCTATGCAATCAGTCAACTCTATACACATCGAGAATCCACAAATGACAAGGGAATCGAACAATGGCAACGCTGATGATAAGAACCATTATAGAGAATTAATAATTAAAGCGGAGCTCTCGACGAGTCCGGGTACGAACGGAGGGGATATCACAGAAGGAAAATGGAACCAAGGGAGATGGCAAAAGGGACGCGCACAAAGGAAAAGACCCAAGGAGAAAATGAAAAAGAAAATAGAGAAAAAAAAAAAGGCCCAAATGCTGCGTCGTCTTGTCATCAAACACGGACATGAATCGAAAGAAAATACTTGTCGAAGATTCAAAAGTGTTGTACACGAGGCTGGGAGCCTCTCGAAAGATCACAGCGGGGCGAGTTTATTTCTGTGGCTGCGTTTTGACGTTGTTGGAGAGCCAGGCCTGCAAGTGGAGCCAATGCGGGTCAGTGATTGTTTGGTTCGGTCAAGGAGATGGGATGGGAATGGGGAACACCTACCAAACCCTCAAAAATACCAGTGCCATCCGTTGCAACACTGGGTGCAACGTACCACAGCTTGTCCTTCAGCTTGGTCAACTGGAGTTGCTGGGTGACTTCCTCCGGGCTCAGGTCTGCGCAATTGGTTAGCGTAGGACTTGGGAAAAAGGGGGCAGAGGATGCATACGGCCAGGGATATCCTGCTTGTTGGCGAATACCAGCAGGAGAGCATCCTTCATTTCGCGATCGTTGATGATCTTGTGCAGCTCCGAGCGAGCCTCCTCCAAGCGAGCTGTGTCGCTGGAGTCAACCACGAAGATCAAACCTTGTGTGCCGGAGTAGTAGTGTCTCCAGAGTGGCCGGATCTTGTCCTGGCCACCGACATCCCAAACATTGAACTTGACGTTCTTATAGGTGACGCTCTCGACGTTGAAGCCAACGGTGGGGATCGTGGTCACGTCCTGGTTGCTGAGTTTCAATTTATAAAGAATTGCTGGCAAGGATTAGCTTCTGTTGGTGCCGTCATCCCCCTCCAGAGGCTTTCTTACTGGTCTTTCCAGCAGCATCCAAACCCAGCATCAGGATACGCATTTCCTTCGTGCCAAAGATCTTCCCCATCATCTTGGATACTTGGCCACCCATCTTGACGACACGTTTGGGATCTGCGGGGGAAATGGGATATGAGCTGCAGCGCACGCAGACTTGAAGGTGTACAGAAGAGAATGCAGTCAATTCGAGGTCAGCGAAGGTGGGAAATTAGAGAAGACACGAAGTTTCTTGAGGCGGGGGAAAAGGGGCAGGCTGAGTCAGCCCAACCCCCAGAGGTCGTGGTCCACGCAGATCCACTTTCTAGTTCTTGTTTACAGTTCATGTTGATATACTAGGAAATGAAGTGAGAATGACCTATATCAGGGTCAAATATCAATTGTGCTTCCTCAAGGTGCTAAGTCAGGTTTGCGACTGGAGAACCGTGGTTGTGACCGATTTTTGACGTCATGACTGATGATCATTGATCAAGGAAACTACTTGTACTCCTCGATTCTCACTTGTGCACCATTTGTATTCTATTATCCTGTATCACCATGGTCGGTGACGGACATGATTTCCAGCGTCGTGGCTCTGTGACCCGACAGCGCCGACTGACGCAGCAGTTCAAAACCCATTCCTGGCTGGCACCTCCATCAGATGTATGTCTAGCTCCACCCAAGAATAAATGAAGCTTGCGCAGAGACTGAAAGGTAAAAGGCTATTTATGCAGGCGTTTCAACCTACTTCTCCGACAGCCATGCCTCCGTCATTGCCATCTCCATCCGAGACACCACATACCTGCTCGACTTTATCGAAAAGGTGTTTCCGCAAGGAAAGCATCCATCCGTCGACGAAACAACCGAGTTCATCCTCTCTCACCTCCAAATGTATGGAGAGTCTCACTTGGAAAAGATCATCGGAGTTGCAATGCCCAGGCATCTCGCGGAGCATTGCCCTAGACTATGTCCCCGTCTATGGGGCGAGCTCGACATCATCCCGCAGGTCTTGCCCGAATCCAGCTTGACGGATCAGACTAGCGCGCCAGTTAAGTCCCGAGCGTGGGAGGCCAAAGCTATCGATGAGCAGGCGGAGGCTATGTCGCGGAAATGCGTTCGGTGAGTGAGGATCGGCGATCTGTGGACCCCGAATGCTGATTGCGTGCACAGGCTGTTTGGACCGGAAAACGTTCCCTTGCTACAAGTGGGTTTTATGGGCCTCGTGGAGGTGGATACGGACTTCCACGTGCGGCTAGCGAACCTTGAAGATTTCCAGAAAACGGTGTCTCCCAATACTTGGGCGGCGGTGCAACACTATGCCTCAGATCTCAAGAAGCGGGATGTCAAGGTTGCATTCTTTAGTGCGACTCCTCAAGGAGGAGGCGTGGCTTTGATGCGGCATGCCATTGCTCGATTCTCGCATTATCTGGGCACGGACATCAAATGGTGGGTTAATACCAGCACGGATGCAGAGAAAGACTGACTTAGTATGTAGGTACGTTCCCAAGCCCAGACCGGGCGTCTTTCGGGTCACCAAGAACAATCACAACATCCTCCAAGGTGTTGCAGGCCCGGATGAACGGTTAACCCCGCAGAATAAGAAGCTATTGAGGGAGTGGATCGAGGAGAATGCGAATCGCTACTGGTCCTGCTCTGGCGGTCCTCTATGTTCACCATCCGCCGGGGGAGCCGATGTGATCATTGTGGATGATCCTCAGATGCCGGTATTGATTCCTATAGCCAAGAAACACGCCCCGGACCGACCAGTTATCTTCCGGAGTCACATCCAGATTCGAAGTGATCTCGTCGACACGCCAGGCACTCCACAAGCGGACGCATGGGAGTTCCTGTGGGATCAAATTAAACTTGCCGACATATTTATCAGCCACCCAGTGAAAGCATTCGTGCCCCAAACCGTGCCGACCGAAATGTTGGGCTATTTGCCAGCCTCGACTGATTGGTAAGTGGCCTCGATAACCGTGCATAATCTTGCTAACGTGGCGCAGGCTAGACGGATTGAACAAGGACATGCGCAACTGGGATGTGGCACACTACGGCCGCATTTTCAATGCTGCATGCAGGGATGCGGCCATGCCAATTATCCAATACCCAGAGGGTATATCTTTTCCCCAGATTCTATATGAGACATGTCACTAATCCATATTAGATCAGTACATTATCCAGATCGCACGATTTGACCCGGCTAAAGGGATCTTCGATGTACTGGACTCGTACGAGAAGTTCCACAATCGGCTTACCAGTAGCCGGCCGGATATGAAACCGCCAAAGCTCGTGATCTGTGGACACAGCTCCGTAGATGACCCGGACGGAACGGTCATTTACGATCAAGTAATCGACCATGTCGACCACAAGCTATCATACATCCGCAATTTCATCTGCGTGATGCGACTGAAGCCCTTGGATCAAGTTCTAAATGCCCTTCTTTCCAAAGCCACCATTGCACTGCAGCTTTCCACCAGGGAGGGATTCGAGGTCAAAGTATCCGAGGCAATCCACAAGGGCAAGCCAATTATCGCCACGCGGGCTGGCGGCATTCCACTTCAAGTTAAGAATACTCAAAGCGGGTTCTTGGTGGATGTCGGCGACACCGATGCTGTGGCGCAGCATTTGTACGACTTGTGGACCGACAAGGAACTCTATGATCGCATGTCAGCGTATGCAGTCAGCCACGTTTGCGATGAGGTGAGTACGGTGGGACAAACGCTATCTTGGTTGTATCTCGCCTCGGGGCTTTCCAAGGGTGAACCTGTGCGGCCGAACGGACAGTGGATCAATGATCTGGCGTTTCAAAATAGCGGTATTTCTTCGGAGGATATACCTCGACTGACGCGAGCGGTCGAGGTGAGCAAAATGGGATAACAATATGCTGATCGCGTTTAACTTGCCATTCTAAGGCACATCATTCGTTTCCAAGGTTATTTCATGACTCCATCTCGAGTATATATACTGCTACCTATGTACCAGACCAGTTGTATCGGAAACATGCGTAGCAGGGTCAAGTCGCTCCAAGCTGTACCTAGGTAATCAGTGCCTACCTGCATGCAAAGCGTAGACAATGGGGTATCATTTGCAAAAGATCAAAAAATGCGACACGATCAAAAACCTTGCAAGCCCATCCAACTATCCCGGCTTCCCAACAACGCGATACCTTTCTCGTGCCATACCGCCATCAGCCCCTTCAACTCCATACCCTTCACCAACCTCACCAACAATCCTAGCAGGTCGCCCACCAACAACACACCAACTGGGCACAACCATACCAGGCGGGACAACAGCACCATCCAGCACGACCGCAAAATCCTTTACGATAGACATACTGCCCACCGTAGCCCCCGCGCCAACATGAACATGGTTTCCAAGAGACGCAGCCTCGATAACCGAAGCCTCTCCGACAAAGACGTGATCACCGATCTTGAGCGGGTAATACGAGTGCACTCCGCGGTGTAGCCTGCTAGGTGGGCGTAGGATGGCCCCTTTGGAGATATACGTGTAGCGGCCCACGGTGATGGCGACGCTGGGCCCGTTGGATGGGGGTTTGCTGGGTTCTGTCGTGGGGAGTCGATAGAGGTCTCCACGGATCACAGCTTCGGCTTGGATGACGGTTTTGCCGCCTAGAATTATGTGCTGCGTGCCGTGGATTTGGGACCGGCGCGAAATCTTGTTTCCCGTATCCTGTTGCGTGTGAGCGGGTTGAGAGGCATTGGGTGGTTGTGTAAGGAGTTTGAGAGTAGCATGAGGTGGAGGTGGAAGCAATCACGCACGGTCTCGATGTACTCGCCCTTGGCGGCTTTGGGAGGCATTTTGGAGGTTTGTTTCTGTATGTTGTCGTCACTCTTTGGTGGTGTTGATAGATGTGGACCCCGGAGGCGGTGTGAAGCTGAAGTATACGGATTTCTACAGCCAAGATATCTTCTTACTCCGGTCTGGGTCTTGAGTGCTTTTTCAAGTTCGGATACTTTGGGGATTTTGGAAAAGTGTATTTGCAAGGCCGCCAAGATTCCTTAGGGGCAAAGTATAATCTCGTACTTCTCGAGGGAATGGGTGCCATGGGCACTTCTAAGATTAGAAGCACACGTGGAAGGACTTGGAAAAGACTATTACTCAATACTAGGAAGGCCAAGAAGGTGATGGCCAGGGAAACATATGTCAAGAGCATTTTCATGAAATAACTATACAATACAGTTGCCAAATCGTAATCAAAAGCACAATTTCTGGATATCCTGGAGAACCAACAAGGCCCCGAAAATCAAAAATCAAAACCAAAACCAAAACCAAAACGTAAAACACGGCCACCCATATCAAGTGCCGCACATTATTCCACCCCCGGGACCGTAGTCCTGCAGGACTATGTTTTCCATCCGGTGCAGTACACCGTTTAGAACTTCGGAGGGAAGTCGCCATCCCAGTGAAGTTTGAGCGCTGTGTGAAGAATTCTGTTAGTGTGTTTATCTCAACGAAGAGTCCGGGATAACACTTACACATCGGGAATGGGAAGTAAGAAGTGCCGTCCTGGCGCAGGTAGACGTAGTAGCCGCCCTCTTGGGGAATCTTCTTGAGCTGACCCTGAGGACCAGGGGCACGACGGAGGTTCTCGAGACGACTGACGACGCGCAGCATGGCGACGAGAGCAATCTTGGTGATCTGCTGGCCAAAGCCGGTGCTGGGGCCTTGGCCGTGGTTGATGTAGGAGTCAATGGGACGGTCGAGCTTAACCTCGTTGGGCTCGGGAAAGACGCTGGGGTCGTGGTTGGCCTGCACAAAGGAGGCAAAGACCTTTTCGCCGGGCTTGATGTCGATGGCCTTTCCGCCCTCCTGCACGGTCACGGCAGCCTGGGCCTCGCGGTATGCGCCAAAGGTGCCGTTGATACGGATCGCCTCCAGACAGTAGCGGTACAGCAGCTCGTCATTCTCGGTGGATTCCTGCTTGGCGAGACGGGTGATCTCGGGGAGGTGCTTCTTGCCCTCGGGCGAGGTGTAGTACTCGATGATCTGAGTGAACACTTGGCCCTGGTTGGGGACCATGCCGACGACGAGAGGGATGATCTGGGACCAGGCGATCTCCGAGGCACTCAGGCCGGACTCCCGGAGGCGGCGCAGGGCACCGGTACCGTACTCACGGAGGGCGTTGTCGTGGGGTCGGAAGTTGTTCATCAGGCCGCTGATGATGCCGTTGTTGATGTCGGCCTTGACGCTGGCCTCGACGACCTGGCCGAGCTGGGCAGCAACGGCGGTGGAGGCCCGGTTCAGCGTGTACGACTTGGTGGCATCAACATCGAAGAAGAGAGCAGAGAAGATGGTGGCCAGGATCATGTACAGCTCGTGCTCGGTGAATAGACCGGCGGGGTTCTCCTCGGTCTTCAGGGGCAAGCCGAAGACGGCGGAGGCGAAGTGAATGTGAGCCAGGTTGCCGACGTCACGGGTGATGTCGACTTGGTTGATACCAGCCAGCTTGGCACCCTTCTCGGAGATGAGGCGGATGGTGACGTCCTCGTAGAACTTCTTAATCAGCTTGGGGAAGTCTTCGGTGTTGAAGGCCTGGCCCATAGCGGCGCGCTGCTTGGCATCCCACTCGCCCTTGCCGAAGAGGTCAGTCATGGCACGGCTCCAGGAGGCTTTGAAGCTCTGGTTCTCCAGGAGCAGCTTGGCGTTCTCGTGCGAGGCTAGGTTGACGCGGGGAGGGGTGTAAGAGGGACGGTCATAGGAGTAGTCCTGCTCACGGCCCAGCGTCTTCATAATCTTCTGGTTCTCACTGGGGATGGTCATAGGGTAGTGAGCGTAGATCGAGTCAGGCTTGAACCAGTTGGGGAAGGCGCGAGTGGCCAGCTTGTAGAAGACACAACCCTGGTTGATGTTGAGGTCGTAGCGGGACTCGTTGTAACCCCAGTTGGTCAGGTTGCGGGGGTTGTAGTCGATGGTGTAGTGGCGGTCACCACGTACCAGGGCCACGGCATCGGATAGGACAGCGCGGGAGATGGTGTACGTAGGAGCGATACCGACACTAGGGATCATAGGCTCCTTGGCTTCCTCGGAAACAATACCGGGGTACAGTTCAACGTAGTCGGGGTGCTCGTACAGATGGCGCAGAGCGTTGGCAATTTCGGGGTTGGAATTGATCTCCTCAAAGGTTTCATAAGACTTCAGGCCGAAGTGCTTACGGAACTCGTTGAGGGAACCGACGTGCCAGCGGCGAGCAGCTTCGATACCGAGGATCTCAATGGAGCGGAGGGCCTTGGGCACGTTGCGGGGACCGAAAGAGCTGGCAACATCCTCAGTAGCGTGGATGAGAATCTCAACAAGCTCCTCATCCTTGAAGGTACCGTCCTCCTGCCGCTTCAGATGGGCGAAAGTACGCTTGGAGGGGTCGTCATCCAGCATGCCCTCGACCTTCTTCATGCCCATCAGCAGCTCGGGCATGGTGACCTGATCGGCAGGCTTGCCCATGAGGTCGTAGTAGACCTTCTCGATCCACTTCTCATCGCCCTGGGAGATGGTCGAGTGCCAGCGGTAGGCCAGGTTGAACTCGACGGAGCACTGGTTACCAAGGCCGGACGGAGTGGCACCAGCCTTCTCCATCTGAGCACGGGGGTCCAGACACCAGGTGGAGTTGACGCGGTTTAGGTTGATAATGGTGCGCAGGTAATCGTACAGAATAATGTTGACATACAGACCGCAAGTAACCAGACGACCGGTCTGGAACAGGTCCTCATCGTACTTGGCCCAGGCCTTCTTGGCTTCCTCCTCAGGCAGACCATCACGGGGCTTGGTGAAGCGGCCATTCTCGTTAATCTCGGCCATCTGCTCGACCGCGTGGTTGTGGAAGCGGTTCAGCATAACCAGCAGAACACCGCAAGCGGGAGGAAGAGCCACCAGACGGCCTTCGGAGAAGGTGTCAGGCTTCAGCTTACCGTCCTTGTGCGAACGAATCAAGTCCTGCTGCTCCTTGACGTCACCATACAAAATGGAGAGATCGAGGTAAGCGGAGGTCTTGTTAAGATGCTGCTGGCGGTAGTCGGTCTGGAAGATGTCTATAGAAAGCAGTTTAGCATTTATACCGACTCGATTGAGCGCAATGACAGAAACTTACCGTGAATGACGAGGGAGGCCCAGTCAAAAAACATACTGGAGACACCGTTGGGATGAGGGTTGAACTTTTCACGAGCGTACAAGCTGTCGAAAATTAAACCGGCGTCAGGCAGGCCACTTGGTTGGATAGTCAAGGGCTGAATGGTGCGGCAGTAGGCGGTATTGGCAGCACCAAGCCAGGGGAGAGTAGGGTTGTTGTTGGAGCCATCGGCAGAGCGGTACTGGTACTCATCACCCATGTAGCTATGTATCCATCGCATCAGAAAATGGCCACTGCGGATACCAGTTCAATTACGGGGAATCTTACGAGAGAGGGGGGTGAGGTAGACCGCTCCACAGCTCATCCAAGAACTGGTTGGTGAGCTCGGCACGGTTCTTCGAGTGACCGGGCATATCGGAAACCATCTGCAATTGACATTTGGATTAGCTCGTTGCATTTGCGAATGGCCCTTCACCATGCATTTCAGTCCGTACCTGAATAATACGCTCCATGAGATAGGTCTTGTCGTCAATCAGCTGGCCGCTGGCCTTGGTCTTGATCAGGTCCTTGACGGTGCCAAGGTCGCGGAAACCCAGAGATTTGATGTCGTTGATGAGACCGGAGGACTCGTCGTGCTTCAGATAGGTGCCATCACCGGTTTGATTAGGCAAAGGCTCGCGCGAGGCGTGAATAGCCTGCGCATACTTCTCGAAGACAGCGACAATCTCGGCGCGCTTCACCTGGTGACCCTCCTCATTGGAAACGGACTTTCGGGAAGGCGAAACCTTGGAAAAACGCTTGCTGCCGTTCTCCTTGGGCTTAGGCTCGGCATCACCATTGGTGTCCTTGTTGCGCTTCAGCTGGGTAGATAATCTTTTCAACATCGTGACGAGTGTAGAGCGAACCTCGCTCGGAATATTACTGGTAACAAGGGGTATAATATAGAAACAAAGAAACAACAATTGCGAGTGGCTAGCTTGTGCCAGATCAGGAGAGAAAAGGAAACAGAAAAGAAGTCGCGCCCGCGATATTCGGATTTAAAAACGAGCTGTGCGGGCGACTCGAGTTACCTGCAGGACACTGTGGAGCGTCTGTGGCGGATTTGTTATCGCCAATAGTTGATTGAATGTCAGGTCCAGATCTGATTGAGGAAAAGTTTGGAGCAGTAGCCTCGATCTGCTCAAATCTCATGGCTCATATGGTCATAGCAACGGCCTATCATGTTGGAAGCCCGCGTGGGACAAGCTCGCCGTGATTCGGCGGTGGATCAGGCCAATTGCTTTCATTTATTTCGTCATGAATGGCTAAACCGAGTAAGGGATCATCCCGCACTCGTTCCACAGTCGAGTGAGGATCTTTCAAGTCTCGGAAAGGTGCTAGGGCCGGGCAATTGGACACGGTACCTTCTCTCGGATGTATAATTACTTCGCTATGTACGGAGTACATAGTTGCACGTCCCATGCAGCTAGTTAACAGGGATCAAGTACCCGAGTACAGTACCATTGACGCACAGATATTGACGTCAAAGTGCCTGTCTTCAGGGGGGGGTGGAATGGCATCGAGGTGATGGGTCATAAAAAGGTCCACACTAGGATCGACAGATCCAGCCAAATGGATCCGATGGGACGTGGCAGCGCGAAGTGGGGCTTTTATTTTTGCTTGGGAAAAGTTAAGTAATTAGAAAGCCTCAGGTGGCTGGCTGGAAATTGATCACGGACCGGTTGATGATAATTTGTCATTAGGGCTATGGGAAGTAAGGGCGATACAACCTTGAGCAGCTGCACTGCATGAATTACGGTGTAGCTCAGGGTTAGCTACGTGGATCCTTTTTTATGTATGTATTTTTATTTTTTACTTTTTTGATCATGACCACCCGTTCGCCCACTCGCTATGACCATTAGCGTAGCGCCAAGGTGCTCACGGGTCGCGCAGCATGAACCATTACCTCGGACCTTATTGGATACGAGCCAGTCATTAGGAATTACGAAGTAATCAGAATCGGATCTATCGCGTCTCCCCACCTCAGGGTCTTTCGTGCGACTCTCATGCCAGATTTCCTCGTTTCCTCGTGGCGTGCGTAAAAAAGATGATAGGGGCAAGATCGTCCTCGATCTTGATCTTGGAAACCCCCAGGTTTTGCGCTCTGCAGAACCACGGCTCGGCAGTGACTGGAGCGGCCGCTCCCGTCACTCGTGGCTTCGTGCCACAACTATGTGCTAGCGCACACACATAGCTATGTGAATGAATGGGTGATTTCATATGGTTTTCTCAGCTCCCTAGATCAGGATCAGCCTCGGGGAAAAAAGGAAAAGTGTACGTACATTCATAGCTGAGGCCCCACCGACAAAAACTCTTCGCGTAAGTTTCGGTCCGCGTCAGAGCTCAAACTTAGGGAACCGCAAAATGTAAGAACATTTACTCCGTACGTAAATGACGGCAGACGGGTGGGTCCCGCATCCTGACGGGAGTTCGTCTCGACCGAGTCAGTGGTTAATCTCGATCCAAGGCCCGTGTGAAGAAGACGAACACCCCCAACCCCCAAATCAATTGGCGATGAGATCTCTCTCCTCAGCCCTCTGCATGGAGATTGATCGCCCACACTTATCACGAGCCCATGGCTTACTTGCCGGCTAAAGGCTAAAAGGCCCGGTCCATGTACTTCTGCTGGTGCTGCTGATACCTAGGGCAGCCACTAAGTACTCAGTACTCCGTAAATCTGGTGGGATTCTCGCGTAGCAACGGGAAGAAGCAAGAAAAATGTCCTGCAGTTGTGATTCTCTTACCTAGAAAGGTGCTTATTCGTACCTACTCAGGTAACGGATCCCCACTCTCCTCAACCCAGCCAGCCCCCTCGTGAGAACCCGCGTCGGGATCAGCCCCGATCGTAACAAGAACAAGGAGATCCAAGCGATGACCATAGGATGGGATGGTTCCCCATTACAGAATGGTAGCTTTCTGTACAACCTGAGCAGGGGCAATCCGCCCTTGGAAAAGCTTCTCCATGTCTTAAAATGGCCCGAGGGGAAAAACAAACGCCCCAATAGCGCGAGGATGCCGAGCGGAAATTGAGATCCACCAGCATCCTGACGTATCTTTTCCATCTGATCGTCTCGGGGGGGGTGACATGTTTGGAATGGATTCTTATCCTGCCCCCTCCACTTGATATTCGTTATTGGCTCCCCGCTGTGCAGTAATCACTTCTTTGGGTCTGAATTTTCTCGTATAAGCCCGTGTCCCCCTTGGAGGTCGCGAGGGAGCCCTATACTTTCGCGAAGATGGCGAACCCTCTACACCACCACATAGAGCCGAATACCAACCCGAAACAGTTTGTGCTCTGCTTCGACGGTACCGGCAATAAGTTTGCTGGCGATGAGTCCGACAGTAATGTGTTGAAGATCTTTCGCGTATGTTGAGATCCCTTCCGCGGGAGTATGGAGATTAACCGATATCATTTAGATGCTGGACCGCAGCAAGAGCCACCAATATCATTACTACCAGCCTGGAATCGGCACCTATGTGACTTCCAAATCGCTCTCCAGCACCGGTCGCATCCAGCGCATCAAGTCCTGGTACCAAAAGGCCAAGGACTCCGCCATCGGTTCGTCCTTTGACGAGCATGTCATGGGCGGCTACAAGTTCTTGATGCGATACTATTCCCCCGGTGATCAGATCTTCTTCATCGGCTTCAGTCGTGGCGCGTACATTGCGCGTTTCCTAGCCGAGATGTTAGACTATATCGGCCTGCTCGAGGCCGGAAATGAAGAGTTAATTCGTTTCGCCTGGAAGACCTTCGCCAAGTGGCAGCAGCGCTCCGGTGACTCGGAAGAAGACCAGGAAGAGAAGAAGAAGCTGTTCGAGTTTATGAAAGCCTTCCGTGAAACCTTCAGCCGTCCTATCTCGCGCATTCAGTTTATGGGTCTCTTCGATACCGTCAACAGTGTCCCCCGTTTCGAGAACGCTTGGATGCAGCGAAGCAAGTTCCCTTACACTGCGCGCAGTTCCGCTCGTGTGATTCGGCACGCCGTTGGTATTGACGAGCGTCGTGCCAAGTTCCGCCAGGATTTGATTTCTGGGAAGCGTCCTCACGACAAGAAGCACAAGCGTCACCGTCCCCATCTGGCTCCGCATCTGGCACGCCATGTCGATGCTCAGCACCACCTGCATCTCCACCAGCGGGATGCGCAGGCTGCTCAAGCTACCCAGAACCAGGACCAGGACCAGAATCCGGCTGTGCCATCTATCCAAGTGAACGACAACGTACAAACGGGTCAGGGCGAGAATGGAGGTCTTCCCGAGGCGGACAAGACCCCCGAAGAATTCGGTTGGGGTCCGGGCGTAGGCGAGTCATACTATCGCAACCAACACCAGGGTTCTTCTCACCACGGAAGCGAAAGCAACATTGGAGCTGAAAAGCAGAACCGATACCGCCCGCCGTCTCCCCGCCAGAGCATCAATCTCGCTGTCCCCAATGCCGCTGCGGACCCGACAGACGACAACCTGTCTGTCCATAGCGGCCACACCGGCAACATCTCCATTCAGGTCCCCAGCAACGCCGGCGACGACAGCGACGAGGAGGACCAAGATATCCATGAGATCTGGTTTCCAGGCTGCCATGCAGACATCGGCGGCGGATGGAAGCTGGAAGGTGGTGAACTGTGGGCGCTGAGCCACGCGCCGCTGGTGTGGATGGTGCAAGAAGCTCATAAGGCCGGTCTGGAGCTGGACGAGCGCAAGATGAAGCAGTTCCAGTGTCTGGAAGAGTACGACGGCGACTACGCCCCCATCCAGGAGGAAATCGCCGCTCGTCGACCCAGTCAGATCCGTCGCGGGAAGCAGAACGAAAAGGACGATCCCGACGCCTACCTTGAGGCACCCGATGACAAGCAGCGCTCGGCTGCCAGCCGCGACTTCTGGCACGCCATGCACACCTCCAGCACCAAGGGTCGTCTGCACGACTGCCTGGAGTTCAACCAGGGCTTGCCGATGGGCTCGGTCCTTTCCTGGCGGCTCATGGAGTGGCTGCCCTTCCGCCGCATGGATCTCCAGGATGATGGACAGTGGAAGCCTATCCGCTGGCCACTTCCTCGTGGCGAAGTTCGTGATGTTCCGCTCGATGCGGAAATTCACGTCTCCGCCATCCGACGTATGCAAGCGGACCCCAAGTACCGGCCCGGCAACGTCATTGTGGGAGGTGGTGGTCGTGGAGTACGCTTCGCGCCGGAAGAGCACGGCATGGGCGACTGGGTGGTCCTCAAGCACGAAGGTGACCCGGTGCGCGAGACGTATGTCCGTAGGAGCGTGGCGAGTAAGTGCAGGGAGGAGCAATCGCACCACCATTGATGTGCCATTATTTGATGATTCTGTGATTTTTTGTTGTCTATCACCTAATTCCTGGAACCTATACCTCGATTCTACACCTTGACTCTATACCATACCTAGTACTCTCCTATGTACCTGTCAGCTATATTCAGTTTATCCTGCCAAATACATCATGTGAAATTTCTGGGTTTGCCTGGATCGTCTAGAATGCTATAGCCCGAATCGAAACTGCTGATTACTGCATATCATGGCCGCGTGGACAAATCAATGTGGAGTGTGTATGCACCACTGCGGAGCACGAGAGGCTCAGTGAAGGGGAGGTCGATGCACGTGTGGCGGTCAAGAATAATGGACCAGTCTCGACCACTCGAGTGTCTTGTCCGGGGCGAACCATGCATTGATGACTCGATCTCGACACTTGACAAGCTTGGTGGTTCGAGTGTAGGTATGGAGTGATTCCAAATCTGCTCTATCCTTAGGGAATATAGTATCGAAGTTTGCCCTGAATGTTTCACAGTTCGTGTATAGAAGGCTAGACTTTTTGTACATTTTGCGTAACTAGCTTCACTAAAGATCCCCAGAAGTGAAGGCACACTGAAGGCAAGCCACCTTGTTTCTGAAGATGGATGTTTAGAAGTGACATGCGCTCTTCACTTGGCACTTTGACTTCTTGGGCGATGTGCGGTTCCAAGGATTCAGAGCCAGACAAGTATGCCGAGGTACTGGCTTTGGCCAGAACGGACTATATAATATACTCATGTTATAGGCCATGGATCTGCGATAGCTAGCAAGTGGCGTTTTAAAGAGCGGAGTCAGATGTGATCGGTACCTAGGCAAATAATATATGGTTAAAATATAGGTGGACTGTCTTCATCCTTGTGAACAAGAAGAGCCTTAGAGATTCAGATAAACTGTGAGAAGCAACGATGCCATTGGCGGAGTGCTATCTCCGTAGCGAATCCATGGATGAATACCCGGTGCTTCACGACGAGTCAAAGTGTAAAAGATCCTTCAACTATGTACGTAGGCGAAAGGAAAAGTCTGATTTGTATACCTTAAAAGAGTATAGAAGCTTACGCAGGGTCCACGGCCTGGGCCTTGCCGCGCAGTTTTACATCTGCCTCATCCTTTTTCTCCCTTGGTTCACTCACCATTTCTTTCCTCCTCCCGACACCTGTGGCTTCTCGAGGCTTGGCCGGTCCAAGGTTTTCGTTTCTCTCCCTACCTTCTCTACACTATGTGTCCATAACTACCTCACTTTCTTCCCCTCCTTCGTCACCATCGACAAACCCCCTTTTCCCCTGCCCTGACCACATATATCACAGCCATGGACGGGTCGCGGCGACCTGAGCTCGTGCGCTCTCCTGACTCTGACTCCAGTGATCGCTCCGGATACAGTTCCGAAAGTGCTGCGGATCGAGTGGAAAAGGAAGACGTCATGATATCTGCGTCGCTCTCCCCCGAACCATCCGCGCCCCCGCGGGCCCGATCTCCTGTGGCCCGATCGCATCTTCGCTCTCGATCACTGGCTGGTATTCCCGGCATGCCATCGATGACGCGCGCCTATTCATCCCCCGGGCTGGACTCTAGGGGAAGGTATATCTTTGTCAACGGCCGCGGGGCTCCTGCTCCTGCTCCCTCTGTGGATGGCGGGAAGCGGCCCATGATGCCCTTGCAGATGCGCGCCGACGATCACATCGAGACCCGTCTGGGATTACTCAACATTTCAGAGACCATCTCTGAGAACGCAGAGCTCGAGACATTCCCGCGATCACCCACCTCGCAGCCCGGATCCTCGCCGGTGCTCATGCCGCAGACCTTCCCCCGCATCGGTCGCATGCGCTCGAGCTCTCCCCTCCACTTTCAGCAGCCCCTTAATACCCCGCCCTCTTGCCATTTCTCGCCCGTGCTCGGCGAAAAGTACAACGAGTCGTACCCGTCTCATTCCGCGTCTTCCGTCTCATCCATACCCTCCACCCCAACCAGCCTTCGATCCCGAAGCCCCAGCATTTCGTCGCTAGAAACCATCCCCGACATTCCCGACGCAGAGGAGAAAGCTATTGAAGACGATCGCATCGCTGAGCTTAAGGCTGCAGCCGATGCAGCCGATGTCGCGGGCAACACAAATCGTCGACGCGGAACCTCCGATACGTCTCCGTCTACTGTCTTCAACGCGATGCGCGGCGGATCCAACCTATATGCCCCACGCATCGATAAGCGCAAGCGATGGAGTGTGTGCGGTGCCGAACGACGGCAGGATCTTGACTTGGAGACCATTTGGGAAGATTGACGGGTGACAATTCGCACTTTCAAGCGGGCCCGTATTCAATCTTCCAGAAACCGTCATAACCACCCGATCTTTTTCGGTGCAGTATTCGCTACTGTGCCTCGAGGCCCCATGCTGAGTATGAGCATCCACCTCCCCCAGCTGGAGTTGATCTTCACTGGTCTTGGCTATCTCTTGCACCGCGTCTTTTGCTCTGCGACACCTCTCCCTACTTGATACCCCTCCTTACCTTGTATCCGATACGTACATATCCCTCGACATCTATCTCTGCCAAGCGACATCATCAATCAAAAGGAGTTTTATTGCGGGTGGCGCTCTATTGCTTTGTTTTTAGGCGTGCGGGAAGACTGATCAGGCGCATGGCTTTCCCCTTGATTATGCTAATCATACTCTACTTCGTTCCCGTGTCTATGTGATACCATCGATCCTGTGTATCTGGTCCTCTGTTTTGCTTTCCGTTGTTTCCGAGTCTGTGTGACTCGAAGTCGAATGAAATACCATCCTCAGGCACATCGTGCATAGGTCCTGCGTAGAACTATCCCTGTCCATAACCAACTAGTTATAACTAACGAGTCGGTGATAACTATGAATAACAACACGAATCCCTGTGAGTGGCCAAGTCAGACGATCAGACAACTGCCAAGCGCATCCATAGATCAAACCATAGCCAATCAACTGCGCACTCGGGCGGGCCCCGCCTTCTATCAACGACATCAACCGTGGAATCCCTCGTCAACTTTTCACGGGCTGACATTCTATGTTCAGGAACGTTTTCAGACGTTTCAACAATATTTCCTTTCTGTTTCTGGTCCGCTATACGAGTCGTTGTTCCAATGCTATGACTCCCAAGCCCCACGTCGGCGTCATCGGCGCAGGACTCTCGGGTCTGCGTTGTGCCGATATCCTCATTCAGAATGGTGCGAGGGTGACTATTATAGAAGCCAGGGATCGAGTGGGCGGAAGGGTATGTACTTTTCTCTCCTTTGGAAGAGAGACTGACGACGTCTAGTGATGGTGGACTGAATCAAACGCTAATCTCTCCGGTTACCTAGGTGCATCAAGACGAGATGGGAGGTCATTTAGTTGATCTGTATGTATCTCATCTATATTATGCCTTTTCTTTCCATCCTCTTCTTTGCTCATATTTCAAGTGCAAGACTGACTGTATTCACAGTGGTCCGAATTGGATCCATGGAACGGGCGAGAACCCGATCATGGCGATTGCTGATGTCACGCAGACTGTGGTGCATGACCTAGAGGGCAAAAACATAGCCATCTCACGCAATGGCCAGCTCATTTCTGAGCAGGTTGTGACCAAAGTCTCTGAATTCATGTGGGCTACTATTGAAGAAGCTTTCGAGCACAGCAACGCCCACGGGGACAGCATCCCGCCGGAGCGAAGTCTGTTCGACTTTTTCCAAGAAAAGGTGCAGCAGACGAAGTTCTCGCAGACTGAGAAACAAATGTGCTTGGATGCCTGTAAGCTCTGGGGCGCATATGTGGGCGATCCCATTGAACGACAAAGTCTGAAGTTCTTCCGTCTGGAGGAATGCATTGATGGAAGTGCGTACTGCATTTCGCTATATCAGTGGGATGGGTCTGCTAATATCTCTTTATAGACAACTATTTCGTAGCTTCTACCTACAAGCGCATCCTAGGGCATGTTGCCAAACCTGCCCAGACACACGCCGACATCAAATTCAACCAGCCCGTTGTACGCATCGAAGCACGACAACGAGACGGCTCTCAACCACCAGACCAGCATCAAGTCACCGTATCTACCGCCCCAGGAGATCGCTACACCTTCGACGAAGTAGTCGTGACCTGCCCACTTGGCTGGCTCAAGCGCAACACTGACGCATTCGTCCCACCGCTCCCAGACCGACTTCTCCAAGCCGTCAACAATATCTCGTACGGACGACTGGAGAAAGTATACATCACCTTCCCACGGGCATTCTGGCACGACGAAATCAACACCTCGACAAATCCCGTCTTCGCCCAATTCCTCGAACCATCCTACACAGACCACCCACCACAGATCCAATGGAGCCAAGAATGTCTCTCCCTCGCCTCCCTCCCAGACAAATGCGCCCAACCAACCCTCCTCTTCTACACCTACGGCCCGTGTGCAACACAAATGGTCTCCAAAATCAAAGACCTCAACCCCCTTTCAATAGAATACAAGAACACACTCACCAAGTTCTTGAAACCATTCTACTCCCGCCTCCCAGGATACAACCCCGCCTCGGCAGACTGCACACCCAGCGCCATCCTAGCAACACGCTGGCAAACAGACCCCTACGCTGGGAACGGATCATACTGTAATTTCCAAGTCGGATTGACGCAGGCAGATAAAGATATCGAGGTATTGCGGTCTGGTGCGGGAGTGGGTGAACGCGGGTTATGGTTTGCAGGTGAGCATACGGCGCCTTTTGTGGCGCTTGGTACGACTACTGGGGCTTATTGGAGTGGTGAGAGGGTTGCGGTGCAGGTTTGTAAGAAGTGGGGTCTTGGGAGTGTTGGTGCTGGGATTGTGAGAGATGATTCTTTGCCTTCTGGTGGGAAGTAGGAGTCTTATACACATTATACCGGTTGTGGTTGTGTATAGTAGTTTTCGAAGTTGGTTATACCTCCACACTCGGATGATTGGTTCTTGAACGGTATTCAGAAATACTCCTTCCGGGGCTCTCTTCGCACCGCCATATCTACGGGCCGAATGGGGTGGAGTTCTCCTAGTGGAGCGGTGAGGAATCCTTCATTCTAACCTAGATTCAAGTATTGGGAAGGCTCAAATTAGACCCACGGCCTGGACTCAATAGATATACACCAGTTGGTGTCAAGGTAGCTATTTAGGTATGCCTTACAGTTACAAAGCAACTACAGTACCTAGGTAGACAACAGGTCAATGGTCATTACAGAGATTCATTCCAGGATTAGTAGATCTATACCAGGATCTCAATTCCGCCGTCTATTCCTCAACAGTCCCGGTGGATAACAAACCAGCCAGACATAGCAACCTCAAAATCAAATCGAGGCGCCATTCTGGACCATGGGAACAGGGAAAAGGATCAAAAGCCCAGGAGGTAGACGGACCTTGAGAGGGATCATAGGATGCACGTGACAGATGTGGCGAAGACCGCTTACAGGCACACATCGCGAATCATGAGAAAGGAAGATACATCATGCAAAAGAAGAAACAACAAAGGAAATGGAGTTTAAATGACAATTCAACGAAGGACGAATCTGTACCGGTCCTTTGTCTTGTTCTTATCGCCATGCCCCTTGGCTTAGGGACAGGAGACCCTGGACACAGTCCAAATCATCTTCCTGACTTCCCCCGGTGCCACTAGACATGAACGCTGACACGTCTGCACTCAATTCGGTCGGGACTTTGCCCTGTGTGCCGGTTGGGTATGGTCGGTTGCGTTTTCCATTGCCTATGGCGCTGACTCGGCGGTTGGTGTTGGCATCGCGCAACACCTGCCGAGGGGCATGCGACGTTGTCCGTCGCCGAACTTGTGAGGAGCGAGTGCCAGGAACCCAGTTCTCCTTGTCTGAATCACCAGGGTCAAGTTCGAGGTCGGGTTTGTTGGACTTGGACAGCTTCGAGGGTAAGTTGGAGGGCTTGTTACGCTCGGTCTCTAATCTACCCAAAGAAGAGACGGTGCGGGAGAGCTTTCGCCTCTTCTCACCCATGGACTGGGAGATAGGTGTGCGAGCGGAGTCGGCGTGAACAGATGTGAGACTATGTCGTGCGGACATGGTTCGGGACAAGGAGCGCTGGGAACGAGATTGGAAGAGGCCCGGGGATGAGTTAGGAGCGGTTTGTGTTTGCGAGCTGGTAGGTGTGGATAAGGCGCTTCGTGCATCCGTATCGAAAAAGGATTCCCAATTGCGAGGATCGCGAGAGCGACCAAATACCCTATCTTTCTCGGTCATGCCCGTCCGTGGCGTGGCCGGGAAGATGGCACTACTACTGCGGCGCAGACCCGACGTTCTTGTTCGACGAACCGAGAGCATGGCCACACGGTTCTTGGATGGGGACGGCTCATTTTCTGCACGGATCACGGCTTCACCATCCGATGACATGGCGATCCGCAACGCGTTCCGGCTCTTTGGAGGAGACGGCGTCATCTCGTCTTCCTTTCGTACCATTGCCTCGCCATCAAATGAAAGTGACAGGCGCAGTGAAGGAGGAGATTTGACCGGTGTGGTAGTCACTGCTGCCACCCGCTCATCGCTAACACGTTCGCTCCGAATGTCTGATACCGACCGTTTTCTCTTCGGGGCTTGTAGCAATGACTCCTCGGATGTCTCATTGTGTCCCGACTCATGCCCATTGAATTCCTCCTGGGTGGTGGGCGGGGTATCCTCAACAGCCTCTGTCGCCGCACTCGTTTGTGTACTCTGCAACACATCGAACTCGTACTTTTCCTCCGTCACCGGATCCGACTCATCAGACAAGTGCAACAGATCGCCACCCCAGGATTTGGGCCTAGTATCGTCCGGTCGGTCCAGGACCTCAACCAGCTCCGCCCCACTCGAAGACCCTGGCTCCGCGAACGCGTTATCATCACTAGGCTGACCCGACTCGTCGGACATACTCGATCTCGGCGCGAGCAGCTCGTGCGGCTGAAGAGGTCTTGATTTCCGTCGATCGTTCTGGCGGCGATTTTGGAACCAGATCTGTCGAGAAGTTAGCCACGGGGAGAAACCGGGCGGAGTATTTTAGACTGGCAAGTCTTGGCATTGCCGTACCTGCACCTCTTTCTCGCCGAGCGAGACGCGGTTCACGATATTTGTACGCGCGACCTTGTCCGGTTTGGGATTCCTCTGATACTCCGACTCCAGAATTGCGTGGTCCTCCGGGCTGGAGTCCTTTTGGTCAGAAAAAGACGCGTTATAGGTTAATAACCAAGACTGACCTAGTCCGACGCCGCTTTTGGCGTGCTAGTAACTTGTTATCGATCCGAGGAGGCAGGTTCTGAGTGAGGGTTTTCTGAGAGTGAACCAGAAAAGCGTAATGGAGGGCATTGGAGTCGGTGGCCGGGAGAGACGGCGAGGATGAAGCCGTCACCACCGAAGGCTCCAGATCGGACATGATCACTTTGACAGAAAGAGCATGGAGAAGAATCTCTGAAGAAGAAGAAAAAGAGCAAAGGTAAAGCTTAGGGAGAAGTAAAAAGAAGATCGGGGCTGGAAAAGAAGCGAGCCGAGTATGCAGAAGTGTATCAAATCGCGTCGCGATGTGGACGCGGAGGTAGAAGAACGTGCCCGCGCTAGTAAAGATGGTTTGTCTCCGAGGTCCCTGCTACTTTCGTGGTACACGCCAATTTTTCTATACTTGGTCTATATATTACTATAATCTATAATCTAGAATTCAATTGAAGCTCCTATCCCTCCGTATATACTCGTCTCGTTCCCATGGACGCGCCGTGGTTGGAGGTGATCGGAGGTCATTCAGAGCTCCACTGTGTGGTATGGCTGATGGGGCAGCTCGCGTGTCCCACGTCACAGTAGTGGAATGTGCGAGATCTGAGGGATTCCTACTGTAACTCTCCGACGCCTACCGAAATACACCTGCTCTGGTATCCAGCATTTTGCGTGCCATCATCGACTCGGCGATTTTCCAAGGTTCCGAGGTTTGTATGTATCCGATCTCCGAAAACCACAAACGCGAAACACGCGTGTTCACGTGACACTGGGGATCCACGTTGCTGCATCTTGGATTCACCCATTCTTTTCAGGTATTATTCCAGACAGGCAGATTGTTACGTTTGCCTTGGATATATCTTTGTAGGGTATACCTTCCTAGGGTTGGGACCAACAGCCGATGAAAAGCCAATCCCCCGTGGGTATTCCCTAGCAAGACACGATTATTGTCATAGAGCCCAGTCAATGCAATCCCGAGGTCTTTTCTCGACACTAGTCACCACAGCCGTGCGGGGATGCACATCGGCACACCGGGGACACTTTGGGCGCATCGGGCCTCTGCGGTTTTCACCAGGCGCTGTGATAGGATCGGACAAACTCGAACGTTGGCCCGGGGCGACATTTGGGAGCCCCGGATTTCTTCCACCCCTGCCAGAGGTAGTGCTTCAGCTGCCTGCATTGTCTCATCCCCGCTTTCCGATGGCGTGTTAAAGGATCGGGATAGCCATCTCCACACACAATCGTGATGTAGTCCGTTTCCCCGGAGAGAGATCGACATAACTTGAGACTTCACAATGGGTCGGTTCTACTCTATCTCCGTAGCCACACTGGCTGCGACGGGATCGTTCCTGTTTGGATATGACAGCGGTGTCATGACGGACGTGATTGCCTCGCCGAATTTCCTGCGCTATTTCAATACATCGCAGACCTCGGCCATCATTGGGGCTATCAATAGCACGTACTCGGGTGGAGGTAGGCTTTCTATCATGGTTGTTGAATGGAAGCATAGGTTTTAATTTGATTCTCAACAGCGGTGGTCGGCTCCCTGCAAGGTGGGTTGACAATGGATCGCTTTGGTCGCAAGTTCACTATCCAGCTAGGCGCCGTCATCTGTGTTCTTGGCGCAATGCTGCAGGCGGCTTCACAGAATCTAACCACGATCTTGATCGGCCGTATACTGGCAGGCTGGGCTGTAGGGGTGATGTCGATGTCAGTGCCGGTTTATCAAGCCGAGTTTGCGCACCCACGGTCTCGAGGTTTGATTGTTGGATTATCGCAGCAGATGATTGGTATTGGATTCATTGTCAGCACGTACGCTTTCTGCTCTAGCCTACCGGGTGTATAGCTAACTCGAGAAAAAGATGGATCGGATACGGATCTCTCCATGCATCAGATGAAAGTCAGTTCCAGTGGCGCTTCCCACTGGCTTTCCAAGTTGTGCCCGCCTTAATCCTAGTTGTGGGCATGATCTTCCTTCCAGAGTCCCCACGGTATCTCATCGAGAAGGAAAGGTACTCGGAGGCGATGCAAGTTCTTCGAAAGATGCATTCGGATGACACCAACGACGACTGGATCGAGACAGAGTACAATGGAATTTGCAGAACCATCGAGGCCGAAAAGGTCGTCGCATCGCCCGGATGGATGCCCATGTTCACGGTTCCCCAGTGGCGCACACGCATGCTGTACGTACAGAGTAAACCCCCTGCCTCAACTCGTTCTAAGTCAAGCAGCCACGGTCTCGCCGTTCAAGCTTTCGCCCAAATGACCGGAATCAACGCGATCAGCTACTACCAGACAATCATGTACCGGGCACTCGGTTTCACAGGCAGTCGGAACACGCTCGTTGCGGGCCTCTACAACTGCGTCGGCCCGCTCGCGAATCTAATCTTCGTAGTCTATTTCCTTGATCGAGTCGGACGCCGCCGACCCATGCTCTTCGGCACGATTGCGATCTCTCTAGCACTAATCTGCGAGGCAGCGCTGAACTCGCAGAATACGAATGGCGAGCGCATCGGGTACAGCATCGGCGGGGTGGTGTTTCTATTTGCCGTGTCGATCGCGTTTTCGATGTCATTTGGGCCCTGCAGCTGGTGAGTATCCTCTTTGATACGTAGACGTGTAAAAGCGATGCTAATTTCCTGTAGGGTGTACATGGCGGAGGTCATGCCGATGCAGATTCGCGGCAAGGGGAACGCCTTTGCTGTTGCGGTTGGAAACTGGGGCGTCAGTACTTTATGGAATCAGGTGTCGCCCGTCGCGCTGGATCGGCTGCAGTGGAGGTTTTATTTTGTCTTTGTGGCGTGGAGTACGTTTTTCCTCCATGTTCCCTGTGTCTAGAGTGAAATAAGCTGAGCGGAGCTAACTGATTTATCCCTGTAGATCTCTGTGTGTCGCTCCCCGTGATCTTCTTCTTCTTTCGGGAGACTAGATTGAAAACGCTCGAGGAGATCGATTCGTTGTTTGGTCAAGTGGAAAGAATATTCGAGGAAGATGAGCTTGGAACAGGGAAGGATATAGGGCTTTCGGCGACGATAGAGGATATACGCTAGCATCAAGGAAGAATAAAGTATGACAGGAGTGGAGGAGTAGAGAGGGGTTCCAAGGTTGACTATGGCCTCATCCGTGTAGATTACCGTACAATTAGAATCAGACGGGATCACATCGCACAATGTGTCACCAGTCACCAAAAAGGACCAGCCGATCAACCTTCCCGCTAGCGACTTGGCCTGCGCATCCCTTTGAGCACCACGAGCAGCGATTGGTGCAACAGAGTCAGGAGGGGAGCCATACATGGTGAAATAACTGCGAGCTGTGGACTGTGCCCTCGCTGTCGATCACTCCTGTCAAAGGAGTTGACTCTTATGACCCTGTAGACCCTGCCTTTTCCTTCTCCTCCTTATGTGAACAGACCTACAATTTAACTGAGGGGCGATGGTTGAGCAAAACCTCAAGACGAGCCATATGGGCATCGTCTTGGGGATTGGCCTGGGTGTCGTTCTGCTTATCGCGCTGAGCTTACTGTGAGTTTGGTTTCGAGATTATTCCGAGATTCATCTCTATCCCTGATCTACATGTCCCCCTTCTCATTTCCCTTTTCGAACGCGGATCTTCAGTTATCCTCCGGTTATCTCCCGGTCTGTGTGACTGGAAACTCACTGACATGGACTCCCCAGTCTCACTATCATTATGAACCGGCGTGATCGCCAGACTCTTCTGCAATCACGAAAACCCGAGGATGAGCGCCTGCGGAATCTGGATGCCGTTGCACCGATTCGCACGCTGGGAGACTGGTTTACCAATACAAAACACATGATGAATCTTTCCGAGGCTGTTGATAGCCATTTTGTCTGGTGAGGTTCTTTGATTCGGGTATGACCAGAGACTGACATGCATCCAGTGCCGTCTGTCTGGAGCAGGTTAACCGCTCACAGGAAATCCGGGAGTTGCAGTGTTTGCACGTATTCCACCGGGAGTGCTTGGAAAAGTGGTTTCTGGGCGACCACTTCAACTGTCCGCTTTGTCACAGGGCCTATTTTGTGGCGGATAATCCGCCGCGGAACGTTTATATATGGATGGTATGATCTCGGCTCTATCCGATGAGATGAATTCACGATGTTACTCCCTTTGCTGTTAAGGATTATGAGGCCATGAAATGAAAATCACTGCCAAGCGTAGAGTGTCAAGGGGCAAATCCTCCCTCTGCGGGGAAGTACTCGGAGTTGAAATCCCAGGAATTGTAATTTGACCAGTTTAGGAAACTGGATAGGTCGGACGTCACATCGGACACTGTCTCTGCGAGCACTGGTTGAGGGTCGAGCAGTCGGTCGAGAATGCGTGAAAGGTTCCTCTCGGCTTCTTTGCATGTACGATAGTTGCCGTGGCCGGGACGTGATACCCAAGAGAGCAGTGAAATAAAGACGCTTAGATTACGGATCAGCTCTGCTCGAGGCAGAACGACGGAATGCGGACCCGGTTGGTGGGATTGATGCAAGAGTTCAAGGAGGAGAACACTGGCACTGGGGAGACCATAAGTGAGGGCCTGTTTCTCGGTCAGCAAGGCATATCTTGGCAAATGCTGGGCGAGGCAAGGGAACGAACGATCCACGAGTAGTGTCTGTCAAGGTCGACCATGGGGTTTCGCACAGAGGTGATGCTGATCACAATGGCTAAGATTCTGCGGGACACATCACAGAGATCGTTTTGCTTGGCACCGGCATGTTTGATCAAGGCTCGCTGCAGCAGAAAGCAAGTGTAGAGATAATTGAGATAGAGATAAACGATGGTCAGCCAGCCATCGTGAAAATCGTCGTTCCTTCGACGATCATATCGGAGATGATCCGGTGCTGCTGCCCACACACTACGCACTCCTGCCTCAATTTCGCTATTTAGGGACCCTGCGTCAGTTTTGGAAATGGATCATTGGTTAAACGGGGTTGACTTACTTTGATTTTCGAATCAGATCATGCGGCTCAAGGGTCCCCAATGCAAGTTCCAGCGTTTGCTCTCTATAAATCGAGAGTTGAAATCTTAGTCTCCCGGAGGTTATTCTGTATCGAGCACCAGAGGTGTTCCAGCCGGCGTCATCAAGTTCGGAGATAGCCTTTGTCAGAGCACCTCCTCCTTCCACGAGAACCGCATCACTCAGGTCTAGTGGAGAGGCCAACGTACAGAATCGATAATTCATCAAAGGTGGTCGACCGACAAATGTGGCCATCATTTTGTCCATGTAAAAAACCGAAATGAAACAACCTCTTCGCCATTGGCGCAGGAAGAAGGGGCAGTTGTCGGGTCCTTCGCCGTCCAGATGCAGTCCGGACGCGTAGACCGTGGCGACCAAATCACCCAATCGGCGCCACGCCTGATAGCCTAGCAGTAATTGTCAGTAAAATCTTTGATTCAATATTCTTTTCCCGAGGCACAAACGTACTTGAATCTCCATATTGTTGCGTTCTTAGCATGGCGTCGGTATACTGCAAGAAGGCCAAAAGTTCATTGGCCGAAGAAGCCTGGTCACAGAAGCTCAGGCAAACACTACTTGCCACGGTCACTTGCTCGAGGAGCCGATCCTTTGCCCCCTGATCATCGGATTCCTGAGAGAATTCGGGATCGTTGTCCGGCGTAATCACTAGCTGCTGTCCACATATAGTCAAGATATTGCCCAAGGCCTCCCAGCGGAAGTTAGAACCAGTAAACAAGGCGCAATACTCTTGAACGGTCATCGCCTGATGTGTCTTCATTGCTTTCGAAGAGTTTTGAAAGATCCGGGTGGCCAAGTCTTGCATCTGCGGCTTTGGATCGTTCGGATTGAAGCCATAGAAAATCTCGCCGATCGAGTCTAGGATTGCGTCCATGACGATCTTGGGCACGACTGCACTCCAGCTGCTGCGGTAGTATCTATCGATCAACTGACGACGGACACTGAGATTGTATAGTAGCAGCAGAATTTCTACCCCGGACTGGACCCGATCCGGATCCACCGAAGGAGCCGGATACGCGTCTGTGCTTTCTTCGGGCTCCAGGGGGATTTCATTGCGATGTTCGGCCAAAACAGCCGTAAAACTCGTCGAACCCAGATAACCAGGAAGAGCAGAGGGTGGCTCCAATGGCGCATACAAGCGCCCGCCACCTATTGAACCAGGGCTTGATGCACTTTTTGTCTGTTAGGTTACCGCGAATCCACGGCAGGCTTGGGCGCAATCTTACTTGGAGGCTGACTGGCTGGTGAGCCGGCTCGAAGATACCCGCGACGGAATGACATGATCCAAAGGTCTTCTTCGGGTCATTGGGGCCGGGTGATAGAAACATTGGTCGTTGATTCGCTTTGCGGCGCACCTGCGGCAGACAGGCCGTTCGTGGTCGCATCGTTGCTTGGACCGCCGACAGGGCTCGCAGGACTGCAAAGTGCCATTACGGCGTGTAGCCGGGGAATGCGAGCGACGGTCATTGCTGTTGCTCATCGCAAAGGATCATGGGATATGATATTATTGAGGACCGATAGAAAATATTTGCGATATGTATCTAGAATGGAGAAGCCCTTTGCCTAAATGAGTTTAGCGCGATCATTTCTAGGTCCTCCAATTTTGGCGATTTCAACCCATCCAAATTTGTGGCCAGGAGACTCTACCTGCCGATGTATGCTGCGACATGGTTGTGCGTGAAATAGTCATTTATGCTAGCAAGAGCCGATTCATCTGGTACTCAAGACTACTCGGAGCAAAGAGCACAGCGTTATCTGTGCACTACGACTGATACCAACTGAATAGAAAGGGTGCAGACAAATCCATGGAACAAATTGTCATATCGACGTAGAAAGTGAAACAAACGTACAGAAAAAGCCCGCCAGAAGGATCAGAGAGAAATGAAGTCCAATCGGAATCGTCCACGGAAACCCCAAGTTCATGACGACTTCTAAGTCATGCAAGCATTCATGTATCGACAGCAGAAAACCAAACGCCACGCAGGACATGCCCAAAACCATCTTCACGCCGGAAAAGACCCAGTAGAAACCTTAAGACAAATAGAAGAGCATTAAAAGCATCAAAATGCATCAAAAAAGGGTATGCAAAACGGTGTCCCGTGGGGACGGAAAGAATAGAAAGTGTCACCCATTGGAGACAATGAAAGTCCAGGGGCTAGATACAGGCCCTTACTGGACAGCGCGAGCAATGCGGTTCGGGCTGGATGTGCTGCCGACTCGGCCACTGGGCTTGCGAACCCCTCGCGATTCACTCTTGTTGCTGTCTGTTGCCCTCCGGGGGCTGGAACGAACCTTGCTCACAGAGATGGGTTGGCTACCACTCTTGCGGCTGGTTGGTGTCTTGGGAGTCGTAGACTCAACCCAGTTTTCTCGGTCCTCGTGGATGTCATCAGTCAGAGTGTAGCTAGCCGTGACGGTTGCAGAGTAGCTGATAGAGCGGGAAGAGGGCGAGGCCACAGGGGACTTGGATGACTTCTTGGCTAGCATGCGCAGTTGAATTTCTTCTTCACTCTCGCTGCTTTCATTGCTTGCCCGGTGCCTGCGACTGCGGTGCTCTTCATACCTGTTTCCATCACGGTCCATAGCCAAGGAACCAGAGGTGGTGCGGGCATATGGGTGGTGACGAGAGTCTTTGCGATGCGACTTGCGTGGCTGGCCAGGAGTCGGAGCGGGAAGGTTTTCCTCGTATTGGCCAGCTCCCTCGTTGTGATCAATCTCACCGAGGGCGGCGCGCTTGGAGTGGCTGTTGTTGGGAGGCGTAGAGACTGTGCCGTTGCTGGGACGCTTCTTGACCGAGACACGAGGAGTGACGGGGACAGACTGAGCCAATTTCTCGCGCATGCTATCCTCAAACCACCATTCCCGGAAGGCGCCCTGGTTCAGATGCAACCAGTGCTGCTGGGGTCCAACAACCATGCCGGGACGCATGAACCGCATGAAGGCGATCACCTCGTTCGCGGTGAAGCCATATCGGTAGATCAGATAAGCACCAATCAGGCATCCAGTCCGACCCAAGCCAGCCTTGCAGTGGACAGCGATTCCCTTGTTTTTCACATTGATCATGTCGTGGGCGAGCTTGATGAACTTGCGTACCAATTGTAAAGGCGGGCAGGTACCATCCTCAAAGATCATATCAATGTGTGAGATACCCATGGCCGTGAAGTAGGAGGGGCAGTAGAGTTCCGAATTGAGTCTCACCACAAGCCCGACGTTTCGAGAGGCGAAGTGAACGAGGACGTTCCTGAAAGGAAGAGGAAGCTTGCTCGAGCAAACCTCGGAGATGGTGGATGGAAGGTCCTGGTACTCGGGTGTATTCATAGGGATTGGCGCAACGGGCTGGTGCTGAGGAGAAGCAAATGCGAGGAAGTTTGGTGTCACCCAGTTGAAGTCACCCATGTCGACCCTCTCAAACTTCTCATACCTGAGACAAGCGTTAGCATCCCGAAGTCAACTCGACCACGACAGACATCGACACATACTCTTCGAGGTTAAAGTCGCGAAGGCCACACAGACCCTGCTCCTTGGCTCTCCACACACCGTAGACAACGTCCTGGATGTTTAGGATGAAGTCCGCCTGGCTGTACCCCGCATCACGGAAGGGCATGTAAGGCGGATCGGCCTGCGCAATCGGCGCAAGAGCGAGGTGGGGCGGCCAGGACTGGATGAGGACCATGTAGCATGCCACGATACAAGCAGCATTTGCACGGCTTCGCGGGTCAGTCTTGCTGTAGAAAACAACAGGCCGGTCGCCGTTGGCCGGGTCTCCGAGGATTTCGTGAAAGAGCACAGCGAAGCGGTACAGGTGACCGATATGCAGAGGACCAAAATCGGCGTGGAAAGCATTGTAGAGAAGGGTGTCGTCAATCGTAAAATAGACAGGAGATCGCCGCTTGACAGTCGGAGTTGTAGGCTGGGCCCGGCGCTTGCTCGGAGACTTGGGAGTCTCGAGCGGGAAGGGAAACGGGGTCCTCGAGCTCGGGGCGGAGTCATAAGACGCCAGGTATAGGCGATCTGTTGATTGTTTTGCGGTTAGATCCCATATGTGGATGAATGCAAGATATGAGACATGCACAAAGGCGGCAACATACCTTGGATGTATTCAATCATCTGGCCGCCACGGGCAGAGTCGGTCGTCATTGTGTCCTTCTTTATAGACTGTGCGACGTTAAGAGATAAAAGATAAAAAAAGTAAACAATGAGAGTTTGACAAGCAGTGTCCTAGAGCTGTCGTCAATGTGGTGGCAAGCCAGACCGATTGTCAGGATGCGCCGCGAAGGTTGTGAAGAATTGCTGAAGCTGAGGTCTCAAATGCTCATGTTCTGATTGATGTTCAGTCAAAACAGAGGAATAGAAATAACAATAGAGACCTGGAGGGGGGCGGATCTGTACAGAGCAGAGAGGTTAAAGATAAAAGATGAGGGGAGAGTTATGGAAACAAATCTCATGTTGGGGCAGCTGCCATGCCACGCTAAGCCGCTGTTATGTTGTGCTGGGCCTGTTTGGGACTAGCGTCTTAGTTGACCGGACAACGCTCTGTTGGTGCCTGAGGCTCAGACTACTTCGGCCTCAGGTTAGCGGCTCCGCCAAAACAATTGACAGCTCCATTGTTTTGGTGTGTTCGACCTTCCACATCTTCTGCAGACACTTGCATCTTTGGCCCTGCACACTTTGTTCCCTTGGTAACATTCAACCAGTGGTCCCGTATCGACGTCGAATGTAGTTTGATCACATTGTAGATGCCTAAACGCGGCAACCCCTTCAGCTCGGCATTCTCGTGTGATTCGTGACCTAAAACATTTGATGGCTTGATATCATCTGCCATATTAGTGTTTGCCTCGCGCCTATGGGGGCAGCTGTGTTCTCCGCAGCTGTGTCTATCATTCAGTCCCTTCCAACACCCAAATCTCCCCAACCCTTCCTCGAGGCCCTGCTCTTTCTTTAATGCTATAGTCTTTAGACAATAGTCACACTATCAGATAACCCTTGTGAAAAATCCTTATATTGATGTAAATCGCATCCCTTGATACTCCGGGAGCATTATGAGATCAGACAGCAAGGCTTACCCGGCCAAAGCGCAGACACCGTCACTGGCTAAGTTGGACAGACCAAAACAATGGAAATAAATAAGCAAGAATGACTGGGCAACAGCACATTGGCCGCTTTCTGGCGTTGTTTTGATGTTGTGTTTCAAGGCAACAATCAACCCGTAGCAACGCCACCGCCTCAAGGTAAAATGGCACTCATCTAGATCTATCTCTATCTGCGGACCACTCCCGGTACTCTATCTTAGTCGAATTGCCGGCGACGATATAGAATTCATTCCATGCAAGAGCGTTCGCTTGATGTCTGTTCCGGCATATATGACTGCTCTCAAAGCCAGGGGTAAGTGAATGTCGGTGACCTCGGCCGGTGCAATGCAAAATTGACGCAAGGATTTTCAACGGTCGTCCAGCTTCCTAATGTCTGACTGCTATAGGGCTCCGACCTTGACAGGACTTGAGTGATCAACAGGCTTTCTGGAAGTTATTGGTCGACCAGTTTTTCTGCGCCCTTGCATGGCCACTCCACCTCGAGGGTCAGTGCGTTTACTTTACATCCCTCACATGCAAGATGAGATGAAGCAATCGCCTTGGTCATGGCAATCTTGATTGCTTTCGCAGGAAACCTACAAGACGGGAAAGCACATTCTGAGTCCAGCTAACAACGTGAATATGGCCGCCAGACTAGCAGCATCGCAGAATCGCTGTACTCCATGACGTTTCCTTGTCATTTAGGTATCTCAACCGAATGCTGAACAGACCAACAAGAGTTGCAATCTTTGATAGCGCATCCACCCAGCATAACCTTGCACCTTGCTGGGCTCCACGGAGCTTGTCTAAATCAAGTAAGCAGTCATCGCGGAAACTTTGAGCAGCCTGCGTCGGGGGTTTTCATTGGCACCCATGTGGAAGATCCCTTCTTTCTCTCAACCTCTATCCACTACACTATATTCGCGGAAGTTCGGATGGCAGCTTGCTAGTACCGGTCGTGATTAATGCCCGGAGTTCAGGGACCATAAACAATGACAGACGAACCATAGACCTCCGATGATCTTGACACCAGCGCATGCGAGGAGTTCGTCCCATGTAAGAGCTCACAAACACGCTGCCAGCACGGTGTACATAAGTTGCTCCTCGTCTCATTTAGCAGGAGTTTCTCTTTTCACTACTCGATCCATATTCCTTCCTGTCACTCGTTTGGCTTTCCAGTCCGCTCTGTCTATGCACACCTTGCCTTAACCAAGTCACTCTTTCGAACCCTTTTTGTTCTACTCCGCCGCAGCCATGAAGTTTACCGGATTTGCTGCCACCCTTGCCTTTGCTGGCATTGTTTCGGCTGCCGCATTGCCTCAAGCTCCCAAGATCAATGGCGCCACTGAGGGTATGCAGGCTGCCGCCGAAGGCACCCTTGCTGGCCTTACTCACGGTGTCAAACGCCAACTTGAGGCTCTACATCCCGTCACTGGAGCCGCCGGGAACACTCTGCATGGTGTTACTGGTACCGTTGGTAGTACTGTCGGCACTGGCGAGGGCGCCGTCGGCGGTGTTGCTGGTGCCGCCGAGAACACTGTTGCCAACACTGCTGGAGGTATGTAACTCGGTAGGTGTATGCTGAATTTCCTTGCCTGACTACTTGATAGCCTTGAAAAAGCGCCAGCTCGGTGCCCTTTATCCCGTCACTGGAGGCGCCGGTAGCACTCTGAACGGGGTTACTGGTATCGCCGGTAGCGTTGCCGGCACTGGTGAGAGCGCCGTCGCTGGCACCGCTGGCACTGTTGAGAACACTATCGCCAACTCTGCGGGAGGTATGTAGCCCGAGATCTATATAGTGGCCCCATCGTCTAACTATTGATAGCCTTGAATAAGCGCCAGGATGACTCTGGCCTCGTTCCTGAGGCTGAGGGACTTGTTGACGACGCTCTTGGCGGTATGTCCACTTGTTTATTCCTATGAAATTCTATGCTAACTTATCCTTTAGGTCTTAAGGCCCGCCAGCTTGACACCTTGTATCCCGTCACTGAAGCTACTGGCAGCAGCCTCAACGGTATTACTGGTCTCACTGGCAGCGCCGTCGGCACCGCTGAGAGCACCGTGAGCGGCGCCGCTAAAACCGCTGAAAATGTCGTTTCCAACACTGCTGGCAGTGGCCTGTTGCATGAGCGCCAGCTTGGAAACCTTCCCACCTCTCTTGATCAGACCGTCGAGTCTGCTTTGACCGGTCTGTCTGGCAACCCCACCGGCCTCTACGGCGCCCTCAGCCACCTGCGCACCATTGTCAACGCCGGTGACCTAACCCATGAGGACCTCATCAACATGCCCCATGCCATCCAAAATGTCATCTCCCACCTTGCCGTCGCCTAAACGCCTTTCACGAATGACAGTGGGTTTGGATGTTCATTTGCATGGAAGGTGTCACGACTTTATCTGAGGCGCGCTTTATACTTCTTAACTTCACTTCTTTGATATCCCCGGGTGTACGCGTACGCCCTCGGACTTTTTATTTGCAAATCATTGTACAATATGTGGATGAGTGTGCTTCTATATTTGGACGACTCCCTTGTCTGGGGCATTCTCCGAAAGGATATTTCTTCATTCATACCTAGGTATCTAATACCTATTCAATTTTTATCTCTTACATAGAATAAAATACTATGCCTCTTCTTTATATTTCAGCGAATTGTCAATGTCGAATGTAGCCCCTGGAAGTTTTCTAGATCTAAATGTCCTGTGCTCCGAATCCACGCTTAGTCATCACTACTCGAGACCCCTCGTTTGGCGGGCGAAACGTTCGATTCAACACAGAACGCAATTTACCCCGGAACGTGACAATCGAAAGGCCAGCTCCTCATCAAAAACCCCGAGTCTGCCTTGATACTTGTCCTCTTATCTACAACCATCTTGTCAACCATGGCCGCTCCAAAACTGTCAGACAGCGAATACCCTGTCTCAATGTACGAAACGTCCCCCACCTGCATGGATATATCTTGAATTCCCGCATGGCATACATTCCTTCAAGACTAGAGCACTTACAAATACTTTAGGGTCATCTCCCTCCCTTTCCCCACACAGCGTCTCGCCTCCTCCGCCCTGCAGGCCATCGAGGTCGACACCGAGCTCTCCCCATCCGTGCGACGTTCCATGACCCTCACTACCCCGGTCACAGAGAACGGCGACGAACCGCAGGAAAAGAAACTGAAACAGGATCCTGATGAGTCGAAGAGTGTGCTGCAGACTACCTACCGCGCCACCACAAACCGCATGCTTCGAGTCGCTGTCAATGGGTTCATGGAAAGCTTGGGAGTGGTTCTCGGTGTCATGAAGGAGCTGGATGTCGATGTGCTCAAGGCGGACATGGAAGGCTGAATATGAGAAGTAGCTCTGCTATTTCAGAAACAGATCTTGCAGACTGCACCCAAATCTGCGCTCTGGCGGCTAGGTCTACATTGCGATGGTCGTTGGGTCTGCCCCATTGGCCTCGAAAGGGAGCGGACCTCTCTATAGATCTCTACCTTGGATTGCCAGCTTGAAACTGGTCTTCCGGGGCTCTCAGCAATTTTCTTGATTGAGGGCTGGGAACTATGTGACTACCTGGCCTTATGGATCAGTACCTTGACCAGAGTGCGACGCAGTGGGCTGCTGAGCAGCCCGAAACTTTTACATTTGATCAATGAAGCAAAAGAAAGTTGGATCCCTGCACTGATCAGCTACAGTAGGGTCCTCATTCAGATAAGAAATGAGAAGTTGTTAAGCGGCGGCGCTAAGGTCATGGGGGACCTCACGGGTTATCATTCAATAAAAGTCAAGGGCTTTAAAATAGTACAAGAATGGTACATCTATTTTCTATATCATGCCAGCATTGATCAATCTCATACTTCTTCCGTTTTCTTACTCCATAACTTCGGAGAAGACCCGCTCTTGCTACTCCAACTGCCATTTGTAGTAGTCGGATGCATGGAGAGAGGATCCATGCCCTTATGTTTGACATGCGATCGGGACGGTGCACGCTCGCTGGAGACTTTACCAGGTATGACTTCTAGCTGCTGGTCCTTCTCTTTGAACACTTCTTCCACCTCTTCCAGAGATCGGCCAACGGTCTCCGGGTACCAGAACCAAACCAGGAAGACGGCAGCCCAGTTAAAACCAACAAAGCAGTAAAAGTAATTAGATCCGATATTTGTGAGCGCAATGGGCGAACACTGCCCAAAAATCAGATTCAAACTCCAGTTCGTTGCGGTAGCCACTGATGATCCACGGGCCCGAATCGCCGTGGGGAAAATCTCGGACTGGTAGATCCAGGAGATTAAACCAAGGCCAGTGAAAAATAAAGAGAAGACAAAGAACATAGCAATTGCTGCGCGGAGAGCATTTCGGTTGGCATTGCTGTCGCTAAAGTCGATGTACCGCGCGAGTGTGGCCTCGACGCACATGGCGGCACCCATACCCAGTAGCGATGGGATGAGTAGCTTTCGACGGCCGACTTTGTCCATAAAAAGCATCAAAATCGTATTCCAGAAGACTGCCAGCGCGCCCCAGACTCCGATTATCATGAGCGATGTAGATGTCGACAGCCCCAGGGTTTTATATAACCTAGGCCCATAGTTCTGGATGACGTTTGTGCCAGAGGTTTGAGTGAATACCTGCAGGCCGCATGCGAGAATGATTCGATAACGCCATTGTTTGGAAAATAAGGTTCGATGCCAAGACCAGTCTACTGAGCGCTGTTCGTGAGAAACACTCTCGTAGATCTGGTTGAGTTCGTGCTCAACAAACTGATTGTTCGTCGCATTGCGGTTCAAATGCAGGCGGGTCAGCACCGAGCGGCCTGCCTGCTCCTTACCAATGTCAATCAGCCAGCGCGGTGACTCGGGGAGAAACAGGATGCCACAAGTGAGAAGCACGGCAGGTACTGTTGGCAAGGATAGAGGGAGCCGCCAGCTGAACTCGCCTGTGCGTAGTGAACAGCTGTATCCGACCCATTGCTAGAGACTTTGTTAGACAAGAATGAAAGCAAAAGAAGATGACTACTTACGGCAACTATAGTCCCCAGTCCAATCATCCATTGTTGCATGCTTGCTAGCAAGCCGCGAATGTGAGATGGAGCAATCTCACTCTAAGACACCGTTAGTCATAGATGCACAATGACATTGATCTGCGCATTGCATAGCCCAACATACGCAATAAACAGGAATAGTGGCAGACATGAGGCCAACGGCAACTCCGGTGATGAATCGACCAGCGACTAGCATCGCGATGGTGACCGCGCCTCCCTGAAGCGCAGCCCCTAAAGTGGCAAGGAAACCGCCAATGAAGATTACCATTCTGCGTCCGTAGGAATCGGAGATATAGGGTGCGAGTAGCGACCCCACAATTGCACCTCCTGGAGCTTGAGATTAGATATTGGTTAATGTTATGAAAGATCGGGTGCCGTACCGGTGTAGGACGAGACGATGCCTCCCCTGACAGCATCAGACAGTTTGGGAGACCCAAATCGGTGTATAAAGGCGTCTTGCTCAATGCTCGACATGATAACACCTGAGTCATAGCCACACAGGAACGAGCCCAGGCCTGCAAAGGCACAGCAGAGCGTAACTAAGACAAAGCCATGATTCATTGCGCCGCCGCATTTCCAAACCCAGTCATAGCTTAACAGAGAAGTGAAGAAGAGTCATAGTTATAAGCAGAGAGTTAGTTTTAGGAGAACCGGATTTTCACGCGTCCATGTATGCGTAGAATGCGTCGATCTATGGGGAAATGGGACGTGCCGAAGGGATTAATCGATCGTGAAACTACCAAAATGCCATGCGAGACGTGAGGGACCCGCTTAATTGAAGATTACATGTAACTATGTAGTGAACAAAATAGTGCCCCTTTCTCGCTTTTTCTCCTGCTGATTACATCTTCGGGCCATGTAGGGCTGACTATGAGAGATCGCCTTGGGAGCTAGTGAGAGCACGCCGAGACTATCAAGGTTATTGGTTTAGAGGGCTCATTTCAGCCTTTTCACACATTCTTCCAGTCGCGTCACAGGAGGTCATGTTAGCCCTACATGACGGATGGTGTGCCTAGCGTAACTGTCATGCAGACTGGTCCCTAATGACGCTGTACATGTTCCCACATGCGAAGAGGCGACTCTCGTTCCTTGTTCCCGACAAGTCCAGGAATGAGAGGCGTAAGATGCAGAAGACTCGACCTGCCCCCTGCCTCAGAAATTGGGTGTCCGCCTTTTCTGCCGCATAATCTAAGGTGCATTTTGGTTTCCACAGTAAAACTACAGTTTTAACGTCATTAAATCACTCACTTTTCCTAGAATTAAGCCCTCTATGTGCATCTCTACTGAATATGTATCAATTATGATTATTCAATACCCCGTGACCTCGCTAACTACTCAGTAGCATCCCTATGACCATCTCTACGACCGCGACCGCACTCTACGGCCCTCTATATCATGGTACCTGGCATATTCTCCGCGACTACGACCGATGATCTAGGCGAAAATAGTATGCAAAAATCGTGTGTGCAAGATAGTTGCAGCAGGAGTTAGAAGCGGTGGCTAAAGCGGTATAGGATTTGCCAAGAAAATATTGCACTAAACCTGAAAAAGGGAGCGGACACCCAATTTCTAAGGCAAGGAGGGGGTGGTAGGAGCTCAACCCTACAAATGCTCACACCCCTTCTTCTGCTCCTGTGTCATGGTTCCTTCCAACAACTTTCCCCTAATCCCTAACTCCCCGACCGCACTAATTCGCCGACATCCCATACAGTCAGGATGCATCAGAGCACGAGACCAATCTGTCAAAGATCCATGGCCGTCCAATTCTCAATCTGACCTGATGCATGCGGGGTTGGCCAACGAACATAGTGCGGAGGGTACCAAAGTACATTAATGGCTTTAGATTCGACTCCCTTGAACTCGAACGCGAACGCGAATCCGAACTCGTTAGGCGACACGGCATTTTCCAAACTCAAGCTCATCGCCGAGAATCTCCCCTTCGAGCACCGACTCCAGCCGCGTGGAGAAGCCGATAACAGTGGAGACCGGGAAAAGTCTTGAGCCGAGGGGAAAATGCCGCAATAGAAGCAAAAGAACCCTGGAAAGACCCCGATCCCCCCATAGGGTGTTGGGCCCGCGCACACTGAGACTCCCTTTTATCTTTGACTAACATTTTTAATAACCTTTTGGACTGGGGAAATTACGTAGTGGAAGTTGGAACCTGTCTTTCTATTTTCTCCTAGCTTCTCTTAGCACTTCAAATCTTGAAAGTTCAAACTTCAAAACTCCGAAACTTCGAGATTAGACCTATTCGCCCACCGCTTTCCGACATAATCACTTCATCGTCATCGAAAAGTCCAGGTCCCTTTTTACTCCGCCTGTCATTCGTCGTCTCCATAACTTGACTTTTGCACTATCGACTTATCTTGACTATCGTCCACACATCAGGGTGATCGATGAACCTTCCTATCTGATCGCCCGCCAAGCCTTTTTTCTCCTTACATGAATGCCTTCATTGACCATGGCAACTACCGATCCTCTTTCAGGTGAGAATGAGGATGATCCCGCCGTGGACTACCACGACGACGACCCCTCACCCTCAGGCCACGATGGCTTCCCGGCAGAGCACAAGCTCGGCCAGTCCTTGCCGATGCAGAAGCGACGACGAGTTGGCCGAGCCTGCGATGAATGCCGTAGAAAGAAGATCAAGTGTGACGGGAAACAACCCTGCACGCACTGCACAGTGTACAGCTATGGTGCGTCCTATTCCTCTTTGAGCCTCCGCGCATGTCTGACATTTCTCTCTATAGAGTGTACGTACGATCAGCCGTCCAACCGCCGTCGCAACCCTGCTCCGCAGTATGTAGAAGCGCTCGAAGCTCGTATGCACAAGGCTGAGGCTCTTCTCCGAACCTTCCTCCCCGACATTAATCTCGATGACCCGCAACTGGATGTGCATGCGGCCGAGCAACGGCTGGCAGCCCAGAGAGAGAAACAGGCCCCTCTCTCGGGGCCTGGAGAGGGCCATGGAGCGGCGCCCAAACCCTCCGGGCCGACAGAAACAGGACCTGAGGGCGGGGAAGAAGGGTTGCTGGAGACTATGGTCGATACCTCGGGTTGTCTGGATCGCGACGACCAGGGCCACTGGGACTACCATGGCCACACTTCGGGAATCATTTTCGTTCGCCGCCTGCGCAAACAACTGGGCGCCGCCGATATGCCCATTACCAGACCGGCGCGCGGCATGTCACAGATGCTCGAGAGTCCCAAGTTCGAGAGTCCCAAGTCCGTCTCGGATTCGCCTCAGGATGCATCGCTACCTCCCACGCACGATCTGCCCCCAAGAGTGGTTGCGCGCCGCCTGTGCCACAATGCGCTGAACGATGCGTGCTCTTTGATGCGTCTTGTACATGAACCTTCATTTTTCGCAAGCCTCGAGAGCATCTACGATACTCCAGCCGATCAGTTTACCAATGAGGAGAACTCATTTCTGCCGCTTCTGTATATTGTCATGGCAGTCGGCTGTTTGTTCTCGGACGATGGGGTCGGCACTTTAGATCTGGCTGGCTATGAAGGTGCCATCGGGCAAGGGTAAGTTGCGACCAAGACATGGGTAAGTAGGAATAATATGTTGACGGTCAACTGTAGGTTCCAATTTTTCAAGGCAGGACGGCAGTTGCTCGAGGTTACTGATTGTCGAGACTTGACTTCTTTGCAAGCAATCTGCTTCATGGTTCTCTTCCTACAATCTTCGGCCAAGCTGAGCACCTGCTATTCCTACGTGGGAATTGCGCTCCGCTCGGCCCTACGATTGGGACTCCACCGCACGGTCACAGCGGACTTCAATCCGATCGAGCGAGAAGTGCGCAAACGCACCTTCTGGGTGATTCGCAAAATGGACGTCTACGTTAGCACTCTCCTGGGTCTCCCTCAGATGCTGAGTGACGACGATATTGATCAGGAGTACCCGTTGGAAGTCGATTCAGATTATATTACTGCGGAAGGTATCATGCAGATGCCTTCCGACCATACTCCTCTGATGGCAGGATGCAATGCGCATACACGCCTTTGCAACGTCATCTTGAAGGTTGTCAGATATATTTACCCGGTGAAGAATGCGCGGCATCGCTCCAAATCTGACCAGCGGTATATGGTCAGCCATTCCAAGATTCGTGAAATTGAGCGCGATCTTCAAACTTGGATGGAAGAACTTCCCCCAGCTCTACGTCCTGGTACTGAAGTCTCGCCACAGCTGGAACGGTAAGCTCATGATGATAGAGTCTCCATACGAAGAAGAATGAGCACTAATGGTCCTTTCAGAATCCGTCAACTGCTGCGTATCAGTTACGCCCACGTTCAGATGGTCATGTACCGCCCTTTCTTACACTACGTTTCTAGCGGGTCGCAGGCGCGTGGTGTGGACAAGCGTTCCTATGCCTGCGCCGCAGCCTGTGTCAGCGTGTCCCGAAACATTGTTCATATTACGACTGGGATGCACAAGAGGGGTCTTCTTAACGGATCGTTCTGGTTCACGATGTATACGACTTATTTCGCTATTCTCTCACTAATTTTCTTCGTGGTTGAGAACCCTGATTCACCGACCTCAAAAGACGGCGTGTTGAAGGATGCTATGGAGGGCAAAAATACCCTGGCTGGACTGGCTAAGAAGAGTATGGCGGCCGACCGCTGTTCGCAGAGTTTGAATGTAGGTGTGCCCTTCGTGGCCGAGAGAAGACTCGAGCTAATCAAGCTTTACAGTGCCTGTTCAAAACTCTGCCGGAAATGTTGAAGAACCGTCAGAGCTCTCAACCCCAAGTCAACCTGAAGCGATCCGCGCCTTCTAACACTTCCGCCGAGGCGCAAACTGTTAGCGCTCCGCAACGAATTGTACCCATTCGTTCAAGCACGCTCCCAACAGAGATGATGTCTCAGTTGGGCACATCAGACTCGGATCGCCGACAAAGGAGTTTGGACAATACTAGGGTCATGGGTAGCAACCAACTCACAGATAACGGCGCCCAGTCTGCCTGGTTGGCGTCGACTCCAGAGCTGCTCACAGAAGCTATGCCAACGCCAGAGCCGATATCTGGGATATCTCTGAGCCATCCATTTACCAACCAAGAGCCATCCAGTCTGGCCTGGGCCCAGCAATTCAACAACCTGAACAATCTTCCAGACCTCATGCCCATCATGTTCCCATCGGACGATCCATTCGCGTATCCCACGCAGCCTATGTCCACTCTGGAGGATGACCATTTCCGTCACGATCGCACGGGCATGCAGTTCTCGTTCGACTCGAAACCGCAGCCAAACGGAATGGCTCCCAGCACCCCCAGCGATCCGTTGGGAGGAAGTGTGTCCACGCCCACCTTCGACACCTTCCCCAACCTGCCCAACTTCCCCGTCGGGGCCACATCGGGAGTCAAGTCATCGATTCCGAGCCGACTTCAGGCCAACAATCAATCAATGAACTCTTCACGACTTCACTCGCCGATCTCGCAGGGCCAGACCCCGAGTGAAGCGATGAGCAGCCCGGACTTGGTTTCGATCCCGAACCAGAACTTCGTGTGGGAAGGATACAACTTCCAACCAACTAATACCAATGTGGGAGCAGAGACAGGGATGCAACAGAATCAGCCGCTTCCGGACGGACTCCCAGAATTCAACATGGGGCTTAACGACAATACCACGGCAATCAACATGGACCTGGGCATCTCCTTTGACGACCTGTTTGGAAATGACGCCACCCGTCGACCCGGACCGCGGGCGCCTAATGATGAATGGACGCAATGGATGAATGCCAGTGCCGGCGCCTAATGTCCGGTTCTAGCTCTGGCTCTCTACGACGATATGCACTTAATGAAGGAAGCAAAAACGACAATCTGTTTATACCTGGCTGGCGCAGTGGAACAGGATATGGTTTTTCCGTTTCTGATTTGGCTTTGTGAAATAGTGAACACGGGCAATCTAAAGATTGCAGTATATTTCAAAATTATAGTCTCAAACGATATTGTCCGGCTCATACACTGTAACTTCCGTAGTTCGATGATATCAGCTCACCTGGGCCTACTTTATCGCGGCATTACCATGATCGGGTTAGACCAAACCAGACCCACTTGGATTCTCACCTCCCGAGGTCCATCGAGTCTTTCGACAACAACGGCATGACCCGGTGCTCGATTGATTCTATTCCGACAATTGGACTGTCCCCCTCAGTTTAGGTCTGATCCGAGACCTCCCGCCACGTATCCGACGGGCCTGATCCTCTACTTGATACTGTACGGTATTTATTTACTGAACTCGACATATATATGGGAGAATGGCCTCCGTGCCAAAGCTTTCCAGCATCTTCACCTGGATCCTATACTTCATACCCGTTTACATCTTCGTGCTCGAGCCCATCCTCCGCCCTATCTTCCCCGGCCAAGCCAAGCCCTCCGACGTGACGACAGGGGACAGCGAAACCCTTCTGGACGACTGGGAGGACACAAAGCCGGCATTAAACCTCGAAGATGATAGCTTCATCAGTCCAGAGGATGGCGTACCCACCAACTGTCCGGACGCAGCACCAGGGTACCGGGTGCACCTGCTATCGCGAACACCACTCATCGTGTACATTGAGAACTTCGTGAGCGATGAAGAAGCCGACCATCTAGTCGACATCAGGTAACACCCCTTCAACCTTTGCTGAGAAGGCACTCGGGCTAACAGAGAAACCAGCCTCAACAAGTATAGCCCCTCGATCGTCTACGATGGCGTCACCGAGCGCGTCGATCCAAGCAAACGCCTCTCCGATCGCGCCCTCCTCGATCGCGACGACACCGTCCGCTGCCTGGAAGAGCGCGCGCGTGCCTTTCAGGGCTGGCGGCCGCACCTCTACATCGAGCGCATGTGGGCGCAGCGGTACAACGCCTCAGGCCACTATCGACACCACTACGACTGGGTGGGATCACTCGCGCACGGCGGTGACCGACTCAGCACATTCATGGTATACCTGGGAGCCGACTGTGCGGGTGGGGGCACGAATTTTCCGCGCCTGCGCATGCCGCCGGGGGAACAGTGGTGTCAGTTCCTGGAGTGCGAGGGGGATGGCCAGCCAGTCCCGGAGGGCATCACGTTCAAGCCGATTAAGGGAAATGCGATTTTCTGGGAGAATCTACGACCCGACGGCACGGGGTATCCGGAGACGTGGCACGCTGCGTTCCCGGTGACGGAGGGCACGAAAGTCGGCCTGAATATCTGGAGCTGGTATCAGCCGCCGCGGAGGAAGAGTCAGAAGGGCACATGAAAGGATTATCCGAGCCATGGTGGAGGGCATTCTTGGCCCGGGAGATCTTGGCTTCCTCTTGATGGATGTTTTTGGGTCACCCCGGCCAAGCGTTGCGGAGCATTGCGGAATGCTTGGAGCCCCCGTGTTACACGGTGTAATATTATTAGATGAGTATAGATTCCAGGATAGAGGGTTGTACTATAGTCAAAATGGAATACTGCATGAACCGGACCATGTTCATTCCCCACCCTCTCCCTACCTTATGGTAGATGTTCTTTCCGGTTAGACTGCGCCCGAATCGATCTGATCTATCGCTCTAAGAAAAGTACCAAGTCCGGGAGTTACCAGGCAGCGAAATTAGAGGGAAAGGGTGCCAAGGGACTCCTTGTGCCGAGAGATACCAAGTCCCAAGACTCGCTCGGAGCGGGAATGAGAGAAACCTTGGCTGCCAAGAAGCATCGCCATAGCTGCGGGTGCTTGGCAGACTCGATGGCTCCATTTGGTTCAAGGCAGGTGTCGCCACTTCTCATTTCCACTCACGGTCAGACGGAGGCCGCGGACGAACATTAGCCGAAACCAAGCAAGTTGGGTTACTAGGTAGGCTAAGAATACTCCCTACCTAGGTGTTATATAGACTACATATCTAGAACACCTAATAGACATAGTTAACTACTCACCTAAATAGCATACTATTCAAGCAAACAAGGAATGCAAAAAGTAAAAAGGAAAATGCAAATTGCACAGCCCCCAGCTCCACCAGTCAGCAGCCAAGAACCGGATGACTGGGGCCACACACTTTTCTTGGCCCGGTCTTGTCCCTTTCTTGTCTTTCCCTCCGCCCCAGGCTTTAGGCTTTTTCTGGGCATAGAGGGCTCGGCTTTTTCGTTTCCCTCTGTATTCCTTGCTATGTGGAGTTCCCCCGTTCCCTCGTTTTCTAGGCACCCGCTCTCTTCTCTCTTCCCCTTCTTCCTACCCTCCTCGAACAGCCTGGCCTGATCCCTTTTCTACTTTCCAATTGTGTGACTTGGACGACGATTCTCTGTGTTTCTGATCGTCGTACTTTTTGTTTGGTTGTCTTTTTCTCCTTTTATTCCCTCTAAAAGTCGCGTCTGGGCTCCCGCCAGCACGACAAGATCCATTTCTTGGCATCATGACGGAGAACAATCCCCCCCAGCCCTCAACGCCTCAGACGGCGCCCGCCCCCGTACCGGTCACCGGCGAGCAGACGCATCCCGTTTCGCAGGTGTCTGTGACCGCGCCCGCCTCGGTGACGGCGACGGCCGCCGCCGCCACCGCTGCCGTGAACAACTCGATGAACGGCACGGGCGAGCAGCTCCCGTGCCAGTGGGTGGGATGTAACGAAAAGTCTCCCACCGCAGAGGCTCTCTATGTAAGCTTGGGCATTGCTTTGGTTGGCATTGCGCAGTGTACTAATGGCTTTCGGCCACACAGGAGCATGTGTGCGAGCGTCACGTCGGTCGCAAAAGTACCAATAACCTAAACTTGACCTGCCACTGGGGAACATGCACCATCACCACTGTCAAGCGCGATCATATCACTTCCCACATCCGAGTACATGTGCCCCTCAAGCCTCACAAGTGTGATTTCTGTGGCAAGGCCTTCAAACGCCCGCAGGATCTGAAGAAGCATGTCAAGACCCATGCCGACGACTCGGAAATCCGCTCTCCCGAGCCTGGCCTGAAACATCACCCCGACATGATGTTCCCCCCGAACCCCAAAGGTTCGTCCCTGGATTCTTTTTCTTTTTCTTTGTCTTTTTCGGATTTCTCTTCTCGGTTCCCGGTCGATCTCTTGCCGGCAGGCTCTCCTGTCCTTGAATTTTCATAAACTATATTATTGACTTGGTGCTTATTTGGACCACTGCTAATTGAATACCAACTACGATGCAGGCTACGCTGCTGCCTCTCACTATTTTGAAGGCCCGATCCACGGCGTCGGAGGCCAGCCATATACTCATGGAGCCCCTCAGTACTATCAGACCCATGCACCTCCGCAGCCAGCCAATCCCCACTCCTATGGGAACGTCTACTATGCCCTGAGCCAGGGCCAAGACGGTCAACAGTCTTACGACCGTAAGCGCGGATATGACGCCCTGAACGAGTTCTTCGGCGATCTCAAGCGCCGGCAATTCGACCCCAACTCTTACGCCGCTGTGGGCCAGCGCCTGTTGGGTCTCCAGGCACTCCAGCTTCCCATTTTGAATGGACCTGTCCCCGAGTATCAGCCCATGGCGACTGGTGTCGCTGTGGGTGGTGGCGGCGGTGGCTACAGCCCTGGCGGTGCTCCTGCTCCTGCCTACCATCTCCCGCCTATGTCAAATGTCCGCACCAAGAATGACCTGATCAACATCGATCAGTTCTTGGAGCAGATGCAAAACACTATCTATGAGAGTGATGAGAACGTGGCTGCCGCTGGCGTGGCTCAACCCGGTGCCCACTACGTGCAGGGTGGCATGAGCTACCGCACTACCCATTCTCCTCCCTCCCAGCTTCCTGCAAGCCATGTCACCGCGGCCGCGTCTGCGCCTATGATGGCAGCCTCGGCTCACTCTCCCTCAACTGGCACACCCGCCCTGACACCGCCCTCGAGCGCACAGTCGTACACCTCGAATCGCTCTCCGGTCTCTATGCACCAGACCCACCGCGCCTCTCCACCTCACGAGAGCGGCGCGGGTATGTATCCCCGCCTGCCATCGACCACCATGATCGATAGTATGACTGCCGGTTACCCGACCGCATCCAGCGCGGCCCCGCCTTCCACTCTCAGTGGTGTATTCGATCACGATGAGCGTCGGCGCTACACTGGAGGTACTCTGCAGCGTGCACGTCCTGCGGAGCGACAATCCGATGAGAACGACATGGACACTTCTCACGACGACAAGGAAGATCGCGAGCGCACCCCTACCAAGGAGCGCCATGGTGCCTCTATCGCTGCTAGCCTGATCGATCCCGCCCTGTCCGGCGGTTCTCCTGACTCCGATCAGGAAGCTGCCCAGCGGACTGCTCAGGCGGCCACCGAGGTGGCCGATCGCGACGTCAACGTCGCGTGGGTGGAGAAGGTTCGTTTGCTAGAAAACCTCCGCCGTCTGGTATCCGAGCTTTTGGAGCAAGATCGCTTTGGGGAGTCGGGAAGCCACAACGGAAGCGAGTCTCCGGCATCCGGGATGGACGCCATGGAGGGAGTCGAGACTGCCAGTCGGGCCTCTGCCTCTCCCGAGCAAGCTAAGCAGGAACCCACTCAGCAGCAGCCTGAGGCGGTTCTATACCCGACACTGCGCGGATTGGACGAGGACGGAGATGCCAAGATGCCCGGAGACGGGGCGTAGGTTTTTCTCGGTCTTGGCTTGAAATTCTTTAATGCTGTCACGACTATTTGTTTTGTCTCTAGGTGTCTCCCGACGTCTCTACTCCTGTTTCCTTGTGTCGGCACTCTGGCTTGGGTCCTATCACGGACTTTTCTTTTTTTGTTACTTTCTTTTTATATTTAGTCTACCTATTTTTCCAGTCGGTGTCAATCTGAGGGACCCTGTTCCCATCCATCCCATGGGTCTGTGTGATTAGCGCCAGCTGTTTATTTACGGAGTTTGTTTGCGTCTAAGATCTCGATCCGAATCCCGATCTGATCTTGAACTCCTAGTTTAATTCCAGTAAGGTTACATATGGTCCATGGGACATGACTTCCAAGTCCGGTGGCGGATCGACATGTCAAACCCCGAAGAGGCAAGGCAACATTCCAACGGGGGCAAACTAAACTTCATCCGGAGCCTGTGACGCAAACGATTTGGGGAACAGGTGAGTCTTCTGCAAGGACTGTGTCAATGAGATTTGTCTGATGATGATATTTTACAATATGTGAATGTTTGTTGTAGTTGTCAACCTAGATACATAGGTAGTCGTGTATCTAGTTAGACGGTGTATACGTTATCGCGGGAAACTATAGCAATCAAGGGGTGGACACAACCGTCAGATCGCATATTTAGGAAGATTATCCACACTTTCAGATCAACGTGGGATTTGAGCGATCTCAACTGCACTCGGAAGCATCTTCAATCCCACGCTGAGTGCTGAACGCCGAGCACGTGATTGGTGTATTTGTAATACTGACCTCTTCCCGTGGATCAGTCACCCGAATGCCGTCATGTAATGTATACGATACACAACCGGAACAAGTCCCCACCACTGTTTACGGCCAAATGGAGTGCACTTCACACCTCGCACCTCGCACTTCATTTATTCCTTTCTTATTCATGTCTGGATCTCTTTTCCTCTTCTCTTCTTTTCCTTCTCTTTGTTTCTTTCCTCCTTCCACCAATCCTCCAACTCATTCACCTTTTGATTATTGTGTGTAGTGTTGAAACCAATCGCGCACACTCCCCACGCGACAAGGCGGTGGCCCCAAACAGACGCCATCGCGTCGATCGTAGGGATTATCGATAATCAAAAACCTCCAGCCACACACTTCTTCTGCTGTTTGGTCAGCCTCTCTGTTTCTCTTGTTGTGTCTGCTTTCTTTTGGTTCCTCTATTTTCTTCCGCCATATTTTCCCGGTGGCGAATCCGCTCAACCGGCTCTGACGACCGCCATTCTTTGGTTCTGCCTCTGAGCGTGTCTCGGAGACTGGGGCGTCTAATCCGGATCCAGAGTTGTTGTGTTTTCGCTCTTGAGTGAAATCTTGCCTCCGAAAACTCGCCTTTTTCTTTTTGCCTCTTGTGTTGTTTGCGGATTGCTTTTGCATTTCGCACAATTTTCGCATTCGGCGCTCGCTACGTCGGTCATATCGGTTGAGTTTTATCGACAGAGCCTTTAAACATACCTTCGGAAATACCGGGGAAAATGCCCTTGTCAAATCGCCGCCGCGCGCGGCGCAAGGAAATCCAACTGCAGGAAACGTCCGATGCGGAGGCGCCAGACTCGTCGCCCACTCGTCCGTCCGCGAAGAAGCGCAAGGTGAGTCCGGTCTGAGACCAAATTGCCGGTGCGCAAGATAGGCTGACCCTCCAATTCCGGAACAATAGGTTGATCGCCGCGTCTCCCCTTCTCGAACCGGTATGAAACACGAGTCCGGCGATGAAGCCGAGGACTCGGCGGGGGACCATGATACCTCGGTCCACCAGGATACCGTCGACTTGGTGATCTCGTACCTGAACATGCCCCGCGAAGAGTTGCGCGTTACCCGCGACCACTCCAACACCAAGACCGAGAACAAGCAGAGTATACAAGCCTACGCCAAGATCGCCGGCCGCAACTGGACATACTACGTCAAGACGCTGCATGTCAATATTGGCCGCGAACCGGACCGCGAGCAGAGATCCAATGAACAGTCGAGTCCCGTCACGATTGCCGCTCGTGCGCTCCCCGACGTGCATGTCGATCTGGGCCCCAGCAAGTTTGTTTCGCGTCTGCATGCGGAGATTTTTTATGACGGCGAACATACGCCTGCGTGGCATATCCGGGTTAACGGCCGCAATGGTGTCCGTGTGAACAATGCGATCCTGAAGCGTGGTGCCGATGCCATCCTCTCGTGCGGTGATATCATCGAAGTGGCCAACTGCCAGATGATGTTTGTGACGCCCGGTGACGACGCCAATATCCACCCGGCCTTTATCGAGCGCGCTCAGCGCATCGCCAGAGGCCAGGAACCCGACCCGGCTACCTTAGCTTGGGACGCATCGCAGCATTCCCACCCCCAAACGTCGCAGATAACCGAACCGGCCAGACCCTCCTCCTCCGGTGGGCCTTCATTAGCGCCGCCTCCTCAGTTCCTCAATCGCAATGTCACACCACCCCCGCGCTCGCCTGATACTGCTGGCCAGCGCACAGCTAAGCAGTCACCTCTTTATAACCGCGGCATGATGATGGAGAGCACGGAAGAGATCGACTACAGCAAGGACGCGGCCAAGGATTTGAAGCCGCCTTACAGCTATGCTACGCTTATTGCGCAGGCTATTTTCTCTAGCGAAGAGGAAAAACTTACATTGAATAGCATCTACAATTGGATCATGGACCGTTACGCTTTCTACCGACACTCGCAGAGCGGCTGGCAGAACTCTATCCGTCACAACTTGTCTTTGAACAAGGCGTTCCAGAAAGTTCCCCGCAGGACGGACGAACCCGGAAAGGGTATGAAGTGGCAGATTGCATTGGAGCACCGTGAGGAGTATCGCAAGAAGCAGATGCGCAAGGGCACACAATCTTCTGCTCCCTCGTCGCCTGCCACCAAAGAGCCGCCATCGTCCGCTATGCGTGGTGCTCCCGTTGCCTCGTTGGATACTTCCTCTTTCTCCGCCGCAGCCAAGAGATCTCCGCCTGTTTCGTCGCCTGGTTTTAGTTCGTTCCCGGTGGCCCCTGTGGAGGCGTACACTCCGGAGCGCGGTTCGCGCGTGGGTCGTGGCCTTGGCTCAGATCACCCGTTGCGACACATGAGTCCTCGAGACTACGAAGAGCCTTCTCCTCTTCCAGCTCGCTCGCATAACAATGCCAGCTCCAGTCAGGCACAGCACAGCACCAATAATCTCTCCCGCGCATACGGGCTCTCGGACAATGTGGCCGGGTCGCCGCCAGTGCTCTCCTCCTCATACTACGACGACGGCCCTTCTTCGATGATCACGCCTGCGCCGCAGCGCCAACAACCCCGACTTCCGCCTCCCAGCACCGCCCAGATCCCGTCAAAGTTCATGCCGATGAGCTCGCCCGCTCAATTTTGGAAGTTTGCTGATATTGGAAGCACGCCGGCCCGCCATCTTCCCGACATGAGTCCGTTAAAGGGCGAGCCTGATGACCGTATCATTGGAGGGTTCCCCAGCAGCAGTCCACCACCACCCAATCTGGTCAGTCCCAGCAAGCCCGGCACTTCGAATGGCCTTGGCTCTAGCCGGACGTTACCGCCGTTGCAGTCGGATGGCGACATGGGGCCTGGAGCACATAAAGAGGAGCAAAGAATGGAGGAAGAGGACGAGGAAGGCAACACAGGCTTTGACCTGGCTCGGTACGTATTCTCCATTGGAGACACCTCAGCAGGAACTAATTCGTCTTGTAGTGGCTTCCAACCTATTGGTTCCTACCATCGACAGTTAAGCAATGCTGCCCGAGCTACAGCCACTTAAGCATTGTTCATTATATGTGCCCCGCATTTCTCGGTGTTGGCAGGATTGCTTTGCTTTTCACATTTGTTACCTTGTTCTCATAGTTCTGTTTTGTCGGCCATGCAGCGGAGAAAGGCGTTTTGGGGTTTTTGGTGTCTGTTGATTCTTTTGCTTGCCTGTTAACTTATTTGTGTATGCCATCCTAGCCTCGATTAGCTCTGTACTTACCGAAGCCATCAGCCATCAGTATATGATACATCTATACAATTGATCCACATACTCCCATATAGTTACACTAATAGTTATTTTAGTGCTATTCTCAAAATAACAGTTCTCAATATATGAAGCTACTTTGTATAGATGGGGTACGTTGGCATAGCACTCTATGACTCGTCTATTCCAAAGTTGAAAGCTATAGAGTAAAGTATAACTATTTCTGTCTTTCCAAAGTAATCTGGTGACGGTAACACTGCTTCGGACTGCGAGTAGTTCCTGCCTAGGTAGTCCTAGCTCCGCCCTGAGCACTCTAGGAGCATTTCCTGAGTATCATCTCTGGTTAGCCTTTCTGGTTTTCTTCTTGGATGCCAGCCATGCTACGATGTGTACCTGGGACAGGTAGACGCGTGTTTATGTCACCACAATTCATCTCATTCTCTAGGCTTCTTGTCGACTTGGTTTGTCCATTTTGCCTATGATATCGAGAACCTGCTCGAAATGCCTTGATTGTTAGGACTAAGAGGGAGAGGGGTGCCTTGCATGCGGGCTTGGTGATTGTTGGGTCGTAGGCATCAGTGGACTCGTCATCGCCAGTGAGGAGAGTTGCTTTGGAGTCTGGTATTTTGAAGGTCCTTTGGAGGGTTGGAGGTTGGAGTGTTGAAGGAGGTGTTGGAGCTATAGATGCTGTGCGATTTGTTAATTAAGTCTTGTAGCTAACTAACTAACTAGATTGAGGTATCATATCAACTACCTAAGCATACTGTGTTTCGGAGAAGACGCACACGAGTTCAAAGCAAAATTCGTTGTCCTCCCGTTCAGAATCAGGATTCCCAGCTCGAGGTATCCCCGTTCTATTCTACATCCCACCATTGATCGTCTTCAGGGGGTTTGGCTAGGTCGTAACTAGGCAGAAGCCTGGAGGAGTATCTGAAGCTTGGGTCGACATCTTTGAACTCGCGAAAACCAACCCAGTAGCTAAATTCCATAGATATAAATTAGCAAATATAATGACGAGCTTATATCTACTGGTTGTCACTCACAGACTCCTGCTTTTTGAATGCCAAACTAGGTCCTTAGGTCCACGAAACAATGGATGAAAGCCCAGACGCATCATATATCTAAATCACATAACCATTAGCGGTACTCTTAATAGGTATAGCTCTTAGTCAAGGGTATAGACATAGACATACCGGAAGCCATTCGAGAATGCCAATCTCACCACGTCACGTTCACTGCGATAGAGATTCCAGAATGCGGTAGCCGCAAAAGGGTCGCCAAGCTGAGTCCCAGGGACGATTTGCCAGGCTAAGTACATGATGAACCCATTCGGAACCCATGCAGATTCATCTTGTTTCTATTGAATGAATCCTAGTTACTGAGGGGTTATAGTAGACCCCTGCGAAGTCAAGGAGCGGAGTGCATTCAGCTCATCAGGGAGGTAAGTGGTAACCGCTTGTGCTCGAACGGCAGTGGGTTTGGACTCTGTTCCTGCGTGCGGAATCTGCAAATACAATCGGATAAAGGCTTTCCTAGGGGGGTTGTTGACTTTTTGGCAGAGGAGTTTAGCGATGGCATATGAGGGGTGAGAGCCACCTTGCACGGCTGTGCCCTCCAACTGGCTTTCTTGTTCGGTCTGGAGCTCGATGACCCTCCATTGAGTCTGGGGGTCTTGAAGTGAAATGATGGTGCCCGGCTCAACCAATCTTCTGGCAAACCAAGTTCGTAAGGTCGACATGTTGAGTGGCAGAGCCGGATTGTAGAGCAGTCACGTCATCCAATACTAGTAAACCTACCGACCTTATAGCACCATTTATCGTATTTTTTATACGCTCTTTATTGAAATTCTCAACAGAATATTGTTTGGGTCATAGCACTAGTAGTAGAATATATAACCATAAAGAGCTAGTAGTAGTCTACGTTAGGTAATAGAGAAGATATAAGGATATAGGAAAAATACAAGACAAAGAGCAAAGTAAAGGCACTATATCGAACTACATACACAAAAGGACTATTATGGTATAGTCGTCAATTACAACCTATCTCATCTTACTCTAGCTTGATGGTATCAACATAGGCGAATACCTTGGACGTATTCTTAACAACTTTATTATCACCGACCCCTAGTAGTTCCTCCGTCAATATACGGCGAATACCCCCTATAGTGCACATATTGTTGAAACAGTATGTCATTTTTGTACAATATCTTTTCTAGTTATTAAGTATTCAGGGCTATAAACTTGCTTTTTCCTGCTTATGGAAGCGCGAGGATCTATGTTTATATAGCAATAGACTCTGCAGAAGACCAAGCAGACAGGGCCGGAAATATTATTTTCAGATAGAGGTATGTAACCGATGTCAACATCCGTACACTTATAGATTAATCCATAGCAGGCCAGAACCTCTCCTCCAACCAGACGACCTGCCTCCACCACTCCAAACACTGTCCACGCATCATCTCCGCCTCATCAGCCCCTTTAATCTGCCCAGCCATCTCATCCAACACATCTCCAATACGATTGACAAAGCCCTCAAACTCAGCACTCGACCAATTGGGAATAAACTTCTCCCTCAACGCCCCACCATCCTCATCATCCTTACTGTCCCCATCCCTTGACTCCAGGAACGATGCCGCATACCGCCATGACCGCAGATAACACACCTCCGTCGCCCACAGCACCGCCAATCCCTCCAACACCGACACCCCCGGAGCCCCCGCCGACATGAACATATCAATATACGCGCGCGTCATCCGCGTAGCCGCAAAGTAAACCGGCCCACCGTCCACGGCATCGGTACCTTGGTGCGGATCCTGCGGCGCCGGCGGGTAACAAACATCAGTACCAGCCTGCATCTGGCATTCACCCTGAGGACCGCAGAGTTGGTGTCCCTCACTACTGTGCCCTACACCCTCATCACCCTCGTCGCCCTCGTACCCACCAGAAGTATAGATATCCCTAGCACCGTATGCCACACCCGTAGAACCGGGACAAGACCCCGAGCCCGTGGTGGAGATTCCAGCGGAAGTGGTGATACCTCCGGAACCGGACGCGGAGAAACTTGCATCGCCTTCTTGCGCGGATATTGCGGTAAGGTCTAGACCGTACTCACGAGCTGTAGTTTCGAAGAAGTGTAGCTCCGTGCGAATGTTAACCAGGGCGTCGATTAGGACGTTGACGGCGTTTTGTTCCGAGGTTGGTTGGTGTGGGGAGGTGCAGTTCGTTTTTTGAGCTGGTATGCGAATCTTTGCTAGGAGGAGACCGGTGAAGCGGATGTAGGATTGGGCGTAGAGTCTGTCCTGGGCGAGCCATTGTGATAGAGTTGATTTAGGGAGAGCGCCACGGCCGGCGGCGACGAGGAATGGGTGTGTTGTTGCGCGTTTGAGTGCCTTAGGCGTTGCGGAGAGGAGCCAGGCGGTTAAGGGGCCTTGGTTGGACATTCTGGGTGTGTATGTGACGAATTGAAGCTGTTGGATAGATAATGTGTATTTTTGGAGGGGTAGTGTTGTAGAGAGCTGCAGTGGGGCGGATGAGCAGAGAACTATGCGACTATGGCGTCAGTGATAAGCAACTAAATCAGTAAAGGATAAAGCTTATCGCACTTCATCATGAGCAGAAATGTAGGTAATCATACAATTTATACATGTCTGGACTCACGTGTATATCATATTCAAGGTATGTCTCCAGCCCCGAGGGGAACAGTCAATCCGGTGCCTACTTGTCTGAAAGACTCTTGTTCGTGCCCAGCTCCGTGAGAACAAGGGATTCACCGGTGCCACCAAATCGAAGCAGCATGTATACTTTGTCCTCGAGTGTGAGGGCGTAAGTCTCTTTGAGATTGAATTCGCCTAGGAATATCTGGGAACCTACACTGACCGGGGTGAGTCGGCCTGCGCCAGGATAATTGACAGGACGCTTCGGGGAAAGCGACGACTTTAACATTATAGCTTCCAGTAGGGATACAATGCCAGAAGGCCATTGGAAGGGACCCAAAACAGGACCTCAAACATTTCAATGTGGAGCTCCATATTTACCCTGCATAATTGCGAAAGCAGTGCGGCACTTGCCAATTTTATTTCGCAAAGTGATGAAGATTACCCGATTGAGAATACACACCACGTGATATCCGGAACAAAGATCAACCGCTGTTTGTTCCCCAGCTGCAGCTGCCTCCGCCTCGCGCCTGTCGTCGCTCGTCGCCTCTTTTTGTTTGCGGCCTTGGGAATGTGAAACTCGGTTCTTCCTTGCTATCAACTCCATTTTATCTCGCCACCTGGGTACGTCCTGTGCAGTCCAGAAGACGCGCCTCCTGACCCGCAAGATGGCTATGACCGACGAGACCGACCACAGTGGCGGGGTCATTCTGGATGGCCCCTTCGATCCAGATGCCCAGGCGACTGTCACCGATTACATTGATTACACCGAATATCTTCCTGCCGATCTTATCCGCTCCCTCACCCTGATCCGCGGCCTGGATGAGCGCTATCTCGACTCGGCGCAGGCTGTGCACTCTCTGACCACTACATATGGTCAACTACCAGGTCTTCCACCCTATGAGCAACCGAGCCCTATTACCTTACGCAGGGATATATCGCACCAGCTGAATCGCGCGATCAATGCGCGCGAGTCTGCATATGCGGAGGCCTGTCGCCTCTACGATGTCGTCGATCGCCACTTCGACCGGCTAAGCTGCATCAGACAAAAACTCGATGCGCTACCAAGACCGCCTTCTACGGAGCCGACACCGCCGCCGCCAGAGCCTATATCGAAACGTGCGCGCACCGGAAAGAAGGACAACGCGTCGACGACGCGTATCACTCTCCGGTTGGATAATGCTAAACGCAGTCACAAGAAGAAGAAGTCGCGACGCTCGGGCGTTGCGGCGGATCATCTGGCAGGCTTCAATCCTGACTCCCCTATCGCCAGTACAGAACAATCAGATGCCGAAGACATAGATACTATCCCCTCCAAGCCTGCCCGACCCTCGAAGAAGGACAAAGCACGCCGCCCTAGCTCGGGAGCGGCGGCAGTTTCTACAAGCAACGCGCTCGCAATGCTGAAGCCGCCTCCCCCGGATGCCAAGATTGGAAGCGAACACATGCCGTGGATCCGATTGACGGAGTGGGAGATGACGAAGCTACGAAAGAAGATGAAAAAGAATGCAGTGTGGCAGCCTAGTGAGGTCATGGTTTGGCGTGAGCTTGCGCTGTCTGGCCGTGGCTGGGACGCCTATAAAGAGGCCAAGGCATTGGCTGAGCAGACTGGCGCAGAATTCATTGATTGCGACAACCTCGAGCAGACCTGGCGCGGCGAGAAGGGCGGCGATTTGGAGGAGACGAAAATAAGCAACCGCGGTATGAAGTTGAATGAAGCCAAGAGGTTGAAGCGCGAATTGTTGGCACGGGAGGCGGCATTGAACGGCGGCGAAACTCCAGTGAAAGCTCTGCCAAGCTCGCGCAGGAGGAAGCGAGAGAAGGTCGTTGCCGAGGAAGAGGATGAGTTGGAAGAAGATGTCGTTGCTCCCGAGCCCGCGCCAGCACCTGCCCCTTCAAGGTTGAACAAGCGCCGCCGATCGAGCCGCGGAGCTGCTACCGCTGCATTGGGAGAGGCAACCAGTGGACCTGTCTCTGCGATTGGAACTCGAACATCACCAGTCGAACCCAAAGTAGACCCTGCTTTGGCCTCACCCATTGGGTCACGTCCTTCCACACGGTCGGCTGGGAAGCCAACCGGTACACCGACTCCGCCTGCAACACGTCCCACATCAAGGCGCTCTGCCGCTGCCGCATCGATTGAACTAGGTGGTCTAGGTGGTCTATCCACCACTGGTACCATTGGACGGGATATTCGCATTAAGAGTGCGACACCCGCTCGTAAAACTCCGATCCGGGAGTCATCGCATGCACCAAGTCTTCCTGCGCCAGCTCGGAAGCGCAAGCGACCCGCTCCAGGTCCTGTCTCGAACGGTCGCGATGGCGGCGCGGCTGTCAGCTATGGTCGGCGCAAGGCGAAGCCAGGCAAGAAGCGCATCAGCATTCGAGACTCGCAAGACGTTCGGATCGACGAAGATGGTGTACTGGAGGAGATCAATGCGAATGAGCCTCGGTATTGTATCTGCGGGGATGTGAGTTTTGGCACCATGATTTGCTGCGAGAATCCAGATGTGAGTTTCTTCCTTATCCCTATGTAAGGTGCTTAGTGCTAACGACTCGCAGTGTGATCGCGAATGGTTCCACTTGGACTGTGTTGGTCTGTCGGAGGTTCCCTCCCGCACGGCTAAATGGTACTGTCCCGACTGCCGCGTCAAGTTCCACAAAGGAACAGACGGCATCGTCAGAGGGGGACGTCGATGAATATCACATAGATTGCTAGCGTTTGTATGATACCACGAAACATTTCTTCAACTACAGGGGTTCTGGTTCTGGTCTGCTACGGAGTTGAATCGAGGTCGGCGTTTGCTTACGGTCAGGATATTAATGGGGTTACGAGCTTTTAGCAAAAGATGCCAATAACTGCTGGTTATTTACTTGTCAGCCTTGAACAAGGTTGGTTTCTCATAATTCTATTCACGTTCTGTATTCACTTCCACCAAGAGCCTTCACTTGAGCTCCCACTTCCCACCATCCGACACGATTTCCACTGGTCGGCGCTCATCTAGCGATTTCCGGCCGGCATCCAAGATAGCCGTGGTGGCAATGGTGTTGCGCAGAGTGGGCAGAGGGCGAGCGTCGAGCTGGTCGAGGGTCAAACGGCCCTCGTTGACAGCAGTCACGGCATCAATAAACTTCTCGAAGCTGATATAGCCGTATCCAGTCTGGCCACCGAAGTTACCCTCTTCGTCGGGAGCATAGCGCATGTAGAAGCTGAGCCCAAAATCAGCATGTATATCCTTTCTCGACGAGACTACCTCCCACTTACGGGTTCACCCAAATCAGTCCCTGCTCATCGGTGGTGACATCGTAGGAGCGCTTGGCCTGGTTGACGCGGATCTCGCCATTGGCAGCCATATCTGTGCAGAATGTCAGTCGCATCACAGTCTCAATCATGATCCAAAACCTACAGTGGAAGTACTGGTTGGAGTGCACACCGGCATTCTGCGGCGCTGTCCAGCTGGCCGTATAAACACCCGTAGCAATCTTCGCAGGATCATCCTTACGTCGCCACTCCACCAGGAGAGTAATAGTATCCTCGGTCTCAGAAACACAGCCCAGCGAAGCAGCAGTACCCTGGGAAGCACTCGCCGTGACCCGCACAGGCTTGTAGTCTGGAACCATGCTCTCACAGACATCAACATGGTGCGAGTTCAGGTAGTACGAGATATCCGAGTCGCGGCCCGCCCACGCCTTGAAAGTCTCCAGCTGACTCTTGGGCTGGCTCATGTAGCTGTAGAAGTAGTTGAAGTCACCGAGTGTGCGGGCCTTTGCACGGGCATCTGAGTATGCAGGATCGAAGCGCTTGTGATGCTCGACGAAGACGAAGACGCCGTGTTTCCGCGCTGCTTCTACCAGCGTGAGATGGTCTGCCAGGCGCTGGGTTGCGGGCTTGGTGATTAACACATGGTGGCCACGCTCGATGGCGTACAGGGCAATTGGGTAGTGTGTTGAGTCTGGGGTGAAGATGGTTATGGCGGAGCCCTTGGGAAGGGCATCAATAGCCGTCTTGTAGGCATCGGGGTCGGTCTGGTCGTCGGCGGGGAAGGAGGTGAATGAGGTGTCGAGGTTGTTGTATACTTGGCAGATGTTGCGATGCAAGTGATCACCTGTAAGTGTTTTATTAGTCTATTGTATATGAACATTTGTGGATGTATACTTACGAATGCCAGGGAACTTCTTGCCAGATACGCCGACCATGCTCAGATCGCCCACCTTGCTTCGGCGGCGCAGGTCGAACATAGTCAAGCCTACCACGCCGACCTTTTTGTCTGAGCTGGAAGTACCACCGCCGACGAAACCGGTGGTGTACTCGCCGGTGCCGACCTATATGATGCAATTAGCATGCGCTGTATGCGGCAGGAGCTTGCGTCGCCTACCATCAATACGCTGGGAGGTGCCATGATGAATTATTGTCAAGATAGAGAACGCTAAGAGAGATTTGGGGTAATAAGGAGGATAAAAGAGGAATTGGAAGAAATAATGGGAAATCCTGGAATTTGTGCTGGATGTAATTCTTCCGGCGTTTGAAAATTGTCAATAGCCGACGATGTCTATCTTATCGGCGCGGGGTGGTTATGAGGATATGCGAATACTGCTGTCTGCTTTTTATGCTTAGGTACTTGAGGATAAGTATTTGCCCGGTAGGTAACTGCGAATTTGATTTTCTACTCCTAATCACTCCCGCGCGGCACTACTTACGGACGAGAAACTCATGAACTGTACTGTAAGTATACAAGTTAAAATCCCCCGCGAATGCCACCCCACACCTGACAGCTCTCCATGATTGGTGGAATTGATTTCTCCGCCATACAAATCGCATCGGAGAATTCGCCGACGTAGGGAGTGAGGTTGTCGGCTAAATCAAGACTGGCCAGCTGTCTATCTGCGATGCTTTTCTACATCTACATCTATTTACACTTGGGCACCCACTTGGAATCCCCAAATCTAACAACTACTACAACTACGGCATAATGTCACCCACTCCTCTCCGCCCCGGCGTCTACGCGCCAACTATGACCTTCTTCGATCCCAAGACCGAAGAGCTCGATGTTGCCTCAATTCGGCGCCATGCCGTGCGCCTGGCTAAGGCCGGCCTCGTCGGTCTTGTCACGATGGGCTCCAACGGTGAAGCGGTACACTTGACGCGGCAGGAGCGCGCAACCGTGACGCGGGAAACCCGTTCTGCTCTCGATGAAGCTGGTTTCACCAATGTGCCGGTGATTGCTGGCGCCAGTGAGAACAGCATCCGCGGCACCATTGAGCTGTGCCAGGAAGTTGCAGCAGCCGGTGGCGAGTATGCCCTGATCGTGCCGCCCAGCTACTACCGAGCTGCCGTCGGCAACGACGAGACTCTGTATGAGTTCTTCACTGCTGTGGCCGACGGCTCCCCCGTACCTGTTATCCTATATAATTACCCCGGTGCGGTTGCCGGCATCGACATGGACTCCGATCTTATCATCCGCATCTCCCAGCACCCCAACATTGTCGGCACCAAGTTCACCTGCGCCAACACCGGCAAACTGACCCGTGTTGCAACCGCCCTCGGTGCCATCACACCTCCCTCTCCTCTGGCTCCTGCTCAACGCGCCGCTCCCACCATCTCCAAGCCAGACGCCAAGCACCCCTACGTCGCCTTTGGCGGTATCGCCGATTTCAGCATCCAGACTTTAGTCTCTGGCGGATCTGCCATCCTTGCCGGTGGGGCCAACGTTATCCCTCGCCTGTGCGTGCGCATCTTTAACCTCTGGTCCGAGGGCAAGCTCGCCGAGGCTATGCAGGCCCAGCAGCAGCTCAGCGACGCCGACTGGGTCCTCACCAAGGCTGCCATTCCCGGCACCAAGTCCGCTATCCAGTCTTATTATGGCTACGGTGGATTCCCGCGCCGGCCGCTGGCCCGTCTTAGTGATTCCCAGGCCCAAACGATCGCCGAGAAGATCAAGGGGGCAATGGAGGTTGAGCTGTCGCTGCCCGATGTGGCGTAATAATGACTCTGGAATAGTGCTGTAACAAATGCACGTAGGATTACTACATTGTATACGATCATGGCATGACTTTAATTGCTCTTGAGATCGGTGATACCCCACGTAGTAAAACGTCAACCGCCATCATTCCCGAGCCCTAATCCCAAGCCGTACTGTAGGTGGAAAAAGCTTGGAATTGGCGATCGGAATCGATACGAGCTACTTTATCACGACTCCCTGCCGCATGAGGTCACGATGTAGAGCGATCTGCCGTATTCGATTCAATTTTGGTGGGAGCTTTTTCTCGAATGAAAATCTCACGCTTTGATTTCCAGACCTGATCCAGTAGTTTGGCAGGTGGAGCCCACACCACGGTGCATCTCCGAGTGTGACCGTCAATACGGGGACGGGTCGATTGTCTGGGGAAATGATTTTCGGACGATAGTATGTAGTATGCTCGAATCTAGTGGCTCTCTTGGATATACCCCTCCTTTCCCCATGCTGGAAACTCTCCCTTCCTTCCTGGTTTACTTTAAGGCGGTCGTCTAGCCTGGCTCATGTAAAACAATCTTCTTTTTATTCATTCAATTGACTATATCTCGACATAATGCCGTATCCCGATGAAGCTGAGGGTTTCCAGGTCGAGGGGCCTGATACCTTTAGCCAGTTCCACAAACCCTTCGTGTTTATTATCGCTTTACTCTGACTGGATACGACTCCGAGAAAGTGTTTGGTTGAGCAGCCCCGGTGTGGAATGTTAGGTGCTTCTAAGACAGGAGTGGCTGGGGAGTTCTGGTGATATTCATATAACGTGGTTTTGCGAAGGGCTCTCATGAGTGTGCCTACATGGGTAGGTATGGCGGCGTCGGTCTGACGAAAATAAACAACGATTATCTTGATTTTTACCAGGTATGCCCAAGGCAATAACCACAAGACAATATAATGCGATTTTCTAAGGGAATACACCCGGGCATTTGAGTTTCAAGCGTGTCGTGCCTAGAACAGCCTCAACTTTTTCTACTCAAAATACATAGCTTACTCCGGGTATAGATGTATAGACCACGTTTAGGGCTGGGCCATTTGCTTATCGTGCAACATTCTTCCAAGTGGACCGACCCACTTCATAGTTTGAAGCACATACCACGAACCGGATCTACGGCAGCCCAATTTTCCATTTACAGCGTGTCAAATCCGCCCTGAAGACCCTACTTTACCCGACAGAGCTGATGTTAACCCTGGGGCTGAAAAGGCTGAACCGCCACCACACCTGATGGTACGTCCTCAAAGGTACTGGCTACTTGTTTACGCAGCTGTTATGTGTAGTCAATGCTGTACCAGTACTGTTTAAGGATGTAAAGTTCCATGGTTCGCCCCCCGGACGTTAAGAAAATTTAAATCCCTACAGGGAAAGGTAAGATAGAAGTACAGATACATTTAAAATACATACAACTTGTTAGACCTTCTGATGTATAGAGTACTTTAAGACAACCCCCCGCAGCCAATTACTCCTCCGCGATTCACCGCCCAACTCTCAGACCCACTCATTCTTTTGCTTCGGGCATTCTCCCTTTTCTCTCCTTGCGCACCTTCGTTTAATTTTTCTGTTTTCCATGTTCATTCTCTCTCTTATATCGGTTCTCTCGGTGTTGGTTTTGGTTCCTGTCTTGGATTTCATATGTTAGACTCGCCTCCTGAGACGCCGCTTGAAACTTGAGTTTCTATCGACGCCATACATATAGACAAGGACCCGCGAAAAGTTCAATCGTTTCCATTCTCATATACAGCCGGTGTCCAGCCGAGCACTGACTACACCTGTACATCGCATCGCATCGCACTACATCGAATCCGCCGTTGTTCATTCGCCCCTGTTGCCTGTGCGATCACCAACGTCATGTCGCCACGCGAGAACTCCGTTGGCCTCTCCATGCGACGCCGCCCCTCGCTCTCCCTACGCCCTCGTTCCCGGACCACTGCACACTCAGCTGCCTTATCGAAAGTCAATGCTCTTGATCAGTGTCAGGAGGCCTCCCTGGCGGAGGTTCGCCACGATTATAATGCCTCGGCAGTGATAGATACGGAGCTTTTCCCAGAGACGATGCCTCGACGCCGGGCGGCCAAGAGCTTCTCGAGTCTGCGTCATCCAATGGACGGTCTAGTGGCCCTGGGCCGCCGCCTGTCCGTCTCGATGCGCCACAAGTCCTCAAAGCAGAACTTGCGTGTTCCGGAACTAGAGGACGATAGCGAATGCAGCTGCGAAAGCGGCTACTATCATCACACCCAGAGCCATGGCTCGAACCACAAGCGCAATGGGGCGTCGGGAAGCTGGGCTCCTAGGTCCCGCGCCTGGTCTAATGGCATCAGCATCAACCGTCGTCACTCGCTCAACAGTGTTTCTGCTCTGCAGAGTTTCTATGCGCCAATTTCTTCTGTCCCAGGCCCTATTCCGGGCCATGGGCTGGAGCCGCCCATTCTCCCGAATGACAAGTTTGCGGGCTCGGCCGCGCGTGCTGCTGCCGCTGCACAGAATGAAATGGCCAGGGTCGAAATGGCCAAGGCAGAGTGGGATCTTCGAAAACCTGACATGACAGTGACGCAGGATTCCGAGAGCGGCATTGGAATTGACCTGCGTGACCGCTCTGAGCAGTCCGACTTGAGCTGTGTGCGCATTGGTAAGAACGTGAACTTGTACAAATTTAATTCGGCGGCTAACGTCCATAGATCCGGTTTCCTACCTCCCAGCCGAGATCGCGGCTCACATTCTTTCATATCTGGATCCTGCATCCCTCATGGATTCCGAATCAGTGTCCAGATCCTGGCATCGACAGGCTTCTTCTCCACATGTTTGGAAGCATGTCTTTCATAGTGCATATCCTCGGCGCCCGGTGAGCTCCACTGCAACCAAGAAAAAGCAGTCTGTTGGATTGGGGAAGTCAATTCCGAACCAGGACTGGAAGAAGATGTTCCTAGTCCGGCGAGCCCTTGAGCAACGCTGGAAGCACGGCAAGGCTGCTGCCATCTATCTTCATGGACATACAGACAGTGTATATTGTGCGCAATTTGATGAGTACGTTGACAGGATGCCTCGTCGCTGCATGTTTCACAGCTAACATCCGATTCAGAAATAAAATTATCACTGGCTCTCGCGACCGCACCATTCGTGTGTGGGACGCCCACTACCCGTGGTCCTGCACAAAGATCATCGGCCCACCCCCGGGTGATGTGGCTATCAATAGACCAGTGAACAACCCGGCGCTGCAGGCCAAGGGCAAGTCTCCCTTTGCTACCATCCTTCCGCCCTCCACTCCCTCCGCAGGTATCGTTGCTGCGATGGAGCACCCATCGGACTACCACAGTGCCTCAATCCTTTGCCTGCGGTTCGACGAGGAAATCATGGTGACTGGGTCTTCAGACTTCAGCTGCATCGTGTGGGATATCAGAAATGATTACCGACCCATTCATCGTCTCATCGGCCACAGCGCTGGCGTGTTGGACGTCTGTTTCGACGACCGGTACATCGTATCCTGTTCGAAGGACACTACAATCTGCGTGTGGGACCGCACGACCGGTGTGCTTCTCAAGAAGTTATCCGGGCACACCGGACCGGTGAACGCAGTGCAACTTCGCGGTGACCTCATCGTATCAGCCAGTGGCGATGGTGTGGCCAAGCTTTGGAATGTCGCCTCCGGTCACTGCATCAAGGAGTTCCCTAGCAAGGACCGTGGCCTTGCATGTGTTGAATTCAGTGACGATGGCCGAACCATCCTGACCGGCGGCAATGAGCAGACCATTTCTCGGTTCGATGCCAACACCGGCGAGATGGTCAATGAGCTCCATGGCCATACTGCGCTAATCCGCTCGCTTCACCTTGATAGCATGAACAAGCGTATTGTCAGCGGTAGCTACGACATGAGTGTCAAGGTGTTTGATGCTGAGACTGGCAAATTATCAATCGATCTGCCTGGCTGGACCACCAGTTGGATGCTGAATGTCCAGTCGGACTACCGGCGGATTGTGGCGACGAGTCAGGACTCGCGGGCCGTCATAATGGATTTCGGCTACGGGCTAGACGGGATCGAATTGCTGGAGGAATGATTATCGCTGCATCTGTCTACATAACTTTCTGTGCTTCATTTAGCGTTGGTTTTCGGTATTACGCCGGCATGGGAGTTGGAAATATTTGGCAAATCGGGACATTGGGGATTGGGAACTGGAACTGGTCATAGAAGCGTTCTGACTTATATTGCTTTAGACTGATACACATGCAATCCAACCGTACATATAATCTCGAAACCCTGCGAAACTGGGATGGCAAAGACCCGAAAAATTATGCCTTAGGCCATATATTACATAAGCTCCCGTGATTGGTTGCCGTGGCTAGCGCCGCCAATGATCCGTGGGAAGGGTTTGGCATCAAAACAGACCACATTGTTTTCCATCACCACAGACAGGCAGACCCCAGCAAGGAGGCCCTGATCTTACGCGCTCTTCTCATTTGTCCACTCTTCGTCCCATTTTGTCTCTCAATTCCACCGCCGCCCACCCCAGCGTTCCGGTTGCGACTATCACTACCCCGCCATGGGTGAATCCAGGTTGGCTTTCCCCTTATCAACAATTGGCCTCTGAAAGGCGCGGAATCATCTGCTAACCCTAGTCTCCCTCCAGACAAGAGCTGCTGGCATGGTTGAACAACCTGCTGCAGTTGAACATCACCAAGATCGAGCAGTGTGGAACGGGGTATGATGGATCGGCCACACCTCCCCCTTCCCCCTCCCCATGGAGGGGTACACGTTGGATTTGCAGAGAATGGGATTCGACTGACACGGCTTTCGGGCTAAATTGAACAGTGCCGCACTATGCCAGATCTTTGACTCCATATTCAGTGAGTGCGACGTTTCTTTGCAGCTCGGAGAAGCGGTCAGGCCGTCCGAGACTTCGTGAAAGCGTATACTCATGCGAAGGATTTTTTTTCTACAGTGGATGTGCCCATGTCGCGGGTTAAGTTCAACGTCAACAGCGAATATGCCTACCTCCAAAACTTCAAGATCCTCCAGAGTACGTCTCGACGATCGGTCACGGAGCCGTCCTCGTCACGAAATCACCCTTCTAACGTTACACTTGTTTCAGACGTCTTTACCAAGCACGGTGTCGAAAAGCCCATTCCCGTTCAATCTCTTAGCAAGTGCCGCATGCAGGACAACCTCGAATTTCTCCAGTGGACCAAGCGATACTGGGACCAGCATTACCCAGGCGGTGACTACGATGCCGTCGGTCGCCGGAAAGCGTCCGGTGCTCCTGCCAGTGCCCCGGCTGCGCGTACCGCGTCGGCTGGCTCGCGACGCGGAGTGACCCCGACCACTGGTGCTGCCCGCGGCCCCCGGGTTGCCGCTGCACCGGCCAGCGCTGCCACTGCTGCTTTGCAGCAGGAGATTGCGACACAGAAGGAGGCAATTGCAGGGCTCGAGAAAGAGCGGGATTTCTACTTTTCCAAGCTGCGTGACATCGAGTTGCTGCTGCAGAGCGCCATCGAGGCGGACCCCGAGTTGGAGAAGGAAGAAGATACTCTTGTGAAGCACATCCAGGGCATTCTGTACTCGACCGAGGTGAGTCCCATGCAGGAAACTATTTCTGAGCAATGCTAATAAATTGTAAGGATGGATTCGAAATCCCCGCGGAGGGCGAGGAGGTCGTGGCCGATGACCTGGAGACGTTCTAAGCGGAACGGGATCGGGCCCGAGCACGAGCACGAGAAACTTCTCAAAACTAAATACCCCCGCCTGAGTTGTGATGAGAGCGTAGATATTGAATTACACGCATGCCCATATGGGAACCATTTTTTGGAACTTTTGTGTTTTAAGGTACCGAGGTAACAACGAAATGTTAGTCATCCACCTTTTTCAGGTCATCTAGTCAACTAGTTGGGTGTGTGGAAACATAGATCTCAGCTAAGAGGACTCGGGGAGTATGTACGGAGTACGGAGTCTAACAATAACTATGGAGTCGTGAGATGAGATGTAAGCCAGGAATAGTGTGTGTTCCTTGCGGAGGATGATAATTAAACCTACAGCGCGCTAGTCTCGTCCAGACCGTCGTATGGCCCCACCTGTCATATTTTGTGATGTTTGATTGGCTATGCACCGCGTGTACCTGCATTATCACTAGTCCGTTTTGGGAACGGGCGTTGGACACTGCGAGGAGCAGAAGTGTGCGTTTCCATCAAAGAGGAAAAGAAAAACAATAACAAAAATAACTATTCAAATGGGCGTATCTGCTTTGTCAATCGCTTCCAACTTTACTTTCGTTCATTTCCACACTCTCGAGGGTCAGGTTGTACCCGGGTACTCCGTACTCGCAAAAAGGCCAAAAAAAAAAAAAGAAAGAAAGAAAGAAAAAAAGGCATTTGGTCTCGGCCCTGGCCCCGGGACTAGTTCATCACCCACGCGGGTCGTCTTGGCCTCGATAGGGGAGTCTTGTCCGCCGCTCCACCCTTTCGCTTTTTCACTTCTTTCTTCCCAACCTTCATCGGCTGGACTCGGACGTTTTTCTGTGTTCCCCAGACTCAGACCTCAGAAGAGTGTGTCACAGCGCCTGCGTCGCCAATCACGTCAGACCCGCTGGTGCTCCCGGGTCTTGATAGTCACTCGTTTTCTATCTCCGCTTCGTTTTGCTTGTTTGGGGTCTTTCTCGTCGACACTATGGATTAGGCGACTACCTAATTTCCTCTCTACTCGCCCTCGCTCTTTTTCTTCTCGTTCTCTCTGGTACGTTGCCTGATAGTCTCATTGGAAGCCTAAAACTCGATGGCAGACTGACCTATTGGGAACCTCATTGCTGACAGGATGGAACCTCCAGGCCAATCAAGTCTGCGCCGGATGCCATTCATTCCTTACTGATTTACTTGTCGGCGACTCAAACCGCTGACATCCGCTCCTTATTCTCTCGACCCCGGCCTCTCACGCTCCGGGGACCTCGGCCAGCTCTATTCGTTTCTGCTGAACCCGCGGGCAAGTTCCTGCGTTTTCATCCGACATAAGCAAGCTCAAAAAAGCACCTATTTCTATTCGCTATCGTGTAGCTGGTCGATCCAGCTCCGACTTCAGTGAGGATTCACTTTCCTATCCGAGTGACCTCGATTGGATCTTTTTCTGGCCCCCCGCCAATACGGTTCTCAAAATGGCGCACCATGGGCATGGACATTACCGCCACTCGCGGATAGGCAAGCCCATCAAAGCCAAGCACCAATTAGAGGAAGAGAATGCAGAAAATGCAGACGCGGAAGATACCAGCTCCAAGTTACTTGGGGCTGTGGACACACTCGAGAGTCCCGGTCTTTCATCTTCCGACTTGATGTCAAATGATCACTGCGACCCGTTAAAAAATGTCACCTGCCTCGAGGACACCACCAATACACCACATGTATCGCTCTTCAAACGACAGGAGACTGCGTCATTCCATAGCGCGGCGGTCAAAACCGTCCAAGTGGTGAATCATGATTCCCACACCCTCTTGGTGTCTACCGCGGCAGATTTTCCGACAACCATTTCAGACCCCGTGTTTGGCGCTTTTACTTGGACAGGGACTGCGACGGTATCAGCGGAGCTATCCTTACTGACTCCTCCCGCAAGCTTACTTGCTACCCCGCCGGCAACCTCGACAACTCAGACTACACCGCTTCTTACGTCGAAACAGACCCAGACCGCGCCAGTATCTTCGCCAAAGGGTTTTTCTGCGAGTAGTTCCATACCTTACACCTCCACACCAATAGTGGGAAAGTCCTCGGCTGTGTCCTCGATCTCTACCACGAGTTTACCGACCACTACGTCAGTCTACCATGGGGATGGTAGTAGTTGGTATGCCGGTTCCAGTTCCAGTTCTTGGGAAGGATCGTATTCCAGCATAACATCGCCTGCATCACCGAGTGTGTCTAGCGGCTCAGAGGAGACCGGTACCGGCACCGGCACCGGTAGTGAAGCGAAGCCATCCACGAGCAATTCCCAACCCTCTTCAGGATCAGGATTAGGACCAGGATCAGGATCGACTACAGATGCTACCACACATAAAATTGTGGGAGGCGTTGTAGGAAGTGTCGCCGGTCTCGCCGTACTCTTCCTCCTTCTCTTTTACCTCCTCCGCCGCCGAAAGTTCTTCCAACAAAAGAGTGTCCAAGCCTTCCCGTCCGATGATGCTGGGACGCGAGTCATGTCCGAACGAACCTTGAGCAATGACAATGACCCACTGTTCTCGGCATCGTATTTTGCACCCGCTTTCATGAAACGCTGGCGCAGTTCGACTATGACTACGGCAACGGAGAGTACCCTGTCCTCGTCCAACACAAGCGAGCGGGGGTTCCAGAAGCTCTCTGGCCGCAAGATTCCTCCGGTCCTCACCCACGGCGGCGACGGGTTCGGCGGCGGACTGGGCGGTGATTCCCCCACTCTCCCTGGGTTCTCTCCCATATCTCCTGGCGGAGGACCACACTCTTCCCCATCGATGTATGGACCTCCCCCGGCATCACCATTCGGCATGCCGTTAGATACAAACTTGCCGGAGGCCGATGAAATTACTCCCACTGGGCTGTCGCCAGTCCATCTACCTGTCTCCAGTTCGGTCAATTTTGGCTCCCCAACCACCGTGATCCCCTCACATACGTTGGCCCAACCCCAGAGTGTTGCACCGGTGTTGCCGGTGCGACCTGATGCGCTGGGCCGCAGTCATCCGAGTCATGACGGAAGCAGAGGCAGCCGCTTCACGGAGAGCATTGATCTATGATGCAGGATGTACTTGTTGATACGGGATATGTGATACGATAAGATCGACGTGATACGGTAATTGGAGAGCCGAGAAATGGCCCAGGACGGTTTCCGGACGCTGATTTGATTGCAGCGATTCGAAATCTTTTGGTTCATTTGGCCTTAGTCGGTTATATTGCGATTTATAGGGTCTCTTAAGAGACCCCGCTTGTCTTTGACATTTGTTTTTGTCTTTTGTTTCCTTTAGATACCCCCCATATTCTCTCCCTTATTTCTCGTGAATATCTCTCTTCACTTTTCTATCATCATCTTTTCTTTGAATCACCGATTGTTGATATGGTTATGAGCCAACATTAGCCTAGACATCATCTAATCTGAGATAATATAATAATCGAACACATAGAATCTTCCTGATTTTGACTGTAGCCTAGTGCGGCAGTGAGTGCACACGTGGTGTGTCTCTCTTAGCTGAAGTAGTATAAGCCACCACAAAGCCTAGTATCAGAAGGCCGAGGATGAGCCACAATGCTGCCTACGAGGCCTTGAAATTATACTATGAGAAGTCACCTGACCAACCCAGCACCGCCACCGATCTTTCGTCACTCGTCACGACTCAGCCACATAATGGCAATGGCCATCGAGCCTCCATACAGCAATGATCATTGTAGATACTCGGTGGCTCTTGGCCGTGCAAAGATCTGCAAATGCCCCAGTCTGCGGAACCCGATCGATGTCATGGAGCGGATGGCTTCGTCTCTGCTGTCCAGATACACCTCGTACCTACACGCAACGGAGCACAAGCCATGACGTATACGAATAAATTCCCGCCTCCTTACCTTCAGTCAGTAGTGATGACACCCCTCAATAATGCTTGAGCTGTACGGCTATTGGATGCACATTGAGGCGCAGTCTCATCCACCCGTGGACACGGCGGCAACTAAAACCGCCCGTCACATCCAGATTTCGCATTAGGTTATTCGCCAAGTGGAACCTGAAGCCGGCTCAGCAGGCCGGGCGCCTCGCCATCCCAAATGTTACAGAATGAGCTTGTCGGCGCCTAATTCCCTACGAAGTATCGAACTATCGCTCATCTCGGCTGTGTTTGAGCTTAAGTACGCCTCTCAGCTGGACATGGACTCCGTGCTCACCTTCCTATACCAAGTCTAACGCTGTACAGATCTTGGTGAAAGCTACTGCTTGTCGCCTCCGGGGGCTGTGCAATGTCTGCCAACGTAATATCTAATCAGGGTCATCCTAGGTAGCTTGTAGCTTCGTTTTCACCTTTTGTTCATTAACGTGTCCCTCTCTTCTCCGTCTATTGTTATGGTATGAAAGTTTGGTTAAGCTTGGCATTTTTCTCATTTTTACCTAGGCATTACTTGGTGCTTCTGGGCATTTTACACAGCCACTGAGGGGGGAATATCAAGCGTGTACCCCGGCATTTGAATCGAAATTTGCACAGGAACGCTTTTTGTTATTTTATTTTCCTATTGAAGGGACAAAAGAACGACCATCAGGTGCAGACTAGCGCCATGGCCTCATCTAATGATCCGTCCCAACAGGGCTCTTTCCTGAGTCCTGTCGTCGTGACAAACCCTGGTGAAAGAGAGGTAAGTCTCAATTTCCCTCGTGTAGACTGGGCTGTAAAACCAGTGCTAACGTCTCACTAGCGGTCTCTATCTGTTTCATCTGCCGCAGCATCATCGTCGTGGTCCGGCCCAACAAGCAATGACCACAGTCCCACGTCTCCCACATCATCTCTATCTCCAGATATGGCATGGCATCAAGATTCAGCGCGACTGATGGTCCATTCAGCCTCGCATCGATTTTCGCCGTCGATTGACGGCGATACATTGCGACCGCGCTCAGACTCGTTCGCATCTACTGCGAACATGACCCTCCGCTCAAGGGCGAACTCGGAAGCTGGCTCCGCTGTTGCTGCTAAAGCGTACGATGATATCCCGCTGTCGGAGGCATTAACGCCCGATCCTCGCAACGAGGCTGATTTCCAGGTTGATGATAATCGCTTCGCGTTCTCGCCGGGCCAGTTGAATAAGATGCAGAACCCCAAGTCTCTTGCTGCTTTCCATGCCCTGGGAGGATTGCAGGGACTTGAAAGGGGTCTGCGCACTGATCTTAATGCTGGTTTGTCTGTCGATGAGGGTCGATTAGAAGGCACTGTCACTTTTCAGGAAGTGGCTCCACCTGTATACAACAAGCGACTTTCTATAAGCAAGCCGTCACTGGGACCCAGTACTGCAACAGCAGTACCGGCGTCGACTGGTGGTGGCCCTCCTTTTGAGGACCGCATTCGCGTCTTCAGTGAGAATAGGCTACCGGCTCGCAAGTCGGCTGGCTTCTTCAAGCTGTTGTGGGTTGCTTATAACGACAAGATTATTATACTGTTAACCATCGCTGCCATTGTTTCATTGTCGCTCGGTATATACGAAACGGTGTCTGGAGGCACAGGCGTGGACTGGGTCGAGGGAGTGGCCATCTGCGTGGCAATCTTGATTGTCACCATTGTCACTGCGGTCAATGATTGGCAGAAGGAAAGGCAGTTTACAAAACTGAACAAAAGGGTAAGTACTCCAAGATCATTCAGTCAGCATGGAACTGATATCAGCAGAATAATGACCGTGAGGTCAAAGTCGTTCGCTCGGGCAAGCCGATGATGATATCTGTCTACGATATCCTGGTCGGCGATGTGCTGCACCTCGAGCCTGGTGACTCGATTCCCGCAGATGGGATCTTGATATCAGGTCATGGTGTTAAATGCGATGAATCGTCTGCTACTGGCGAGTCGGATCAAATGAAAAAGACCGCTGGCCAGGAGGTCTGGCTGCAGATCGTCGAGGGCCGGGCAACGAAGAAGCTCGATCCGTTCATGATTTCCGGTAGTAAGGTTCTCGAGGGCGTCGGCACCTACATGGTGACTAGCGTCGGGCCTTATTCGACATATGGTCGGATTATGTTGTCTCTGCAAACGACTAACGATCCCACTCCGCTTCAAGTGAAGCTGGGGCGACTGGCTGATTGGATTGGATACTTGGGTTCAGCGTAAGTTGGCAGTCCATTGCCCCCGGATTCGGTCTAATACTGACGATTTATTCAAAGTGCTGCCATCATTCTATTCTTTATTCTCTTGTTCCGATTTATTGCTGATCTGCCAAATCATCCCAATGTGAGCCCTGCTGAGAAAGGCAAAGAGTTTGTGGATATTTTGATTGTTGCTGTGACTGTTATCGTTGTTGCTATTCCAGGTGCGTATTATGGCTACAGCAGAGGAGGATTCATGACTGACATTCACCTCCAGAGGGACTTCCATTGGCCGTTACACTTGCTTTGGCTTTTGCTACAACCCGCATGGTAAAGGAAAACAACCTTGTCCGTGTCCTCCGGGCCTGCGAGACCATGGGCAACGCAACAGTTATTTGCTCGGACAAGACAGGAACCCTGACACAAAATAAAATGACAGTGGTCGCCGGTACATGGGGCTCAGATCGGAGCTTCAGCCAGCCATCTGAGTTTGAGACTGGCAACGATACCATGACCACCTCCGAGGTCTTCCAGCAATGCTCAGTTCCAGTACGGGACCTCATTGTCAAAAGTGTTGCTTTGAATTCCACTGCTTTTGAAGAAAATAAAGATGGTCGCAAAGAGTTTGTCGGAAGCAAGACTGAGGTCGCACTCCTTCAGCTAACCCAGGATTACTTGGGTATGGACCTCACATCGGAGCGTGGATCTGCCGAAATTGTCCAGCTTATTCCATTCGACTCTGCACGTAAGTGCATGGGTGTCGTATACCGGCATCCTGGTGTTGGCTACCGTCTCCTAGTTAAAGGCGCGGCTGAGATGATGGTCGACGCCTGCTCTACTCAGATCACAGAGCTCGACATGTCCAAAGACAATATCCACATAGAAGGAATCTCCGACATGGACCGACAGAAGATTCTAGGAACTATTGAACGATACGCCCAGGGATCCCTTCGCACGATCGGAATCGTTTATGGTGATTTTGCATCCTGGCCGCCAAAGAATGCTAAGAAGCTGGAAGACGACCAGTCTGCTGTCGACTTCGATGATATCTTCCACAGCATGACCTGGGTTGGAGTGGTGGGAATTCATGATCCCCTTCGCCCCGAGGTCCCACATGCCATTCGCAAGTGTCACTCTGCGGGAGTCCAGGTCAAGATGGTAACCGGTGACAATGTTGCAACTGCCACTGCGATCGCGACTTCTTGTGGTATCAAGACTGAAGACGGATTGGTGATGGAAGGTCCCAAGTTCCGACAACTATCGGACGATGAAATGGACCAGGTTATTCCTCGCCTGCAAGTCCTGGCGCGGTCCTCGCCGGAAGACAAGCGCATTCTTGTGGAGCGTCTCAAGGCCCTTGGTGAAACGGTGGCTGTCACTGGCGACGGTACTAATGATGGGCCTGCGCTACGGACCGCTGACGTTGGCTTCTCTATGGGTATCGCTGGTACTGAGGTGGCCAAGGAAGCGAGCTCGATTATTCTTCTGGATGACAACTTCCGCTCCATCGTTACTGCCATCTCTTGGGGTCGTGCAGTCAATGACGCTGTTGCCAAGTTCCTGCAGTTCCAGATCACAGTCAATATCACGGCTGTGGCGTTGACCTTCGTGTCGTCGGTGTATAGCAGCTCGAACACCAGTGTTTTGAATGCTGTGCAGCTGCTCTGGGTGAACCTGATCATGGACACTTTTGCCGCTCTTGCACTGTAAGTTTCCTCTCTTAGTTTGCGCTTTATTCACCAACTAATAAATGACACAGTGCCACCGACGCCCCGACCGAGAAGATTCTAGACAGAAAACCTGTGCCCAAGAGTGCCTCACTATTTACATTGACCATGTGGAAGATGATTTTCGGACAAGCGATTTATCAACTGGCTATAACCTTCATGCTCTACTTCGCTGGTGACAAGCTTCTCAACGCACACCTCGACCACAACGACACAGTACTCCGATCAAAGCAGCTCTCAACAGTTGTCTTCAACACTTTCGTCTGGATGCAAATCTTCAACGAGTTCAACAACCGCCGCCTAGATAACCACTTCAACATCTTTGAAGGCATGTTCCGGAACTACTGGTTCCTGGGCATCAACCTCGTCATGATCGGCGGCCAAGTCATGATCGTGTACGTCGGTGGCCAAGCCTTTGGTGTGACTCGAATCTCCGGTATTCTATGGGCTGTTTGTCTAATCTGTGCGCTGGGCTGTCTACCATGGGCCGTGGTTCTGCGCATGATTCCCGACCGCCACTTTGGCGTTGTGTTCAATGGAGTCGTCGGAGTGATGAATATCATCCTGCGACCACTGTCCAAGGGCTTCAAGGCCTCCGTTCGCGGAATTAAGGCTTTCTTCCAGCCTGTATCACGATTCACTCGCCGTGTCATCTTCCGAAAGGACTCAAAACCCATCGATACCCCTCTTGAAACATCCGGGTCATCCAATTCTCCCGCTTCGGATGAGGAAGCGCTAAAAATGACTCGACTAGAGGACCATGAGCGGCCCCGAACACCGCCTACCATAGCGGTGCCTCCTATTACGGTTACGGCTTCTCCTTAGATTTTCATGTCTCTTTTATGAAGCGATGTCATTGGGTGGCTAGCGATTGCTTGATTAATTGTACATAGAAATAGCCATGGACAGATGAAAAACAATCCCGATATATCTAGATAAGCAATCTTGAAGAACTGATAGACCTGTCTAATGGTTTAGGTAAAGAGCCATGTAGTTAGTGGTTAGTTAGGGCTGACCCTACACCTGTTCCCAGATGAGGCTTAGTCACTTGATGATGGTCCAACATGAGGAACTGAACCAGAAGCGTAAGTTTGTCATGTTATAATATAGCTTTCGATCTGGATAATCATCTTTCCTACTCTAACATACACTTTATTTGCAGTAGATTGCTCTAACATCAAATTCAACCAAAATGAGACCTCTTTCGCACCAGTTGCAAGATCGATACACGGAGCTGTCCGATACAAGTCAATATCTAAGACAGGCCGAATCCGAAGAGCTCAGCGATGAAACACTAGTTAGCCTTGGTATTGATTTCAACCCCTTAGATATCAGTACCGGAGCGACTTCCCCTTGGAAAGACTTTCCTAGCTGCCGCGATATGATAGTCTCGGGCGGCAGTTCTGATCCATTACTCAAACAATGCACCGATCAAGGGGATTCCTGCCCGGCTGTAAATATCATTGGATCACTTTTTCACGTTTGCTGCGGGACGCTTTTCGCCATTACTCCTACCACATGAATGGTGACCGAGATCACAAGTTCTCTATGCGAGAGTAGATTAAACACATATAAGGGTCATGCAATCCGCCCTGATATGTCTGTTGACTAATCCTTATCTCTAGACAATCATGCTATGGCTGGTAACCCTGTTACTTCGCAAATATGTCCGGGCTATGCATTCTGTCGAGGGCGGGTTGACACTATTTGCAGTAGTCGTTCTTCTGCCCCTGAAGTGATTTTAGTGCTCGAAGGAATCCGATACGGAAGGAAGGCCCAGATGAAGGCTCTGCCAAGACTTTCATACAAGAAAAGATTGGAGCTCGTTCATCACATTCTACCGGTTTGTCATCCCGATAACATGGGGCTGATGGCGATCTAATGACTGTGGCTAATTGAATCATCTAGAGGATGGCCATTGTGTTCGACAATAAAGGGTGTGCTCGCGTGATTTACGCATACTTTGATGGTAAACTAAGAGTTCAGTTTACGCAGGCTCTGGACTTTGCGTTCCTTAAAAATATACCAGTCTCAGGGGAGAAGGTTATGGACGCGATAGACCGGTGCAAGTACTATGAAATGGTGGATATGCTGCTCAAGTGGGCATGGCCAATTGTTCGCGGGGGCAGTACTAGCAAGGATGTACTTCTAACTACCATTGAGGAAGATGAGAGAAGTGAGCAAGTATGTGAAACAGGGCTACCGAAAAATGCCTGATCGAAATCAATTTATTGCCCAAGGGAAGAAAAAGTGCAGGTAGCAGGCTGCGGCTCTGTACCTTTTGTATGATTTGTCTTTTGATGCCCTCGTCTGCACACTGCATGAATGTTTGACCCTTGCAATTTTCAATGTTCATGTTTGCTTCTTTGTTAACTAGGTAGCGAATAACATCATCTCCTTTGAGAGCCAATGCCGTGTGTAGTGGAGTTTTCCTCATAAGTGGAGAAGGATCTCTTTTAAGAGGGAGGGCACATTCCAGCTCGACTATCAGTGAGCAAAGTGCAAGGATACGAAGGTGATTCAAAAGTAGACTAGTGCAGTTTACATCCAAGTCTGTCCCCGCCTGGCCCCTGATCATCCTCGATCTTGGAATCTCAGAACCCTGATAGATAAGTGCATCTAGTACAACTCCCATGTAACAGTGGGATTGATATACACGGTCTATGCAATGTCGACAACACAAGAAAACTCGGGATACCGTACCTCGGGTCTGCACAACGCGATCCATAACCCGATCCACAGCCCGTTCCCCGCTTCGCTATCCAGTGAGCACTTAAAACTATCCGCAGAGTGAACAGTTTTAACCTCGTCCAGGCGAGTGCAAAAAGGCAGGCAAAATCATATACTCATTCGTCAACTCGACATTGACCGACCTCCCCGGAGAGACTGCGATTCCTCGTAAGATCCTTGGAAATGCCAAAGTGGGTCAAGTCCAGATCGAATGAGAGTCAAACTAATTATATCCAAGGGCCTAATAATATGCACAGTTCTGAAAGCCGGCATGCTCGGTTCTATCAGGTTCGGCTCTGGCCTGATGATAGCCCGTCTGCCCGACGGTAGCTGGTCAGCGCCTTCCGCCGTGGCACTCGGGGGTCTAGGAGTCGGAGGCCAGTTCGGCATGGAGCTCACAGACTTTGTGTTCGTATTGAATACCGACGCAGCAGTGGAGACGTTCCTCAAATCTGGAAATATTACCATCGGTGGAAACATCTCCATGGCTCTAGGCCCAGGCCGAAGTGCTGAGACTGGAGCAATTATCGGAACAAACGGTGTGGCGGGTATCTTTGCCTACTCCAAGACTCGTGGGGTGTTTGGTGGTGCTACGTTTGAAGGTAGTGTGATTATGGAGCGCTCGTCTGCGAACAAGAAGATGTATGACCGGAAAGTCAAGGCTATGCAGCTGCTGAATGGAGAGATCCCTCCACCGCCGGACGCTGAGCCGCTTATGCATATTTTGAATTCGGAAGCCTTCCGTCTACCGTTGGTTGTTGAGATGTCTGCTCCTGTTGACTTGCATGCTGAGAGCCTGAATGAACCTAGACAGGGAGCATCGGACCTTGCTGCGGAACCACAGTTGGTTCCTGAACCAGATGGGCCCAGTGCACCTCATCGACTGTCTTCGGGAAATACTCATGGAGTAGCTGGGGGACTAGAGTCCACACAAACATAGGGTTAAGTCTATTTCCTGTTCTATATCGAGCACCGCAAATCCATCGTATGTCCCTTGATATTGGTGCTATAATCTACTGGAGTAGCCTGGCTCTATTGTGACTTTTCAATACTTCAATTCCAGGCGAAGAAGATGTGCAATCGCAGCTCTGAGTCCTTCTTTGGTTAAATCACCTGGGGTAAGAGCCTGAAGAATGAAGCACAAGAACCAATCAGGCCGCCAAAAGCCCTGGAGGCTATTGTTTTCAGGAGAAGCATCTATACATATATCCAATCGTACCGATTGTGTCTGCATAATGAGCACTCGTTTGACTTGTCTTCAGCATACTATCTTATGTGTCCGTTCTGAACCATCCGACAGGCTTGCCACGTACAGTACCTGATTTTAAGCCCGTGCAAGCACGTTTCTTGCCACGGTAATCACGACTCTCGCCAGGCTTGAAAGTGCCATCTCCGATGCGCACATACTAGTTGAATAGACCAGGCAGCAACCAATCCGCCCGACGGTGGGTCGGAAGGTTGGAGACCCGTCAGCTTTGAGATGATGTAAAGCTTATGTGGAGACAGTCAAATTATTGCGATTCATAAGAAATGGCTCATTCTAGAGCCACGTGCGTGCATTCGTGATGAGACGTTGTGTTCATGAAAGGCTTCATTAGAGGATGTGGCATAAAGTAATGATGGGGTATCACTCGAATCCGAATAGAATAGCTAGGTCGTTCCAGGCGGATCATGTATGGGATTTTCGTTGTCGATCGAATGAACTAACCAGCCCTAAAAGGCTTGTTGGTGCAGTATAAGCAATAGGTGACAGAAGCTAGGATCAAAGAACGATCCGGCAGCAGAAATCCGAGTTTAGATCAGGGGTGCTCGTGGTCATCATGCTGGCTTCAATTGGCGCTATTTTTGTCTCCAGTGAAGCTCGGGTCCGGCCAGTGGGTCTTAAAGGAGTCGGCTAACGTTCGAGGTTGGTCGGAACCAAACTTGGGCGATTGATGTGACGGGGGTCCCTGACCTGTTAGGAAGATCATAAGTGGGGAGATTGACTATGCTCAATTTCATCATTTTCATCATTTTATTCAGCAGTGGTGGCAATAATCCACTATATCCGGAGCAGTTGTGCCGGTAAGAGTTCTATATGGGCCATTGCGGTGGGTCACAAAATGAAGCCATCGGTAACCCTAAATAGAGGATTGGCAAAAGTGGTTCCTGGTCGACGATCATTGTCTACCTTGCTGTATGTAATAGAAATGATGATGCTTGACTGCTGCATTGTTCTTTTTCCCCTTTTTCGTTTCTTTTCTTGTCTTGTTTAGCCTGTATATTCCCGAGAAATTCTTCGTTCTTTTCTGCACTCATTCTTGCTCAGAAGCTATGGACTCTTCTCAGGAGAGCGTGTCTTTGAAATTGCGTCCTTCGCACGATTCAAGCTATGTTCAGTCTATTCTTGATCATTATGAACTTGAATTCACTTCAAATGGCAAATTTATTCGGTGGTCGTCTTCAAACAAACGGCATCCCAGGAATTGGTCAACGTCAAGGAAGACCTTTGATACTAGCGTGATTACCTTCCTCGATCTCTTCACGTATGGCACCCTTCACTCTGAAGCATGCAAATACTAAACTCCGCAATAGAACTGCAATTAGTACCGCCGGGGTACGCAATTGAACAACTATAAGTGAGAATGAAGCTAATTTGAGATCAACAGAGTACCACGGCCGATCACGCCGCTCATGAATTTGGAATTGGACGGACATTCTCCGTTTTTCTCTTCGTCTCACTGTGAGAATAGCTTTTTCTCATCATACAACACTCGAATTAACATTTATAATGCAGATACCTTATCGGGCAATGTATCGGTGGTACTATCTTCCCATCTTACTCTGAGGCATCCGGCCGCAAAAGCCTCTACATCATCAGCGCTTCTCTATACAGTATCTTCTGTGTCATTGTGGGCGTAGTTCCACACATTGCAGGTGTGGCAATTGGCCGTTTCTTTTCGGGTTTCTTGTCTGCAATTCCCACTATCATTGTTGCGGGTAGCATTGAAGACATGTACAATTCCAAACACCGTGTCTGGCTGATCTTTTTATGGGCCCTGGTCGCCAACATGGGCCTCACTTTGGGACCTATTATGAGTACCTATATCACCGTACACCTGAGCTGGTAAGTGGTTATCTTTATTTGGCGGATAATCACGCTCATTGACTGTGACAGGCACTGGATGTTCTATATTGCGGCAATCGTCACAGCCATCATTGCGCTCGCTTTATTTGGTATCCGCGAATCACGACCGTCATTGCTTCTCGAACGAGAAGTGGCCAAGGTACGAAAAGAAACTGGAATCAGCACACTCAAAGCCTTGAATCCCGATCATACTCCTGATCTGCGGACATTTGCCCGTCAGGCCTTTCTGCGTCCAATCCATCTATTCTTTACCGAGCCTATTGTCTTCATGGTGTCGATCATGAGCGCGGTCGCCTTTGCCATGATCTATTTGTTTACCGAGGCCTTGCCGCTGGTCTATGAGTCCATGGGCTTTTCAGAAGAATCCTCGAATCTTCCATTCATCGCGATCTCGATCGGTCTTTTACTGGGACTGCTCACACGTATCAAGGATCATCACATGGTCCATGAGCATGAGAAGCAAGATCTGCCACTGGAGCCCGAAGATAAGCTTCTCGGCTTCTCCATTGGTGCACCGATGCTTGCTGGTGGTTTGTGGTGGTTTGCTTGGACTATTCCACCTCTCGTGCCCAATGTCAACTGGTTTGTCTCTACTCTTGCCTTGGTCCTGATTGGATATGCCTGCAACGAATTCGACGCCGTGCTTGCGGGTTATCTTGCAGATAGCTATCTAAGCTATGCTGGAAGTGGATTTGCCGCACTTTCCATGCTTCGCTCCTTGATGTCGGCCGCATTTCCATTGTTCGCAGAGCAGATGTTCGATGGGCTTGGTGCGAATGTGGCTTCTTCGATTTTGGCAGCAGTTGCGACGGTATTCTGCATTGCTCCCCCAATTCTGACGAGATTTGGCAAAAATATCCGGGCACGGAGTAAGTTCGCACGGTACAGCTTGGAGGTATATCAAGAAAACGCCGTGGACAAAAACGGATATTGATTCTTACAAGTCACAGACGGGCCACAAGCGATCAAAAGTTATAAGGCGTTATGAGATTTTTTCGTAAATGACTTGAATAGAACATAGATATTGAGCCAAAAGGGCGTTAATGGCATGTCTGGATAGGTATCTTGTAAACACAAGGATGTCTAGATTGACAATGACACTCATCACTCCAGCCAGATCCTGCCAAATCAGGCTAATATCATAGATATTATTTAGATTATCTCAACTCATTCATCCCACTTGCGTATTCTCAATTCCCCGTTCACCCTTTAGCTACGCAATCTGTTTGTGGATCTAGATTCTCAGGTACATAGCGGGATGAGAGTTTATGCCTCAGGCACTAAGACCTCATCATCACAGCGAGTGACCAGCTCCGCCTCCCATTAACATCCCCAATCTCCATTGCAATCAAGTGATATCGCTTCGCTTGGGAGTACTAAAGTGGCCTTGAGTTTGCCCCCATCCTGCTCTTTTCTCTCCCTCGACCTCGACCTCGCACCGCCTGGGACCCTGCCCCCGTCCCCGATCTCCCCGCTCCCGTCCACCACACCGATATACCCAACACGCCTCCTGGCAACCAGTGAGCTTCGACGACACAGTCATTGCTTCCAAAACTGAATTGAGCTTTACTTCAAAGCCAATTCCTTTCTGGCCTCTTCAGCCCAAAACAATAGCCCACGACAACCTGCCACCATGTCGCAAATCAACTACCGCACCATCAACGTCGACCAGCTCGACCCGGAGTCGTCGGTCAACTTCCCGTTGGAAACCCTTCTCCCCGCTACGCTGCCCCCACCCGAGACCTCCAGCGATGCCGCCAACGTCGCAACCCAGGTGCGCCAGCTGCTGCGCGGCGGTGACGCCGAAGGCGCACTCCGACATGCTCTCGACACAGCACCGCTGGGCGGTGACGACCGCGCCAAGGAGGTGCACCTCGCTACTGTGATTGAGGTGCTTCAGGGAATCCGACAAGGCGAGATGACCCGCGTCCTGGAGGGGGTCTGTGGCTCAGATGGCGGGGCAGAGCGGGCAGACTGCTTGATGAAATATATGTACGTATGGCTAATTGCAATGCCTCTTACATGACCGGGAGAGTGTGTGCTAACTCGGAACAGCTACAAGGGAATGTCCTCGTCCGGTTCCAGCAGCGGTGGCCGGTCTCCCGCCAAGTCGGTTTCCCCGCAGAGCACAGGCGGCTTCTCGCAGATCCAGGGCCGCAACTTGGGTGAAGGTGGTGGTGGCCAGCAGATGAGCGTCTTGCTTAACTGGCACGAGAAGCTGGTGGAATTGACAGGGACCGGGTCAATTGTGCGTGTCATGACGGACCGCCGGACGGTTTAAATGGAGCCAGCGAAACGAGTCTGTATGTTTTTATTTGCTGATTTGGTAGAGGCTTGATTGCAGCTCATACATTTATTTTCTGGACAGTCCTCGTGTGTTTCTGTAGTTCTACATGGTTCATTACATGCGTAGAAGCAGTAAAACTAACCTAGAAAGGCAATTCACAGGTCCTCGATTTCTCGTCTTACAATCGAGATGCATACTATGACATTATCGTGGGCACTTTTTATGGCCACCTTCTGTTTCGCCGCAGCTTCTTATGGTTTCTCAAAGTCACCACCACCCAAGATATCCTTCAGGTTGACATCGCCGCTTCCACGCTGTAATGGTTGCGGCTGATTCTTGTCTTCCTTCCATCCGATCATATAGATCATCCGGAATGTTGCAGGAATGCCGCGATCCCCATCCTCCATATGCAAGGCCCGGTAGATAGCCTCGTTGGCCAGCAATACCTCGCGCGACAAGGGACCAGCTTCACGGTGCAAAACAGCATTGCTCTCGCCCATGGCCTGCAGATCATGCATCAGAGCAAAGGTATCCGGGAATTCCACCACGATGTCCTCGACATCGACCGTAAGCATCTTAAACCCAGCACGGTTCAGGAGATTGCCTACGTCCTTCACATCGGCCAACGGCGAGACATGTGGTGACACACCGCCTCGACGCTCCATATCTGCCAGTTGCAGCGATCCACGCAGCTCGTAGAGGGTGTCACCACCAAACATCGCCGCAATGAACGGACTGTCTGGCTTGAGAATAGTGTTCACTTGCTCGAGCAGTGCGGGTAGATCATTGATCCAGTGGATAGAAAGCGAAGATAATACAGCATCAAAGGTATTCGGCTGGTACGGCAAAGACTCCAGATCCGGGATCACGTCGCGAGTAATATCGATCCCTTTATTGAATGGCAATTCCTCATCCCGATGCAGCAATGCATGCGATGTCTCCACGCATGTCAGTTTCGAAATGCGCTCCGCCAGCGGCGCTGTCTGCATGCCCGCTGTGTCGAGGTTTGGTGTCGTCAGCGCTCGCGCAATATTGCAGCTGTTTGCACCCAGGTCGAGCACATTGTGGAATTCGCGTTTTATGTCCTAATCGCAAACCGGAGTGGAGTCAGTGTCTGTCTACTTTACCCGTCCAGAGCCGCAGCCCTTGTTTCGTAGGGCTTCTTACCAGCAAACGTTCACAGAGCCGCATGGCCACCTCGTCCTTCAAGTAATCCACCTTCCGGCTCTCCTCGACATTCTGAGCGGCCCGGTCCTTTTGTAATTGTTTCGTCTTGCGGTTGAAAACCTCCAGCATGGGGTTGCCGGGCGTCTGGCTGGCGTATGTCCGGACGGAGATTGCGGCGATGTATCGCCGGGGAAAGTTGGCGCGAATAGTATGTAGGGAGAACATGACAAGTGAATTATAGTATACTCCCGGTTGTGTATGATGTGTATGATGTTTTGAGTGGCTTAAGCCATTTTGCTTGGCCGGTTTGGGGAGGTGAAGTTGAAAGTGAAGGGTGAGTCGAGTCCCAAATTTTGTTCTGACGTCGATTGTTGATGAACCTCCGCAGTTCCCTCTCCGCGATCGCGCACTTTCTCTCGCCGTGCTAGCAATCGAGCCTCAACGGAGTCTATCTGTCTGGGCTGCTCGGACTGACTTCTCCTTTTTGTCTTCCTCATACAATTCAAGTACGAGAAACTCGTTGCCCACAGCGATATCCTGTCCTCGGGCAGCGACGCGGACTCGATCCCCGCGGTATGCGCTTCGCGGGAAAGAAAGCTGGAGCTCTGCGTGAATACATATATTAATGTGTCAAGCAGATACAAGCTAATTACTCTCTCGTTTTTCGCTACGCGTCGCCATCAGCGCTTGTCCACCCCTATTTCTCATAGCTCAGCTCCCCGCCGACGCAAAGCATGATTTGAAGAGCGAAACGAACGCGACATTCAGACGTCATCCGACACAAATCCCTCTTTCCTACACCAGAATGTCGCGTCCATTTCCTTATACATATATCTCATGTCCCTGCGCCGATACCCCTGTCCCCGACCCTGCCAGGAAGCGGAGGTCGAGGGGTTCGCCGCAAAAATCACCGACACCCGAGCAGCCAAATGTCGACGATGAAAATAAGGAAACCAATGTGGATAATCAAGATGAGGATGAGGAGGAACAGACCTTTGACCCTCGGTCGCCACGTTCTAATTTTTCGCTCTATCCCCCAGAGCAGCTCCTATACTGCGAAGACTGCCACCAGATAAAGTGTCCTCGGTGCATAACGGAAGAGATTGTGAGCTGGTACTGTCCAAACTGCCTATTTGAGACCCCAAGCAGTATGGTCCGAAGTGACGGCAACCGGTACGTACTCAAGATCTCAGTTCTTTCCAAGACAAGACAAGCTAACTTGCACAACCCCCAGTTGTGGGCGGAACTGCTTCAACTGTCCAACCTGCACAGCTCCACTGGCCGTGAGTACAATTGAAAATGTTACCGGGAACGGTAGCCAACAGGGGCCCTGGGTGCTGTCTTGTGGTTACTGCATGTGGACGACGCTCGACATCGGCATCAAATTCGATAAGCCGACCAACATCCGCACCCAGCTGCAGAAGATGACTGATGCCACCGCTGCGCCCGCATTTGACCGGTCAAGGCAGGCTTCGCGTACTTTTGGAGACTTGAAGTCGCCTCTATCGAGTTACGCATCTATTGACGAGCAATCGGCTTCTCGCGAGGGCAGTGGAGAGCAGTCTGCAACCCAAGAAGACACCACTCCCACGCCGGACCTGGGTACAGATGCTCGGTTTGCTGCTTTGAAGACATTCTACCGCACACAGATCTCGGAGACATCAACGTCACCTGGCGATCCTCTTGGCTCAGACCTTGGATTCTCATCACCCGGAGCCTTGAACCGACTCATGTCTCTGTATGCTTCTTCCTCCCGTCTTGGATCGCTCTACGGTGGCAGCAAGAAACCCAAATCCAAGCCTCCAGTCATGCGGGAAGCTCTGACCGCCAGCGAGGGTCTCCGTATTGCTCCAGAAAAAGGCGATGCCGATGTGATTCAGCGCCTCGGAGAATGCGGCTGGGACCGCGTCGCATCAATCGACCAGCGCAAGGAGCAATCGCCCGACGTCCGGTTTACTGACGACTTGCTTCCACTACCATGTCTATTGCGTACAAAGCGAGCCAAGCGTTGCAAGACCTGCAAGCACATCCTCGTCAAGCCCGAGACCAAGCCACAGTCCACCCGTTTCCGTATCCGCCTCATTGCCCTCAGCTACATTCCTCTCCCCACACTGCGCCCACTTGCACTTCCTTCGTCCTCGTCCCTGGTTTCCACTCCGACCCCAGACCTCAATGCATTGCCTCCTCTTCGCCCGATCCATGTTCTACTCACATTGAAGAACCACATGTTCGACCCTGTTCGCATCACTCTTGCCACCCCGTCCGTGACGCCAGGTCGTGTGGCTAGCAAAGTTACTATTCTTTCGCCGCAGTTCGACATCGGTGCGAATAGTGATGTCTGGGATGAAGCGTTGCAGGCGGCTCCAGTGACAGGTGACCCTCGCCTTGCGGGTCTGCGAGGAGTTCCCGAGGCTGGCAAGGTCTGGGACAAGGGCCGCAATTGGACGACAGTAGTACTGGAGGTTGTACCTGGGACACTTCCTGGTTCCGAAGCCGAGGGTGGTAACGAGGCAACAGGCGAAGACGGTACTCTGGCTTCGCAGCAGGATGAAGATGTTCTGGAGATCCCAGTATTTGTGCATATGGAGTGGGATGCAGAAGCCCAGCTCGAGCAACAGAACGTCGGAAAAGCGTCTAAGCCGGATGACTTGGTGGCTCGGGAATTGGCCTATTGGATGGTGTTGGGTGTGGGGAGAATCCAGGCTTCATTGTAGATGTGAAGACTTCTGTCTTGTTGATAGTTTCTTTTCCATACCCCCTAGTATATTCGGTGTTGCATACATACATGCTATGAACTTGCCCTTATAATTTGGTCTCGATCAAGTAAACTTTCAAGGTATACTTCCAAGGTCGAGACGACAACCGTACAATTGTAGGCAGTATATGCAGTGTCAACACCAAGGCACTATCGAGATCTATTTCCATACTACGCGAGGCAATTGAAAGTCGGAAATGTTCAATTGGAATAGTTATCACATATCCCATCCCATCCTCATTAGAGAAACACGGCCCGGATGGAATTTCAGCTCCGTCGCGCCCGGAAATTGAGAACCGGAGGACAAACCATGCACCAGTCAATGGAAGAAGGGGCCACATAACTCAAAAGAAAACCCGTGAATGCATTTTTTTTGGTCTTTCACCCGTCATGCTCTTCTTGAATCTAGTGAGTTTCAAACCTAGAAACAAGTAACCCATAATACCAAGGACATCCTTCCCACCGCAACTAGCAACAACGCGAGCACATTCTTAGAACTCAGCGCCGCTCTGGGGGAACTCGAAAACGACGTTACGGCCGGTCAAGCGACGGTAGACCTCGCCGTAGGCGTCGAGACGGTGGTCGACACCGCCCTTCTCCTTCTCGTCCAGAATAACCTTCAGGGTCTTGCTGCCATCCTCCTTGGTGCGGACGCGCTTGCCAACAATCTCGACGGGGTAAACGAGGTCGGTAAGGATAGCGTCGTGGACAGCGGTCAGAGTGCGCGAGCGGGGGCGCTTCTGGGTCTGAGTGGTGCGCGAGTTGACGGAGCGCTTGGGGCGGGGCAGGATGCGGCGCTGAGCAACGAAGAGGACGTGGCGGTCAGAGAACTTCTTCTCGAGCTCGCGGGTCAGGCTGTCGTCAAGAAAAATTCGCGTTAGTCCCATTGTGTCCAAGGCGCATTGGGTACCACACCACCCTAGATGGTCGATATGTTCCGGCTTACCGCTGCTGGATCTTGTGGAAGCCCTGGAGAAGGGGAACGGGAACGAAGACAACGATGGCCTTCTTGCCGTGGCCGACCTCGACCTATTGTGGTATGTTAGACATCGATCTTGAAAATGCCATTCGCACACAAAATGCAAAAATTCCAAATCCCTTGAGAAACGAAGCCGAAGAAATCTGTGCTGCTATATTCCAATCATCTGTCCAGGTGCCTTGGGCACAAGTGTTGTATTCCGGGGCAGGTGTAGCATGGAATTGACGAAAGTCCACAATGCCCACAAATCTTCAAATTCCGATCCAATATCACCATTGCATGCACAAAATTCCTGCGACTCGATTCCGGGGGAGATCGGTTGGCGAAGCAAGTACAATTCTTACCTCACGGGCAGAGACGAACTGCAGGGGCCGAAGGGTGGCCTTCAGGTCCTGTGTGTTGCTCTCGAGGTCGAAGAGAGCGCCAGCGATCGCGGTCTCCAGCTCGGAGGGGTGTTGCCGCGACGGCGAGTTGAGGGCAATCTTGTTGATGGCAGCCATGATTGCGAGCGACGGGGCGGGAGTGCTGGTTGCAGGTGTCGGCGGAGAGAAGGTGTGCTTCATCAAGCGATGGGAATTTGCTGTGGGATCGGCGGCTTCGCTTAGGGTGCACTTGTGCCCGTTTGGGTTTAGTGCTATTTCTTGCTGATTAAGGTAGGGGTTCTCCAGTCACGGGATCAAGGTCCCGTGACTGTGCTACCCTCGCGTGGATTTGATTAGCTTGAACATTTGCATTTCTTTCTAGATATTTGAAGCAGGCGATAGGGATATAGCACAGGCTGTATGTCTCCCTAGGGAGCAATACAAGACGAGAATCAACGCAGAATTGCAAACGCCTTCACGCATAAAAAGTGCAAACCCGATCAACAAGCGCAGCCCTCCTTGGCCGTCGCAGCATTTCGCTCACCCAGGTTTACCCGGGAGTCCTCTCCGGATCGTCCTCCCAGAGCAGTTTGTCCAGATCCAGCAGCACTCCGGCCGGTTTTGAGGCTACTCTCCGGAATGGCGTTGGCAATCGCTGTAAACACATCCACCACGTTGGTGCCAGTCTTAGCACTAGTCTCAAAGAACAACAGGCTCTCTTCCTCCGCATATGTATTGGCTTCGCGGGTAGACACCTTCCGAGCATCACCTGGAGTGACGTCCTGCTCCACTCCCTCCTCGGCGGCATCCTCATCTCTGTCAGCACCAGCAGACTCGGTCTCGGGCTCGGAGGCTGCGGAGGCATCGCCGCCGTCGTTGGTCAAGTCCAGCTTGTTACCAACCAGAGCGATGACAATCCCAGGGCTTGCTTGACGCTGCAGTTCGGCCACCCAGTGTTTCGCTTTGGTCAGCGACGAGGGCTTGGTGACATCGTAGACGACGAGTGCGGCTTGGGCATTGCGGTAGTACATCGGGGCTAGCGAAGCAAATCTCTCTTGGCCTGCTGTATCCCAAATCTCAAACTTGATCGTGCGCGTGGGGAGGGTACATTTCTGTGTCAGAAAGGCAGCTGGATGATGACGTTAGCCGGTCATTCCAAGGTAGGATTCTAGCCGAGAACTGATGTCCCATCTGATGGATGTGCCAGTGTCATGCTATGCCGATCTCCGATTCAGATAGGATATAGACCAGCGTTGACACAGCCAGTCTTGCGCTCGGGGGAGCTGCGCTCATTAGGGGTGTCTTACCGCCAATGGTGGGCTCCTTGTTCTCCTGGAAATCATTGTTGACAAACCGAAGTACGAGCGACGACTATAAACAAAGGATCTCAGATCAGCTATTGGCTCCTGTGTGGTGGGTTGAGAACAAGCGTACCTTGCCCACTGCAGCTTCGCCGAGCAGTACGAGCTTGACGCTGCTGCTCGGCTTCGGTGCGTTGGCTGCTGCTGACTCGGACATGACTGAGACAGGGAGAGAAGTTTATGATGCTAAAAATCTCGGGTCGGGAAGTCGTGCAGAATGCGACGCTTGTCAACAGTCGGGTGATCAGGCAGAAGGCTGAGCTGGCGGATTCAGCAGTGACTCAGCGTTGGGGAGGGGCCCAATATAAATGGCAAGAATGGAAATACAAGAAACACGTCTGTCTCTTGAATCTGTGAGGTGAGGAAGATGTCGCAACTCTAAGGAGGTTTCAAGAGACCCGAGGTCCTGAAGTGGAGGTCGATGATGATGGCGGTGTTCTGTATTCGGTTTAGCGCAAACAGAAGGTCCCGGCAGTCACGGGATTTGGTCTGCGCAAGTATATAAAGTAGTATTGCAATATTTTTTCTTCATAGAGCTGATTGTGCTTTCGATCTATTTTAAAAATTTCAGCAGTTAAATTTTAGATCAAAGCAAGGATCTATCCTTAGCATTGATATTCGCTGCACATATGGACCCATAGCTACGTCTCTCTACTCCGTAGGTATACACTTCGAACCCTTGCAAGTTGGTACCTACCTAGATAAGCAACGTCATCCATACCTTGCATAAACAAGTCAACCGTACCCGAGCGATACATAGACAGCCACCAGAGATAATTTTGTTGAATGTTTCGGACATTTCCGCTTGTGATCCTTGATCCTTGCAAATGTGTATACCAAATTCAACCTTGGAAGTCGTGCAACCCACAAACAGTGTCCTCTAGAGGGTCAACCTAAAATTAGATTCAAAGCTTTTAGCCTAATATGTAGCTCTCTGGTCAAGCTTCTTCAAATGTGACGTAGAGTTAGATGGTCTCGCTCTTCTCGCTCTATGGAGCCAATTGGAACGCTACTTTAGTATTTATATGTACCTAGGTACGTGGCTATGATCCCGATAGTTTCTCCATCGTTAGGCGCTCTTTAGAAGCTCTTTAACCCCTGGTCTAATTAGTCTCTTCTTAAATTGGATATTCAATGGACAAACTTTGACTTGACGAAATTTGCCCCGGTCCGGGGTGTCTGTTTTAGAGTGCTGACTTCTCACTTGAGTTTGCTTCATTTTATCCAGCACTGTATCTCGCCCATAGGGCCTCACGCGAGTAGGCTTTTAAAAGCATAATCAAGCGAGTAGACTCGCTAATCAGTTCATATTACGCAAAAGCTGTTAAATTTAGTAATGTCAAATGAAGAACTTACTATGTCCAGCTTTTGCTCACTACGTCTTAGGTTCAGGCACCAAGCTTCACGCGCACAAGATTCTCATGTGCCTCTCAAAGTCACTGGCTATTCCAAGACCCATAAGGGCATTTCCATCTGCAGGAGCCCTCGAGCTGTAGATTATGTCAGTGATATGTCAATCAGACAGGCGGTGTTGTGCCCTGGTCTCTATTACCCGATTGAGTCACATGCAACCTGAAGTTGGCTTCAGTGGATCTCATCCAGCAGGTACCATGCAACGCTAGACATCCCTGGTAGAGCCTAATTCTACCACGAGAAAGTGTGTGCTCCGTCCGAGGCAATATAAAGCCCACAAGAGCTTCCTAAGTTCAATCTTGATATTATTGCCTTAAGACCAACACCGGCACTCGAGAATCCTATATCCCATCTGATCCATATGATCAATAGCAAGTATTACTATATAGAGAGTGCTTTCAGTCGCTATGCAATTTGAATCAAACGTTAGTCACGCTGTGATATCGGTGCTTCAATAATGAGCTGGTCTCGACCTTCGGATCAAACAAGAGCTTTCGGTAAATCACCGAAGCACTCCTATAATGCCCCTATAAATATGGATCGAATAAAGAAACCAAGCTGGTCAAGCAAAAGGAATCTGCGACTAAGAAAAACACTGCAGAAAACCATCGACCGCGGGACTCATGGACCTGTAGAGAATTTTTCCATACTATGTAGACCCACCATGCATGTCCAAGCCTCTACACTAGTGGCCATGAAAGGTCCAGACCTTCTTCGCACCGGGAACAAGGTGCCACTCACCATGACATACGGTTATAAGTATCGACCTTGGAAACCTGTTGTAGGCCGAGTAAACTGCTGTATCATTCGTGAACCTTGCGAGCCTCGCGCGGTAGAGACTAGTGCCCAAGGGTTATGCGACATGTTGCCGGTCGCCAGCGAGGCCCTGGTCGGGCTCATACTTGCCGTGGCAGCGATAAGGCTCATCGAAATCGGGCTGGCGGTTTCTGGCTCGGCGGTCAAGCATATCTGCCCGACGGTCTACACATCCCACCCGTGACAGCTGTCAACCCCCAAGGGACATCATAGTCGGTCTAGTGGAGCTTATGCCATGGCGTGAGACACGCAAAGCCTAGACCGAGAAGCGAAGGGAATTTTTTATCGGCGCTTACATTCGATTGCGCAAGTATCATAGACATCAAAAACCAAGTACAAGTACAGAAATGAGCCAAAAATAGAATCAGAATCAGAATTAGCAAAACGCGCTATTGACCGCGAGGTCGAAGGTCTAGGTTCTTCTGGTATCAGTCCATGCATTTCCATGCGAATAATCATCCATCCCATCTATGCCAAAACGCCGTGAGAGTAATATCAAAAAAGGGAAAAAAGGAAAAACCAATATCAGAAAGTCAACAGAAAAAGAAAGACACTTTTGAGACATGTAACAATTGAAACTTCGAGAGTCGTGTCGGAGAGTGAGGTACTAGGTGAGGCGGAGTCAAGAGGTAGAGGGTATCCGAGATGGTAAGGTGCGAAGACAAGAAGTAAAGTCGAAAGCTTGGAAGAGGAAGCGTCGACGCTGGGAATCCGAAACCGAGGCAGAAAGCACGAATTAAAAAGGGTATAATGAGGTCGACAAGGTCAGCGACGAATGAAGAGCAGATATGACCGAAAGACATGAACAGCGGCACAGTAAATAATGATACAGGTGTCTGCATTCGCTGGTTAGCTTTGCTGCCCAATCCGAGGCGCGGCATAGAAGACTCACCGAAAGATAAGTGCAAACTCCAAAACATAGAAGGCGTCAAAACTCCAGCATCCGTGGACGCCAGATACAATTCAAAAGCATTAGGGCTGAGCGAGAGCAAGTATGAAGATGGGGTATCTCGGAGGTTGTTTATTTCGGAGGTGGTGGAGGAGCGCCAGGCTTCTTGACACCCGTCGTGTCGTAGGCGCCTCGCCCCATGTTGCAGGCGGACAAATCCCGAATGATCATATTGAGTTCTGCAGAGGCGACCATCGTTAGACGAGCTGACAACAGTGAAAGTGCGATGTGGGGATTCTGAGATGCGAAAGGTTGCGCGAGGGCTGGAATGAGAATGAGATGAAGAACTCACCAGATAAACAGCACGAGCGATGCATATATATATTGATATATATTTTCAAATTCGGGGAATCGCCTGTCAAACGAACTCCCAATCCACCCCCCGAAGCTCAAAAAGAAAAAAAAAATAGGTTCTTTGACAAGGACGGGCAGCGCAGATGGATGCAGGTGCAGTTGAGATCGGAAAGGAGATCCTTTTTAAAGATGACCGCTGGAACAATGCGGGTGCCAGCAGATAGTAGGGCAGGAATGTGACGACACAGTACCCAACAAATGAGAATGGCGGGCTTTTTCTCAAGGTCTGTTCGACAGGTCGTCGCTCGTTGCTTTTATCTATTCTGTGCCACAGCGAGATCGCGAATCGGATTTTCCACCGCCAATAAAAAAAAAAAATAAAAAAAATCGGAAAATCAAAAAGATAGGCGGGAGGATGGCTGCAGAATCACGGCCATGAAATCGCGATCTGAACCAAGAAAACGGCCAGAAGGGGTATGAAGCTAGGCCGGCAAGGGAGGCCCTGGAAAGGAGAAGTGCCGCGGAACTGTGGCCCGGTAGATCCGGTCGAAAACCAGCGATGTATCGCAAGGGAGAAGGGAGAAGGGAGAAGACAGGGCGGTAGGTAGGGAGGCGATGAAAGTAGGGCGGATGTTGTCAAGTATGTCCCGAGAGAAGTCAGATAATAAATGAAGAGAAAGTGGAAGGGGGGGGGGAAATGATTGCGTAGATATAGGATGTGAAAGAGTAGGATGATCTTCTCTTCTTCCCTTTGGCTAGTAGAAAACTAAAAAGGGTAAATCAATAAATCATAAAATACCAAAATTAAAATAAAAAGAGTCAAATCAAATATTAAATAAATAAATAGAAAGTGAAATTAAATAAATCATAAGCTTACTGAGGTTCCATATTTCTTTGTTTAGTAGAGCGGCTCTCCCGTGTCCCTGGTCCCGGGGAACAGGAACGCGACCGTAGCCTCCCCCACCAAACCCCTTTCTGCGCTTTCCAACGTTTAGCTAAGAGTAGTGTTGCAGTAGCGTCAGGTAGATCGGACCTGGTTTTTGCTATCAATCAAAAATTCCCACTTTGATCCGTCACAAATCGATCTTGGATGCATCGTTCACCCCTTGAGATTAGTCCAAAAGTACTGAATACCAAAGTCACGACTCAGATGAGCTCTCCACTTCTGGAAGCTAGGAACCGAATCTCCGGGCATCGTGCATAAGTGGAGAAGAGCAGACAGGAAAACAGCCGCAGGAACAGGAAACGGATCCATCCGAACTAGAACTTACGATAGACATACGACTCGCGTGGCCGGGCTCCATCCGACGAGATGGATCACTTCCTGACTGGAACAGTATTAGCCAAGGTGAGTTGAAATCTAGCCCTTTCAACCCTAATGCCAGGGGTAAGAACTCAGGTCGCGCTGACATTTGATGCTTTAACTACGAGCTATAACACTCATCCCCTAGCCAACCCGACAGTTAGTACTCCGTACATCTCATCATCGAGGTAGTCAAGACCGAACATTGGTTCTCTCATGCGGTGCTACCCCGTCACCTTCGCTCCCCCAACACATTGTCTGAGCGGTCTCGGGAGGTCTCTCCTCTCTTACTCTTCCTGTCGCAGACGAACCAAAGCAGCCAACGCCAATCGTTCACTATCAAAGTATCGCGCCCGACCCCTACTCCGTACCTATGTCTCATGATTTTTCTGGTTTCTCTCCGGGGAAGCGCCGTGTTCCAACCGATCGGTCACCAAACGCATCTACGCGATCCCGTTGGGGGAAAGGAAAGGATCCATCAAAGGGGGTGGACCTCGGGCGCGACGCTCCATCATTATGGAGCGCGATTCGACCGAATCACGATCGCGCAAAGGAACCCACTCTCTGTCTCGGTTACGTGTGAACATTCTTTCAGTCTTCTAGCCTTTCTATGTACTCCATAGTCCCCTTAGTCTCCCCCGGGGTCCTTGGATTGTCCTGGGAAGTGGTATGTTACGATACGGTAGAAATTCTTCCCTGGAAACATTCTGGAACTCCTTCTTTCTCCGTCAAAACTCCGTACTCTGTACAGTATCCGGGATTTGCAGAAAAATAGTCCCCGGCTCCGCCCCCATACATAATCCCCTGTTAAGGATGTACCTTTGCGTCAGTTTTCGATATTTGCCACACTGGAGCCGCCGGGTACCATTTCAGCCACAAATCTATAGGTGAGATGGGACGCGTCGCTCGTCCTGACACATCTCTCAACCGGGTTCATACGCGCTGTTTCAGCCATGCCAGCTCGAAAAGGGGCACATGCGAGAAATGAATGGTGTTGAATAGACGTAGCGAGGGGTCTCAATGGAGTTGTCTCTCGTTGCAATCGGGGCTGGAGATCTACCGCGGAATAACACTCCGGGGCCGTTAGCGAGATCGAGGTACGGCTGGTGATGCCTCAGAGTACTGTACATGTTTCCCGTTGTCATTCACACCAATCTATCGATCTATTGACCAGGACCGTTTCCTATTCGCGGCGACGGGACAGTCGGGATGGGAACTAATGATGATCCTCTGTGGGTCGCACGCGGTTAAGAGGCCCCATTATTTGGAGCCCCTTTCGGTACTTTCGATGCGCTAGAGGATTGTCCCGAAGAAAAATATTTTCTCGGAGACTTTGACAAAAGGAGGGAAGTCAGGAAAGTCAGCATAGGGTAACGAGCTTCCTCTTCCTTCGGTGGACCCGGCAACAGCCTCCATCCATGGATTTCACTTCGGGAAGAACCCGTTCTCCATTTTACAGCTAAAACGACGCTAGAAACGGGAAAGAAAGAACCTGGAAGATCATTGGCCTTATTTGCATATTGGGCCCAGTGCCGTCTCCGGCTTCCTGCTCCGTTTCCCGTTTAATATCCTGTTTAGGAAGCCGGGAACCAGTTCAGAGAGCAGGATTTGCCTGTGGGTGTCAAGGTGTAACGGGCGATCCAGAGCTTTGGTACGGAGTACTTTGCAAAGCTAAACAGCTCCAGTCACCACCAACGGGTTCCTGAGAACGTCTCCAGACTTCGGCTCGATGCATTAGTTCTCAAACAAGGTTTCGATTACATGAACCACTTGCCGAGCTTACATTTTCTTTTTCGTACATGGACGTTGAGTACACTCCATAGTGTACGGAGTAGGTACATATGTACTCCGTACTCTGCGGATATTGTTTCTATGCCAGGCCGGATGCGCACAGCGTCTACTCCGTACCGTGCGCACATGCGGTGCGCCTACAGAGTGGCGCTTGCAGGGACAGGGTCATAACAACGAAACGGAAGGTGAAGCCGGCTGCATTGACATCGAATCAACTTGAAGCGCGATAAACAGTGGCAGGGGTGGACTGTTCTTTGTTCCTATGACAGCCGATTGATGTGTCAATCCCTCAAAATTGTGGCGGCCATTTTCCTCATTGTTTGATAGACCGTCCAGGCCCATTTCAAGTTCCGTTTCAAATCAATTTGTCGTATACACAAGTGACGTACTAGGGCTATGTACGCGGAACCCGCCCGGACGATCCTTAAGTGAATTCCTGTAGAAATCAGGTCTCCATAAAGAGAAGAATTTCTGGAACAAGTGGAAAATATCCACTTCTGGAGCTGTATTCCGCAGTACGGAATACTCCGCTGGAAACTGGGCTGCAGTCACCCGGGATTATGGAACCCATCAATGATCCACGATGCATCCGAGAGTCTAGGGCTCCAATGTTTTTTTTTTCCTTTTCCCAAGCGTCCTGTCAATCTCCCCTTGGCCTCTTAGCCAAACGATCGTCGGCTAGCAGAGATCATCGGAACCAGCCCGGCGACACCCTTGAGGCAAAATACTCATGCTGGACCAGCCGGGAATTATCCAGCAGGGAGTGGATATGATCCATTTTTGGCAATTGACAGCCTCAATCCACATACCTCACAGGTGCCAGGGCCGAAAAATAGAGAGATGATGATCGCCGCTCTACGGCGCCAAAACCCACAGTGTCGGGCTCGATCATCCTCCTCTCCTTGGCGGGTCACCCCTGAGTTACATACATACACAGGTGCACATCGTGCAGCTAAAATATGAGCTCAGTGGTGCTTATTTGGATGCATGGGGGAGAATTATGGATCGATCGAACCATACAGAGTACAATGCGAATACACTTCACGCCAGTGACCCACTACATTCTCCTGGAACCCGCCGGCGTCCAGCACCACTAGCTCGGCTCACAGAAGTTGCCCCGAAAAGATGTGAGGTCGGAAACCGCCTAGACCTGACCAGGTCGGCGTACATGGCTGGACTCTGCTCTGTATGGAGTGCTACAGCATGACACTCTGATTGCTTGATGCAAAAGCACGACACTCTGCAGTGCCGATCCCTGTGCCTTTTGTCTTCCACCCCCTTGTCGACATGACATGCTGCATCGATCTTCTGCATCATGCAATGCCTTGATGTCCTCCGTGCAGACTAGCCTGCAAATAGACATTGTCTAGCGTTCGCAGTGTGTGGTACCTAGGATATGGAGGCTCATCGTCTTGCAGATCAGCCTTTCGACCCATGGAACCTTATGTACAATTTGGAGCCCCGAGCGATCGGACAAGACGATCGCGGCCCGGCGATTTGCTACCCCCTTCCCGCATCTTGCATAACACTAGGGGATCATTCCAGCCTTGGAGAATCGCGGAAGGGTATCAGCTTCCCCCCGAATGCAGGCTATCGGATCCGACTATATTTGTCATGTGATGCATCACATCCATTCTTAATCTTGTTTCCCCCAGCCACCCAATGATAGAACCCACGGACTCCCCCCGACCACCTTGATCTTCAGATTGAGTTGATGCTGGATCGCATTGGTATGCAGGGACCTGTCTCTCCCCTTGGAATGACAAAGATCTTTTGAACTGAGGTGCTACAGCGCACCGGCGCGTTCCTGGCAACAAAACTCAATCGAGAGATATCTTGACGCGTCCCGAGATTACAGGTCAACCACTTATTGTTGCCGTAGCTCTGGGTCATTGCGAACTGTCACATTTGATTTGGAAGTTATGCACTGAGTATTTAAAGCTATTGCCTATGCTATCCTTTCCACTTGACTCCTCTCCGGGAAATCAAGACCGCGCACGAATGCAGTGGTATGCCATCTCGAACTACGAGACGAGTATATTAGTAAACGTGTATCTGCAGCACCTGTTATTGACTCACCTGTTCATTAGTCTGGCAGATCAGCGTCCGGGGCCCCTTGCCGGCACCCTTGGAAATATCCTTCACGGTCTCGTCATCTTCCGGCCCCTTGTCGTTGGCTTGTGAGTCGATCGCCACACCCAGACACTTGCATTTCTCAGATAGTGTGCGGCGCAGCATCGCACTCTTCTCTCCGATGCCACCAGCGAAGACCAGGGCATCGACCTCTCCGCCAAGCTTGACGTAGTAATTTCCAATGAACCCCAAAATGCGATCAACGACGATCTGAAAAGCCAGCTTATGCGCCTCCGAAGGCGGATTCTCAACAGCAATCTCCGAAAAATCCGTCGTGCCCGTCAATGCCTTCCAACCAGATTTCTTATTGAGAATCTCTTCTGCCTGGAATATCGCATCTCGGAATTAGTACTTTGAACACCGCAAGGGGTCGGATCATTGAATTACCGTGCTGATGTGCATCTCCTTGGTACTAGCTGGGCTTAAGTTCCCCGCCTCATTGGTGTAGTGGAAGACCAGACTGGGGTTCACGGGCGCGATTAGCTTCAACACGAGACCATCGAGCAAAATACAACTCACGAGGGATCAACACTGCCGCTACGCGTCGCGCCCGGCAATCCTGCGAGGGGAGTAAGACCCATTCTGATAATATGCGTTAGTGCCCGCTTCGATGCTACAAAGGGGGGGGGGGTTCCGTCGCTCACGAGGTATCGAGCGATTTCCCCTCTTTGATTGCGCATATGGAGGCCCCGCTTCCGAGGTGCATCACAATCAAATTGGTTTTTTCCTGTGGCTTTTGCAGGAATTCGGCTACGGAGCGGAGAATGAACGAGTAGCTGATGCCGTGGAAGCCGTACTTGCGTAGTCCATTTGCCTTGGCGACTTGCTGGTCGATGGGGTATGTTCGCACATGGTCGGGCAGTGTGTGGTGGAAAGCAGAGTCGAAGAAGGTGATGCTGGGAATGCTTGGGAGTTCTTTACGGCAAAGCCGGACGATCTCTAGAGCCGAGAAGTTGTGTCTATTTAGATGAGAATGTGATTAGCTGAGTATAACCTGTGAGGCAACTGAATAAAACTTACAGAGGCGCAAGTTCTTCCAATTTCTCCAGGTGGCTCATAGTCTCATCGTTGATCTCCACCGAGTCGGGATAGTCACCGCCGTGGACGACTCGGTGGCAGATGTATGCTAGATCGCCCTCGCTGGCGACCTCGGATAGCTCGGGGTCGCTGAAGCAACGCTTCAGCAGGTACTTGAAGGCATCCTGAGGCGTGCTCAGCTTCTCCTGCAGCTTCTCCTTGTGTTTGACCGAACCGCGCTGGTATTTGAGAGCGGTCGGCGGTGCGGTGATACCAGAGATCTGCGCATCGGCGATAGCTCTGGGTGGGTTCTTAAACGCATAGAACGTAATCTTGACGGACGAAGAGCCCGCGTTCACTGAGAGGACAGTTTTCGCCATAACTTTGCTAAAAATGGTGTATGAAAGTGCTAGACAATTTCCGTTTCAATGAGGTTGGTTCTAGAGTTCAAGATTTGTTTATCGCATTCCTGTTGAGTGATGTCAGAGTGAGAAGGGTGACGTCGTGGAGGGGAACAAGCCGGATTCAATATCCAAACCTACTATAGTTGGAACTCATGTCTAAGCTGCTACATCTGATCAACTTTTTTTGTCTTTTCTCAATTCACCTTTGCTCATCTCAAACATCTGTCCCTCAACTTTATCTTTTGTAGATCACCCGTGTCAAAGCCCCCCACCCTCGCAATCATGCCTGGCGAAGTCATCGATCGGCCAAATCCACAGCCATTGCCGTCGCACTTGCCAGATTACGTGGAGAATCTGAAAATCAAACTCAACAATGGGCCTTTGGATCAGAAGGCTTGCGATGCCTTGATCAAATTTCGCCGAGCGGCGTGCTACATCGCAGCAGGTAAGTGGACTAAACGGTTTGAATGCCTTGATGTACAAGTACCAACTGCCACACAGCCATGATCTTCCTGAACGATAATACGCTTCTGAAAAGAGAACTCACATTCAATGATATTAAACCCCGATTGCTCGGTGAGTTCAACCTTGTATACTCTTCGATGGGTTGCTTTGTGTGCTCACAGGGCCTCCTTTTGCAGGTCACTGGGGAACATGTCCCGGCCTCATCTTGGTCTATTCCCACCTGAACTATCTCATCCGGACGAGAAATCTTGACATGCTATTCGTTGTCGGCCCGGGACACGGAGCGCCAGGAATCCTAGCAGCATTGTGGCTGGAGGGATCACTGGAGAAATTCTATCCGGAGTATTCTCGTGACAGCAAAGGTCTTCACCAGCTCATTTCTACCTTCAGTACGACAGCTGGCCTCCCTAGGTTAGTTCCGTGAAATTTCTAATTTTCACACAGGCTAACAGTTTCCTCTAGTCATATTAATGCTGAGACCCCTGGCGCGATTCACGAAGGCGGAGAGCTAGGCTATGCGTTGGCCGTATCCTTTGGTGCGGTCATGGATAATCCTGATCTGATCGTCCCTTGTGTAGTTGGGGATGGCGAGGCCGAAACCGGTCCGACTGCTACGTATGCCCCACTACATTGTTCCTGAGAGTGCGGTACTGACCATAAACAGCTCATGGCATGCAATCAAGTACATCGATCCCAAAGAGTCTGGTGCAGTTCTTCCGATCCTTCACCTGAATGGTTTCAAGATCAGCGAGCGCACAATCTTCGGATGTATGGACCACAGGGAGCTCACCGCACTTTTCAGCGGATACGGGTACCAGGTCCGCTTTGTGGAGGATCTTAATGATATCGATACAGACGTTTACATTTCCATGGTATGGGCAGTGGAAGAGATTCAGAAAATTCAACAGGCTGCTCGCTCCGGAAAGCCGATCCTCAAGCCTAGATGGCCAATGTTGATTATGCGAACGCCAAAGGTAAGCTGGGCAGCTAGAAGAAACCATTGATGATACTCACAATATTCTAGGGTTGGTCCGGTCCCAAGGAGCTCAATGGTAAATACATTGAGGGGTCATTCCATTCCCACCAAGTGCCTCTGCCCAAGGCCAAGAAAGACAAGCAGCAATTGGACTTACTGCAGCAATGGCTCACTCACTATAAGCCCCAAGAACTCTTCACGGAAACTGGCGATATCATCGACGAGATCAAATCGGTCATCCCGACGGATAATTCAAAGAAGTTGGGGCAGCGCATCGAAGCCTATGACAGCTATGTCCCGCCAAAGCTACCGGACTGGAAGAATTTCCGTGTGCAGAAAGGCTCACAGGAAAGCGCAATGGAGGCAGCTGGCAGACTGATTAACCAGGTCTTTGTGGATAATCCGCACGGCGTGCGCTTGTTCTCGCCGGACGAGCTGGAAAGTAATAAACTCGACCCCACTCTCGAGGCCACCAACCGCAACTTCCAATGGGATCAATTCTCCAACGCGCGTGGTGGTCGTGTCATCGAGGTGCTGAGCGAGCACATGTGCCAGGGCTTTATGCAGGGATACACCCTGACTGGGCGTTTGGGCCTTTTCCCGTCCTATGAGAGTTTCCTGGGAATCATTCACACGATGATGGTGCAGTATTCCAAGTTCATCAAGATGGTATGATTTCTTCTTCATTCATTCACCTTTCATGCACTCATCTCTTCTTTTCTAGGCTCAAGAGACCCCTTGGCATGGCCCCGTTAGCAGTATCAACTACATCGAAACCAGCACCTGGACCCGCCAGGAGCACAATGGCTTCTCCCACCAGAACCCATCCTTCATCGGCTCCGTGCTCAAGCTCAAGCCCACCGCCGCTCGGGTCTACCTGCCGCCGGATGCAAACACTTTCCTGACCACAGTGCACCATTGTCTGAAGTCGAAGAATTACGTCAACCTAATGGTGGGCTCGAAGCAGCCGACTCCTGTGTACCTCTCGCCTGAGGAAGCCGATAACCACTGTCGTGCGGGAGCATCAGTCTGGACGTTTTGCAGCACCGACGACGGAGCAGACCCAGACGTAGTCTTGGTGGGTATTGGCGTCGAGGTCATGTATGAAGTGATTCAAGCTGCAGCGATACTACGAGAACGAGCGCCATATCTGCGCGTTCGTGTGGTGAACGTGACCGACCTGATGATCCTTGATGACGAGGGCGAGCACCCACATGCTCTGTCTGATGAAAGGTATAACGACCTCTTCAGTGCGGACAGGCCTATTCATTTCAATTACCACGGCTATCCGACCGAGCTGCAAGGCTTGCTCTTCGGTCGGCCGCGGGCTAATCGCGTCACGATTGCCGGGTACATGGAGGAGGGCAGCACTACTACGCCCTTTGATATGATGCTTGTCAATAAGACCTCACGTTATCATGTTGCGCAGGCGGCTATCGATGGAGGAGCAATTCGTAATGAAAAAGTCCGGATTCACCATCAAGAGTTGCATGCCGAGTTCGAGCATAAGATGGATGCGTCGAGGAAGTACATCATTGAGAACCATCAGGGTGAGTAATGACTGTTTTCTTCCTGATTTGTTTATGTGCGATGCTAATTGGCTTGTAGATCCCCCGGATACTTATGGCACGCCCAAATTCACTTAGATGCTGGATCAGTGGAGAGGAAAAGGGGAATGTAACCTAGAACCCGGGAAGATTTTACACTGGTCGCAAGCAATTTGCAATGTTCATGTGAGGAAGGCACTTGCTGGTATTTACAAAATGGAATTGAATACTCATGGAGGCCATCACTTTGAAGTAGTCAGAATTCATGCCACTGTTTGCACCGTTTGCCCAGGTGTCGATGTGTCAAATCCGACGGGCGTGATGGGCCCACAACCTTGGATTAAAATCCTCATACAGCGCATCATTTCTAGAACCCAAGGGCTGACTTTGAGAGCAGGTGGATAGTAGGAGATTTCGTGTTTTCTGGTCGCCTTGACGATCAAACTTCCAGGATAAACTAGATTTCTTGGAAATTAGACGTGTGCCCAGGTGACCCGGTCCACTTGCGTATCTCGGACATATGTTGCCGTGCTTTCGGATAAGAGTAATAACCCTGGAGATGGAATTGGAGACTTATATAAATGAATACTATATCTACACACGATCTGCGAGGTTTTTGGAGGTCTAGAAAAGCCTTCTATATATCCCTAGGGGTGAGGTTCTACAAGAGATCAAGTAGAGACTGACTCGTGCAATCAGGTGACTTTTAGCCCTGAACGTGAGGTATAAACCATTGGCTAGTTAACTGATACATAGTTAAGTAACTTAAATCTGCGAGTCGCATTTTGAATGTCATTCCATAGGCGGTGAGCCCGTGAAACTTGAAATGCATAGTGTACTTGATTGCACTGCACGGGGCCAAAGGTGTAGTGCATCCAAGCATTTTAAATACGAAACTCAATTACGGCTGACGAGCGGCGGAGTTGATGTATATTACGGCCATAGAAGCCTATTTTTATCTCGAGGAATTCTCCGACACAGAAACCTCCATTAGGAAATAAGTAATTAAGAGCCAAATGTGGAAATGTCGGATCGAACATAAGCGAAAAAGCGTACGGAGCTCGCCGAAAAGGACCCCGGACGAAAAGGACGGAGATCGCACACGCAACCTGAACCGCACCGCTCTTAGCTCGGGAGCCCCAAGCGCGCGCCCACATGGCCCATCGGGACTAACCTAAACGGGAGGACCTTGCGAGACCCAAGCTTACGAACAGGGCGGACGTCTCTGTCGGCCCGAATCCCTATCGAGATCTGGCTGATGTCGCATGGTTCCTTCTAGGTTTTCTATACAATGCATATGACGGTCCACTTTTCCTCTGCCTTGTGCCTTGTGGCCCCCACTTGTTCAATTCTTCTCCCGTTCCCTAACCCACCATTTGCTAAATCCATTAACGCCAGACAGGTCGGTCTTGGCTCACGGGTGACTTCGGGAGTCGGGATTGGTTAACCCCGAGGACAGAACCCGTTAGATCTTGGGAGTCAAGTACTCGTGGCTCCCCATAGCTCGCAAGCTCTTTTCTAATGGCGGGGCTAGTTGCTCAGCCTTGCCTTCTATATATACATTGAAAGATCAGCCTCTCTATGTTTATCTCTAATTTTTTAACGGACCTAATCTCTGGAAAATCTTTCGTTTGTCAATTTTCAACTCCGATCCGCGTCTATCGTCTTGACCAAACGGCCCATCAATCATTTGTCTCCGAATTTCGCTATCAGTTGGCTTCTTAATCACCTCTTGCTTCTCCTTCCACCGAACTATCCTTACGATTACGCGTATTCCTTTCCCTTTTGGCGATTAGTCGTCGGACCTGCACGAGCATCGTGTAAATCTCCGAGCCTATCATGGACACCCAAGACTTGCTGGTCGGCTGCCACGCCAAAGTCCCTGGCATCGGCACCTCATACGGATACACCCCAACGCTCGGAGCAGGTATAGCTTACTGCGTCCTTTTCGGAATCTCCATGATTTTACACACAGTCCAAATGTGCTGGAAGCGCACATGGTGGACCAGTGTCTTCAGTATCGGGTGCATAGGTAACATACCCTCCATTAGCTCCCGATTGGAGAGACCAGCGCAACTGACAAATTCACCAGTGGAAATTATTGGTTGGGCGGGACGAACCTGGTCATCGAAATGCCCGTATAACTCGACCGCATTCCTGATGCAGATTTCCACCCTCATCATTGGTGAAGAGCCCTAACCTAAAGACTAGAGTTAAGCATAGCCGTGCTAACACCATCATAGCTCCCACCTTCTTCACAGCAGGCATCTATGTGCTCCTTGGTGAATTCATTCGACGTCTCGGTCGTGAATCATCGATTCTCAAACCGAGCCTCTACCTCTGGATCTTCGTCACCTGCGACATCATATCGCTAGTCGTGCAGGCAATCGGCGGCGGAATGGCATCCGGACAAGCCACCGCGGTCAATGGCAACACCGCACCCGGCACTCACGTCATGGTTGCTGGAATCGTATTCCAACTCTTCTCCGTCACCGTCTTCGTCCTCTGCGCAGTCGACTTCATCCGTCGCGTCATGCGCCGCCATCTCCTGCAGCGATTGACCGGGTCCGTGATTCTGCTCGGCGCGATGATCCTCTCCGTACTATGCATCTATGTCCGGAGTATTTATCGTACAATCGAGTTGTCGCAGGGCTGGTCTGGATACTTGATTACCCATGAGAGCTACTTTATTGGTCTCGATGGAGCCATGATGGTTGTTGCTGTGGCTGTCTTCAATGTTTTCCACCCGGGCTGGCTTCTGCCTAGTGCTGAGCAGACCGACACGCTGAAGCGGGAGATTTCCGGAGATGAGGTTGAGATGAACCACTTTTCGGCGCCTCAGTGATTGTATCTCCTTGTTGGTATATTATTTTTTGTTGTCTTCCATGCGAATACCATTGCAGACAGATACCATTTGGGAAATTTAGCGATAAGGAAATATAGAATTGCGATTGATTTTGAAGATTGAAAGACTTGTTCTCGGGTATCGATTAAGGAACCAAGTCGTCGAAGAATCAGAGGGCACCGAATGCTATACTCATCGCTAAGCTTAAAGGAATGACATATGGGCTGTCCGGCAGAATATTGGAATGGTTATTGCGGATCTGAGGCTTCTTTTCTTAGAATACAAACTTGTAAACCTGATCTACCCCGCCTCCCTCACAGGTTGTAGTATGGGTGCGATCGGATATCTTCTTAGATGTCTTCCCGTTCTTCCCCATTGTTAGACTACGACTCCCTACGTTCTGAGTCCGGTACTTGTAACTGACCTCGTGACAACTAGGATAATTCAGAGTAGTTCAGCATATAAAAACAACCCTAGCAACCATCACCCAGCAATAATCAAATTGTCCCAACTCCGACTTTTAACACTTTGCGGACTGACCGGGACAGTCTGGTACCATTTCCGGCCCGGCCTTACCGAACAATAAAAAGGATAGTCGCCTCCGGCCATGTCCACTTTTCGCACTACGGATACAAGAATTGAGTTTTCGCACTCGCGCCGAGAAAAATTTTCCAACAATGCGACAAAAACAGAAGTTTACAGACCTTGCGGACTAGCTCCGTACTACACACCATCCACGGCCTCAATCCAGCCAAAGACACCGCCCACTACCAAGGTAGCCACAGCCCAGATTGAACCCCAAGCAAATGCGCCTACCACAGAGACGTCCCGGATCGTGCCTGAAACCTGCACAATGGTGTTGAGCAGTGTCATAGATGCCAGCAAGATCGTGCGAGATGCCAGAATTCGGGTCTTCAACGACAGACGACCAAAGGTCTTGCGGTAGACAGCCACTAAGAGATACTCTCCATGGCGCTCTGCAATAGTCGCTTCGTCGGCCGGTGAGCTCGATGAGTGGCCGGCAGAGCTAACGAACAAAAAGTCGCGTACAGCGTATCCGACGGGGATCAGAGTACAGAAGAGGACGGGAAGGCCGGCGGGACCGGCATGCGCAGCGCTGATGTCGGGAATGCCCTCAAAGTGCGTGACGAGCTGGACTGGAAGCCAGGAAGCATAACTAGCATAGAGAACGACACTGAAGATAGAGGTCGCAGTCAAAGTGGTGAAGATCGTGGTCAGACGGTCCTGCAGGATCGCTCGGTTGGCAACCGTGCCGGATGGCGCGTGCGACAGATCATGGACTGATGATGGCTGGCGCAAGAGGGCGAATGGAATCACCGTCGAGAATACCGTGATCGCGTACGAGGTCAGAACTGATGTAGGTCGGACGCCGTAGAAAAAAAACAGGAGGGTGTAGGTGGGGAGATGCGTCAAGAAGAGGAACGATGCAGCATCGCAGCCTGGAAGAGCCTTATTAGTTGCCATTGATACTCCGAGACATTTTAACTCACTGTCAAGACCAAGACCCCAGGCCAAACCGACCTCGACGGCTCTCCACGCCACCAATCCTCCCACTTCCCACCATTCTTCAAGGTGTTTGCTGACTAGGCCGAGGTCACCCGCTGTCACACTGCTGGTGAGGGTGAAAAGAACCGAGCTCACAATCAGACTACTCAGAACTACTAGTGAGAACCGGGCTGATGAGGGAAGTCGGCTCCGCACAGGGCGCGTCAAAACTGTAAGGGCCGCCTTGGGATCATCAATCGGACGCGACTGGTCGCCTCCCGACGAGACTTTCTTCTTAGGAGACATGGCCAAGCTGTAACAAATTGAGGCAAGAATCCGAAGATTTGAAATAATCAAGAGACCACGCGATCAGGGGGAAAAGAAAAAGAGGTGGCAGGAAAGTGAGTGGTAAGTTCCCTGGTCGGCGGTGAAGATACGATGATGTCATTTCACTAAGAGCTTTCAACCTTGGATACGAAGAGTCAATATTTGGGTCGTAGTTTAGAAAAGGTGACATCGAAACATAAAGTGTACATCAATCATCTTCACCTCCTTCGCTCTCAGCCACGGCAAATTCTACCGTCCCGCTCTCGCGTCCCTTCGTATCCCGCACGACGATCCGGTACTTGCCCTGATTCCAGAGGTCCTTGATAGTCAGCTCGCGCGTGCGGCCGAGACTCTCAATGTCGCCAATGCGCTCCAGGGTGCCATCCAGATGATCATCGAATCCTTCAATCGCGCAGATCTCCCGAAAGGCGCGCTGCATGGGAACGGAATCAGCGCGCACCATGGCTCGCGAGTCGATGGTGAAGAGGTTATCGTGGTCGTAGGACTGGATGAAGTCGGCGCGGGTCATGATCTCGCGTGCTTTGTGGAGCGGGATCTCGGGCAGCACATGGCCTCTTTCTGGGTCGTAGGGTTGCTCCATTTCCTTTTCAAGGTCGACCAGAGCCTTAGCCAGGACCATGGCAGCAGACTGTTGGGATGTCTTAGTATACTCTTGTGAAGTCAAAGCAAAGCAAAGCGCTTACCGAATACTTTTGCTCGTCCATCACATCATCATCCATCTCCATACCGAGAATCCAGCACTTGTTGAGGAACCATGTTTTCTCAGCCTGGCAAATCTCGTCACAGGTCGCCGTGATGTTGGGGGACTTGGCTACTCTATTCAGGAATGACAGCCGCCCGCCCACCTTGCCATAAACTTCTTCGAGAACTTTGGATGGCAGATCCTCGTTGTAGAGCTGCTGGCGGTATCTCTTCAATGCATTCATCGCCTTGTCCTTGGGCAAATCCGTGACCGGGATGACTTCCATGCGCGTAGCGTAGCGCTTCAGGCGCTCGTATACCCAGTAATCATCGCTGTTGAGAACTATTCGAAAATAAGTATCGGTGACACTCGGTTATCGTGATGGATGGAAACTTACTAGTGGTGACAAGACCGCTTGCAGCCCATTGTTCCGCTCGCTGTTGGATCATTTCAAGCAGATCCTGGCCGTCGTGGTCGTCACGGACCAAGTGAGTACTGTTGATAATAAGGATGAGCGGCGTCGTGCCCTTTTTCCTTCTGGCCAGAGCAACCTTCTCGAGCTTATTGAAGGCTCGTTCGATATCTAGCAGAGCCGTGGTGTCACGCGGGCCACGGATACTGAAAAGGCTGCCAATGTAACTGTACAATCCGTCAGAAAGCATTCAGATACTTTAAACTCAGAAAAGACATACTCCTCGTGGAACTCGTAATCCAGGGCCTTTCCAAGTCTGATGCGGAAGATCTCAAGATCGGCATGCGCCTCAAACATGGAACAACCGAGGCCATTGACTTTGCGCATTGCTTCGAGAAGCATGGAGGTTTTTCCGGTACCTTTCTCGCCGATGATGAGATAGTAATTACCGCGGATTCGCCCGGAAACAATGTCGTCGATCCGCTTTTGCTCGTCCCGGGGAAGCCAGTGCTCCTCGTGGGCGTACTGATGCTTGCCAGAAACGACACCTGCGACTTCAAGAGCAGGATCACCTGGATTGAACGCATTGTCCATCTTATCCAGAACCAAGTACTTGTAGTACTGATGGTACGAGTAGCCCGCCGCTCTGCGCGGTAACAATTAGCCCGGCTATATCCCGTTATAGAAAAGCAGACCCACCCTAGAATGAAAATAGATGCTGCCGTTGTCGCAGCGGTCTCCAGTATCTTCAGAATGGCAGATTTCAGAGTAGGGTCATCGCCCTTGCGACTCTGACCCTTGCCATCTTCCGCATCATTCTGATCAGTAGGATCGGGGGTGTACTGGCCCAAGTTTTTGGGGTCAGATGAATTGAAGCGCTTGAATGTGCTCTGAATGAAAAGTCCATTAGACCGAAGGGGTCTGGACAAGCCCCGTCGGGTATAACAGGCCAGAGGCTGAGCAAGCCGATTCCATAACATCCTGATTGTACGAATTTGTTTCGGCGGATGTACACAGTATTAAGGATATCCCAAGATGGACTTCTGCAAAGCAACAGTATACACTGAGATCTGCAAATCGAAGTCGATGCACCAACAGTTACAGGAAGGCTACAGTTAACCGCGTGCTTTCACACCACCAGGGAATGACGCGGCTGATAAAAAGTGAGTGGACGGGTGAAAACCCAAAGAGTATCAATATACTGAAGAAGAAGATTCAAAGTAAAAAAAGAAAGGAATAATGAGAGACTGAAAGTATATTGAAAGTTGAAACAGCAGAGAAAGGGTTGCGAGGTTTATTGTGGCTGAGGCAGGGTGGAGTCTCTTGGCAGTTTCCATTGGGGCTCAGCTGAGTCCCGGCTACCGAGTACGTGGAGTTGCGTTGTTAGAAGCTGGTATACATATCGTTAACTATAAGCTCTACGTTTTCTTTTACGTCGATATGCAAATACCGGAATTCGAATTCTAGGTAGGGAGTCAAACTTTGGGATGATTCTCGAGTCGTGGTATTGGTCGCGTTACACAAGACTATTCTCACTTTTGGACTAACACCTAAATTCGAGCTGGTTTTATTGAGATGCACATAACTAGTTAAAGCTATATAGCTATGTTTAGTTTCAAGGTTGAGTGCGCCGTCAAAAGCGCATCAAAAACTTGTTTAGTTATCGCTGTCCGGAAGTAGTTAGTTAGTTACACCCGAAGCCGAATGACGAAACCCAGCAGTGTGGGCTAGTTTCAGGGGATTCTGAATGTCTTGAGAACGGCTTAGAAGACATATTCAATTTTTAAAACGGCGAATTGCGAGTTGTTCCTCTCGAGTATGCATCTCGAGGAGTCATATCCTCGCTATTACGTTGAGGCCTGAGGCGCTAGACTTCCAACAAGTTACGGAGTACTATAGAATAGCTACCTGGATATGAACTATGTAGATACCCAGACAACATGAAGTTAAGGGATGTCCAGGTACTAAGGATTTATTCTATTTTTCCTAAGCAATTCAAAATTCCTTGCTTCAGTGGAGAAGACTCTCCGCGCCTTCCCCGAACCCACCGCCCGAGCACTTCCGAGGGTATGCCGCATCCGCGAAATTTTCTCCTCCGTTTCACCGTTCCTCTACCGGATTATTTTCTTTTTGCATCTCTCTCTATCTGGGGTACGGGGTTTTTGGCTTTCCTGCTTCAATTGCCCTTATCCTTCTTGTACCATAGCGATTTTATCCTTTTTACTTTCCTGCCGAATCCCCGCGGGTCCTGTCTTTTTTCGCCCGTTCATTCGTCACTATTCCGCTCACCAGGAGATAGCTATCGCCAATTGATTTTGACGAAGCTATACTACTCGATCGATTAGATATAATGGCGCAATCCAATGGGGAGTTGGAACACTCGAAAGGTCCGTCCGCCCTCGATACCACGTTGTCACACCAGACATCGGATCGAAGCATAAATCGCAAACGACATTCGACTGGGGAAACATGCGCTGACATTTCAACAGAGGTTTCTGATGTTTCTCAGCAGACAAACGGCAATGGGCCCGAGGGTTTAGAGGATGAGAACGCCGGTGGTACGTGGGATTAAATGTGGCCAGGTGGAGTGGTGGTTTTCTGACTCGTGTCAAGGTCTCTTCCAGATCTCCGTGAAGCTCCCTCATGAGCCCTACAAGATCCAGGTGATGGTTAGTGAAATGTGCCAATGGCATACGCGAAACCACTGACCCATTTTTTTTTTTTTTTTTTGTCAACAGGTGTCGAGCCAAGAACAGGTGCAAGATGTCCGCCAATCGATCGTCGAGCTTCCCGGTACCTTCCAGTATACATGCTTCCACCTGGAGCACAACGGAACCCGGATCAATGACTTTATCGAGCTGTCTGAGGTCCCGGACCTCCAGGCTGATTCCGAGATCGTGCTGGTGGAGGATCCCTACACCGAGAAGGAGGCTCGCATGCATGTTGTGCGGATGAGGGAGCTGGTTGGTGCTGCCGGTGATCGGGTGGACAACCTTCACGGTATCTCTGCAGGCCTTTCCCTGCACGATGCTATTGCCGCCGAGGCCGCCGCCGACGCCGGGTCGGAGAAGGACCACTCGCTCGCCAAGTACAACTTGGCTGGCACCTCTTCTTTGCAGACCATCCTGCCCAAGGCCGACGCGCCCCTCCCGAAGACCGTCAAGTCGATTTCGCTCTCGCCGTGGAACCCTGTTCCGTACCACCTCCGCCAGAAGGGTCACTTGCTGTACCTTCAGATCACCACAAACGAGGGCGAGCAATTCCAGGTCACCTCCCACGTCTCCGGCTTCTTCGTGAACAAGTGCTCGAACACTCGCTTCGATCCTTTCCCGAAGGTGATGCCCAAGAAGGGAAGCGGCAGTGCACACTCCCTCCTCACTCTGCTCTCTCAGCTGTCGCCCTCGTTCAACACTGCTTTCGAGGCGCTGCAGGAATCCAACAACCAGAAGGATCTCTTGACTACCTTCCCCTTCCAGAATGCGATCCCGAACAGCCCATGGCTCGTTTCGCCGTCCTCGTCCAGCCTGAACGCTCACCAGCCCGATATCACTCGCTCGCAGGAGAGCTACTTGATCTCTGGCGTGGACAATGCCGAGACCCTGCGCGACTGGAACGAGGAGTTCCAGACCACCCGTGAACTGCCCCGCGACACCGTTCAGGACCGCGTTTTCCGGGAACGCTTGACCTCCAAGCTGTTTGCTGACTATAATGAGGCTGCCGCCCGTGGTGCCGTCCTGGTTGCGCGGGGTGAGGTTGCTCCTCTGAACCCTACTGAGGCACGGGATGCCCAGATCTTCGTATACAACAACATCTTCTACTCCTTTGGCGCCGACGGTGTTGGCACCTTCACTTCCGAGGGTGGTGACGAGGCTGCTCGCGTTGCCGTCGGCAAGGACGTTTTGGGTATCAAGGCGGTCAACCAGCTCGATATTCCGGGCCTGTTCACTCCTGGTACTGTTGTCGTTGATTACCTTGGTAAGCGTATTGTCGGCCAGAGTATTGTTCCTGGTATCTTCAAGCAGCGTGAGCCCGGCGAGCACCAGATCGATTACGGCGGTGTTGAGGGCAAGGAGGTCGTGGCAACTAACGAGGAATTCGTTCCCGTCTTTGAGAAGCTGTCCAAGGCTCTCCGCATCAAGTCGCATCCAGTTTGGGACAAGGATGGCAAGCGCCACGACCTTGAGGGTAGTGTGGAGACCAAGGGTCTCCTTGGTACTGATGGTCGGAAGTACGTTTTGGACCTGTACCGCGTGGCTCCTCTAGATGCTTCATGGCAGGAGGAGGATGGCAGCGATGTGTACCCCCACCGCATGTCCACCTTGAGACTGGAGCTCGTCGAGGCGTACTGGCGCAGCAAGATGAGCGAGTATGTCAAGGCTGAGGTCGAGAAGCGCCGTGCTGCCAAGGCCGAGGAACCCCCCAAGGAGGGCAAGTCCGAGGAAGGCTCTGAGGAGAAGACCGAGGACTCTGTGGACAACGAGCGCGTCGACATCTCTGGATTCAACCTCTCTCTTAACCCCGATGTCTTCAGCGGCCAGATCCCTCATACTGAGGAGGAGAAGGAGCAGTGGGCCAAGGATGAGAAGGAGGTGCGTGATGCTTGTGACTATCTCCGCTCCAAGGTCATCCCCGACCTGATTCAGGACCTGCACGATGGCGACGTTGGCTTCCCCATGGATGGCCAGTCGCTGACCCAGCTCCTGCACAAACGTGGTATCAACGTCCGCTACCTGGGCAAGTTGGCGCAGCAGTCCAACGAGAAGGGTGCTCGCCTGCAGGCTCTGTCCACTCTCCTGGTCCAGGAGATGATTGTCCGCGCCTTCAAGCACGTTGCGCACAACTACCTGTCTAATGTCCCTGCTCCATTTGTCGCTTCTTGCATCGCGCACCTGCTGAACTGCCTGTTGGGTACTGATGTGAACGCCGCCCCCCGTGCGGAGATCGACGAGTCGCTGCGTGAAGTCTACCCCGAGGGTGACTTCTCCTTCGAGAAAGTCACCCCCGAGTCCTTTCACGCTGAGATCGAGAAGCAGGTTTCTGTGCGCTACCGCTACTCTCTGGAGAAGGGATGGGTCAGCTCCCTGCGCCACCTGCAGCTCGTGCGTGATATCTCGATCAAATTGGGTCTCCAGCTTGGCGCACGCGACTTTGCTTTCTCGAAGGACCAGGTCAAGGAGCAGGCTCCTGCCACCAATGGCGCCAACGGTAACAGCAACGACGATGGCAAGAAGAAGAACAAGAAGAAGGGTGGTGACAGCAAGGCGAAGTCTCCCAGCCGCCCCACAGTGGAGACCAAGCCCGCCCTTTCCATCTCCGCTGATGATATCCTGAACATTGTTCCCTTGGTTAAGGACGCTGCTCCTCGTAGTGCTTTGGCCGAGGAGGCTTTGGAGGCTGGCCGTATCTCGCTTATGCAGAACCAGAAGCAACTGGGCCAGGAGCTCATTCTGGAGTCTCTGTCTTTGCACGAACAGATCTACGGTATCCTCCACCCCGAGGTTGCCAAGCTGTACCACCAGCTCTCCATGCTCTACTACCAGACCGACGAGAAGGAAGCCGCCGTGGAGCTGGCCCGCAAGGCTGTTATTGTGACCGAGCGCACTCTGGGCGTTGACTCGGCTGACACCATCCTGGCCTACCTTAACCTGAGTCTATTCGAGCATGCTTCTGGTAACACCAAGACTGCCCTGGTGTACATCAAGCACGCCATGGATCTCTGGAAGATCATCTACGGAGCTAACCACCCCGACTCTATCACCACTATGAACAACGCCGCCGTGATGCTGCAGCACCTTAAGCAATACAGCGACTCGCGCAAGTGGTTCGAGGCCTCTCTCGCTGTCTGCGAGGATCTCTTTGGAAAGCAGTCCATCAACACCGCCACCATCCTCTTCCAGCTTGCCCAGGCTCTGGCTCTGGACCAGGACTCCAAGGCCGCCGTTGGCAAGATGCGGGAAGCCTACAACATCTTCCTTTCTCAGCTTGGCCCCGAGGACCGCAACACCAAGGAGGCCGAGAGCTGGCTTGAACAGCTTACCCAGAACGCTGTTTCCATCGCGAAGCACGCCAAGGACATCCAGGCCCGTCGCTTGCGCCGCATCGCCATCAATCCCCGCGGATCCGCCATGAGTACCCGCGTCCAGCCCCAGGTCGGCCAGACTGTGCCTGAGAGTGCTGGTGCCGCCGCTTCCGGTATGGACTCTCGCAGCATCGATGAGCTGCTGAAGTTCATTGAGGGTAGTGATGCCGGCTCCTCGCGCTCCAAACAAAAGAAGCGCACTTCTGCCAACCCCAAGCTCCGGGGCTCCAAGCAGTCCAAGGCATAGATTTCTATTGCCGCTTGATTAGTTTCGGATGGTTTCTCTTTCTTGATCATTGGTGTCTTAACAATAAAATACTCCATCATTTCTTTTCGGAAGGGGCTAGGGGTTTCACGTTTGACGAGCGAAAATGTTGTATTCTAGATCACTCTCCTCTCTGTGATGTCTTTTTTTTCTTGATGTGTTGAGCCTGTCCTGGTGAATGGGAAGGTTCATGGACTCGATTGTACTATATTGCCTGACGTCTGGATGTGCATGATGTGATGTACTTAAGGGTTTTGCATACGGCAGTTTCAATTTGGGTCATTGTCAGATTCCCTAGGAACAACATACCTTTGCACTAGATCTGTCTATGCCTTAGGTAGGCACTGTAGTATGGAGGCTATCCTCTAACATAACAGCAAACCATGACCACAAGGTGCCCAGCTAATAACTACACCGCCCGCGCTTGACCGCATTGGGGACCCACCTTTGTTTACTTTGTTTTGCCCGCCTCCGATCTCCTGGTCTTCGCATTTGCATCCGCATTCCATTTCTTACGCACCTCTTATTTTGGGTTGCAGCATATTTTATCCTTTTATCCTATTTGAATATATTGCCCCGAATTTCGGAATGATTGAATGCCAGGCGCTGTGATTGCCATGCATCATCCCAGAGTTGGTTCTGAGGCCCCGTTACTGCAGTATGACACAATGCCTACTCCTAGTTACGATCAGACTGACGATTGCCTACAGTTTTATGATTTCAGCCGATAGGGTTATTCCGATTGACCCCTAATGGACGACATTCAACCTACCGCGCGATGGGCGAACCGCATGCTGCGCCCTTTGACTTCCATATACCACCGACTCGAGAGACACCATGAAACCCTAGCGATCATCGCAGCCGAGTCAAGGATAAAAGACCAGAGTGAGGACATCAATATGCATGGGCGGGGAATCGCCGAATCTGTCACCGCGGGAGATACCCTGTCTGGCTCGGACGCAGATGAGGATGACCCAGTTTGGATCCCGGGGAAGAAGCCCGAGCAGCGGCGTATCAGGCACAAATATTCGGGTCGAGGACAAGGAACAGGAGGGAGGAAGCGCACGCGACTGTCAATTCACAGCCCGGAAGCCCTTCGCACGTTACCAGGCGCGATTGAGCTCGCAACACCTCTGATTACCGGCAAGCGATGGGAGATCCCGTCAAGCGCTCAATCCCAATTGTCGGTTGAAGGGGGAAAGGGAACGACAGAAAAAGGACAGCAACAACCATTTCGCGATCGATATTCGCTGCACAAGAGTCCATGGCAGGCACTCCTCGATCAGTCGGACGACTCGGGGTTTGCCGACATAGCTCACAACCTTGATCGTGTTTTTCAGAACTTTCTTTGCAACACACGGATCGGCAAGCATGATCAAAAGGGTACATCTGCCAAACGTGAGCGCGGGGCGCGTTCTTTGCTCTCTATGGTGGCGCGAAGCCTGCCGGAGTTTATTGCAAGCGAGCAGGAGGCACAGTATGATATGGAACAGGATGGAGATGAAAATATGTGCGATGCATACTTTACGGAATTGGAGTCATTCTACGCACCCCATGGTAGAGGCTGGAAACCTCTCCGCGAGGCGGTTCGTGCCCAGGGCATCTACTTGGTGTCTACCATGATCCAGAACAAATGGGTGACGGATCCAATCGCATGTGCGCTAATCGAAAAGTGCGGATACCACGAGTTAGATGCGTGCGAATCACTGCTCTCGACGTTCCTCTCGACGCGCACAAAATATTCTTACCCTCTAGCTCTCAAGCCTGTCACGGAGCCGCGCATCGGAGACCCTGTTGAATTATTGCGGAAGTACACCCACTATGGACAAGCTAGTCGATCGTTTATTTTTGACGAACTTTCCAAGCTGCTTATGCGTGGTGTGCTGCCTCCAGAATGGATGGCAACCAAACATTGGACCGGTTGGGTAACCCGAGCCACGATAGCTTTTTCCAAAGGAGATCATGACTGTGCTGCAGCTTCACGATTGATTGAGGCCGTAGTTGTTTCCGCCAGTGATATCCATCCGACAGCCGAGGCGTCAAAGCCTGATAGAGGACTTCCAGCAGCCAAGCGCCATGCTGCTCGTGGAAGGGCGACTCGGGCTTCGTGCGAAGCATCGACTGGCAAACCTGACCTTTCCCGGTCATGTCCTCTGCCAGTTGAAGACGCACTGAGTAATCATATTACGAGTCTTTTGGCCGCATTATGTGGTATGCATATCTCACGGTCCCGGGATCTGGAGGATGTCGATGCCCTCAGTGGAACAAAAGCGGGCTACATCATCAATTGTCTTTCATTCACGCTGGAGAAAGATATGGCCTCGAGGCCAATCTCTCACATTACCAACCTCACCCTACATCAGTTGTTTAGACGTGGGTGCGTCGTATTGGCAAATTGCCTGTTGGAGTGCAACGATGCAGCTTTAGCTAGTGACAGGCCATGCGTGGTAGTGCCAAGTCCTGGACTTGAAAACCATTGCAAGATTTTGGCATCGCGTGCCGACTTGGTGAAGGAACTGGCACTATTTGTCCGACAGGCTTTTCGATGCTTTAGAAGTGCTACGGACGACGAACGTCTCTACACAGCCCAAGAGATTCGTCGCATTATCTCACAATTCCCTCGTTTGGCCGACGTCTCAAGTCTATCTACTCTACTCAATCAAGTTGCCATCGAGGCTGCCATGGGATTCGCAGAGGACACCGGGGAGCCCGATGACCATCTATGGGCAGTTGAGATTCAAGAGACGGTTCTTGCACTGCAGAACGGGAACGAGTCGAGTTCGGAATCTACGGATGAAACGGACGAACAGGAGCAGCGCAGAGGGTATCGTTGGGAAGAAAGCATTGGAGAATGGGTTGCCCGTACACCCACAGCCAAGGCGAATCCAGTGCCCAATGTGTTTATCAGGAGACGAACCTCCACGGCTACGATACAAATGCCATGCATTCCCTGTTCAACGGACAGCAGCTCTCCTGAATCGGATGAATTCGAGGAGGCCGCTTCGAGCTTGACCTCATCACCTTCGTCCCTTGGGACCGTTGGAAAGCGGAACTTTGACGAACTTGACTCGTCGCCTTTACGCCCGATCAAACGCCGGTCTGCTCGCGAGGATATGATTGAAAACACAGAAGACAGACGGTGTGAATCCAGGTCTTCTAGCCTTGACCTCAGATCTCCCTCTTTAGAACCAGTGCCTCGGCGTCGTCGCATTCTGCGTGAAATGTCGAATTACAACACGAATAGCCGAGCTGGCCCCGCGATCACTAAGCCGGCATCCAAGGTCGAGATTGTCATTTTCAACAAAATGCGGGCCCGTGTAAGCGAAGAACCTGCGCAAACATCTCCAGAGCCTGATGAAAAAGAGGTGCATCGGGCAGTTAGGCGACTTCGAACTTCCCAACTCCCCACCGTGGCTGTGCGGCCTGTCCCTCAACGAAGGTCCATCATTCCTTGTTCGGATGACAGCGACGACGAGCTAAGCTTCCTGTAGCAGCCGTCTAGGCCTTCTAAACCGGGAACAGTGACATCTCTCTGGTTTTTGCATCGCGAACGGACCTCGCGGGAAAGTGGTGTGTTCTTGAAGGACGGATCGACTGAGCTCAAGCGAGCATGATTTGATCGGGAGATAACGGTGGATAAAGGATGGTCCGCATTTTGGAGACGGTGTTTGGAACTCGTCATGACATGATACCCTCGGCTTCGGATTGGTGTTATTTTGTGTTTATTGCTTTGTTGTTTTTGGTTACCTGTTCATAGCCTGCGTCATGGTTCGGTTTGGATCCCCTCTGTGTGGAGATTCAGATCTGTGACTCTAGTTGGGTCTAAGGCTTCGGAGTAGACTACGAGCATCTTTGAAATGGATGTCGCTCATAATCACTACTGACATGATTCAAGAGGTTGGAGCGTACTTCCTCTTCGCCTTGAGAGATCATCGTATCATCGTCTATTTCAACCGGTGGGCAGTGGTCCCTACTGTCTGCTGTCGAAACCCCGTTTCGGCCGCCTGTCAAGATGGGACTAATATGTATAGGGAAATGCTCCGGGCCTAGATAGAGATACTCTAGGGATATTAAGGTCTGACATAGATGAAGCTAAGATTGGCGGAGTTATGTGGATATAGAGTGAAGTGTGTTTCAGATAGAGGTGCCTGGAGGCCTTGTCGCAGAGACAAAGTGGGCGTGGGCAGTCATTGTAACCTCCTCCCCACATCTCTCACCCACAATGCACCAGATTGGCTCATCGACAAAGCAAGGGCCATTTCTTCAATCCAGCGAGTTTCATTGCTCCAAAACCAAACCCAAACATCGGTGTTTCAGCATCGGCCAGTCATACGGGCGCAGTGCATCTCGCCACATCCTGGCGCCAAAGCCCCCTACCTATCACACGTCCAAGTTGATGGCGGGATGAAAATCTTGTACTCCGTAGTACCTGGATCCCTCTCCAGGTACCCGATTCGATCCATGGATCAACTCCGATTTAACTGGGGCTGGGTCAGTCTGACCTATCCTCTGATCAGTAAGTACCATTGTCAAACATTCTTCAGATCACTCGGATAGATTGGGTGGCCTGGCGCCAAAACACAGAGTATGATCAATTCCATGACGAAACGATACTCGATTTGAGCCAGTGGCATGATTGCATGGACTTCCGCGCCAGCCTCCTTGTTTCTACACGTTCCCAGTGTCGTGGTTCCCCGACTTGGCCTGTCTCATATTCTCCTTCACCCTTTAGAAGTGCAGGGACAAAAAGCGCCTTTTCCTCCTTTCTCCTTTAATGGGTTTGTTTCTTCTCTGACAATCATTAGTCCTTCTTTTATGTCTCACCTCTTTATTTCTCTGACAATCGTCATTGCCGCGGAACTAGCTTCCATCGGATTTTTGCCCTGCAGTGACTGAGTCGCCTGCATTCTTTTCGTTGCCCTCCGACACAATCAGGCCTCTATGAAATATTTCAGCCGATCTGTCATTCCTGGCACAGTGCTTTGCACAATTTGACGTAAGGGAATCAATGATCAATTGATGTTTGCTCCTTCCTTCATTTTCTACTTCTCAACCTATACGTTGAGCAGACTAGGCAGGCCCTTCGACATCAGCCACCTAACACCGTATCTCAGGTCTCCGGTTTTGTGCCCCTTGACTGCTCTTCTTTTTTCTTGGCCTTTTGAAGCAGCCTGGTGTTGCTTTAGGCAGTGTTGCCTATCATTCACTTCACCCCGGAGGAACCCAACACTTCCCTTCCTTACCACTCCAACCTCTCAGGCAAGCTGGTCTTGCACTATAGCAAAATCTAGTTGGACTACCCATATAAAAATCAGAGGTATCCAATTCTCGACACCACATCATGCAGTACCTCATTCTCGCTCTGTCCCTCGTGGGACTGAGCAGTGCAACTGAAACCGAAAAGCGATGGAGTGCCAGCCCAATGGAAATGTTGTATGAAGCAGTCAATGACGACTTGGCTCGCTACGCCATCCTCGCCCTCGGCTGTCTCGCCGCTGCATATCTTGTCTGGCAGATCTGGTTTCGATTCACGGCTCACCTTCGACGACTATCCACTTTCGGTGATGACAGACAACGGTACTTCGTGCCCGCGCACGGTACATTCTCCTGGGTCAAGGAGCACTTGATCTATGCTCCGCTGTTCCGCACACGCCACAATCGCGAAATGCAGCTGTCTTCGGCTATCAACATGGGTACCCTCCCCAGCCGGTTCCACGGATTTGTGGTCCTCGGAGTCGTCACGATGAATGTCATTTTGTGCGTGGTGACTGTTCCCTATCGCTCGGAAACAGATACTGTCGCAGGCATTGTACGCAATCGTACTGGCACAATGGCCACTGTTAATCTGATTCCTCTGGTCGTGATGGCTGGCCGGAACAACCCTCTCATCGCCATGCTCCATGTGCCCTATGACACCTGGAACCTGCTCCACCGCTGGCTCGGCCGTATTGTGGTGCTGGAAGCCCTTGCACACACATTCGCCTGGGCGATCCCCAAAGGTCAGGAAAAAGGCTGGAAGATTGTTGGCATGGCTATCGGCGAGAGCAGCTTTCTGCTCGCTGGCTTAATGGCCACTGCCTTGTTTGTGACATTGATGCTGCACTCACCGTCGCCTATTCGCCATGCTTTCTACGAAGTCTTCATCCACCTCCACTTTACTGTCGCAGCTGTCTGCATGGGTTTCCTCTGGGTGCATTTGAATGACATGGCTGCCCAGACTTACCTGCTCGCCGCCATCATTCTCTGGGCCCTGGAGCGAACCACGCGGCTCTTCATCATCATCTACCGTAACTTCGGCCGGGAGTCTACCACCGCAACAGTTGAGGCCATGCCAGGCGAGGCTATGCGCATCACCCTGCGCCTGGCTCGCCCGTGGACTTTTCGCCCTGGCCAACACGTCTACCTCTACATCCCCGCTGTCGGGTGGTGGACATCTCACCCGTTCACAGTCAGCTGGAGCGAAGCCGGTAATCTCATAACAGATGAGAAATCACCCCCTCTGCCAATGTCAAGACAGGATCTGCTCAGCACACCCCAGAAAGAAACCATTTCCCTGCTCGTTCGCCGCCGCACCGGTATGACCGATAAGCTATTCCAGCGTGCCGTCAGCGCCATCGGCGCTCGTGTCACCCTTCGCGCCTTTGCCGAAGGGCCCTACGGCAACATCCACTCCATGGACTCATACGGAACGGTAATGCTATTCGCCGGTGGTGTCGGAATCACACACCACGTCCCCTTTGTCCGTCATCTCGTGGCCGGTTTCGCCGACGGCACGGTAGCCACGCGGCGACTGCTTCTCGTCTGGATCATCCAGTCCCCCGAACACCTGGAGTGGATTCGACCCTGGATGACCAGTATCCTGGCTATGGACCGCCGTCGCGAAGTCCTCCGCATCATGCTGTTCGTCACCCGGCCGCGTAACACCAAGGAGATTCAAAGTCCCTCTAGCACCGTGCAAATGTTCCCAGGACGACCTAACGTCGACACACTCGTCGGTATGGAAGTTGAAAACCAGGTCGGTGCCATGGGTGTCATGGTCTGTGGTAACGGAGGCTTGAGTGATGATGTTCGCAAGGTTTGCCGGAAGAGACAGGATCGCACAAATATTGACTTTGTGGAGGAGAGTTTCACTTGGTAGGCTCGTGCGGGGATGATTTGGTTGTGACATGTCGCTTTCCTTACCTTTTCTCTTTTCCATCTGATGACTCTACCGCCCTTGGCTTTCGGGTATCTCTTGTTCGATTGGTTCTGCCTTGATCTGGCCTTTCCCTGTATATTTCGTCCGGTGGCAGCCTGTCATGTTCGGGATGTGTGTGAAATATCTCCGGAGAGTTGTACATATTTCTTGTCTACCAACGCAAGATATGAAGTACCTTTGAATTTGTTCCTTAGGTTGTAAGACAAGAAAGAGTGGAAGGAGACCACCCATCCCTCTATGAATGTTTGCTTTATCTAATACTGCTGTGCCGCCTGCCAGACATGCAAGAAGGTCCGGGATGTAGAAGCTTCGGCGAGATTAGAAATCCAAGTGGGGTGAGCTCGAAATGACATCAACCCGCTCACTTTAAAAGCATCTCCAAATCCACTAGAATCCAACGGATCATTGCCTGACACAATAATTTGACGCCGCATCCAGGATCCAAAATGAGTCGCCCAAATATCACCCTCTACACAGCTCAAACTCCCAATGGGATCAAGGTCTCCATGGCGTTGGAGGAGCTGGGGTATGTGATCTGTCCAGACGTGTTTGGCCTGTCACTGACAGCATAATAGAGTGCCCTACAAAGTCGAACATATTGACATCGCTAAGAACGTGCAAAAGGAAGAGTACGCGCCTACACTTGCATAGATTACAGGAGCCCGGGACTAACAGCTGCGCAGCTGGTTCCTCGAGATCAACCCCAACGGCCGCATCCCCGCTTTAACCGACACTTTTAGCGACGGGCAAAAGATCCGCCTGTTCGAGTCTGGCAGCATCCTGCAATACCTGGCCGAACAATATGATACGAACCACAAGATCTCCTACCCCAAGGGCACCCGCGAATACTACGAGATGAACAACTGGCTGTTCTTCCAGAATGCCGGCGTTGGTCCCATGCAAGGCCAGGCTAACCACTTCTCGCGGTATGCCCCTGAGCGCATTGAGTACGGTGTGAACCGATACATCAACGAGACCCGCCGTCTGTACGGTGTCCTGGACAAGCATCTCGCTCAGTCCAAGTCCGGGTATCTTGTCGGCGACCATGTTTCCATCGCCGATATCTCTCACTGGGGCTGGGTGGCTGCTGCTGGATGGGCTGGTGTTGAAATCGAGGACTTCCCGAATTTGAAGGCCTGGGAGGAGCGGATGGCTCAGCGAGAGGGCACTGAAAAGGGCCGCCATGTCCCCACAAAGCACACCATGAAGGAACTGATCAAGGACAAGGCGGCTGCGGAGAAGTCCGCCGCTGAAACGCGGGCATGGGTCCAGAAGGGCATGAAGGATATGCGAAGAACAAGATCTGAGAGAGAGAGATGAAGACATAATGCCTTGAATACCCCCTGACAACGTGGTAGGAGATTCAATTCACCTAAGTTTGGCAGAAAGCAGCTGAGGCCATCGTAGACATAGAAGCGAGGACTTTCGCCTTTAAACCTTACACGCTCATCACCAACGTCATCATTAATAACGAACAGTCCAAGCACCGTAGGCTAAGTCTAACATTCCCTGCTGCTTGGTGTAGTGTACTCGTAAAGACAGACCCACCAGATGGCAGAAAATGTCACCGCAATTATATCACGTGGTGCGTTGCCACTTTTCACTGACGGGAGCTCCTTTCTTGAACATCCGTCATACCACCCACCTTCTTTGAATTCAAGAATCATGGCTTGGCGCAATCAAGGTATCACTGGTTCCAACAACATCCCCCTGGGAAGTCGCCGCCGCGGGTTCGGGGAAGAGGAGGAGGATGATAGTCGCACCGCGACTCCTTCGTCCATGCCCGATGGCCCTAAGCGTGGCCGCAGCCCTGTTCGAGGTATGTCTCTCCTTACTAGTAATATCAGCCGTCCTTTTCTTCTGACTCTTATTCTTTTGCAGCAGATCCCTCCTCCGATGGTGTCAAGCGGCGCAAGAAGCGCAACCGCTGGGGCGACCAACAGGAGAATAAGGCCGCGGGCCTGATGGGCTTGCCCACGATGATCATGGCGAACTTCACCAGTGAACAACTCGAGGCTTACACCCTGCACCTGCGTATCGAGGAGATCAGCCAGAAGCTTCGGATCAATGATGTGGTCCCGGGTGATGGTGACAGGTAGGTAGAGATCCTTGGACGCAAGACATAACATACTAATTCACATTACAGATCTCCTTCGCCACCGCCGCAGTACGACAACTTTGGTAGACGTGTGAACACTCGCGAGTACCGCTACCGCAAACGACTCGAGGATGAGCGTCACAAGTTGATCGAAAAGGCCATGAAGACCATCCCTAACTACCACCCGCCCTCTGACTACAGACGTCCCACCAAGACCCAAGAGAAGGTCTACGTTCCAGTCAATGACTATCCAGAGATTAACTTCAGTATGATAACTAACCCTCTAACTCCTAACTGTCCCTTCACTATGTCTTTTAAGGCACTCTGCTCGACTCGAGTTGACGAGATCTCCTCGGATGTCCTCGGCCCGTTTCTTGCTAACCCTTGGGTGCCTGATGTTGCACATTGCTTTGCGCGCTTTACAATTACCGGATGAACTAACACTTAGCTCTTTGCTATCTTTTTAAAGTTGGCTTACTTATAGGACCTCGTGGAAACACCTTGAAGAAGATGGAGACGGAGTCCGGAGCCAAGATCGCCATTCGCGGCAAAGGCTCCGTCAAAGAGGGCAAGGGCCGATCTGACGCTGCCCATGCTAGCAATCAAGAGGAAGATCTTCACTGCTTGATTATGGCCGATACCGAAGAGAAAGTGAACAAGGCTAAAAAGCTGGTGCACAATGTTATTGAGACGGTAAGCTTTCATTATCTTGTCTATTTACTCGTTGTGGATACTAACGCGTTATTTCCAGGCTGCTTCCATTCCCGAAGGTCAGAACGAACTCAAGCGCAACCAGCTTCGTGAGTTGGCTGCTCTCAACGGTACTCTCCGTGACGATGAGAATCAGGCTTGCCAGAACTGTAAGTCTATATCTGTCTATATTGTACCGACTGGCGTGGTTTCTAACTGTTTGACAGGTGGTCAAATCGGACACCGCAAGTACGACTGCCCTGAGCAGCGCAACTTTACAGCCAACATCATCTGTCGCGTCTGTGGCAATGCTGGACACATGGCCCGCGATTGTCCCGACCGCCAGAGAGGCAGCGACTGGCGCAACAACCAACCTGGTGGCTACGGTGGTGCTCGTGGGCCTCCTCGTGCCATCGGCACTGGCGATGCTGTTGACCGTGAGATGGAGGTGAGTTTTCTTTCCCATTCCATGATGCTAAAGTATACATTGATACTAACTCCGATTCTAGCAACTCATGAACGAGCTGTCTGGTGGCGCTCCCGGCGAATACCCGCCTCGTCGTATTGAGGCCGGTCCCGAGCAAGGTGGCTACTCTGACGGTGGTGATGCGAAGCCCTGGCAGCGCGGCCCGTCGGCTGACGTGGCTCCCTGGCAACAGAGAGGCCGTGAGAACCGCCGCGATGACTACGGATCCCACGGAGGAGACTACGCCGCTGCTCCTCCCCCTTGGGCTGCTCCGCAGAGCCAGGGTGGAGATTACGCCTATGGAGCTCAAGCTGGATATGCTGCGCCGGGCACCGCCCCCGGTGCTGCACCTTGGCAGCAACCAGCTCCTCCTGGTGGCCAAGCGCCGTATGGGTACGGAGGATACGGAGGATATGCCTATCCTCCTGGCATGGCTGCTCCTCCTCCCCCTCCAGGCATGCCTCAGATGGTTTACGGCAGTCCTCCTCCACCGCCTCCTCCTGGTGACCAGCCTCCCCCTCCTCCTCCCAGCGATCAGCCTCCGCCACCCCCACCTCCGGCGTGAGCTTCCCAGTCGAGAAAAGTCGGTGGATGATTTCGTTTCGCTTTGATACCGGGGGACAACTTGCTTTTATATCTGTCACGCGGTACTTCGATTCTCAATGGCGTCTTGTATTTGGAAATCTTTTTCTATGTTCGTAGTCACTATAGACGTGTACCCCTCCGTATCTTATGACCCTTCGTAGCTTTGATGTGGAAACTATCGTGATGCCTCAGGCTCCACATCCCATTCTTGGCTCTCATTTCTCCGACTTTGCCTCCCCCGCAAATCGATTCTTTGCAATATCTGTTTGTATTCTCCATTGATTGGCACTCTCAATCATTCCGTATTCGGGGATCATTCTATCGTATCATCACATCTAGCTCAGTACCCCACATGCAGGGGCCGTCGCACGGGGACTTCTCCCTCCCCTCGGGCCCCGATATGCACGCTTCCGCCTCGTCCTCTCAGCGGAAACCTTCTTGGCAGTCCCAGCGCCTCTCGTCTATCCGCTCCAGCAGGTCGGGTCATGGTTGGCGTCAATCGAATTTATCTGCAAACCAGCGGGTGCCTGCTCGTGAAGAGCCGCTGCATCGCGCATCGGCGGCGACTTCCACCCAGTCGTCGCAACCGACATGGTGGCGCGTGCGTCTGTTTCGCGGAATGATTAAGGACGTCAAGCGCAGAGCACCCTATTACTGGAGTGACTGGACTGATGCCTGGGATTATCGCATTGTGCCGGCGACCGTTTACATGTATTTTGCTAAGTATGATTCTCCATTGGTTTTTAATATTACGGTTCTATTCCCTTTGCTCCTTCTGGTCTGATATATGGCCATCAATAAATTTCCCTCATGTCAATTACGATGGGGGGGAGGCCCTGGGCTGGATTTCATTCACGAATGTCTTCGCATAGCAGAGTGCTTATGATTGCTGTAGTATCTTGCCTGCCCTGGCCTTCTCCTTGGATATGTTTGAGAAGACAAAACAGAGTTTCGGTGTCAATGAGGTTTTGCTTGCCTCTGTTCTCGGAGCAGTCGTGTTTTCTCTCCTCGCTGCTCAGCCTCTGGTCATTGTGGGCGTTACCGGTATGTTTTGCCTTTTTTTGATAACCAAGTCCAAACTAAGATCAATTTAGGCCCTATTACCGTGTTCAACTACACAGTCTATGATATTATAACTCCTCGAGGCACCCCATACCTCCCTTTCATGTGCTGGATTGGCATGTAAGTTGCGCCCTCTTAACACGCCAATGAGATCCTGACATGCGTCCAGTTGGTCGTTGGTCATGCATTGGTTTTTGGCTATCACCAATGCCTGCAATGGCCTAACTTATGTCACTCGCTTTTCCTGCGATATCTTCGGTTTCTATGTCGCTTGTATTTACCTTCAGAAGGGCATACAGGTTCTGACCCGTCAATGGGGCGCCGTCGGCGAGACTTCAGCCTACCTGGCCATCATGGTGGCTCTTCTCGTGTTGATGGCGGCTTGGATCTGTGGAGAATTGGGCAACAGCAATCTTTTCGGGAGATACGTTCGGAAGTTCCTTGAAGACTACGGCACGCCGCTGGTCATTATATTCTTCACCGGCTTCGTCCACATCGGTCATATGAAAGATGTCGATGTCGCCGTTCTTCCTACTAGCAAGGCGTTCTTTCCCACACTGGATCGGTCATGGCTGGTGCATTTCTGGGATATCGACGTGGGCGACGTCTTTTTAGCCATCCCCTTTGCGCTCCTCTTAACCATTTTATTCTACTTTGATCATAATGGTTGGTGGCCTTGCCCTGATATCGTCTGTTTTGGAATTAACTTTCTCCACTAGTGTCTTCTCTCATCGCGCAAGGCACCGAGTTCCCTCTTCGCAAACCGGCCGGCTTCCACTGGGACCTGTGGCTCCTTGGTCTCACTACCTTTGTTGCCGGTCTGCTTGGAATCCCCTTCCCCAATGGTCTCATCCCGCAGGCGCCTTTTCACACTGCTGCGCTTTGCGTCTCCCGGCAAGTGGCAGATGAGGACGACACCAACAAGGGCAAAGCTGTTCGCGTGATAGACCACGTAGTAGAACAACGAGTCAGCAACCTCGCACAGGGTCTTTTGACCCTCGGCACAATGACCGGCCCGCTTCTCATCGTCCTCCATCTGATTCCACAGGGCGTTATGGCCGGCCTGTTCTTCATTATGGGTGTTCAAGCACTCCAGGGTAATGGCATCACACAGAAGTTGATATTCCTTGCCCAAGACAAGAACTTTACGCCCGCATCCAACCCTCTCAAGCGGCTCAATCGCCGTGCCGCTATCTGGGTATTCGTCATCATTGAACTCATTGGTTTCGGTGCAACCTTTGCCATCACCCAGACTATCGCAGCTATTGGTTTCCCCGTCATAATTCTTCTTTTGATTCCTGTGCGGTCTTTCCTCTTCCCCCTATGGTTTACTCGCGAGGAACTGGGTGCCCTGGATGCTCCAACTGCCAGTCCTTTTACTATGGAGAGCGTTGGTGGTACTCATGGTCTAGATGATGAGGCAGGGGAGGCGACTAGTAATGGAGCAAATGGATCTTCAAGTGGAGGCGATGGAGTCTTGACGGGCCGCCTATCTTCTTCCTCGGAATCTGCCATCGAGGACAATGCCCTGGAGAGAGGTGAGGCATATGAGCTCCAGTCTCGCTCATCAATGAGGAGGCGGAGCACGACCAGTCGGGACCATTGAATTGCCAGCCCGAATCTCACAGTGAACATAGATAATATGTGTGGTTAGTTCGTTTGAATCCTTTGAAAAGAATAAACAAAGCTTTCTACTTTACACCACCCTCCACGTTGGTCGAAGCAGACCGAGTTTATGAACGCACTCGAAATATCATGCAGCGTGCATACCTGGGTAACGACATCAGTAGCGACTAGCACTCGGTCAGCAGTGGCGCAAAAGGCGCTCTAGCCCAATCCAAGAACCAAATGTTCTAAACTCGCCTCTTTATAGTCCGAACGGGTCACGTGCCAAGTCAAAGAACAAAGGGATGTCGCCTTAAATGCAAGGCATAAATCACGGTTTCACCGCCAGATTAAGATAACTTTTCTGCCGCAAAATTATCTCCCCCAGACAAACCATCAAGCAACAATGGCGATCTCGGAAGAAGAACTGAATTCCAAGCACTCATATGCATCTGATGACTCTGCAGAGGGCCAACACGATGTTCAAGACCGTGCACCCAAGCGCCGCCGTCTCTCCGTGTCCTCCAACGACTCGTATGTCGCGCCAGCACCGCTCCCCACCCTCTCCCGTATCAAGAAAAAGGACGACACTGTGAAGAAGCCCGAGGCTACAGACGAGGAGGAGCCTGTCACTATTGCCGATGCTCTCGAAATCGGACTGCGGAGCGAGGAGTCCACGTTTGGGGCTTTGAAAGTTGCACCATGGCTCGTCGGTTCTTTGACGACTATGGCGATTCGACGGCCCACGGCTATTCAAAAAGCATGTATCCCTGAGATATTGAAGGGTCGGGATTGCATCGGTGGAAGCCGAACTGGTTCAGGAAAAACAATGGCGTTTGCGGTTCCTATCTTGCAGAAGTGGGCGGAGGATCCGTTCGGAATCTTTGCTTTGGTGTTGACGCCGACGAGGTATGTTCAGCTAAAGGATAGCTCCAACCATCCTGATAATTCAGCATGCTGATCACTTCTTCCCTTGTAGAGAGCTTGCGCTGCAGATCTACGAGCAATTCAAGGCGATCGGAGCGCCGCAGAGCATGAAGCCTATTCTCGTTACTGGAGGCACGGACATGCGACCCCAGGCAATTGCTCTGTCGCAGCGACCCCACGTCGTCATCGCAACCCCCGGTCGGCTAGCGGATCACATCAAGACTTCAGGTGAGGATACAGTGGCTGGATTGGGCCGGGTTAAGATGGTCGTGCTCGATGAAGCAGACCGACTGCTGGCGAGTGGCCAAGGTAGCATGCTGCCAGATGTGGAAACATGTCTCTCTGCGGTACCTGTGTCATCAGAGCGCCAAACCCTGTTATTCACGGCCACTCTGACAGCAGAGGTGCGGGCATTGAAGTCAATGCCTCCCACTAAGGGCAAAGACCCCGTCTTCGTGACCGAGATATCAACCGAAAATCATGGCAATATCCCGCCAACACTCAAGCAGACCTACTTGAAGGTACCCATGACACATCGCGAAGCCTTCTTGCATGTGCTTCTGTCCACCGAGGCAAACGTCTCCAAGCCTGCCATCATCTTCTGCAATCACACCAAGACGGCCGATTTGCTTGAGCGCCTTTTGCGCCGCCTTGGTCATCGTACCACCTCGCTGCACAGTCTGCTTCCTCAGTCGGAGCGCACAGCAAACCTTGCCCGGTTCCGTGCTGCCGCTGCCCGAGTGCTAGTGGCTACTGATGTCGCATCGCGTGGTCTGGATATCCCAGCCGTCAGTCTAGTCATCAACTACGATGTACCTCGCAACCCAGACGACTACGTGCACCGTGTTGGTCGTACTGCTCGTGCTGGCCGATCCGGTGAGGCTGTCACGCTAGTTGGACAGCGTGACGTCGAGCTCGTGCTCGCCATTGAAGAGCGAGTGGGTCGACAGATGGAAGAGTGGGCTGAGGAAGGTGTCAGCATTGAGGGCCGTGTCACCCGCACTGGAGCACTCAAGGAGGTTGGCTCAGCGAAGCGTGAGGCTATGGGTGAGATTGAGGAGGGTCGTGATGTCCTGGGTCGCAAGCGGAATAAGCTAAAGAAGGTCCGGTAAATGGCATGCGGAGCTGGACATACTCTTGCATACTTGATATCATTTTCAATACTTTAGCGATGCTTGTGATTGAGTAATTGGAGCAATCGAACTTTTTTATTTGAAAGGGGTAATGTAGGCTAGCTAGGAGAGATCGCCTTTACCTATGCTACTGCACTTTCAGTTGCAAGAGCTTTGTAAACTGCTATGTGGTAACTAACTAAGCTTGCCAAAGATCCTTGTCTATACCAACACGACTACCAAGCAAACTACATTACCCAAATCCAACCACAACGCCAAGTGACGGTAAATTGGGCAATGATTAGGCTAATAAAATGAGACATAATGGTTGTTCATCGGGTAGTTCGCAAAGGGCTTCGATTTTTCCCGTCTCATGTCTTTGAAAAGAATCCTTTTGTGCACCGATAGGGTGCTCTTTCGAAGACATACTTCCTCGACCTGATAGGGAGGGAAATGGTGATGGTGATGGTGATGGTGATGATGCATTTATATATGCACTGTGGCGGCCCACGTTTGAACAATAGTTCGGATCTAAGGCCGAGAACATTCCGGAGTAAGACAGATCCATCTCCTTGGTTTCAACTCTAGGTAGAATGAGACAGTAGGTATATAATATGGTCCTAGGTACCTGCTTTAGGGACCATCCTACATGGGTCAGACGATTAAAGAGCATACAAATGGTATCATTGGTTGTAAGTGATAAGAGCGTTTCTTGAAGGATGCCGCATGTGCCAAGATTAGAGCATCCATAATTTCTCCAAGGCCAATGCTAAGGGACACAAAGTGTCTAAGCAGTAATTGATATATTCGTTGCAGCACGCTTCATCATTCCAAACAATGCTCGAGTATTGCAGGAACCTGGATCCTCCAAAACGCAGGATCTAGGCAATATAGCCTTTGGATATCGCGGGTAGGGCAAGACGCATCGTCAGCATAATTTCATGCCGATTTCGTATAATTACCCAGTCCACGAGATCGGGGTGCTGTTTCTCTCGGCAGTGCTCATGAGCTTGAGCAGCCCATCAACCGCGTCTCCTCTTTGCGATGGTGACTGATCGTCTTTCGTAGCGTTATCCTCGCGCCTTGCTCCCGCGGTAGCATCGCGATTGTGAGCATGGCGGACTACCGTAGCCGGAGGGCTGCTCAACTGCATCGGAGACCCAAGAGTACGAGGAGGGGTGCGATGAGAGGTCTTTGCACGGCCTGTTGAGGATTGTGTAGGGAGGTCAGGTGTCTGTTGAAAAGGAGTGGAGCTCATGTTGGAAGTTGTGCCAATTCGAGGAGTACGGAATTGATAGGGTGTGGCATGTTTTCCGTAGGGAAGAGGAGAGGAGAGAGCGGAGAGCGAGATGCGAGGGTATTTTCGGCTGTGTACCTCGAGCTCGGACACTCGACGGTCGATTTGGTGGTCGGTGACATTGCGCATAGCGCTTTGGAGCGTGTTTCGGAGAAGGGTTGCTTTCTAGGAGAATATAGTTAGCACATGCCGCGCGGAACGATATACAATTCCTGGAGCCCCGCTTACTTCTTGTATGAACAACTTTCGCGCGTCGGGCTCTTCGGGAATGGGTCGCGTTTCTTTTTCTGAGCTTTCTGACGCGGTAGAAAGTCTGTCGGTATCCATCTGATCTTGAGTCTCGTCGCGTTCTGGCCGGGAAGATGGTGTTGGGACGCGAATTCCAATCGCGTCTGATGCTTGATCCAGCTATGGCGGGACATCCACGTTAGCCAATTGCTCTTCTGCTTTTTATTGTCCAGCTCGACTAGTCATATCTGCAAGCTTACCTTCTGGCTGTCATGTTTGACTGTTGATTGGGAGCTTGCTTCCTCACAGCCCCGCAGCTCCTGCACATGTCCGTTGTTTACATCGGTCTCATCCACCTGATCTCTCGTCCGTTTTTGACCAGCAAAGATTGGGGAGGGCAGGAGCTTCTTGGGTGATGTGTTCATGAACAGAGCCCGTTTGACCGGGGTTGTGGCGACCGAGAGTGGCTGTTTGCTCTGGTGGGCTGGCGACAGACACGCGTTGGTGTCTTTCTCACCGAGGATGCGGCGTCCATCCTTGACAGGACTGAAAGGCATTGAGGTTGATTGCATGCTGCAGTGTGCTCCAAGGCCGGGAGTTTGTAGAAGAAGCTGTAGAGGTCCAGAAAGAAAGATAGAAAGATACAAGTGGGGGAAGCGGAGCCGGGATCTCGTGTCCACGCGAACAATGCGAACAATACAAGCTTGGAAGCAGGAAGGCAACAATGCAAAAGCAAAGTGAAAAGCCAAGGGAGATCAAGGTGTAAAAGAGGTGAAAAAGCTCAGAGAGCAAGGGAGTTTTAAACATGAAAGAGTCGCGTCAATCGCGTATACATAGTGATACCTTACTAGCTTTGTATAGATGCACGGACGCGGCCCCACTGGTCGTGTTGAGCACGCGTCCATGGCCCTAACTTCCTAACTTAGGACTTTCTAGACGTCCTAGAGCTCATTTGAACATATCTATTTGACTCGATAGGTTATAGATAGTATTAATATCATAATTACTATCTAGGTAGGAGTCAATATGTGTGCCATGTTCCGAGTTATATGCACAAGGCGGATCTTTTGAGCGGGAGGGCGAATGAGACTACGCAGGCGAGGGAAACTGATTTTGTTGCTTAAGTGCGGACTGCGAAGAATACTTCTTGCAATCATGGATGCGAAATGCCTTGGCTTATGGTCACTGGATGATAAGGGGGTGGGAAGACATGGAGCGGTAACTTAACCGCCTAGACAGGGGTTATACCGAGTGATCCCATTCAGACCCGGGGTTATCGCGATAAATAGCGAAGAATTCGAGTAAATACCATTGGCCTGTTTTGAAGTCTAGTTTGACATTGGACGTGAATATTTCACCCTAAGAATAAGAACAATAAGCAACCGGCGGAATTCAAATTGCTAGGCCTTTTTGTGTGCTATAGCGCCACCTTTTAGCCCTTCAACCCCGTTCTCGACAAAAATGGCTTCGCGATATGACCCAAACGAACTCCCGAAATCCAGAGCTGAATGAACGATGCCGACGAGCTCGAGAAACTTCTCGACAAAGATAAATTCAAAACATGGCATTCTGGCCACCGTGCCGGAAAGCCGTAGTCAATGCTATACATATACATAGATATGTAACTAGAGTTTAGTTGGAGCTATCTAGGACATGTTTCTTTGATGTCCAAGGCAGCATTATCTTAGCAATTAATTAGATATAGTTCTATTCCGACCTTTTCTGAAGGATAGACTTGATATGCTACTTTAAGGGTTAAATCTCCAGGTGCAGCGTGCTAATCCCGAGCCGTCTCCACATGACATCATCGGAGCTACGAATGAACATTCGGTACATAAAGACTCGGACTAAGAAACAGCGCCCAATCAGCCGTGCATTCTGCTTCCACCAAACTATTGGAGCGGTACAAACAAAGACATAACTGGGGTCGAGTCGATCTCAGCTGAGCTCAAGCTCATCCTTTCCCCGCATTTACATTCTTGCGCCCCTTGGTTTCACGCGTCGTTACACACTCTCCTTGGTCTGTGGCTTTGGGCCAACTTTCAAGTCCCGTCATTTCAGCCATTCCTTCGAGGATACGCGGCCATCATGCAGCTGTCACTCGCCGTTCTGGCCGTCGCTCAGGCCGCCGTCAGTACAGCTTCAAGCCTCACACCTCCGGTTCTGCCATTGGCTGTGCGGAACCCCTACCTAAGTACCTGGCTAGGAAATGCTCGCGACACACCCTGGTCTAAATGGCCCATGTTCTATACAGGAGAAGAGGTTGGGCTGTCGTTGATGGCTCAAGTGCCGAGTCAGGGTTTGGTATACCCTCTCCTCGGCAAGCCGCAGGATTCCTTGGGCACGGATGGCGGGTATGATAAAGCTCCGGTGCTACCTCAATAACAAGATCACTAACTAGATGGCTGCAGGTATCAAGTTAAATACCCTAGCTATCTCGGAAATAATTACGACGCCTCAACAACCAACTTCACCTATCGTATTGACACCGATATCTCCAAACCCCTTGACATCACCATTTCATTCCTCTCGCCCATCACACCGACATCGACCCTGCGGCAGTCGATCCCGGCATCCTACATTACTATTGATGTAAAAGGCGAGATCGATGTCAACGTTTACATGGATGTAGACGGACGCTGGCTGAGCGGAGACACTGGAAGCCAACTCAAGTGGGAGCGAGATACCTTGAATGTCGACAGCAAAAAAGACAGGAAGCCAAGCCTTCAACGATGGCAGGTTCGCCGAACGACTGAGCTCCTCTTGACTGAGATCCGCGATCGTGGTGAATGGGGTACTCTCCACTTTACCGGACCTGCCAATGCCCGCTACGAGTCCGGTGAGGCAGACAAGGTGAGGCAAAACTTTGCCAGCTCTGGCGCTCTGCGCAACAAGAATGATGATCAATGGCGCGCTATTCGTGATCGCACACCAGTCTTTGCCTTCTCCAAGTCCTTCAATCTCGGTCAACCAAGCGAGCAGGGTTCTAGCAGCGTCACATTCACCCTCGGTCTTGTACAAACGCCCGTTGTTCAGTATGCGTCTGCTCGTGGGCTCACCATGATGCGTCCTCTTTGGGAGTCCTGGTTCCCGACTACCGAGGAGCTTCTCACTTTCCACTATAACGATTATGCTGCGGCCAGCGCCCTGGCATCCAACTACTCCCAGCAACTGGCTGAGGATGCGTACCTTTCAGGGGCTGACGACTATGTTGACATCGTTGCTCTCAGTGCACGACAGGTAATGGGCGCTACCACATTCTCCGGTACTCCGGACAACCCCATCCTGTTCCTCAAGGAGATCTCTTCCAATGGTAACTTCCAAACCATCGATGTGATCTTCCCGGCTTTCCCCTTCTTTTTGTACACCAACCCGCGTTGGCTGGCATATCTGCTGGAGCCGCTGATTGAACATATGCTGAGCGGACAATATCCCAATACGTACGCGATGCACGACCTGGGTACCCACTTCCCCAATGCTACTGGTCACCCCGACGGCAACGACGAGTACATGCCGGTGGAGGAGTGCGGTAACATCTTGATCATGGGTCTGGCCATTGCCAATTCGCTCCAATATGAGGATTCGTTCGAAGCTTCTTCCATCTGGTCTACCGAGGGATCGAGTTCCTCGGCATTCTCGAGCGAGTCATCTGGTCTCTTCCCGTTGGACAACCTACAGGTGCTGTCGGGTATCGCACAACAGGATGGCAAATGGGGCGGTGGTCTAGAGGGACAACACCTTGCTGAGAAATGGGTGAAGCGGAGCTATCGTCTCTGGAAGCAATGGACTGGATATCTGGTTGAATTTTCCCTGGAGCCAGCCAACCAACGTAAGTTACGAGCGGTCATGCCCTGGTCGGATGCTAACTAAGTCACAGTGTCCACTGACGACTTCGCTGGTTGGTTGGCCCTTCAAACCAACCTCGCCTTGAAGGGTATCGTCGGCATCAATGCCATGAGCAAACTGGCCGACTTGACTGGCCACGACTCTGATGCCTCCTACTTCAAGGTAAGATAAGCCTACCTCACCCATGCATATAGCGCCGTACTAATCACGAAATAGGACATTGCCGACAAGTATATTGCCAAATGGGAAGAATTCGGCATGTCCCGCGACGGCACGCATGCCAAACTCGCCTACGACTGGTACGGTTCGTGGACCACAATCTACAACCTATACGCCGATGCACAGCTGTGCTTCCACCTAGATGGTACAGATTCATCCAGCAAAACCGACTCACCCGGCTTCGTCCCTCGCCACATTTACCAGAAACAGTCCGTGTGGTACCACTACGTGCGCCAGAAATTCGGTCTTCCCCTCGATAGCCGACACCTGTACACCAAGACGGACTGGGAGTTTTTCTCGATGGCCGTGGCATCCAAGCCTGTCCGTGCTGAAATCCTCGAATCTGTTGCGCGCTGGGTCAACGAGACGGTGACAGACCGCCCGTTTACGGATCTGCATAACACCGAGGGTGATGGCAACTTCCCCGGACCCAACTTCTTTGCCCGTCCCGTTATCGGTGGCCACTTTGCTTTCTTGGCGCTGCAGCGGGCGTGTGGTGGTCGTGCCATGAAGGGGCTGTCCTTCCTGGATGACGTTGAAGAAGAGACCGTTGAGGCTTGGGCTAAGAGTGCCCAGGCCGCGGCGGAGGAGTTTACCCATCCTTCCAAGAACCACCATGGCGATGGAGAGTTATAAGTCATTTTCATTGGTGGCATGATTGGGCTGAGAATTCAAGGGTTGAAGATGGTGGCTTTGACCATTGTCTGCACTTTTGCTTTCTTTTGATATGCCCATAGTAACTTACCTAGATTTGACTTTGGTTTTAGGGTCTTAAAGTTCCGGTATATAACCTGAGGTTCGAGATATATGATCACACAATGTTGAACTGAATCTTACACTCCAATATTGGTATCAGGATAACTTTGAAATTAACACAAGAAAGGATGGTCTCCCATACCTAGGTACGAGTCTGCTTCACAAGATTCATTCAGTTCTATGTACAATATTCGACGGTGTAGAGGGGGAGGCAAGGGGAAAGGTGCTCTCAGTTCCTCGGATTTTCAAAACACGGGCCAGCAGCTGTGAAGCCATTCAGCCTCATATTCACGACCTTTGGTTCATCATTTGAGTGCCCTCTGTGAAGAAGAGAAGGGAAGGAAAAGAAGGGGAGAGTGAGAGATATTTATAGTAGGGTCGGAGGTGCAGGCCTCAGGGTGATAATGGAAGTTTCCGGGCCACAACCTACCTATTCCTCTCTTTTTCTCCCTTCTTTAAATTAATATCCTAGTTGCAAGCTATAACTGGATCAATAGATTATTCAAGCCGTAGATTCATTCATTTGGTGGCTCATCAACCTATGAATTCCGAGAAACAAAGTCAATACCCCCAGCATACAAGATATGGCAAGGTTCCTAGTCAGACTAGGAAAGTCGATTCTTACTTCGCTCATCGCTTCCTTCATTGCTAATTTTGCCGCAAAGCCACCTATTACGCATGCATCCCTTTACTTATAGTCGACTCCCAAAAACTAACATGAGAATCAACGTCCTCCGGAGATAGAACGAGAAGCATCCATGCCACCGCTTGCGATGTCCGGGACTGAAGCGAAGTAATATAACTGTCTCGATCTTTCAGTAGAACCGAATTCGGCGGCAGGGTAACATACTGGAGATGGAGGATTCGAGGGAAACTAGCCGCTTGCACCCTTTCAGAGAAACCTCAGTCGATAACTAATACTTGGCTAGTTAGCGTCATCTAGGTATATACTATCGCTACGTACCCTGTTATATTGTGCTGCGCATTTATGATTATATTCTGTGCTTGTAGATCACCATGATCTATAGCGAAAGGCGCAGAAACAGAACATCGAGGAGGATAATCATTTGATCCAAACAGTCCTATTCTATGATCTGTGGAAGAAGACCATTATGGACTCGGTGGAATTTGTTTTGGATTATTCTCGTGAAATGGTCCGTAGCAGTAATAACCCCTTAAATAATATAAGCAAAGTGAGCCTGAATGGATGAAGGCTGAAGTAATAGACCTACTACTCTCCTTGGTACGTTCAATCAGTGATGCATGTATTATCCCGAGTTGGCTTAGGACTTTATCCCGAAGAGGTCGTGGGGGAAAGTCGTCAGACCATGAAAGCCGATTACCTGGAATCCATGTTACTGCGATGAAAGGGTATCCAACGGCAATTGTCGAATGTGAGACTGTAGGCCCGGAGCTTTGCAGCCCACTGGAAACTTTTCATTTCAAGCTTCGGATTCAATGAGAAATGAAGGTGTCTTGTGAAGCGTCAAACTGTGGTACTCGTATAGCTTAGCTCTCGCCGTCCATGAAATCTACCTTGAAAACTCGGCATTAGCTACTATTATAGTGCTCTCTGAGGATAGGAAGCTACTTGTCGGCTCGAAGTTAAGAGATGGCAAGAGAAATATCGTAAAAAGGTTGTTGCATAAGTTAAGTAAGAATATAGCCTTAAGTAAAGCCTAAGAGTAGAATATATTGATATATTAAGATTAGTTTTGATACTAAAGGGGTCCATCACCTGATATTTATTACGTTCCTGACTATGGGAATTGATCTACTCAAGGCACATCGAACTTGATCTGCGTATATCCCTGGACTGTAATAAGGTGAAAGGATACTGTTCTACGACATCGAAACATGTAGCTGTCTCGTTGAGATATATAAGTACATCCCTTGATTCAGATTACCCGGAGGAGGATGGTTGTTTTCTCGGTTGTCATAGTGGAACTGGGTATAGATCGCGGTTGTGAAGGAGAGTTATGATAGTAAGAAGATTATATCCATCAATCCGACCGAGATTCTACTTTCCAGGTTACCTATGTAACCTTGGATGTCAGTTGATTCATTCCAGTAAGTCATGTTCTACAATAAAGTCAAGTCAAGTCCATGTCAAGTTCAGATGAAGGAGTTCATTGCGTTACTAGATTTTTCATGACTTGTGGGTTTGAATCAAATTACATGGGCCCGTTGAATTTCAGTCATCCAATTCACGTTTGCACACGTCCACATCCGAATAAACACGTCAAGAGCACACGAAAGAACCCGGCCGTCTTATATCAAGACAGGAAACCAGGCGACTATTTTTTTTATTGAGGCCTCCCTGAACATCAGAAACCAATTCCCTCCTTCCACTCCTCATTCAAGTCGCATCAAAGAAAAAGAAAAACAGAAACTCGCGATAATTCCCGCACATATCGTCCGACCTGAATGTTCATGGACTCATGCAGATCAGAAAATCCTACCCAAGTGCTATACCGCACCTAGAGAATGGGCGTGACAGAGAAGAGGAAAAAAGGGAAGAGGCCCAGGGAAAGGCAGTCCCGTCGAGGACACTGAGAGCGTTGGGGTGATTTAGTTGCCGCCCAGGCTGGGGAAGTTCTTCTCGTCGACGGTAGGACCGGCGGGACCACGGGGGCCACCACGACCGCCGCGAGGAGCAGCAGCACCAGAGCCACGGGGAGCAGCGGCACCAGAGCCACGGGGAGCACCGGCACCGGAGCCACGGGGAGCACCGCCGCGAGGAGCACCGCGGGAAGGACGGTCACCACGGGGAGCGCGGTCACCACCACGGCCACCACGGCCACCACGGGGAGCAGGGCTGGAGCGAGGCGGCTCAACGTAGCGCAGGTCGACGTCAAGGAAGTTCTTCTCCTTGCGCTGCTTCTGGCGCTGGGACTTCTCACCACTACCCGGGATGTAGCTCTCCTCCTCCTTGTGCGCAATCTCCTTGGCGTTGGCCCACTTCTTGTCCTCCTTGACGCCCTCGTTGGGGGCACGGACGGGCTTGGCAGCCAGGCTCTCGCGGGCGGCCTTCTCAGCCAGGTACTCGCTGTAGGACTTGGAGTTATCGGGCTCCTCAACCTCCTCGGCGGGGGTCTGAGGAGCGTTCTCCTCGTCCTTGGCAAGCTTCTCGCCCTGGCGCTCGTCATCCCAGGCCTTCTCGCCGCTCTCGGCGCCCCAGCCCTGCTGGACCTGCTTGGGAGTGTCGCTGGAAATGATCGTTAGTCCTGATCCTAGAAAAATCCCGGCAACGTGAAGCGATCGATCTTCATCTCTGCTTGTTCTGCCTTCGCCGAATCTCAATGAGGGTCACTTACTTCTGACCAGTGCGGGACTGGCGATCGCCACGGCCGCGGCCACCACGGCCGCCGCGGGGCGGCTGCTCAGCCTCGTCGGTGGGCTTGGAGCGGTTGTTGTTGCGACCGGCGTTACGGTCACGGAAAGCTATAGGACCGACTCATCAGTTTCCTCCGGTGGCTGTAGGACTCTTCACGATCATATCACATACCGGCCTCGTTGCCGGTGGTCACGCGGCCACCACGGCGGTTGTTGTTGTTGTTGCCTTCGCGGGGAGCGCCGACGGGAGCCTCCTTGGGAGCATCGCGCTTGCCAACACGAGCGGCGGGGCGGTCGACGGCCTTAGCGGGGGGCGGGGCGGGTCTGTTAGGGTCAAGCTCAGGGTCATTGCCTGTGGTCCAAGAAGGAATGGGTTAGCGGACGAGGAAAATTGAGCGTAGGGGAAATGTAATCCAGAGCAGGGTAGGTGAGGGGCGACGTGATTCGAAAACTGGGAAGAAAAACTCACCAAGAAGCTCGTAGAGGTTCTGTCGACCGGACAAAAAGCAATCGAAGGTTAGCCACAGTTCCAATGTACCGTCCAAGCTCAATTGTGCTGTCGCAAAGCACATCTCGAAGCTCCTCCCAGTTCAGCGTACCTTGGACCGGATTTCGGTCATGACGCCTGTCTGTTGCGGAGACCTTCCGGACAGGAAGGAACTCGACGATCACAAACAGATCAGTATAGAGTGTAAAAAACGGGCACAAGGCAGAACCTGCACAGGATCCGGCCTCGACGATGATGATGAAGGATGGGCTTAAGGTGGTTCACAAGGTGAAAGAAGGAGGTTTGTGGTGCACGACGAATCCGGTTAGGCCCGATTTACTAAGCGAATCAGGCTAGGGCTTAGGGTATCATGGCGTCACTAGCAGAGCATGGCATCATACATTAATAAGTTCTAGATATGGACATTATTGAGAGTTGAATTGATTTTTAATGAGCCATAAGCTTTTAAAACGTTACTCTTGTGATGGGTCGTTCATAGAATCTATGTACTTTGGTATCAATCCCAACGCCGGGCAATGCGAAATCACTTTTGTTCTCACGTCTGAGAATTATTCTGCGCGTAGTTAAACGGCGTCGGGAAATGCATGCTGGCACTGAGCCCGAACGGATCCGCATCCAACATCGGCTCGTACTGGCCTAGCAGCTGGTTCGCATTTCCGAAATCTCCAGGATTTCCGTCCCCACCGGGAGGAGCGTTGAACCCCGTCATATGAGATGCCGATACCACCGACTGCGGCGTAAATCCCGGTACGCCGTAGGACGTATTTACTGAGCCCTCGTGATCTTCGTCCACGAGATCGGCCTGTGCGTCATACTCTTGTTCTGCAGGGGTCAGCAAAGGTACAGACTGACTCGAAATCTTGAACAACTTACCAAGTTGGTCGTAATGCTTTTGGAAAGGAGATGGGTAATATGCCGCAGCAATATTGCGTCCTCGTGCCCCCCGAGGCTTAGGTTCCGACAGGTCAGTCTGCGGCATGCTCATGCCTGGCGGCGAGGTCTGGTTGTTGAAAGCTCGCGGCTGTGGCAGGAGCTGTGGACGACCGCCCTGCGAGTCCACTCCAACTGGTGACATGCCACCCTGGAAGCCGAACCCGGGCGACTTAGCATGGGACGGCGATGATACGTGCGAGGTGGGTGTAGCTTGGAATTGCGGAGACGGCACACCGTATGCACCCTCCCGCTGCGACATGCCGAAGGCATCAGATTTGGAGGCGATGCCGGCGGGATGTCTCTGCCCAGGGCGAGGACCAGGAAGTCCTGGGGCCGACTTGGGAGGTATAGGGTTTGTCTTTGCAGAAGCGCCCGGCGCCCCCGTCTTCAGGCGTAGCTCTGCCTGTACATCAATACCTGAACGATCAAGTCAGTTATGGAGTTCAATTGGACCGATGAAGGGGGAGAGTGGGAGATCCACCTTTTTCGAGAAGAATACGCTCTAACAAAGAGTTCTTATACCGCAGCATCAGACATTCATCTGCGGCGCTGCGGTGACTCTGTTGCAGACTTTGTAAAGAATCTTCATTGCGCTTGATGGTGGTCTCGAGCTGACGAATATATTCAGTCCGTCGCTCGCGGAAGGCCGCTTGCGCCTGTCTGTTGCGCTGCTTACGCTCTTCCGAGGTGGCATATATCTATTCGAGGGTAAGCAAGGTGGATATCAGAAGGGGCAGTGACACATGGGAAGGCAAAAGAATGCGGGGCCCCGGATTACTGCAAGGAGAGAAGATGTTACGTACAGGTTTTCTGCCCCCCTTTCTCTTCTGAATCTGCGCGGTGTCCTGAGTTAAAGGCTCCGCTTCAGCATCAGGAGTTGACTCGTTCGAACTGATCGAACCCTCTGGCAACGGTTCAGACTTGGGCACGACGGAGTCCATGACCGTGTCATTATGCTCGGGGTGGGAGGTCTCGACCATAGAGACCATTGGAAGGACGATCTTCCTATTTGATCGACTCGTCCCAGTTTGCCCTATGTGCCCTGCCGGTCTTCGGACACGGACCAGCACAGTAAAAAAAAACAAAAAAACCTGAAGCTCCTCCCCCCGCCGAACCACGGGCTCTGGGACAAGCAACAGTGAAAATTCAGATCGGAGATCAGAAACAGGCGCAAGAGACGCGCGGCTAAGCGGCAACCGACGTGCGAGCGAATAAGAGGCGAGAGAGTGACATAAAAAGATTGGATTATGAGAAAGGAAGAGTCAGAGAATGGAGATAAACGGAATGTTGGGGGAAGGAAGGGAGAAATGTGTAAAGCAATTGACTAAACGAATAATAACGTTGTTTCGTCCGACCCCAAGTTTTTCTTGGGGAGAGAGAGGGGGTCCTCGCCTATTGACTTTTTTTCCTTTTCTTTTTTTTTTTTTCCCTCGTTCCCCTTTGCGCCAACCAGTGACGGTAATGGGTCCACCTGTCCACTTGAGCCCGGGTGAGTGAAATCAAGTGGCCAATTCGTAAGGTCCTTCCTTTTGTGTCATACGATGTGATCTGGCATTAATAGAAGTACTCCGTACCAAGGGGGTTGGAAGTATCTAGGATACTTCCCGCGGAGAAGTGTCAATAGAAACGAAGTACATATGTACATGTACAGGCAAAACTCTGACGACCTTTCCAGGTTTGAATAGCCGATACCGGAATGTCGTTGTTCGGCGCTCTCCGCCTATACTCGTTCAGTTCACCGCGGGGTTTCAGGGGAATGTCAGGTGGTCTCGACTTGGCTAGGTAACTACGGAGTAAAAAGAGAGAGAATTCGAATCCTGGGGATCACGCGGTCGAAGCCACTTTAGGTCCGGACATGATGCAATGCTGGTTGCGTTGCAGATTCGTGTCGTGCGGGGGAATTATTGGACGAGACCTTAACACGACTTTTATATTCTAGGAGTTAATACAAATGGTAGAAGATATTTGGATACTATACTCTGTAGCTATCTACATTAATCTCGGAGTTAGTTGCACACCTAAGTTATACACCATGCATAGAGTGCAAAGCAGTGATCCTCGGCGATCGGTGTTCGGTTCCCCGCCAACTTCAGCTCGTCACATGCCGTGACCTACCATCAATACTCGGCCTCGTCCCTGGCGGATCAGACAAGCTTTGTTCGGCTTGCTTTCCTCCGACCTGTATTCCCCGATCTCATACATCATGGAGACCTCCGATCAGCCTGGCCACCATGGCCCGCAGCAGGATTCTACTTCTACCGCGCCTGTCCCCTCATCGACAACCGCCGAGCAGCCCGCTACCAGAGTACCTGCAGGAACCCCACAGAAACAGGCCCAACAAAAAGGCAATGACGATGACGAGGACTCGGACTTTGACGAACTTGACGGTGCGTCCCCCGTTATACCCCTCATCAGACCAGTCGCCATACTTACATTACAACAGACGTGTTGGATGACTTCTCCAAGCCGAAAGCCCAACCTACACAACCTGCACCGGCGCCCGCTCCCACAGACTCCGCGACGGGCGTCACCGCGCCCGGTTTCGACGAGGATGCATTCCTGAAGCAGCTAGAGAAGGATATGGCCAATATGATGGGTACCCCGGCGGGGCCCGGCGCCGCAGAACTGCCGGACTTCCAAAACGCCGTGGACCAGGGCGCCGGCGTCTTCGCGAAGCAGCTCGAGGAGAGCGGAATCCCTCCGGGCGATTTCCTGAAACAGCTCCTGGCAGACGTGATGGCCGAGGAGGGCGGGGCTGGCGCGGGGTCTGCCGCGGGATCCAGCACAAAACCGTCATCGGCTGCTGCACCGAACCCCCCTGCTGGCGACGGACAACCTGCCGAGTCTTTCAATGATGCCATTCAGCGGACGATGGAGCGTATGAAGGAGTCGGGCAACAAGGCGACTGAGGCGGCGAGCACGGATGACGGCTCGGATGATATGCTGGCGCAACTGCTCAAGGCTGTAGAGGCTGGTGCGGCGGGTGCGGGCGAAGACGGTGACTTGACGAAGATGTTTATGGGCATGATGGAACAGTTATCGAACAAGGAGATGCTTTATGAGCCGATGAAGGAGCTGAATGGGAAGTTCGGACCGTGGATCGAGAAGAACAAGGCTGAGGATAAGGTCCCGGCGGAGGACATGTCGCGCTACGAGACGCAGGCAAAGATTGTAAAGCAGATCGTGCAGAAGTTCGAAGAGCCTGGGTATACGGACGAGGATCCCAAGTGTCGGGAGTATATCTGGGAGCGGATGCAAGAGGTAAGACGGTCTTGGATCGTTTTCGTATTCGGCGGTTCTCGTGCTAACATTGTCTACAGATGCAAGCTGCAGGCAGCCCGCCGGAAGAACTGGTTTCGAACCCGCTCATGGAGGATCTGGGAGGTCTGGGAGGCTTGGGAGCCGCGGCAGGTGCAGGAGGGGCTGGAGGAGTCCCCGACTGTCCGCAGCAATAAAGATTGGAATCATTTTGATCACTTTGATACACATCCCATGTTCGTCGGCTTGCTCTGTACTGTACATATACACAACCACGTCGATAGCCTTATTTACTCCGAGGCATCCATGATACGAACCCGAAACGCCACCTGATGCAATAAACCCATAAGAGAATCAGACAATCACGACATATCCATATCCTGGCTCGATTGTGCCGGATCCGAGATCGTCATGAAGATATCGTCGTATTCGTCATCACTGAAAGACGCATTCGGCCGAGCCCTCTGAGATTGACATTGTTGATCATTTGATCGCATAGTTTCCTGCATGGCCATTTGCATGGCCTCTTCTTCGGATATAAACTCATTTAGAGCATGCGCATCCGCTTCATCTGTAGCAAAGAAACAATTAGCGAGCATTCCCGATCTAAAGATGGGATGAAACCTACCCGGAAGCATATTATCCTCCTCAGCCTCGAACTCCTGCGTAACACCAGCGGCATCTCGCGCCATTGACTCCTCCCACCGCCGCTTATCAGCCAGGTGCTCCATCATCATCATCTGCTCGCCCCGAGCCTCAAATCGACTACAGTCGCGGTCGTCCTTCACGCGATTCATAAACATCTTGCGTGTCTTGGAGCGTACGAGCGAGTTGGACGCCTTCATAGGGTTGGCAATCTGCGAGGCATAGCGTTCCGAGTATTTAGGGCGTGTCGAGGGCGACGGAGAAGAGGGCGACATGATGGAGGACTGCTGGGGAAAGAAGGATGTAGATGCGCCGAACAGAACTGGAGAGGTTTGCTGTTGAGGCTGGTTCTCATTGTGGATTGAGAAAGTTGGAAAGACCGGCGAGCTCTGCGTGTTCCGGTCGAAACTGGGTTTTTGGGGCTGACCTGCGCGCGTCGGGGATCCCATTGTCCATGGGGGAGTGGCGATGTTGGAGCTGCGCAGGCCCAGCGGCGATGGCCGGGATGGGGAGAATTGACCGGTTTGGCGAAAGGGGGTTGAGGGGGACGAGGGTAATTGTGATGCGAACATGGCGACGGTGGTGAATGGTGAGATTTGGCTCAGTGGGTTCCGTGGGTTCGGATATGGAAGCGTGTTGTGGTTTTGCTGAGTCCGAGGATTGGGCTTCTTTGATTTGATTATCAGGTCCACTTGGGTTACAATATGGATATAATCTTATCAGTGGTGGGAATCGCAACTTTTTCAATAAGATGAGAGGCTGGGAAGATCGTCGCATTGTATCGCATCGCGACGCGCATTCCACGCCACGTGATGGTCGCGTAGGCACGTCAGGCGTCGATCTTGGGATGCACGTGAAATATGGTTGATCTTATCCGAACCGATTATCTTTGCTTGACATGTGTGATGACCCTAACTGTCGAGTATACTACATTTGACTAGGACACCGTCCTTAGCCGAGTGGATCTGTTCTGACCAAGACTTACTCGACCAAGATAGAACCTTGGGAAAGGCCAGGGAAAAAGTGGCACGTAAAGTTGCCTATGTCTTGCGAAGATGGTGCAAATACAACTTTTCAATTTCCAATTTCCAATACCAAGAAATGACCAAAGCCTGGAGGAAGTGATGTATTAAGTAACAAGATAGAATGACAAGAAACATGTATAGGGAAGCCAAGCGCTTTAACTGGGGAATCACACGGGATAATGAGGCAGTGCCGAGAGGACGGAGAGTGCCGAGAACAGATAATCGAGGTGAGATCGCAAGGAATGTGGAGGTTGCTGGAGAATAATGGTCAAAGGAGTGAAGTCGAGTCTATGTTACCGGAAGGAGTGAAGGGGCGAACTGTTCAGCCCAAGAATAAGTAAAAAGCTCCGCAACCAAAGAAAACAAGAAAGCAATCGTAACCTTCGCCTGTTCCTGTCCATAGCGCCTGAAATTACATGATGATCATACAGAGATTTTTACACTTCGAACGCCGTCGAACCGCCGCCATTTGGCACTGGTTCTGCACAGTGCCAATATCAAGACATATGATGCCTTAGAAGTTGGACGCGGCGTTGACGGGGCCTGGGTTGTGATACTGATCAAGTGTGCTCCGGAATGGGGTGGCGCCATGAGCCGGGCTAGGGGCCTTCTCGCGAGGGCCAGTGCCAACAGCGGTGCCGCCCATCAGATCATCGTCATCATCGTTGTACTGCTCGCTGCGCTTCTTGTGGATACGCCAGATCACGACACCCAAAACACCCAGCACGATGGCACCGCCGACACCAACCACCACACCGATGATGATCTTCTTGTCGGAATCCGATAAACCGCCGCCAGAGGAGCTCTTTTTGTCGCTGTTGAGCGAAGGAGATGTCGAGTCCGCGGCGGGAGTGGAGGTGGTGGTCATAACATTGGCGATGGTGCTGCCGCTGGCAGTATGGTAGGAGGTGATGGTCTTCACGACGGGTTTCTGAGTGGTCGAGCTAGTCTCGGACGTGGAGGTGGTGGTGCCCTCCGACTTGCTTGCGGAGGTGGTGGGTCCATTGGTGGTGGAAGTGGTCGAGGGGGCTTCGTTGGAAGAGGTGGTGGCGGCAGGAACAGTCGAGGAGGTGGAAGTGGTTGAAGAGGTCTCGCTTGAACTTGAAGAGGTCTCGCTTGCAGTGGTCGAATCTTCAGAAGTGGTCGAAGAAGGAGAAGAAGAAGAAGAAGAAGAATCAGAAGTGGCGGAAGTGGTAACTGGAGCCTCCGTGGTGGTAGGTTCAGGCGCTGCACTGGACGAGGCGTCGGTGAGATCGCCGAGCAGATCGGTAGCGGCTGCACTCTGAGCCGCAACAGCGGTCAGAAGCAGAGCCTGAATGATGAACGAGAGTTTGGCGAGATGCATGGTGGAGAACGAGAGACACCTCAAAGATGAGGTCAAGGTCGGGGTAATAACGATCGTGGAGGAAGAGAAGAGGATAAAAGGCGAGAGAAAGTAACGGCGAAACAAAGCAGGGCGCTAAACTTGATCGGGCCGGCTAGTCCGGCCCTAGTCTCGGATTTGCCTTCTTCTATTTTATTCTATTTTTGCTTTTTCAGGCCACCGCTGTCATCTTAGGGTTACACTGTGAATTAAAATCCTAAAAACCTGTCTAAATGATCGTAGATAGTCATATTCTCCATTAAAGTGCCTATTCATGCTTTTTGTAAAATATCGAGGGCTGGTGTGTGTGTGCGAGGGCATTCGCGTCCCCAGTACCAAATGGGATCAACGTATCCACTTCAACGCTCATTCGGTCCATTCGGTCCATTCGGTCTCCACCCCTCGCGCTCGATCATCCCATAATTAGCAACCCTCTGACATGGTCTGCATCAGGGCCTCAGCATCCTGTAGCCCAATACTACCATACTGCGGAGTACCTCTCTGTACCGTGTGGTATGCACTCAGCGGCCGTGACTCGACTCCCATGATCACCGCTGTCCTAACCCGCTCAATGGTGCAAGCCGACGTAGCCGATGACTAGCCCTAACTAGGCCCGGTGGCGCTGGCGTACATTGATAACATGGCGAACATGGGTTAGTCCGAAACTTCGAAGATTTGACACGAGGATTCATGGGAAGTCTAGACCAGGGACAACTCCTGGACTATTGGACCTGTCCTACAGTGGCATAAACGGAGTCATGTACTGTGGAGATATCCTTTGGCCCTGAACATGGACCCCTGGAAGTTTGCCCGGTCGGTTCACATTTTTCCAATTTTAATTGGGCTCTGTTCGGGTAGACAAGGGATTTACAACTGATCTATGCGCTATAATGCGGGTTTTATCTTACCCAATCCGACTCGTGTAGGAATCTAACTAGTTATTGCGATTTAATTAACTCGATCTTATTAAGACCGTCTGTATGCGCCAACTTTCAAATCCCAGCTGTACGGTGCATTTACAACCGAGAAAAGCGGAAGGGGCAGTACCGTTGCTCTGCGGACATGTATACAAGGACGCATTTCATGAAGACAAGAGATACATCCCACTCTATGCCCGGCTTTTACTATTTCCTCTGAGGGCAAGAGAGAGAGAAAGCTAAAAAAAGAGATCGTGTTCAACCTGGGGTATAATCCAACTTTTTACCGCAAAACGCCATGCCGATGCCGACGCCGATACCTCATTCTCACAATTTGTTTCGAGGGTTGCCCTTTATTTGGTCCTTGATCTCCTCCTTAAAGTATGCCATGAACTTGTTGAGATTGGATTCTAGATATGAATCAGCCACGCTGCATCGGAGCTCGTCAGACGAAGACATACCGCTGTTCTCCAGGCTTGTACGTGATGGTTCGGGTGGAATCCCATGACGAAAATGTTGCACGCGCTGATGGACTTGACCGACCATCTGATGGAAGGTGCGACTCTGCAGGAGCTGAAGAATGGTTTAGTTGAGATCACCGCTTCGTCGGGGTTGAACACGTACCCTGGCGGTTAACCAGACCTGGGAACGTCAGCAACTGTAAAGCTCTTACTATGGAGAGTACTTGCTTCCAAAGTTCTCAACCAAAACTGATTCCAGGCCATGTTGGCGATGACGCGGAGTGTTGAAGGGCCAAAGGCGGAGGTCGAGGGGAAAGGCCGAGATCCTTAGTAAGCCCCGCACCGAATGTCCGAGACATCGACGACTTTCTTTTCCCTACGCCTATCATGCTCGGCAGGCTTCTGGCTTCGAACGCACAAACTTCCCAAGTTAGCGATGACCGCATGGTCCCGCTAAATCTACGTCGTTCGTGACCGTGATGGCGAGTGGCACAGCATTCGTGGCTAGCTTCTGTATACTCTGCAACATTCCACTCCGTCGATCATGACCAAAGGTTGCTATACATGTCGCCGCCGCCGCATCATCTGCGATAATGGCCAGCCCACCTGCAGGAAATGCCGCGATGCGGGGAAAGAATGCCTCGGCTACCAGAAGCCTCTGGTTTGGGTCAAAGGGGGCGTGGCTAGTCGCGGCAAGATGATGGGCCGCAGCTTCGACGATGTGAAACCACCGGCAGACAGCTCGAAGCCTCACACTCCCGCTCAAGCGCAAGCGCAATCCCCCACGACACCGAATACTGGCTTTGGGATTTTCTCTATAGCCCAATCGTCATTGTCATTCGATGACACCGAGTCGCCGGGATCGAGGGCCCATATGAGCCCGGAACAGGATACTTGGGCTCTGGAACCGTCAGAGGATATAAATCTTGAGGCTGGGGACGCAGAAACACTTCTGAATATCAATACACCAGAAGAGACCGAAACCCGGGTGGTTCATATCCCTCGAAGTACCGTTCAATCTCAGTACGTCCCGGCACCGTGGGGACTGGTAGATCCCATGCTTAAAGATCTCGGCCAGACTGCCCGCTTTTACATCTTTCACTGTAGGAACTGCCCCATGCCCTCTCAAATCCTTCAGAGTGTATTAACTCTCCTCCTAGATAATCAAAACATGGCAGAAGACTTTGTGGTGTATGACCAGACTAAGAACCCGTGGCGAGATATTATTGCATTGGTTGGCAACTCACCCGTTATCGCACATGGCTTAACTGCGATGGGAGCACTTCACTACTCACTAATGACGAATTCGGACTCTTCAGTGATGCCTTGGACATCCTACCACCTCACACCCGGTGCTTCCCCCATGTCCCCAGAGGAAATCGAAAGCATGATGATGCCCGTCAGCGCACGCCGGCCTACTTCCCGGCCATATCAACATTTCCTTGAATACAAGCAGCGAACACTTGGTCAGCTGTCTAGGGACCTGACAAATCCTGCAATGCAAAATGATGACCGGACATTGGCTGCTATCGTTGTCCTTGCTCTTTTGGATCTCGTGGAGTCGGGCAGCGGCGCTTGGAGCTATCATATTGAAGGTGCGAAGAAGCTTCTTCGGAATCGACCAGAAAACGACCTTGGCAAAGGAATTCTTCAAGGACTCGAGACTTTTGCAATTGATGGGTGTTTAATGTATGTTGATGCGATGCCCCTTTATATTAGCATTTCAACTAACCTGCCTTCCAGAATGGAAATCATGGGATCTACCCTCGCGCGTCCGGGCGTCCTCTCCAAGCCCTTCTATTCCGATACCCTGAGACCAGCCATGCTCAAACGACTCGAAGTAACATCCTGGGTCGGTTGTCCAGCCTACCTCCTCGAAGTGATCTTTTTCGTCCACGACCTCTGGTACCCAGACTCCGATTCCACCTCCAACCCGCACCCTACTGCTCTCCCCAAATCCATGCAGCAAGGTCAGAAAATCACATTAGAGTCCTTCGCCGCGCTTCTCCAAGGCATCCGCAACTTCGACCCAGCCGCCTGGGCTCAAGAAATGCAAACCTTCTACTCCATCCCCGACCTCTCCTGCCGCACCGCCCTCGCCGCCTCCTACAAAGCCGCCGTCTACCTCTACACCAGCCGCGTACTCTCCCGCGCACGGGAGGGCTTCTCACCACCCTGGACCGACATCGGCGTCCCGGTAGACCACCCCCTTGTCTACAGCGAACTCATCACCCAAATCTGCTCCATCCCTTACTCCGACCACCACTTCAAATGCCTAATCTGGCCCACCTTCATCGCCGGTGCTGAATGCCCCCGCTCCCAACGGGCCCTCATCCTTGAAAAGCTGGGCGCCCTCTACAACGCAGTTACTAGCGTCAACGTCCGCAACGCTGCCTGGGTCCTCCGTCTCATGTGGGAGAAACACGATCTTAAACGGTCCAAGCGCTACGACAACATTTCTTCTGGATTTGCGGGCGAACAGACGAATAGTGGCATTTTTGAATACGATAATAACAGCTACGACGACGATATTGACAGTACATTTGACTGGATCGACCAAATGGACGAGTCGCGCCTAGATTGGCTCTTCATCTAATCGATTCCGTGAAAGCCTCGATGTATAAACGCCCGAAGCCCAGGGAGGGTCTTTTTTTGACGAATTATGGATGTTTGTAATGCTTGTACATAATGCAATGAGCGTACCTAGGTACCTGTGTATTGGACGATCCAGATGAAATTGGAATTTCGAACTTGGAAGTTAATACCTGGGTAGCCAATATCGTGCGATTCATTAGTTTAGGAAAATCGGACATAAACCTTGAATGCTATCTCGTAGCTGCGCACGCAAATCTCAACCAAATGACCCTGAATTTGTATCCAAGTACACGAGAACCTGCGCAAATAGACGCTATTCGACCGCTAAAACACAGCCACAGGTGACCTCGAGAGATTCTGACGGAAAGAAACCGGGTATATCAATTTCTTGGTTTCGGCGGATGGAAAGGAAAGTAGGTTGTTGGGGAGAAAGGAGATGATCAAGTGTGTATAGAAAGAGGAGGGAAGAAAGTAAACCCAAGTTGAGGACGAGTAGGAGAAGAGAAGACGTAGCAGCCAGAGAAAGGAAGCTAGAAGAAAGACAGGCGAGAGAAGGAAAGGCGAAAGGATAGACAAAGAACGAAGCGCTTGATCGGGATCTTTTTGGAGAGTTATGACGAAAAGAGAAAATGGTTTCTACTGCCGCTTGGTAGCGCAACAGTATCAGCATCTAGGGGAATCCAAAGTCGCTAGCGGAAAAGGAGATGAGATATAGGGAATAAGGCCTGAGGTTGTCGATGAGAATGCTTCAGATCAAATCAGGGATATATAACGGTTGACAGAGGGGGGAAAGAGACAGAGGAGGTTCGGAAGACCAAGAAGAAAAGACAGAAAAACGACGCTCCCTCCCAGATCTAAATGCAGAAACATGTCCCAACACGACAAAACACGCTCATCACTGTAAAATGCAAGGGCAGGGAAACCAATATGCAGACAAATCCGTCCTCTTTTTTTTTCTGTGCTGCTGGGCGGATGGTTGAGAGAAAAAAATAAACAAGCTAAGACGCTGCATCCATCCATCGATGGCGGGGAAAAGCCAATGCGCCATGAAGTAGCTCAGCTACCTATAAATACGCAGGTGCTGTACGGGTAGCAATAACTAGCACTGGTCATAGCAGGGCGAAGCGAAGTGTGTGTAGCGTATAAGCAAAGTAAGGGGTCTGTATAAGACCAGAAATTGCTTAGAATACCGCGGCGAGACCGTTCTTGGAGTGACGTCTGCTAAATCTCTTCCTCCCTTTGGTCGACTCCGAGTCAGTGGCCTGGTGTTTAATGAGACGTCCCGGTTGGTGAGAGCTATGGTCGTTCTGTAGCTCTGAGCTGCGTTCAAGATTGTTGGCGTGACTGGAGAACCCAGAAGAAAGATCGCGGAATGCGTCATCGGCGGAATAAGACCCGCCTTGTTGAGCTAATCCCATCTCTCGAGCCCGGTCCAGTGCGTCTAGCCATTCTTGGGCTGAAACTGCAGTGGATCCGATGTTGCTCGAGGATGGTTTGGGGTCCTCGAAGACGTAGTGTTTGTCCCTCTGTTATCCAAGTTAGTAAAGATTACCCGTTGCCATGGGTAGATTGACATACCGTATCCACAATCCAGGACGAGTGCCCTTTGGCGTCGGTCGTACTCCGATAATGGGTACCTGGAGCGAGGAGAGAGATTTCCAATTTCACCTTCTTCTCGTCGCCACCAGCCGCAGCCAGGATGATACGTGCGGACGACGTGACCATCACCAACCGCTGTCGCTTCTTGATCGCTGTACTTGAGAAGAAACGAGAGAGCTTTTTCGGAGCTTCGATCTCGCTACTGCCGTGCTTCGATGTTGGACTGTGAGATGCCGGAGAAGTCACCACCACCAGATTTCCCAGTTTCAAGATCCGCTCGTTAGATTTGCTCAGCACGGGCGACCATTCAATGTCAAGCTGACTAGGCGGAGGTAGCTCGGTGACGACCCGAGGGAGGGCGCGAGCATTTGCATTGGGCGCGTTTGATGGGGCCGTTGAGATGCTGGGAGGGAAGCTCTCAGCACCTTCCCCGCCGTTCAACTTGATAGGTTCACGTGCAGGTGGCACATAGGCCTTCAAACGAGGGGCCTTTTGCTTCCACATATCCGTTCCCCATGTGATACCACGGAAGAATTCGTGATTCTTGATGTGCTCAATTTGTAGGCGCTGGGCAGGATCTAGGACGAGGAGGCGCTCGACCAGATCCCGAGCAACAGCGGGAAATCCGACGGGAAATTCATAGTCTAGGGCAACGATCTTCTGGAACGTCTGGTACTCATTGCCCGCTTTGAAGGGCGGTCGACCAGCTAGTAGCTGGTAGATGATACAGCCAAATGCCCACAGGTCACTGGCCTTGCAGGCGTTCTTATCTGTCAACAACTCGGGGCTGACGTATTCCGCAGTGCCCACGAATGAGCTCGCCCGTTCTTCTTCGGGAATGTCGGCCGAGTCGATTGGCGGGATGCTGCTCGTGCTCTCGTCTGGTCGTCGTGGTACCCTGAGGATTTTGGCGGTGCCGAAATCGGTGATCTTGACGTGCATCTGATGATCAAGCAGCACATTCTCCGGCTTTAAATCCCGATGAATAACTCCACGCTTGTGCATGTAGTCTATTGTGTCGAGAATCTGGGCGCCGTAAAACCTCGTGCACTCTTCATCAAAGGTGGTCATCCGTTTGAGAACCCCAAGAAGCTCTCCTCCTTTGCACAGATCCAGCACGAAATAGAGCGATCGCTCATCCTGGAAGGTGTAGTAGAGTCGTACGATACCGGGGTGGTCAGTCAGGCGATTCAAAGTGTCTTTCTCGATGTTGACGTATTTGACCTTCTTCTCCTTGATAATGTGCCGCTTGTCGAGGATCTTGATTGCGTATTCCTTCAGCGTTTGTCGATCCGTCGCAAATACCACGGTACTGTAGGAGCCCTCTCCGAGGGTGTTTCCAAACGAGAAATCACGGACTCCCTTCTTGATGAAGCGAGAGACCGTCTTTCCATTAGCATCGACCTCTTGTCTCACAGATACCGCGGCACCGCGGTCCTGCCAATCCTCACTGCTGGGCAGCGGTCCATTCTCCATGCCATAGGGTGTGCGGGACATCTGAGGCGTTGCTGAACCTCGGGCGTGCGCTTGGGAAGTTTGACGCATCACAGCCGGCCCATTGGCAGGAATCTGTGCTGTTCGGTAGGAACGGTCGCTGTGGGAGTTATCGCGCGCGAGGACGCCCGCTTGCAAGGCTGAGTTGCCGTCACGGGCGTTTATCCGAGAATGTGAGGTCGAGGTTGATGAGGCCCCAGAATCGGTTCGCATTCGATATGAATTATCCCTGGGAAGGGTGGACGCAGAGCCGTTGGTGTAGATGGAGGACAGGGGGCGGTTGAGATTTGGAGGTGCTGAGTTCGGTAGTGTCGAGTAGGCCTGGTACTGACCCGCGGGGTACTGCGGAACTTCGGTGAAGGGCTGGACAGCGGAAGATCGATTCTCGGTGGGTATAGGAGCCTCGAAGGGGGCTGGAGGAAAAGGTGCAGGACGGTCGTCGTTCGGTTGGGGAATCTGGGAAGGTGTTGATGCCGCACCGCCCGCGGGATCTGGACTCGCACCAGAGTTCGCGGTCGCGTCCTCCGATGGAATAGGTGAATCATCTGGATTTGCTATTCGGAGCCCTCCCAGGGATTGGGATAGGCTGAGATCCCCGCCCATGCCGGGCATGGTGAAGGTGGGCCGAGGGGGGTGAAATCCGTGATGGAGGTGGAAAGAACGCAGGAGGAAAGATGTAAATAGCCGACGAACTAAGGCGGCGATCGTGATGACAGTGGAGACATGGTCCAACGAAAATGGGAAAGTTGACGTTGGAGAGAGCGAGAGAGAGAAAGAGAGAGAGGGGGGCAGAAAGGATCAACAGGAGGCTCCTTAGTAGAAATCGGGTCTAGTGTCGAGAGGGGCTGAGCATGATAGCTATTGGTATGTGAGTGAGAAATGTAGAAACATAGAAATAAGCTAAATCAAGAGAATCAGAGAATCAGAGAATCAAATACAGCAAAACTCGATGCTACAGCTATTTTATTGTTTGAGGGGCCGTCAAGGGGTTGCTCGCTGCCCTTTTTGTCAACGAGGGTCAACCAGGTTGATGAACTTCAACACAGTCCGCTGTCTCATCCAGTTGTGGCCCCTTCTACCTTCTACGAGACTGTGCAACCGCCTGTTTCTTTCATAGTTATACGCAACTCTGCGGATTACTGATAAACATTCCTATAAACATACCTGCCTCGAGGTGCAACCATGATTCGACGGCCTCCCACCAATATCTCGCTAAACGACGAGGAGCTCAAATGCCACCTCCAGCGTGCCTTCTTACGTACGCTACCTGCTGACTTCAATCGCATGCACTTGGAAGACACGGGCCAGAGTGACGATGGTCATACTCTTCCCGTTTCCTCTCCTGAAGATGGCTGTGCATCTTCTGATTCTGATGGCGAATTCGATTTTACTACCATGCCCGATTCGACTGGAGCTTCATCCTGTATCGGGAATGACCTTTCTTCAGGCGGAACTCGCTCTTTGACAGCTCCAACTGCACTCTCTGCTGTCGCGATGACCGCATGGCTCCACCAAGCTCCGAAACCAAACAGCTGTCCCGCTACCGCGAACCAAATATCGGCTATTTTCCCGCGGTATCCAACGTGTCAATCTCGCGAGTCGCTAGGCGCCAATATGAAATCGTCTATCTCACGGCGCGAGCTTGAAATGCACAGCATCGGTACTCAAGGGAGGGAAAAGAAAGGTCCGTCTCATCTGCCGAAGTGATCGTCTGTGGAGTCTGATGATCGGGTCATTGACTTGGTCATTGCGCAGAAAATTGTCGACGAAGCCGCGTTCAGGCAGAAGCTCCAGATCATGATGCACGGCTTTTCGCTTCTCAGAGTTCCCGACTGTCGCCCGATTCCTGTCCCGAACTGACAATCTCCAGTGTCCCACTTCGGGGCCCAACCTTAGCGTCTACAGAGTCTTACGAGGTAGTCTTGGCCGACACTAAGGCCTCGCCCATTGTTGCGGTGGACACCGCATGGGAATTTGGTGCCATCCAGCCAGATTCGATCTTTGAGGGATTATGTGAGGATCGTGGATGTCTCTAGGTATCCAGCGGTGGAAGGTTGGCCTTCTGGAATACGCGTTGTCTACGCATGTTGAGCACACTAATTATTACGACTTAACTATCATTATTCAAGCGGTGTAGCAAGGGTCTATAATTACTTTTTTCGAGATACTTGGGCCACGGGCTGAGCAGTTGTCAATGCCAGTCAAGATACAATATCGTTATTTTCTTCATATCGTGCACGTTATACTGCACCCTAGATGAGCCCTGTCCGATGCCCAGGCTATCTCCAAAAACATACACTGGCCTTTTGGCAGTCACAAAAATAGGTCAATCAACCCTAGATTTGGGCTGAAATATCGATTATGGGAACCCAAGCTATCTATAGCTCGAGGGAGGGGAAGCGCTGTCTTTGACCCAGCAACTGACGCGTCCCTGATGCGTCCTCTTTTCCACATAATGTGACCACTCTTCGTCGTCACCGCTTTATACTACTACTAGCGCACTTGACATTTGATTCTCCTCTACAGTAACACGTCCACATCTTGGCTTGACCTGACTTGGCACTTTGGACGTTTCTTTCCGAAAGTTCCCTAGGCTGCAGCCAAGCTTTACATTTGGATTCAGCGAGGGACTCCTATCTTGATAATAATAGAAGCAAGGGCGCCGACAACATGTACTATGATGCCAAGAGGACGCATGGGCCCCGCAATCTTGGCCATGGCCTTGATTGTGCCTTGAAGCTGAACAAATTTAGGAGTCTACCTAGGTAGTGGCCCAATGAGATTCGATCAAAATCAGACCCACCGAGACACGTTTTCCACCACCATTTCCATATCCTATAAAAAGACAAAGAGAAACATATTATATGCAGTGCAAGACGATATCGCAATGACCTGGCCAATTCTGTGATCGTCATCGTCATTGCTGAGGGCTAAATCTGTCTGTGACACAGGCTTGTCTAGAACTATGAATAGAATTGCCGGATTTCTGTGCAATATCATTAACTCTAGGGTTATCCACCGATATCGTCGTGAGATATGAGGCAAAACTCTGTCCTGAGGAAAGTAAATTATATATCGAATTTCTAAGGTTCAGTAAGTTGTGTTGGGCTAACACCCCATCTTAGCAATAGACCAACCACACCCGGGCTATTGCTCAATATCATGACCCGACAGTGGCAAAGCCGATAGCAAACAGTATCCTCCCGAATTCAAATCAGAGTAAAACGTTCCTAAGGCCAACTGAAGCCTTGAACACCCGACATTGCCCGTGACAGTACATTCACTCAAATTCCTCTAACCTGTTCTGGGCTAGCCTGCTGGGCACGCAGCATTTCGCGAAGAATCCGGATTTCAGTGTAGAGACGTGTTCTCTCAACCACTGATGCAAAGTCGGTCGAACTTGAAGCAGCTTGAGCTCACAGTGATACTAGTCCAGAACGTCCGAGGTAATTGGCGGACTTGACAAGGACGACAGCGAAGGCCATAAAAAAGGCCATTACGATCACAGCGATCACGAAAAAGCACGCGGAGTAACTAGTGAAGATTAGGATGGTTTTTATAGCGGACTGAAGAATTTCGCAGAATTCGTCGAATGAGTCTGGAAAAGAGTTATCTATAGACATGGTAGCGAGCTGAGTGCAGTAGAGGCCGATAGAAGATAGGTAGTGTAGGTATAAGATGAAGTGGATAGCGGGTGTATGACTAGACGAGGAATTTGTTAACACAAGTTTCCGCTACGTAACGTTTATAGGATGATACTAGCTGACTGTCTATCCTGATCACCGATTCCTAGCAAAGGATAGGTAGTGCTGTTCCAAGGTTGTTGCGAACTTTAACGAGATCTAGGTATCCCCTAAACGTATACATTGGGAAGATGTCTTCCTTGCTAAGCTTTTTGATAATTGGAAAGATCATCCACAAGGTAAGGTCATTCAATAACGTAGCTATATAGCTTTAGCACAGCCATCTTGCATATACATATCACATCTTAGTACCCGTTCCCACTTATAGATAGAACGCTAGGAAGCACATGTTCGAGTTCGTGCATGATCCCGGCCGAAGGTGGCCAGACTGCATCGATCAGCCACCAGTCAGGGCATGACATTGGCCCAAGACCAACAGGCAACATGCTTCCCTGATAATGACAGAACAGTGCAAGGTCTAATATTAGCACGGCAGACTCGAGAGAAAACATCATAGAAATCATGGTAGCCTAGCTGATGTCGGACCCGTCCGCACGGTGCCCCGCGCCTTGGGGCCAGCAGATCGTTCTTGGCACATCAATGCGAGGCAGTGCAATCCAACACCACAGAGGCGGAGATGATATTCAAATACTCATAGGAGCCCGACTGTCTTCTATCCTATACTTTGCGTGTTTAGGCTTCCAAGGGTTGATGTTCAACCTGCGACAGCCGGGCTCTTAACCTGCATACCAACTTCGAAACTCCGCAAATAGAGACCATGGAAGACCAAACCTCCTTGAGCTCCGAGCTTCACCGACGCAATAACACTTCCATCAGAAGGAAGCCACTTAATGACGACAAAACGAGAAACTACGGTAGCGAGGAAGACGATGGCTCGCCCGGTTCAGCCTCGAACGAAGGCAACCAGGAAAGCGCATCCCAAGGCACGGGTGTCAATGCCATTATAGAGTCTCTATGGTGGTTTCTCAACGCCAATATAAAGGCACTATGGTGGTTTTTCAACCTTCCCATTGTGGCAAACGCCATCTTTGCTTTCATGATAATACAACTCGCCATTTCTATTATGGAGGAAAGGCAAGCGGCAAGGAGCGCATGCACAGATCGAGAGCATAAAGCTCTATCAGAGGCGGTTAAGGCATTCACAAACCGCGTGAATGATCTTACTGAGAGTATGGCGGCCATGGTCAAGGACCTTGAAGGACTATAAGTCTGTCGTCCGGGCAGAGCCCCGTCGGACCGAACTAAGCGTCTACCAACTATCTCCAGGGCTTTGAAACAAGTATTGAAGAAGATTCTGTGATTATTGGCGATTACCCACCCTGGCATTAACCAGGCAGCATTCTTTCTATATCTACCACCCAATATGGAAATACATTCGAAGCACTCCCCGTTATAGAAAACCCGGTAAAGCCGAGCACGAGTCCCACATGGACCAGGCCAAATTTGGGCTCGACCGTTACACTAGAGTTCCGAGATAAATCCAAGTCTCACGATATCAACCCCACCAACTACCATTTCCGGCGAGTACTATCTGAGTAACAACGTTCAGTAAGACCCATCTGCTCCGTACCCAAGGACAAGTGAGGCATGGGCACAACCAGAGAGAGGCTGTAATCTATTACTATCTATAGGTTCTAAATTTTAATCTTAATTTTAATTTGGTAGAGAGGCGTATTCCACATGCTGGGCTTGTGGGCCCACTCTCGACGCCACTGCAGTAATCTCGAACCAGAACCAAACTACCGTGTCTTCGCCCATTAATTGAACCAAGAGATCCGTTGTTGAAAGTTTTAACTTATTTAGCTAATTGCTCAGACTGCAATCACGTGCTCTGATCGAGTGTCCAGGGGTCAGACTTTCAGGTACGCGGTTGAGTTTCGGCTGGGGCTGTTCCATGGTCGGAGTTGAATGTCTTCTCGTGGCAAGGACAATAGCCTGGGGCGAAACTTCGTAGACTAGGTGGGGTATTGTATTGAACCGGGATATGCATGGTAGAATGCGGTGGTTGTCAAGGCCATGACATAGTCCCAGTGATCGGTCAGAAGTCGGATTGCCCTTCAATCAAGACATGAACACCGATTGAAGGGACCCCGGTTTGAAGTAGATAAGTTAACTAATTAGTCAATGAGTTTGAGATTTGTCAACATGAATCAATTGGAAAGTAAGCAAGTCAGGCAAGTCTAGAAAAAAAAAGTGTATCGAGAAAACGCAGACCTCCAGCAAAACCGGCTCTAGGTGAAAGGAAAGGGAAGACATTGTAAAAAAGGGTAATAGTAGTATGGGGGTTTAGAATCACATGAAACGCCAACGAAGATAGTCTCCCAGATGCCGCTTCAGATGCTCCCTTCGCGTGTATATCTTTTTTCCCGTGACATTGTGATCTCGTATAAATTGTATCAAAAAGAAAAGGACAAATTATCTACTGCTGGTTCTTCTTGGCAAAGATCTGAGCACCGTCGACCAGACGACGCTCAGTGTTCTGGCGACCGTTGACAAAGTCGGGGTAGTTGAGGGTCAGCTCAACGGCACCGTTGACAATGTTGTCGACAGCCTCGACACCCAGCATGAAGGAGTGGTCCTGGTTGCCGACCTCGTAGCGCCAGCTGCCGAAGCGGCCACGCGACCAGATACCCTTCTCCTGCAGCTTGGGCAGGATCTGGGTGAGGGCACCCTCACGCTCCAGGGAGGGGGTGGGGTAGCCGTGGTCGAAGCGGCGGTGGTAGGTCGAGACAATCTCGTCATCGGCCTTGAGCATGTCGGTGTTGACCAGACCCTGGATGGAGTCGGCCAGGAGCTTGTCGTGGTCGACGGGCTTCATGGAAGACTCGGAAATCTCCAGCATGATGGACCAGTAGGGACCCTCCTGAGCCTCAGTACTCTTGGGCTTGGAGCCATCAGCCAGCTGGATGGTGGGAAGCTTCTTAGAGGCCTCGGGCTGGTTGTGGGGGGAGTAGTTGGAGAAGATGGTGGCACGGTAGAAGGGGCAGTTGTCTTCGGGGAAGTACAACCAGCACTTGTCACCGATGCGCTCGGGGCGGGTACCACGGATACCAACACCGATAACGTGGGTGGAGGAGTAGAAGAGCTGCTTGGTGAGGGGCATCAGCTCCTTGTCATCCATGGCCTCGGCCAGGAAGTCGACGGCCATGGTGGAGACCAGCTTCGAGTAGCCGATGGTGGTGCCGTCGGCCAGGGTGACGGTCTTGTTGTTGGCGTTGACCTTGGCGACCTTGCCCTTCTCGCCGAAGCGGGTGTTCTCCTTGGGGATGGTGTTGGCCACGGCAATCCAGATACCACCGGTACCGTCACGGGCGGGGAACCGGAAGGTAGCATTGGGACCCCAGTTACCGGCGGTCTTGTTCAGGATGACGTTGGTGGTCACGGCCTTGAGGTTGGGGGCAGCGACACGCTCACCGAGCCAAGCGCACTGCATCTTGGTAGTGGGAACGGCCCAGACCTTGTAGTTGTAGGGACGCATGAAGAGGTCGGCAATACCGACACCCATCATGCGGACGATCCACTCGTCGAAGTTCTGGGGCTTCTTGTTGGCCACGCGAGCCTCCAGAGCGGCATCGATCATGCCGTCAATGCACCTGACCTGCTCCTTCTTGGGAAGCATGGAGATGTTGTTCTGGAAGGGGTAGGGGACCCATTCGTTCTGGCAGCGAACGTAGGAGATACGCTCGTGGGTGTACCAGTCCTCCTCGTTGGGGAGGGCCTCGTCGATGCAGTCGTCGAAGTACTTGTAGTGGGAGAAGATAACGTGGCCACCGACATCGTACAGCTGTTGCGGGAAGTCAGTTTATTATTCTTTTCCCGCAAGTCCGCAAGTTTGCTTTGGCGGGGTAAACCATAACAAAAGCTCAAGGAGAAACTTACGAAGCCCTCAGGGGTCACATCTGTAGAAGCAAGACCACCGGGGGTCTCGTTGGAGTCGATAATCAACCAGGAGGGGCCATTCTGCACAATTGGTTAGCTTGACTGCCTCTGCTCCCCTCCACAGGGTAGGATCACTTACGATCTGGTTGAGACGCTTAGCGGCACCCAAACCAGTAGGGCCAGCGCCAATGACGAGGACGTCAACGGAACTATTGGAATTGAATCAGCCTGAGGTAAATGAACGGAGGGAGTAGCAGTTCCTTACATGTCGGGGTGGGTCATCCTGCCTTGAAGGAGGTCCTGGAAGCTGGGCACGCGTTTAAAGGTCTTGCGAGCGATGTTCAGCATAGAAGAAGAACGGGAGCAGCAATAAAACTGCGGTTGAAGGCAGGGGAGAGGGAGATAATAAAGGATGATGAAGAGGGAAAGTGGTTCAACCGTGGGTAAAGGTACGGAAGCGGCACTTTGCAGAGCGGTGTCGAGGGGGTGGAGCAAAATGTCTGTTTCAGGTTTACATACGGACTAAATAAGTTAGCACAGATTTGATTATTACGGAGATGGAGCACAATATCTGCTTCAGACCTCGATCTGAGTCTGGACACATTGTCCCAGGTGCTATCCCCACTGGTCCTGGCTCAGGGGCCGCAAACAGATTTGGCCCCACCATGTTAAACACTGACCACTGAACACGTACACTTTCCCCTTTCTATTTTTTCTTTATTTCTTATTTCCCTCGTTCATGCTTTTCTCGGTCGACTTCCCATTCGCTGTTACGGTACCACTTGCCAGACCCTGGCTTTTAAACTATCGAATCTATCACAAACCGTGCGGGACCTGTAATTGGTCTCCGGGTCTTATCGTGATTCCCCAAGGGGGGATGATGCTGGAGTGTATCGACATTCGCAGAATCCTTCATGGCGGGGTTCTAGGATCCACGAATCAATGATCCTCTTTATCTTCTTTTGCCATGTCGGAGGATCTTGACTCGCAAGTCCAATTATTGAATTATTGATTGATTCAACGGGCAGGGACGCCACTGACGTCGTCTGGCACGTTGTAGCCGCAACGGATGTTGTGACCTGCCTGGACGCTTTTGTAAGACCTCTGGATATAGGGATTTCGCATAGGGAGTCAATTGAGTAACTGTGAACCCCTGAACACTCGCAGGCAATTCAATCGAGCGGTGTCCGAGAAACTCAAGGGTACATGTGTATGGAGGCGAGGGTTCCACTGCTTGTGCTCCCCAAACAAGAAACAACAATGATGATCGTCTCATAAACGACAGCAGACATCGATTTTCTGGTTGATCGACAAATGACCGAAGAACTTCTCGAACCCGAAATTGGCCCCATCGTGTACATACAAGGTTTTGTCCTGGTTACTCCACCACTGTAGAGAAACGACCAAGAAAAAGCTTCTCTGGTCTGAGCCTATTCCCCACCAGTCGCGAATAGCCCTCTGTTGGCCTCTGTTTGCCCCCGGCTTTTTTCACTTCACTGGCTCCCGGTCCACTGGGGAAGGGGCCAAGGGTCCCTGAACGGGAGGGCGTTAGACACAGCCTCCTAAGGCGATCGCCGCATTCTCCACCCGTAAGGGACCAGATGGCTTCCGAGGGACGCTGAACGCGGGTCCAGGTGGGTCTTGGCTAACAGCTGCTTGCGTAATGCTGCGAGTGTCAACGATCCATTAATTTGGATCAGCGTTGCCCAGGACGGTGACGGGGTAGTTCTATCTCAAACCAATGCGATGCGTACATAAAGCGTTCCTTCTTTTCGTGCCGGATTGGGCAGAGTATCAGTAAACAGAATAGACCATGTCCGATTGTAGTGAAAAGTAAAGAGAGATTAAGACTCGGACAGCGACGGGTGGAGTGACAATGCACAAATGTTATTGGTGCCAGCACTCGGGGGAAAATAGGAGTCGCCACGAGCGACCGTGTATGTATCATGGTATGAGTATCTGCATTACACCACCCTATGTCGGTAAATATCCCTAATTAACCTGTGAAGGTGTATAGGTGGCCTGAGCAAGACACGTAATGGTCACAATGTGACAGTTACCATCGATAACATGCCCCAATTTTCCATTTCAACTCTGTTTGCAGCTTCACTGGACTTATCTGCGGATCCTGGACCTTCTTATTTTACAATCGTTGCCTTCATTTCATTTTTCTCACTCAGGTGAAAGTGGTCCAGTCCCTCTCTGCTCCGTCGTCGCATTGTTCTCGCTCCCCCCGAAGTACGTACTCCATTCCGTCCCTTCAACTTTCCATCATCATTTCTTCATCCGCTCGTTCACTCGTTCAATCGTTCCTCCTCTGGTCCAACTCCTCGTCGCACTCGTTAACCAGATACCTAGTGTCCCTTAGCCCTTTGTAATCCTCTTTTATCCCTCGTGGCTTCCTCCGCCTTCAGCCAAGGAAGCCTTTTTCGGCCCCGGCCTTTCGACTTGAAACAATTCTTCTCTGACCAAACTCGCGCTTTCACCATGTCCGAAGGCGAGAAAGTCCGCGCCTCCGGCGAGACCCCGCGAGAGACCCTGCCCACCGTCAACCCGGCGGCTGAGAAGCAGGAGGCTCCCAAGGCCGCTTTCCACCCCGCCGTCTATGTGAGGTGAGATTTAAAACTCGACAGGCACGAGGGAAGCAGATTGGCTGATACCGACTAGTGTCTGGATCACTTTGAGCTCCAGTGTTATTCTCTTCAACAAGCACCTCCTCGACTACGCCAACTTCCGCTTCCCCATTATCCTCACAACATGGCACTTGACTTTCGCGACCATCATGACCCAGGTTCTGGCCCGCACCACCTCTGTGCTCGATGGCCGCAAGTCCGTGAAGATGACCGGCCGGGTCTACCTGCGAGCTATCGTCCCCATCGGTCTCATGTTCAGTCTGAGCTTGATCTGCGGTAACATGACTTATCTGTACCTGAGTGTGGCCTTTATTCAGATGCTGAAGGTATGTTCATTTCACGCGTTTTGCTGTGGATTTCGAGTGTCGCTGACAATCGGACCTTCTGCAGGCTACTACCCCCGTCGCTGTCCTCCTGGCTACCTGGGGTATGGGCATGGCCCCAGTCAACTACAAGACCCTCGCGAACGTTTCGATCATCGTCATCGGTGTCATTATTGCCTCCTTCGGTGAGATCAAGTTCGTCATGATCGGTTTCCTGTTCCAGCTCGGCGGTATCGTCTTCGAGGCTACCCGTCTGGTTATGGTGCAGCGCCTGCTCAGCTCCGCTGAGTACAAGATGGACCCCATGGTCTCTCTGTATTACTTCGCCCCCGTCTGCGCCGTTATGAACGGAAGCGTTGCTTTGTTCCTGGAGGTTCCCCGTCTCACCATGGACCACATCTACGGTGTCGGCATCTGGGTCCTCCTTGCCAACGCCATGGTTGCCTTCCTGCTGAACGTATCCGTCGTCTTCCTGATCGGCAAGACCTCCTCTCTGGTCATGACCCTGTGCGGTGTCCTGAAGGATATCCTCCTGGTGGCTGCCTCCATGATGCTCTGGCAAACCCCGGTCTCCGGCCTCCAGTTCTTCGGTTACTCCCTCGCCCTGATCGGCCTTGTGTACTACAAGCTCGGTGGTGACAAGATGCGCGAGTACACCAGCCAGGCTGGCCGCGCGTGGGCCGAGTACGGCAACACCAACCCCGCCCAGCGCAAGTTCGTCGTCTTCGGCGCTGCCGCTCTGGTCTTCTTCCTCTTCGTCGGTGCCATGGCCCCTAGCTACGCCCCGGAGCGGGTTAGCCAGGTCAAGGGCATGCTGGGTGGTGCCGCTACTGGCAACGCTTAAATGCGCTGATCTTTTTGAGGTTACCAGCATTACTGGACAATGGATATTGGTGCCTACGAAAGGAAGTGATTCACGCCGAGTGTTGTCCACGACTCTGAAATGATCTTGGACTTTAGTTGGAGTGTTGGGTGCGATCCTGGAGAACATGGTGGTTCTCAAACACATTTCCTTTTCTTTTTTACCCATGGGCCGGGACCGGTGAATGCAGGAAATCCAGCCGGCGGCCGGCCCTTGTTTCCGGAGTCCTCGCACTGCATGGAAAAGCAAGCCACGGAGGGCTCCGGTTCCCTCCCAGTTCCTTTCTCGACCGCATTACGGTGATGTATACAGATGAACCATAGGGTGGTCTTGCTGTTGTACTTTTTCCATTTTCCTCTTTTCCTTTCTCGACGAACATTGATTTGGTGTTAGACTTGCACGAGCTCTGGTGTCGGATTGCTTTGGACTGTTTTATCGGTGTTTTCTTCCCCTTCGTTGTCTAAATAGCGTTCCAATAGACTTTTTGAGGGTTCTTTTTGTCGATTTTCCACATTACCGTATAGCCTGAATATGGCAAGATGATGTCCTGACTTCCGTGAGAATGAAGTAGTTAAAAGGCTGCCATTTGATCATGTGACCCATTTCGATAATAGCACCGAGATGATCTATGTAAGGTAGACCGCAACTGTGAGGCTATCCGGGTGCAGCTAGCAGGGTATATAGTACGAAATTGCGATACAAATATGCCTTGAAGTTCTTCGTGAGTCAATATCTTTTTCATATACTCTTTCCAACATCGTTAACCAAAAGAGGATGATAGCTAGTCCGTTTGCTCTATGGTATTATGAAGGCGATATGCCCCTATTACCTATATTCTTACACTATGTATATTTTGTAAGTCGCATTAAGCTTCAAGTCTTTGGTGTAGTTCCGGAACTTATCCGGAGCAAGTCGCAATAGACACCCTTTATTCCCGTATACTATCTATTAAAGGTCCAAGATCACAGCATATATCTAAAGAGTGGAGACCGATCACCCATCGAGTCAGGGTCCGACGGATACTGCGAAGGATCAATACGATCCCTGTTTCGGTTGATGCGCTGATACGTAAATCGCATGAGGACAGCCGTGATCATGCCCACGACCACGAACCCAAGTTCCAGAGAATGACCGAGTATGTATTGAGGTGCATCCTGGGCACGATAGAAGTTTGAAGCCATAGCTGAGCAGATCACTCGTCAGCTATTATATTTCGTTCTAGATAACTGTTAAACTCACCTCCTGCGAGATTTCCAACGCCAATGTAAATTGCCAGTCCGGCAGCGCGCTTATAGTCGCCTGCTAGGTTGACACTTATCCAGGTGACGTTACCGGGGAAAGCAGGGTAGATTCCTGATGCACTTAATTAGTCTTTTACATCTGGCGACACGAATGTGGGGGGGGGGGGGGGGGGGGGTTAC